>Ga0160431_100002_pt1 | contig 521722 bp, 414 predicted proteins | sample HID1971K_E0MG_FD_108212 | JGI IMG/M metagenome (GOLD analysis project Ga0160431, IMG submission 108212) | Enriched millipede-associated microbial communities from UW Madison campus, WI, USA - HID1971K_E0 MG | ecosystem: Host-associated > Arthropoda: Insects > Digestive system > Unclassified ...
CCAGGTGCTGCGCCATCTGGTCGATGTGCTGCACGGTGTTGCTGCTCTGGCCGCTGACCTGTTCCAGCGCTTCCACCAGCTGTTCCATGCGGTGGCTGGCGTGCTGGGCGAAACGGGCCACGTCGACGCCGGCACCGCCGTCTTCACCGGCGCGGTCGACGATCCGGGCCAGTGCCTGGCTCTGCTGGCGGGACTTGCGGTTCATGGCATCGAAGCTGCCACCCAGGCCGGCCACGGCCTGGCGGATCAGGTCACGGGCGCGTTCGATTTCGCCACGCGAACCGTCGATTTCGTTGCCGACGAACGAGCGCAGCTCGGTCAGCAGCTGGTCCTGTTCCCGCATCATGCGGGCATGCTCGGGCGAGCGCTGGGTCTGGGCGCGGGCGGTCCACCACGCGAACCCCAGCCAGCTGAGCGTCATCGTGGTCAGGATCGCCCAGCGCAGGGCGGCCGGCCATTCAAAGCCGATGGCGAAGGGAAGCAGCAGGGTCAGGACCAGGGGGGCGGCCAGACTAGTGAAGAGGCGTGAGTACATGGACGTTCTCGGGGAGGTGCACGGATGATGTATCGGCCGTACCCCCGTTTGCTTTAGGCATGGCGCACTTTTTTGTGCGCCGGCAGGTGACGACCGTTGGTCGTGAGCCCGTCCCGGTAGGTGACGACCGTTGGTCGTCACTCCTTTCCGTCAGCGAAGCTGACGGTCAACAGCGTCGATCATCGCCTTGCGCGAGATCAGGAAATCCCAGTACTGGCCGCCGGTCTGGCGCCACAGCACCGCCGAACGCACCGCCGCCAGCAGCAGCGCGCGGATCTCGGCCACGACCCCGGCCTGGCCCAGGTAGTGCGGGTTGCCCTGGACCATCACCCGCGGTTTGAGGTGGCTGATGGTGTCGGCATACAGTCCGCCCAGGCTGGACAGCACGTCCGGGTGGGCACTGTCGTTCAGCTCGGCGGCCTGGCGCTGGGCACGGGCGATGCCCTGGCTGACCTGCTCGACCACGGCGTCCTCGCGCACGAAGCGGCGCTCCAGCTGCAGCACGGCCAATGCCAGCCGCGGCAGGATCTCGTCCTGGCCCTGGTTGCGGAAATAGTTGTGCAGCAGGCGCAGGCCCGGGGCCAGGTTGGCGGCGCTGCCGTAGATGGCCTGCGGGCTGTCAGCGTCGATCCGGAACACGCTGTCGATCGCGGTGCGGACCACGCTGGCCTCGGAATGGCCGGTTTCGGCGATGCGGCGCACCTGCTGCAGCGCCTGGGCGATGCCAGCCAGGGCAAGGACGCGGTCGTCGACGGAAAAACTCATGCAGCAGATACCTCGAAGGGGGAAGGGGCGGTGCGCAGGCGCTGCTCCAGCGGCGCATCGGTGGCGGCGATCACCGCGCCACCCAGGCAGACCTCGTCGTCATACAACACCAGGGATTGCCCGGGGGTGACGGCACGCTGCGGCCGCGCGAAACGCACGTCCACGCTGCCATCGTCGCGCACCCGCACCGTGCAGGGCTCGTCCGGCTGGCGGTAGCGGGTCTGCGCGGTGCACTCGAATTCGCGCGCAGGCGGTGCGCCGGCGATCCAGTGGGCAGTTTCCGAATGCAGGCGGGTCGACTGCAGCCACGGGCTTTCGCGGTCCTGGTCCACGTACAGCACGTTGCTGGCCACGTCCTTGCCCACCACGTACCACGGGGCCGCCGGGCGGCCCCGCACGCCGCCGATGTTCAGGCCTTCGCGCTGGCCCAGGGTGAAATAGAACACCCCGGGGTGCACGGCGATGCGGTTGCCGTCCGGGTCCTGGATCTCACCGGTACGCGCCGGCAGGTAACGGCCCAGGAACTCGCGGAAGTCCCGCTCGCCGATGAAGCAGATGCCGGTGGAGTCCTTCTTGGCATGGGTCGGCAGGCGCGCATCGCGGGCAATGCGGCGCAGGTCGTTCTTCTGCAGGTCGCCGATCGGGAACAGGGTGGCGGTCAGCTGGGCCTGGCCCAGCTGGTGCAGGAAGTAGCTCTGGTCCTTGCTGCGGTCGGCACCGCGCAGCAGTGCCCAGCGCCCGCCCACCTGGGCCACGCGGGCGTAGTGGCCGGTGGCGATGCGTTCGGCGCCCAGCTCGCGGGCCGCGTCCAGGAAGTGCTTGAACTTCACTTCGCGGTTGCACAGCACGTCCGGGTTGGGGGTGCGCCCGGCCGCGTATTCGGCCAGGAAGTGTTCGAACACGCCCTGCCAGTATTCGCTGGAGAAGTCGCGGAAGTGGAACGGAATGTCGAGCAGGCCGCACACGGCGACCGCATCGCGGCGGTCGTCTTCGGCGCGGCAATCGCCGCTGCCGTCGTCGGCCCAGTTCTGCATGAACAGCCCGGCTACCGGCTCGCCCTGCTGGACCAGCCGCCAGGCGGCCACGGACGAATCCACGCCGCCGGAAACGCCGACCATGATGCGCGGGGTGCTCATGCAACCTCCTTCACGATCGACAGCGGGTGGCGCTGGCCGGCCAGGAAGTCGGCAACGACCTCCCAGACCAGCGGACTGCGCAGCCGCGAGGGCTCGGCCTGCAGCTCGGCCGGGTCCAGCCACAGCGCGCGCAGGATGCCGGTGTCCAGCGGTCGGGCAGGGTCATGCGAGATCGGCTCGGCCGCGTAGGCGAAGCGCAGGAACGGCGTGCCGTCGGGCGCGGTCCACTGGTAGGTGCCGATGAAGGCGGTCAGCCGCACCGTCCAGCCCGATTCTTCCAGGGTCTCGCGCACGGCGGCGGCGGCCAGGCTCTCGCCCGGCTCCAGGTGCCCGGCCGGCTGGTTGAGCACCGCGCGGCCGTCGATGGCTTCTTCCACCAGCAACAGGCGCCCGTCCCGCACCACCACGGTGGCCACGGTCACGTGCGGCGCCCAGCGCAGGTCCTGCACTTCGTTCACGTCAGTATTCGTCCGTTCCAGTCAGTTCAAGTTCCATCGCATCGGCGGTGTTCATCGCCGCTTCGATGGCCTCGCTCAGGGCGTCCGCGCTGGCGTTGGCATCCACCTTCACCACGAACATGGCCAGCTGCTCCTGCTTCACCCAGCCGCCCAGCTTGGCATCCTGCGAATCTTCCAGCAGGCGGTTGGCCACCGCGGCGGAGAACTGCTTGCCCGGCGCGTTGTAGCCCGGCGACCAGATCTCGCGGATGCGGTGCTTGCCATACTCTTCCACGGCCGAGCGCACGAACACCAGCTGGGTGCGGTCGCCTTCGACGTCGAACACCAGCTTGTAGTCGCCGTCCTCGTCGACCTCGTAGGGGTACTTCAGCGTATCCAGTACGCGGCCGACGGCCTTGTCGGGCGTTGCGGCCTGGGCCCCGAACACGGAGGCGGTCAGCAGCAGCGCGGTGGCGATCCTTTTCATGAAATCCCTGTGAAAGTATGTATCCATGAGTGGATTGTGACGGGGGCAGGGGGCCAACGTCCAATCCGGCCGGTGCGGCGTCTATAATGTCCGGATGCCCCGCGAGCCCTCCCAAGAACCCCACCACGACCACGGCGTAGCGCTGGAACCAGCCCGCCCGAAGGTCGCGCCGCCGCCGTTCTACCAGGTGATGCTGCTGAACGACGACTACACCCCGATGGACTTCGTGGTGACCGTGCTGCAGCACTTCTTCTCGATGGATCTGGAAAAAGCCACGCAGGTGATGCTCAACGTGCACACCCGTGGCCGTGGCGTGTGCGGTGTGTTCACCCGCGAGGTCGCCGAATCGAAGGTGGCCCAGGTCAATGAGTTCTCGCGCATGAACCAGCATCCGCTGCTGTGCACGATGGAAAAAGCCGGATAACACGGCCCTCCCGGCGCCCTGGTTGATTGATCCAGATCCCAATGGGCCCATGACAATTCGTAGCGCCGGCCGTTGGCCGGCCCACGCATGGCCGTTCCCGGCCCCTATGCCCGTCCATGAGGGAAAGAGCGCCGGGGGCCGCCAAGGGGCGGGGCGCCTTGCAACGGGTCGATGACGTCGCCATCACGGGTCGGCAGCCAATGCTGGCGGTGTCTGGGGCATGATCGCGCAAGTGATAACGCCATCTGAACGCACCGATCCAGTAGGGTGATGGAAATTGTGCAGGTAGGCCGCATATTGTTCTCAACTGCCGCCGGAGTAGAACATGTTCAGTAAAGACCTCGAACACACCATCGGTCAGTGCTACAAGCGCGCCCGTGAGGCCCGCCATGAGTTCATGACGGTGGAACACCTGCTGCTGGCACTGCTCGACAACCCGTCCGCCCAGGCCGTGCTCAAGGCATGCGGGGCCGACGCCGACCGCCTGCGCCAGGAGCTGGAGCAGGCCATCGAGGCCTCCGTCTCGCGCCTGGCCGAAGATGACGGCCGCGACACCCAGCCCACCCTGGGCTTCCAGCGCGTGCTGCAGCGGGCCGTGTACCACGTGCAGTCCTCGGGCAAGAAGGAGGTCACCGGCGCCAACGTGCTGGTGGCGATCTTCGGCGAAAAGGACTCCCATGCGGTCTATTACCTCAACCAGCAGGACGTGACCCGGCTGGATATCGTCAATTACCTCTCCCATGGCATCGCCAAGCTGGGCGAGGAGGGCGAAGTGCCGCCGTCGTCGGACGCCGAAGGGCGCGCCGAGGGTGGGGATGGCGAGGGCAAGGGCGACGCCCTGGCCGAATTCGCCAGCAACCTCAACGAAGCGGCGCGCAACGGCCGGATCGACCCGCTGGTCGGGCGCCGCGACGAAATCGAGCGCACCATCCAGGTCCTGTGCCGCCGCCGCAAGAACAACCCGCTGTACGTGGGCGAGGCCGGCGTGGGCAAGACCGCCATCGCCGAAGGCCTGGCCAAGCGCATCGTGGAAGGTACGGTACCCGACGTGCTGGCCGATGCGGTGATCTACTCGCTCGACCTGGGCGCGCTGGTGGCCGGCACCAAGTACCGCGGCGATTTCGAGAAGCGCCTGAAGGGCGTGCTGACCGCGTTGAAGAAGATGCCCAATGCGGTGCTGTTCATCGACGAGATCCACACCATCATCGGTGCCGGGTCGGCGTCGGGTGGCACCATGGACGCCTCCAACCTGATCAAGCCGGCGCTGGCCTCCGGCGAGCTGCGCTGCATCGGCTCCACCACCTTCCAGGAATACCGCGGCATCTTCGAGAAGGACCGTGCGCTGGCACGCCGCTTCCAGAAGATCGACATCGTCGAGCCGACCGTGGGTGAAACCTACGAGATCCTGCAGGGCCTCAAGCCCAAGTACGAGGCGCACCACGGCGTGACCTATGCCGATGACGCGCTGCAGGCGGCGGTGGACCTGTCGGTGAAGCACATCGGCGACCGCCTGCTGCCGGACAAGGCCATCGACGTGATCGACGAAGCCGGTGCCCGCCAGCGCCTGCTGCCGGAGGGCGAGCGCAAGGAGCTGATCGACATCGAGGAAATCGAAACGATCGTGGCCAAGATGGCGCGCATTCCGGCCAAGCAGGTCAGCGCCACCGACAAGGACGTGCTGCAGCACCTGGAGCGCAACCTGAAGATGGTGATCTTCGGCCAGGACCCGGCCATCGAGACCCTGTCCTCGGCGATCAAGCTGGCCCGTTCGGGCCTGGCCAATCCGGAAAAGCCGATCGGCAACTTCCTGTTCGCCGGCCCCACCGGCGTGGGCAAGACCGAGGTGACCAAGCAGCTGGCCCTGCAGCTGGGCATCGAGCTGGTGCGCTTTGACATGAGCGAGTACATGGAGCCGCATTCGATCAGCCGCCTGATCGGTGCGCCCCCGGGCTACGTCGGCTTCGACCAGGGTGGTCTGCTCACCGAAAAGATCGTCAAGACCCCGCACTGCGTGCTGTTGCTGGACGAGGTGGAAAAGGCCCACCCGGACATCTTCAACATCCTGCTGCAGGTCATGGACCGTGGCGTGCTCACCGACACCAACGGGCGCGAAGCCAACTTCAAGAACGTGGTGCTGGTGATGACCACCAACGCCGGCGCGGCGCAGGCCTCGCGGCGGTCGATCGGCTTCACCCGGCAGGACCACGCCACCGACGCGATGGAGATCATCCGCAAGAGCTTCACGCCGGAATTCCGCAACCGCCTCGATGCGGTGGTGCAGTTCCAGCCGCTGGGCTTCGAGCACATCCTGCGCGTGGTGGACAAGTTCCTGATCGAGCTGGAAATGCTGCTGCAGGAAAAGCACGTCAGCCTGTCGGCCACCCCGACCGCGCGCGACTGGCTGGCCCGCCACGGCTTCGACCCGCTGATGGGTGCCCGGCCGATGGCGCGGGTGATCCAGGACAAGGTCAAGCGGCCGCTGGCCGACGAGCTGCTGTTCGGCAAGCTGGTCAATGGCGGCCGGGTCAGCATCGACGTGCGCGACGACGAGCTGTTCGTCGAAGCGCAGGCCGAGCCGGAGCGGCTGCTGCCGGCAACGGTCGAATGACCGGTAGGCCACGACCGTTGGCCGTGGCTTCTTGAACGCAAAAACGCCCCGGATGGGGCGTTTTTGTTGGGCCTCGCTCAGCGCTTGGCGCGGGATGCGAACGCCTCTGCGCTGATCGGCTCAAGCCGGGCGACATCGCAGCTGCCGGTGTCGGTGCGCAGCTTGCTGGCGCGTGCCCCGCACAGCTGGCCCTCGTTGCTGGGGGTGGCAAACTCGAGCTTTCGCGAGAAGCTGGCCTGGCTGCAGCTGTTCTGGAAATGGACGATGTAGTGATCGGTGCCGTTGCGCAGCAGGATGCTGCGATCGGCGCCCTTGCGGACCAGCTGCTGGTCGCTGGACAGGGTGATGCAATCGGAGGCCGCCGGGGTGGCGGCAGCTGGCGCAGTCTGCGCCGATGCCGTAGCGGCTACGCTGGAAACAACCAACAGGCAAAGCGCGATCAGGGTCTTCATGGCGGGGGCCAGTGGGTCACGATCCGGAGTGGACCGTAGACCACAGTGCCTGCGTTCGGCCGGTAGCGAATCTGCATCAAGGCAGGCTGACTGATGTCAGGGTGCCGTGGGGCAGGGTGACTGCCGGCACGGTGGGCGCAGCTGAATGGCGCCCACGCAAAAAGGCCAGCGCAGGGCCGGCCTTTGATCGCGTCTTCCGGAGAAGCCGCCCTGCCGCTTACTTCATGCGGTAGGTAATGCGACCCTTGGTCAGGTCGTAGGGCGTCATTTCAACCTTGACACGGTCGCCCGTCAGGATGCGGATGTAGTTCTTGCGCATGCGGCCGGAGATGTGGGCGATGATTTCATGCCCATTTTCCAGTCGAACGCGGAAAGTGGTGTTCGGCAGCGTCTCGCTGACGGTGCCTTCGAACTCGATGGAGTCGTCTTTCGACATGTAGTCCTGTGCAGTTCTATAAACGGCCGAGCTGGCCTTAAGAGCGGGCATTTTACGCGCATCTCCCCCGGGATGCAAAGATTGCGTTAACCGTCCGCCTCAGGCCAATGATGCGGCGGAAACGTCGCCAAACCGCTCCGTCCACCCGCCGGCCGGCGCTGCGGCCTGCACCTGCTCCCGCACCACCCCCAGGAACCGCTCCCGCGGCCAATGTTCGGCGCCCATCCGCAGCAGGTGGTCGTTTTCCACCTGTGCATCGATCAATGGCCACCCCCACGACGACAGCCGGTGGGCCAACCCGGCCAGCGCCACCTTGGAGCCGCCGCTGGCCGCGCTGAACATGCTTTCGCCGAAGAACATCCGGCCGATGGCCACCCCGTAGATCCCGCCCACCAGCCGGTCGCCGTCCAGCACCTCGATCGAGTGGGCGAAGCCGAGGGCATGCAGCGCCACATAGGCCTCGATCATGTCCCGGGTAATCCAGGTCCCGTCCTGCCCCGGGCGCGGGCTGGCCGCGCAGGCCTCGATCACCTCGCGGAAGCGGGTATCGGCACGCAGCACCCAGCTGCTGGCGCGCAGGCTGCGGCGGAAGCGCGAGGACAGGTGGACGCCCTCGGTGCGGAACACCATGCGCGGGTCCGGCGACCACCACAGCAGCGGCTGGCCCTGCGAGAACCACGGAAAGATGCCGCCGGCGTAGGCATTGAGCAGGCGAACCGGCGAGAGGTCGCCGCCAAGTGCCAGCAGGCCATCGGGATCGCGCAGCGCGGTTTCGGCCGGCGGGAAGGGGGCGTCCGGCCGGTCGTCCAGTCGCCAGGGCAGGTGCCGGGTCATGGGGACTCGATGGCCTTGAATGGGGTGTGCTCGGCCAGCAGCTGCGCATAGCGCTGCACTTCCTCGCGCTCCTGCGCGCACCAGCCTGCAAGGGCGGCGGCGAACGCGGGCTCGGCCAGCCAGTGCCGGCTGCGCACCGGGTGCGGCAGGAACCCGCGCGCCAGCTTGTGCTCACCCTGCGCGCCGGGCTCGAAACGGGTGAGCCCTTCGCGCAGGCAGTACTCGATACCTTGGTAGTAGCAGGTTTCAAAGTGCAGGCCGGGCAGGGTGGCGCCGCCCCAGTAGCGCCCGTACAGGGTGTCGCCACCGCGCAGGCACAGCGCGCCGGCGATCGGCTGGCCCTCCAGCATGGCCAGGAAGATCACCAGCTGGCGCGGCATCGCCGTGGCCAGGTGCTGCAGGAAAGGCAGGGTCAGTGCCGGCGAATTGCCGTACTCACTGAAGGTCTGCAGGTAGAAGTCGTGCATGGCCTGCAGGTCGGCGTCGGTGGCTTCATCGCCGTGCACGATCCGGTAGCTCACCCCGGTGCGGGCCAGCTTGGCGCGCTCCTGGCGGATGTTCTTGCGGTGCTTGTGATCCATCGCCGCCAGGAAGCTGCTGAAGTCGGTCCAGTTGCCCGGGTTGTGCCACTGGAACTGGATGTCCTCGCGCAGCAGCCAGTCCGGCCCGAACGCGGCGTCGTCTTCAGCCAGGTGGAAGTTCACGTGCGCCGACGACCAGCCCATGCGGGCGACTTCGGCGCGCAGGGTCTCCACCAGCGTGCGAGCGGTTTCCGCATCCTTCGCCAGCAGGCGCGGCCCGCTCACCGGCGAATACGGTACTCCGCCCAGCCACTTCGGGAAGTACGCCAGCCCGTGGCGGGCATAGGCATTGGCCCAGGCGTGATCGAACACGAACTCGCCATGCGAGTTGTCCTTCAGGTAGCCCGGTACCGCCCCGATCAGCTGGCCGCTCTCCCACAGGGTGAAGTGGCGTGGCCGCCAGCCCCATTCCGCACGCAGGCAGCCGTGTTCCTCCAGCCCCTGCAGGAACGCATGACTGACGAACGGGTTGCGGCCGTCGTGCAGCGCATCCCAGTCGGCGGCGGGCAGGTCGGTGAGGCGATGAAGGAAGCGTATATCGGGCATGGCTGAAGGATAGGGCAGGCCGATGGATAACGGGGTGTTTTAGGCAGCGTTGATCGGCTTGCGGTAACCGATAGGAAAGTCGTTCAGTAAACGCCGGGAAGCGTGCGTTGGCGCGCGTTCGTGCGGCCATGAAGGGAGGAGATTTCAAGTCGCGCCGAACTGTTGGCGCGAATCTCAGTCGACTCAGGAGCTTCGTCGTGATCAAGTGCAGTGGCCTCAACCGTCTCTTCTCCGCTTCAATGCTTGCCGTCGGCGCGTGTTGCGGCTTCGCCCCGACCCCGCTTCATGCAATTGAGGTCTTGGCGCCAGAAAGCAATATGGAGCTGGATATGCTCCTCACGCGTGCAGCCAGCGATCTGGTGGGGCGTATAGAGCTGCTTGAGGGGCAGGCGAGAAGCAGGCATGTCAGTGCGTCGGTGGATCTTTCGCAAAAGGTCATCACCGTGAACCTGGATCGCGGTTTCATCCCGCAGGACTACGGCCCTGCATTTGAAGATCAACGCAGCATCATCAACAACGCGCTGTTGTCAGTCACAGATCGATTCCTGCATGTTTCGCAGGTCAATTACCTTTACGGTGGATTCGACGTCTACCACTATTTTCCAGAGGTCAAGGAGGAGGATGATGCGGCTCGAAAGGCCGGGGAGCGCATCCGCCGTGAAAAGCAGGAACGAGAGCGATCGGGGCAGGTCGCGGGGTCTGGCGTGGCATTCGTGGCGGCAGGGCATGGATACTACTTCGACCATAAGGACCGAGCATGGAAGACGCAACGAGACCCCCATAACGGCGTGATGGAGGGCATGCTGACGCCCACCTATGCCGCTGAGCTGAAAAGCTTCATCGAACTTCGCTCTCAGATGCCTGTGATCCGGCCTCGCGTCCAAGATGGGACGGGGACTCACCCGGAGAGTGGGCAGGAGTGGTGGCGGATGGCTGCGCGCTATTCGGTCGCGGCGCAGTACCCGGGCAATCCTGAGATATGGAATACCCATGAAGGGAGTGCTGCAAGTGATCGCGAGTACAAAGAGGACATCAACACTCGACCACTGCTTGCCAATCATCTGGGTGCAGAATTCGCCATCCACCTGCACAGCAATGCAGATGATCACGGTACGGCAAGGGGTGCCCGTGTCATCGTCCAGCCCGGGCGCCCCTCAGATGCAGCGCTGGGAGCGAGCGTTCTATGTGCAATGAAAGAACTGATTCAAAGTACTCCCGGCTACGAGTCGTTCGTCGTAGCGCCTGCGCCTCATTCCGAGGATAAGGGCGAAAACCGTCTGGCCACCATGCCCTCCATCATCGTCGAGACGGCGTTCCATACGCATCCGGAAGATGCGGCGGCACTATTGGACCCGGTGTTCCGTGCGGCTTCGATGAAGGGGGTTGAGAAGGGCCACCGTCTGTTCCGTGATGGCAAGGACTGTACGCCGCTGGCCTTGTCAAAGATTGATCGCGTTACTGTTCCTGCGAATGGGGCGGCAGAGACCAGCGTTCGTTTCGACGGCCATCCACAGTTCCCGGTAACCCTCACCTTCACGCCTGTCTACTGCACCCAGCCGGGCGCCTGCAGGGCGGAAGTGAAGACGATTACGGAGGCGTCTGCCTCACCCATCAAGGTGCAGATGTCCTGCGAAGGGAGCGGCTACGGCATGGTCAACTGGAGCACGGTCATGCGCGATGCCGACGGCGTCAGTTCCGGCCCCGTCGAGCACTGGATGACATGCGAGAGCAGCAGTTGATTTAGCAGCTCCATTGACATGCAGAAGGCCGGCGCTGGGCGCCGGCCTTTCTCGGGTGTTTCAGGTGCCGCCGATCAGCTCAGCTCGCCCTTGGCATCCAGGTAGCGCTCCGCGTCCAGCGCGGCCATGCAGCCGAAGCCGGCCGAGGTGATGGCCTGGCGGTAGTGCTGGTCGGCCACGTCGCCGGCGGCGAACACGCCTTCCACCGAGGTCTGGGTGGCGTTGCCGCCCAGGCCGGAGCGGATGTCCAGGTAACCGTTGTTCATGGTCAGCTGGCCTTCGAACAGGCTGGTGTTGGGGTGGTGGCCGATGGCCACGAAGAAGCCGTGGGCGTCGATGTCACGGGTGCTGCCGTCCAGGGTGGACTTCACGCGCACGCCGGTGACGCCGGCTTCGTTGCCCAGCACTTCGTCCACCTGGTGGTGCCACACGGTCTCGATCTTGCCCGAGGCGACCTTGGCGAACAGCTTGTCCTGCATGATCTTTTCCGCCTTGAGGGTGTCGCGGGGGTGGACCAGGTAGACCTTGCGGGCGATGTTGGACAGGTACAGCGCCTCTTCCACGGCGGTGTTGCCGCCGCCGACCATGACCACGTCCTGGTCACGGTAGAAGAAGCCGTCGCAGGTGGCGCAGGCCGACACGCCGCGGCCCTTGAAGGCCTCTTCGGTGGGAATGCCCAGGTACTTGGCGGTGGCGCCGGTGGCGATGATCAGGGCGTCGCAGGTGTACTCGGCGCTGTCGCCGATCAGCTTGAATGGGCGCTGGGTCACATCGGCGGTGTGGATGTGGTCGAAGATCACTTCGGTCTCGAAGCGCTCGGCGTGGGCCTGCATGCGCGCCATCAGGTCCGGGCCCATCAGGCCGTGGGCGTCGCCGGGCCAGTTGTCCACTTCGGTGGTGGTCATGAGCTGGCCGCCCTGCTGCAGGCCGGTGATCACCACCGGGTTCAGGTTGGCGCGGGCGGCGTAGACCGCTGCCGTCCAGCCGGCCGGGCCGGAACCGAGGATGACGAGCTTCTGGTGGCGGGAAGGCTTGGAATTGCTCATGTAGACTCGCAAAGAGATGATGGGGCGGGGCGCTGGGGAAAGATTGCCCGGCGTCCAAGACAGGTCATAGAGTGGCGGCAGGGGTCGCCCGATTCAAGGCGAGCGGTGGAACGGCGCAACCCAGCCGGTGGTGGTTGGCGTGCCGTCAGTCGTTTATTATCAAGCACTAACAGTGCATTCCCAAGGTCTGGTCTAAGGTGGCGAAACAGGTCCCGGAACGATCCAAGTCTCCCGACGGCAAAGCGGCGTCGCGCCGTGCTGCGGCTGCGGCGCCGGTCGAAAATCCCCGTCGGCAGCGCCTGTGGCGCGACCTCGGCCTGATCGCGATCGCCCCGGCGTTGCTGTATCTGGTCGCCAGCCTGTTCACCTATTCGGCGAGCGATCCAGGCTGGTCGCATACCGGCAGCGTGGTGGCGCCCATCCACAACATGGGCGGCCGGGTCGGCGCCTGGGTGGCCGATGTGCTGCTGCAGCTGTTCGGTTACATGGCGTTCCTGCTGCCGATCGTGCTGGGCGCGCTGGCGTGGTTCGCCATGTTCGGGCTCAAGCGTGAGAGCAAGGGCGAGCACGACCTGGACCCGGCGCTGCGGCTGGTCGGCCTGGTCGGCTTCCTGATTGCCGGCACCGGCTTCCTGCACCTGCGGCTGTTCAGTGGCGATGTGGGCCATGCCGGCGGCATCCTCGGCCGGCTGGTCGGCAATTCGCTCAGTGCCGGGTTCGGCGCGCTGGGCGCGAACCTGTTCGTGCTGGTGCTGCTGCTGGCCTCGATCACCTTGGCCACCGGCATTTCGTGGTTCGTGGTGATGGAGAAGATCGGCCGCGCGGTGCTTGCGCTGCCGCCGCTGCTCAGCAAGAAGAAGGAGCAGGCCACCGAGTGGCAGCAGACCCGCGCCATGCGCGAGGAACGCCAGGAAGTGCGCAAGGTGGACGCCGAGGTGCGCGCCAAGCGCGAGCCGGTCAAGATCGAACCGCGTCCGGAACCGGTGCTGGAAAAGAGCGACCGCGCCAAGCGCGAAACCCAGATTCCGATGTTCCGCGGCGTCAATGGCGATGGCTCGGACCTGCCGCCGCTGGCACTGCTGGATGATCCCAAGCCGCAGCCCAAGGGTTACGACGAGGAGACGCTGGAAACGCTGTCGCGCCAGATCGAGTTCAAGCTCAAGGACTTCCGCATCGACGCGCAGGTGGTCGGCGCGTATCCCGGCCCGGTGATCACCCGCTTCGAGATCGAGCCGGCACCGGGCATCAAGGTCAGCCAGATCAGCTCGCTGGACAAGGACATCGCCCGCGGCCTGTCGGTCAAGTCGGTGCGCGTGGTGGATGTGATTCCGGGCAAGTCGGTGGTGGGTCTTGAGATCCCCAACGTCACCCGCGAAATGATCTACCTGTCCGAACTGCTGCGCTCCAAGGAGTACGACAAGTCGGCCAGCCCGTTGACCCTGGCCTTGGGCAAGGACATCGCCGGCCGTCCGACCGTGGCCGACCTGGCGCGCATGCCGCACCTGCTGGTGGCCGGTACCACCGGCTCGGGCAAGTCGGTGGCGGTCAACGCCATGGTGCTGAGCCTGCTGTACAAGGCCTCGCCCAAAGACCTGCGGATGTTGATGATCGACCCGAAGATGCTCGAACTGAGTGTCTACCAGGGCATTCCGCACCTGCTGGCGCCGGTGGTCACCGACATGAAGGAAGCCGCCAACGGCCTGCGCTGGTGCGTGGCCGAAATGGAACGGCGCTACAAGCTGATGAGCGCGGTGGGCGTGCGCAACCTGGCCGGCTTCAACAAGAAGGTCAAGGACGCCGAAGACGCCGGCCAGCCGTTGATGGACCCGCTGTTCAAGCCGAACCCGGAGCTGGGCGAAGCCCCGCGCCCGCTGGAGACGCTGCCGTTCATCGTCATCTTCATCGACGAATTCGCCGACATGATGATGATCGTCGGCAAGAAGGTCGAGGAGCTGATCGCGCGCCTGGCACAGAAGGCGCGTGCGGCCGGCATCCACCTGATCCTGGCCACCCAGCGTCCGTCGGTGGATGTGATCACCGGCCTGATCAAGGCCAACATCCCGACCCGCATCGGCTTCCAGGTCAGCTCCAAGATCGATTCGCGCACCATCCTGGACCAGTCCGGCGCCGAAACGCTGCTGGGCCACGGTGACATGCTGTACCTGCCGCCCGGCACCGCATTGCCTGACCGTGTGCACGGTGCGTTCGTTTCCGACGAGGAAGTGCACCGCGTGGTCGAACACCTCAAGGCCAGCGGCCCGGCCGACTACATCAGCGGCGTGCTGGACGAAGTGCAGATGATGGGCGATGGCGTGGTGGTGGGTGCCGGTGGCCTGCCCGAGTCCAGCGGGGCGGCAGGGGATGAATCGGATCCGCTGTACGACGAAGCAGTGCGGATCGTGACCGAAACCCGCCGCGCCTCGATTTCCGGCGTGCAGCGCCGGCTGAAGATCGGCTACAACCGCGCCGCGCGCCTGATCGAAGCCATGGAGATGGCCGGCGTGGTCAGCCCGCCCGAACACAACGGCGACCGCAGCGTGCTTGCGCCGCCCCCGCCGAAGTAACGCCGGAACCGCAATGATCCGCATGACATGGATGACCGCGTGCGCGCTGGCGTTGGCGCCCCTGCTGGTGTCGGCCCAGGCGGTCGCCCCGGCCCGGGTTCCGGCGCCTGCGATGGCGCCGGCACCGGCCCCGCCGGCCGCCCCCAGCGATACCCAGGCCAGCAACAACTTCAGCTTCGTCAGCTACCGCGCCGATTACGTGGTGCGCCCTGACGCCGGCAACGTGCAGACCGAGTCCTACGACATCCTGCTCAAGACCAAGGCAGCGGTGGAGCAGTTCAGCCAGGTGCGGCTGAGCTACAGCGAGAAGATGGAAACGCTGGAGGTGCTGTCGGCCTACACCCTGACCGCCGACGGTCAGCGCCGTGACGTGCCGGCCGACCGCATCTACACCCAGGAAAGTTACTCCAGCGCCGCGGCGGCCATGTACGCCGACCGCAAGGTGCGGGTGGTGGTGTTCCCCAACCTGGCACCGGGCACCCGGGTGGTCTACCAGACCCGCCGCACCCAGACCCAGCCGTACTTCCCGGGCTATTTCAGTCTGTGGGAAACCTTCAGCGGGTTCTCCCAGTACGACGATGCGCAGGTCACCCTGAGCGCGCCGGCCTCCCTGCCGATGTACGTGCAGCAGCGGGGCGTGCAGGGCAGCCAGAAACCCGTCATCCGGAACGGGCAGGCGACCTGGGCCTGGCGCTACCGCCGCCCGGACCCGATGCCGGTGCAGATCTGGACCGCGGCGCCGTGGGAATTCAGCCCGACCATCATGGCCAGCACGTACCGCGACTGGGCGCAGGTGGCGCAGGCCTACCAGCTCAAGGGCGGCGAGGCGGCACGGGTGACCCCGGGGATCCAGGGGCTGGCCGACGAGGTCACCCGCGGCATCGTGGACCGCCGTGAACAGGCCGCCGCGCTGTACCGCTGGGTGTCGCAGAACATCCGCTACGTGGCGGTGTACCTGGGCAACGGCGGGCTGGAGCCGAACCCGGCGCAGAGCATCCTCGACAACCACTACGGCGACTGCAAGGACCATGTGGTGATCCTGGAGGCGTTGCTGGCCGCGCGTGGCATCGACAGCACCCCGGTGCTGATTGGTGCTGGCGGCGGCCCGACCCTGCCGGACATTCCCCTGCTGGGGCGGTTCAACCACGCCATCACCTACATTCCCGAGTTCGACCTGTACCTGGATTCCACCAGCGCCTATGCGCGCTTTGGCCAGCTGCCCGACGCCGACCTCGGCGCGCCCGTGCTGCACACGCACCAGGCCAGGGTGGCACGCACCCCGGCCAACGATGCCGCGCGCAACGGCAGCGGCTTCGAGGTGACCTTCCGCTTCGACCCGGACGGCAACCTGCAGGGCCAGACCGTGCAGCAGCCCCGCGAAGTGGGCGAGATCGGAATGCGCGGCGCGTTTGCCCGGCTCAACGCGCAGAACCGGGCGCGGGTGGAGGAATCGATCATGGCCTCGTCCGGCTTCGACGGCAGCGGCACGCTGACCCTGCTGGGCGACCCGCAGGACCTGACCCGGCCGTTCAACTACCGCTACGACTTCCATGCCCGTGATTACGTCGATTTCGGCGTGGTCGGGGGCATGGTGCTGCCGGACCCGCCCGGTGGCGAGTCGTTCCGTGACATCTACACCACCACGTCGGCGCCGGACAACGCCACCCCGTTCTACTGCAACGACACCCTGCGCGAAGAAACCTACCGGCTGGAGTTCCCGGCCGGGGTCCCGATCGTGGCGATGCCGCGCAACCAGCAGTTCCGTAATGCGGCCGGGGAGTACGCGCTTGAGTGGAGCCGCGAAGGGCAGGCCATCGTCGCCCGCCACCGCCTGCACCAGAACGCGGTGCGCGGCGCGGATGCGCTGTGCCAGCCGGGCGACTATGCTGCGTTCCGCGAGCTGTACCAGCAGGTGCGGCGCGGCTTCCGCGGGCAGGTGGTCTACGGCGACCTGCGCACGGTGCAATCCGTCCCCTGACCCCCCATTCAGGATGATCTCGGCACACTGCCTGCCATCCTTACCACCTTCATTGGATACCCGTATGCAGAGCACTTTCCGCCGCTGTCTTGTCGCCGCCACGCTGGTCTGCGCCAGTGTCGGGTCGGTGTCTGCCTGGGCCGGCGCCCGCGATGAGCTGACCACGTTCACCAAGGGCCTGAAGGGCCTGGACGGCAAGTTCGAGCAGAAGGTGTTCGACAGCAAGGGCAAGGTGAAGGAAACCACCAGTGGCAGCGTGGCGTTGTCGGTGCCGAACCAGTTCCGCTGGGAGTACAAGGTGCCGCACGAGCAGCTGATCATTGCCGACGGCAGGAATGTGTGGGTGTACGAGCCGGACCTGCAGCAGGCGACCAAGCGGGTGCAGGGCGCCGAGGAACAGAACAGCCCGTTGATCGCGCTGATCACCCCGGCGCTGCTGGAAAAGCAGTACGACGTCAGCGAAGAGGCCGCGCCGCGCGATGGCCTGCAGTGGCTGTCGCTGACCCCGAAGCGTGAAACCGAAACGTCGTTCCAGTACGCCGCGCTGGGCTTCAACGCGCAGGGCCTGGCCCGCATGGAAGTGACCGATGCGGTGAACCAGCGCACGGTGATCTCGTTCAAGGACTGGAAGCGGAACCCGGCGTTCCCGAAAACCACCTTCACGTTCACGCCGCCGAAGGGCACCGACGTCATCGGCAACTGACGCAGCCGGGCAGGGCCCGGCGCTGCGTCATTCGGTCATACAATAGTGGCGTGGCCAGAAACCGAACGACATTCAATGAACCCGATCTGCTGACGGTGGATCGGGACAGCATGCGCCCGCTTGCCGAGCGCATGCGCCCGCAGACCCTCGATGAGATGGTGGGGCAGAAACGCCTGCTCGCCCCGGGTAGCGCGCTGCGCCGGGCGGTCGAGTCCGGGCATGTGCACTCGATGATCCTGTGGGGGCCGCCAGGCTGCGGCAAGACCACGTTGTCCCTGCTGCTGGCGCACTACGCCGACGCCGAATTCCGTGCCATCTCCGCCGTGCTTTCGGGCCTGCCCGAGGTCCGGGTGGTGCTGGCCGAAGCGGCCCAGCGCTTCGCCGAAGGCCGCCGCACCGTGCTGTTCGTGGACGAAGTGCACCGCTTCAACAAGGCCCAGCAGGATGCGTTCCTGCCGCATATCGAGCGCGGCACCATCGTGTTCGTCGGTGCCACCACGGAAAATCCTTCGTTCGAGCTCAATTCGGCGCTGCTGTCGCGCTGCCGCGTGCACGTGCTGGAAGCGGTGTCGCCGGCCGACATCGTCGAGGCGCTGGAGCGGGCGCTGCAGGACAAGGAGCGCGGGCTCGGTGCCGAGGCGCTGCAGGTCACGCCCGAAGCGCTGCTGGAGATCGCGACCGCCGCCGACGGCGATGTGCGGCGCGGTCTGACCCTGCTGGAGATCGCCGCGGAACTGGCGGGCGGTGAAGGCGGGCGGATCAGTCCGGAGATGCTGGTGCAGGTGCTGGCCGACCGCACCCGCCGCTTCGACAAGGGGGGCGAGCAGTTCTACGACCAGATCTCGGCCCTGCACAAGTCGGTGCGCAGCTCCAATCCGGATGCGGCGCTGTACTGGCTGACGCGCATGCTCGATGGCGGCTGCGATCCCTCCTACCTGGCCCGGCGCCTGACCCGAATGGCGATCGAGGACATCGGCCTGGCCGATCCACGCGCGCAGTCGATGGCGTTGGAAGCCTGGGACATCTACGAACGGCTGGGCAGCCCGGAGGGCGAGCTGGCCTTCGCCCAGCTGGTGCTGTACCTGGCCAGCACCGCCAAATCCAACGCCGGCTATGCCGCCTTCAACCTGGCCAAGCAGGAAGTGCGCGAGACCGGCACCCAGGAGGTGCCGCTGCACCTGCGCAACGCGCCGACCAAACTGATGAAGGAACTGGGTTACGGCAAGACCTACCAGTACGACCATGACGCCGAAGGTGGCATCGCGCTGGACCAGACCGGCTTCCCGGATGCGATGGGCGAGCGGGTGTATTACCAACCGGTGGCGCGCGGCCTGGAAATCAAGCTGAAGGAAAAGCTCGACCGGCTGCGTGCCGAGCGCGAGCAGGCGCGGGCGCGCAAGGGCAGCGACTGATGGGGGGCTTCAGCACGTGGTGGCAGCAGTTGGGGCTGGTGATGGCCGGCGGCGCGCTCGGCGCGGCGCTGCGTTTCATCATCGGCGACGCCATGCTGCGCCAGTTCGGCAACGGCTTCCCCTGGGGCACGCTGACGGTGAACCTGGTGGGCGCGTTCGCGGTCGGCTACGTGGTGGTCTGGCTGCAGACCCGCGGCAGCGCGGCGTTGTATTGGCGCGCGTTCGCCATCGTCGGCATCATCGGCGGGCTGACCACGTTCTCGTCGATGATGCTGGAGGCAGTGCTGCTGGTCCGCAACGGACGCGGCTGGGTGATGCCGACGTATCTGGGCATCAGTCTGGTGGCGGGATTTGCGCTGGTGTGGTTGGGCGCGCGGTTGGCGGAGTCCTCGCTCGCGCGGTGATCGATTCCGCGTATTTCTGCTGGATTTCCGTTACATCTCACGATATTGTTCGCGCCCCGTTTGCGTTCCCCGTCCGTCATGCGTGATGAAGAAGACCCCGGCACCCTGGAGCTGATGCTGCCGCGCAAGCGCGGCCGTCCGCCCACGTTCGGCTACGCCATGACCGATGCGCAGCGTGCGGCCCGCTACCGGGCCCGCCGTGCCGGGCAGGCCGACCACGCCGATGTGCGCACCTGCAGCGACATGGTGCTGCTGGACAAGATCCGTGCGGCGATCAGCGCAAAGGATGCCGAGCTCACCGGGTTCCTGGTGCACGTGCTGTGGCAGCGCTATCCCCTGCAGCTGAAATGATCGTCCCGCCTGCCAGGCCGGCGAGGGCCGGGCGCAGGTAACCCAGCAGCCGCCCGGCATCCAGCCAGTCGCCGGGTTCGTCCAGGTCCAGTTCGTGCAGGTCGCCGGCAATCGCGGCCAGATCCGGTTGTCCCAGCATCTGCAGCACGCCGGCCAGCCGATGCGCGTGGTGCCGCAGCGCGGTGGCGGCCCGGTCGCGCAGGGCGTCATGCAGCGCCATCTGCTCTTCCTGCAGCGATTGCAGGATCTCGATCCAGACAGGGTCGGTTGGGCCGCTGCTCGCGCTTGCCAGCCGCTCTGCGTTCCCCTGTGTCTCCACCTGCAATGCCCGGAGCAGCTGGCCGATATCCAGCGGCTTGCACAGCACCGCGTCCATGCCGCAGGCGAGGCAGCGTGCCACGTGCGCGGCCGAATCATTGGCAGACACCGCCACCAGTACGGCCGGCGTACGCCCGTGGCGGCGCTCCAGTTGTCGCAGTTGGACGGCCAGCTCGTAACCGCTCATGTCGTCGAGCACGCAATCGAGCAGCACGATGCCGCAGGGCTCGGCGGCCTGGCAGTGCAGTGCGCTGGCGCCGTCGGCGCAGCTGCTCACCGAGGCGCCCAGCGTCTCCAGCTGCCGACAGACCACCGTGCGATTCAATGCGTGGTCTTCAACCAGCAACAGGGTACGCCCGGCCAGCGGCTGCTCCCCCGAGCAGGGGCCGGTGGCTTCGATCACCACCGGCAAGCGCACCTCGAAGCAGCTGCCCTCGCCGGGAGCGCTGCGCAGCTGCACCGTGCCTCCCATGCCCCGCACCAGATCCTGGCAGATGGAGAGGCCGAGCCCGGCACCGCCCATCTGCCGCGAATGACTGTCGTGCGCCTGCGCGAAAGGCTTGAACACGGTGTCGTGCAGCGCGGCCGGGATGCCGATGCCGGTATCGCGGACCGCAAGCCCCAGGTGTGCGCTGTCCTGGTCCAGGTGCAGCGACAGGGTGACGTCGACGTGCCCCAGGTCGGTGAACTTCACCGCGTTGCCCAGCAGGTTGCTGAGCACCTGGCGCAGCGCGTCACCATCCAGCCACATCCGGGGCAGCGGGTCGGTGTCCTGCAGCAGGGTGATGCCCAGGCCTTTGGCCTCGGCCGCAGGACGGGCAACCGCCAGGCAGTCACGCGCCAGCTGGCGCACGTCCTGCCAGCCGGGGGTGGGGTGGTACTCGCCGGTGGCCAGACGTGAATAGTCCAGCGCGTGGCCGAGCAGATGGCGCAGGCCGGCCCCCGCATTGCGTGCGGCGTTCACCAGTTGCCGCTGGCCCTGGTCCAGGCCCGACTGGTGCAGCAGATCCACCGAGGTGACCAGTGCCTGCGCGGCGTTGCGCACTTCGTGGCTCATCACGGCGATGAAGCGCGCCTGCTGGCGCTCGCTGCGCCGCGCCGACTGCTGCGCCACGCGCATCCACACCCCGGCGGTGAGCAGGGCCAGCAGGATCAGCGCGCCGGCCAGCAGTTCCCAGCGGAAGTGCTGCGACATCACCTGCAGCGACGGTCCGCTCAGGTACGTGGCTTTGGTCCAGCGCTGCATCAGCATCGCGTGTTCCTGCGGGCTGATCGAGCGCATCGCCTGATGGATCTGATCGAGCAGGGCGCGGTCGCGGTGGCGCACCACGAGGTGCAGGCTGCCTGGCAAGGTGGCAGGCCCGCCATGCAGGAGCAGGCTGTTGCCGAAGTCGCGGCGCACCACGGGGCGCATTGCCACATCCAGGTCCAGTGCCGCGTCCACCACGCCGGCTTCCACGGCGGACAGCGCTTCACGCAGGCTGGGCAGGTCCACCACCTGCAGGTGGGGGTGGTAGGCACCCAGCCATTCGGCCAGGCGGGTGCCGCGCACCACCGCCACCCGGCGCAGGTGTGCGAACTCCGGCGGGTGCGCCTGGGCGTGGCGGCTGGCCATCAGGGTCTGGCCGCGGTAATACGCCGGTGATGCGGCCAACGCCGTGCAGGGCGCGTTGTCCAGCGGACCCAGCAGCAGCATCAGATCGGCGCGCCCGTCGCAGATCGCCTGCAGCGCGGCGGTGGCCGATTCCACCGGCTGCTCGCGGAATTCCAGTCCGGCCTGTTCGGCGACCAGCTGCGCATAGCCGGTGATCAGGTTGGTGTCGCGCGCCGCGCGGTTGTCGTTGGCGAGCAGGCCATGCTGGGAGGGGTCGGCAGCCACCCGGACCAGCCGCGGTTCGGCACTGCTGCCCGCGGTGACAGGCAGCAGCAGGCCGACCAGCACCCCGGTCAAGGCGCCGGCCCAGGTCCAGTTGCCGCTCACCACACCGCCAGCTGGTGGCGAAGGGTGAACAGGTCGCGGTCGGTGCGCAGGCCGAGTTTGCGGAACGCCGCGTGCTTCTGGGTGCTGATGGTCTTGATGCTGCGGTTGCGCTGCAGGGCAATGTCGGTCACGGTCATGCCGCTCAGGCACAGCTGCAGCACTTCGCGCTCGCTCTGCGACAACCGGTGTTCGGCGTGTTCGTCGCGGTAGTTGACCGGCACATGGGTGTGCCCAGCCGCCACGCGGGTGACCGCGCGCGCCAGCGCTTCCAGTGGCTCGCCCTTGGAGACAACGCCCGCGGCGCCGGCGGCCATGGTGTTGGAGATCATCACGTGATGTACGTTGGCCGAGAACATCAACACCCGCACGCGCGGGAACCGGCGTCGCAGCATGCGCAGCAGCTCCATGCCCTGCAGGTCGCCTTCGCCCAGCGTGTAGTCCACCACCGCCACGTCCACCAGGTGGTGTTGCAAGGTGCTGATCAGGGAGCTGGTGTGGGCGTGGTTGCCGACCACATGGAACCGCGGGTCGGTGGACAGGTGTACATAGCTGCCATGCCGGACCACATCGTGGTCATCCAGCAGGGCGATGTTGAGTACGGACGGCAGCAGCGGTCCATATGCGGGGCCTGGATGGCGTCGAGACAAAGGAGGCACGCAATCGTGGGATTTGCGCCATTCTTACCGCTTACACGCGCAGCGGAGATAGTCTGATGTCAGATTAGGACTATTCCTATGCTCGGTACGAGAGGTGCGTCACTCTCTGCGCGCATCCGCGTCAACGTTTTTCGCGATCGAGCAGTCGCGCGAACTGCGACGCCAGATCCACAACCAGCGGATCGGCATTGTCACGGTGCAGCATCGCGATTTCGATGCCGTCCATGGGCGGCAAACCTTGGCGCGCGGTGAGCGCGCGGTGTTCGCGGGTCATCGCACGCGCTGGCAGCAGGCTGATGCCCATGCCGTCGGCCACCGCGCCCTGGATACCGCTGAGGCTGGAGCTGGTGAAGCCGATCCGCCAGCGCCGGCCCATGCTTTCCACGGCAGCGATCAACTCATCGCGGTACAGCCCGCGCGGCGGAAACGTCACCAGCGGAATCGGGTCCATGCCGATGCAGGGGCTGCGTGCACTGTCCACCCAGCGCATCGGCTCATGCCAGCAGGCCACGCCCTGGCGGCTGTTGCGGCGCTGTTTGATCAGCACCAGGTCCAGCTCGCCGTGGTCGTAGGCGTTGGCCAGGTCGCGGCTGAGGCCGCTGGTGACTTCCAGCTTCACCTGCCGGTGGCGGCGGGTGAAGCGGCCCAGCAGGGCGGTGGTGCGGGGGCTGACAAAGTCTTCGGGCACGCCCAGTCGCACGGTCACCGCCACCGTGGCGCCGGCCAGTGCTTCGCCCATCTGGTCGTTGAGGGCCAGCATCTGGCGCGCGATGCCGAGTAGTGTCTGCCCGGCATCGGTGGGGTGCACATCGCGGTTGCCGCGCACCAGCAGCGGGTGCCCGGCCAACTGCTCCAGCCGCCGGATCTTCTGGCTGATGGTGGACTGGGTGGAATGCAGGCGCGTGGCGGCGGTGGTGAAGCTGCCGCAGTCGGCCACCATCACCATCGCCCGCAGCAGGTCCAGTTCGAACAGGGTGCGATGCGATTGTGCACTGGGCGGCATGGCGGTATCCAGAAAACCAATGGTGCCTGTTCTAGCATGCACGCCGGTGCCAAGCCAGCTGCTGCCCCTCATCCGTTGGCGGCACTACCGCTGCGTGCAAGGCTGCGCGCCACGCGAGCGCCCGCGGCCTGCATCATCGCGTGCAGCGCAGGCGGGCCCAGTACCTCGAATTCGAGCTCCAGCGCGAGCAGCCAGTACACCACCGCGCCCTGCGGGTGCGCGCCACACCGCAGCAGGCAGCGCTGTGCATCCACCGCTTCAAGCATGCCCGCCGAGGCCGGTATGCGTTCGCGCACGATGTCGATGGGCGCGTGCAGGATCACCCGCGCTTCGTCCCCGTAGGGCCCCAGCGACAGCGACTGGCTCACGAACGCGCGCAGGTCGCCATTGGCGGGCGAGGGGCGCGGGCGGAAGTGCGCGCCCACCTCTGCCGCACTGGTCATCCGGTCGATGCGGAACGTACGCCAGTCCACGCGCAGGGTGTCCCAGGCCACCAGGTACCAGCGCCGTTCGGCATGCACCACGCCCTGCGGTTCCACCAGACGCTGGCTGGGCTGTCCCTGGCGGTCGGCATAGTCGAAGCGAAGCTGCAGCTGGTCGCGGCAGGCGCCGGCCAAGGTGGCCAGCAGCCCGGCATCGACCATGGGCCCGGCCTGGTCGATCGGCAGGATCGCGGTACGTAATGCATCCAGCCGGCGTCGCAGCCGGGCCGGCATCACCTGTTCGAGTTTGACCAGTGCGGTGATCGCGGTCTGCTCGATGCCGCTGATGGTGCCGGTCACTGCAGTGCGCAGGGCCAGCGCAGCGGCCAACGCTTCTTCATCGTCGAGCAGCAGCGGCGGCAATGCGCGCCCGGCGCGGAACGCGTAGCCGCCGGCCACGCCACTGCTGGCCTGGATCGGGTAGCCCAGCTCGCGCAGGCGGTCGATGTCGCGGCGCAGCGTGCGCGGATGTACGCCAATATCCGCGGCCAGCGTGTTGCCCGGCCAATGCGGACGGGATTGGAGCAGCGAGAGCAGGCGCAGCAGTCGAGCGGAGGTGGTCAGCATGGGCGGCAGCATCGCGCCTGTCGAGGACAGGATCTGTCCGCAATGGTGGCTAGCCTGTGGCCACGGTGCAAGGCCCCTGGCGGCGCACCTTTCCACACCGACAACCCACAAGGAGTTCCACATGTCCGTCGTCTTCTATTGGCATCCCATGTCCAGTGCCACCCCCGTCGCCTGCGCGCTTGCCGAACTGGGGGTTGCCCATGACCGGGTTCGGATCGACATCCGGAATGGCGAGCAGCGCACCCCGGAGTACCTGGCGATCAATCCCAACGGCAAGGTGCCGTGCCTGGTTGTGGATGGCACGCCGATCTTCGAGGGCCTGGCCATCCATCTGTGGTTGGGTGACCGCTTCGGCGTGGCGCGCGGGCTGTGGCCGGCGGCCGACACCCCGGAGCGGCTGCAGGCGTTGTCGTGGTGCGCGTGGGCCTATGTGACCTACGCGGCGATGATCAACCGGCTGATGCTGGCCACCCGCGAAGGTCCGTTGCGCGACAGTGTGCAGGCCACCGCCGCAGGACAGGGCGCGGCCGAGCTGCTGGGATTGCTGGAAGATCGCCTGGGATCGCAGCCCTGGATGCTGGGCGGCGATTACTCGCTGGTGGACCTGGTGGTGGCGCAGGTGGTCGGCTATGGCACCTACGTCGGTGCCGGCGTGGACGCGTATCCCGCCGTGGCGGCCTGGTTGGCGCAGGTGCAGGCGCGTCCGGCCATGCAGGGCGAGGTCTGAGCGCATTCGATTCCGTAATGCGCGTCATGACGAAATTTAACTGGTGAATGGATGCCTTCGCGCCGTATGGTGCGGAGGTACTCCTTTTTGCCACGTTGCCATGAAACCCATTGTGCTGTCTGCCTTCCCGGTGCTGCTTGCACTGGCGCCCTGCGTCCTCGCCGCCGAACAGGCCGACCTGATCATCCGGCATGCCACCGTGGTGGATGTCGAACATGCCACCACCCATGCCGACCAGGCGGTGGTGGTACGCGGCAATGACATCGTCGCCGTGGGTGACGACCGCAGCATTGCCAAGGCCTGGAAGGCGCCGCAGCGCATCGATGGCAACGGCCGCTTCCTGATTCCCGGCCTGTGGGACATGCACGTGCATTTCGGCGGCGGACCGGAGCTGGTCGAAGAGAACAAGGCGCTGCTGCCGCTGTACATCGCCCATGGCATCACCACCATCCGTGATTGTTCCGGCGACCTGCCCACGCAGGTGCTGCAGTGGCGTGGCCAGATTGCCGACGGCAGCCTGGAAGGCCCGCAGCTGTTCAGTTCGGGCGCCAAGATCGAAGGCATCAAGCCGGTCTGGAAGGGAACGCTGGAGGTCGGCAGCCCGGCCGACCTCGATGCCGCGCTGGCCCAGCTCAAGCGCGACCGCGTCGACTTCGTCAAGATCACCGACAGCACCCTGACCCCGCCCCTGTTCCTGGCGGCAGTGCGTGGCGCCCGTGCCAATGGCCTGCGCGCGTCCGGGCACATCCCGATGGCACTGACCGTGCAGCAGGCGGTGGATGCCGGCATCAGCTCGATCGAGCATCTGGACTACGCCTACAAGGCCGGGGTCAGGGACGAGGCGGCCATTGCCGCCGATTTCGCCGCCAAGCGCATTGATCGCGCCGAGGCCAATCGCCGGCTTGATGCCGGCTTTGATCGTGACACTGCCATGGCCGCCTACCGTGGCTTTGCGGCGAAGGGCGTGTATGTCACGCCCACCCTCAACGGCGGCCGTATCCTCGACTTCCTGGACCAGGATGACCACGCCAACGATCCGTACCTGGCCTACATTGGCCCGAAGCTGCAGGCGACTTACCAGTGGCGGGTGGAACGTGCTGCCAAGGCGGGTCCAGAGCAGATCGCCGAGCGCCACCAGCAGTACCACCAGGTGGCGGCCGTGCTGCCGATGCTGCAGCAGGCGGGCGTGACCGTCATGGCCGGCACCGACGCGGGGTTCCTCAATTCCTTCAACTATCCCGGTATCGGCCTGCATGACGAGCTGGCCCTGTTCGTCAAGGAAGGCCTGACTCCCGCGCAGGCGCTGTCGTCGGCAACCCGTGCGGGTCCGTCGTGGTTCGGTACGCTGGACCGCTACGGCGGCATCGCCGAAGGCAAGGCCGCCGACCTGGTGCTGCTGGATGCCAACCCGCTGCAGGATATCCAGGCCACGCGCGCGATCAACACCGTGGTGCTGCGTGGCCACGTGTATGACCGCAAGGCGCTGGATGCGTTGCTGGCGCAGACACGGGCCAAGGTCGCCAAGTGGCAGCAGGACGCTGCCCAGTAGCGATCTGCTCGCAGCAGAGTCCAGAGAAGCAGCACGCGCCCCGCTCATCAGCGGGGCGTTTTCGTTTGGGCGCCGCTACAACAAATTGCAGTGCCGCATTGAGGAATATTGAATGTGGCGCGGCGCAGCAGATCTTTATGCTGCCCCCCATTCAACGCGGCGATGCATTCGCACGCATCTGTTGGTCATTCCAATCGCGGTTGCAATTTATTTCAGGGTGTCTTGCAACGAGTTGCATAGGGCGACAGGAGGCGGCTGCCTATGCTTCGCCCTCGATTCGAGACGGTTATGACAACCGGCTTTCGTGATCGACCCCTCAATAACAGGAGTCCCTTCGATGAAGCGTCTGATGACCGCGCTGGCGACAGCAATGGCCATGGCGATGACGGCATCGCCTCATCCGGCCCAGGCTGCCGCTCCCAACATCCACGTGGGCGCGATGTACGAATATGCCGAGCCGGGCAAGGGGGCGCTGCTGAAGCGCGTGCGCAACACCGGCGATGCCACGGCGTTCGTCCGTGTGCAGATCAGCGAAGTGCGCTACGCCGCGGACGGCACCCATCAGGAGATCCCGGTGGATACCTCCGGCACCGCTGCCGCCGCCGGGCTGATTGCCAGCCCGTCGCGGTTGATCGTGCCGGCGCAGGGCCAACAGGCCACGCGCCTGCTGGTGCAGGGGGATCGCAGCACCGAACGCTACTACCGCGTGCGCTTCGTTCCGGTGCTGCCACAGTCCGAAGACGAATTCGCGCTGACCGACGCGCAGCGTGATGACTACCGCAACGAGCTCTCGGCCGGCGTCAACGTGCTGACCGGCTATGGCGTATTCGTGATCGTGCATCCCGACCCGTCCCGCTACGACGTGCAGACCGAAACGCACGACAGCCACGTGCAGCTGCGCAATGCCGGCAATACCACGGTGGTGCTCGACGACATCCGCCAGTGCAGTGCGCAGGACAAGGCGGCCAAGTGCTCCCCGTCGCGCAAGGTGCACCTGCTGCCCGGGCGCACCGAACGCTTCGCTCGCAGTGCCGGGCATCTGCACCGCTTCCAGATCGTTGAGGGGGACAGCCGCAAGGACGTCCTGCTCACCCGCTAGGTTCCGCCCGGAACCGCCGTCCCGTCGCCGGACTCCAGGCGACACCTTTCCGTTGGAGATGCAGGAAAAATGAACCTCAAGACCACCGTCCTGGCCGCTGCGGCTGCCCTGATCCTGACCCCGGCTGCCGCCATGGCCGCTACCGAGCAGTTCCCCATCCAGGTGACGGTTGAAGCCACGGTGCCGTCCGCCACCGGCCTGCAGATCTCGCCGGTCGGCGACTGGGCTGGCCAGACCCAGAACATGCGCTGGAACATCGCGACCCAGCGCCTGGATCCGATCCTGCAGCAGGTCGACATGAAGAGCGGCCTGGGCGCCATCAACGCCTACCTGACCACCGAAGCCATGCTGACCAGCGCCGGCAACGCGATCGACCTGACCGTGGCCGTTGCCGGCCAGGACCTGCAGGTCGGTGCCGCCAACGCGGTTGAAGTGGCCACCGCGACCGAAGCCGCCGCGAGCAAGCGCGCTGCGGTTGCCATCACCGCCGCTGCGCCGACCGGCGAGGGCTACGTGCAGGGCACCTACCAAGGCAACGTTTTCATGATGTTCGAGAGCGGCACCCCGTAATCGCGCAGCTGCGCATGTTTCACCCCGGCAGCTCCGGCTGCCACAGGAGGGGCGCGCTCGCGCCCCTTCTTCATGCACAGGAATGACCATGTCACCGCGTCTGCTTCCCCTCGCCACCGCCGTCATGCTCCATTGCAGCGTTGCAGCAGTGCAGGCTGCGCCTGCGGCACTGGAAAGCCTCACCCTGCTTGACCAGGCAGGGGGGCTGCCCGATGACTTCCGTGACCATTTCTTCGACGTACCCCTGGTGGTACGGGTCGAACGCGATGGTCAGTACCTGGGCGATGCCCGTGCGGTGCTGACCCGCGACAATACCTTGTCGCTGTTGGAGTTTACCGACGGCCACGACAGCACCGAACCGGCCGCCGAACGCGAGCGCTGGTTGAAGGCGTTGGCTGCACCGCGTCCGTTGGGCGCCTGCGAACAGGCCTGCAATGACAGCCTGGTGCGGCTTCACTACAGCCTGGAGAGCTCGCTGCTTTCCATCGCCACCGAGAACGGTGGGCGCGCCGCTACGCAGCAGCGCCACCTCGCGCTGCCTGAGGACGGCAGTCGCGGCCTGATCCTGCGCCACCAGCTCAACGCCTATGCAGGGCAGGGCGTGGCGACGGCCGGCCGCTACGCGCTCGACGCACAGGGCAGCCTGGGACACTGGACGCTGGTCGGCAACTACCAGGTCGACCGCAGCAGTGATGAAGCCGGGCAGCTGCGGCAGTCGGTGCAGAGCCTCTACGCACAACGCGAATTCCGCGACAACTTCCTGCGCGTGGGTTACTTCCTGCCCAACTTCCAGGGCGTCACCCGCCAGCCGCGTGCGCCCGGCTCGTTCAGCCACACCACCGTGGGCATGATGGCCGGCTCATCGGACAGCCTGGCCATTGATTCGCGCGCACCGAGCCTGTATCCGGTGTACGTGACCGCCAACCGCGAGGGCACCGTGGAGGTGTTCCGCGACGGCAGCCTGATCCAGACCCAGCCATTGCAGCCGGGCCTGCAGGAGCTGGATACCCGTCGCCTGCCGGGCGGCATCTACGAGGTCGAACTGCGGGTCATCGAGGAGGGACGCGAAAGCTCGCGTGAAACCGCGGTGATCCACAAGCCGGGCAACTGGCGCGACCCGAGCCGCCGCTGGCGCTACAGCGCGTTCGCCGGTGTCCAGCATAGCCTGCTGGACACCGTGGAGGACCCCAATGCCGGCGCCTTCGCCGCTGGCGGCATCCTCAATTACCTGGCCCATCCGCGTGCGATCCTCGGCCTGTCTGCCCAGCACCTGGATGGCGGGAATGCCGTCGCTGGATCGCTGGACTGGCAGGTCAACGACCGTGCCAATATCCATACCAACGCCTACAGCGGCGACCACGGCAATGGCGTCGATCTCCAAGGCATGTGGCGCCATGGCAAAGGCACCGTGATCGCCTCGCACAACCGCAGCTGGCAGGAGCGTCGCCGCCCCGGTGACGATGCCTACCCGCCGTTGCCGCCCGGTGCCGAGCTGCCGCAGACCCGCTCGGGCTGGCTGCAGACCAGTGCGCTGAGCATGAACCATCGCCTCGGTGACAGCAGCTACGTTGCCGCGCGCGTGTCGCATCACAGTGGCACCAGCAACGGCGTTGGGCTCGACCTGTCCTTCAGCCGTCGCCAGACCCTGTTCGGCAGCGACGCAACCTGGCGCGCTGCGGTGTTCGACCGCCCGGCCAGTGCCAGCAGCGGCGCGCGCCGCAACCGTGGCGTCGACTTCACCCTGAACATCGCGCTGGGCCAGGAGGGGCGTCGCTACAGCGGCAGCCTTGGCAGCCGCACCGCCACCGATGGCGGGCGCAGCCTGTACGCCAGCGCGGGGGTACAGCAGACCCATGAAGAGGGGCTGCTGCGCAGTGTCGCCGGCCAGGCCACGCTGGACAGCGATGGGCTGGGCCTGAGCAGCAACGCGCTGTTCGAGCATCCTGCACTGCGCGGCGACGTGCATGCGCAGCGCTCCTCGCTGGGCGGCACCGTCAGTGGCGGCCTGAACCTGGAAAGCACCATGGCCATGGGCGGCGGCAAGCTCGCCATCGCCGGTGCGGGGCAGGTCGGCAGTGTCGATACCGGCATGATCGTGGACGTGAGCTCCGAGCTGCCCGATGTGGAGCTGCGCGCATACGACAGCCGCGGTGGCTCCTACGTGCTTCGCCCTGGCCGCAACTTCCTGCCGGTCACTGCCTATCGCACGGGCGCCCTGCAGGTTGACTTCCATGGGCGCGCCGCGCCGGCTGCGAGCATCCAGCCGGCCACGCTGGACTATCACCTCAACAAGGGGGGCGTGGGCTACGGCAAGGTGGACGTGCTCAGCACCTTCACCGTGATGGGCCATCTCAAGGATGCCGCCGGGCAGCCGCTGGCCGGCGCCCACGTCATCAACCATGCCGGGCGCAGCGTGGCGGAGGCCGATGGCTTCTTCGCGCTGGAGATGAGTGCCAGGGCGCCGAGCCTGGAAGTGCGCCACCCCAGGGTGACCGGCTGCAGCTTTGCACTGGACGGCACGACCACCCGCCCGCAGGGCGACACGTGGATGGCCGGCATCCTCACGTGCCCATCGACGTCCCCTGGTCATGCGCAGTCGTCGTCGGCTGCACCCGCTGCAGGAGCAATGCCGTGATGTTTGAACGTTCCCCCTCCACCTTGCTGCGTGGCGTGCGTCGCGCGGCGGCAGCCATTGCGTTGGCTGCCGCTGCTGCCGGCGCCCATGCCGCCGACATTTACATTACCGCGGAGTTCAAGCCGGATATCAATGACCCCAACAAGCGGGAGTTCGTCAACACGACGCCGTGGTCGGGGGTATGCAACGGCACGCACCTGCAGGCATGCATCAACAACGACTGGTGGAGCATCGACACCAAGGTGCGGGGCACCAAGCAGGGCGTGCGCACGAACGATTATGGGCGTGACAGCTTCTACATCGGCATGCCGGGGCCGCGTACCGTAACGGTCACCTCCGACGATGGAACGCATACGTTCGATCTGGGGGTGAAGATCATTGGCGCTGCGCTGCGCCTGGTCGACCAGGATGGCGACGGGCCCACCGAGCCTGCCTCCACGGGCGCCGCCAGGAACTGCAACCGGGCGTTGAGCAACACCAATGCAAACAACCGGAGCGTCATGCGCCTGTGGCTTCGCCAGGACCGGGGCGACGGCGTGCTGGCCTGCGCGCTGCACTGGCTGCATACGAACAACTACGCCATCGCCGAGTTCGACTTCACCTACCAATTGACCACCCCTGCACCGTTGGCCATGCGCAGCGGGGTTTACACCGGAATGACCTCGTTCCGCGTGGGCGGTACGGGCGAGGGTGCCGACTTCGACCTGGGCAACGGCGTTGAGTTGGATGACAACATCGTCAACGTTCACTTCCAGCTGGAGGTCCAGCATGCGTTCCAGCTGGAGGTTCCGGCAGGCAGCGATCGCGCCGTGCTTGCGCCTCGCGGCGGGTGGACGCAGTGGACGGACCATGGGATCGTGCCAAAGGCGCTGGAGCGCGAGCTTCCCTTCAGCGTCAGCAGCTCCGGGCAGTTCAGCGTCTCGCTGCAGTGCCAGCACGCGCGCCCGGATGGTCGCTGTGCGATCCGCAACGAAACCGTGGATGCACCCGACGCGCCCCTCGATATCCAGCTGACCCTGCCAGGTTTCCGTGATGCATCGTCGGGGGCAGAGGCGGTTGGCATTGCGTTGACCACCACGATGACGCCGCCTGTGATGACCGCCGAGAGCTTCATCATCCGCCGTCCCTCCAGACTGCATTTTGCCGTCAATGGCGAGGCGGTGGGCACGATGCTGGACCATCCCGGCAGCCGGTATCGCGGTGACGTGACGGTGATCTTCGATGCGGATCCCTGATGCATGGGGAGTGCGACAACAGCGTGACGACACACAGGTTCGGTTCTGAACTGTTTACGTACATGCGTTTTCCGTTGACGCGCGGCATCGTCAGCGCACGCGGCGGTAACGCGGCGGTCCCTAGTGTTGGCTTACCGGCATCGCTTTCGACGCCGTCTACCGGAGAAGCATGATGGGTAACCAACAGAATCCGCAGCAGGGCCAGCAGAATCCGCAGCAGGGCCAGCAGAACCAGCAGAACCAGAAAGACCAGCAGCGCCAGGGCCAGCAGCAACAGCAGGACCAGAACCAGAAGGGCGAGCGCAACCAGCAGGGCGGCCAGCAGGAAGAAGAAGAATAAGCTGCTGCAGCAACGCTATGACCGGGGTCCGGCCTTTGGGCCGGACTTTCCGTTTGTTGGGTCACGACCTACGGTCGTGACCTACCGTTGCCGCTGAGACAAACCGTCGTGACCTACCGTTGCGGTTGAGTCACGATCAACAATCGGGTGCCGTTGCGGGGTGTTCATGAAGCAAGTGATACCCATTCGCATTTCGGGTACACTGGGGCGATCGTCTTGCCCTGGGTCGTGCCCGCCGTGTTTTTCCGTCTGATTTCCGATTTCTCTCCGTGGTTGCGCAACGCTGGCGTTGCCGCAGTACTGGGCGTGGTCGCGATGGCGCCGGTTGCCGCCCAGCAACGCAACCCGCTGCAGAAGGTCGGCGAGACCGTACTGGACCAACCGCCGCAGCGCTATCGGTTCGAGCGTTTCGTGATTGAAAGCGGCGAGCCTGCACGGCGCTGGCGCGTCAACGTCGGCGTGCCTGTGCGCAAGGCAGACGCGCCTGCGCCGGTGCTGTACATGCTGGATGGCAACGCAGCGGCCATGGTGTTCGACCAGGCGATGCTGAGCGACCTGGCCGCACATGCCGCGCCGGTGCTGGTGTTCATCGGGTACGACAACGACCTGCGCATCGATTCACCCGCCCGCACGCTCGACTACACCGCGTGGGTGGATACGGCCGATGATGAGAACGGCACGTCCCGGTCCAGCGGCGGCGGCGCCAAGGCGTTCCTGGAGGTCATCCAGCAGCGGATCAAGCCCGAGGTGGAGCGCCGCGCCCGGGTGGACACGCAGCAGCAGTCGCTCTGGGGCCACTCGTTGGGCGGGCTGTTCGTGCTCAGCACGCTGTACACCCAGCCGACCGCATTCCAGCAGTACGTGAGCGCCAGCCCCTCCTTGTGGTGGAGCCAGGGCGCGCCGCAGCGCGCGATGGAGCAGGACTTCATCGCGCGCCCCGCGCCGGCGAAGCTGTGGCTGATGCTCGGCGGCGACGAGCGCAGCGGCAACCGCGGCGTGCGTGACATGAGCAATCCGCGCGTGGTGGCGCACCTGCGCCGCATCGCCGGTGCCACCCCCGATGCAGCGCATGCGCTGAGCGGGCGCCTGGCCAAGGTGCCCGGGCTGCAGGTGACATACCGCGAATTTCCTGGCCTGGGCCACGGCCCGATGCTGCCGGCTTCGCTGAAAGCAACGCTGGCGGCGCTGTACGGCGCGGCCGACAAGAGCGCCGATTGATTTTTCCTTACCCAGGCTGCGCCGATCCGGCCCTGCCAAGGCAACCCTTGTGACACGCGCCGCTGGCGCGCCCCTACAGAAGGAGTCTGCTATGTCCCGATTGATTTCCCTCCCGCGCGTTGCGGCGTTGGCCCTGGCCTTGTCGCTGGCCACCGGCGCGGTGTCCGCACAGCCGGTGTTCGATGCGCCGGCCAACGGCTTCCGTGGCAAGGTCAGCGCCCGCAACGAGAACGTGATTCCCGGCAGCACCGCTGAAGTGACCGGGCGCGCGTTCGTACCCGGCCAGCAGGTGACGCTGCTGCGCGGCGAGACCGTGCTCAACGCCACGCCGGTGGTGGTGGACGAACAGGGCAACTTCAAGGCCAGCGTGCAGATCCCGGCCGACGCCGTGCCCGGCCAGCACCCGGTGGTGGTGCGCGCCAGCCAGCCGGCTGCTGCGACCGTGGTGGCCCTGCGGGTGTCGCCGAACCTGCCGCTGAGCGGCCAGCAGGCATTCCAGCAGAGTTCCGGCAAGCTGGTGCAGGGGCTGTACCAGAGCGCCTACAGCGCGGGCAGCAACGCGCTGTTCGTGACCTCGGCGGTGGGCCGCCCGCCGGTGACCCAGTCGCAGCTGCTCAAGGTGGACCCGAAGACGCTTAAGGTGGTCAAGGCGATCACGCCGGCACAGGTGCCCGATGCCAAGGGCGGCAGCGTGTTTGCGGTGTATGGCGTGGGCGTGGACGACGCCAACGGCAACGTCTGGGTCAGCAACACCCGCCAGGACACGGTGGCGGTGTACCGCCAGTCGGATCTGTCACTGGTGCACCAGTTCCCGGTGGGCGCAGTGCCGCATGCGCGTGACGTGGTGGTGGATGCCAAGCGTGGCAAGGTGTTCGCGTCGGCGGCTGGCGAAGACCATCTGTCGGTGTTCGATGCCAGGACCTTCAAGGCGCTGGAGCCGATCACGCTGGCATCCGGCGTGGACGACGAGAAGTTCGTGCCGATGAGCCTGGTGCTGGATGAAGCCAGCGGCAAGCTGTTCACGGTGAGCATCGGGACACCGGAAGCGGCAGTGATCGACGTGGCCAGCGGCAAGGTCGAGAAGGTCATCGACCTGGGCAATTCGATCAGCGCCTCCGGCGTAGCCTTCGATGCGAAGCGCAACCGCTTGTACGTGGCCTCGCAGGGCACCGACAACCTGCTCATCGTCGACGTGGCCAGTGGCAAGGTCCTGCACGATGTGCCGGTGGGCGCGGGCGCGCTGAACGTGGCGTTCGAACCGGTGTCCGGCCTGGCCTACGTCACCAATCGTGGTGCCGGCACGGTGACCGTGGTGGATGGCGGCGGCAAGGTGGTCGGCAACCTGGACGGCGGCACGTTCCCGAACCACGTCCGCGAAGACGGCAAGGGCAACGTGTTCGCGGTCAACAAGTCGCGCGGTGCGGAAGACCCGAAGGGCGACCGCATCACCCGCATCACCCCGACCCGCCGCTGATGCATTCCGCGCGCGGGGCTGCGGTCCTGCGCGCACCTGACGGAGTAATGACATGTCCAGTTCCCTGACCGCGCGCCGGCATCTGCTGGTGCTGGCCTTGGCAGCCGCACTGACTGCCTGCGGCGGCAAGCCCGCGGAAACGGAAGCGCCTGCCGGAGCCGCGCCGAAGGCGGCCGACGCCGCAACCGCATCATCGCCTGCCGCGCTGCCGCAGGGCTGGCTGCACCTGGCCGGCGCCAATGTGCCTTCCAGCACCAACCTGATCCCGGTGCTTCCGGTGACGGTGACCTCCGACGACGGCGAACAGGTGACGGTGAAAGACGCCTCGCGCATCGTGGCCGGCGGTGACGATGTCATCGCGGTGATCGAAGCGCTGGGCCTGGGCGGCCAGGTGTATGCCGCGCCGCTGCGTTCGGCCACCGAAGCAGGGCGCAAGGCGCCCAAGCAGTTCCTGTTCAACCGCACCACCGGTGTGGAAGGCGTGCTGAGCCTGGAAGGGACGCTGTTCCTGGGCAACAGCCTGCGCCGGCATACCGAGCTGGCGAAGAAACTGCGTGGTGCCGGTGAGGCGGCCGTGGTTATCGATGACCTGCAGCCGGCGCCGGACAAGGTGCGCAAGGTGGCGGCCGCGCTGGGCGTGGCCGAAGCCGGCAACGCGCTGGCAGCGCAGGTACAGGCGCAACTGGAGGAAGCCGCCGCGATCGCGGCGAGCAGCAAGGTGCACCCGCGGGTGATCCATCTTTCCGCGACCGGGGCTGGCGGCGCGCCGACCGTGGCGGGCGCCGACAGTGCCTCGGGCAAGCTGATCGGGTTGGCCGGTGGCGTGAACATCGGCACCGAAGCGGGGGTGGCCAACTATTCCGCGCTGAGCAATGAAGGCGTGGTGGCCGCAGCGCCCGAGGTCATCCTGGTGACCGAAAACGATCTGCAGCTGTTCGGGGGTGAGGCGGGCCTGTGGAAGGCCTACCCGACGTTGAAACAGACCCCGGCCGGCGCGGCCAACCGGGTGTGGGTGATGCCGGACGTGCAGTTGAAGGCGGCCAGCGTGGGCTCCGGCAGCGGTGCGGTGGCCTTGGCCAAGGCGCTGGCGGCACTGCCGTCGCCGTGAGCAGGACGCTGTGATGGAACGCGCTACGCGCAGACGTGCAGGCGGATGGGTGCTGGCGATGATGGCGCTGGCCCTGCTCGGTGCGATCCTGGCTTCGTTCGCGGTCGGGCCGTTGCGCCTGCCACCGCTGGAGGTGGTGCAGGCGGTGGCGGTCAAGCTGGGCATGCTCGACCCCGCGCAGGTCAGCCAGCGCGACATGGCGGTGGTCTGGAACCTGCGCATTCCGCGTGCGCTGCTGGGCGCGCTGGTGGGGGCATCACTGGCGATGGCCGGGGCCAGCCTGCAGGGGTTGTTCGGCAATCCACTGGCCGATCCGGGCATCGTGGGGGTGACCCAGGGCGCGGCGTTGGGCGCGGTGGCGGCCATCGTGCTGGGCGCCGGCAGCGTGGGCGGCTGGACGCTGCCGCTGGCGGCCTTTGCCGGGGGTGCGGCGGCGATCAGCCTCACCTATGCGCTGGCGCGGCCCGGGCGTAACACGGGCACGGCGACCTTGCTGCTGGTAGGCATTGCGATGGCGGCGTTCTGTTCAGCGGCGATCGGGTTCCTGACCTACATCGCCAGCGAAAGCGAGCTGCAGTCGCTGGTGTTCTGGCAGATGGGCTCGCTGGCGCAGGCCGACTGGACAGACCTGGCGGCGGCGCTGCCGGTGTTCGTGCTGGGGACGTTCGCGCTGCTGCGGCTGTCCACGCCGCTGGACATGCTGGCGCTGGGGGAGCGCCAGGCGCAGCACCTGGGTCTGGACGTGAAGCGCACACGGCTGAAGCTGATTGCGTTCAGCGCGCTGCTGGTGGGTGCGGCCGTGGCGTTCGCCGGTTCCATCGGCTTCGTGGGGCTGGTGGTGCCGCATGTGGTGCGCATGCTGGTGGGCCCCGGGCACCGCTGGTTGCTGCCGGTGTCGGCGGTGACCGGTGCGGTGTTGATCGTGGTCGCCGATACCGCCGCACGTACGCTGGACCCGCCCGCGGAGATTCCGCTGGGCTTGTTCTCGGCAGCATTGGGTGCACCGTTCTTCCTGTGGCTGGTGCTGCACCAGCGCCGGAGCGGCACGGTATGAGCGCGCCGTTCCTGCAACTGGATGGCGTGGGCGTTCGTTTCGGTGAGCGGTCCATCCTGCACGACATCCACCTGGGGTTCGTGCCGGGCACGGTGACCGCGCTGGTCGGGCCGAACGGGGCGGGCAAGTCGACGCTGCTGGCGGTGGCCAGTGGCGATGTCGAGGCCGATGCCGGGCAGGTGATCCTGCACGACAAACCGATCGCGCACTGGAAGGCGATGGCGCTGGCGCGCGAGCGCGCGGTGATGCCGCAGGACCATGCAGTGCGCTTTGCGTTCACGGTGGACGAGGTGGTGGCGATGGGGCGGTTGCCGCACCCGGCCGATGCGTTGCGCGATGCGGCGCGGGTGGAACAGTCGCTGGGCCAGGCCGAGATGGTGGGGTTGCGGCGGCGCGAGGTGCAGACGTTGTCCGGCGGTGAGGCGGCGCGGGCCACGTTCGCGCGGGTGCTCACCCAGGACACGCCGTTGCTGCTGCTCGATGAGCCGACCGCGGCGCTGGACCTCCGTCACCAGGAGCGGACGCTGCGTGCGGTGCGGCAGCTGGCCGACAGCGGCGCGTGCGTGATCGTCGTGCTGCACGACCTGAACCTGGCGGCGGGGTATGCCGACCGGATCGTGCTGCTGGAGCAGGGCAGGGTGGCGGCTGATGGAACGCCGGACCAGGTGCTGACGCGCGAGCACATCGAGCGGGTATACCAGCAGCCGGTGCTGGTGCTGCGGCACCCGCAACGCGATGTGCCGCTGGTGGTCGTCGCCGATCCTTCCGTGTAGCGCTACGCCCTGCGCGGCTGGGATTACCAGCCAAACGTCGCCGTAGCCATCACGGTACGCCCGCTGCCGTAATAGCAGGACGACACGCCGGTGCAGGTAGACACATACCGCTTGTCCGCCACGTTGCTGGCGTTGAGCGCGAGCTGCACGTGCGTGTTGCCATGCTGGCCCAGGTCATAGCGCAGCGCAGCGTCGAACAGGGTGTAGGACGGAATGCGGTACAGGTTGGCGCTGTCGCCGTAGCTCACGCCGTTGTAGCGCGCGCCAGCAGCCAGGCTCACGCCACGCAGCGCACCGGCCTGGAAGGTGTAGTCGGCCCAGAATGAAGCGCTGTAGTCGGGCACCATGGCCAGCTGCTTGCCCTTGTAGGCCGCTGACGTCAGCATTTCCGAGTCCATCCGCGAGGCCGCACCGATCAGGCTCAGGCCCTCGATCGGCGTGATGCGGCCTTCCAGTTCGATGCCGCGCACGCGGCCTTCGTCGCCCTGGATCGAGCAGACCGCCGTGCCGGTGGCGCCGCAGTTGCGGTGGCTGGCCACGGGGTCATCGACAATCATGTCCTGCTGGCGCAGGTCGTACACGGCCAGGGTGACCAGCCCATCGACGCTGGCCGGCTGGTACTTCAGACCGGCTTCCCATTGCGAGCCGGTCACCGGGTCGAACGCGGTCTGGGTGAAGCTGTCCAATGGCGACTTGTTGGAGGGCTGGAACGATTCGGCATAGCTGACATACGGGGTCAGACCGCTGTCGAACACATACAGCACGCCGGCACGACCGGTGAACGCTTCGTTCTTGATCACGTTGTGCGCACCCGGTTGCGAGATGCCGGTGGCGATGTTGCGGGTGGCGCTCAGCGTGTCGTCCTTGGTCCAGTCATACCGGCCGCCCAGGGTCAGGCGCCAGTGGCCGGCGGCCAGCTGGTCCTGCAGGTACACGCCGCTCTGCCGGTTGATGCCGGCGGTGGGTGTTTCGGTGGTGGCGGTGGGCTGGTAGGGGTAGTAAACGGGATCGAAGATGTCGATCGCGCGCGGGTTGGTCATCGCGCTGCGCACGCCTTCCCAGTCTGCCCGTTGCCAATCCCAGCCGAGCAGTACGGTGTGGTCCACCGCGCCCGTGCTGAAGCGGGCCTGCAGGCGGGTATCGAAGGTGTCGCCGTCGGAATCGCCGGTGCCCTGTACGCCGCGCCGGTTCTGGGTACGGCCATCGGCATTGAGCGCGCCGAAGGTGACCACGCCGCGGTACAGCGAATCCACATGGGTGCGGCGTGCGTTCTGGGTCAGGGTGAGGTGGTCGTTGAACTGGTGTTCGAACATCCAGCCGGCCGTCCACAGCGTGCGGTCGAAGGTATTCCAGTCCGGCTGGCCGATGAAGGTGCTGTTCTTCATGTGGCCATGGGGCGTGGCGTTGAGGGTGCCGGCCATTGGCAGGAACTGGTAGGTGGAGCCGCCGTCGTCCTTCTGGTACATGCCGAGCAGGGTGAGGCGGGTGCGTTCGGCGATCTGCCAGGTGTAGCTGGGCGCGAGGAACCAGTGTTCCTGCGCCGTGTGCTTGATCTGGGTGTTGCCATCCCGGTACAGGCCGACCAGACGCAGCAGGTGCGTGTTGTCGTCGCTGCCGGTGCCGACGTCGAAGGCCGCGCTGTACTGGCCGTTGGCATCCACGCCCAGGCGCAGCAGCTGCTGCGGGTCCGGGGTGGGGGTCTTGCTGACCTGGTTGACCATGCCGCCAGGTGCGACCTGGCCGTACATCACCGCGGACGGGCCCTTGAGCACTTCCACGCGCTCCAGGTTCCAGCTGTCGAACATGCTGCGGTTCCACTGGCTGCCCTGCGGCGCGCGCATGCCATCCAGGGTTACGTTGTTGGCCCAGCTGCCGGCATCGAACCCACGGATGCGGAAGTCGTCCACGCGGTTGTCGATGCCGCTGCTTTCCAGGCTCACGCCCGCTACATAGCGCATGGCGTCGTTGAGCGACTGCACGCCACGCGCATCCAGTTCGGCGCGTTCGATCACGGCGACGGACTGTGGCGTTTCCGCAATGCTGGTGGTGGTCTTCGTGGCGCCACTGGTGCTGTTGGCCGCGCGGTAGGCGTTGACCTGGACGGCATCCAGATCGGTGGCGTTCTGCGCAAAGGCGACAGGAGCGGCGGCGCTGGCGATGCAGCAGGCGAGGGCAAGCAGGTTGGGGCGCAACCGACGGAACGAAGCGGGGGAGGGGGTCATGTACTGCCAGCGTCAAGGTCGTCGCAGAGCGACGTTGACCCGCCATTTTAAGGACTCCGACATGAAATGCAATTGCGACCTATTCGCATGTAAAAACGGGGACGGAGGGATTTAAGCCCCGGCCGCGTGATAATCCGCTCGCCATAGCCGTCAGTGTTCTACCCGTGGCAGCAAAAACCGCTTGCAACCCGTACGCAGAGGTCTAGAATTCGCCGCAGATCCTCTCAACCACCGCTATGAATTCGATGCCGCTCCTGACGTTTTTTACTCGCACCCGCGCTTTCGCGGGACGGGCGCGTCTGCCTCGCGGCTCCTCTGGCGGCTGATCGGATTCGATCACCGCAGGACCCCAGACAGAGCGCCCATTGGGCGCTTTTTTCGTTTCAGTGTTCCGTAACACCACGCATCAAGGAGAACGTGCCATGCACCAGATCGCCGAGCCCCAAACCTGGCCGCACGCCCGTTAGCCAACGGCGGCGTGCGGCTCCCTGATGTTGGCAGCAGCGAGACCCCTTTTATGAACACCCAGACCCAGAACCTCCGGCGCAACCTCGGCATCATTGCCCACATCGACGCCGGCAAAACCACGCTCACCGAACGCCTGCTGTGGAAAACCGGCGAGATCCACCGCGTCGGTGAAGTCCACGATGGCGCGGCCACCACCGACTTCTCGGCGATCGAGCGCGAGCGCGGCATCACCATCGGCGCGGCCGCCGTGCAGGCGCATTGGGCGCCGCGTGGCGAACCCACCCATCACCTGACCCTGATCGATACGCCCGGGCATATCGACTTCGCCATTGAAGTCGAACGTTCGCTGCGCGTGCTCGACGGTGCGGTGGCGGTGTTCTCCGCCGTGGATGGCGTGCAACCGCAATCGGAAACCGTGTGGCACCAGGCCCGTCGCCATGGCGTGCCGCTGATCGCGTTCGTCAACAAGATGGACCGCATCGGCGCCTCGTTCGAGCGCGTGCTGGCACAGCTGCAGGAAAAGCTGCAGGCGCGGCCGTGGGCGCTCGGCTGGCCGTTGGGCGCCGAGAACGCCTTCCACGGATGGGTTGACCTGGTCGACCGCAGCACCGTGCAGTGGGACGACGCCGGCACGCCGACCCGCACCGCGTGGACCACCGCTGAGCACAGCGCGTGGGAGCCGCGGCGTGCGGAACTGGTGGAAGCGGTGGCCGACCACGACGAACTGCTGGCCGAAGCCTGGCTGGACGGAAGTGCGGTGGAACCCGCCGCGCTGCGCGCTGCGCTGCGCCGGGCCACGCTGGCCGGTGCCGGCGTGCCGGTGCTGGCGGGTGCGGCGTTCAAGAGCAAGGGCATTGAAACCCTGCTCGATGCCATCGTGGACTACCTGCCCGCGCCGGAAGACCGGCCGGCCGTGGTGGCCACGGAAGAGGCGGGCGAGGTCAGCCTGCCGCCGGATCCGAATGGGCCGCTGGCGGCGCTGCTGTTCAAGATCACGCACCAGCACCATGGGGCGTTGAGCTTCGTGCGGGTGTACTCGGGCACGCTGAAGGTGGGCGATGCGTTGGCCAGTTCGCAGCATGCGCAGGGACGCCGGGTCAGCCGGCTGGTGCGGGTGCAGGCCGACCAGACCCACGACATCAAGCAGGCGGTGGCCGGTGACATCGTGGCGGTGCTGGGCTGGAAGGATGCGGTGAGCGGTGAAACGCTCAGTGCACCTTCGCGCCCGCTGCTGCTGGACACGATCCAGGCGCAGCATGCGGTGCTGGCGTGGCGGTTGACTGCGGAAAAGTCGGCAGACCTGATCCGCATCGCGCAGGGCTTGTCCAGCCTGGCCCAGGAAGACCCGTCGTTCCGCGTCGAAACCGAAGCGGACAGCGGCGAAACCCTGGTCTGGGGCATGGGCGAGCTGCACCTGGAGGTGATGGTGGAACGGCTGCGCACCGAGTGGAACGTCAACGTCCGCACCGGCGCGCCGCGCGTGGCCTACCAGGAAACGCTGAAGCAGGCGGTGCGTGGCATCGAAGGCAAGGTGGTCAAGCAGACCGGCGGCCAGGGCCAGTACGCCCGGGTGGTGCTGGATGTCAGCCCACGGGAGGACGGCGAGGTGCATTTCGTCGACCGCACCGTAGGCGGGGTGATCCCGCGAGGCTTCGTAGCGGCGGTGGAGAAGGGCGTGCGGAGCGCGCTGTCGGAAGGTCCGCGTGGCCATCCGGTGGTGGGCATCGAGGTGGCGCTGGTCGATGGGCAGACCCATGCCAAGGATTCGTCCGACATGGCGTTCCATCGGGCCGGTGCCGAAGCGGTGAAGGCCGCGCTGCTGCAGGCTGGAACACGCCTGCTGGAGCCGGTGATGGAAGTGGCCATCCACGTGCCGTCGGTGAATGTCGGTGACGTGGTGGGCGACCTCAACCGCCGCAGTGGCCGCATCGCGTCCATCGAGGACCAGGGTGGGCGTGCGGAAGTGGTGGGCTACGCGCCGCTGGCGCAGTTGTCCGGCTACACCACCTCGCTGCGCTCGCTGACCCAGGGCCGCGCATCCAGCGACATGCGCTTCAACGGCTACGAAGAAGTACAAGCCGCCTGAATGTCAAAAGGAAAGGGGCCGGCAACGCCGGCCCCAACCAGGCGACCAAGGATCGTAGTGACACGCCATGCGTGTCAAAGCCATGACCCTGCGCACGTAAAACAGCCATGCGTGATAATAGGCGCAACCGTTTCAGGAGCGCCCCATGACCACCCCCCATTTCTACCCCGTCGGTACCCCCGGCCAACCCTGGGGCGATGCCGAGCGTGAGGCCTGGCGCGCGCGCCAGGTCGTGCAGCGCCGCTACGCGGACGACGTGGTCGCCGCATTGAATGCGCTGCCCGATGCACTGGAAATCGTCCAGTACGGCCAGCTTGAAGCCATCACCGACACCTACCCGCTGCTGCTGGCCAAGACCCGCAACTGGGACCCGGCGCTTCCCACCGCACTGGTCACCGGCGGTGTGCACGGTTACGAAACCAGCGGCGTGCACGGTGCACTGCAGTTCCTGCGCGACCACGCGCAGGAGTATGCCGGCCGCATCAACCTGATCGTCGCCCCCTGCGTGTGCCCCTGGGGCTACGAACGCATCCAGCGCTGGAATCACGATGCGATCGATCCCAACCGCAGCTTCCGCGACGGTGGCCGCATCGTTGAATCGGCCTCGCTGATGCAGTGGGTCGCCGCCCGCAACGACGACCTGCTGGTGCACCTGGACCTGCACGAAACCACCGACAGCGACGCGCATGAGTTCGACCCGGCGCTGGCCTCGCGCGATGGCAAGCCGTGGCACCCGGAAACCATTCCCGACGGCTTCTATGTGATCGGCAACAGCGAAAATCCGGAGCCGGCCTTCCAGCGTGCCCTGATCGCCGCCGTGGCCCCCATTACCCACATCGCCCCCGCCGACGCGCAGGGCAATCTGGTCGGGCTGCCGCTGCAGTCGCCGGGCGTGGTGTGGGGCGAATCGCGCTCGATCGGTGCCTGCGCGGGGTTCACCAGTGCCCGCTTCGCCACCACCACCGAGGTGTACCCGGACAGCCCGCGGACCACGCCGACGGAGTGCAACGCCGCACAGGTGGCTGCCGTGCGCGCGGGGTTGGACTTCGCCCTGCAGGCAGGGTAACGGTCTTCGCGCGGCGGGCATCCCGCCGTGGCTATCATCGGCGCAACCCCTCGGGACCTGACCGATGAAACGATTGCTGTGCCTGTTGCTGATGGTGGCCGCGTTGCCGGCCACCGCCGCCGAACTCACCGTATCGGCCGCGTCCAGCCTGACCGAAAGCTTCCGTGACATCGCGAGCGCGTACGAGGCGGCGCATCCAGGAACGAAGGTCGATCTGAACTTCGCCGCATCGGGCGTGCTGCTGCAGCAGGTTTCGCGCGGCGCGCCGGTGGATGTACTGGCCACTGCCGATACCGAAACGATGGTGCAGGCGGCGAAGGGCGGACTTCTGGAAACCGATTCGCGCCAGATCTTCGCCACCAACCGGCTGGTGGTGGTGGTGCCGCCGGGCCGCAGGGATGCCCCCGCGTCCTTGGCCGCGCTGGCAGGGAAGGGCGTGCAGCGGGTGGCGATCGGCAATCCGGACAGCGTGCCGGTGGGCCGCTATGCACGCGCTGCGCTGCAGGACGCCGGGTTGTGGGAGGCGATCACCGCCAAGACCATCACCACCCAGAACGTGCGCCAGTCCCTCGATTACGTGGCGCGCGGCGAAGTGGACGCCGGTTTTGTCTACGCCAGCGATTACCAGGCCACGCCCGGCCGCGTGGTGCGTGCCTTCGAGGTACCGCTGAAGACCCCGATCAACTACCCGGTGGCGGTGATCAAGGACAGCGGCCGTGCGGCGGAAGCGCGCCGTTTCGTGGCGTTCGTGGTCTCACCGCAGGGCCGGGCGATCCTGCGCCGCCACGGTTTCGGCGCGCCCTGATCGATGGCGCTGGACTGGTCCGCGCTCTGGTTGTCGCTGAAGGTGGCCGGCTGCGCCACGGCGATCAACCTGGTACTGGGCGTGGCCCTGGGCGCGCTGCTGGCGCGGCGCCGTTTTCCCGGACGTGAGCTGCTGGACACGCTGCTGACCCTGCCGATGGTGCTGCCCCCGACCGTGCTGGGGTATTACCTGCTGGTGGTGATCGGGCGCAACGGGCCCCTTGGCGCATGGTTGCAGTCCAGCTTCGGCATCAACCTGGTGTTTACCTGGCAGGCGGCGGTCATCGCCGCTGCCGTTGCCTCGCTGCCGCTGGTGTTCAAGCCGGCACGCGCGGCGTTCGAGGACGTGGACGGGCAGCTGGAGCAGGCTGCGCGCACGCTCGGTGTCTCCGAGTTCGCACTGTTCCTGCGGGTCAGCCTGCCGCTGGCCTGGCGCGGCATCCTGGCGGGGCTGCTGCTGGCATTCGCGCGGTCGATGGGTGAGTTTGGTGCCACCTTGATGGTGGCCGGCAGCATTCCCGGACGCACCCAGACCCTGTCCATCGCGATCTACGAAGCCGTGCAGGCCGGGCATGACGACACCGCCAACGGGCTGGTGATCCTCACCTCGGTGGTGTGCATCCTCATCCTGCTGGCGGCGGCGCGGCTGGTCGGCGGGCGCCGCCGGGAGATGCGCGATGTGGCTTGAACTGGATATCCGCCGCACGCTGGAAGCACCCGGCCAGCAGTTCACGCTGGACGTGCAGCTGCAGTGCAGCCAGCGGCAGGTGGTGCTGTTCGGCCCCTCCGGCGCGGGCAAGAGCCTGACCCTGAAGGCCATCGCCGGCCTGCTGCGGCCGCACGATGGCCATGTGCGGCTGGGCGGTGCGACGCTGTTCGACGCCGCGCAGGGTATTCACCTGCCACCCCAGCAGCGCCGGTTGGGTTACGTGTTCCAGGACTACGCTCTGTTCCCGCACCTGACCGTGCGCCAGAACATCGCGTTCGGCCTGCGTCGCGGCTGGTTCAATCCCCGGCGCCGCGAGGCCGACCCCGAGGTGGAACGCTGGATGGCGGCACTTCGGATCGAGCACCTGGCGCAGATGATGCCGGCCCAGCTGTCGGGCGGACAGCGCCAGCGCACGGCGTTGGCACGGGCGCTGGTGACACGACCGCAGGCGCTGCTGCTGGACGAGCCGTTTGCCGCACTGGACCACGCGTTGCGCGATCACCTGCGCCACGAACTGCAGGGCGTTCTGGAGGCCACCGACATTCCGCTGCTGCTGATCAGCCATGATCCGGTGGACGTGGCGATGTTCGGCGAGCAGGTGGTGGAGCTCGTTGACGGACAGGCAAAACACCGCTGAATACTGCTGAAAACACGCTCCGATGACGGTTTCCGGATAGTGGCAAAGCACTCACGTCGAATTGACGATTTGCTCTCCATCCTGAATGCTCCAGCCTGCCAGTGGACGCCAGCCATGTCCTCGAACGTCGTGAAGATGACGCGCACGCAACTTACCGCCATGGTGGTCGGCGGCATGATCGGCGCAGGTATTTTCTCCCTCCCGCGAACCTTCGCCGGTGCCACCGGCCCACTGGGTGCGGTGGTGGCGTGGCTGATCGCCGGCCTGGGCATGTACACCCTGGCCCGCGTGTTCCAGCTGCTGGCCGAGCGCAAGCCGGATCTGGACGCCGGTGTGTTCGCCTATGCGAAGGAGGGCTTCGGCGACTATCCCGGGTTCCTTTCCGCGTTCGGCTACTGGATCGGCAGCTGCATCGGCAACGTGTCGTATTGGGTGCTGATCAAATCCACCTTGGGCGCGTTCTTCCCGATCTTCGGCGATGGCAATACCGTGGTTGCGATCCTGGTGGCCTCGGCCGGCATCTGGTTGTTCCACTTCATGATCCTGCGCGGTGTGCAGCAGGCCGCGGCGATCAACAAGATCGTCACCATTGCCAAGGTCATCCCCATCGTGGTGTTCCTGGTGATCATGGCCTTTGCCATGAAGATGGACGTGTTCCAGTTCAATTTCTACGGCGGCGGGCTGGAAGGCGGCATCTTCGAACAGGTGCGCGCGACCATGCTGGTCACGGTGTTCGTGTTCCTCGGCATCGAAGGCGCCAGCGTGTACTCGCGCTACGCCAAGGAGCGAAAGGACGTGGGTGCGGCCACCATCACCGGTTTCCTGGTGGTCACCACGTTGATGGTGCTGGTGACGCTGCTGCCGTTCGCGGTGCTGGAGCGGGCCGACATCGCCGGCATGCGCCAGCCATCGATGGCCACCGTGCTGGAAGCGGTGGTGGGCCATTGGGGCGCGGTGTTCGTCAGCGTCGGGCTGATGGTGTCGGTGCTGGGCGCCTACCTGGCGTGGTCGCTGATCTGCGCCGAAGTGCTGTCGGCGGCGGCACGCACCAAGGACATGCCGGCCATCTTCGCCCGTGAGAACGCCAACGGGGTGCCGTCGGCGGCACTGTGGGCGACCAACATCATCATCCAGCTGATCGTGATCACCACCTACTGGTCGCGCGATGCGTTCTCGCTGATGCTTAACCTGACCAGCGCGATGTCGCTGATTCCGTTCCTGCTGGTGGCCGCGTACGGGTTGAAGATCACCCGGCGCGGAGAGACCTACAACGAGCGCCCCAACGAACGCGGGCGTGACCTGACCCTGGCGATCCTGGCCACGATCTATACCGCGTTCCTGCTGTACGCCGGCGGCATCAAGTTCATCGTGCTCTCGGCGGTGCTGTATGCACCGGGCAGCCTGCTGTACTTCTGGGCGCGGCGCGAGCAGGGCGGGAAGATCTTCACCAAGGCGTCGGATTTCATCATCCTCGCCGTGGCGGTGATCGCTGCCATCGTGGGCGTGTACTGGATCGCAACGGGTTATATCCAGATCTAAGGACCATGCCGCGATGAGCCCCGCCGTGGGTAGCCGCAAGCTGTCGCTGCTGGAGCTGACCGCGCTGGTGGTCGGCTCGATGATCGGTTCGGGCATTTTCGCATTGCCCGCCGCCTTCGCCGCCAACACCGGGGTGAACGGCGCGCTGCTGGCCTGGGCGATCGCCGGCACCGGCATGCTGATGCTGGCCTTCGTGTTCCAGTCGCTGTCGCGGCTGAAGCCGGAGCTGGACACCGGCATCTATGCATATGCAAAAGCAGGGTTCGGCGACTACGCCGGCCTGCTTTCGGCGGTGGGCTACTGGCTGGGCTGCTGCCTGGCGGACGTGGCCTGCCTGATCCTGATCAAGGCCACCCTGGGCCAGTTCTTCCCGGTGTTCGGCGACGGCACCACGGTGGTGGCGATCCTGTCCGCCTCGCTGCTGCTGTGGGGCTTCCACTTCCTGATCCTGCGCGGCATCAAGGAAGCGGCGCTGATCAACACCATTGCCACGGTGGCCAAGCTGGTGCCGCTGGCGGTGTTCATCGTGTTCCTGGTGTTGGGGTTCCGTGCGGACGTGTTCGCGCTGAACCTGTGGGGCGGCGAGCCGCCGGGTGCCGGCACGCTGTGGGAGCAGACCCGGGGCACGCTGCTGCTGACCGTGTTCGTGTTCGTGGGCATCGAAGGCGCCAGCGTGTACTCACGCCATGCGCGCCGCCGCGAGGATGTGGGCATTGCCACCGTGGCCGGTTTCCTGGGCGTGCTCTGCCTGCTGGTGATGGTGACCATCCTGTCCTATGGCATCCTGCTGCGCCCCGACCTGGCCGCACTGCGCACCCCGTCAATGGCGGGGGTGATGGAAGCCATCGCCGGGCGCTGGGGCGCGCTGTTCATCAGCATCGGGTTGTTGATCTCGGTGCTGGGCAATTATCTGTCCTGGTCGCTGCTGGCCGCCGAAGTGCTGCACTCGGCCGCGCTCAACGATGCGATGCCGCGTGCGCTTGCCCGCGAGAACCGTGCGGGGGTGCCGGACGCCGCGCTGTGGCTCACCAACGGCGTGATCCAGACCTTCCTGCTGGTCAGCTGGTTCGCCGACTACGCCTTTACCCTGGCGCTGAAGATGACCAGCGCGATGACACTGGTGCCGTACCTGCTGGTCGCCGCGTACCAGCTGAAGCTGTCGCTGGGCGGCGAGGGCGGCGTGGATGCGCCTGCGCATGCACGGATGCGCTGGATTGCCGGCATCGCCACGGTCTACGCAGCGTCCATGCTGCTGGCCGGCGGCAGCCGCTACCTGCTGCTGTCCAGCCTGTTGTACGTGCCCGGGTCGCTGCTGTTCTGGGCCTGGCAGCGCCACCGCGGCATCGCCTTCCGGCCGCTGGAAATGGGGGTGCTGTTGCTGCTGTGCGCGATGGCGGTGGCGGCGATCGTCGGCCTGGCCAGCGGCTGGCTGCGCCTGTGACCGGACCACCGGCCAGGCCTTACCGCAGCGTGCTGGCGCGCCTGACCGCGCCGTATCGCGGCCCGCTGTGCCGTACCGGGCAGGTGCTGGGCGCGCTGTTGTTCATTGCCTCGCTCACCCCCAGCCTGGTGCCACGTGGTTACCTGGCGCAGGGCCTGTTGTCGGGTATCTGCATCGGCGTGGGCTATCTCATCGGCGTGGCGCTGGCGGCCCTGTGGCGGCGCCTGCTGCTGCCGGAGCTGGGCCGTGGACGCTTGCAGCAGGTCCTGCGCTGGCTGCCGTGGGTAAGCCTGCTGGCCTGTACGCTCACCGTGTGGTGGGTGCGCCCCTGGCAGGATTCGGTGCGCGCGGTGATGGGCCTGCCGCCGATGGACGAAAGTTTCTCGCTGCGGCTGCTGGTGATCGCGCTGGCCGTGTTCGGTGTGCTGCTGGTACTGGGCCGCGCGTTTGCCTGGGTGGCGCGCCGGGTGGGGGCGTTGTCGCGGCGAGTGATGCCGGCACCGGTGGCGCGCCTGCTGGGCATCGTGGTGGCGGCGATGCTGTTCTTCAACATTGCCAATGGCGTGCTGCTGCGCGGTGCGTTGCATGCGGCCGACGCTTCGTTCCGCAAGGCCGATGCGTTGATTCCGCCCGATGCCATCGCGCCGACACGCCCGGGTGCGACGGGTGGGCCGGGCTCGCTGGTGGCCTGGGAACAGATGGGCCGGGCGGGGCGCGATTACGTGACTGCCGGCCCCGATGCGGCGGACATCGCCGCGTTCACCGGAACACCCGCGCTGCAGCCGATCCGGGTCTATGCCGGGTTGCCGGCGGCCGCCGATGCCCGCGCCCGCGCGCGGCTGGCGCTGCGCGAACTGCAGCGCCAGGGCGGTTTCGAGCGCGCCAACCTGGTGGTGATCACCCCCACCGGCACCGGCTGGGTCGACCCGGCGGCGGCGGACAGCCTGGAATACCTGCTGCATGGAAACGTGGCCAGCGTGGCGGTGCAGTACTCCTATCTTTCCAGCCCGCTGTCACTGATGGTCGAGCCGGAGTACGGCGAGGAAACGTCGAGGCTGCTGTTCGCCGAGGTCTACGCGTACTGGCGTACCTTGCCGGTGGAAACCCGGCCGCGGTTGTTCGTGCATGGATTGAGCCTGGGTGCGATGAATTCCGAGCGTTCGGTGAACCTGTTCGACATGATCGATACGCCGATCGATGGCGCGTTGTGGAGTGGCCCGCCCTTCGCCACCCGCACCTGGCGGCAGACCACCAACCAGCGCAACCCAGGTTCGCCCGAATGGCTGCCGGTGTTCCGTGACAGCCGCTCGGTGCGCTTCATGAACCAGGGCGGCAGCCCGGTACCGGAGGACGCGCCCTGGGGGCGGATGCGGGTGTTGTACCTGCAGTACGCCAGCGACCCGATTACCTTCTTCACCCCGTATGACGCGTGGCGGCAACCGGACTGGATGGCCGAACCACGCGCACCGGACGTGTCACCGGCGGTGCGCTGGTATCCGCTGGTGAGCATGCTGCAGCTGGCGCTGGACATGCTGCTGGCCGACCGTACGCCGATGGGCTACGGGCATGTCTTCGCGCCCTCGCACTACATTGCCGGGTGGCAGGCGGTACTGGGCACGCAGGGCTGGAGCGCGGGCGACATCCGTCGGCTGCAGTTCCTGCTGGACCCGCGCCGTCGCCAGCAGATCGAACAGCGGCGCAGCGCCGCCGGCGGCTGAGCAGCGCTCAGGACTCGCGGGGCGGGTGCGGCATGCGGGTCTGTTGGGACAGCCGTTCGATGATTGCGAGGATGAGCGCCGACAGCAGCAGCATGCCGTGGATGACCGACATCCAGCGCAGCACCTCCGGCTCCACCACCAGGCCTTCCTCCAGCTTCATGAAGATCCGCAGCAGCGCGATGGCCGAGATCGCGATGATCGATCCCATCAGCTTGGTCTTCATTGCGCCGAAGTCGACCGTGCCCATCCATGCCGGCCGGCGTTCCTGGCCGGAATCGATCCGGGTCACGAAGTTCTCGTAACCGGCCAGGGTGACGATCAGCAGCAGGTTGGCCACCAGCGACATGTCGATCAGCGACAGCGCCAGCAACACCGCGTCAGCTGGACCAATACTGGCGATGTTCAGCACGTAATTGGCCAGCTGGCGCAGGAACACGAACAGCAGCAGCAACAGCGCCACCACCAGCCCGAAATAGAACGGCGCCATGATCCATCGCGCATCGAACAGACTGCGCGATACGTTGCGGCGGAACAGGCCGCGCAGGCGCTCCATCGGCATGGCATTCCGTCCTCAGTCGTCGAACCGATCAGACACGTCCGGACCGGTGTCCTCCACAAGGTCGGCCGGGCGGTCACCGTAGATCGTGTTGCGCATCTCGCGGCGCGCATCGCGGATCGCGGTGCCATCCAGCGGGCGGATCCGGATGATGCGGCAGGACTGCGGCATCGCCACGCTCGCGGTCCGCGGGATCACGCTGTCCCAGCGGGCGTTGACGGTGCCGAACGAATTGGTGATCTGCACCGTGTGGGCGATGGACAGCCCGGTACAGCGGCCGCGCAGCTCCAGCAGGTGACCCCGGCTGGAGCTGGTCCATACCGCCAGCGCCCGGTCACCCAGCGGCGTCCACTGCGTCTGGCGGACGAAGCGGGCCAGCTGGAACGACGCCACCGGTGGCCCGGCATGCTGCACGTAGAGGTTGAAGCGCTCCTGGGTGGTCATCGTGGGTGTGGTGGCACACCCGCTGAGGGCGGCCACGGCGAGCAGTGTCATCAGCAGGTGGCGCATGACGGTTCCTTTCGTGTCAGCGGGTGACGCGGGTCGTGGCGCCGTCGCTGGAGACCCGCACGCGGTCGCCCACGCGGTAGTCGTTGGGGTTGCCATCCTGGACCACGGCGACGGTCCGGCCGTTCTCCAGCTGCACGGTGATCTCCACGCCATTGCGTGCACTGCGGGCAAGCGCGTTGCCTGCGGCCCCGCCTGCTGCCGCACCTGCAATGGCGCCGATGGTGTTGGCACGGCTGCCACCACCGATGGAGCTGCCCGCCACGCCGCCGATGCCGGCGCCGACGATGGTCGCCACGCCACGTGAGTCATTCTGGATCTGCACCGCCCGGATGGACTGGACCGTGCCCATCTGCACGTCTTGGGCACGCCCGACCTCGGAGCGGTTGAAAGTGCTGGGCGTGGTGTGGGTGGCGCAGGCGGTCATGAACAGGGCCGATGCCAACAGCGCCGTCGCGGCGCCTGCCTGGGAAAGTTTCATCGTGTGTCTCCATCAAATGAATGCGCGGGACTGCGAAGTGGCCAGCCGTCCTGGCCCTGGAATGTGCTCCATGGAGCAGCGATTAACTACGCAACCGGTAACGGCGACGTGAAAGAAATCGCCGCGCCAAACACAGCAACACATCCCGCAATTACAGGGCTTTCTGCGCACTATCCAGATTCCGACGCTCACGTGCGCTTTACCTTTTCGGGACTAGTTCTGCACGCAACGAGAGCACATCCCGTGGCCGCCGCGATGACAGGCGGAGGCTTCGCTTTCCCTGCTTGTTTTCGCGAAATGGAGAGGCCTGCAATGTCCAGTGCAACTGTCTATGGCGTTCATTCCGAAGTTGGCGTCCTCAAGAAGGTGATGGTCTGTGCCCCCGGCATGGCGCACAGCCGGCTGACGCCCCGCAACAAGGACGACCTGCTGTTCGATGACGTGATCTGGGTAGACAACGCCAAGCGCGATCATTTCGATTTCATGTCCAAGATGCGCGCCCGTGGCGTGGACGTGGTGGAGATGCACGATCTCCTGACCGAGACGCTGGAACTGGACGAAGCCCGCAACTGGATCCTGGACCACCAGATCAACGCCAACGAAGTGGGCGTGGAGTTCATGAGCGAAGTGCGCGCCTACCTGCAATCGCTGTCGGCGCGGCAGCTGGCCGAAACCCTGATCGGCGGCCTGAGCGTGTTCGACCTGCCGGACGACTTCGCCGGCCCCACGCTGCAGGCCGCGCGCGCCCAGCCGGACATCGTCGGTTATCTGCTGCCGCCGCTGCCCAACACGCTGTACACCCGCGACACCACCTGCTGGATCTACCAGGGCGTGACCCTCAATCCGCTGTACTGGCCGGCGCGGCATGAAGAAACCATCCTGACCACCGCGATCTACAAATTCCATCCGGATTTCACCAAGGCCAAGTTCCCGATCTGGTTCGGTGACCCCACGGTGGACCACGGCAATGCCACGCTGGAAGGCGGCGATGTGCTGATTCCGGGCAACGGCATCGTGCTGATCGGTATGAGCGAGCGCACCTCGCGCACCGCCATCACCCAGCTGGCCCAGTCGCTGTTCAAGAACGGCGCGGCCAAGCGGGTGATCGTGGCGGTGATGCCCAAGCTGCGCTCGGCCATGCACCTCGATACGGTGTTCACCTTCGCCGACCGCGACGTGGTGACCGTGTTCCCGGGTATCGTCGACCAGATCCACACCGTCTCGCTGCATCCCAGCGACAAGGCGCCGGGCTTCGAGATCGTGTTCGAGAAGAAGCACTTCAACGACGTGGTGGCCGAAGCGCTGGGCTTCAAGCAGCTGCGCATCGTCGAATCCGGCGGCGACCGCTATGCGGCCGAGCGCTCGCAATGGGACAGCGGCAACAACCTGGTGGCGATGGCGCCGGGCGTGGTGGTGGCCTACGACCGCAGTACCCAGACCAACACCGACCTGCGCAAGCAGGGCATTGAAGTGATCAGCATCGTCGGGGCCGAGCTGGGGCGCGGCCGCGGTGGCGGCCATTGCATGACCTGTCCGTTGATCCGCGACGCGGTGGCCTTCTAGCCGCTGCGCCGACATTTCCCGTCACGGCGGCCGGCCAGGTGCCGGCGCCGTGCGAACCGCGGAGGCCGGAAGGATGCAATCCCCTGGGTGGATGGCGCGTGCATGGCTGTTGGCGGCGGTGGCGCTGGTGGCCGGGTGCGGGCGCGGTGGTGGGCCCGACGGCGCGCAGCGCCCGCCCACGCTGGTGGCCGTGGAAGTGGTCAAGGCGCAGGTCGTGCCCAACCTGGTGGAACTGCCGGGGCGGGTGGAGGCCAGCCGTTCGGCGGAAGTGCGGGCGCGTGCCGATGGCATCGTCGAGCGCCAGCTGTATGTGGATGGCACCGAAGTAGAGGCCAACGCACCGTTGTTCCAGATTGATCCGCGTGATCTGCAGGCACGGCTGCAACAGGCGCGTGCCTCGTTGGCATCGGCGCGTGCGGCCAAGGCGCAGACGTCCGCTTTGCGCTCCCGGCTTTCCACGCTGGTGCAGCGCAAGGCGGTCAGCGTGCAGGAATACGAATCGGCACAGGCCTCGTTCCGCCAGGCCGATGCCGCGTTGATGGAAGCGCAGGCGGCAGTGGACCGCGCCACGCTGCAGCTGGACCACGCCACGGTACGCGCGCCGATCAAAGGGCGCACCGGTCGGGCCCAGGTCAGCGAAGGCGCGCTGGTGAGTGCGGCCGCAGCCACGCTGCTGACCCGTATCGACCAGGTCGACCCGGCATTCGTGATCTTCAATCCGTCCAACATCGCCATGAACGAGCTCGAGCGTGGGGTGGCCGATGGCCGCATCGACGTGGGCGACGACCACCGGGTGCAGGTGACCATCCTGCTGGATGGCGGCGTGCGCCTGCCCGAAACCGGCGTGGTGGATTTCAGCGAAACCGCCATTGACCCGGCCACCGGCAGTCGCACGCTGCGCGCACGCTTCGCCAACCCCGATGGCCGGCTGCTGCCGGGCCAGTTCGTGCGCGGCATCCTGGCCATCGGCAGCATCCGCAACGGCACCAGCCTGCCCGAGCGCGCCATCCAGGTGGGCGAGGACGAAGCCACGGTGATGCTGGTCAATGACGAGAACGTCGCCGTGCGCCGCGCAGTGACGCTGGCCGGGCAGGCCGGCGGACGCTGGGTGGTGCAGTCGGGCCTTACCCCCGGCGACAAGGTGATTGTCGATGGCTGGCACAAGATCCAGCCCGGCCAGCCCGTGGCGATCCAGCCCGACGCAGATCCCAAGGCGAAGGCAAAAGCCCCATGAGTGGTTATTTCGTCTACCGGCCGGTGCTGGCGTGGGTGATCGCGCTGTTCGCCATCCTGTTCGGTGGCATCGCCCTGGTCAGCCTGCCGGTGGAGCAGTACCCCGACGTGGCGCCACCCTCGCTGAGCATCTCGGCCACCTTCGTCGGTGCCGACGCGCAGACGCTGGACCGTACCGTGACCTCGGTGATCGAGAACGAACTCAGCGGCGTGGACGATTTCCTGTTCATGACCTCCACCAGTCGTGCCAATGGCACGGCGCAGATCCGGGTGACCTTCCGCAGCGGTACCGACCTCGATATTGCCCGGTCGCAGGTGCAGGACCGCCTGGCCCGGGTCGAGCCGCGGCTGCCCGATGAAGTGCGGCAGATGGGCGTGCGCGTCACCCAGGCCAGCAATGGCTTCCTGATGCTGATCTCGCTGCAGTCCGACAAGGGCCGTTACTCGGCGCTGGAGCTGGGCGACTACGCCAACAGCAACATCGCCGACGAACTGCGCCGCGTGCACGGGGTGGGCGATGTCACCCTGTTCGGCTCCAGTTACGCGATGCGGATCTGGCTGGACCGCGAGAAGCTGGTCAGCTACGGCATCTCGCCCGGTGAGGTGATGGCGGCGGTGCGTGAGCAGAACGCGCAGACCGCCGGTGGTGGCCTGGGCCTGCAGCCGACCACGCCGTCCACCGAAACCACCGCGCAGATCGTCATGCGCGGGCGCTTCAGCACCCCCGAACAGTTCCGCCAGGTGATCATCCGCGCCACCCCGGGCGCTGCCACCGTGCGGCTGGGTGATGTGGCGCGGGTGGAACTGGGCAACGACAACTATGCCTTCAACCTGCGCTTGAACGGCCAGGAAACGGCCGGCCTGGCCGTCTCGCTGTCCACCGGCGCCAACGCGCTGTCCACTGCCACCGCCGTGCGCCAGCGCATGCAGGACCTGGAAACCAGCTTCCCGGACGGCATGCAGTGGACCACCCCGTTCGACACCACGCCCTTCATCACCGAATCGGTCAACGGCGTGGCGGTGACCATGCTGCAGTCGCTGGTGCTGGTCTCCATCGTGGTGCTGCTGTTCCTGCAGAGCTGGCGCGCCGTGTTCCTGCCCACCATCGTGGTGCCGGTCTCGCTGCTGGGGGCGTGCCTCGGCCTGCTGGCGTTCGGGGTTTCGATCAACCTGCTGTCGCTGTTCGCGATGGTGGTGGCGATCGGCATCCTCAACGACGACGCCATCGTGATCGTCGAGAGCGTCGAGCGGATCATGCGCGAGGAGGACCTGCCACCCCGCGAAGCCACCGCCAAGGCCATGGGGCAGCTGTCCGGCGCGATCATCGCCACTACGCTGGTGCTGCTGGCGGTGTTCATTCCGATGGGCTTCTTCCCCGGTTCGGCCGGCGGCATCTACCGGCAGTTCGCGGTGACCCTGAGCGTGTCGCTGGTGGTCTCCACGATCCTGTCCCTGACCCTGGCCCCGGCGATCTGCGGTGCGATGCTGCGCCCGGCCAAGGAACAGGTGGGGAAGGGCGGACCCGGCCGACGCTTGTTCAGCGCCATCAACACCGGGCTGGACAAGAGCAGCCGCAGCTACGCTGGCTGGGTGGGCAGCATGCTGATGCGCCCGTGGCTATGGATCGGCGTGTTCGTGGTGGTCACGCTGATCACCGGCCTGCTGTATGCGCGCCTGCCCGGCGGCTTCCTGCCCACCGAAGACCAGGGCTACATCTTCGTGGCCTACAACGCCGCGCCCGGCGCGACCATGGAGCGCACCCGCGCCGCGGCCGAGCAGGCCGAGGCGATCCTGCGCCAGCAGCCGGAAGTGCGCAACGTTGCCACGGTGATCGGCTTCAGCTTCTTCGGCCAGGGCCAGGCGGTGGGCATGTCTTTCGTGGACCTGCACCCGTGGGCCGAACGCAGCGGCAGCGAGCGCAGCGCCATGTCGCTGGCCGCACGCATGAGCGCGGCGTTTACCCGCATCCCGCAGGCGCAGGTGTTCGCGCTCAACCCGCCGGCGATCCAGTCGTTGGGCAACGCCTCCGGCTTCAGCATGAAGATCGAAGACCGCAGCGGCGTAGGCGGTGCTGGCTTGAGCGCGGCCGCCATGGGCATCGCCGCCCGCGCCGCCGCCAACGACCGCCTTGCTGGCGTACGCCCGGAAGGCATGCCGCGCGCCCCGCAGCTGTTCGTGGATATCGACCGCACACAGGCGCGTGCGCTGGGCGTGCAGTTGTCGCAGGTCAACCAGGCGCTGGGCATCATGTTCGGCTCGGCCTACGTCAACGACTTCGTGCGCCAAGGCAACGTGCTGCGGGTGTTCATCCAGGGCGATGCCGAACAGCGCATGCGCGCCGAAGATGTGTCCGACCTGCGGGTGATCGGCAGCAACGGTCAGTCGGTGCCGTTCTCCGCCTTCGCGACCACGCGCTGGACGGTCGGCGAGCAGCAGGTGGAGCGCTACAACGGGTTCCTGTCGGCCACGGTGTCGGGGCAGGGCGCGCCCGGCGTCTCCAGTGGCGCGGCGCTGGTGGAGATGGAGCGCATCGCCGACGAGGTGCTGCCGCCCGGCATGCGCCACGAATGGACCGGTACGGCGCGTGAGGAGCGCGAAGCGTCGGGCCAGGTGGGCATGCTGCTCGGCTTGGCGTTCGTGGTGGCGTTCCTGCTGCTGGCCGCGCTGTACGAAAGCTGGGTGACCCCGGTGATCGTGCTGCTCGTGGTGCCGCTGGGCATCCTCGGCGCGGTGGTGTTCACGGCCGCACGCGGCATGTCGGCCGATGTGTACTTCACCGTGGGACTGGTCACCATCATCGGCCTGGCCGCCAAGAACGCGATCCTGATCGTGCAGTTCGGCCTGGACGAAGAAGCGCGCGGCGTGCCCGTACGCGACGCCATTCTTCAGGCCGCGCAGCAGCGGTTGCGGCCGATCCTGATGACCAGCCTGACCTTCATCGTGGGCATGGTGCCGCTGGTGATCGCCACCGGCGCCGGCGCCGCCAGCCGCCAGGCGGTGGGCACCGGCGTGCTGGGCAGCATGCTCAGCGCCACCCTTTTCGGGATTTTCTTCACCCCGCTGTTCTACTTCCTGCTGCGCCGGCGTGCGCGTCCGCGCACGGTCGATCCCGCCGCGCCCGTACCGAAAGAGGACGCCGATGCGTAGCGGCCTGTTCTGGCGTGCGGGGGCGGTGCTGGCACTCTGCCAGCTGGCCGGCTGCAACTTCGCGCCGGACTACGTGCGCCCGGAGGCGCCGGTTCCCGCGGGGTTCCCGGCGTCGACGACGGGCGGTGCCGCGGCACCGGCCATTCCCTGGCAGGACTTCTTCCACGACCCGGTACTGCGCGACCTGATCGGCAAGTCGCTGGTGTACAACCGCGACCTCGCCGGCGCGGCTGCGCGGATCGAACAGGCGCGCGCCCAGTTCCGCATCCAGCGCAGCCAGCGTCTGCCCGGGTTGGATGCCAGCGCCTCCGGCCAGCGCCTGCGCACACCGCTAAGCGCCGCCGACGGCGCGCCCCGGGTCACCGTCGACAGCTATGGGCTGCAGGTGGGTATCCCGTCATTCGAGCTGGATTTCTGGGGCCGCGTAGCCAACCTCAACGAAGTGGCGCGCCGCCAGTATCTGGCCACCGAGGAAGCCCGGAAGACGGCGGAACTGTCGCTGGTCGCCAACGTCGCGGCCAGCTACTACGCAGTGCGCGCGAGCGACGAAGGCATCGTGCTGGCCGAGCGCTCGCTGGCCAGCCGTAACGAAACCCTGGAACTGGCGCAGCTGCGCATGGACGCCGGGCTCACGTCCTCCATCGATTTCAACCAGTCCTATGCGCTGGTGACCCAGACCGAACTGCAGCTGGCGCAACTACGGCGCACCCAGGGCCAGGCGCTGCAGCTGCTGCAGTTCCTGGTCGGCGCGCCGCTGCCGCCGGCACTGCCGCCCGGGCTGCCGCTGGATCCCGACGCGCAGCTCACCCGGCTCGACCCCGGGCTGCCTTCGGCGCTGCTGGTAGCGCGCCCCGACGTGCGCCTGGCCGAGCACCAGCTGCGTGCCGCGAACGCCAACATCGGCGTGGCGCGGGCGCTGTACTTCCCGATCATCGCCTTGACCGGCGCGGGCGGCTACGCCTCCAACGAGCTGTCCGGGCTGGTGTCGGACAGCAACCGGGTGTGGTCGTTCGGGGCCGGCGCGGTGTTGCCGCTGCTCGACTGGGGTGCCCGACGTGCACGCGTGGACGGAGCCAACGCCGTCCGCGACGAGCGGGAGACGGCCTACCAGTCCACCGTGCAGAACGCCTTCCGCGAAGTGGCCAGCGGGCTGGTGGCCGCCGAACAGAACGACCGGCAGATCCAGGCGCAGATCCGTGCGGTGGAAGTGCAGCAGGCGCTGGTGGTCACCGCGCACGACCGCTACGACGTCGGCCTGACCCCGTACCTGGAAGTGTTGGATGCCGAGCGCAACCATTTCGCCGCCGAACAGAACCTGCTGCAGCTGCGCGCAGCCGCGCTGCAGGACGCGGTGAACCTGTACGCCGCACTGGGCGGCGGCCAGGGCCAGCGGGAGATCCCCGTCGACTGATTCTTTTCATGTTCCCGATATCCCAGCGAGGCCGTTTTCCATGCGCATTCCTACCCGAACCCTCTGCCTGGCCGCCGTGCTGCTGCCGGGCGCCGTCGTCGCCCAGACCCGCGACGCTTCCCAGGACGCGGAGATCCAGCGGCTGCGCCAGACCGTGGACATGCTCACCGCGCGGATCCAGGCACTAGAATCCGGTCAGACCAATGCGTCGCAGGCGGCGACCGCCACGGCCACGCCCACCGCGCCAGCCCCTGCCGCGGCGGCTGCGCCGGGCGCGGTATCGGTGCCCGCCGCACCGCTGGTCGCGGCGTCGCCCGCGGCGTTGAACGTGCCGCCGTCGCCGCTGCCGGCGCGCGACACCTTCGACGAGGACGAACAGGCGTCGGCCCGCGTGGACAACGAAGTGCCCCCCGGCGATGAACTGGAGGGCTTCTTCCTCATCCCCGGCACCGGCACGTGGCTGCGGCTGGGTGGCTACGCCAAGCTCGATGCGATGTTCGACAGCGGCGATGCCGGCGACAGCGACCAGTTCATCACCTCCGACATTCCAGTGGATGGCGGCCGCGACAGCACCCGCTTCAACATGCACGCCCGCCAGACCCGGCTCACCCTCGAGGGCCGCCGCGATACCGGCGCCGGCCAATTGCGCTTCCTGATCCAGAACGACTTCTTCGGCTCCGGCGGCAGCTACGGCTACCGCCTGCGGCATGCGTGGGGGCAGCTGGGCAATACCTACGTGGGCTTTGGCTGGTCGGCCTTCATGGACCTGGATTCGGGCCCGGACACGCTGGATTTCGCCGGCCCTGGCGCCTCGCCGTCGGCGCGCGTGGCCAGCATCCGCCAGTACTTCCCGCTGGGCAACGGCAACCAGTTCATCCTCGCGGCCGAGCATCGCGCCCCCGAACTGCAGTTCTACGGCGCCACCCAACGCTCGCGCACGGCCGCGCCGAACCTGGTGCTGGCCGCCCGCCATGAAGCGGACTGGGGCAGCCTGCAGGCGTCGGGCCTGTTGCGGTACCTGGCCTACGATTCGGCGCAGGACAGCAATGAAGGCAGCGACAGCGCCACCGCCGGCGGGTTGGCCCTCAGTGGCACCTGGGGCTGGGGCGACAACGGCGACTACATGGTATTCGGTGCGCTGGGCGGGCAGGGCATCTCGGCCTTCATCGGTGATCTTGGCGGGTTGAACCTTGACGGGGTGGTCGACCCCGAGGGTGACCTGCAGGTGCTGCAGCAGTACGGCGGATGGCTGGGCTACACGCATCATTGGTCGCAGCGCTGGCGCACCACCGTGACCTACAGCCGGCTGTACCTGGAACGCGACCAGCTGCTCGACCCGACCGTGTTCCGCCGCAGCGACTACGCCGCCGCCAACATCATCTGGCAGCCGGCGCCGAGCTGGAGCTGGGGCGCCGAACTGCTGTACGGCAAGCTGCAGGAGCAGAGTGGTGCCAGCGGCGATGTGTTCCGCCTGCAGACCGCGCTCAAGTACGACTTCGTGAAATAGGAGACGTCATGGCTACGCGCAGACTACGAAGAATGCTGCTGGTCAGCGCACTGGCCGCCGCCGCCCCGGTGGCCGCGCAGGACGCCATGCTCGGCACCATTCTGGAAGAGCCCGGCAGCGCCGGGCTGGGCTTCCTCGGCAGGATCGAATCGTCACCGTACAAGGGCGCCGACGATCGGGTCGATATCATGCCGCTGTACCTGTACGAGGGCGAGCGCTTCTTCCTGCGCTCCAACGCGGCCGGCGTGCGCTTCACCCCGCGCGAGAACCAGGGCCTGGAACTGTTCGTCGAACGGCGGCTGGAAGGCTACCCGGAAGACGAAACCCCCGACATCCTCGAGGGCATGGAAACCCGCAACAGCGAGGCCGACATCGGCGCGCGCTATTACTTCAAGCACGACAACCACGCGCTGGATTTCACGATCCGCCAGGACATCTCCAACAACTCCAACGGCACCGAAGTGCGCGCCGGGTACGGGTATACGCTGCGCGGCGACCGCTGGGCGCTGCAGCCGGTGCTTACCCTGGGCTGGCGCAGTGCCAAGCTCAACGACTATTACTTCGGCGTGGAGTCCTATGAGGTGAATCCGGAGCGCACCGAGTATTCGGCCGGCAGCGGGTTGGACATCACCGCCGGCCTGTACGGCCGCTACCGCATCCTGCAGAACTGGAGCCTGGTCGGCGGCGTGTTCGCCAAGCGCTATTCCAGCACCATCCGCAACAGCCCGCTGGTGGACAGCGACATGCAGTGGGGTGCAATGGTCGGCGCCGCCTACGATTTCGGCAACGGCCAGGTGCGCTGGGACAAGGAGGGCACCCCCACCTACGTAAAGGTGTTCTACGGGCGTGATTCGGACGACGGCTGCCACCTGGTCAAGATCATGACCTTCAGCTGCGTCAGCCTCAACGATGACGATCCCACCGACATCTGGGGCATACACGTGGGCCGCCCGTTCGTGTCAGGGCTCAACGGCTGGCCGCTCGACCTGGTCGGCTACGTGGGCGTGCTGCGCCATGACGAGAAGGGGCACCAGCCGGATTCGTGGCAGATCGATGCCTACATGAAGGGCTTCTATTACGGCTTCCCGTGGTCGCACCGGGTCAAGACCCGGCTGGGCTTCGGCTTCGGCGTGTCCTACGCCGAGCGCGTGCCGTATGCGGAAGTGCAGTCGCAGGCACGCCGCGAGCGCAACACGTCCAAGGTGCTCAACTACCTGGATCCCAGCATCGATGTGAGCCTGGGCGACATCTTCGGCAGCGAGCGCTGGCACGAGCTGTACTTCGGTTTCGGTGTATCGCACCGTTCCGGCATCTTCGGTTCGGCGCAGATGCTGGGCACCGTCGATGGCGGCTCCAACTACATCTACACCTACCTGGAAGGCGCGTTCTAACGCCGCGCAGGGGAGGCCGCAGGATCGCGGTCCTGGCGGAACAGGAGGGCGATGGCGATGTACGCCACGCCCATGGCCAGCAGCGCCAACCCCACGCCCCAGGACGCGGAGGCGCGCCCGGCCCAGGCCACGCCGCTCACGCACACCACCGCGGCCACCAGCGCCACCAGCCCCGACACCAGGGATATCCAGCGTTTGCCGCCCGGTGCAAACCGGAATGCCAGGCTGATCTGCGCGATGGCCTGCACCACCAGTACCGCGGCCACCGTGGTCGCCACGGCGTACGCGGCCCACTCCGGGTGCGTGTAGATGGCCACGCCACCGATGATCTGCGCCGCCCCCAGCAGGATGGTCATCGCAAAACTGGGCAGGCCGTGCAGCAGGAAGGCCTCGGTCAGCTGCAACGCACCGGCAATCACCAGCAGGCCGGCCACCAGTACCGTCATGGTGCGGACCATGAAGGAGGAGGCGTAAATGCCGAACGCGCCCAGCACCAGCAACAGCACGCCCACGATCAACAGGCGCTGCCAGCTGGACTTCATTGCCACGCCGATGGAGCCGGGGTCCTTGCCAAGTCGGGAGAACACGGTCATGACAGGCCACTCCTGGGAGACCGTCCAATTACCCGCCCGGCTTGGTTATGCAGCAGTGAAACCCGCACCAGTATTTTCCGCAAACACATGGCCCTAACGTGTCCGCTCCTATACCAGCGCAACAACCGCCACGGGGGCGCAGTGCCATGTCGAAACGACTGACTGTCCGGATTCTGGGTGCCTTGGTTTCGATCGGCCTGGCCGCGTCGGCAGGCGCGCATTCGGCATTGCAGCAGGCACCGGAGGGCGATGCTTCCGCGCCGCCGGCGACCGGCGCGGTACCTGCCGCCACGCTGTTCACCAACGTGCGCATCTTCGACGGCACCCACGGCCGCCTTTCCGCACCCAGCAATGTGCTGGTGCAGGGCAACACCATCGCGCGCATCTCGGCCGGTGCGATCGACGTGCCCGGCGCGCGGCGCATCGACGGGCGCGGCCGCACCCTCATGCCCGGGCTTATCGACATGCACTGGCACAGCATGTTCGCCGGCATTCCGATCCAGACGTTGATGACGGCCGATACCGGCTACATCAACATTGTGGCCGGGGCAGAGTCCCGCAAGACGCTGCTGCGCGGCTTCACGACCGTGCGTGACGTTGGCGGCGCGGTGTGGGGCCTGAAAGCGGCCATCGATGCCGGCCACGCCGACGGGCCGCGCATCTGGCCCTCCGGCGCGATGATCACCGTGACCAGCGGCCATGGCGATTTCCGCGAGGCGTCCGACCTGCCGCGCACCGTGGGCCAGCCCGGCTCGCGCCATGACGTACTGGGTGACAGCGCCATTGCCGATACCCCCGACGAGCTGCGGGTGCGGGTGCGTGAGCAGCTGATGCGCGGCGCCAGCCAGATCAAGCTCACCGCCGGCGGCGGCGTCTCTTCTCCGCACAGCCCGCTGGACGTGGTGACCTTCACCGAACCGGAAGTCCGCGCGGCGGTGGAAGCAGCCACCGACTGGGGTACCTACGTGACGGTGCACGCCTACACCCCGGAAGCGATCCAGCGCGCCATCCGTGCCGGGGTGAAATGCATCGAGCACGGCAGCCTGATGGACGATGCCACCGCCCGCCGCATCCGCGATACCGGCACCTGGCTCAGCACGCAGCCGTTCCCGCCGGAGCTGGCCAACGCCTTCCCGACGGGCTCGGAGCAGTGGCAGAAAGCGCAGGAGGTGTTCGCCGGCACCGACCAGACCTACCGCTTCGCCATCAAGTACAAGCTCAAGACCGCCTTCGGCACCGACGTGCTGTTTTCCAGTGCGTTGGCCTCCCAGCAGAACCGCATCCTGGCCAGCCTGACCCGCTGGTACACGCCGGCCGAGGCACTGGTGATGGCCACCGGCACCAACGCCGAGCTGCTGGCGCTGTCGGGCAAGCGCAGCCCCTATGCCGGGCGTGTTGGCGTGGTGGAGGAGGGGGCGCTGGCGGACCTGCTGCTGGTCGACGGCGATCCGCTGGCCGACATCAACGTGATCACCGATCCAGATGCCAACTTCGACGTGATCATGAAGGACGGCAAGATCTACAAGGATGCGCGCTGAGCGGGTCAGCCACCGGTGTTCATGCTCATCCCGCCGCCCGCCTTGAAGTACAGCACCAGGTACACCACGCGCCAGAAGATGAAGGCGTAGGCGCCGCACAGCAGGATCTGCAGGAGCAGGTGCGACTTCATGCGGCTCAGCCGCCACAGCCCGTCGCCCAGGTTCAGCAGCAGCAGGCTGACCCCGATGGTGACCACCACGTAGCCGGCCACGGTGGGGTTGACCAGGTCGAGGTCGCCCGGCCCCGCGCGGACGACCTCCAACCCGGCGGCAGTGATCAGCGAGGACACCGCCATGTTTCGCGTGTTCTCGAAGATCAGCCGCAGCACGCCATTGTCGAACAGCTGTACGGCGATACGTCGGAGCAGGGCGGGCAGCATGGGGCATTCCTCGCGGCGTGAACCGGACTCCGCACAGGGTTGTACCGGGCGCATGAAAAGCGCGTGGAAGAACGGGCCAGTAGATCTACTGAACGTGCCGGGCGGCAATGGATGTTCGCGCACGCGTCATCGTTGCTGTTAAGTAAGAGTACGCACGATGTCCCCGCGGCTTTACTGATGCGCCGGACCGGGCCCGCCGCCAGACTTTGTCCAGGTGATCGAAGTGGGGCAGGCCCGATGTCCAGACTGACTTCCAACCGTACCTCCGCCGGCATGGTGCAGCTGCGTGGCCCGCGCCCGCCAGAGCTGTGCGGCATCTCCGATGTGTCCTCCGGCAGGTACAGCCGGCTGCCTGCCGCCCGGCTGGTACGCTTCGGGGCCGAGGTGCGCGATCCGGAGCAAGGAACCCAGGCAGGCGATGTATGGGGCGACGCGTCGCGGCAGGCCGGGCAGGCCACTGTCGCCAGTGCCACCCTGGATGCGTCGTATCGTGGACAGGATTTCCATGTAACCGCGTGGCAGCCGCAGGGCAAGCCCGCCTTCGTGTTCGTGGTCGCGTTGAGGGACCAGCGCTGGATCCAGCCCGATGTGGCCGAAGCGGCCGACTTCGACGAGGTGCTCCGCCATGCGGTGGCGTTTGTCGAACGTGTCCTGGATGCCCAGCTGGATCCTGAGCAGCCCGACACGCCGGGGCCGGGCTGAGCGGATTCGATACACTCTGGCGACGTCATGGCGCGGAGTCACCCATGCTGGCAGATGCACCTGGTGCGGTAGCGCGGGAGCTCCTGGCGCAGGACGGCGCCCGTGTGCTGGCAGCGTTGGCTGCCCCCGGCGATCAGAATGAAGGCATCCATGCGGCACGCAAAGCCATCCGGCGCATGCGGGCGGTGCTGGCCCTGCTGGATGAAGATGAATTCGAGCTCGAGCGGGAGGATCGCTCGCTCCGACGGCTCGGCAAAAGCCTTTCAGCGCTTCGGGATGCGCATGTGGTGGTCGAGGCGGCCAAACGGCTTCAGGCCTTGCACCCCGGTCCCGCGTGGGCAGCGGTAGTGGGCACACTTGAGGAGAGGCGCGCGGGCATTCTGCAGCACGCTGCGGTCGTCGACCCGCAATTTGCACGCAGGCGAAGGACGATCGAGCGCGTTCTGCAGCGGCTTGAGGCCCAGCCTTGGGACCGTCTGCGACGGCGGCACGTTCGGGCCGCGCTCGCACGCAGCGAGCGACGGGTGAAGCGGGCCGCCTCCCGCGCGGCTTCGGACGGTGACGCCGAAGCCATCCACCGTTGGCGAAGACGTGTGCGACGACTGCGCATGCAACTCGACGCCGGGCAGGCGCTGGGTGCGTTGGGCGGAGATGCCAAGGGCCATGTTGCCAGCAACTGGAAGGCGAAGGCACTGCACAGGACCAGTGACGGGCTCGGCTGGCTTCAGGACCTGCAGATGCTGCGGAACCTGGTCCAGCGGATGCCGGCGGAAGAGGGCAAGGCCGACGTGCTGCTCCAGATCGAGCGGCAACGCGACGAGGTCAGCCCCTGACCTGCAGTTCCCGCCCATTTGCGTGACGCATCACAAGAGCCACCTGCTGAACGCCTGAAAGGCGTAAATAGACCGCCGGTAGCTGCAGATTTCACCACAATGTCACCCATGTCACCTCAATGACATCAATTTTGGCGTCAATGTCACGACGGCGTCATGCACGGCGACGGCGGATGGGGCGTTCTAGTGGCTTCTCACCCAGAGCCCGCCCATGCTTCCGACCTCACGCACCCTGCATCGCAAAGCGCTGACCGCTGCGCTTCTGTCCGTCCTCACCCTGCCGGCCTACGCCGGTGTGAACTGCCAGCTGGTGGATGGCAACGGCGTTCCCCTGCCTCTCGACAGCACGGCAACCGGCGACCAGGCACTGGCCTGTGGCACCGGCGCTAACGCCAGCGGCACGGGCAGCACCGCGCTGGGCAGTTGGGTCGATCTGGACGGCGATGGCCTGGTCGACGCCAACGAAGTCACCTGGGGCAAGGGCGTAAACGCTACCGCCGTGGGCGCTGCCGCCCAGGCGCTTGGCGCCAACAGCACTGCCATAGGGGTGCGCGCGGTCACCGTCAGCGATGGCAGCGTGGCGATCGGCAACCAGGCCGGCGCGGTGCATTCGGGTGCCGCAACCACGACCACCTCGCTCTACACCCAGGGCAGCCCGCAGCAGCAGTCCAGCACCACGGTCGCCACCACCCCGTCCGGGAGCAGCGTCAACTCCGTGGCAATGGGCAGTGGCGCCCTGGCCAACGGCAGTAACAACATCTCGCTGGGTACCGGCAGCCGGGTGCGCGCCATCAACGGCAGCGTGACGGTCAGCCAGGACGCCAACGGCGTCATCACCAAGATCGAGACCCGCAACGAAACGCCGGCACAGAATTCGATTGCGATGGGCAACAATGCGACCGTCAACGGCAACGGCTCCATCGCCCTCGGCAACGGTGCTACGGTCACCGGCGACAAGGGCAACCAGACCAGCTTCGTCAGCGACTGGGGCGGGAGCTTCGCACAGCTCACCGCGGTCGAGTCGGCGGTCAACTCCATCGCAATCGGCAATGGCGCCACCTCCAAGGGCAACAACAACGTGGTGATCGGCGCCGGTGCGGCCACCGGGGGCGACACGCTCTATACCCCCTTCAGCCCGAACTGGCTGCCCGACCAGAATTCCACCGTCATCGGTGCCGGCGCCCAGTCGGTCCGTACCAATGGCACCGCCATCGGCTACACCTCCATCGCCTACAGCCCGTATTCCAGTGCGTTGGGTTACATGTCCTACGCGCTGGGCACCGGCTCGGTGGCGGTAGGCGGTTGGCTGGACTGGGGGCAGGCCTTCGGCAGTGCGCCGCGCGGTCCGGGCAACATCTCCAATGCCTACGGCAAGGCGTTCGCCACCAGCCTGGGCACTGCCGCGTTCGGCAGCGGCACGTATGCCTTCGGCAATTACGCCACCGCGCTGGGCCCCGCGGCCAGCACCGGCGACCGCGACACCGAGAACCCCGGCCCTACCAGCGTGATCCGCAACTACGACAGCACCGATGCCAAGGTGGTGTCCGGTTCGTTCGCCGGCGGCTTCTTTGCCCAGGCCGCCGGGCGGTCCAGCGTTGCAGTAGGTCGCGAAGCGACGGCCGCCGATGCCGACGCCATTGCCATCGGCACGCAGACCATGGCCTACGGCGTGGCCAGCATCGCGCTCGGCGACCAGGCGACCGCCACCTGGCATCGCAATATCGCCATCGGCGAAAACGCATATGCCGACGGCTACACCGGCACCGGCAACATTGCGTTCGGCCAGGATGCCAAGACCGCACCGGGTTCGAGCGGCGAGTCCAGCAACGCCATCGCCTTCGGCACCGGCGCGCTGGCGTCGGACACCTCCGCACTCGCCATGGGCACCGCGGCGCAGGCGGTCGGCATGGGCAGCACGGCGCTGGGCGCCAACGCACAGGCATCGGGCGTGTCCAGCGCGGCGGTGGGCGAGGGCAGCCAGGCCAGCGGCGATTCCGCTACCGCGCTGGGTACCTATGCCTACGCCGCAGGCGAATCGGCGGTGGCCGCCGGTACCAATGCGTTCGCCACGGGCAACTACGCGGTGGCGGCTGGTTACAACAGCTATGCCGGCGGCGACGATGCCGTGGCGATCGGCAGCTACGCGGTGGTGGAAACCGCCGGCAGCGTGGCCATTGGCAGCGGCGCCACTGTATACGGCCTCAACAGCGTGGCCATCGGCATGAATGCATCCGCCGAGCAGGACAACGTGGTGTCGGTCGGCAGTGCCGGTGCCGAACGCCGCGTGGTCAACGTCGACAATGCCGTGGACGCGACCGACGCCGTGAACAAGCGTCAGCTCGATGCCGTGGTGGCCGATGTGGGCGGCACGATCGGCTCGCAACTCGATACCGTGGCCACCGCACTCGGCGGCGGCGCGGCGGTGAACGCCAGCGGCATAAGTGCGCCTAGCTTCGGCTTCCAGGGCGGGGCGTACACCAACGCCGGCGCCACGTTCAACGCCATCGATGCCGCGTTCAGCGGGTTGCAGGGGCGCGTGGCCGTGCTGGAGACCGCAGCGGCAGCACCGGCTCCGACGGCCTCAGAGGTGCCGATGGGCACGGGCGATGGCCTGGCCGTAGGCGCCGGCTCCAGCGCCGCGGACCCGAACGACACTGCGGTGGGCAGTGGTGCCCGCGTCGGTGCGGCCAACAGTGTGGCGGTCGGCAGCAATGCCATGGTCGACGCCAGCGCCGACAACGCCGTTGCCGTGGGCGCCGACAGCCATGCCAGCGCCAGCGGTGCGGTCGCATTGGGGCAGGGCGCCGTGGCCGATGAGGAGAACACCGTGTCGGTCGGCAATGCCAGCCAGCAGCGCCGCATCACCCAGGTGGCTGCCGGCACCGCAGGCACCGACGCGGCCAACGTCGCCCAGATGCAGGACGCCGATGCGGCCACGCTGGCCTCGGCCAACAGCTACACCGACACCACCGCCACCCAGACCCTCACCCGTGCCAACGCCTATGCCGATTCGCGCCTGCAGGGCCTCAACGACAGCTTCGACCTGCTCCGCAATGACGTCAACGCGCGCCTGAACGCCCAGGACAAGCGCCTGGACCGCCAGGGCGCGATGGGCAGCGCGATGATGAACATGGCCATCAACGCCGCCAATTCGCGCAGCCCGCGCGGTCGCGTGGCCGCGGGCGTGGGCTGGCAGAACGGTGAAAGCGCGCTGTCGGTGGGCTACTCCAAGGCCCTGAGCGAGCGCGTTTCGATGAGCATCGGTGGCGCCTTCAGCAGCGACGACCGCTCGGCCGGCCTCGGCTTCGGCGTCGACCTGTAATTCCCCTTTCCAGACTCCGCATACCAGGAACCCACTCATGCATTTCCGTCGCTCCGTTCTCAGCCTGCTGGTGGCCGCTGCCTGCGCGCCCGCCTTCGCCGGCACTGTCGACCTGACCTCCATTGAAGATGCAACGCTGTCACCTCGTTTCATCGTGACCTACAAGCCCGGCACCGCCGAGCGCACCCAGCCTGCGGCCCGCCAGCGTTCGCTGGACGCGGCAGCCAGCCGTGCCCGCCCGCAGCTGGGCGCGCGCCTCGCCACCCCGCAGGGCGCTGCGGCGCTGCAGGTAAAAAGCCTGCGTGCCACCTTCAGTGGCCAGCACGTGGTGCGCGCCTCGCAGCGGCTTGACCGCAGCCAGGCCGAAACCCTCATGCGCGCGATTGCCGCAGACCCCAACGTGGCGTCGGTGCGGGTGGACCGCCTGATGCACGCAGCAGCCGTGCCCAACGACCCGGTGCTGAGCAGCCACCAGATGTGGCATTACGGCACCGGCGCCGGCGGCGCACGGGTCACCACCGCATGGGAATCCGGTGCCACCGGTGCCGGGGTAGTGGTGGCGGTGATCGACACCGGCGCCACCCACCATGCCGACCTGGAAGCGAACCTGCTGCCGGGTTACGACTTCATTTCCGATGCGTTCGTCTCGCATCGCGCCGACGACAGCCGCGTGCCGGGCGGCTGGGATATCGGCGATTACAGCGCGATCAACGAATGCGGCGACGGCTCGCCGGCCAGCAACAGCAGCTGGCACGGTACCCACGTGGCCGGCACCATCGCCGAAGTCACCAACAACAACGTGGGCGGGGCGGGCATCGCCTACAACGCCAAGGTCCTGCCGGTACGCGTGCTGGGGCGCTGCGGCGGCTATACCTCCGACATCAACGACGCCATCGTCTGGGCCGCCGGTGGCCACATCGACGGCGTGCCGGACAACACCACGCCGGCCGAAGTGATCAACATGAGCCTGGGCGGTGCGCACGCGTGCGACGCCGATACCCAGGTGGCGATCAACGCGGCAGTGAGCCTCGGCACCGTCGTGGTGGTGGCTGCGGGCAACGACAACGCGCCGGTCACCGACCACGCGCCGGCCAGCTGCGCCAACGTGATCACGGTCGGTGCCACCGGCTATTCCGGCCAGCGCGCCAGCTATTCCAACTATGGTGCGGGCGTCGACCTGGCCGCGCCCGGTGGCGCCGGCACTGAGGGAAGCCCGAACGGCTACATCTGGTCCACCCTCAACAACGGCACCACGGTACCGGGCAGCGACATCTACGCCGGTTACACCGGCACGTCGATGGCCACGCCGCATGTGGTGGGCGTGGTGGCGTTGATGCAGAGCGTGGCCGCACAGCCATTGACGCCCTCGCAGGTGGAGGGGCTGCTGAAGGCGACCTCGCGCGCGTTCCCGGTCAAGCAGACCCAGCCCAACGGCGCCGGCCTGCTGGATGCAGCCGCCGCGGTCGCGCGGGCGCGCAGCTTCGGCCAGCCGATCGACGGCATCCCGACCAGCCCCGGCACCGCGATGCTGCTGCCGGCCATGGACGCCGGCCAGCGCGATCTGTACGTGATCGACGTCGCCCCCGGCAAGGCACGGCTGGAGATCACCACCTACGGCGGTCGCGGCGAACTGCAGCTGCTGGCGGGGTATGAAATGGACCCGCTGCCCAACCAGAATGCGGGCGCGTCCGCACGCCCGGGAGTGAACCAGGCGATCACCGTGCTCAACCCGGCGCAGGGCCGTTATTACCTGGCGGTGAGTGCGACCCAGGCAACCAGCGGCGCGCGGCTGCTGGTCAAGGTGAACTGATTGAAGCGGCGTGCGCTTCCCGCGCTGCTGGCTGGCGCGCTGCTGGGATGCAGTGGAGGCGTGCAGCCACCGGCTGGGGGTAGCGTGGCACCGGCAACGATGGCGTTGCCGGTGATCGCGCTGGACCAGGGCGATGATGGCCGGGTGGTGACAGTGGCACCCGGCCAACCGCTGGAGGTACGCCTTCCAGCGCATTCAGCCAGCGGCTACCGATGCTGGCTGAGGACGACGCCGGCAGCGGTTCTCGACCTTGAATGGGAGCCGGCCCGCGTGGCCGGCCCCCACACCTGGCGCTTTCGCGGCCTTGCAGCGGGGCAGGGCGAGCTGATGTTCGAATGCGGCCAGGAACTGGCCACCCGAAACCGCCGCATCTACGCGTTCCATGTGCGGATCGACTGAGCATCGGCGGCGTGTGCTGTCGTAGGATGGGGATCCCCCCACGTAGACGAGGCAGGCCAGGTAGATGCGCCTTATCCGGTACCGATTTGGCGAGTTCGTGCTGGACCCTGCCGTACGCGAACTGAGCCGCGCCGGGCATCGGCTGCCGTTGCCACTCAAATCGCTGGAGTGCCTGGTCTATCTGGTGGCCAACCGCGAACGCGCGGTCGGCCGTGATGAGCTGGTGTCGGCGGTATGGGGACGTGCCGACGTGAGCGATACCGTGATCACCCAGACCATGCGCCGCGCGCGCAAGGCGCTGGACGACGCCGGTGACCGCCAGACGATGATCCGCACCGTGCCCGGATTCGGCTACCGCTGGGTAGCCGAGGTGGAAGAACTTGATCCGGCCGCGCCGGCCGTGACATCGACATCTGCGCCCGAGGCGATCGCCGACGTCGAAAGCGCCGATGCGCCCGCGCCCGTGGCGGTTGCCCTTGAGCCTGAAGCGGGCTCCGTCTCCCGGCGCCGCCGCATCTCACGATGGCTGATCGTGCTGGCCGTGGCAGCCGTTGTTGTGTTGCTGGGCTTTGTCGCCGCGCGAATCATGCATCCGGCGCCGTCATCCACCGCTTCCACGGCTGCAGCGCAGATGCGCGCAACGGTGCTGCCGGTGCGGGTGGCCGAAGATGAGGCCGATGCAAGCTGGGTCCGGTTGGGGGCCATGGAATATGCCGCCGACCGCCTGCGCGGTGCGGCGCTGCAGGTGACCCCGACCGAGCAGACCCTGCATCTGGGTGCAGGGCTGGCAGAGAGCGGGGCGCTGGACACCGACGCCTTGAAACAACTGCTCGCACGCAGCGACGCACGCTGGTTGATCGTGCCGAGCGCGCAGCGCAGTGGCACGCAGTGGCGGGTGCAGCTGCGCGTGCTCGACAGCGGCAGCGACGTATCGGTAGATGCGGTGGGGGATACGCCCCTGCAGGCCATGGCCGTGGCCACCGATGCCTGGCTGCACCGCATCCAGCGTGCGTCCCCCGACCGAGCCGCGCCGACCGCACTGCAGGAGCGCCTGCGTCGCATCGACGCCCAGCTTGATGCCGGCCAGCTGGACGCAGCGCGCGCGCAGATCCAGGCCACGCCGGCATCGCTACGGGACAGCGCCGCGCTGCAGGTGCGCGAAGGCCAACTGGAATATCGTGCAGGCCGCATGGCCGACGCGGCGCGTCTGTTCGAGCGCGCCCTGGCGCAGCAGCCGGCCGCCCCCGCCGGCGTGCGCGCCAAGGGGCTGATGGGGCTCGGCGGAGTCGCGCTGCGCATGGGTCACCCGGACCAGGCCCAGGCGCATTACAGCCAGGCGCTGGCCGTGCTGGCCGACGACGCCAGCAACCGCGATACCAGTCTGCTCGGCAACGCTTACAACGGTCGCGGCGTGGCCCAGGTGCAGCAGGGCAACCTGGAAGCCGCTGTGGCCGATCTGGGCCAGGCACGGATCGCCATGCGACGCACCGGCGACGTGGTTTCCGCGGCGATGGTCGGCGCCAACCTGGGGCGCATGGAGGGCATGCGCAACCATTGGCCGCAGGCACTGCAGGAGTTCGACAGCGCCATCGACGTGTTCGAGCGTTTCCAGGTCAATGACTACCTTGCGGCCACCCTCGCAGCAAAAGCAATGGCGCAGCTGGAGCTGGTGCAGCCCGCACAGGCGCGGGCGACACTCGCGCGGACCGACGCGCTGCGCGGCGCGCTGGAAGACCCGCAGTTGATTGCCGTGATCCAGAACGCGCGCGCCACCGTTGCGCTGGCCACTGGCAATCTGGGCGAAGCCGAGGCCGCGGTTGACGCGCTGGCGGCCACCACGACGCAGGACCCGTCGGTAACGCGCCTGCGGATGGCCTTGGCTGTGGCCCGTGGCGACGTGGCGGGGGCAGGGCGCTCGGCAGGCGATGCAGGCGCTCGACCGGACGGCCAGGATGCAGGCGTTGCTGCCATTGCCGTGCAGGCAGCGGCTAGCTCGACAGACGCAGCGCGCTGGTTGCGGCCGGAAGGTGCGGGCGGTGCCGCTGCACGTCCGGACCCGGCTGACGCCTTTGCCCGCGCGTTCGTGAAGCATCGTTTCGGCGACCACGCGGCGGCATTGCGTGATGTGCAGGCTGCGCTGGCCATCGCCAATCGCGATGGCAGCCCCAATGACCGGGTCCGGGCCAACCTGTTGCGTGCCCGGATCCTGATGGATGCCGGCCAGATGGACCAAGCCACGGCGGTACTCGGCGAACTGGATGCCTATGCCGCTGTCGACTACCGCGTCGCCTGGCTGGCGGCTGCGCTGTACGGCAAGCGCGGTGACGCCGGTTCCGCACGGCAGGCCCGGCAGGAAGCAACGGCCCTCGCGGGTGAGCGTGCTCCTGGCGTTGTTCCGCTTTTGTAGCGTCAGACGCTAGCAGCCGCCAGACCACGTAATTTTACTGGGCCGGGCTAGGTATTTAAACGCTGGTTGCCCTGTCCGAACCTCCTCAGGCTAGACACTCGCAAGTTGCGGCTGGATTGCAAACGCTTGCCGATTCGGCGCTCGCTGAGGGCGTCCAGTCGCCGTGGAAACACTGACTTTCCGGAGCGTTGTCATGCTGAGCGAAGAGGCTGCGATCCATTGGGTTGAATGGTCGGCTCTGGCGATCGAGTTGCTGGCGATCGCGCTGATCGTCGTGACCATCGTGGTGTCGACAGCGGTTTACGTGATCGCCTTGGCCGTGCACCACAAGGACCGCGTGGAAAGCTACGAACGGTTCCGTCGCAGGCTCGGACGGGCGCTGTTGCTGGGTCTGGAAATACTGGTGGCGGCGGACATCATCCGTACGGTTGCGCTGGACAGCACGATGCGCGCAATTCTTTCCCTGGGCCTGCTTGTCATCATCCGCACCTTCCTCAGCTGGTCGGTGGTCCTGGAAGTCGAGGGGTTCTGGCCATGGAAGCGCCCCTTGGATCGCACGCCTGCGGGAGAGGAGAAGTAGCCATGGCGTGGGGCGAGCATGGGGATCGCTGGGAGCGTTTGAGTGCAATGCGCGTTCCCTACGAACACAGCTTGGTGCTTACATAATATACATTATGCGAAATGCCATATCTGGCTCATTGTGCGCCAACGCATTGCTTCGTTGCCGGCACCGCCATCGATGAAGTCGGCGTCGGCATCACCGAATGGGGTCGGCTAGCTGTTCATCAGCAGACAATTCTGCCCCGCTGACGCAGAGATTCCGGTTCGCGAGGCAGACAATCTTGGATTGCCGTGAGCCATTGCAGACATTTCTGGGTGCTAGTTGCCTGGTTGCACTAAGTTCCGACATAGGATTGCCTCGTTGACAGAGACAAGCTGGCCCAGTAACGGGCCTTAACATGCACTGCGGACGCTGGCGAAGCTTGTGGATCAGCTTTCAGGCATCGATCCCCATTGGCCAAGCCACGAGTTCGTGAGCTTTGTCTATCCGTGAGGCCTGTGACGTTTTCCCCACAGGTTATCTGATTGGTTGGATGTGGCATCCTTGTGCACTTTGGCGGTACTACGCATCACTTGCCCCGAACTCTTCTGGAGCTCTTTTGTGCGCAGGGCCGCCAAATAGCTGCCCTGCTGTGCGACGGCGTTCAAATGCAGCCATGTCGCCCGCAGAGTGCAGCCATACAGCCCTCAGTCTGCGTTAAATCTGGGACCTACCCTGATAATTTTCCTGCAAGTTCTTTCGATTTTGGGGCTAAGATTGTAGTGCCACATCGCCTCGGTCTTCCTGGTGGGAATTGCAATGAATTCCTTGTCTACCTTGCAACAGATGAGCATCTTCGCCGGTGTCGTCGTAGGGCTTGTTGTTTCCATTACCTTGGCGGCAGTCTGGCTGGCCAACCGCCAAAACGCAGCAGATGCTCGAGAGCTGGCAGGAGGGAAATGCCCTTGTTGTGGCAAATCGCTGGATGCCTGACGTTCAAGCGGCGTTTCCTTCACAGGTGACTTTAATAAAGCGTGTGGCCTTGCGGAAGCAGCTCTTGTACCAGGGAGGCAGTCTATGCGCGAGCATATGTCGTCAGAAACATCCGTCTCCGCTCAAGCCAGAGCGGACGCCGCGCAGGGTTGGCCCGATGCGGCGACCTTCGAAACGATACTGAACCCAAATGCCGTTCAGGGCCGCACCCTGACGCAGTGTCTGCAATCTGGGATCGTTCTGGGCGTGTGGATTGGGGAGCTGAAGCTGTTTCTCTTTCCTCCATGGCAGCTGGACTCTACTGGGATGCCTTTGCCAGGCCTCTCGGAGGTACTGGCGCTACTGCGTGGCCCATATGGTGTTTTGGCGGGCGGCCCGACGTCAGGTTGGGATGAAATCGAATGGCTGATCGCTCCACATGCTCGATTGTCCGGAGGCACTCCATCAGAGGTTCTTGCCGTACACCCAGCGCTCGTGTTAAAGGCGGCGAAGCAAGATTTTTCCTCCTGGAGCGATGACGCGCGTTGGTAGGTTGGCGTGAACTCAACTGCCTCTTCGCCCGTAAGAAGTACGCGCAGCAAGCGCCACTGCCGCGAAGCGGAAAATAATCAAGTGAGCTTATGGCGCCTTGGGCGCGGCCTTCTTAACTCGTCTTGAAGCTTTCTTAGGAGATTTTTGAGCTTGCTGACTCCGCCGAAGCGCTGCCTCGAATTCGGCAGGCAGACTTTGGAGCCTCGCAAGTTGCTCCTCGAGCGCGGCGCTCCTACCGCGCTGATTGTCCGCCTCAGCCGTTGCGGAACTGGCTGCGGCTTGCGCCCGTTCCACGGCATGCCGGAGGTCCGCCTCAATGCCGGCGTGCCTCTTTACCGTCGCAGCAAGCTGCGCTTGCAGCAGTCTGACTTCCTGCCGGGCCTGATCTACGTCGCGTACCGCTCGATCCTCTGCCGATCTGACGTACTCGCCAAGCGATTCTCGCTCAGATCTCGCCAACTCCTGGACTTCCTGCACCCTAGCGTCAAGTGAATCCCGCGCTGCCTCCAGCAGTTCCACACGCTGATGACTAGATTTCAGTTGTTGCTTCAGCTCGCCGATCTGGGCATGGAGTTGCTCCACTAGTCTCTGAAGTTCTGTCGCACGTGCAGTGGCAAGCTTCTCCGAGAGATCGGCTGCCTCTGAAAGAGAGCGCATCTCGCTCGTCTGTTTTGCTAACTCCTCCTGCTGACGGTGGTGCTCTTCGCGCTCAGCTGAGAGCTCCCGCCTGGCCTCGGCCAGGTCTTCCAAGGCCGCGTCTCGAGCATGCTGTAGGGCCAGCGCCCACCACTGCCCGGCGAGCTCCGCAAGAACGGTAGGAGCGTCCTTCAGATCTGGTCGCTCCGGCTGCAGGCGAGTGCCTAGATTTTTCCACCAAGTCTCCAGCCAGCGCGTCACCGTGTTGGGTGACCCCGTACCAAGGTGGCCGCGGATGCGCTCTACCGTTGGTCGCTCGCCGCCGGCGACCAGTTCGTCAGCAGCCGTGTGAACGTCGGATTCGGTGATGCCGCGAGCCATTGAACTATCTCCTGTGCGGGCGCCCTGCCCCGTTGATTCCGTACTGGCGATAAGTGATGATTATCACTAGTACGCACCCTATTTCATAACGTACATTACATAGTATGAAACGAAATGGCACATTGCCTGCCGTGGCAGCGACAGGTGCGAACCTGGTACTCCCCGAGCAGCTGGCCCAGCAGGCGGCTGACGCGGTGCGGGAGGTGCTGGCCGAAGCCGCTGCCGCCAATACCACCCGCAGCTATGCGTCCGCCCTGCGTTATTGGGCCGGCTGGCACCAGGCCCGCTACGGCGTCGAACTGGCCTTGCCTGCCAGCGAGGCCGTGGTGATCCAGTTCTTGGTCGACCACATCCAGCGCAAGGGCAAGACCGGCCTAGTCAGCGAACTACCGCCGACGATTGACCAGGCGTTGGTGGCCGCCGGCCTCAAGGCCAAGGTCGGGCCGTTGAAGCTGTCAACGGTAGTCCAGCGTGTGGCCGTTCTGTCGACGGCCCACAAGCTCAAGCGCGTAAGTAACCCGTGTGAGCTATCCAGTGTCAGAACGCTGTTAAGCCGCGCTCGCCGATCCTCGGTCAAACGAGGTGAGCGGCCGACCAAGAAGACCGCGATCACCCGCGCTGAGCTCGAGGCGATGCTGGCGACCTGCGATGACGGTCTGGAGGGCCGCCGCGACCGCGCCCTACTCTGCTTTGGCTTTGCCAGCGGTGGTCGTCGGCGCAGCGAGATCGCTGCGGCCGATCTCCGCGATCTGCGCAAGGTTGGCGAGGACGGCTACATCTACCGGTTGGAGTATTCGAAGACCCAGCAGGCCGGCGTGACGGTGGATTCCACGCCGGACAAGCCGATCCTGGGACGCAGCGCCGACGCGCTGACGGCCTGGCTCGAGGCCGCGGAGATCCACGAGGGGGCGATCTTCCGGCGGATCTGGAAGGGGCGGGTCGGCCCTGCCCTGCTCCCGGGCTCCGTGGCCGCGATCGTGAAGCGCCGGGCCCGGTTGGCTGGGTTGGAGGGCGACTTCGGGGCGCACAGCTTGCGGTCGGGGTTTGTTACCGAAGCCGGCAAGCAAGGCGTGCCGCTGCCCGCAGTCATGGCGATGACTGAGCATCGCTCGGTGGCGAGTGTGATCGGGTACTTTCAAGCAGGTGCGGCAGAGGATAATCCGGCGGCACGACTACTCAAATAGAAGGATGACACTTCGTGATGAAACCCTCGCCTATGTCGTCTGATTACGTTGCGGCCTTTCCGCTGCCTGCCGATCTTATTCCCGAGCGGCTGCGGAACCTGCTGACGCCCGTCGGCATCAACCCGCGGGAGGCTGTCGAGGTCGCCTGTCTGTACGAGGCACCGGACCGCGATATCAACGAGGAAGCTCTCCATCTCCAGATGGCCGTGGTGCAGGATGGCAGCGACGCGCCACTGGATGTTCTCGATGAGGCCGGGCATGGCGTTGTCGCCTATTCCGTACCCGTCGATGGAAGGGGAAACGCTGCGGAATATCATCCTTCCCTATCGGGGCACGACTATATCGTCGCCTCATGGGGGAGCGGCTCCTTCTATACCTATAATCTGGCCGAAAAGGTCTGGATGACCTTGGGGCTGACTCCGCGTTGCATCGGCAACGACCACCAGAAGCTCATTTATGACGATCTTGGCCTGCCGGAGTTCGGCGTGGCGCAGGGCGAGATTTCCAACGAGTACTACTGGAGGTCGACTCGGAATATCCGCTGGTCGATGTCCAATGAATACCTGAGGAAGTATCTATGGTTGCGATCGGCGCGCGGAGTCAGAGCGATCTATTACAAGAAGAAGCTTCCCGACCGTCCCGAGATCCGCAAACTGATGGGCGCCCAAGGACATATCGAGCTGAAGCCCGAGACAGGACCCGCCTGGTACACCCTCGATATTCGCGAGTACAAAAAAGGATTTTTGCTCCAAGTATGGGCCTCGGTGGAAGCCGTATCGTGCGAGCTCTGCCCCGAGCAAAGCGTCGATGGCATCGTCTGGCCGGGGGATGCGGAACCGATGACCTCCGAGCGCGCTAACGCTCTGTTGTCCGGGAAGCAGGTTTTCCTGGACGACCGGTTCCTTGAACGATACGAGCAAAGCGCCTTCTACGACACAACGCCTGTCCGGATCGACGGAAGATGGCATTGCAGCCCTTCCTATAAGGGTCAATGGGGATTTACGGACTGTATCCGAGTTGGACGCAACCTAGTCAGGGTCTCAATGCGCGAGCTGTACAAGCCGAAACCCGACCGCGAGATCCTTCATGCATACGAGCATGCACTCGGGCGCGACGAGATCGCGGATATGGACATGGATGCCGAACACATCGTTGCGAAGACGCAACGTCTGCTCGACCAGATTATTATTCTCGGCGACAACCTCTCGCATCTTGGTGCCAGCACTGGGCTACATAAGACCGCAGAGGAGCTGACTGGATTCTCCCGTGGGGAACTGCGCGATAACGGCTGGATGGCGTATCAGAACCTGTGCAAGCTGGCACAGGTCGCGCCGCTGGACATGACCCAGCAGGCATTTCTTTCGAGGTGCAAGCAACTCCATGAGATCCTGCAGAAGATTCCCAATGGCTATTTGAAGTCGTTGCTGGAGAAGGCCGGTTGCCCACGGGGCAAGATCAACGACCTAGGGCTGTTGAAACTGCTGGAGGCACTGTTGAATGTCCTGCAACGACTGAACGACGACGAAGAGTCCCTGGACGCCTTCGGATCGCAACGAGAGCCGGAAGGATGGAATGCCAGGAGCCCGCTCATAGCGCCCCTATTCTTGAACAATGACCTTCGTATCGCGGACGCTCACGAGGCGGTCGGGAAATGCATTCAGACGCTCCAGGAAATGGGCTTTGATACCGGCCATTTGAGTGACGGCTATGGATTGGCCCTGGACTTCGTGATGGATGGCGTCATCCGCGCCCTTGAATCCATCAATTTCGCCATGGGGCAGTTGCTGGAGCGCCAACGCCGGTGAACGCAGCCCTCCGAGCCCAGCTGGCCTATCGAATTCGAGTAGCCTCGCCCGCCGACTGGGCGGAGTTCTCGCAACTCTGGATTGCGTTCAATGCGATTTACGGCGGAGAGCCTGATGCTCGGGAACGCTCACGAGTGATGTCGTGCGTTCGACGCAATTTCTCCGAGAGTGCCGCACTTCGCGTCCTTCGGTCGATTCGCGGATCGGTGGATCGAATCCTGGAGGTTCCGCCAGGGAACATGCAGTTGGACCGGGATGACCCGAGTTTCCGGGCCGCCACTCAGCGCTGCGCTGCCCTCTACCGCAACCGAGGAGAGACATCCAAGAACCGTCTTGCTGCAGTGGGCGGCGTCATCTACCAGGTGAGGTGCAATCTCATTCATGGTGACAAGGATCCGGATGACGCGCGAGACCGGATGCTGGTCAGCGAGAGCGTGGCTGTGCTGCGCTCGCTTATGCCCGCCTTGGAAGGGCAGCTCGCATGAGCGCGGACTCGACCGATGCCGTGGTACGGGAACGCGTCGACCTCATGCGCCGTGGCATTTCTTGTACTTCTTTCCCGAGCCGCATGGGCAAGGATCGTTGCGGCCGATTTTCGTCGCCCGCTTCCCGGCCAGCGCCGCATCTTCGGGCGGAACGAACTGCGTCAGATGCATGTTGAACTGATGCATCTGTTCAGTACCAAAGAACTGCCAGGGGCCATTCAGTTCCTCGTAGTGCGAGCGTAGCTGCTCGGTCCAAATGCCACATCTCATCAGGATGAAGTCCTCTCCATCCATACCGTTCGAGTGCTTCGGGGCATCTATAGCGATACCGACGACCTTCATAAGGTCCGGGAACTTGTTCTTCGCCGCTCCGCACGCGATTTCAAGCAATGCCTGCCGCTTCTCGCGGTAGTCGGCCTGAGCCTTGAATTGGTCCGGCGCATGGAGCTGCAACAGGACATACCCCACGTTGGGCTGGTATGACGGAACGTACGTAACCTGTCGGGCGAACTGGCCTGCATCATCGGGAAAGCGTTCGACTGCTGTCAGCATCTTGTCCGCCAGACCACGGCGCACGAAGCGCGGTTCCTTCACCATCTCGTAGATCGCGCTCTTTCCGCGGAGCAAGTCCGCGTTGCCACCGACCGTGCCATCTAACGTGTTCTGGCAGGTTCGCTGAATGAGGTCGTCCCAGAAGTAGGAAATCCGGTCCTCGATCTTGGTGTTCTTGTAGAGATCGGTATGGATGAAGTCATGCCATTCGCCCTCTCCGATCATCACCCCGTTGAAGCCGACACCTCCCCCTTTCAGGCCAATTGTGTGCCTTTTTTCCTTTTTGTTGTAGTTGAGGAGATAGTGTCCGAGCAAATCCTCCTCACCGCAGTAGATCAAATAGTCGAGCTTGGCGATTGCTCTACGCTTCTCTTCTAGATACGCCGAAAAGTCCGTCACCGTATCGAGTTCGGACAGCACGATCGACAGGTTGTGGCTGTCGAGCACATGGACAGGATTGCTCTTGTCGATCTGGATATGGAAGGGATGCTCGGAGTCGGCGTGCGAATCCAGTTCGCCATACGTGATCGCCAGGCTTCCGTAGACATTCCGCTCCGATGCGTTCTTGCAGGCCTCCTTCGCACCATGCGCCACAATGATCTTGTGAATCACCGCATTCGCCGGGTCGATGGCAAGCGGAAATGGGATCGTCTTCTTGCTATCCAGGAAGATCGCTCGTCCACTGTGGATGTACCGCTCGGCGCCATGCGCCGTCTTCACTTGACGATCAATCACGTTGCGCTTCCAGCGCCCCCAAAGTACTTCGGGATCTTTGACGGATGTCTCAGGTAGCCTGTTCTCGCGATCGAAGAAGACAAAGACTTGGTCGCCAAAAACGGCCAAGAGATCGCAGAGCTCGTCGCCGTCATCCTTGTAGGGATTGGCATAGGCCCACAACCTCAGGAACGTACGATCGCAGAATTCCGCGAGGAGGCGTTCGGTCTCGGTGACCCCAGTTGATTTGATGATTTTTGTACTATCCAAACAGTCCCCCTGGCTCGACGCCGAATGTCCCTTTGTTCTTGGCGTATCGTACAGGGCGCAGCACGGCCCTGATCCTCCAGCCCCTGAGTCAGGCTTTGATGGTTATCGGGAATTGCTCTGGGGGCCAAGGTATCCCGAGACTTACCTCAAAACCACCATCCCGGCAGCGGTACGTCGAAGCGCCTGCGGCTGCCCATCGACGATCGGGCCAGGGGGGACGCTCCGTTGGAACTCCGCGCCGAGATCCCCGAAAATAATGAAAAACCTGCTCCGCCAGCCATTTGCATTGAAACCCGCCCTTGCCGGAAGGGGGATGGCGTGAAGCGTCTTGGCTCGCCCTCCCCTCCAGGCATCTGGGCGCCTGGCGTATCGCGTCGTGAGACCTGCCGGCTGCAGACTGTCCGACATCCCCGTCATTCCCCTTAGCGAACCCCAGACACGTGACTTCGGAACCCATCCTGCAGCTGTCGATGACCCTGAAGTTCAGGCATCCGGTCACGGTCTATTCGCTGGTACCTGGTGGCGTCTCGCCATTGGCCATGACCAGCGCGGTCATCCACCTGCTAGATCGGAACGTCGTCAGCTGGATCGGCCGGGAGCCTCGCAGTGTACCGGACAGCCCGCGCGACGACGCCATGCGCTGGTGGCTGGAATTCCTGGACACGCCGACTCAGTCGATCAACCCGGTGCTGTGCGCGTTCGAGGGCAACAAAAGTCGGATTCCGACGCTGGACGAGTTCAAGGACGAGTACCGGCGGTCCTGCGAGAAGATCGGCGCGTACTTCCGCAGCGCGAGGATCGTCCGGCACCGGGACGACGACTTCCTGCAGCTCTACGAGAATGTCGTCGACCTGCACGCGCGACATCGCGCGGAGGTGGACTTCCTGTGCGAAATCGCCCCCGAGATCGCCGAACGACGCCCGCGGCGCGAACTCGTCGCGATCCGGGACCGGATCCTCGACGCGGCGCAACGCAGGCGCCTGGGCGCCTCGCTTGTGCTCATTGCCACCCTGTCCTGCTTGTACGAGGGTGCGACCGAGGCAACCGCGTCGGCGGCCAGGGGCGTCATCAAGCCCAAACTGAGGTATGGCCCTAGGGCCGCGCACAACGCGGTGTCGGACGTGCGCGCCGTCGAGATGCTTGCCGCGGGCGCCCCGTTGGGGCCGGAAACGCTGGGACTGTGCACCGGGGACCGCCGGCTTGCGCGATTCTGGGATGCGCTGGGGATCATGTCCGCCACCTGGAGCGGCAACAACGCATGTACCGTCAGCCAGCGGATGTCTTCGCGGCTGTTCCCGATCTTGACCGATGTCCAATGCCGTGAACTGGCGGAGATACTCGTTGAGCATGGGTTCGCCGATGCCGGCTCACGGCTGGGTTACTACCAGCGATAAATCTTCCAAAATCTTAACTCTTCCTATGATTGCCCGCTACAAGAGCCGACATCACTCTTAATTTCCCGCCAACTTGGCAAATGCAAAGTACCCGTCCGAAGATTTAGTCATTATTCTCACGCGCGCGTTCAATGCCTAAGGGAGTTGCCTCCTAAACAGCTCTAGTCGGCGGCGGCTTCATCCTTTGGATATGCACCGGGACTTCTTGGGCCCCCGCTCGCTCCATCACAGAGTTCACCATGCCTTGCACATAGACGTCCAACAGCTCTGGCTGCGTGAGCGCGGCAAATCGGTCGCCGTGTTCGCCCATGAACTGAAGCAGCTTTTCCTTCGTGGTGCCGGCGAAAGTAGCTTTCAACCGGTCATAAAGTTCGACTGGATTGTTGATCGGGCCCGGTCCCTGGCGGATCTGCCCGAAGAAGGTCTCTGGATAGCGCCTCCACGCAGCAAATTCCTCAGGCGAGAGCTGGTTGGTGTAGACCGCTCGCCCGCCTTCATCCCGATCAATAATCAACGCGACCTCGCCGTTTTCGTTCATCACGCAGGCGTCTTCCAAGGTGCCCACCAAACCATCGTCCATCTGATATCGGTGCCCAATGAGTAGGCGGTTTGACGGCAGCCCAGGAATTTCCCCTTCAAATGTGGAAGGCAGGTCGATATGTTCCTGGATCGATGCCACGAGTGCCTCGACCTCAGAATTTCGTACGCGCATTTCAATCTTCTGCGGCAGCGTCAGGAACTGACCGGTCCGGTAGTCATCAATCTTGAAGCCCTCAACGGCGGCTCCAGCGTCGGGAACCTGGGTGTCAAGGTGGTGATGATCGGGATAGTTGGTGATGAACACCACGGCGGAGGGCAGGATCGCTGCGTTGGGTTGTGCCTCGAACTTTCGTAGCATGTTGATGCCGATCGTTCGCCAGTCATGCGGTCCGCCCGGAACGTAGGGATAGGCCTGCGTATTCAGGTCGACGAAGATCAAACGGGCATGTGGCGTCGCCTTTTTCAGCGCATCGCTCACCAGCCCGGTAAACTTCCCGAGATGCTTGTTCGCCTGCTTCGCAGCATCCTGGTTTCGGATCTTGCACTCGACGCCAAAGGCTTTTCCGGTGCGCGGATAAGTGGCGGTGTATTCCACATGCTTGGTTCGGCGATCGGTCTCATCTTCCCATTCCAGCTCGAACCCGGCTCTCAGCAGCATGGCTGCAACACGGATCTCATAACGCACCCCGATGAACTGATCTCGGCACTTCAAACGACCAATCAGTGATTTCCGCAGCTGAGGGGTGCGCGTTTGATCATTGTTGTGTTCTAGGGTGTAGAGGTCATACGCCAGCGTCAGAAATGCGTTGATCGCGCCGGTCATCAGCGTCCTGTGTGTCTCGCCTGGTGCCAGGTTGGCGGCTTTGGATGCCAGCAGGAACTTTTCACGCCACTGAATGACAGGATGACGTTCGCTGTGCCCCAGCTGCGTCTGGGCCTCGAACCAGTCGCGCCCCAGAACATCTAGGATGTAGCTATAAAGGAAGTCATGAAAGGTTGGCCATGCGCCATGAAATAGACGATGGCCCACAGCGACGATCCGTTTACCGGCTGTCTGGGTGGCGATGATTGGACGACCTAGGCCTTGCTGTCGCTGCTGCTGTATCCGATTGATCTCAGCTTTGCGCTTGGCTTCCTCGGCACCTCGCGAGATCATCTCTTCGTGGTTGACATTGGTGCCGCCGTGGCAGCGCTTGAACTTCTTGCCGCTTCCACACGGGCAGAGTTGATTCCTGCCTGGCTTAGTTCCGCCCATATGTGGTTCCTTTTCCGTTCTTCCTTGAGGGCGGCCTACTTCAGCGGCTCAGTCACTTCTATCAATGCTCGTGCAGAGGTGGCAGCAAGCACTTGGATGCGGCCTCACCACCACTTTACAGCCTCCGTATCAGGTCGGGAACTGCCCTCCCCTACCCCCCGATAAATTCCCCTAATCCTAGCCTACCCACTGGGCAAAGGTCCGCTCTCGGCCAGTAGCGGACTCCGATCACTTTCAATGAGTCGGTCAATGGAGCGCTGTCGGGCCGGTGTACTGACGGCGGAATGCCGTAAGTGAAAGATAAACCTTGGCGTATCACACGTCCGCGCAGCAAAGTTCACTGCTACTTAATCTTCAGCTCCGGCAGAAGGGGATCAACATCAACCAGCTCGAGGGACTTGACCATGTGCAGCGTCCCGTTCTTGTACTTGAGGAAATGCGGACTCTTCACGTGCTGTTCGTATGCCTGCCGACTCGCATATATTTCAAGAATCGTCAGTCTGGTCGGATCGTCTTTGTCGAAGACGGCGTACAACGACAGCACGCCTGGCTCAATCTCCATTGAGGCGCGAACCTCTTCAGCCAAGGCGTCTCGATAAGCAGGGAGATGCTCCGCGTTTACGGTGATCTTTGACAGCCGTGTCATCTGCACCTCCTCAGCTCCAACACTGAAGGAGCATACAGCCATGCCGATCAAGGTTCCGATGAGTATCCTTTTCAATCAACCCTCCAATGTGCGCGTGCCGCTCGGCGCAGAGTTTTTCCGAAGATCATTCCTGCTGAGCCTTGAGCTGGCGTTGAATACCAACGCGGGCACGTTCGGCAGCCTCCAAGCTGGAGTGGGCTTCGAGAACATCGGCCAGCCTGGACAGCTGCTCAGGGCGCACGCCTATGTTCATGCTGATTCCTATGTGAGACTGCAACTGGGGTTCCACCCCGGACATGGCAGCCAGCATGCTGACCGTGGCCAGCTCGCGGCTCTGCCAATCAAGGTTGTCGCGCTCGAAGATGTCGCCAAAGAGATGCGTACGCAGATACTCATTTGCCTGCGGTGCGAAATCGAACAATGGCCCTGAGACCGGACCACCAGCCAGCCTGGTCTGGTTCGCGGTGCCTGCAGCGAGCAACGCGTCGCCCTTGGGAATCGGCTTGCCGGGCTCGCGCCCGGCTTCATCCTGGATGCCCCTCTGCCTGCGTGCCTCCGCCACCTTCATCAGTTCGCTCAATGCGTTCAGGCTCCGCGGAAAGCCCGCATAGGCGTAAACCTGCACGAGGATCTCTCGTGCTTCGGCCAGACTCAGTCCCGCGTCCAAGCCTTGATTCAGCGCGCCCCGAAGGCTCTCCATGTTGCCGGCCGCTGCTGAGGCGCTAATCGGAATAATGGCTTGCTGGCGGGTGTCCAGTTCGGTGGTAGAACCCCCGTTTGATTTGACGTTCATAGCTGCTCCTTCGTAGGCGAAAGCCATCTGTCCCGGACCGGAGGCAAACATCGCCGCACCCATCAGACAGGCGAGACGACTGGACCGCCGTTTCCAATCAATCGCCTTGGTACTGGGCATCGGTCACCTTCTCCAACCAGTTTACGTTCTGACCATCGCGCACGCCGGTTACGGCGAGGTGGGTCATCGCCATACCGGGGGCAGCTCCATGCCAGTGCTTCACCCCCGGCGGGCACCACACTACATCGCCGGAACGAACGACCTGAATGGGCTTACCCCACTCCTGCACGCGCCCGACGCCAGAGGTGACCACCAACCGCTGGCCCGCAGGGTGGGTGTGCCACGCCGATCGTGCACCCGGCTCAAACGTCACCAGCCCGCCGGAGGCGGTGATGCCCGGGTCCGCGGGCCAGAGCGGGTCGATGCGCACTCTGCCGGTGAAGTACTCCGTAGGACCATTCATCGAAGCCTGATTCTCGGCTGTGGTGATTTGCTGTTCGGGCGCCGCAGCTTGGGCATTATGGGGAAGGCCAAGCAGCGCCCAGACAGAGAGGGCCAAGAGCCCGCGAACCGCGGATCGAACCAACATGTCAGCCGCCTCCGTCGGAGCGGGCCGGTGCGTCAGCAGCGGGAGGTCCGGCTAGGTACTGCTCTTCGGTCACATGCTCCAGCCAGTCAACGTTCCTGCCATCCAATGCCTCCTGTACTGCGATGTGTGTCATGGCGGTGGTGGGCGATGCACCGTGCCAGTGTTTGTGACCCGGCGGGCACCAGATCACGTCCCCCCCGCGGATCTCTACGATCGGGCCGCCTTCGCACTGTGTCCAACCGAAGCCGGCAGTAACGATAAGCGTCTGCCCCAACGGATGGGTGTGCCACGCAGTGCGCGCGCCCGGCTCGAAGGTGACTGCCGCGCAGGATACCCTCGATGGCGCAGGGGCGGCATTGAGCGGATCGATCCGGACCGTGCCCGTAAACCAGTCCGTCGATCCTTTGATGGACGCTTGCGTGCCAAGGCGTTTGATTTCCATGTAGCTCACCACTTTGTGGTGTGTTGGGTATGCAAACAACGGCTAGTCGGACTCAATCCGAACCGCGAGCGGCCCTTCCGTGCGAAGGACCTGTAGTCCTCCTTCGATTCGACCCAGTCGGATCAGACCCTTCGAGTACGCAAAGGGCCTGTGAAAAATCGCCAGATTTCCCCACGGCGCATAAAAGGCGATGTCGCCCGCCGCCGGCGTAACTCCCTCTGGCTCACCCGCCACGCTGAGACGGCGGGGAAGCTGCGCGATTTTCTCGGTCGCGGCGTAGTCCTCAAGCTGCAGCGTCAGTGGCAACTGGGCGATGAACTCGCGGGCCGGGATACTGTCTTCCATGGTGGCCGACAGCATCTGATCGTTGATGATCAGTCGAATCTTCATTGAATGAATCTCCGGGTTTGACTCTACCTTTCTGGCTGCAATGGCGTGATGAATGGGCTCGGCAAAACATGCCGCTACTGCCCCGAATGCCAGCAGGAGGCAAAGCAGCGTTCCTGTGATCGACGTAACGCACCTCATCAGCCCCGGGCCTCCACAGCGACCACCGGCCCCGACGTGGTCGTCCGGTAGGACGCCGTGGCATAAGCGAGCAGCGCGGCGCACAGCAACAGGCCAGCACTGGCCAGGAACGTACTGGCAAAGCCGAGACTGTCAAACAGCAGTCCGCCCACGGTCGAACCGAGTGCGATGGAGCACTGCACCACCGCCACCATCAGCCCGCCGCCGGCCTCTGCGTTGTCAGTGAAAGTGCGGGCCAGCCAGCTCCACCAGCCCACCGGCGCGGCCGTTGCCAGCAGGCCCCATGCCGAGAGCAGCGCGGCGGTCGGCCAAAGCTGGGGCCCCAGTGCAACCAAGGCCACGGCAATGAGCGCCATCAAGGCCGGAATGGTCACAAGCGTTCGGTAAAGCCCACGCCTGATGAACGCGCCAATGACGAGCGTGCCCACGAAGCCGCTTACGCCGATGGCCAGCAGCACCAGTGGTACAGCAGACGTTCCCGCACTGGTCACCCGCTCCAGGAACGGCCGCACGTAAGTGAACAAGGCAAATTGCCCCATGAAGAAGGCGCCGCAGGCAAGCATGCCAAGTACCACCACACGCCGCTGGAACAGCGCGACCAGCCCGCTTTGTGACTGCCCGCTCTCCGCGGGCATGGAGGGCAGACAAACCCACTGCCATGCGAGGGCTATTGCAGCCACCGGCAGAAGGCACAAGAAAGCGCCGCGCCATCCGATCATGCCGCCCAGGTAGCTGCCCAATGGCGCCGCAACTACCGTTGCAAGCGCGTTGCCGCTGTTGAATATCGCCAAGGCGCGCGGAACCTTCGCAGCCGGAACCAGCCGCATTGCCGTTGCGGCAGAGAGCGACCAGAACCCACCGATCACCACGCCAATCAGTGCACGCCCCATCATGTAGACCGGATAGTTCGGAGCCAGGGCCACCACCACACCGGACACTGCCATCAATGCGGTGAGGATCAGCAGCAACGTTCGTCGGTTCATGTTGCCCGCCAACCGGGAGATCGACAGGCTGGTCAGCACCGCAAAGGCTCCCGAAATGGCAATGCCGTACCCGGCAAGCCCCTCGGTCACGCCCAGATCTGCCGCCAAGGGAGTAAGCAGGCTCACCGGCATGAATTCCGAGGCTATCAACGCGAAGACGCATAGCGTCATCGCGAGCACGCCCCCCCAGTTTGAGCGATCTGCGATTGCGTGTGTGCGGCTCATTTCCCGGCCAGGCCGCGCTGGAAGAACGTCGTCAGTTTCTCGAAGGGAATCAGGTTGGCACGGTCATACAGGTCCACGTGACCCGCACCCTCCACCCAGTAGAGTTCCTTCGGTTGGCCGGCCCTTTGGTATGCGTCTTCGCTGAACTCGCGGGAATGCGCCGCGTCGCCAGAAATGAACAGCATCGGCCGGGGCGAAATGGTCTCGATGTCATTGAAGGGATAGAAGTTCATGAATTTGACCAGGCTGCTGAAGAGCGGCTGCGTGGTCAGCTCTGCCGTATCGCCCTTTGGCGTGTAGGCGCCGCGCGGGGTACGGTAGAAGTCGAAGAACTCGCGTTGGATGGCAGGGGTGTCAGCATCGAGTTTGTTCACTGTGCCTGGCACGTACACAGCCGCCCCGCCCTTGAACTCGGCCAAGCGCTGGTCGGTTGCCGACTGGATCACCGTCTTGCGCTGTTCCAGCGATTGCCCGTTGTTCAGCCCCTCCCGTGCCGCCGCACCCATGTCGTACATGCTCACCGTGGCGATGGCCTTGATGCGCGGGTCGATCTTGGCGGCGCTGATCACAAAGCTGCCGCTGCCACAGATACCCAGGCCGCCAATCCGATCCGGGTCCACATAGGGCTGCGTACTCAGGAAATCAACGGCCGCACTGATGTCGTCTGAATAGATTTCCGGCGCCACCAGGTGCCGCGGGGTGCCGTCGCTCTCTCCCCAGAAGGAAAGATCGATTGCCAGCGTAATGAAGCCCTGCTCGGCCAAGTTCTGCGCGTAGAGCTGCGAGCTCTGCTCCTTCACCGCGCCCATCGGGTGGCCAACCACCACGGCGGGGGCGCGGCTGCCGCGAGGCAAGCCCTGAGGGCGGTACAGCGTGCCCACCACTTCCATCTGGTACTGGTTGTGGAAGCTGACGCGCTCACCAGTGACAGTGGGGCTGCGGTAGAAGTTGTCTGCCCCGGCGGGACGGGCTGCCCCGGGCGTATCTGCAGCCATGGCGGGAAGCGGAAGTACGTAGCTGGCAAGCAGCGCCAGCAGCAACGTGGTCGGTTTCATGCGAGTGCGGCCTCGGTTGGGGGACTGAGGTCGCCACGATAGGCTCCGCCCGCTACCGTGATAAGCCGGCTGAAAGTTGATGCATTGTTGAGTTGAGCTCACAATTGGTCCATGAGCGCCGTGAAGACCAATGATCTGCAAGCCTTTCTAGTGGTGGCCCAAGAGCAGAGCTTCACCAAGGCCGCCATTCGCCTTGGGGTAACGCCCTCTGCGCTGAGCCATTCGATGCGGCTGCTGGAAGAGCGCCTGGGCATTCGCCTGCTGGCCCGCACCACGCGCAACGTTTCCCCCACTGAAGCCGGCGAGCGCCTTATGCGCTCCATCGCACCGCACTTCGAGGCCATCGGTGCCAGCGTGGAAGCGCTGGGGGACCTGCGCGACCGGCCGGCGGGAACGCTGCGGATCTCCTGCACGGATGATTCGATGGAGACCATCATCCGGCCACGGCTTGCCGGGTTCCTGGCCGAGTACCCGGACATCACGCTTGAGTTCTACGTGGATTACGGCTTTACCAACGTGGTGGAGCAGCGCTTCGACGCCGGCATCCGGCTCGGAGAAGCGCTGAGCAAGGACATGATCGCTGTCAGGGTCGGACCGGATTGGCGCTTGGTGGTGGTTGGATCTCCCGGCTACTTCCAGAAGCATCCCAAGCCCAGGAAGCCCGCCGACATCACCCGACACCGTTGCGTGCACATCCGGCATCGCCCAAACGGTGCCATTTATGCCTGGGAGTTCGAAGAGAAGGGCAAGGAGTTCACGGTACGCGGCGATGGACCGTTGGTCTTCAACAGCATGACCCACGTCATCAATGCCGCACTGGACGGACTGGGCTTGGCCTACGCCCCGGAACCGATGGTAGCCGAGCACATTGCGCAGGGCAGGCTGGTGGCTGTGCTGGACAGGTGGTGCGTGCCCTTCCCCGGCTACCATCTTTACTACCCGAACCGCCGGCAGCCCTCGCCCGCATTCACGGCACTGGTAGCTTGGCTGAAGCTGGATGTTTGATGTGCAGGACGATGCGGGGTGCGACCTTAGTTCCCCGCATGTGTCTTACTTCGGCTGGAAATGGACACCCGCCCTACCCACGATGCATCCCTAATCCCACGCCCTCCAAGGTCCGCTTTCGGCCATAAGCGGACACAGAAATGAACCTAGAGGCGCGCGCGGAGAACAGTTCGGTCGCCGCGCGGGAAGTTGACCTGGGACCGAAGGCTTCCGCCTTCGTGCGCTACGCTGGGTGGGATACATTGGCCCGCAAGGAGGGCATCATGGAACTTATCGAGGACCCGACGTTCTTGAGCCTTTTCGCACAAGTCCAAGTGATGGACGCGGTTCTGATGGCGTCGCTTAAGTCACATCCTCGCCCGGCCGAGCTGCTGGAGCACATTGAGCAAAACATCGCTCGTTCGCTCGGTGAGCGCGCTACGGGCTGCGGACGGTCCGATTGGCAAGCTGTCGGACGAGAAGATGGCACCCCAGGCGGACGGCTGGCTAAGCTACGCTCGCAACGTTCTGACCGAGGATTGAAGGCTTTCGCCGGTTGCAGATTCCTCGAAGGCTCATCGCGCAATGTCGTAGGCGCCCTCTTCAGCGCGAGTTGCCAGTTCTCGGCCCGAATTCAGTTTTAGGCTCACGAAGATGATCTGCTTCAGACCCAAAGTCCGACCGTCACGTATCGGTCAAGGAATCGGCCTAGCGTCAGGTGGATCTATCGGCCTGACTGAGACGTTTCTGTGCCATTGGAAGAGAACACGGAAGGAAGCACAGCGCAGAACGGTGCCAGCGGCCTTCGCGCGGCGCAGTACGTGCGCATGTCGACCGAGCATCAACGCTACTCGACTGAGAACCAAGCTTCGGCCATCGCCGAATACGCGAAGGCGCACGGCATTGAGATCGTTCGGACCTACGAAGACGCCGGCAAGAGCGGCTTGACCCTGAAGGGCAGGCCCGGCCTGCAGCGACTACTGGACGATGTCCAAGGACCAGGCCGCGATTTTGAACTCGTCTTGGTCTACGACGTTAGCCGCTGGGGGAGGTTTCCTGATCCGGATGAAGCAGCGAGCTATGTCCATGCATGCAAAAAGCGGGGCGTAGCGATCGTCTACTGCGCCGAGCCCTTCCAGAACGACGGCTCCCTGCCCTCTGCCATCATGATCGGCCTCAAGCGGGGCATGGCGGCCGAATACAGCCGAGAGCTTTCGGTGAAAGTGTTCCGCGGTGCCTGCACGATAGTCCAACACGGGTATCGCCAGGGCGGGACAGCCGGCTACGGCCTAAGGCGCCAACTGCTGGACGAACAGCGCCAGCCAAAAGGACTTTTGGCCCGGGGTCAGCATAAGAGCATCCAAACCGACCGGGTCATACTTGTGCCGGGGCCCCTCGACGAGCTCTCTGTCGTCCGCCGCATATACGACCTGTTCCTCAGAGGCAATCCGGAGCGTGTCATTGCGGCCATGCTCAACCGGGAGAACGTTGCCACGGAGACCGGAAGGCCTTGGTCCCGTGGCGTGGTTCACCAGATCCTGACTAACGAAAAATACATCGGCAACAACGTCTACAACCGGACTTCTTTCAAGCTAAAAGCCCAACATGTGAAGAACCCACCAGAGGAATGGGTGCGGAAAGCTGACGCCTTCCCAGCCCTCGTTCCGATCGACGAGTTTTTCCAGGTCCGGGAGATCATCGCCCAGCGCTCCTCGCACTACGAAGACGACCAGCTCTTAGGGATGCTTCGGCAGCTGCTGGCCAAGCACGGCGCACTATCTGGGTTAATGATCGACGAAGAGGAAGCCCTCCCGTCTAGCTCGGCATTCCGCTCCCGTTTCGGCAGCCTTTTGCGCGCCTATAGACTGGTTGGCTATACGCCCGCCCGAGACTACGCCTACTTAGAGATCAATCGTGCTCTGCGGAAGATGCACCCAACTATAGTTGAGAACATGAGCCGGCAGATCGAAGCGGCTGGCGGGCACGTGCAGCCCCATGGCAATACAGGGCTGCTGTTGGTCAACGGCGAGTTCACCGCATCACTCGTAGTCGCTCCATGCAAGCCAACCCCAGCAGGCTCAATGCGCTGGAGGATGAGGTTCGAGAACGGCCTCCAGCCAGACGTGACCCTCGTCACCCGACTGTGTGCTGATAACCGCGTCCCTTACGACTACTACGTTTTCCCTTCCCTGGATTTTAGTCAAACCGAGCAGCCGAAGCTGGACAAAAACGGGTTGTGGCTGGACCTGTACCGCACGGACGATCTCCACAACTTTTATCACTTGGCTGGCCGAGCGCCGCTGAAGGAGAGCGCATGAAGAAGTCCCCGCCGTTCAATCACTCGACTTCATCGGAAGTTGTGATGTTGGCAATCGACGATATTGCCATCGCGAATCCGCGCGCCCGCAACGATCGTGCCCACAAGGCTATCGTTCGGAGCATCGAGCAGATTGGCCTTAAGCGGCCGATCACCGTCCGCCGCAGGCCAGACGGCCCAAATGGCCAACCCTATGCGCTGGTTTGCGGTCAGGGGCGCATGGAAGCTTGCCGACTTCTTGGGCATCGGCAAATCGCGGCCTTCGTCATCGATGTGGATGAAAGCACCGCGCACGTCATGAGCATCGTGGAAAATGTGGCCCGAAGGACCCCACGCGCCGCTGAAACCTTAGAGCATGTGCGCCTCCTCCGGGAGCGCGGCTACTCAGATTCCCAAGTCGCTGAGAAGTTGGGGTGCTCGCCATCCTGGGTCAACAATGTGACCACGCTCCTGCAGAAGGGAGAGAAGCGCCTGCTCGCTGCTGCCGAAGCCGGGCACATACCGCTTCACTTGGCTGTAGGCATCGCTCGAGCGACCGATGTTGAGACACAGCAGCTTCTTCAAGACGCCTATGAAAAAGGCGACCTCCGAGGGAAGCAAATTTTCCGCATTCGCCAGATCTTAGAGCATCGGAACCGGAGCGGTAAGCAGGCCAAGAATGACTTTGTGAAGGGTGCTCCGCGTAAGCCCATGGGTCGCGAGGAGCTTGCCAAGCTCTACAAGCGAGACGTGGAAGCCCACCAACGCATCCAGATGAAGTCCGAGTATGTGCAGCAATCGCTGCTCGTTGCCAGGCAAGTGTTTAAGGAGCTGTATGCCGACGAGGAGTTCGTCGCGCTTCTTCAGGCGCAGAAGTTAACGACGGTGCCCCGCCCTCTCGCGGACCTCGTCCCTGCAAAGGGAGCCCGCCGATGAGCGCCAAGGGGACAGGGTTGCGATTAGCGTTCGAAAAGAACTGCGTCGACGTGGATCTTTCCTTGCTCAGGGCGGCCATTGCGCTACCTGGCGGTGCCAAGGCCTCCGTGAAGTATCGTCAAATCGTAAAGTCCATCGAGACCATCGGCATTGTTGAGCCAATCATCGTCACCATGGACCGTGACCAGCCCGGCCGCTTTCTTGTCCTGGATGGCCATATGCGGCTTGAGGCGCTTAGAGATCTAGGGGTAACGAAGGCACTGTGCCTCATCTCCACGGACGACGAGGGCTACACCTACAACAAGCGGGTCAATAGCCTGTCGGTGATCCAGGCGCACAAGATGATCCTGAAGGCCGCCGAGGGCGGTGTGTCGGTTGCCCAGCTTGCCGAGGCGTTGGACCTGTCAGTCAACACCATCCGGGCCAAGTTCAGGCTCCTCGACGGCATCTGCCCTGAAGCCATTGTCCTGTTGGCGGAGAAGCCGGCAACGTCGGGGATGTTCAACGTACTTCGACAGATGAAGCCGATGCGGCAGATCGATGTGGCGCAAACCATGGTGAATCTCAACACCTACTCGACTCGACTGGCAGTGGCCCTCTTGCGAAACAGCTCCCCAGACCAGCTGATTCCGGAAGCCGCGCAACGGAAAACAGATGCCACACCGAGCGAGGCACTGAAGCGCCTGGAGCAAGAGCTGGCCGCATTGCAGGCGGATACCGAGACACTACAGGAAGGTTTTGGCCCGGCGAGCCTGCAACTGGAAATCATCAAAACCCACGTCGGAAGTTCCTTGCTTAACAACCCGGCAGTTGTTCGGTGGCTGGCCAAGCGACGTCCCGACCACCTTCAGCAGTTACAAAAGCTCTCTGAAATCAAACAACTGCCAGGATAGAAGCTCATTTTTGAGTCGTGTTGGGTCGCTCCGGACCACCGGGCACGCGCTCTTGAAGGAAACCGTCTCGAGGCTTGCAAGCGGGTCACACCGTTACTCCAAGGTGCAGAGTAAGCTGCTCAACCGGGTCGACCGCGATGCCCGTTATCGATGTCTACTTCCGGCCAGAAGCAGTCATCCGATGACGCTTCAAGCAAAACTGCGGCGCGCGTCAAACGAGCTTCTGCGTTACTGGAGTCCCAGCTCTGCTAGCCACGATCGATAGATCGCTGCATCGAACACCCTTCCCGTGACATTGAGAAGGTCAGCTTCGAACTGCAGCGCGACGGAGTACGCGACTTCCCTCGCAGCCTCAGTCGAGTACCTTCCATACGCGACGTGACGCTTACAGTCGATGGCAGAGAACAGGCCGTAACACCAATCTGCGATTGCCTGATCGGTGAATCTCGCTTCCTCTCCGTCTCTGCCCTCGCGCAGGAGGCGAACGAGGCTGTCTGCGGATAGTGGAAAGTCAGCCAAGTTGACTTTGGTGCCGGCCATACCTTCCCCGGTTGTCCGCTTTGGGTCGAAAGCGGCCTCCGGACGTATGTCCTTGAGGCCGCCGGTCCAGTAGTTGTGTCCGTTAGGCTTCAGTCTGCTCTGCCATCTCCAACGCGTCCTCGACCTCTATGCCCAAGTACCTAACTGTGCTCTCAAGCTTGGTGTGGCCGAGCAGGATCTGAACTGCGCGAAGGTTCTTAGTCCGGCGATAGATTAGTGATGCCTTCGTCCGACGCATGCTGTGAGTTCCGTAGCTATGTCGGTCGAGTCCGATATCTGTGACCCATGACTCAACGATTCGCGCGTACTGGCGGGTGGAGAGATGGCCCGCAGCCCGCCCAGGGAATAAGTAAGATGCCGATGCTAGCTGGGCTTGACGGGACCAGTCAGCAATGGCGGACCTTGTCATCTCCGTTAGCTCAAATTGAACTGGCCTACCTGTTTTCCGCTGCAGTACGATCGTCCTCCTGGCGATTGTAGAGCCGTGAGATACATTTTTTAGCCGAAGGCTGACTAGATCGCACCCCCGTAGCTTTGAATCAATCGCTAGATTGAACACCGCCAGATCTCGAGCTCGCCCGGCAAGCTGTAGGCGCACCCGAATGGACCAAATGTCACTGAGTCTGAGCGGCGCCTCTTGGCCGACCAGCTTTCCTTTGTTCCACGGCGTGAGTTGAGATGGCATATGAGGCTCCCGGGTCGAAGCCTCTAGCCTGCCTGCCTTACGTGACCTCCGCTGGACTCGGCCTTAGGCCGAAAGCGGATACCAAGCCGATGGGTGGTGCGCGTATGCGATCAAGCGTCATCGGGTGCAGCACACTTGGGCCTGTCGATAAGCTGACCAATAGGCACCACCATCACTTGGAGTCCTTCGGGCGTAGTTGTCCCCCTAGCCGACGCTGAGGCACTCCAGCATAAGTTGGCCGCAGCCGGCAAAATTACCATTTACGGCCCATAAGTGATTGAATCGCCTAGGGCGGCAAGCTTCCTGAGGCAGCAAACCGGCCAACTTGTGCTTTAGGCTTTAGTACAAGTTGGCCGAAACGGCCAACTTATGCTTTCGCCCACACATCTGTTCATGGAAGCATAAGTCGTCCGTGACCCTGAAGCATAAGTTGTCCGCCACCTGCTTGAGCCTGTAACGGCGCTCTGGGACTACCCGAAGGCGCGCGGGACCTGCAGGTCTGACGTCGCTGGGATCGCAAGACTGCCCCAGACGGCCGTCCAACAGACGCCTAGCCCGCTAGCTGCCATGCGGCCCCTTCGTGTCCCGCCATCCACCCGGGGGGCTGTGAGCAGACGTTTTGGGATCCAACGGACAGGGCCAAGGGAAGTTCACGCTGACTTTCAACTCAGGAGGCGTTACGCAGCAATGCTTCTCCGAGGTGTGCGCTATAATCCTTCCAAGACCTGGAGGCCCCTTATGATTGGCAAAATCAGGCTTCAGCAGGCCCTCATCGAAGCGAAAGCTTCGATCCGTTTGGCCGGCTTACCGATATCGCACCGCGACGATGACTTGTATGCGTCCGTCATTGAGGGACGGTTGTCCGGTCCGTTGCGAGACATCGTGTTAGCTCGTATTCGCGCCGAGTTGACGGACAGGGCTGACAGGTCCAAGCCAGACGTACGGAGCCCTGACAACGCGGCGCTACCGCTGCCGCTGGCTCCCTTTAGAACTGGTTCGGAATGAACCTGCCTTCCACGTCCCTGAGCCAACGACCAAAAGGTCTGCGGGCGGCTGTCGGTCGGCAGGACGGTACCCAGCAGAGTTGAATCGAACTTTACAGTTGGGCTTTGCCTTGAAAAGGGGCCAGGAGGCCAGTCAGGGCTGCCCTCCGTCGACCGCGCCATGGGCCGCTATCGGCCAGAAGCGGACATTCACAATCGCCCGAAGCGCTGACGGCGACGCAGGGTTACGTGTGTTGTAACGCCTCCACCCATGATTGACATAGCTCATCATTGAACGCCTTGCTCTTGGCATTAAGCAAGTCGAATTCGAACTGAACCTCGACGGCATACGCGACCGTTCGCGCCATGTCAATCTCGACATTATCATCCCTGAGGTCCCGCCTGCCAGCTATTGCCGAAACAGCTGGCAACACCAATCAGCGATTCCTTGGTCAGTAGACCACGCCTCCTCTCCGTCTCTGTCCTCGCGCAGGAGGTGTACGACTCCGCCCGAACATCTCCTCTCGGTCCGGGGACCGCTGGAGCTACTGCGATTATCAAGTGTTGTTGTTAGGGCGAATTAGAACGAACGGATGCAACTGGCGCACCGCTGGGGCTAATTTCAGCTCTGCCGCACCACTTGAGGCAGCTTATAGATTCCATCGAGAATTGCCGCATCCGGTACGTAGGCGCGGACGATCAGCGCGAACGCGTCGCGTGGGGCGGGCAGCCAGTTGGCCTTCCCGGCCACATCCCGGGGTTCATCACTAGACAAAACGAGCGTGAGCGAGCCGTCCTGGTCGAAATGCAGTTCGTTGGCGTCGAGGTTAACCGTGCCCAGGTTGTGCCGGCCGTTGGGGCTCTCCGGCAACATATAGTAGTCCTTGTCGTACATGGTTAGGGACCAGAACCCACCTCGCGTACGATCCACGGGTGGCAGTTGATTCTTTTCGAATCGCATCGTGTAGTGGTAGCGACCATTCAACAGCGCGCCTTGGTCATCGACGCCGCGGATGAGGTAGGCCGCTTCTTCGAAGTCATTGACATAGATATAGATCGCGGCCGCCTGCGCCCTGCTCAGCCAGTCGCTGCCCCAGCGTCCACTGTTGGCCTGGCGCTGCCAACCGTTCCCGGCGTCCGTTCCAACCTGCTCGTAACGTGCGCCTTGGAAAAGTTCGGCGTCGGCGATCAACACCGCCTGGTCCAACAGCGCCTTCCATGCTGGATCACGCTCGCGCAACGCGAGCAATACACGCGCTTGTTCGGCCATCACGGCATCGTCCGGGCCGACCTTCGGATTGGCGTCCAGCGCCCGCTTCAGATCGTCCCAGAAGGTCTCCCCATGCACAGGGCGCTCGCGCAAGATATCAGGATCGGCTGCGAGGATATCGGCATTGAGATTGGGTGGATATACCTTGTTTCGCGCACTGGACTCGCAGTCGAACTGTCGCATTCCCGGTCGATCCTCGCTGAGCGGCGTCGCGCCCATCTGATTAAGTACGGCGCGTGCCTGTGCCTTGGCCTCGGGCGTGCGCGCGGCGAAGCTTCGCGCCATCACTACGGCGACATTCGTCGGTGAGTGCAGTACGCCGCTGAAGCCTTGCGGCGTCCCGCCTCGCCAGCTAGGCCCGACCAGAAGGAACTTGCCGGCTGGCGTTTTTGACGCAGAGCCCAGTTGGTGGATCACGTTGGTGAACGCATCCACGATTTGAATGGTCCAGTAGTGACCTGCGGGAACATCCTTCGGTGTCTGCACTACTACGGGTTCTTCGCCAAGGTCGGCGAAGCAGGCGCCGTAGATCGTATCGTTGTTCGGCGTCACGATTTTGCGTTGGGCGGCGGGCAGGTAGTCATCCACATAGCCCATGTGGTTCTTTGGCGAGCCGGGGAACAGACCCATGGCCATGCCGGGCCCGTGGCCCTTCATCAGTTCCCAAGTGCTGGTGCGTCGGAACGTGTTAACCAGAGGATGACCCCAGATATAGACCACCCGTGCCAACGCCTCGGCGTAATGCTGGCTGGCCACGCGCGCCGGCACGGCGGCACCATTTTTAAGGTCCGGGTGGGCCGGCGAAAACGCGCTGACCTGAGCGGGATTGGGCAAGGGTTTGTTGCTGGTCGTTTGCGGGCTGGACATTACGGCGCTCCGAAAGAGTGATGAGATTGGCCTATGCTCGCCGGATGAGGGGCGGCGGATAGTAGCTGCCATCGGCGACAGCGCCGCGTGGGCCATAGAAGCGGAAGGTTAAGCTCCATGGCTTGCCGGCGCTGGTGGGCAGCCAGTTTGGCTCGGGCGCGTCCGCTGGCTTCTCCGGTGCAAAGTAGAGCGTGAGCGAGCCGTCGTCGTTTTTGGCGAGACCCGACTGGTTGTTCAGTAGATAGCGTTCCAGCGGGTTCGGCAGCACCCTGCGGTGCAGGCGGTCGACGGCGATAACTGACCAGAAGTACTTGGCAAACTTGTCCGGGAGCGCGTCGGCGGGAAATGTCAGGGTGTAGCTGCCGTCGGGTTCAAGCGCTGCGCCGGCGCTGTCCAAGGCGCCGCGGTAATACAGCACTTCATCGAGCACGTTGGCCCAGATGCCACCGAAGTTGACCGTGGTCCGGCTCATCCAGTCCTGGCCCCAATGGCCGCAACAGGCCGGCCGCGCCCATCCGTTGCGGATGCTGCCACGGCCGATATATGGCGCGGCATCGGAGAAGTCTTTGAACGCCTTGCTCCGGACAACTGCATCGACGCGAGCTCGCTCGGCTGGCGCCCGGATCGCCAGGGCAATCGCCCTGACTTTGGCCTGGAGGTGCTCCAGAGCGCTGGTGTCCGGTTCGCGCAATGCCAGCTCGGCCGATTCGAACGCCTCCACGCCGGGCAGCTCCGCGATATCGAACATCACCGTGCGTGGAACTTCGGGCAAGGTCGGGTTTCCCTGCATCTCGAACCTGAACTGCCGCTGCAAGTCGATCGCTTCGTTCCAGTCTGCACCCAGCTCTACGCGCAGCAGGACCCGAGTGACCTTGGCCGGCACTTCGACCCGTTGCACGCCCTCTGGAATCTTCATGTCGCTGCCTGTCAGGCACACCGCGAACTGGCCGAACGGATGGTCCGGATAGACCCGATCATTGATGTTCGCGACGGTTTCACCCCACCCGTCGATGAATTCGACCACGTAGTACCGCCCCCTGATCTCCGGAACGGTGACGAGCAGCCAGGCGTTATCGTCAAGCGCTATCCACGCCTCGGAATAGGCCACGTCCAAGTTTGGATTCGGCCAGTCGACCTGCCCCGGCTTGCGATGCAGCAGCGTGTTCCACCGCAGGCCTTCTTCGTCGAAATCCGCCTGCTGCTGACGCGCTATCAGCAGGCGGCCGAGTAGATAGATGTAAGCATCGCTGATGTCCTGGTCGGATATCGATTGAGCGACGCTCTCATGCGGGTTGGCAATTTCGGACACGGTGTCAAACTCCTTCAAAAGGAAAATTGCTCTCTCGTGCAGCGTGGTAGGTAACGAGAGGAATCGTCAGCCGCATATCGCGTCTCTCCACACGACAGCACAGGATGGACTGGGCAGCAGGAAGTACGTAAAGGTCTTGATGGTCGATCTAACTGTCATCACCATTGCCAGCGCAGGCCGATCTTTCCGTTCCACGACGTCTCCTCGCCATCGAAACTCCATGTGTAATCAGCATCTGCGAAGAGATAGCCGGTGGCGCTGATTTGCCATGTGCCACCCAGCCCCGCTTCGCCCCAACTGTCGCCCAGGTCGGCGGTGAAAGGTACGTAGCCACGTGAGCTGGAGAATTCTGTGGTCGGCGACCCGCTGAACTGATGCCAGGCGTTGGCGCGGAACCACCAGCTTGTGGTTCGCACACCAGCATGGCTGGTCCTCTCCCCGATCCTGTTGAGACGCAGCCCCAGCCTGCCCACGGCTGAGTCTCCATCGCGATAACGTACCCGCGCGGCGGAATCGACCAGGTCGTCCAAGCGTGTCTTCTGCCAGATCAGCTGCGCCTGTGGCTCGATGCGCCAACCGCTCGGCAGGGGACCGTCGCCGGCCGCTGCGCCAATCAACCACGGCCAACCGGCCTCCAGCGATGCCAGCACGCCTTCGCCGTTGGTGAACGTGTCCGGCAGGCGCGTGGACCTGGTGCGGAAGTCGTACCATGTGTACTGCCCGACGGCGTCGACATAGGCGCCTCGCGGCGAGAAGGCGGTCCAATACGCCCCTATGGTGCGCGCGTCGAACTCATCCGTTCCGGCGTGGAACTCGTAATCCGGGAAATCATGGCGCACTCGGCCACGCGCCTTGCCATAAGCCAGGTAGCTGCCGATGTGCTGGTGGCTGCCGTCATCGGCGATCGACCGGTACAGGTCCACGCCCACCTGCATGACATCGAACGCGTAGTCGAAGCCGGGGCCACGGTCTCCGTAGATGCCGCGATTCCCACCATCGCGTTCACCGTCGTGATGGAGCACGCGCGCCCATGCTCCTCCCATACCGGCACCCGTCGGCGACAAGTCGTCTCGCTCGCGCAGCAAGTGCTCCTCGCCAACGCGCTCATGCAACGTATCCACGACGGCACGACCGTAAATGGCGGCCATCGTGGGCAGCGCCGCAGCCAACGACACCTCCTGCCTGTATGCAGGTACAGGCGGCACAGGCGGGTCCGGCGGCGGCACCGGTGGTATCGGCGGTACGGGCGGATCAGGTGGCGGCAACGGCGGATCCGGCGGTACGGGCGGATCAGGCGGCGGCAGCGGTGGATCCGGCGGTACGGGCGGTTCCGGCGGCGGCAATGGTGGATCCGGCGGCGGAGGCGGCGGCGGCGGCGGAGGCGGAGGCGGCGGCGGCGGCGGCGGCGGAGGCGATGGGCAAGGCGGCGAGGGCGCGCCGGGTGCCGAGCAATCTATCGCCGATCGCAGGAACCAGCTATTGGCCGTGTTGGCGGTAATGGCATCGGCCGCGCCGCCCTTGTAAAGGAAGTACTCATAGGGGCCGGCTATGACGGGCGCTGCCAGGCGGAAGGAGCCGTCTGACGTTGTCGCATCTACTGCCTGGACCAACAGGATACCGTTGGCGACCGTCATTGCCCCGCCGCCACCGCTACCCCGCACCTGGATCCGACTCTGCCCGGTGGCCGCTCCCCCCATGATCACCAAACGGTCCGACGGAGAGTCGTCGCTCCCCAACCAGGTGTTCATGGCGAGCAGGCCGTCGTTTCCCGAATAGTTGGTGAGGGTGAGCGCCATGTAGCTGGCAGGCAGCTCTGGGTCGGCGGCAGGCGCCGCAAAATCAATCAGTCCGCCCTGTTGGTACAACGAGGTCAGCACGGACGAGTCGCCCATCGACCAGGTGCTGTCGTTCATCACAACGGTGGAAATGCTACCGGGTTGGGTCGATGCGAAGCCGCTCATTGTGGAGTGGTCGGCTGTCAGGTAGACGTCTGCGGGATCGTCTCCGGGGTTTGCGCCCACATACAGCCACTGGTCGCTTCCGCCTACGCTTGTATTGGTGAGGTCGACCCTGACGCCGTCCGTCCCATTCACGTTGATGGTGGGACCCTCCACGTTGCTGATCTGGCCTCCGGTGAAGTCCACCCTTGGGGCTTGCCCGGTCATCCACAGTCCGGGCGCGTCTTGGCCGCTCGCCAGTACACTTGTATCTGAAGCACTCAGCCAGCCCCCATAGAATGCGCCGATACCGGCTGACTGCGCTCCTTCGACGGTGATGTCGACGTTGTTGAGAAGAACCCTTCCCCCCTGCGCTACCGCGCCGTGACTGGACGTGCCAGATGTCTTGATGGCGCTAGCCGTCAGTCTGGCTTCTCCACCGGCCTGCCCTGCTAGTCCCCACGAATTCTCCGTGCCTATGCCGCTGATCACCAAGCCGGTACCGTCGAAGAGCCCCGTTGCCTGGGTGAAGACCACCGGTTCAAAATTGACGCCTCTACCTACGAGCGTCCCTCCGCCGGACATGACTACTTGACTATAGGAGTCCGTCACGGACACGGCGGCGCGTTCTGCAGTCACGCTCACACTGCCGGGCAGCTGGACTACCGAGGCGCCTGTCACAGCTATGCCCCCGCCAGAGGACACTACGGTCAGTGGGCTGCTGGGCGTACCGGTGAGCCGCGAAGTTGGATAGAGATGGATGGCAGGCTGCTCACTCTGGCCCTCCACCGTCAGGTTGCTGTTGTTCCGCATCTCGAAAACAGCGTTGGTGCCCACCAAGCCCTGGCTACCTCCGAGCACAGTCAAGGTGCCTGGATCGAAGTACACGCGGCTGGCGTTGTTCTCGATCCCTATCGACCCCGTTCCCGCCGCAGAAATGGCAGTCTGGCCCGACATCGTGAGTTCCGCCCCGCCGTACAGCAGTGCACCATAACTGTTGCTGCCCGTTCGCACCTGCGTGTCTGTGAGTGACGCAGAGCTGCCCGCAACCATGTACAGCCCCCAGCTCTGAGCGCCGACGGTGAGGCGTCCGCGCGTGTCAGCCAGGCGCGCGGGTGCAATTGCACCCGTACCCCACCACCCCACGCTGTTGTTGCCCAGCGTGAGCGAGGTGTCGCTCAGGTTTGTGCGCGAGCCAAGTACGGGCGAGCTGTAGGTGGCGCTGAAAATGTTGTAGATGCCAACCGAGTAGTTGCCCAGCTCGAAGGCTCCGTTGGCAACGTTGAGCTCCGATTCGCCAGCTACGAATCCACCAAACGTGCGCGCCGAACTTCCGCTGCCGCTTCCAAGGCGCACCACCGTGTTATTTGCGTTGATCCGTGCCAGCGCGCCGTTCTGGCCAGGCAGACCGCCACCGGGATCGGTATTCATGACCTGCAAGCCGTATGCAATCGTGGTGGGTATATCGACCAGGGAGTTTTCCACATTCACCTCGCCGCCACCGAAGGCCGCCAGCGCTGCCAGCGTCTGTGTGGGGGCATAGGTCTTGCCAGGATTGAGTGCGATGGTGGCATTGCGAAGATTCAACGTGCCTTGCGTAGTGGCCACGGCATTGGCAAGGCGCTCGGGTGCCATGTACACCGTTGCATTGATGAAGGTGGCATTCGCAGGTGAATAACTCGCGGGCCCACTGAACACGGTTATCGGGCTGAAGTAGCTGCCTGCCGGGCGCTCGGCAACGGTTTGGTAGTCGGTGAACGTCGCCGTCGTGCCATAGCCCACGCGCACCACGTCCCACACCGTCTGCGTGATGACTGCGTCGGGCAAGCTGTAGGTGCCACCGTCGCAAAGAGCGAGCCCGCGCGGGTTAGCAGTGATGCCGAAACAGCCCACAGGCGCGCCTGGCGCGGTCGAGAGTGTCGTCCCGCTGCCGACCGGCTCATAGGCGTCTGGCAACTGCGCATCTGCCGGTGGGGCCGCCTGCGCTTGATGCGTGGTTAGGTTCAAGATAGCCGTCGCAAGCGACATTACCAGGCATTTCCGATCCATTTCTCAACTCCGGGGCAGCAAGGCCCATCCTTCAACCTGGAGCCGACCGGAAGCGAGAAGTCGCGCGTACAGTCGCCAAATGCATGCTGCAGCATTTGCCTCGCCTTTACTTCTGCGGATCTACGCAGACGACTTCAGTAAATCTACTTTGCACCCTGTCACCTCCGTGCTCCTGTCGAGCTACTGCGCCAATAGACGCCCGCGACTCGCGACCGGTTGATCTCGGTCCGCGGGGGGCAGTGGGAGATGCCTTACGGCTCGGCGTCTACAGCGCGCTGCCCGTAGCGACTGTTGTCCAAATTCCGACACGGGTCGACGCGTATGTTTACTTAAACCGGTTGCGCTTTTTACCCTTGTCGGCAGTGGTCGGGCACTCCACCTTGGGACTACCGCAATCGAGGGGTGCTGCCATGCCTGTTCATACGGATCGAGCCGGCGGGGTGAACTATTGGCCTGAAGAGTTGTGCGCATTGAGCGTTGCCTTGGCAGTGGCGATGGCATCACCTGTCGCGGCGCAGACCTGCCCCACGCCCGCCGTGGCCACCGCCGGCGGCGAGTGCACCATACCGACCGGAACCGTCGTTGTCGTGGCAGCCAATGCCACCGGTGCTTCGGCACAATCGACGGGATCCATCATCGCTGACGGCATCACCGAAAACCTGGGCGGTGCCAATGCGGTGGGTGCCTACGCACAATCGGGCGGCCGGATCAGCTTCAACGCGAGCACGGTACGAACCATGTCCACGGCCGCTGCCGCCAGCGGGCAGATCGGGCTGCGCGCAAACGGCGCGGGCAGCTCCATCACCTCCAGTGGCGCCATCATCACGATGACACCCACAGGCACCAGCACGCCGGGCAACCTGCGCGGCGTGAGCGCCGAGGCGGGAGGGCAGATCCGCCTGGATAACGCGCAGATCCAGGTCACCGGCGGCTCCAACGCGCTCAACAACCATGCCGTCGTGGCGACCGGCGCCGGCAGCGCGATCGAACTGACCTCCGGCAGCATCAGCTCCAATTCGCGCGGTGCATTTGGCGCGGCAGCACTCGACGGTGGGTTGATCACCTTGAACGGCACCACGATCAGTACGGCGGGTGCGCAGAACACCACCACCCAGGACGGCAGCCATGCCATTCTGGCGCGCGGCGCGGACAGCCGGGTCACCGGCCAAGGCGCGGTCGTGACCACCACCAGTACGCTGGCCAATCTGGTCCGCGTGGACGCCGGCACGGTGTCGCTGAGCGACACCCTGCTCTCGCATGTCGGCGCGGGCAATGTTCTCAATCCCGCAGCAGGCGTGCGCGTGACCGGCGGCGGTACTTTCACGCTCGACGGCACCAGCGCACTTACCACCAGCGCGCTGTATTCGCCCGGTCTGCTGATTGCGGATGCCGGCTCAAGCGCCCGCATCGAGGATGCAACGATCACCGTGGGTGGCGCTCGTTCCATCGGCGTTTCGGTGCTGGCAGGGGCAACCGCATCGCTGGTCGATACCCAGGTGCTGATGCGCCCGTCCGGTGCCACCGGTCCCTGGGCGCCGGCGGTACTGGCGGACGGGCTGGCGGCCAACGTGACCCTGCAGGGCGGCAGCGTGAGCACCGAAAGCGCCACCGCCTACGGCGTGCGCGCGTTGGCCGGCTCCACCATTGCGGTGGACGGCACCACCATCAGCACGCTGGGCGTGGACGCGGCCGCGCTCACGGCGGGCAGCGCCAGCATCACCGCCAACAACGTCACGATAGTCACCCGTGGCAATGACAACGCCATGGGCGCGCTGGCCGACAGGGCCGGCACCGTGACGCTGACGGGCGGCTCGATCACCACGTACGGCAACCAGGTGCGCCAGTCGTCATTCGCCCATGCGCTTGGCGCACGCAATCCGGGTGGACTGCTGCTGGCCAGCGGCACCGCTGCCCGGACCTACGGTACCTATGCGATGGGCGTCTGGGCCGACGACGGCGGCACCGCCACGGTGGATGCGGTGACCGTAAGCACCGAAGGCAGCGGGGCCAGCGGCATCCTGGCCATCACCGAGCAGTTGGGGACGCAGTTTCCAGCCCAGGTGACCTACAGAGGCGGCAGCGTGGAGACGTTCGGCGACCTCGCCCACGGTGCCAATGCGCAGGCGCGCAACGACCTGGAGACGGAACTTGCGGCTATCAGCCTCACCGGCACGCCGGTGACCACGCTTGGCAGCGGCGCAGTCGGCCTGCGTGCGGTGCTGGTGGACTATGGATCCCCACCATCCGGCCGCGGCCAGGCGCGGGTCATCGCAGAGAATCTTACCGTCTCTACCGGGGGCGCGGGCGCACACGGCGCGCTGGCACGCGATATGCCAACACAGGTACAGATGAACAACGTCGCGTTGCGTACCACGGGCGCGGCGGCGCATGGAGCGGTGGCGCTGATCGGAGGGCAGTTGATCGGCACATCCACGACCGTGGCCCCCACCGGAAGCGACGCCATGGCCTTGTTCCTGGCGGGAACGCCCACGTCCGTTTCGCAGGCTGACTTCACCGCTAGCACGCTGACCAACGCAAGCGGGCCGACGGTTGGGGTTGCGGGCAACGGCAGCATCCGTCTGACCGAGACCAGCGCCAGCGGCGCCAACGAGTGGCTTCGAGTGGGCGATCTGACCTCCTTCACAGTGCTGGCGACGAGCGAGCCGGGCGTTCGCGGCCCCGCCGATTTTCCTGATGAAGACGGCAACCTTCCCACCGAGCCGTCGCCGCTGCCGCCAGGTGCACCCATCCCCACACTGCCGGGCGCCGCCGACATCACGGCCACCCGCAGTACACTGGTGGGATCAGCCTCTACCGCGGCTGGCAGCGTCTCCAACCTCGTGCTGGAGGAGTCGCTGTGGCGGATGACCGGAAGTTCCAACCTTACGACACTGGTCAACGACCCCAGCCGAATCGAGTTCACCCCGCCCAGCGGCGATCCCACCCTGGCGGCGTCCTACAAGACCCTGACGGTGTCCGGGTACAGCGGCGATGGCACGCTTGCCCTGAACACCTGGCTCGCGGGGGATGGTGCGCCTTCGGATCAGCTGGTCGTCCTCAATGGCACCAGCAGTGGCCCGGGCATGATCGAGGTCAGCAACACCGGCGGGTTGGGCGAGCTGACTCTCGCCGATGGCATCCGGGTGGTGCAGTCGCTCAACAGCACAACGACGGCAAACAACTTCGTACTCGCGGCACCGGTGGTCGCCGGACCCTATGAGTACTTTCTCTATCGCGGCGGCGGTCCTGCAGCCTCAGGTAATGACATCGAGAACAGCTGGTACCTCCGTTCGGTGATCGACTGCGCCGCAGCAGGCGCACCCTCACCGCCGTGCCCGGCACCGCCGCCGCCGCCTCCGCCTCCGCCTCCGCCGCCCCCTCCTCCCACCCCACCCACGCCTCCCACCCCGCCCGTACCGCCCGATCCTCCGGTACCGCCTAATCCCCCGACCCCGCCCACGCCCCCTACGCCACCGGACCCTGACCCTGATCCGCCTAGTCCCCCTGTCCCGCCCACGCCGGCCATTCGCCAGGAGGTGTCACTGATTGCCGCCGCGCCGGCAATGGCGCAGGTCTATGGACGCACCCTCATCGACACCCTGCATGAGCGGGTGGGCGATGAGCAGCTGCTGCACCAGCGTACCGACCTTGATCCTGATCGCAGCGGCTTCAACGGCGCGTGGATGCGCTATGTAGGCCACGACGGCGAGCACGACGGCGGCCGCCAGGGCATCTACGGCAATCGCGGCCCTGATTTCGACTATCGTTTTGATGCCCTGCAGATCGGCGTGGACCTGTACCGTCATGTCGATACCGAAGATGGCAGCCGCGAACACGCCGGCTTCTACCTGGCCTACGGCAAGGGCAAGGGTGAGGTCCGGCACAACCTGCTGGACTACCAGTTCCACGCCGGCACCGATCGCTTCAAGGCCGGCTCCGTGGGTGGCTACTGGACAGGATTCAACGACAAGGGTGCATACCTGGATGCTGTGGGTCAGTACACCTGGTATGACCTGCGCATCCAGTCGCCGCGGATGCAGGACAGCTTCGTCGATGCGTACGGCCTTGCGCTGTCATTGGAGGCGGGCTGGCCTTTCATCCTGAATGACGGCGACGGCCGCACCATCGAGGATGGCCGCTGGCGGCTCGAGCCGCAGGCGCAGGTGATCTGGCAGCGGATCGACGTAGATGACCTGGACGTTGGCAATGCCCAGGTCCACTTCAGCGACGGCGATTCGCTGGTGGGGCGCGTCGGCGCGCGACTCAACCGCAATGGACAGCGCGAAAGCAGCCAGGGGCAGCTGCGCGCAGACAACGCATGGCTTCGCGCCAACATCTGGCGGGAGTTCCGCGGCGAACCCCGGGCGGAGTTTGCAACCAGCAGCGGCTACGTGCCGTTCGCGGTGGATATGGGTGGCAGCTGGGCCGAGGTGGGCGTGGGTGGCACCTGGCAGGTCTCTGAAACGGGCTATCTGTTCGCCGACGTGGACTACAGCTGGAGCTTCAGCGGAAATGAAACTGCGTGGAATGGCAAACTCGGACTCAGATGGGCATGGTAGACGGGAAGGGTCGCGGCAATGCACGTTGACTGATGCGCACTCCATCGGTCGGTAGGGCAAAGCAAATGCTCGGGTCGCACGATGGAATCTTTAGCCGCCTGAGCGCTGTACTGGGTACTTCCGTGTTGGCGGTCTTCATTGCCGCCAAGACCCATATGTGGCGGACGCTGCGATTCCCTTTCCTCCGATAAGGCTCACTAATGCGGCCAAGCCTCATGTTCCCTTTTCGTCAGAAGCGATGTTCGCCCTAGCCCCGATAAACATTGCTTATCTCTCGCCACGTGTGTGTCGGCTTCCGGCCAGAAGCAGACATCGCTTTCGGCGGTCCGGAGTGCATAACGACGCTTCAAGGTCTAGGCGCCCGCCGCTCTACCCGCAATCGGTCTATTTCTGCCCGTAGCCTCACTCGGTGTCGCGTGACCCACAGGTCCGAGCCGGCGACACCCTGCTCGCAACTACTGCATTCTCGAAAGGTCCAGTGCGCAAGCTCCGCCCGTTGAGTGTCCAGGCTAGCGAACCATCTGCCATTGTTGGTTCGCTGTGACAACTTCACGACTTGGACCCTGTCGCACAATGACTGAGTCGTCCTTTCCGTCAGAGCCGGAGGCAACGGAACGCCAATGGAATTAGGGGGGAGCATGGCGCGCAATCCTACGGCTTGCCGTCTCAGGGGACGCGACGTAGGCGTTCAAACGACCACCAGCGGATCCGCTGGCCACAACAAGGCCAATCTATTACGGCAAAGGTGTGCCTGCGAATCCGCCAGACGTCCTCCAGAGCCATCCAGCAAAAGCTGTTGGATGTGCCCCCGTTGTTGGGGCGGAATGTCTCTCGGATCCTGTGAAAGCGATGCGACAGGCCTTGACTTCAAAGCAGTGGGCTACCTCTCGGGCTAGTGTCGAACGGCCCCACATCCACATAGGGAATTACCAGCTGGCTGACGCGGTCAATCCCGGTCGGGACCTGGTCGATATCCACTTCGTCGCGGCTACCCAATCCCCGCCAGTCGCTGACCTCTGCGATACGGAGGTCTTCGGTTTCCACCGGCAACCAACGCATGGACCAGAAGGGGAAGCGTCTCCCGCCCCCTTCGCTGCGGCCTAGCTCTACGACGCCCTGATGGCTGGTAGCGTTGATGATCCGAGAATAGGCCAAGGCCAACCCTTCCTCCGGCCCCTCAAGGTACTGAAGGAACCTCTTGCCATCGGTGAGCAATACCCCGGTAACGCCCGCGATTGCGTTATGGGCAGCGGCGTCCTTGGCCAGGTCGTCAATTTGGTCAAAGGTCAGCCCTGGTATAGCCTTGCTGCAGTAAACGAGTGCTTGCAGAGGCATCGTGCCTCCCTCCTTCGTCATCGGCCCCCGATAGGCGCGACCCTACACCCGTCCACTGGACCCGTGTACACCGCGCGACGGTTTTCGGATAAACGGTAGCGTATGTTCCCGCCATATGCGCCGATTTGTCTAGGCGCCGATTCGCGATGCAGGCAGCCTGGCCTCCCCTCAGGTGATGGGCGGCTTGTTCCATGCCGGCGAGCTACAACCTGGCTCCGACACAAAGTACGACCTTAGGCTTTGCGGAGCCGCGTGGTGGCGCAGCGCTTGGCATAGGAGTTGCGCCCCTTCTGGGCCAAAACGAAAGGCCTGCGAAGCTCAACCATCGCTTGCGTGTTCGTTTTCCTCAACCCGCAGGCAGGTGGCCTGCAGCTTTTTCTAATGCCATGGCGGTACCGTTTTGGAACAACGTAACCGAGAGATGCCAGCCAGCGCACGATCCGCCAATGATCACCAGCAGTGGCGAAGGACACCTGTAGGATCCATCTTTTGTGATCGCCTGCATGGCGCGCAGGTCGGAATGACTTGGCGTGGGCGATGCATGAGGGTGGAAGTGCCACTCTCCCAGGTAATACAGGCCAGTCTCCCACCGCTGACGCAGAAGCGCTGCCAGGCCGTGGTTGGAGCGTTGGAACCACGCCCAGCCTGCCAACGATCCTTTGGGCTTCGGCGTGGCCTCCAGAACATCTGCTACCCATCCCATGGGTCCATAGCGGCCGATGAGGATCCCGCCGGTCTCCTTCTTTCCGGCTGCTGAGGCTGCCGCAATCATGCACTTAATGGCAGCGGGCCCAATCCACACCGAGACGCCCTCCTCACCTGCCGCGATGAATTCCTGCGGATTAAGCGTCAGTGCGTTCAACGCTTCCATCCTCATGCTGTTTGTACAACGCTGCCACCCTTTGACGATCCACGATCGACCGCATCACAAACTTGGTGCCGACTGCCGCCCATAGGTTGACATCGCCTGCAGTGGCTGGAAAGACCGGATGCCAGCACCCGATGCCCTCCATTTCGCCAGCGTCCTCCATATCACCAGGAGGCGCTACGGCCAAAAAGCGCGCTAGTACTTCAGTTGCCGGGAAGCTGGTATCAGTAACTGCGTAGGCAAACAGCCCTTGCGCCTGCCACGTCATTGCCAGACTTACAAAGGTTCGGTCGATGCCCCAGTCGAAAGTCTCCATCGCCTTTAGTACGGCATCGGATGCGGTGCAATCCACGATGACATCCCAGCTGGACAGTTTTCTGGCGTCCTCAGCATTGATGGGCGGAAATGAAAAGTTCATCGCCGTCACGCGCGCATCGGGCATGGCTGCATTGAGGCGCCTGGCCATTCGCTCGGCCTTCGACTGCCCTACATCGGCGAGGGTCAGCAGATGACGGCTGAGGTTGCCGACCGCCAATGTATCCTCATCCAGCAGCGCCATCCGGGCCATCCCCATTCGGAGCAGGTTTTCGGCCACCGCCGCACCAAGTGTGCCTATTCCCAGAACGAGGATGGATTTTGTGCGAACTGCCTGCTCGGCCTGGCCACGCTTGCGCAGTTGGTCCGGTGCCCAGTTTGCGGTGCGTCTCCACTTCAGGGGCCGGTCGGCGCCCGCCGCTTCTCGATCCCATTGCCCACGGGCAGCCGACGTCGCCCGGAAACCATTGCGGACCTCGCGCCTGCCGCACAGCAGCATGTTTCGCACCGCCAGCCAATGCAGTCGCTGCAGCGGCCCCCCGACGATTTCGGCTACTGGGAAGCCGAGCAACAAAGTGGCCGACATCGGGTGCTTGGGGGGTTGGGTGCGCCGCAGTACCGCGCCTGCCTCGGCGAGGATGGAAGGAAGATCAACCTCGGCATTCGCACACAGCTGGGCGAGCTGACTCCACGTTGTGGGAGCTTGCCAAGGCTTTACCACGATCAAGGAGGGTAATGCGATCCAGACCGCGTCCGGGACCAAGTCGCGATGGAGGATCGCCTCGCTCCAGGAAATCTCCCGCAGTGAGCGCAACCGTCGATCCATGAAGCGGCTGACCACGGCGGTATCAAACGCTCTTGGCACCGGCGTGATCGTGGCGAAGCCCCATGGGTGCGCCGGATTGCCAATCCAGCCGATTTCGTGTGGTGATTCGGAAAACCCCAACATCGTGCTGGGCGGCGTTACGAACTGCGTGGGCAGCTCCAGCGCATCCCCCTTGATCAGCAAAGTGTCCTGTCCGGCCGCTTGGATCCACTCTAACAAGCGGCCGATATGCCAATGCAGTCGCTGCGGTAGTTCCTCAGGCTCCCCGGCCCACCCCGCTCGCTGAAATGCCGAGGCGGGCCGGACCAGACACGGCTTGCCCAGCCGCCACGGCCGTCCTTCGGCGACCTCCACGTTGAGGTCCTGGTGAGGAAAGGTGACTCGGATGCCTCCGTTTACGTCGGGATATATGCCAATGGCTGGATCGATGGCCGATCCAGACACAACCAAGTGCCACCGGGTCCACTCCGGTAGGTACTTGGTTGGAGCGCAGCACAGCTGCGCCTCCAAGGGAAGCGACCACTGCGCCTCAGACCATTGCTGCCATGGCCCCAATACTTGAAGACGGGCGTCGTATGGAAAGCCGGCAACCGCTGCGTCCAAATCGGCGCGGGTGGCCATGGCTCAGGCAAACCGCCCAGACTGCCGCGGCATGGCAGGCGCTGCCGGTGCTGCAAACCCGCGCCCACGATCACCGCCACCGGGAGCAGGCAGGGGGAAGCTATCGCCGAGCAGCTCTCGCCACAGTGCCCCGCTGGCATCTTTGTCGTTCTCGTTCAGTGCAAGCCGGGCCAGCTCGGCCGCCTCGCCTACCTTGACCATGAAGGCGACGAAATCCTCTTTCCCAAGGCGCTGCAGGACGTTGTGGGTAGGCACGCCGTGGTCGGGAAGGACCGGAACGATGCCCGCTGAGGCATGAGCCGACCAAGTGTCACGAATCCCCTCCAATGCCAAAGTGACACCTTCCGCGACGCATTGAATTCCATCGGGCAAGACCGCGCCAATCATGTGCTCGAGAGGATAGCCTTTGGGGTACTTGGGCAGCGTATCGGCATGCTCATGCCGCCACCACTTGATGGACCGCACCACGTTGATGAAATGACCGTTGCAGCTGCGGTTCTTGGCCGCCGCCCACTGGATCTGCGCCAGCGGATGGGTGGGACCCCATTTTTGCACGGGGCGGTCAGGCAGCATCAAGGGCTCATCGCGCCAGTTGGAGGCTTCTTCACTGAGGTTCACCAAGCCGCCGTTGGCACGCTGCGGATCCCACCCCTTGTTCAGGACCCAGTCGCTGCGCTCTTCCAAAGACTCATCCAACTGGACCACTTGGCTGCGATATAAGGACTCCAATGCGGCGCGGTTGGCCGGCTCTGCCGGAAGCGCGGTTACCACCAGGTCCAGATCGACGTAAGACATTTCGATCCCGAACGAACGGTCCTGCTGGGTCCATTTCCCTTGGTAATGCTGCTCCAGGAAGGGCTCAAACCGCTTCATCGCCACAAAGGGCGTTTCCCGGGTGTAATCGATGGTGGTGACGATCACTACATCCACATCCGAGCGCTTGCCTCCCGTTGGGCGAACGGCCGTGGAGCGGCGCACGCTACCCTGCAGAAAGGTGGACGTGATGATCGGCGACAACTCCTCGTCGGCCATCAGCCGGGTGCGCAGGGTGTTCGAACCTCGCTTCCACTCCTCGCGGTTCCTCTCGCTCGGGCGAATGTCCTGCAGGAATTCAGCAAACTGGGGACGAAGTTCCATGTCGATGCCCTCAAATGGTGAAGGTAGGGTGGTAGCTGCCGTCGATCTGGCCAGCCATGTCGTACTCATACGGGATGCAGCGGCCGATCGCGTCGGTGTGTTGTCCCAGTAGGAACGCAAATGCGTTGGGCGTGGCCAGGAAAAGGTGCGTCGTATTACCCGGCTTGCGGGTGTCTTTCACCACGTCAGCAATGCGTTGGGCAATGGCCGAAGCATGCTGCCCGCCGGCGATGGTTAGGGGGCCAGCTCCGTCAACCAGCGATATGCTGATCAGCGTTCCGACCTGCGGCAGACGAGCGGCGACGAACTGCCCCACCTTCTGGCCCACGTTCTGGCTCAGGCCTACAGCGACCGCGATGTCGGCACCCTCCCCAAGAATCTGCACGTCAACCAAAGGCTCCGGCCCTGCGGTCCCGTCATGGGCATCCCACACGATCCCAGGATTCTTGTCGCCGCGCTGAACAACCTCAACATCGGCGCCTTCCTTGAAACGCAGTGCCGCCCCGGCCAGATAAGCGATGGACGAATGCGTCTCCAGGAACAGTCGCATGGAAGGATCCTGCGCCAGCTTGGCCTTAAGGAAAGCCCCCACCTGCTCCTGCACCTCCTTCCAGCTGTGTCCGTCGTCTAACCAGCGCCCTGCAAACCGGTCAGTCAGATTCAGCGTGTTATCCGGCTCGGCGTCGGCCATGTGCAGCGGGGTCGGCCGTGGCGCGAAGGTTGCGATCGCCACGCTCCGGCGCGGTTTGGGTTTGGGACCCAGATACCACTTCTCGTCGGTGCACCACTGGCGGAAGCTAGCTCGGTTGAAGCAGTTGATCTTCTTACTCACCAGCTGTTTGGCGGCATCGTCGTACAGAAAGACCGTTTCGTTCTCGTGACCGGCCAAGCCCACCAAGCGGAACTGGATGCTGACCTCACGACGCATTCTGTCCAAATCTGGCTGGCTGTCCCGGATGTAGAACCGGTCAAGGACGGCATAGAGCTCCTCATCGCTGGCTAGGCCCAGATGTTCGCGCCAGCACTTGCGAACTCTTCCCATTTCACTGTTGTCGGTCTTCCCTACCTTGAGCGCCTGGAGGCGCAACGAACTGTCGTGGCCGCCCACCAGCTTGCCCAACGGGTCCTCATCGGCGATGCGATCGATGGTAACCAAGTGGAACGCGCCGCCTTCTCCAGCTACTTTTTTGGCATCTCGCAGCCGCTCCAATATGGAGTGTTTAGTGGCACCGATGAACTTGGGGTCGATCAGATCGGCAAACCCGAAGCGGCCGGCCTTGTTGGCATGCCACTTGATCTGATGATAGTCGGCGGTGATGTAGCCCGGTCCCGAGCGCCGTGAGCGGCCAGGGTCATACCGGACGACGACATCGTCGAAGGCCTTGGGACCATCGGCCTCGAAGGCAACCTCTACGACGTGGGGTTGCTGGGGATCCAGCAGCAACGCGGCATGGGTCCAGAAAAAGCGAGCCTGGTAGCTATCGCCATGCCAACGTGGCTCTACGGCACTGACCATGTGTCTCTCCGAAAGATGCAATCCGTGCGCCAGGTCACAATATTAACTCAGCCGCCCAGTGACCGCACCGTGTCTGGCCGGCCAGCCACGTCCGCTATCTCATTGATTAAAAAGCCTTGTTGCGCCCACAGCGCTTGGCCCTTACGGCGGAGCGCCCAAAGGGCGAGTTGCCTGGCTAGAAGCTGAAATGGGCCATGCTCGCCCATCCGGCTGCCGCCATAACCGGACATTGGTCGTATTCCTGTTGACCGTCCTTTGCCTCTCCGCAGACCGCTCCCATCAGAAGCGCACTAGTATTCCCCAAGCCGGTCTGAATTCAGACGCGACACGGGCACGGGGCTAAGTCTGACGCCGCGCAAATGAGTTCAATATATTTATATCTTACAATTCAACCGCTTGCATTGCGCGCCTTCGGGGTCTATATAGAATTTGGCTCCCTGAGCGCGACTAGACATGGTTCATGCCCAAATCAAGTCAGCAGCTGACCCCGAGTCTTGCGCAAGTAGGGCGGTCTCCGGCGTGTCGATCCCCGACAGCCCCATATTCTCTGCAGCTGACACTGCACGATTGATGGGCTTCCCCTCACGGGCGGCGCTCGCCAAGGCTCGACGCACCGGCAGGCTCTCTATTTCAATGTTTCAGCTTCCCGGGCGACGCGGCTGGTTTGCCAGCCGCCAAGAGGTCTTAGGCTGGCTTCATCGTTGTCTGAATACGAAGGAGACGGCCCTATGAGCTAGCACTGACTAGGGCCCTCAATAGAAAAGGCCGCACATTGCAGTGTGCGGCCTTCGGTATGGCAAACGGCTGTTGAACTCCGTTGCCAGATATTGAGCTTCGCCCTCCTGGAAAGTCAAGCCCCGTGGCTCACGCCGCGTGCCTGTCCTTTTGTTCGCCGGCACCCCTGTGCTCGGCGTGGGAGGCTGTATGCGATTGACGACTGAACAGTTTGATTCCTATGCCCTGCGGTTGGCGCTCTCGACCGCCGCCGTTAGCTACATCACCCACACCCGGCACAGCGCCCCAGCCCGGGCTGTCGGATCAAACGGCAGAAATAACACTGTCTGGCGCTACCCCAGTCACAAGATGGGGTTCGCTGTCGCGCTGGAAAGTTCCGAAGAACATATCTACGCCGCCCAGCTTGAATACCAGGCCGACGTGCTGGAGTACTGGGACCAGCCGGCACGCGTGAGCGTTGACGCACTGGACCGAAGAGGAGGCAGACGGAGAGTTACTTATGTTCCAGATTTTCTAGTTCTTGGCGAACACGGCGCAGAGCTGATCCAGATCAAGACGGCATTGGATTGCGAACGTCTTGCCGAAGCGAATCCAAACAGGTGGTCCTGGGATGGCCAAAGCGCAGCTGACGCTGCTGCAAGCCAGCATTTCGAGGCCATGGGGCTGAGACACCGGGTTGTGTCAGATGGCCAAGACCGCAAGATTTTTGCCGAGAACTGCCTGCTGCGCCTGCGCCTCAAGAACATCCCCTCCTCTGCTATAGACACCCAACGCCTGCTACAGGCGGTTAGAGCAATTGAGCCGAATCAGGTTCTAACCTTGGCCAAGCTACTGTCCGATGCTGGGGTGGTCCAGGCGTCTGTCGCCGTCCGCCTTTTCGACCAGGGCCTGCTTTACACCGATGTCTACCGATGCAGACTTTCTACCCCTGAGCATTGCCTGATCAGCCGCACTGATGGAGCTGTGTCGGCTCATCTTGATAGACTTGAGGTCATTGAGACGCAGTCTTGCTGCCCCGTCCAATTGACCGCCGCCGAGGCGAAAGACGTCTACCAGCGGTTGCAGATCGTCCGCGACAATGTAGCCACGGACCGTTCGGCACGGACCAGGCGGCGATGGCGAGCCGCGCTTCGCAAGCAGAACAGTGCACCTGAGGCGCTACGACCGAGGCATCGGGAAAAGGGCAACAGACATAGACGCTTCTCCGAAGCCGAACTGACGTTGGCGCGCGCCTCCGTGCGAGACCACTATCTAGTTCCCGACGCGGTTAGTATGCAAGCTGCATACGCGCACTATTTGATCGACCATGAGCAGGCCGTCGCAGAAGGTGCTCTGATAACAGTCTCAAGGCCGATTTCGAACAAGACATTCAACAAGTTATGCAGCGAGGTCCCAGCCGAAGAAGTTCAGGCGAGTCGGAGCGGCTCACGCTCTGCTTCAGCCCACGCCCCCCCGGTTGATCCGAGCCTTGCACACCTGCGTCCAGCCCGCGCATTCGAGCGTGCTCACGCGGACCATTACCTTTGTGATCTACACGTCGTTGTGATCGACACCAACCCGCCGGTGACGAGACAGCCGTGGATCACAGCGCTTAGAGACCAAGCCACGGGCCAAATTCTGGCCACGTCGCTCAGCTTTAGTAGCCCCAGCAGGTACGGCGCGATGGGTGTTATCCGCGACTGTGCCAGGCGCTGGAATCGCCTTCCGGAAACGATCATCGTCGACAACGCGGCAGAGTTTCACTCGACGTACTTCGAAACTACCCTTGCCAGTCTTGGCATCTCAAAGCAGTCGCGCCCTCCAGCGAAGCCTCGCTCCGGTGGCCAAATCGAGGGATGGTTCAAGACCCTCAAGAGCTACCTAGCCAAGCAGCGTGGGAACACCAACAATGATGCACGTGGCCGCCTTGCCAATAGCTCCCATAAGGGCGGACGACGCACAACCTGGACGTTGGCCGCCGCTTACGCCTCCATTGATGAGTACATATTCGGCATCTTTAACCACAGCATTGGCGCTCAGCCGCTCCTCAGCCGCTCGGCCGCAGCCGAAACACTCCTGACTGCCTTTCCTGAAAGTGGAGTCGCCGCTCAGTTCACTCCATTCCTGCTCGCACGGACGGCAATTCCCCTTCCTCGCCCCATAAAGCTTGATCGCGCCAGAGGCGTACGCCACAGCGGTCGCTGGTACAGGCATCCGAGTTTGTTCGGTAGGGGAGTGGCAGAGAGGCTTGAGGCTTACCTTGAGCCATGGGACGTGAACGTGCTCTATGTCCTTATCGATGGGAAGCGGGTCGCCTGTCTTCACGGGTCTCCGCACGCGGCGGATCTGACCGTTGACTTCACTCCGGCGCTGGACTCGATCCGCTTCCTTGGAAGCGCACGTGGTCGCGCGCTCCTTGCTCAGGCAGATGCCGTTGAAGTTGCAAGAATGACCAGACAGATGTCTACCCGGGCACCCAAGCCGCCAGCGGCCGCACGACCTCCTGCCAGCAGCGATGTTCGTCGCTCGCTGCCGCCCAGCAAAGACAACATTGAACCCTACAAGAGCGAGGGTACTCCATGAGCAGATCCCTCAGAACACTCATTGCCGATGCGAGGTTCCCCCACCCTCGCTACGTAGAAGCAGTGCGGGCGGCGGCCGGGTTGATTACCTTCAGCGGGCCAGGGTCGGTGGTTGCGATGGTAGGTCCCCCTCGGGCCGGCAAGAGCACCGCAGGCAGGGCAGCTGCCCGCGAAGTGTATCCAGACGCCGCGCCGGGTAAGGCGCCATACGTCGTGGTCGACTGTAGCCGCACCGACGCCGGCTACATGTCGATGCGGTATTTGACACTGGACTTGCTGTCCCAGCTGGGACATCCGTTCTATGCGGATCACGACCAGCCGTTGCGGCTGAATCTTACCGAGACCAATGCTCGGCTGCAGCTCAGACGTGCCATCGAGTATCGGCAGACTAGCTTGATCATAATTGACGAAGCCCATCACCTGTTGCGGGTCAAGGTACGTTCTGGGCGAGAGGCCGCCTTGGAGTCACTCAAGTGTCTTGGCAATGAAACCGGAGCTCTGATCTTCCTGATCGGCGGCTACGAGCTCTTAAAAGACTGCTTCTGCTCGGCTCACATGAACGGGCGGCTGTGTATTCTTCACTTCCCCCGCTACGGTGTTGGGCAGGCCGACGCGGCTTGCTTCGACCGAATCCTGGCCTCCTACGACGTGCTGCTCCCATGGGCAAAAGGCCACTCCCTTCTAGAAATGCGCGACCTGATCTACCAAGGGTCCCTGGGCTCTTGCGGGCTGGTGAGCAACTGGGTATTGCAAGCTTTAGCACGGATGTCGTCCACCCGATCACCTCAGCTTCGGATGGAGCACTTCAAATCGACCCGATATCAACAGCAGATCGATGAGATTGAAGCTGATATCCAGTACGGCGAGAGCGCGTTGGTGCCCATTGAGAAGGACCCAGCCCGGGCGCCGCTCTTTGTCTCATCGACTCACGCTGCACGAGCAAAGTCGACCCGCCGCCCAGGAAGGCGAACACCAGTGCGGGACCCTGTAGGGGATGACCAATGACGCCGTACTTTTCGGTACCGCCGATTGGGTTAAGTTCCCCCCAGGTGGAGTGCCTCTCGTCCTACGTGCGTCGCCTGTCCCTTGCTCATGGCGTCACCCAGCATCAATTTATTTCGCATCTGCAAAGTCGATGGAAAAGCGAAACTGGAAACCACCTGCCACGTTGTGACGAGTTGAGGTGGGACGGCTACAGTCCTAACGTAGCCGTTGCCGTATCCGCATTCAAGTTCGCGCTTGGATTTGATTTAACGGGCACCACGTTGCTGCCATTGCGTCAGATCTGCTCGCCCACCTGCATCGGATCGATTAAGCACGAGCGGGTGTGGTGTCCCGGATGCTTGTCCGATGATCGCGGCAGTCATCGCCCACCCTATGATCGCCTTCTTTGGCGCATTCATGGCATTGACCGATGCGCTCTGCACAAGCTCCAGCTGCGCCGAGTGTGTCCACACTGCGGTGCGTGCCAGCTCAAGCGACTCAGCAAAACTGAGCTGGACCGTTGCTGCATCTGCAGCCAAAGCTTATGCAGCCGAATTTCGGTTGGTGAATACGCTGCACATCCGGGGTTCGGCGAACTCCAAACCGAGCAGCTGATCACGCGCCTTCGCGAGGTTGAGGGCGTCTCTGGAGGGTCGCTCACGCAGTTTCTCGCAAGCATCGACACACCTCAGGTCGATCTCCAGCGAGAACTTGGGGACCTGTTCCATACGCGGCACCGGCCGCCTCGGCCCCACCTAACATCTTTGGTTGCCGTAGCCGCCCACTTCAATGTCGACATCATCCAACTAATCGTGGATCCCATATCAGCTGCTGCACAGGCAACCTTGGACGTCGGTGTCGCAATACCGCAACGAAGGCGGCGGCAGACTACACACCTTCGAGGCGAGCGCTCGCGATGGTTTAAGAGGGAGCTGGAAGAGGCTATCGCGGCTGGGCCTCCCTACCCTTCTACTGCAGAGTTTTGCCGCAGCCGAGACTACAGCGTCTGCGCTGCAAGCACCACCTATCCGCTACTGACGGCCGAGCTGAGCAGGAAGCATTTCGAGTGGTGGAACGATCGGGCTGAGCGCCGTAAGCGCGCCGCCATACGCATCATTGCAGCACTGATGCGGCGCGGGGGGACAAATCTTCCCATCAAGGCCCTCACGCAATTGGTCGTTGAGCGGTCTGGTGCACCGGTTCACGTCGTGCGTCGGTTGCTGGGCACTCAGCTTCCGTCCTAAATTAGCATTGGTGACTCAACGGTGTCGCCATGACCGCAGGAGGGGGCGTCGCCCTCAACACGTAGTACTTGTCGCCTGCCATTTTACCGGCAGTGCATCCTTAAACGCCCTTCCCGCGATGTACATCGGCCCTACTTGGGCTAGCGACGGTCGCCAAGGCAACCAGTGACTGGAGTCCATCATTGTCCTCGGCGGCCCGGTGAACAGAGCGCCGACCGTCGTGCGTTCGGTAATACCTGGGATCACACGTGTCCGTGACGCCTTGAGCTACCGCATCTCAGAGCGCTAGCCAAGTCTGGCCTGCAGGCGGACATCTTATGGTTCCGCTGGAATCATAAGTTGGCCAAAACGGACAACTTATGGTTCCAGGAACAACATCCGATGCGCCTGATCTGGCTGGTGGGCCCACCAGGATTCGAACCTGGAACCAAAGGATTATGAGGCCCGCAGCGAATGCTTATGCATCAATGAGATACGCTCTGGCATTTTTCCGGAGTGCAACCGTGAAACCATTGGTCTATCGAGGCCCGCCTTCGTATTTTTCCGGCTGAATTTGGTTCGATGCGGTATGAAGCCCAAGCCTTACCGGCCCTGTGGGATGACGCAGGCGTCTGGCTGGTTGGTTACTCCTTTGAGCGGCCTGGGACTATGCAGCCCGATCATTCAACCGCCGGGGCGTGAGCTACGGCGCATGACTCTCCTCTACGGACTACGGCGAGCTGCATCCTGGAAGGTATCCTCCCCCGGTTGCTCCGGCTGCTCGTCCATCAGCGCCGCGAGGTAGGCCATGCCCTCTGCGATGGCCAGGTCCATAGTCTCTGAGTCGGCAATGGGTGGAAGGACGCGAAAGAAGCCGTCCGAGTTTGAGACGGAATATACGAAGGCCCGGCCGCCTAGGGGCATCCAGACGTCGATTCTGCACTGCACCCCGTTTCGAGATCGGGCGTAATTCTGCACCTGCACGGGGAGATGCCTGTGAGCAACATTACGCCAGTCTCTCCGACCATCGAACATTGTGGTTCCTTGCTCAGCCAGTAGTTGCTTCCGCCAGCTCCATGCTGCCCAGACCAGGGCGGGGCATGCGCCTATGTCGATCAGATATACTTGAGCTCAATGTCGGCTGCTAGCGCGTCAGCCCTAGATGAGTAGAAATACTTAGATCAGCCTCTTATGAGGCCCGCGCCGAAATGTTGTGAATCAATGACATAGGTGCTGGCATTCTTCCGGCACCGCTCCGTGGAACCATTGGCCGGCCAAGGCCAAAGGCTCATTTTTCCGGATGGAGGACCGCTTTCGGCCAAAAGCGGACACGCATGTAGGATGGCGCTTGTCAACGACATCCTGATCGATTCAGAGGCTTGGTTGCTGGTTGGGGCACGGCGTTGGCAGGAAAGACCTTAGCGCGGATGCCCTAGTTCGATAGCCGTAGTTCCACTGGATTCGAATTGGAGTTGGCCAAGCTCTGCTTTGAATATGCTGCAGAGATCAGCGAATCAGGAAGGGTTTGCGGATACCCAGCCCCTGCGGGCCAATCTTACAGATCGTTCCCCCCTTGGCACCCCAGAGCGAAGACCCTATCCTGCTGCCGGCCGAAACGTACGCAGCGGGGTGACGCAAGTCCCAGGCTGGTCCTGTGCTTACTGCGCAACGACGTGCAGTTCTGGTTCCGGCGAAGGTCCGCCTCGCGTTATTTTTTCTCTGATCAAGGTTGATACTGTGCTTCTTGCCGTTTCCCCCGGCCGCCTTTGCCGCTGGCACGTTGTCCTGTTCCCACTGCTGGCCGTGCTGGCCCTGCCCGCTGCCGCGCAATCGCCGCGTTGTGGCACCTTCAAGGATCCGGCCAGTGGCGCCGTACTTCGGGTTGACAGCGCGGTACAAGGTGAACACCAACTGCCCGGCGAGGCCGCAGAGCCGTATCACTTACAGCGCAACGGCGATCAACTGCTGGCGGCCAATCTGGCCAGCGGCAGGATGACCACGCTAGCGGTCAGTACCGATAACCGGAACCTCAGCGACGACACCGAGCATTACGTGCTCGAAGCTGACGTCGCCTGCCAAGCTGCGTCGACCTTCGCGCCCGGCAGTTGTCGCGCCGATATCACTGCGTGCTTTGGCCAGATGAGGTGGGCCGGCGCAGACAGCTGGAGGCGATGGTGCACCGAAGGCGTTTCCGCCGCCTGCAACCGGTTGATCGAGGACTATCGCAGCGAAGCTCGCAGCGCGTGGGTAATCGCCAAGGTCATGGCCGACGACAGCATCCCCTCCAGCCCCCCAGCGGTGTGCGTGGAAGACAGCGCCGCCTTCGATGGCGAGGCCTGCCGCCACGCGGAGGATGCCCAGCGCGCAAGGGCCGTGGGCAAGGCATTTGCGTTGACCAAAGACATGCCCAGCGAACCAACCTTGCCTGGTGCGGAGTTGGACGAAGTGGCCAAGCTGTGCCGCCAGCAGCCCAGCGTCACCTTTTGCACTGCCGTGGCGTCAGCCCTCCATACCGCCGGGCGGCTGCCAGCCGCGCTTGAAGCATTGCAGCTGGCATGTAGCACGGCCGAGAACCCGCAAGCTTGCGCGCAGCTGGCCACCCAAGGCACCGACACTCCGAACTAACTGGCCATGTCAGCGTCACTGAGCACCGGAACATCCACCGCCCTGCGGCATGGGTGACTTCCCGGCGGTGTGGGGGAGTTAAGGCAACTTTAGGAGCCGCTCTTTCCCACCATTTCGTCCGGTCCCGCACCTTCCGCCGGACAGACTCTTTCAGGGACGCGGCGCACTGCTCTTAAAGGGTGCGGGAATCAGGCAGCAGGAGGTGCCCTAGGGTGGGCGCTAGCTTAGTGGGATCTATGCGGTGTGCCGGCGCGGCTTTGTTGGGGATATCCCTCTGGCCACCCTACGCCGGACCCGAATAAGGGGATTAGAACGTCCGCCTCGCGGATCCGCAGGACATCTGGCCGATTCTATTACGACCTCACCCTGCGGATCCGCTCCGCGTCCAGCTGGAGTCCACCCAGTGGGTGGTGCCTCCCCCGTTATTGCATGGAAATGTCAGCCGACAGGCGTGAAAACGGCGCGAAGAACTTGGCCGTCACCAGGTAGCTGCTTCAGGCATCCCACCAATCTGGCAGGTCCACCCCTTCGTACGGATCGATCAACCTGTTGACGCGTTCGATGCCGGTGGGCACTTGGAACATCGTGACCTCTTCGCGGCGTGGCAAGCCTCGCCAGTCACTTAGCATCGCAATGCGGAGGTCTTCGGGCTCAACAGGCAGCCAACGCATCGGCCAGTAAGGAAACCGTCTCGGCCCGCCTACGCTGGGCGCCAGCTCGGCGATGTTGTTATGGCAGCTTGCACTGCTGATTCGCGACCAAGCATTCACCATAGCTCCCTCGAGACCTTCGATGTACTGAAGGAACCGGCTTCCGTCGGTAAGCAATACGCCTGTGACACCCGTGGTTGCGTTATGAGTGGCGGCGCTACGCGCCACTTCCTCAACCTGAAGAAGGGTCGCCCCAAGGCCAACTTGGCTCGTGTAAACGAGCGTGTGTAGCTTTCCCATGCTGCCTCCCCCAGATCGACCAGGATGCGCGACCCTACCATCCCATCAGCGGACGACCGACGGCTAGGATCCACTCTTCGGCGGAGGCTGGCCCGAGCGCCCCCACGCTGAGACGGAACTCCAGCCCGCGCAGACCATCGGTCAAGCCTGATCGCAGTTGCTTCGAGCTCTACACGCCGAGGGCGTGGCATCTACCGCCCCTTAACTAGCAATTATCATAAGCTGCGTGTTCGTTCGAAGGTAGGGACCGCAATGCCGAATACTGGCGTGTTCTATCTCCATGAGGTCTCGGGGCCCACGTCAGGCTCCCCCGGGCAGTTCACGTCCATCTCCAAGGTAAGAGCGACATGCACGAAGTGCAGCCATACGTTTCACGCGACTGCTCCACCCGACTTAGCGCCCATAGCGGGTGGGACGGTGCTTACCTGCTCCGGTTGTGGCGCGAGACAGGCTATTAGCAATGCACGCTTTGACCTGTTCTCGACCCGCCTCAGCTCGGAAAGCAATCCGCGGTCGGAATAGATTTAAGCGATATAGGGAGCTGCAATTTCGGCTAGACGCTCTACCCCGCTCGGCACAGGACGAGAGCCCGCGGTTCGACCACCGAGGCTCGTCCAATCGCTGAATGCCGCCTCTTGGAATTGGGTATCGACGATAGGAATCCACCGCATCGACCAGTAGGGCATACGTCGCTCGGAGACCCGTCCACGGGCAAGCTCAACGACATTGCAGTGTTCACGAGAATTGACGATCCGCGAATAAACCATCGACAGTCCATCATCCGGGCCTTCGATGTACTGCAGAAAGCGTGACCCATCAAAAAGCAGTATCCCGGTCACGCCCGCCAAACGGTTATGCGCGGCGGCTTTCTCAACCAGTCGGTTCAACTGGTCGTTGCTCAGATCTATAGCCGCCTCACTGGCGTATGCGATTGCTTGCAGGGTCATTCCGACCGTTCTCCGCTGCTCTGGTTTTCCTATCCCGGGGAGAGAATCGTAGCGGACAAAGTAGAGCACCCGACGTGAGCGAGCGCCCATTTCGTCGCTCGCGACCTGAACTAGCTGAACGGTTTAAGCGCTTGGCCAGAACCGATGGTCTGACGCCATGGTCATGCTGCTGGCCAGCGAGCCGCCGGGTCTCGCTGCTGAGCGGGCGGACACTACTTGCAACCTGCATATCCATTGCGGGCACTCCCTTGGTGACAGTTGGCAAAGCTGCATGGGCTCGGGGAGGAGCTGCCTGAAAGCCAGTTTAGCTCGGGCAGTCGCTTCGGGGGAGACCGCCTTCGTTTCCGCTGTTACACGAATTGAATGCGGACGGCGCTGCGCCGCAACGCTGCATCCCGGCAAGAGGCCCTGGCTGAGCCTGAGTTATTTGGAGAGCGCATAGGTGATTTGATTACCTGCTCGCACACCGCCTACCGCTCAGTGGCCCAGATGGCTTGGTTAAGAAATTCTCAACGCCGAAGGGTCTACTTTCACGCGTCTTGGTCGAGGCTGGCGGCAAGGTATTAGCTCACCCCACCAGAGGATCACTAGATGGCCATCAAAACGCTTGAAGAGCTGTTCGTTCACGAGCTGTCCGACATCTACAGCGCTGAAAAGCAGCTGACAAAAGCCCTGCCCCGCCTGGCCCGAGCCTCAGAAGACCCGGATCTGGCGGCCGCTTTTGAGACCCACCTGGAAGAGACACAGGGACAGATCGAGCGCATCGATCAGGTCGTTGAAGTGCTGGGCATCCGCCTCAAGCGCATCAAGTGCGCCGCGATGGAAGGGCTGGTTGAGGAAGGCAAAGAAGTCATTGATTCGGTTGAGAAGGGCCCGGTGCGCGATGCCGCGCTGATCGGCGGGGCCCAGAAGGTGGAGCACTACGAGATCGCCTCGTATGGCACCATCGCGGCGCTCGCCAAGCAGCTCGGATACAAGGACGCGCTCCCGCTTCTTCTTGAGACCCTGGAAGAAGAGAAGGCAACCGATGAGAAGTTGACGCTCCTGGCTAAGTCCGGTGGAAATGCCAAGGCAGCCAAAGCGGCGTGAGGTAGGACCATGGAACGCGACCAGAAAGCGTCCTGACCCAGCCGGTAATCCGGGGAGCGGCACTGGGTGCCGCTCCTTCACCGGATTTCGCCACCGGCGGGACTAACGTCGGATAGCTAGCTTAACTCTGGGCCGTATGGGAATGTGGAAACGTAACGGTTTATCGATCGTGCTGCTCCTTTTGCTTCTCTGCTTCTTGGGAGGGCAAGTGTGGACCGGCTTCCTGGCACACAATCAGGAACTGGCTGACGCACACCGAGCGCCGCTGGACCTGTGGGAATACCTGCAGAGCGGGCACTTCGTCAGCGCCACGTTTGAGAACTGGGAAAGCGAGTTCCTTCAGATGGGCATGTATGTCCTGCTGACTGTCAGCCTGCGCCAAAAGGGCTCTGCTGAATCCCGACCATTGGACGACGCCCAAGAAGAGGAGCGCATTGAGGCTGGCCCTACCCCTTGGGCCGTTCGCAAAGGCGGGCTTTGGAAGACCTTATACGGCCACTCCCTGGCGATCACCTTCGGCGCGCTGTTCCTGTTGAGCTTCTCGTTGCACTTGGCGGGCAGCTGGCGCGCGGAGGTGGATGAGCAGATGGCCCTTGGGCAGCCCACGCCGACGTGCTGGGAACATCTCTGGAGCAGCAGCTTCTGGTTCGAGTCGTTCCAGAACTGGCAGAGCGAATTTTTGGCTGTTCTTGCGTTGGTAATCCTGACCATTTTCCTGCGCCAGAAGGACTCGCCACAGTCGAAGCCGCTGGCTGCACCGAACAGTCAGACGGGCGATTGAAGATCCGGAGCGTCCATGAGCCAGCCCATCCCTGCTCTTCTGATCATCGACATGTTCACTCTCTTCGACTTTCCCGAAGCTGGTCAGGTGAAGGCCAACGCGTTGAAAGCCGCCGGGCAGATCGCGGTCCTCGCGCGGCGCTTCCGCGAGCGAGGTAACCCGGTCATTTATGCAAATGACAACTTTGCCAACTGGCAGATGGACTTCAAAGAGTTGGTAAGTCTCTGTCTGGCGACGGAAGGCGAGTCGTCAGCGATCGCTGAAGTTCTGCAGCCGCAGCCTGGCGACTACTTCGTGCTCAAACCCAAACACTCGGCCTTCCTCGCCACCCCGCTTTCCGTGCTCCTGGCCAAGCTTGGCGTGAGGGAGCTCGTGATTACAGGAATGACCGCCGAGTCATGCATCGCCGCTACGTGCTTCGACAGCAATGCGAGGGAATACCATACGATCGTGGTGCAGGAAGCGGTGGCTGGCATTGGCTCCAGACGAACGACCGCATTACGGCTGCTGGATGACTCCAAGGCGGCTAGTGTCCTCAAGCTGGCGAGTTACCTGCGCCGCTGAAGGGTGTTTCTCAAGCCCCATGCCGACCCTGCAGCTATTCTTCGGGCGAGCCGTTGGAGGTTGCGTTCTGGTCTGGGTTGGAACGCTCCTTGACGTTACTGCCGGCGCCGTGAGCGTGCGCACCCGTCGGGTCTTGAAGCTGGACCACCCTCCTCTGTTGCCAAGCGTCTGCTCCCGGGTCTATAGCGGGCTCGGGGATATCGGCGCGGCGTTTCCGTTTGTCCTCGCTGCTGACCCCCAGCCGTGCATCCCGTGCTGCCACCATCGCGGGGTCGGCTTGGCCATCGGCGGTAAAGCCCATCATCAGCTGCGGCATCCCGCGCGGCAGGTTTTTATCCAGGTCGGTGTGCCAGGTGTGCCACGTTTTTCCGTACGTGTGGATGAGCTTTTCCATGAGCTCATGCTCGGCCACCTCCGGGATCCCTGGGGCGATCAGTTGCCCCGATTCCACTTCGTGGACGTGGCTGTGCCAGAGCGCCTTCTCCTGCTCAGGAAGGCCGGCGAACAGCTTCGCGCTGATGATGTATTCCACGCCCATCAGCTTGGCGTCCTTCACATTGCCGTCGTAGATGGTGCACTGAATGACATCCTCGTTGAGGATGGAGCAATAGTGATGCGCTTCCATCTGAGCGTCCATCTGGCCGTTATAGAAATGGAAACCGTCCAAGTAGGCATTGATCGCGGCAATCGGCGGGCGATCCTGCAGCAGCGCCGCGCCGGCCTCCAGCGCCTTGGTCTTGGCCGTTTCATCGCCTCCCGGGGTTTGCACGCTGGACTCGGTGTTGCCGCCTCCGCAGGCGGTCAAGGCAAGCGCGGCTGTGGCGGATAGGATGGATCGACGCATCGCGTTCTACTCCCACTTCGGTTTCGAGGAAGGGCCAAGATCAATCGTCTTGCGCCCACCGGGCCAGGTTTTGCTGGATCGTGTTGATGTCCGCCCACGGATCTTTGCGGCGCCGCTTCAGCTTTTCAGGCACGTCCTTCAGGGTGAAAGCGTCCGCACGGGTCAGCTTGGAGAGCTCGCTCCAGGCGATGGGCATGGCCACCGGCGCGCCGGGCCGACCGCGCAGGGAATACGACGCGACCGCCGTCGCCCCGCGACCATTTCGCAGGTAGTCCACAAAGATGCGTTTGTTGCGAAGGCTCTTGGTCGAGGTGGCCAGGAAGCGGGTCGGCTCCGACTGCGACAACGCCTCGGCGAACCCCTTGGCAAACCGCTTGGTCAGGTCCCAGTCGCACCCCGGATTCAACGGCACCACCACATGAAACCCTTTCCCTCCAGACACCCGCAGGAATGACGCCAATTCCAGCTGTTCGAGCAGCTTGCGGATGTCCACGGCGGCCTTTTTGACCTCCGAGAACGGCACGTCGGGGCCTGGGTCCAGGTCAAAGACGACGCGGTCCGCCCTGTCGGGTGCTTCCGCGTGGCTGCCCCAGGGGTGAAACTCCAGCGCGTTGAACTGAACCAGCTCGAGCAGGCTTGCTTCGTCCCTGACCACCAGGTAGTGGGCGTTGATCCCGCTGTCTTCCTTGAGGCGAACCGAATCCACCAGCTCCAAGCCCGCCGTGTGGTGCTTCTGGAAGAAGCACGGCTTGCCCGTCCCGCTGGGACACCGAATGACCGATAGCGGGCGATCAATGATCTCCGGCAGCAGATGATCCATCACGGCCGTGTAGTAATCCCACACGTCCTGCTTGGTGGCTTTGATGTCCGGAAAGATCACCTTGCCAGGGCTGGACAGCTTCGGCGGCGGGCGCGCTTCACCTGCCGACTTGGACGCCTTCCGGGACTGTTTCAGCTTGGGAGCGACCGTCTCCTTTTCCGCTGGCGCCCTATCCGAGTCGACCAGGTCAGCCACGTCCTTGTCGCGCCTGACCGCTTTGAGCGAGGGTTGGCGAAGCAGCTGCTGTCCGCCGATGCCGCGATAAAATACCTCCACCACAAACCTGGGCTTGAACCACGTGGCCGACCGCAGATCAGTGTCCTTGGTGGGCACATGGGCCGTGGGGGTCTTTCCGCCGGCTTTGCCGATCAGCTGACTCAGTTCTCTGATGAGTTCATCTGAGAAACCCGAGCCCACCCGGCCGACGTAGAGCCAGTCGTGCTTCTGATCAGGCTTGGCCAGGAGCAGCGAACCAAAGCCGGTGCGGCTGCCCTTTGGAGCTGTGTAGCCCACCACGACAAACTCATCGCTGGCGAGCTGCTTGGTCTTCCTCCAATCCTCGCTTCGCCCGCCGTGGTAGGCGCGGTCCGCACGCTTTGAGATGATCCCTTCAAAGTGGCGTTCGCCGGCCAGTTCGTAGGCCGATTGCCCATCGCCCTCGATGTGGGAGCTGTAGGCCAGGTGCCCCGGACTCCCGTCCAAGAGCTCCTGCAGGAGCTCCTTGCGTTCCAACAGCGGCGCGTCGGCGATGTCGATTCCATCGATGTGGAGCAGATCAAACAGGGCGTAAGCCAAGGCCCCTTGGCGCTCTCCGGAAAGCGTGGCTTGGAGGAGGTTGAAGTCCTGCTTGGTGCCGCTGCCTGCGATGAGCTCCCCGTCCAATGCCCCCGATGTCAGTCCCAAGGCGGCGACGGCGTCCCGAATCTCGGGGATCTTCGTTGTCCATTCCAGCGCATTGCGGGACCAGAGCCGCACCTCGCCCTCGGCGATCGTAGCCAGGATGCGGTAACCGTCCCACTTGATTTCGTGGACCCACTGGTCGCCTTGCGGTGGGGCGTCGCCAAGCTTGGCCAGCTGGGCTTCGAACGGGCCCCGGGGTGCGTCCGCTTTCTTGGCCTTGGTGAGCGTAGATGCTTTCTTCGCCCAGTCCTTGCGCCGCCCGTTCTTCGGCAGCGCAACTGCCGTCAGTTTCTTCTTGCCGGCCTTCCCCGCGCCCGCCCGCTTCAGGTCTTCTGCAGGCGGCGCGATGACATCGCCGAGTAAATCGTCCGCTTCCACGTCGCTTGCGAAGGCATCGTCGTCTTTGAAAAGCAACCACTGTAGCTGCTTGGCGGGCTTTCCCGACCGCACCAGATGCCACCCGCCCTTCAACTTGGTGCCGAACAACTCGAACCGAAGATGCCCCTTGGCGAGCTGGGCTTCCGGGTCGCCCGTCGTCGCCCACACGCCGTGGTCAAACTGCGCGACGTGCCCGCCGCCATATTGCCCTTTCGGAATGTCCCCCTCGAAGCCAGCGTAGTCCATGGGATGGTCTTCCACCTCCACGGCCATTCGCTTGACCTTGGGGTCGTAACTGGGCCCCTTGGGAACGGCCCAGCTCTTGAGGGCGTCTCCTACCTGGAGACGGAAGTCGTAATGGCGCCGGCTGGCGTGGTGCAGCTGGACCACAAAGATCGCCCGTTGCCCTTGCGGCAGCGCTTTGCCAGGCTCCGGCTCCTTTGTCTTATCGAAGCTCCGCTTGCGGCGGTATTCGCTGAGGGACATGCCCTGCCCCGCGCTACTTGCCCAAGTGCTTGCGCACTGCGACCGCGGTAGGACCCACCGCTTTCACCGCCGCCCGGAGTTCTTCGGCGTTGACGCCCAGTGCCTTGGTCCAATATTGCAGCTCATAGTCCTCGTTGACGTTGATGCGATCGCGGTCCGGGTTACCAGCGTTTTTTTTGTCGTCGGTCATGATGATCTCGTCCTTGCGTTCTAGATTGTTTTCGCGACCAGCAATTGCCGGTGCCAGGTCACTGCGCCGCGCGTGCTGGGGTGCCGCTGAAGGTGGGCGACCGAACGGCGGCGGGTGCGTAGGCCATCTCGCCTGCAGCCGCGATGAGCTCCAGAAGATGTGCGGCAACGGGGCCAACTTCTTTCCGCACGCCGATGAAGTGGACCCATGAGCCCTCCACTTCCACTCGGGCTCCGTCAAGCTCAGTGGACCGGCTGACCAGTACGCGAAGGTTCTGGATCCACGTCTCGCAGGGGACCGCGTCCAGCTGAACCGCGGTGGTGGCATCGCCCACGTAGAGATCCGCCATTTCCATCCGAGTCACGCGGGGCGTTGCGGCCCGAAACTGTGGGTAAGCACTCATAAGATCTTCCTGGTAGATATTTGAAGACAAATATCCGCTTGGCGGAGGGCACGTCGCGTCACTGCGGCGTCAAGGGAACGTCAAATGACTGGGCCGCTTGCAGCGAGTTGCTGTTCATGGATGGATGGGCGGTACGCACGCCAGAAAATACACACCGCCGTGAGCGACGGTCACCTATTATCTTCCGTCGGGCTAACCTTGGATCCGCTACACGGGAGTCACGATGAAAAGTGATTGCAACCGAGTCCGGGACGTCAAAGGATCAACGCAGCCATGGACGTGACGGCTTGGCACGTCCTCTATCTCCTTTGGCTGGCTGCAGGGGCCATGGACTTTCTGCTTCACCGAGCCAGCAGCATCGAATCCACATCGGGACTGAAAGAATCCACGCTGCACTTGGCGCAGATCGCGATCCTGGGGGCGGCAACGCTCCTGTGGCTCTCCTTTCGAGCGTCTCAACCGCTTTTCGTGATCCTTCTGGCGCTGATGTGCCTGCATGCCATCACAGGCTATTGGGATACACGCGTGGCCTATCCCACCCGAGCCATTCGCCCCTTGGAGCAACACGTTCATAGCGTCCTGGACTTGGCCCCTTGGATCGCTATCGGCGCCTTTTACTGGTCCCTTCCTGATACGCACGCGGTAACTGGCTTGGTGTTTGAACCGGCTCCCATCGCCATGTGGCTGTTTGCCATCGTGCCGGCGCTACTTCTTACGGTGCTTCCCGCCCTCGTTGAGTTCCGACGCTGCCTTGCCTATCGCGACTAGGCGAACCCGGCCCGCAGCCCGGCGGTCAGGGAGACCTCGCCGGGTGGAGCTCAGAGATTGCTCGCAGCCGAGTGGGCCGCCGCCAGCCCGTCTCGTTTGTCAGGGGATAAGGATCACCTTGCGGCAGTCCTCCTCCTTACGGTCGAACAGTTCGTAGCCGCGGGCGGCTTCTTCGAGCGGAAGACGGTGGGTGATGATCACTCCAGGGTCGAGCGCGCCTTCCCCGATGTAGTCGAGCAGTTCGGGCATCAAACCCTGCACGTGGGTCTGGCCCATTTTGAAGGTCAGACCCTTGTCGAACGCATCGCCAAGCAGGAAGCCGTGCAGATAGCCGGAATAGACGCCGGGAATGCTTACCGTGCCGCAGCGGCGGGTGGTGGCGATGCACTGGCGGATCGCAACCCCGCTGCTGCCTTCCACCTTCAGCGTGGTCAACGCCGACTCGAGCGCGCTGCCTTCGGCTTCGAAGCCGACTGCTTCGATGGACGCGTCCACGCCGCGCCCATTGGTCTGGGTGATGATGTATTGCGCAGGGTCCTCGATCTGACTGAAATCCACCGGGGTTACGCCGTAGGTCTGCGCGGCGAAGGCCAGCCGGTAGGCCAGATGATCGACCATGAAGATGGTCTCAGCGCCCAACAAGCGACAGCACGCGGCAGCCATCAGTCCGACCGGGCCGGCGCCGAAGATGGCCACAGTAGACCCCGGTTTGACGCCCGCATTGAGCGCGGCCTGGTAGCCGGTTGGCAGGATGTCCGACAAGAACAGCACCTGTTCGTCGGGCAGCGCATCCGGCACGCGCAGCGGGCCCACGTTTGCCTTAGGAACGCGCACGTATTCAGCCTGGCCGCCTGAAACACCACCGTATAGATGGCTGTAGCCGAAAAGTGCCGCCGGCGGGCGAATACCCTTCTGGTTCACTGCCGCCCCCTTGCCGGTGTTGGTTGTCTCGCACGCTGCGTGTTCAGCCAGCTTGCAGTGGAAACACTCTCCGCAGGCGATGACGAACGGCACCACGACCCGGTCGCCCGGCCTCAGATCGGTTACCCCACTGCCCACCTCCTCCACGACCCCCATGAATTCATGGCCCAGCACATCGCCGGTATGAAGGTCAGGAATCTTGCCGCGGTAAAGGTGAAGGTCCGAGCCGCAAATGGCCGTCGCGGTAACGCGCAGGATCAGATCATCCGGCGCAGCCAGGGTCGGATCCGGGACAGTGTCAACCCGGACGTCCTTGCTGCCGTGGTAGGTCAATGCGCGCATTGTGGGTTCCTCGTGGCGTGATCGGTGTCATTAGAGATACCCGTCACTGTGTCCCCGGTCAGTGACTGCCATGTAGTGAAAGTGTGGGGCCCACCAGAACGCCGCGCTCATCGTCAGAGGCCCACCATACACATTTTCGACTCAGGAGAACCACATGGCCCTGATCCATTCAATATTGATGGGAGCAGTAGCCGGCATGCGCGCGATGACCCCCTTGGCCGCAGTGACGAACGCTGCGCGCAGCGGCAATCTGCCTGTCGATAACGGTGCGCCGCGCCTTTTGTCCAACAAACTCGCGTCGGCGGGCATGCTTGCATTGGCAGGCGGTGAGCTCATCGGCGACAAGATGAAAACGGCCCCCGATCGCATCGTCCCGGCGGGCATGGTGGCGCGCGTCGCTACCGGGCTGATTGCCGGCGCGGCGTTGGCTCCCCATCGGCAGCGAAAGCTGGGCGCGCTGCTGGGAGCCGGCGCTGCCGTGGGTATGGCCTACGTGACGTTCAACCTGCGCATGCGCGCGATTGCCCGCTACGGCCAAACCAGCACCGGAGCCGTGGAAGATGCCATTGCCGTCGGAAGTGCCGCGCTGATCACTCAGTCCGCAAGGGGCGCCAAACGGAGAGGACGTCGCTGATTCGCGTTGTCAGGGCCCTGCACAAGCCATCCACATCGCAGGGGCGCGGTGTTTACCCGCACATTCGCACACTGGCGTTTCTTTCAACCCAGAGAGGCTCCCTCGATGGCCGTGCCCAACTACCCGAAGCCGCCCTTCAAGGCTCAGCAGCAGTCGTTTCCTGGCAAGACCGACAAGCTCGACCCACGGCCAGACCACGGTGAGGAGAGCTACGTTGGCCACGGCCTTTTGAAGGGCAAGAAAGCTCTGATTACCGGCGGAGACAGTGGCATCGGTGCCGCAGTAGCCATCGCCTACGCCCGCGAGGGCGCCGACGTGGCGATTGCGTTTCTCGAGGGGGAGGAAAAGGATGCCGCCAGCATTGGCGCCCTCATCGAAGGGGCGGGGCAGAAGGCCGTCCTGTGCCCCTGCGACATCAGCGACGACGCCCAGGCTGCGGCGCTCATCAAGCAGGTCACGGCCGAACTCGGCGGCTTGGACATCCTGGTCAACAATGCTGCGTATCAGCGCTACTACGAGTCCTTCGACGACATCACCTTGGATGACTGGCGCAAAACATTCGAGACGAACGTGCATGCGGTGTTCAACCTCACCCGTCTGTGCGTGCCTTATTTGGAGGACGGCGGCTCGGTGATCAACACCGCCTCGGTGAATTCGAAGAAGCCCACGCCCAACATCCTGCCCTACTCGGCCACGAAGGGCGCGCTAGCGAACCTCACCATTGGTCTAGCGGGTCTGCTCGCGGAGAAGGGCATCCGGGTCAACGCAGTGCTGCCCGGCCCGATCTGGACGCCCTTTATTCCCGCGGGCATGGCTGCGGAAGAAGTTGAGCAGTTTGGCAGCCAGACGCCTTTCGGTCGACCGGGTCAGCCAGCCGAACTCGCCTCTGCTTACGTGATGCTCGCGGCCGACAGCGCCAGCTACACCTCCGGCGCACTGATCACCGTCTCCGGCGGCGCCGTCACCCTGTAACGCTGCTGGCTCTCTCCTCAACCAGGGAATCCAATGACTTCTCGCAACCCATACGACATGCAGAAGCCGCAGATCCAGTCCCCAAGTGGTGCCACCGACGGCACGCTGCTTCCGTGACCGCTGGCACCAGCAAGGCCGGGAGCGTTCCTGTCGAGCGCGATGCGGACGGATATGCGCCCATACACGCCTATGCTGCCATCGGCGGTGGGCGTTCCGGCGCGCTCATCGCTCCCGATGGCAGCATTGACTGGTGGTGCGCGCCCTGTATGGACGCCCCGCCCTTGCTCGACCGTCTGCTCGATGACCCGGCCGGCGGTCGCTTTGCCCTGCAAGCCCGGGACGCTGAGGAAGTGCAAAGGCGCTACCGCGATAACAGCAACGTCCTGGTAACGCTCGTGCGCACCACGACCGGCTTGGTACGGGTAACTGAGTCGCTCAACAGCGGCCCGGCCGGTCGTTTGCCTTGGTCCGAGCTGGCCAGGCGGTTGGAGGGCATCGAGGGTGAGGTAGCCTTCGACCTGCACTACCTGCCAGGCACCCGAGCTGGCACCTGCACGCCGTGGATGAGCGACACCCCCAACGGGTGCGTGCATCACGCCGGCCCCGTGATGACGATGCTGCGCTATCCCGATAGCACGGAGATCACCCAATGTGACGACCGTGAAGTGCGCGGCAGCCTCACCCTTCGGTCTGGTGACAGGCACATCGTCGCGCTGCTGGCGTCGCAAGACGAAGTGCTACCCGTCCCTCCCTTGGCCGATATCGATACCCGCATCGATCGCTCCGACCGGGAGTGGCGTCAGTGGGTGGACGACCTGCACTGCGGTGTCAGCCGCTACGCCGAGGTCAATCGCTTGTTCGGATCGTTGGTGGCCCGTGTCCAGAACGACGTGGGTCCGATGTCGGAGATGTGGGATACGCAGGCAGAACAGGGGCTCGGCAACACGCCGCAGGGCCTGAGTCACTTGGCCTTGGTGCATGCCGCGTACGCCGTGGATAGCGAGTAGCGTGGCCGCTCGTCATGGGCATTTTAGTAGAGCGCGTCCGCTATCGGCCAAAAGCGGACACTGTCTGCCTCAGTTGGTGCTGCTGCCCCATACCAAGGGCCGGCGCATAGCCAACAGTGAGCGCGGCAGCGACAGATGGTTACGAGTCGTTGCTGGACTGTTGCGACCGCGGAAGCAGCAACTGTTCCGCCAGCCCCTTGTAGATCGGTGTCCGACACACCAGCCCGGACATCCCACGGGCAATCAGTACCGTTGCCAGGATAGGCAGCAGCAGATCGCCACTGTCGGTAAGTTCCAGCGAGATGACCGCCGAGGTCAATGGCGCTTGTGTGACACCGGTGAGGTATGCGCACATGCCCAGCAACACGAACGCACGCGGGTCCACGCCGGGCATGACCACGGCCAGGTTGTGGCCCAGGCCGGCGCCGACGGCCAGCGCCGGCGAGAACAGCCCGCCGGGAATGCCGGCCACATAAGAGGCCAGGTTCGCCAGCAGCTTCATCAGCCCAAACTCATGTCCAACCGTCGGTTGACCCTGCACCAGACTGCGCGCTTGTTCATAGCCGGTGCCAAAGGCACCATCGCCGCACAACGCCGCCAGCCCAACCACCACCAGACCGCAGCCGGCTGCCAGCAGCACCGGATGCCGCTGCCGAAGGCTGCCCAGCCAGCGCGGGCGCCCTGCAGCGCTGGCCAGCACCATGCGGGCGAATACCCCACCCAGCAGACCAGCCACCACCCCGCATAGCAGGATGGCCAGCCACCCCTGCCCCAGCGGCAGTCCTGCTGTCACATGGCCGAAGTAGGTGTAGTTTCCCAGAAGGCCCAGCGACACCACACCGCCGACGATGACGGCCGTCAACAGCGTGCCCGAGAAGCGATGCTCGAAGCGCCCGCTCAGCTCTTCAATGGCGAACACGATCCCGGCCAGCGGCGTGTTGAAGGCCGCCGCGATACCGGCCGCACCGCCTGCCAACAGAAAGTGCGCCAGCTCCCGTGGATCTTTGAAACCGAACCAGCGGCCAAACAGGTACATCAGGCTGGCGCCCACGTGCACGGTTGGCCCCTCCCTTCCCACCGAAGCACCCCCCAGCAGCGACAGCGTGGTCAGGACGAGCTTACCTGCCGACACCGCCGGTGAAAGGTTGGTTTTCCGGAATGCTTCATCCGGCTTGTCCAGCGCCGCGATCACCTGCGGAATGCCACTGCCCCGCGTGGGACGAAGCACCCCGCTGGTCAGCCACGCCAGCAGGGCGAAAATTCCCGGCGTGAGCAGCAGCGCCCACCAGGGCGAGTGCTCGATGGCGCGTCGAAACAGGGCAAATGCCGCATCGCTGGACTTGGCAAAGAGGATTGCGATGAGTGCCACCACCACCGCGCCCGTCCACAGGGCGGCACGGCGCCGCCATGCCTCGCGCCGCAACTGGCCGGCCAGGTGCATCTGGATTCGGCGTATACAGGTCATGGCCCATAGTATGGCCAGCGCCACCGGGGACGGAAAGCCGGTTGCGTGGCGGGTCACCTTGCCTGATGAGGCCGTCCGACGGGCATCTGCCCTACCAACGCAGCCTCAATCCTCGTCCATGCACCATATGCATCCAACCGTCTGATCGGACACGACCAATACACCAGTGTCGAACGTTGCGGACGTGACTGGAGTCCAGCCAACACCAAGTGCCCCATTTGAGCGCCCCCACTCACCATTTGTGAAGAAGCGCGCATCGCTGCCAGCGAACGCCGCTACGAACTCTCCCGAAAGCTCACGGGCGAGGGCAATAGGCATGATCTCGGTCTTGTAGGCCATGTCCCTATGAAGGACGTTCTCTATGACCTTGGCTGCCTCGACAGCATCAATCTCTTCGTAGCACTCCGGTGAGTCCAGCAGTCCAAAACTGCTCGCAACGTCGGTCACGGTTGCTGAAGCAGCACCAGGAAGTATCCCGGCGATAGTGTCCTGTCCTCGCCTCTGCTTGATGCGCTCGGTGATGTCCAAAGCTTCCCCCGACTACCTGATGGATGTGACTTGTGGCTCAAAGAACGTTCGCAATGGGTCGGCGGCCGAGATTTCCATCCTTCCCCGCGGCCGGACTCGGCCCGGCGTCCGCTTTCGGCCAAGAGCGGACCTTGCTACCCGGCTAATCTACTCCGCGCCACCCCTCATGACCGCTTTCTGACATGGGTGAAATACGCCATGCAAATGGGTGAGCCGTCACAAGAGGCTTCCCAGCCTTGACGCGCTGCGCAGTAGATTTACTGAGGACGGTTGCGCATTGATACGTATGCATTCTGTTCTGGCTGGACGAGACACTTGGGGCCAGGGTCACTACCACCACGGAGGTCCCCCATGAGCCATCTGCCTGCCCCGCCCGACGCCCCGCCTCCCTCCACGTTGGCCAACGACCTAGCACGTGGACGCACCCATCTTGGCAACGAGCGCACCCACTTGGCGTACTTGCGCACAACGGTGTCGCTGATCGGCTTCGGGATCACCATTAACCGCTTCAGCACTTACCTGATCCAGAACGACCAAGCGCCCAAAGGTAGCAGACTGATGCTGCACGACGCGAGCAACGCGGGTTTTGGCATGGTGTTGCTCGGGTTGGCGCTGCTTATCTGGTCCCTGGTCCGTTATCGGCTGGTAACCAGGGATATCGAACGCGGCGTAATCGCTCCCAGGCACCGCGCGACAACGGTCTTCACCATCGGCCTGCTGCTGCTGGGCGGGCTGACGGCGCTCTGGCTGTTCACTAGCTGAGGTCTGCCGCGCCGCAGGCGCCGGGGTCCTGGGACACCCGGCGCCGGCCTTTCAGTTGCTGCTCCCGGCGGGATTCTCCATCTTGCGCTGCGCCTCTTCCAGCGCCTTCTTCATGCTCAGGGTGTCGGCGCCCTGTGACGGCGGAAACTCCATGAGCGTCTTCAGGTGCTCGGCGATGAACGGGCCGGCAGCCGTGGGTGCCCACAACTTGGAGGCGAAGAACTTGCGCCCGATGTAACCCCATTCCGGCGACTGTGGGTCCATGCGCTCCATGGGATCCATGCGCAGGTTGAAGATGTAGGGCACGGACGGGTAGTACTTTTCATCCCACCAGCTGCCCTCCCGCTTCACGCCGATGTGCATCTTCCAGTTGTCCACGCGCACCGCCATCAGGTCGGTTTCATCGTAGTAGAAGATTTCGCGCCGCGCCGACTTGGGCGATTCCCCGGTCCAGTGGGCCAGGTTGTTGTACCCATCCAGGTGCACCTTGTATTTGGTGCCGTTCATGGTATGGCCCTTGATCAGCTTCTCCTTCAGATCGGGAAGCCCGGCGGCTGCGGCCAGCGTGGCGTAGACGTCTTCGTGGTTCTGTGTTTCGTTGGAGACGCTGCCGGCGGCGATCCGGGCCGGCCACTTGACCAGGTGGGGTACGCGTACACCGCCTTCCCAGGTCGTCCCCTTTTCGCCGCGGAATGGCGCGTAGCCGCCATCGGGCCAGAGCATCAGCTCGTTGCCGTTGTCGGTGCTGTAGATCACGATCGTGTTGTCTTCGATGCCGAGCTCCCGGAGTTTGTCCAGCAGCTGACCGACCTGCTCGTCATGCTCGAGCATCTTGGCCCGCACCACGTCTTCCTCTGCCCTGCCCTCGTCCACGGCTTTCTGTATCCACTTCTTCGGCGAGTGGGAATGGATGTGGATGGCGGTTGTGTTGAACCAGCCGAAGAACGGCTTGTCACCCTTGCCTACCCGGTCAAGCCAGTCGAGGGTTACCTCGACCACTTCGCTGTCGAAGGTTTCCATGCGCTTGCGCGTGAGCGGGCCGGTGTCTTTGATCTTCTGCTTGCCTACCCGGCCAAACTTCGGGTCCGTGGTGGCATCGTCCTTGTCCGAGGCCCAGGTGTGGAGCACGCCACGGGGACCGTAGGTTTGTTTGTACTCGGGGTTCTTCTGCCCCGGGTAGTCAAGCTCCTCGGGCTCCTCTTCCGCGTTCAGGTGATAGAGGTTGCCGAACCACTCGTCGAAGCCGTGGACGGTAGGCAGAAACTCGTTGCGGTCGCCCAGGTGATTCTTGCCGAACTGGCCGGTAACGTAGCCGACCGACTTGAGCACTTCGGCCAGGGTCGGGTCGCTCTTCTGGATACCGCGGGTGGAGCCCGGAATGCCAATGGTGGTCATGCCGGTGCGGATCGGCAGTTGGCCCATGATGAACGCGGCGCGCCCGGCCGTGCAACTGGGCTGGCCATAGTGATCGGTGAAAAGCATGCCTTCACTGGCAATGCTGTCGATGTTGGGGGTGCGCCCCATCATCCCGTGCGTGTAGGCGCCAACGTTCCACACCCCTATGTCATCGCCCCAGATGACCAGGATGTTGGGGAGCTTGTCAGTGCTACCGTTTTTTACGGAGGACGTTTTCGTAGCTTTTTCTGCTGTCTTGACCATGATCTACTCCTTTACAGTTGAGACGGATCAAACGGACTGCTGCCCACGGGGGCCTTTCGTCAGCGGGGATAGAGCAACGTGACACTGAAGCGGACGCCCCAGTCCGGCCCGCCCCGCGGACCTTCCAGGTAAGCCCGAACTCCACCCTGGTAGCTGATCATCTGGTTGCCCAGCTTGCTGACCTTCGAGTACTGGACGTTGAGCGGCACGGTCCACTGGCTCGCCTTCCAGTCGTAGGTGGACTCGATGTTCACAGCCAAGGTACGGCCGCCGGTGAACGCCTTGGCGAGGAACGGCTGCACGAACGTGTTGCTGATGTCCCTGCGGCGGGAGCCGCTGCCGGCGATGTCCGAAAGGTGGTTAACCAGCGCGCCGAAGGTCCAGCTCGCGTCCTGCTTGAGCACCACGAAGGTGGGACCGGCGCCCCAGGTATCCGCGCCCAGGTCATCGGTACCGGTGGGCAGGAGCAGCGCCGGGCCGATGCCCCAGACGATGCCGGACGGGCCGGTTTCCTTGGGCGAGAAGAAGAAGCTCTGGGTGAGGTCGCCGAGCCCGGCCTGGTCGGTGCCCGGAATCACGTCCTCCTGGTAGGCCACCGGGAGGATGGTGCGGGAGATGACGTTCCACTCCGGCGAGATCGAAAACGGTGCAACCGGCTGGATGTTCAGCGTATGCCGATAGCCACCATTGGCGTAGCCGTCGTCGTAGTTGTACTGGAACGGCACGCTGATGAGCGCCGCGACCGGATTGGAGAGCTTCTTCGCCAGGGCGTCCGCATCCTGCGCCGACACCGGGCCGGACAGCCCTGCCAGTACCGGGACCATGGCAAGCGCAGCCAGCAGCGGGCGTGGACGCACGGGGCGCGCAGCGTTGGATGAGCAATGCATGACGGACACCTATGAAGGCGTGGGCAGGGCCACGGAACGCTGGAGATCGAGCATGGGGTCCTGCGGCACGTTGATGCCGCCGGTACTGGGCAGGTCCAGGTCCAGTACGAGGCCCACGGCAAGCGAGAACAACAGGAGCAGCAGGGTTGTCGACGTCCGCTGGCGAACGCGTTCATAGCCGAGCAGCCCTGCGGAAAACAGCGCGAACAGGAACAGCATCCGCAGGATGCGATGGGGAATGTGGTCCTGCCGGGCCGCGAACCGCTCGCCGGCCAGGTCGATGGAGTCGTTGGTGGTGGTGATCATCAGGCTGGCGCGCGGAGTGTCCCGGAAGGAGGCGGTGGCCGACATCACGGCCGCCCAGAGCTCCGTCTGCAGCGCGGTGGTGCGTGCGTACTGATCCAGCTCCTGCTGCGCGGTCTTTGCCTTGGCGAAATCCACGCGTGCGTCGATGTACCGCCGCAACACGGCGCGTACGCGTTCGGCGTCGGGCGTCTCCAGCAGAACCGTCCGCAGCCAGGTCGTTCCCAGCGCGTTCGCCTCATGCAGCACCAGCGACCTGCGCTCGTCGTAGCGACCAAGTGCGAGCGAAAACGTAAAGCCGATAAGCAGCGCCAGCAAGCCCAGCACGGTGTTGGTCGAGAACGAGTCGCCCTCATCGGCACCGGTGATTACTGGCTTTCGTGACTTCCGCAGGTTCTGTCGGGATCGCAGGAAAGCCCCAAGTTCGCGGGCGGCTAACAACGCCACGAAGAAGATCACGGTGAGCAACCACAGCGGGACGAAGGACGGGCTGCCTGGCAGATGCATGTTCCATCACCAACGGATACAGTGGGATGGGTTCGAGGATGGTCGATGGCTGCCAAAACTGCTTCAGTACTTCTACCGACCCTCGTCCAGTGATTGATGCATGCCTGCACTGGCATGGGCTCGCCCCCTGTCCATGCCGCACACACGCTACTTCAAGAGATGTGCGATTCCGCGCTGCGCCGGCGCCACTTGACGTAGGGAAGGGCCAGCAGCGTTACCACCAGCAGGTACAGCACGATCGTGGCGGCGAGGAACGGCTCGTCCGGAAAATTGGTCTTGGCAATGGCCAGGGCGATGGCCGGATGGCGACTGGCGGTGGACAGCGCCAGTACGGTCTGGCGCTGTTCGACCGACCCGGCGAGCAGCTGTCCCACGACCAGGCCGATGATGATGAACGCCACGATGGCCAGCAGGGTGCCGCTGTGCAGCAGGTTCAACACGATCGGCACCGCAGCGAACAGGATCGGCGCCGCGGCGCCCAGCAGCAGCACCAGCGATGCCAGCGCGATCGGCCGGGCCAGCGTCGTGGCAAGCGCTGGTGCCAAGGCGCGGACGAGCATGCCGGCCAGCAGCGGCAGCACGATCATGACGATGATGATCCTGGCAATGGACGTTGGCGGCATGCCGAAATCGCGGTCGAAGTACGCGCCGAGCATCCAGGCCAGCAACGGCACCAGCAGGATCGCCAGCAGGCCCATGACCACCATCAAGCCCAACGCATAGGCGCCTTCGCCGCCGGCTTTGCTTTCCTTTTTGGGAAGCAGCGGTGGAATCGGGGCCAACGCCAGCACCACCAGCGCGATTTCCGTGGCACGCGGCAGCGCGAATACCTCCACCATTGCGATGGCCACCAGCGGCATGATGATGAAGATGGCAAGCACCGAGCGCAGCAGCAGCCCGGGGTGGCGCACCAGGAACAGCGCATCCGAAACGGTCGCCTGCAGGCCGTACGAAAACACCGTGCCGAGGATGCTCGCCTGCAGGCAATGCAGGATCAGCGCCTGGGTGTTCATGGGCCGCTATTCCTCACCGGCCGGTGGCACCCGCTCAGGCGGTCGCTTCCAGGGCCAGAACCCCTCCACTTCCAGCACCACCGACCAGCTCAGGAAGGTACGGATGATAACGAGCAGGCCGAGCGAGAGAATCGCATTCATGGTGCTGTCCAGCGCCACCGTGCGGACGATGTCGGCGGCCACCAGGATTTCCAGGCCAAGCAGCAGTGCACGGCCCAGCCGACGCCGGTAGCGCTCATAGCTGTCGGCCCGGTCCTTGTGCTGCACGGCCAGCGCGAGCACGTACACCGCCGTCGACACCAGTATGGTGGCGACAATCAGGCCGATCGCCAGCAGCTCGATGCCGAGTGCGGACCATTCAACCCATTGGATGGCGACTTCTTCACTAGGCATGACGCGCTATCCGACGCTGGAATCTGCATCAAGAGTGGCGGCAGCGCCCCGCGGCAACCAGCGTTTTACTACCGAACCCTGCTCAGTAAATTTACCTGCATAGCGCGTTTTCAGGCCGCCCACGCCGCTCAGTTGCCCGATGCGGAAACCGTGCACGGCACGCTGATGGCCACGCTGCCGCCCGCTGGTAGCGCCGGAATCGTGACCCCGGCGCCGAACAGCGCCGAGGCCGGCACGCTCCCCGGGCACGTGGCGCCGCCGCTGGCACTGCAGCTGCCGGCGGCGGTGCAGCTCAGGCCTGTACCGGGTACGTCGGCCACCACCGCATTGGTCACATCGACCACCCCCACGTTGCTGGCGGTCAGCGTGTAGGTCACCGTACCGCCGGTGGCGACCACGCCAGGGCTGGCCTGCTTGGTGATCGCAAGGTCGGCAGCGAGCTGAGTGTTGACGAACGTGCAGACCAGGGTCACGCCCGGCTGCAGGCTGGCGGGGGCAATTACCAGCGTGTTGCCGCCCAGCGTGCCGATCGTGCCCGGGACGGTGCCGCTGGTATCGACGCAGCTGGCGCCATCCAGGCTGAACTGCGCGTTGGCGGCTTCGGTAAGCGCAACCGGCAGCGCCGGATTGGTCACCGTGAACACCGTTGCCGAGGACGTCGGCGTGCCGGCCACCGTGGTAGTGATGCTGTCGCTGACGCCGTCCAGATTGGTCAGCGAGAACGCGAACGTCCCCACCCCGCCCTGGCTGGTCTTGGCCAGCTGCACCGTCTGCGCGCCGGCAAGCGCGGGCAGCGCCGCGCACAGTAGCGCCGTCCAGGCGATCCGGCGGCGAACTGAGCGGTCATGGTTCGGGTTGCTCATCATGCGTCCTCAGTAAGTGCCGACCATGTTCAGGAACCAGCCCTCATGGTCGTCATCGAAGTCGGTCAGGTCGTCGCTGAACCGGGTGAAGTTGTAGCCCACGCCCAGCCGGAAGTTCGCGCCGATGTCACGGTCCACGCCGACCAGGAAGCCGGACTGGGTGCCGCCTTCATCGACGTCCAGCCAGCGGTACTCGCCCAGCGCATACCACTTCTGGTGCAGTTGATAGCGCGTCTGCAGCACGCTGAGCGTGGTGGCCGAATCGAACCACGGTCCGCTGCCGCGGCCCAGCCGCACCTCGCCTTCGCGGCGGGCCAGCTTGGCGCCGAATTCCCACTGGGTGTCGTGCTTGTAGACACCCTCGAACGAGAGGATGCGGGTCTTCTGGTCCTGGTCGGCGCCGCCCAGCTGCGCCTCGGTGGCCAGGTCGTAGAGATAGGTGTAACGGCCGAACAGCGCCCAGCGCTGACTGTTCCACGGGCGGTAGGCGAAGCCGATGTTGGCTTCCCAGAACCGGGCGCCGGCCAGCGCGTTCAGTTCATCGGTGGTGCGCGAGTAGTTCAGCCGCCCGGCAATGCGCCAGCTGTCGTTGAAGCGGTGGGTGAGCCGGTTGGTGGTGACCCACTGTTCGCGGCGCTCGCTGCCGATGTCCTTGCGCCATTCGATCTTGCTGCGCCAGTCGGTGTCGGCCGAGGTGCGCCCACCGCTGACGCTGACGGCGCTGCGGTCCACGTGGCCGCCGTCGACCGTATCCAGGTCACCCGACTGCAGGGTGAAGCCGAGGTTCCAGCCCTGGGCCGGATAGAAATCCATGCCCATCGTATGCGCCAGCCCGGATTGTTCCGGCTCTTTCAGGAACTGGCTTTCGTTGAACAGGTTGGCGCGGCTGGACAGGCGCCAGCGCTGGCCCAGCGACCAGCCGTTCTGGCGGGTGGGGTTGAACAGCGATTCGTACTGCGTGGTGTCGGTGGAATAGGTGTAGGCGCCGTACAGCGAATGGTCGCTGTCGAGCTTGTACTCGGCGTCCACCGTGGCCGAATCGCCGCGGTCACCGGTGCTGACTTCCGCGCCCACGCTCGCACGGTCATCCAACAGGTAATCGCCGCCGATGGCCACCGCGTTGTTGTCCGCGTAGCGCCCGCCGTCATCGTCGAGGGTGCCCTGCACCAGACCATACAGCTCCAGCGCGGTACCGAACCGGTGGCTGTACTTCACCGCACCCAGCAGGCCGGCGGCAGGGTCGTTGGTGCTGCCCTCCTCCACCCGGCGCAGTTCGGCGCTAAGCGTGTTCCAGTCATCCGGGCGCCATTCCAGTGTCGCCTGGGCCTGGGTGAACTGCTCATAGCCACTTTCAGCCTTGCTGTAGCGCGCATACAGGCCCAGCTCGCGGGTCAACCGTCCCAGCACCTCGGCGCCATACTCGGTGACCGGCAGCCCCGTATCGTGGCGGGCGATGGAGAAGCCCGGATCGGTTTCGCGCCACCAGCCGCCGGCACTCCAGTCCAGCGTGGTCCAGCCCAGCTCGCGCAGGTTGGCGCGGGCTTCCACGGCCTTGGCGTCGCCCTCGCGATGCGGATCGGTGCTGTTGCTGCGGATGAAGGTGAAGCCGCCATTATCGGAGAAGAACGACGGTACCCCGAACGATTCGGTGTGCGCGTACTCCAGCTTCAGGAAGGTGCCCTTGCCTGCCTGCAGGGTCAGGTCGCCTGCGGCCAGCGAATAGTCCTGGCCGTCACGATTCTCGTCCACGTAGGTGACGCCCACGCCGACGTGGTCGCCGAGCCACTGCTTGCCGCGTACGCCGGCGGTGAGTTCGCCGTCATCGAAGCCGGACGGCAGCCATTCGTAATCGACCAGCAGGTGCTGCTGGTAGCCGTCGAGCGGCGAATCGCGGGTGAGCGTGGGCATGTTCTCGCGGGTGACCTGGCTCAGTGGCCGGGTCAGCAGCAGCCGGCCCTGCATCTCGTCGATCTCATAATCGGTGCCGCGCTGCAGGGTGATGCGCTTTTCCACCCGACCGGTGGTGCGGTCGCGGATCTCCAGCACCACCTGGTCCGAACCGGGCAGGATGTCGGTGTTGCGCAGGTAGTACAGGCTGCCGCCGGTGCCGATGAATTCGTTGTGGCCCGGCGCGGTCTGCTCCTGCGCACCGAACAGGCGCAGCGTGCTGCGCGGGTCGCCCCAGGGGTTGATCGCCTGTGAGCGCCAGCTCAGCGCGCCACCGTACAGCGAGCGCACGTACTGGGCGTATTCGGTGCCGGTGATGCCGGTGGCGAAGTTGCCCCACAGCGCCTGGTTCTTGTCCCAGTCCACCCGGACGTAGAAGCGGCCCATGCTGTCCACGTCGCGGTAGGTGGTGGAATCGTCGCCGTAGGTCGGGTAGTACAGGTCCGGGTCCAGCCGGCGGAAGATGTCCTGTGGCCACGCCTCGGTGAAGCCGTCGAACAGGTGCTCGATATCCTGTTCGGTGGTGTCGGCCTGGGCAGTCACCAGATACTTGCCGCGCGCCTTGCCCTTGGCATAGAACGCCAGCCGGCCGTCGCTGATCACGTCGTCACTGTAGCGCTCGTCCACCGCGAACGGTGCGGTGGCGCTGCTGACGTTGTTCTGGGCGATGGTCACATCGGCCAGGCCGATGCCGTAGAAGTACTTGCCTGTCACATCCACTTCCAGGGTGTGCTGTTGCTCCACCCCACCGCGGCCACCGCGCACGGCGATGTCGAAGCGGTGCAGGCCGACCGGGACCAGGTATTCGGCGACGAACTTGCGCTCCATGTCCACCGGGTACGAAGCGCCATTGATGGTGAGCGAGGTGGACTCGGGAATGTCGCGCCCGGTGATGCGGATGCGCGAACCGTAGATGGGAATGTTCTGCAGGCGCAGGCCATTGGCGGCGAAGGCCGTGTCGATCAGGCTCTGCTGCAGGGCCTGGTCCACGCCCAGCGAGGTGCCTTGGCTGCGTTCCACCTGGCTGCGCAGTCCCCGCAGCTGGCTGTCGGCCTCAATCGGGCGCACCAGCTGCAGGCGTTGCGCCACGGTCTCGTCGAAGATGCCGTTGTGGCCGTAGGCGCGCACCACATACAGCAGTTCATCGCCTGCGCGGAACGGTTCCCCGGCGGGCAACGTGCCATCCCACTCCACCTGGCTGACCGCCGATACCTCTACGGGGATGTGCGCCAGCGGCGCGATCAGGTCCACGTCGGTGGCGCGGTAGACCAGGATCTCCATGCGCTCGATGAAGTCGCCGTAGTTGCCGCGCACATAGAACGGGACCGGCTTCTGGATGCGCCCGTCTTCGAAGGCGACCAGCGACGGGGCCGAGGCCGAGAGTTCGGACTGGCCCAGGTTGGGGTCCTCGGTGGCCCAGAGCACGCCGCCACTGGGCAGGCGGATATTGAAGCGCCCGGTCGCTACGGCACGCCCGGGCGGCGGCGCCGAGATCGTGACGCGGCGGTCCGGCTGCAGGGCGGCGGCACCGGACTGCGCGTTGGTACCTTCAGTGACCGGCTCGGTCTTGCCGCGCGTGCGGATACGCAGCAGCAGGTCCTCGCCTTCATGGCAGTCCTGCTCACCGCAGCTGACCGGCGGGGTCTGCACCGGCACGGGCGGCGGAACCTGTGCCGGCTGCGCATGCGCGCTGCCCGCCATGCCGGCGATCAGGGTGGCGAGCGCGCCGCTGAGCAGGTGCGGCTTCATCGTGTCTCTCCCACGCCCGGGCGCGCATCCAGCGGTGCGGCAGGATCGGCACTGCTGTCGACCTGGACCTTGTCACGCACACCGGGGCTCAGGTGCGCGCGGAGTGCGGCGTAGACCGCTTCGGCGCGGCGCAGGCCAAGCTGCACGTTGTACGCGGACGCACCGCGCACATCGGCATGGCCGACAATCAGGACGCGCCCGCCGCCGCGCTGTTCAAGCTGCTGCGCGATGCGATCCAGCAGCGGCTGCATGGCCGGGCGGATCACCACGCTGTCGGTATCGAACAGCACCGTGCCGACCAGTGCGCCGCCCTGGTCGACCCCGACCAGCAACGAGGCCGGGTCGTCCACGTCGGCGCGCGCGAGTACGCGGATGGCCGCGCCGTCGCCGCCCAGCGCGCTCACCAGGGCGTTGCGCACGGCGTTGGCCCGATCCAGCGCCAGCGCCTCGCTGCCACCGTTGGCGGCGATCACAATCTCGCCTTCGCCCTGCCCGCGCGCCTGCTCGGCCATCTTTTCGATCACCGGCTGGTAGCGTTCACCGATGCGGGCGCTGTCCGGCGCGAAAACAACTTCGCCCAGCACCATTTCCACCTCGCGCTGCTCTTCCAGCACGGTGGCCGGCAGGCTGACCGCGAAATCGAAGCGGGCCGGCACTCCGGGCGTGATCCGGCGCAGCAGCGGATTGCGGGTCACGAAGGTGGTACCGGCCGGCAGGGTGGCCGCGTCCACCTTCAGGATGAAGTTGCGGCCGCGCGCCAGGCCACCGCCGGACACGCCGACAAGGTGGTAGCGCCCGAACTGGTCGGTCTCCATCAACAGCCCTTCCACCGAGCCGATCCGTACGCCGGGAATGCCGCTCTCGTCGATGCCGGCGTTGGCGATCACGTAATCGACCACGTAGCCGCCCTCGCCCGGCATCACCTTGCGGCTCACGCTCGGCTGGGCCGCGGTGAGGCCCTTGGCGGCATCGCCCTCACGTTGCTGGCGGGTGCTGCCGTCGGCCGCCAGGTGCACGCTGACGCCCTGCCGGCTGGTCAGCACGAAATCGTCGGTGAAGCGCGGCTCGCGCAGCCGCTGGCGGACCACGATCGTTCCTGCCGGTGCGGCCTCGCTGCTGCGTCCGCCCAGCTCGCCCAGGGCAAGCCCATGCAGCAGCGGCGCGCTGGCGTCGGCCACCGGCTGCGGGCCGTTGCCGCGGTCGATGGTGGTCGACCCGGCGATGTAGGCCTCGGCGGCGAAGCCACCCTGTGCCTTGAGGCCGGTCAACGCGGCGCTGTCCTGCCAGCCGTCGCCGTCGCGGTCATCGAACACGCTGCCGATGATGAGGCTGTCGTCCAGCAGCGGGTCGCTGCCGGTCACCACTTCGGCGGTGGCCACGTTGGAGGCGGCCTTGTCGGTGGGCGCGAAGGTCTGCGCCCGGTTGATCAGCGTGCCCGGCCGCACACCCGCGCCAACCCGCATCAGGTAGGAAATGCGCGCGGTATTGCCGGCGGCGATGTCGAGGTCGTTGATGCGCAGCGGCGCGCTACCGCTCGCGGTGACGGAATGATCGTCATCATCGCCCTGCAGCGACCCCTCCACGTAAGTGAAGCCTGGCGCCGGGGTATCGATCAGATAGCCATCCACCAGATCGATATCGCCCACGTTCTGCGCGGTCAGGGTGTAGCGCACCAGATCGCCCACCTTCACTTCGCGCACGTTGGCGACCTTGCCCAGCCGGATATCGGCCGGCGCGTTTTCCACGGCGATGACGGCTGCTGCGGTGGCGGTGGCGCTGGCCAGCCCGGCCCCGGTGGGCTGGCCGGTGGCGAGCACGGTGTTGTTCAACTGGCCACCCTCCACGCCGGCATCGGCTTCGGTGATGGTGTGGTCGTAGCTGGCACAGGCAGCGCTCTGCCCCGGCGCGAGCTGGGTGGGTGCGCAACTGAGCAGCGTCGGCGTGCCGCCCTGCAGGGTGTCCTGGATCACCAGCTGGTCCAGGGTCACGTTGCCGATGTTGGTGGCGGTCACCGCATAGGTCACCACGTCGTCGGCATTGCCCTTGCCCGTGGTACCGCGGTCCACGCTGAGCGTGGCGGTCTTGGTGGTGGCCAGCGCCGGCCGGCGCACGATCGGCAGGTTCAGCACCGGGCGGCAGCGCGCATCGGCCGAGCCCGGCGGGCACACCGCCGGGGGCAGCGGGCTGCCGCCGGGGCCAGGTTGCGCGGTGATGGTGGCGATATTGTCGACGGTGCCGGCATCGGTATCGGCCTGGGTCACCACATAGGTGCCGGTCAACGTGCACTCGCCGCCGGGCGCCACACTGGCGCAGACAATGCGGTTGGGCGTGATCAGCGGGTCGTCGATGGTGACATCGCTCAGCGCCACGTTGCCGGTGTTGGTGGCAGTGACGCTGTAGGTGAGCGTATCGCCGGTAGCCACGTCGCCGGCGGGATCGGTATTGCCGCTCAGCCGCTTGGCGGTTTCCAGTGCGGGCTGTTCGACAATGTGCTCGGTGCTGCACTGCACGCAGGTGGGATCGGGATCGCCACCGGGCAGATTGGTCGCGCTGACCACGTTGTGCAGCGTGCCGCTGGCGTCGGCGGCAACGGTCGCGGTGTACACCAGCGGATAGCTGCCCGGCAGCGTGCCGGTGGGCAGGATGCAGGCCAGGTTGCCGCTGCAGGTGTAGGCCCCGGCGGCGACCAAGCTGACCTGGCCCAGCCCTGCGTCCAGCTGGTCGGTGAGGATCACCGGCTGGGTCGTGGCCGAGCCCGCGATCACCGTGGTGACGGTATAGGTGATGGCCTGGCCCTGCTGCACGAAACTGCCGCTGGGCGGGGTGGCACTCTTTCTCACCGTCGCGGTGGACGGCACCACCGGATGTTCGGTGCTGCAGCTCTGGCAGACCGGCGCCGGATCGATGCCGGCCGGTTTGCCCGGCACCACGGCATTGCGCAACGTGCCGGTGGCGTCGGCATCCACGGTTGCGGTGTACACGACCGCGTAGGTACCCGCAGCGGTACCCACCGGCAGCGTGCACACCAGCGGATTGGCGGCATTGCAGGTGTAGGCACCGGGGCTGGTGACGGCCACGAAGCTGAAGCCATCGCCCAGGGTGTCGGTCAGCGTGAGCGGCTCGTGCAGTTCGTTGTTGGCGACGGTGGTGGTGAGCGTGAACTGCACCACATCGCCCGGCGCCACCTGCGTGCCCGATGCAGGTTGGGCGCTCTTGTTGACGGTGATCGCGGCCGGCGTGATGGCCGTGGGCGTGGTTTCGGTGTCGGTCGCGGTGGCGTCGGGTGCGCTGCCCGGCGCATCGCCGGTGGCCGTTGCCGTATTGACCACGGTGGTGGCCGTTTCGTCGGCGAAGGTGACCGTGTAGGCGTTGTTGCTGGCTGTGCATGCGGTGGTGGTGCCCGGTGGCAGCAGCAGCACGGTGCAGCCCAGCCCCGGCAGGCGCGGATCGACCACGGTCACCGGCGCGAGCAGCACGTTGCCGGTGTTGGTCACGCTGAACGCATAGCTGATCACGTCGCCGGCATCGCCGGTGATGCCGTCGCCATTGCTGTCGGCCACGCTGGCGGACTTGTCCAGGGTGATTGACGGCAGCTGGGTGGCGTTGATGGTCACACTGTCGGGTGCGGACGTGCTGGTGCCGTCCGTGGCGGTGGCGGTGTTGGTCACGCTGCCCTGGTTGAGGTCGGCCTGGGTGACGGCGTAGCTGGCGGTGCAGGTCAGGCTGGCACCCGGGGCAAGACCACCGGCAGGCAGTGCCGGGCAGCTCACGGTGCCGGGCGCGACGATGCGGTCGTCAGCCACGGAGATCGGGCTGGTGACGGTGACGGTGCCGCTGTTGGTGACCAGGTAGGTGTAAGCCAGCACATCGCCCACAGCGGTATAGGTGGCGGTACTGCTGGCCTTGTCGAGGGTGAGCCCGCGCAGCTGCTGCACCGGGGTGATCGTCGGCGGCGACGGGGTCAGCGGCGTGGTGTCGGAGATGCCGCTGCCGATGTTGAGCACCTGGCCGGCATCGACGTCGGCCTGGGTCACGGTGTAGGTGCCTACCAGCACGCAGGTGCCGGCAGGAGCCACGCTGGCGCAGGTCGTGCTGGACGGGGTGATCCTGCTGTCGCTGATCACCACGTTGGTCAGGGTGGTGTTGCCACTGTTGGTACCGGTAACCGTGTATTCCAGCACGCTGCCGAGCACCACCGGGTTGGGCGCATTGCTGACCACCTTGGCCATGCTCAAGGCGGGATTCTGCACCCCACTGACCGTCACCGAATCCGGCCCCGACGTGGTGCTGCCGGAGGTCGCCGTGGCGGTGTTGGTCACGCTGCCTGCATCGAGATCGGCCTGGGTGACGCTGTAGGTGGCCGTACAGACCAGCTCCCCGCCCGGTGCCAGCCCACCCACCGGCAGTGCCGGGCACGCCACCGCGTTGGGCGCAACGATGCGGTCGTCGGTGACCACCACCGCAGCGGTGAGGGTCACGTTGCCGGTGTTGGTGACGCGGTAGCTGTAGGCCAGCGTGTCGCCCACGCTGTCGTAGCTGCTGGTGGTGGTGGTCTTGTCCAGCCCCAGTCCCGGCTGCTGGGTGCCGGTGATGGTGACCGTGGATGGCGCGGAGCTGGTCGCACCGGACTGCGCCGTGGCGATGTTGGTCACGCTGCCGGTATCCAGGTCGGCCTGGGTCACGGTGTAGGTGCCTGTGCAGGTCACGCTGGTACCCGGGGCGAGCCCGCCGGCCGGCAGCGCGGGGCAACTGACCGAAGCGATGCGGTCGTCACTGATGGTCACCGGGTCGGTCAGGGTGATGTTGCCGGTATTGGTGACCAGGTAGCTGTAGGGCAGTACGGTGCCCACTGCGTTGAAGCCGGTGGCGGTGCTGCTCTTGACCAGCGCGAGCGCACGGTTCTGCACGGCCGTGATGGTGGCCTGCGCGGTGGCCGGGGCGACACTGCCCTGCGCCGGCACCACGCTGGCGCTGGCGGTGTTGGTCACGCTGCCGGCATCCAGGTCGGCCTGGGTGATCTGATAGGTGCCGGTGCAGGTGGTGCCCGCGCCCGGCGCCAGGGTGGTGACCGGGCAGCTGACGCTGGCGATGCGGTCGTCGGTCAGCGCCAGGGTGTTGAGGGTGACGTTGCCGGTGTTGGTCACCGCGTAGCTGTAGCTGATGGACTGGCCGACGCTGGCGTAGGTGGTCGGGTTCGCGGTCTTGGCCAGGCTCAGCGCTGGCCCTGCAGTCAGCGGCGTGGTGGTGCTGTCATCCCCCGTGGCATTGGGCCCGGAGGGCGGCGCGCCCTGCCCGGCGGCGGTATTGGTTACCGCCCCGGCATCCAGGTTGCCCTGGGTGAGCGTGTACACCACCGTTGAACAGGTGCGGCTTGCCCCCGGCGCCAGCTGCCCCGGCGGGCAGCTGATTGCCGGCATGCCCGGCAGCGGATCGGCCACAGTGATGTTGTCGAGGGTGACGTTGCCGGCATTGGTGACCACGAAGCTGTAGCTGATGGTGTCGCCGGCGTCGGTCACCGTGGGCAGCGCGCCACCGGACGCGGTCGGCGCGCCCGCCGTCTTGTCCAGCACCAGCACCGGCTGCGGTGCCAGCGTGACCACCACCGAATCCGGCGAGGAACTCACACGCGCGCTTCCCGGCGGCGTGCCTTCGGCCGTGGCGGTGTTGGTGACGGTGCCGTTGTCCATCTCGGCCTGGGTGATGGTATGCACGCCGGTACAGGTAGCCACCGCATCCGGCCCGCTGGCGGTCAGCGTGGTCTTGTCGCAGGTTGCGGCCGCATTGAGGTTGGTGTCGATGACCGCCAGCGCGGACAGGCTCTGGTTGCCGGTATTGGTCACCACGAAGGTGTAGGTGATGGTGTCGCCGGCGTCGGTCACCGCCGGGTCCAGGCCCAGGTTGAGGGTGGGGGTGCCGGCGGTCTTGTCGATCTCAAGCGACTGCTGCGGCAACGGCAGGGTGACCTGCGCGCTGGCCGTGGTGCTGGTCCCATCGCTGCTGGCCGTGGCGGTGTTGTCGATTGTCTGGTCACCACCGCCGTTGGTGTCGAAGTCGGCCTGGGTGGTGATGTAGGTGCCCTGGCAGACGACGGTGGCAGCCGGTGCCAGTGCAGCGACCGGGATGGCCGGGGTGCAGGACAGCGCCGGCAGCATCGGGTCGCTGACACTCACGTTGGTCAGCGTGGTATTGCCGTTGTTGGTGGCGGTGAGCGTGTAGACGATGGCATCGCCGGGGTTGAGCACCTGGGTGACATCCGCGGTCTTGGTGAAGCCCAGTGCCGGGCTGCGCGCCACCGGAATGTCCAGTGCGCCGCTGCGGCTGATCGTGCCGGCGGCCTGCGAAGTCCCCGTGGCCGTCGCCACGTTGCTGACCACGTTCAACGTGTCCACGTCCGCCTGGGTCACCGCGCGGGTGGTGCCGGTGCAGGCCACGTCCGCGCCAGCGCCACCGAACACCACCGTCTGCCCGGGTGCGAGGTCGACGCTCGGGCAGGCCAGGCCCAGCGTCGGATCACTCACGGTGACGTCTTCGAGCGTCACGTTGCCGGTGTTGCTGACCGTGAAGCGGTAGTTGAGCGTGCCCGGCGCGGTGATGGTCGCGACGTCGGCGCTCTTGACGATGGTCATCTGCGGGCCGCGCACCGGCAGGTTGACCTGGTGCTCGCCGGTATCGGTGACGGTGGCGCCGGCCACCGGGGTGTCGGCCACCACCGTGGCCACGTTGTCGATCTGGCCATTGCCCGGCAGGCTGTCGGTACTGCCGCTGTCGATGTCGGCCTGGGTCACCGTGTAGACGATGCCGGTGCAGCCGCTGAACACCACCAGCGCACCCGGTGCCAGGCTGGACACCGGCGGGCACGACAACGACGGCAGCATCGGGTCGGTCAGGACCAGGTTGAACAGCGTCACGTTGCCGGTGTTCTGCACCGAGAACGTGTAGGTGATCGGCTGGTTGGGCCCGCTCACCGAAGCCACATCCGAGCCCTTGGTCAGGAAGATCGCGGGCGTGCGCTGTGGCAGCGCGACATCGGCGCTGGCCACGTCGGTGACCGTGATCACCGGCCCTGCCCCGATCTGGTACTGGGCCGTGCCGGTGACGTCGTTGTGAATCACCTGGGTGTCGTTGACCGGATTGCCCTGGTTGTCGATGTCCGACTGCTGCACGGTGTAGGTGTTGCCGGTGCAGCTGAAGTCGGCGCTGCCGCCGGGTGCCAGAGTGGCGATGGGCGTGCACGACAGGCCGGTACCCAGCAGCGTGTCGTCGGTGATCTGCAGGTTGGTCAGGGTGACGCTGGACGGATTGTTGACCCGGAAGGTGTAGCTGATCTGGTCGCCCACCGCGCTGACCGAGGTGCGGCTGGGAATCTTGATGAGCTCCGGCGACACCGTGCCGTGGTTGATGATCACCGCGCTGCCGTCGGTATCGGTGATCGGCGTGCCGTCGTAGTCGCCGGCGGCCGTGGCCAGGTTGGTGATCGCGTTGCCGCCATCGATGTCGGCCTGGGTGACGGTATAGGTCGCCGTGCAGGTCGCGGTGGCGCCAGGCGCCAGACTGAACGGGGCCGGCGGCGTGCAGGTGATCGCGCTCAGCCCGGCCTTCGGATCGATCACGCTGATGTTGGTCAGGGTGACGTTGCCCGGGTTGCTGACGCTGAAGGCATAGGTGATCACCTCGCCCGCCGCGCTGACCTGGGTGGGACTGGCGGTCTTGTCCAGCACCAGCTGCGGCGCCGGCGGATCCAGCGGCACGCTGGAGGTGGCATTGCCATCCACGCTGCCACCGCCGGGCGCCACCGCCGTGGCCGTGGCGTCGTTGTCGATATCGCCATCGCCGCCGCCGCGGTCGTCGATGTCGGCCTGGGTGATGGTGTGGGTATTGCCGGTGCAGGCGATGTCCGCCGGCGGCGCGGTACCGAACGTGACCGACTCACCCGGTGCCAGCGGGCCTCCGGGCGGGCAGCTTAGCCCCGGCAGCGCCGGATCGGCGATGGTTACGCTCTGGATGGTGGTGTTGCCGGCATTGGTGACCGTGAAGTTGTAGCTGATCACTTCGCCCACGCTGCCGGTGCCGCTGCCATTGGCATCGGCCAGATTCGGGGTCTTGGTGAACTCGGCCACGTAGCTGCGCGCAGGCAGGGTGGTGTCGACGCTGCTGGTGTCGACCACCGCGTTGCCATCCGGATCGGTGCCCTCGATATCGGCACTGTTGGTGATGACATCGTCATTGATGCCGTCGCCGCTGCCAACGCGGTCGATGTCGCCCTGGGTGACGGTATAGCTGCCCGTGCAGCTGACGGTGGCGCCCGGGGCCAGCGACGCGATGGGAATGGCCGGGGTGCAGACCAGGTTGCCGGCAATCAGCGGATCGACCACGGTCACATCGGTCAGTGGCACGTTGCCGGTGTTGGTGGCGGTGATCGTATACGGCACCACCTGCCCAGGCGCGGTGACGCTGGTGACCGGGGTGTTCTTCTGCAGGTCCAGCGTGGCGCGCGGCACGAAGGTGTTGCTGTAGGTGCAGGTGATGGTGGTGCCGGCGTCGGCGATGGCAATGAGCAGGCCATTGCCGGGATTGGTGTCGGTGCCATCGCAGCTCACGCTGTTGGTGTAGTCACCGCCATTGCCGCCCGGGAAGCTTTCCGCGCCGAGGCCGCCGTTCTCCAGCGCGTATACGGTGACCGGCCCGACCTGGTCCGGCCCTGGCGAGGTCGAGGTAAAGGCCGGGGTGTTGTTGGTGAAACCGGTGCTGGCGGGAATCGTGACCGTGGTGGGCGGGCCACCGCTCCAGACCTTCCGCACGATCAGCTCGGCGCTGCGCCGGTCATTGACGTAGGTGCACGTCATCGGACCATCGGTCGGGCCCACCGTGAGCGTGCCGGTGGTGGCATCGTTCACCACCAGCCCGCTGGTGTTGGTGCACGACAGGGTGGTGGTGTACAGGTTGGAGGTGACCGAGCCGAACGACTCGGTCAGGCTGATGACATCGCCCGCATGCACGGTCTGCGCCGCACCGGTATCGGTCTGGCTGGCCCCGCCGGTGGCGGTGGACGCCAGCGGCGCCAGGCCGGTGGCGACGATGGTCACCTCATCATTGGGCAGCGCGTTGAGCCAGGTCTTCTGCAGGGTCAGCGTGGTCGCGGTGCGGGTGTTGGTGTACGTGCAGATGATCGGCGTGCCGGCGTCGGCCGGGGTGATGTCCAGCGTATTCGCCGCCTTGCCATCGGTGCCACCCAAGGTGCCGCCGCTGCAGCTCAGCGCCACGGCGTAGTTGGCCAGCGCCGCACCGCCCATCGTCTCGGCCGGCAGGGTGGCCTGTTCGCCGACGAACACCGGCACGGTGGTGCTGTTGGCACCAATCGAGGCGGTGGCGGTGAACGCGTTGGTGTTGTTCTGCAGCCCGGTGGTCGCACCGAGCTGGGCCACGTCGCCATTGCGGCTGTCCGCTGCCCAGACCTTGACCAGCTGCAGCGTGGCCTGCGGGCGGGTGTTGGTGTAGGTGCAGACGATGTTGCTGTCACCCTGCCCCACCACCAGGGTGTTGCCACTCAGCCCGGTGCTGCCGGTACAGGCCAGCGTACTGGTGTAGTTGGCGGCGTTGCCGGGTACGGCGAACGCTTCCGCCAGCGTGATGGTTTCGCCCACGAACACCGGCACCGTGGTGCCGGTGTCGGTCTCGGTGGCGCTGTCGGCCACCGAGGTGAGCGTGATCGGCGAGGTGGTGCTGCCGGTCGCGCTCAGTTCCACCGTTTCTCCCACGGCCGCGTCCACCCAGCTCTTGCGCAGGGTCAGGTTCACCTCGCGGCGCGTGTTGGTCTGGGTACAGGTGATGGCCGTATCGGCCGGGTCCACGGTCAGCGTGGTGCCGCTGAGCGGCACCGCGTTGCCGGTACACGCCAGCGTGCTGTCATAGTTCGCGGCGTTGCTCAGCACTTCGGTGATGCTGCCGCTCTCACCGGCATACACGACCACCGCAGTGCCGGTCGTGGTGTTGTTGCCGCTCGAGGTCGACGGGCCGCTGCTGGCGGGATTCTCGAAGCCGCTGCTGCTCACGGTGGCGGTATCGCCCGGCAGCCCATTCACCCACGTCTTGCTGAGTACCAGCGTGGCCTGGCGACGGGTATTGGTCTGGGTACAGCTGATGGCCGTGTCGGTCGGCGCGATGGTGAGCGTCACCCCGGCCAGCGGGTTGGCATTGCCGGTGCAGGCCAGGGTGGCATCGTAGTTGGCGGCATTGGTCAGTGTCTCGCCCAGGTTGCCGATGTCGCCCGCGAACACGATGGCCGGCGCGCCAGTCGTGGTGTTGTTGCCGGTGGAGGTGGAGAGGCCGCTGCTGGCATCGTTGGTGAAGCCGGCAGACAGCACCGTGGCCGTCTCGCCCACGCGCGCGTTCACCCATTGCTTGGTCAGGGTCAGCGTTGCCTGCAGGCGGCTGTTGACGAACTCGCAGGTCACGCCGCTGTCGGTGGGCATGACGATGCTGCCGTTGGCGCCGGCCCCGCTGACGGGGATCACCCCGCCGCCATCGTTGCTGGCGCAGTTCAGCACGGTGGTGTAGTCGGCGGGATCGCCGGCCACGAAAATCTCGGCCAGGTCCACCGCCACACCCGGCGCAACGGCGGCCCGCGCTTGGGTGGTGGTGCCGCCTGGGGTGGAACTGCCACCGGCCAGCACGATCACCTCATCGGCGCTGCCGCTGATGGCCAGGTCCAAGCTGTTGCCGTCCAGGCCGTTTTCCCAGGTCTTGCCCAGCGCCAGGCCGAAGTAGACCGGGTGGGACACCGTGCAGGTCGCGGCGGCGGTGCAGCCCTGCCCACCGCTGACGGTATTGCTGACGGTGCCGGTGGCATCGGCATCCACGGTGGCCTGGTAGGACCAGCTGTAGGTGCCGGGCGCACTGCCCGCCGGCAACGTGCACACCGCTGACTGGCCGCTTCCGCTGCACCCGGGGGGCAGCGAACCCGGCAGCAGGGTCAGCCCGGGGCTGAGCGTATCGGTGAACAGGGTGTCGGCCGCGGTGGCGGTGCCTGTCACCGTCACGGTAAGCGTGAAGCCGATCGTATCGTTGGGCGCTACCGGCACGCCGCTAGCCGGGCTGCCTGACTTGGCGATCGTGGCCGCATACACCTGCACATCGATCGAATCGCTGTTGTCGCCGGGGTTGGCGTCGGTCTGGCCGGCGGGAAGCTGCACGCTGGCGGCGTTCTCGACTATGGTCTGCGCGCTCAGCGGACCATTCAGCGCCAGCAGTACCAGCAGGAGGAGCCACCGGGGGGACGTGGAGCGGCGGACGCGGCCTCGCTCCCCATCCTTCCCCCGACAGTGAACGCGGCTCCACTTCGTCACGCAGCTTTCCCCGCTTCGGCAGCCCGTACAGCTGGGTTCCGCAGTCTCGAACATGACGGAACCGCCCGCTAACAGTGTCCACCTTCCCATACCTACAAGCCTTCCGGGGAAACACTGCATCGCGCCCAGTAAATGTACTGAACGCTTCCATGCACTCATGCCGCGCGCGACATCCGGTGTGCACGTTCAAGCAACGAGAGGTTGTCGCGCCCTGATTGCGACGGCGACGCCTTGGACCCGTTACAGCACGCCTGCCGGCCAAGCGTCCGCTATCGGCCAGTAGCGGACGCTTCCAAGACTTGCACTATGCCGGTTCCGACGTCGGGTTGATGAGATCCAGACGTGCCGGCTCGAATGAACGAGTCTCACCAACTAGGTCTGAGTGAAAGACGTCCGCCATCAGATCGTCGGCTACGGGCATGAGCCCTGATTCGACGAGCCTCGCGCGGCTTTGCCGTGCTACAAGGTGGACCTCAAGCCGTGCACTCCAGTGCGGCGGAGCGTGCCGGTCTGCGTGGACCACTCCGTGACGGATCGTCAGGAGAATTTACGCGCGGGGAATTGATGGAAAAAAGGGCATGAGCGGCATATAACTTACGCGTGGTGATATATATGAAGCCCTACCAGTTCCAGCGCATCCCGAGCTTTCCGTTCCACGCCGTCTCGTCACCGTCCAGGCTCCAGTTGTAGTCGATGTCGGCGTACAGATAGCCCGTGTCGCTGACCTGCCATGTGCCGCCCAGGCCAACCTCGCCCCAGCTGCCCCCCAGATCCACCGCGAACGGCACGTAACCGCTGTTGGTGGCGAAGCGGGCGCTGGGTGCGCCGCGGAATTCGTGCCAGAGGTTCGCGCGCAGCCAGGCGTTGCTGGTGCGCACCATGCCGGCGCGGTTCTCGCGTTGGCCATTGCGGTTCAAGCGCGCGCCGAACCGGCCTACCAGTGAATCGCCGTCCTCGAAGCTCACCTGCAGGGTGTCCTCGCGCAGGTCGTCGACGTCGATCTGCTGCCAGATCACCTGGGCCTGTGGCTCCAGCCGCCAGCGCCCGTCTTCAATGGTCAGGCCGTCGCCGTCATTGAGCACGAAGGGCCAGCCGCCCTCGAGCGACAGCGCCATGCCGGTCGCGTCCAAGAAGCTCTCGGTGCTGCGCGGCGACTGCACCCGCATGTCGTACCAGGTGTACTGGCCCACGGCATCCAGGTACGCGCCTTCGGCACTGAACGCGGTCCAGTACAACCCGACCGAGCCCGCCTTGAACCGGTCATTGCCGGCGTGGATGCGGTAGTCCAGGTAGTTGTGGCGGACGTTGCCCTCGCCTTTCCCGTACGCCAGATAGAACCCCGCATGGCGGCGGCTGAGGTCGCCGGCATCGATGTGGCGGTAGAGGTCGGTACCGATCTGCAGGGCGTCGAAGCGGTAGTCGAAATCCGGGCCGCGGTCGCCGTAGATGCCGCGCCGGCCACCGTCGTGCTCACCATCGTGGCCAACGTACCGCAGCCAGGCGCCGTTGAATCCCCTGCGTTGGGTATCCAGATCGTCGCGCTGGCGCAGCAGCTGCTCGTCGCCGACCCGCTCGTGCAGGGTATCGATCAGCGTGCGCCCATACACCTGCGCCATGGCCGGCGCAGCGGCGATCAGGGACACTTCCTGCCGGTAGGCGGGAGGCAGCCGCGGATCCGGGTCCGGCGCGGGCGGTGTGGGCGGCGGCGGTGCTGGCGGTGTCGGCGGATCCGGTGGCGGCGGCACGGGAGGCACGGGTGGCACCGGTGGCGTAGGCGGCGCCGGCGGCTCGGGCGGCAGATTGGGGGGGCATGGCGGGATGGGCGCGCCCGGTGCGGCGCAGTCGATGACCGTGCGCAGGAACCAGCTGTTCTCCACGTCCGCGCCGCCGTCGGCCGCAGCGCCACCGCGGTACAGGAAGTATTCGTAGGGTCCGGCAACCACCGGCGCTGCCAGGCGGAAATTGTCCGGCGTGCTTGTCGCAGCAAGCGCCTGCACCACGCGGATGCCGTCCGCCCGGGTCAGATCGCCCAGGCCACCGCTGGCGTGTATCTCCAGCTGCCCCGGCCCACTGCTGGCGCCGCCGGACACCACCAACTGATCGGAAGGCGAATCGTCGGCAGCCAGCCAGGTGTTGAGCACCAGCGTCCCATCGCCGCCATACCCGGACACGGTGAGCGTTCTGTAACCGGCGGCCACGCTCGGATCACCCGCCGGCGGCGCGAACAGGATCCGGCTGCGCGTGTTCTGCAGCGTGGTGAGGTTGGAGCTGCCGCTCATGTTCCACAGCGAGTCCTGCAGGAGGAGATTGGCCGCGGCGCCCGGATCGGTCAGCGCCGCGCCATTGAGCGTGCTCCGGGTGGCCGTGATGTCGGCAACGGTCGGCGTCTGCGCGGCCGGCAGCGCGAACACGGCCGAGGCCGTGGCCGTCGGCAGCGGCGTGGACGGATCATCCGGCGGCAGGTCCGGTGGCAGGTCGGGCACCACGGCGTCGAGCAGCTCGAAGTTTTCGATATTGCCCACATGCAGCCACAGCCCGGTGCCGGTGGCCGTGACCGTATCCAGCGCGATGTCGGCCGCGCCAATGGCCGCCACGGCCGGCCCTGCGTCACTGCTCAGCCCGGTGCCGGTCACTGCCGCCGACGCCGCGGCCGGATCGCCGCGCACGAACAGCGCGGCGGCACCCGGACCGTGGGTGGCGATGGTCGAGCCATCGACCTCCACCCGCCCGCCATTCCAGGCAATGGCCCCGTGTGCGAGCTCACCGGTGGTATCCACGCGACTGCCGCCGGCGAGGGTCAACCGGCTGTTGCCCGCCCACGAGATCAGCCCGTGGGCCTGGATGCCGGTGGTACCGACCGTGCTTGCGGTGGCGTTGAGCAGGCTGTCGGCATACGCGGCCAGGCCGTATCCATGCCATCCGCTGGTGTTGATGGTGACGCCCGTCGCGTCGATGCGCCCTGCCCCGGCCGCGCGTGCGCCGATCGAATCGGTGCCGCGCGTGGAGACCGTGACGTTGGCGATCGTGGCGCGCCCGTCCACGCCCTGGATGTTGAAGCCCTCGCTGAAGTCGCCCAGCGTGGTGATCGTGTTGCGGGCGCCGGTGGGCGCGCCGCTGAGCGGATCGACATTCATCCAGACCCGCCCCCCGGCAGCGCCCGCGTAAACGCCGTGGCCGCTGATCCCCGAAGCGACGAAGCTGGCCGGGTCAGTGACCGGGTTGCCGGCCGCATCCACCGGCCGGCCGAAGGTGGCCAGGGCGGGATCGGTGCCGAGCAGCACGCCGGTGTAAATGGTGTCGCCGCCGGAGATCAGCGTGCCGGGTGTACCGCCGCCCGCGTTGAGGGTCATGCCGGGGCGGCCGGAATTGATGATGGTGACGCCCGCGCTGTCGATGGTGCCGCCGGTCGCATTGAGGCCGCTGCTGCCGGGACCGCCGGCGCCGATGTACAGATCGCGCGCGGTCACCCGCGTGGCCGCGCCGTCGGAACGGATCCCGCCGCCGCTTCCTGCGGTAAGCAGTGTGGAATCTTCCACCGACACCTGCGCGCCAGCCTGCGCATAGATCGCATTGGAATTGATGTCCAGCGTGCGCACGGTCAGCCGGGACAGCGTGGCCTGCGGGCCGGGGTTGCCGGTCGTGCCCTGCACCAGCACCCCGTTCGAACTGAATCCACGGGTGGTGATGACCGCGTTGGCCGCCTGCAGGCGCGACGTGGCCGTCGCCGACTGCGCCACGACAATGCCGGAACTGTTGTTGCCGAACGTGTCGATCCACGTGGTGGTGCCAAGTGGCGTGCCGTCGGCGGCGACATCCACCTGCAGGCTGCCACCGGTGGCCGAGACCTGCGCGCCGTTGGCGCCGGTGGTACCCACCGCCACGTAGGCGGCCGGGTCCGTGGTCGGGTTGCCGCCGGCATCCAGCGGCAATCCGTAGTCGGCACTGGCAGGGTCGCTGCCGAGCACCACGCCGGTCACGATGCGGTTGCCCTGGCTGAGCAGGGTGCCGCCGGTGGCGACCTGCAACCCCACGGCGGCATTGCCGCCACTGATGCCGGACGTATAGACGGTACTGTTGGAAAGCGTGACGCTGCCGCCCGCCAGGGCATAGGCGCCAATGGGCGCGTTGCGCTGCAGGGTGGAGATGCGCAGGCCGTCCGCCACCACGCTGCTGCCGGCGCCATCGGCACGCAGGCCGTTGCCGGATTGCCCGCCTGCGATCACGATGTCGCCGCCGGTGCCACTGAGGGTGATGTCACCCCCGCCACTGGCGAACACCGCATACGCGTTCTGGCCGGCCACGCGGATGTCCGCGTTCTGTACCCGGACCTGGGCGGTTCCGCTGGCCGAAAGACCGTGTGCGGTGATTCCGGAGGTAGTGACGTTGACGTCGTCCAGGACCCCGTTCGCGTCGATGAAGCCCAGGCCCCACGCGCCGGTTCCGGTGGAATCGATGGACAGTTGCGACGCCTGCAGGAACGCGCCCGATGCGAAGCGGGCGCCGACGTTGTTGTTGCCACGGCTGACAATGTTGACGTTGTTGATGTCGAACCGGGCACCGCCTGATGCGTTGAGACCGTGGCTGCCGTTGCTGGTCCCTGCCCCGGTCCCCATCACGTAAATGGCGGCGTCGTTCAACTGGACCGTCCCACCGGAGGCGCTGATTCCGTGTGCGGCGGTAGCCGCTTTGGCCACATAGGCGTCCGGACTGGTCACGAGGTTGCCACTGGCATCGACCGGCGAACCATAGGTGGCCGGATTGCCGGCCTGGGTGCCGAGCACGATGCCCGTTGCGATCAGATCGTCGCGGCCGGTGAAGCTGCCGCCGACGACCTGCACGCCTTCGCTGTTGGCCTGCGATGTGTAGAAGCGCGTTCCAGTGGACGTGAGCACGCTACCGGCTTCGGCGCGGGCGGCCGGGCCACCCGCGCCCAGCCGGCTGACGGTGGCGCCAGTGGCAAGGAAGTTGATTGCGCCGCCGCTGCTGGCGCAGGCCGTCCCTGTATTGGCAATACTGGTGATTAGGGCGACCGCGCCGGTGGCGTTGATCACACCGCTGTTGACGGCGAAGAAGGCCGGCGCACCGGCTGTCGTGGGGGCATAGGTGCCACTGGGCACCGCGACGGTGGTGCCATTGGCACGCACCTGTCCGGCAGGAACCGTGCCGGATACGGTGCTGCAGGTGGCGGCGTTGACATCCTGCGCCAGCACGGTCGTGGGCGTCATCGCGACCACGCCAAGCAACAGCACGCAGGGAATGAGCACGGCGCGTGGGCAACCGCCCACCATTCGGAGCACAGGCGCGCTGTGGACCGCACCGCCACGGCGATATTCCATCGACTGCATCCTTGAGCCTCTCGATGGCCTGATCCGCAATGAACGCGTCCGGTTCGTGAAGACCGGGGACCCCGAAGGGGGTGTTGCACGTGATTGCGGCAGGTCGACGGACGGAGTCTGCGTGATTCGCCCGATCAGCGCCTCTGCGGTTCTACGCAGGTTTTTCCAGTAAAACTACGGTGGCATCAGGGTGAATCTGGCTTGGCATCAGGGCTCTGTTATCGTTCACTTCACACTCACACTCAATGCAGCTGATGCGCGATGAGTCCCGGCCACCAAGACAAGGAATTGCCGGGCACAGATAGGTTCGTGAACCGTCGCTAATCTCGCCAGCAAGCGTCCCGAGGCGCGCCGTGGTCGGAAGGATTGCTCCCCAACCCCGAAGAGATTTTCCAATTCACTTCCCTGTCCACTCGATTTCCGATATTCGTTTCCGGCGAAGGATCGACGTAAGCGCAGATCATTTTACGCAGGCACGGTTGACGCTCCCAACTTGGAGAATCCTATGCCATCTCAATTCGCACCGTGGAACAAGGGAAAGTTGGTCGGTCAAAAGACACCGCTCAGACTCAGCGACATATGGTCGATTAGCGTGCGCCTACAGCTTGCCGGGCGTGCTCGTGACCTGGCGCTATTCAACCTAGCGATCGACTCAAAGCTAAGAGGGTGCGATCTGGTCAGCCTACGACTGCGAGACGTATCTCATGGCTCAGCCATTGCCAGGAGGGCTACCGTACTGCAGCGCAAGACAGGTAGGCCAGTACAGTTTGAGCTGACGGAGTTGACAAGGTCCGCACTCGCCGAATGGTCCCGTCAAGCTCAGCTACGACCAGCATCCTACTTGTTCTTTGGACAGGGTGATGGCCACCTTTCCACCCGCCAGTATGCTCGCATCGTCGCGTCATGGGTCACAGCCGTTGGACTCGACCGTCACAGCTACGGGACTCACAGCATGCGTCGGACCAAGGCATCACTGATATACCGCCGGACCAAGAACCTGCGCGCAGTTCAGATCCTGCTTGGCCACACCAAACTTGAGAGCACAGTGAGGTACTTGGGCATCGTGGTGGAGGACGCTTTAGAGATGGCGGAGCAGACCGAGGCCTGAGAGGGAGAAGCTTAAAGGACCCGCGGCCTCCACAAGGCACATCTGGAGGCCGCTTTGGGCCAGAAGCGGACACGGCCGGGTCTCCAGGTCTCGGATGGGTACTACCGCCGCTCTGCAAAATGAATGGGCCCGCGTCAAATACCGTGAGACGACCAGTAATTCTGTTGATTCCTGACCCCGCGATTGGGATGACCATTCATACAACTCTCGTGCACCGGAAATGGCCATGGCAACCTCCAAGCGTCCCAACTTCCTCGTCATCATGGGCGACGATATCGGGTGGATGAACCCCAGTTGCTATCACCGCGGGATGATGGGCTACTGGACACCCAATATCGACCGGATTGCAAACGAGGGCGCGCTCTTCACCGACTGGTACGGCCAGCAGAGCTGCACCGCGGGCCGCGCAGCCTTCATTACCGGCCAATGCCCGATACGCGCCGGGCTGACCAAAGTGGGGTTGCCTGGCGCCGATCTGGGCATCCAGCCAGAAGATCCGACCATCGCCGAAATACTGGAGCCGCTGGGCTATGTCTCAGGGCAGTTCGGCAAGAACCACCTCGGCGACCAGAATAAGTTCCTGCCGACCGTACATGGCTTCTCCGAGTTCTTTGGCAACCTCTACCACCTCAACGCGGAGGAGGAGCCAGAGGACCCGAAGTATCCAAAGGACCCCCGCTTCAAGGAAATGTTCGGTCCGCGCGGCGTGCTCAAAGCAAAGGCCACGTCCGAGGATGACGCTACCGAGGAGAAGCGCTGGGGACGGGTCGGGCGTCAGGAGATCGAGGACACTGGTCCGCTGACCAAAAAACGCATGGAAACAGTGGACGAGGAGTTCAGTGGAGCAGCATTGGATTTCATTGAGCGCCAAGCCAAGGCGGACCAGCCGTTCTTCTGCTGGATGAATACCACGCGCATGCACGTGTGGACACACTTGAAGCCCGAGTCCCAAGGCGTAACCGGCAAGGGGCTGTACCCGGACGGCATGGTGGAGCTGGACGGCTTTGTGGGCCAGTTCCTCGACAAGCTTGAAGCCTTGGGGATCGCGGACAACACGGTGGTCGTGTTCACGACCGACAATGGCGCTGAGGTGTTCAGTTACCCCGATGGAGGCCAGACGCCGTTCCGTGGCGAGAAAGCCACTAACTGGGAAGGCGCCTTCCGCGTGCCGTGCGTCATCCGCTGGCCGGGAGTGATAAAGCCTGGGACCATCATCAACGACGTCTGCGCGCATGAAGACCTGATGGTCACCTTCGCTGCGGCCGCGGGCGATCCGGAGGTGAAGCAGAAGTGCCTCAAAGGTGACTACCAGGCGAACGGCAAGACGTTCCATGTGCATCTGGATGGATACAACCTGCTGGACGCCTTCAAGAACCACCAGCCTGGCCCTCGCCCGCCGCAGGGCAACGCCGAGCCAGGAAAGAGCGAGTTCGATCAATGGCCGCGTCAGGAGTTCATCTATTGGAACGACGATGGCCAGCTATGCGGGATCCGTCTGAAAGACATCAAGCTCAACTTCCTGCAGCAGATGGCGAAGGGTTTGGACGTGTGGACACAGGAGTTCACCAATTACCGCATCCCCCGCGCATATAACCTCCGCAGCGACCCCTTCGAGAAAGCTGACGAAAGCGCCATGCCGTTTGAGACATCTAACCAGCTTTATTACCTGGTGCCGGCGCAGGCCGTAGTGGGCAGATGGCTGGAGTCATTCAAGGAATTCCCACCGCGACAGAAGTCTGCCAGCTTCAACGTCGATGCAGTCGTGGAGAAGATCATGGACGCGGCGGCCAAAGGGCCTGGGAGGTAAGTACATCCACAAGGACATATATCGCGGAAGCCACGCCCTGGGTGATCACCCATTACCGCTATCGGCCAGGAGCGGACGCGCGCCTCCCAAAAATCCGGCTGATCCGCAACGTGGCCGGCGCATGTATGAAAGCTCGCAGAGCCCTGGAAACGCCCGTTGTTCCGAACTTTCCGACGTGATGAACCGACCGCTACCATTGCCAGCGCACGCCCACCTTTGCATTCCATGAGGTCTCCTCGCCGTCGAAGCTCCAGGTGTAGTCAGCGTCTGCAAAGAGATAGCCGGTGGCGCTGACCTGCCAGGTGCCGCCTACCCCGGCCTCCCCCCAACTGTCGCCAAGGTCGGCGGTAAAGGGCAGGTAGCCGCGTGCGCTGGAGAACTCGGTGGTGGGCGCGCCGCTGAACTGGTGCCAGGCGTTGGCGCGGATCCACCAGCTTGTGGCACGCATGCCTGCATTGACGGCTCTCTCACCTGTGCGGTTGAGGCGAAGTCCCAAGCGGCCCACGGTGGAATCGCCATCGCTGTAACGCACCCGCGCGGCGGCATCCACCAGGTCATCCACCGTGACCTTCTGCCAGATCACCTGGGCCTGCGGCTCGATGTGCCAACCGGGCTGACCGGACTCGCCACTGCCGGCTTGCCCGATGGCCCACGGCCACCCTGCTTCCAGGGATGCCAGCACGCCGTCGCCGTTGGTGAAGACGTCCGGCAGGCGGGTGGACCGTGCCCGGAAGTCGTACCAGGTGTACTGCGCAACGGCATCCACGTATGCGCCACGCGGTGAGAATGCCGTCCAGTACGCACCGACGGTGCGCGCATCGAACTCGTCGGTGCCGGCGTGGAACTCGTAGTCCGGGAAGGTATGGCGCACGCGGCCGCGGGCCTTGCCATAGGCCAGGTAGCTGCCTGCGTGCTGGTGGCTGCCCCCTTGTGCTACCACAGCGTAACTCGTAGTGCCTACGGTCTTGACCGTACTGGAAGCCAGTCGGACTTCGCCGCCGTTGCGACCCACTGCACCCCACGAGTTTTCAACACCGATACCGCTGATCGTCAACCCGCTTCCTTCGAACAAGCCCGTATGGGGCCCACGGTTTCAGCTGATACCGTCGTGGGCGAACGATGCCTTTCGTCTGCCATGGCCGTTCCAGTGCTTTGGGACAATGCCACGATGCTGCGGTATGCACCGGCCGCCCGCCTCTGGTGTTCTACGCAGGGGGAGCCAGTAAAACTACCGATCCCCAGGCGGCTGTTCCGGCGAGATCTGGCGCGGAAACCATTCTGAACTGACTAAAGTGCGCCTAAGACGGTAAGCACACAGGGTTGGACAATGTGGCGCAGGATGGACCCACCACTCTCTAGGACCCCCTGCTGATGTCCGCTTTCGGCCCAAAGCAGACATCACTGGCATACAAGCCGAGCCCGAAACGGCTACGCATCATTAAAGGCACCAGTCCGATAGCTCGACCGCGACCATTAGCGCTCTCGTGGTCTACGGCAAAGTCAGGGACGGATGAACCTGGGCCAGTTTGGAGCCGGATAGGATTGGTTGACTACTTGAAGTAGGTCTTCATCAGCTGGGTCACGGCCTCGATCTCGGCGGTACGCGCAGCTTGATCCGGTTCATCGGCGATGTGCGCACGAAGGTGGTCGTTCAGCACTTCAAGCATCAATCCGTGCATGGCTCCCCGGGCGGCGGCGATCTGGGTCAGCACATCTACGCACTCAACACCGTTCACCAGACTCTGCTCCAGCGCAGCGACCTGCCCACCGATGCGGCGGACTCGGGTAAGAAGCTTTTTTGGATTGGCTTGGATGTGCGACATGAGGAACTAGTATACCCTACCGGGGTACTCTAACATACCCCCCTACCCTATGAATGAAGTGACCAGCGTAGCCCACTCCGCCCGGGCCCTCACCCATCAGTTCGGAACCGGGGACCCGCTTGCGGAACTGAACACCCGCCGCGCTTTCTGGCTCACGGCCGTCATGATGGCCGTAGAGATCATCGGGGGCTGGTGGTACAACTCAATGGCCGTCCTGGCCGATGGCTGGCACATGAGCTCACATGCGTTGGCTTTGGGCCTCTCGGCGTTTGCCTATGCATTCGCACGCAAGCATGCGAGCAACCCGCGCTTTGCCTTTGGCACGTGGAAGGTAGAGGTGCTCGGCGGCTACACCAGCGCGATACTGCTGCTGGGCGTGGCTGCAATCATGGCGTTCGAATCAGTCAACCGCCTACTGGCGCCAACCGATATCCACTACAACCAGGCCATCATTATCGCCTTCGTCGGTCTGTGCGTGAACCTGATCTGCGCCTGGCTGCTGCGGGACAACCACGATCATGGACATGATCACGGGCACGGTCATGTTGAACACCGCGGCCACGGTCATGATCATGGCGGCCATGCGCATGACCTGAACCTTCGTTCTGCCTACATCCATGTCATGGCCGACGCAGCCACCTCTGTGCTGGCCATCGTCGCGCTATTTGGCGGCAAGCTCTGGGGTGCTTCGTGGTTGGATCCGGTCATGGGTATTGCCGGCGCGGTGCTTGTCACCGTGTGGGCGATCGGCCTGCTGCGAGACTCTGGCAAGGTGCTGCTGGACGCGGAAATGGACGCAGGCGTTGTCGATGAGGTACGGGAGGTCATTGCCGATTCGCAGATCCCCGCACAGATCGAGGACATTCACGTCTGGCGTGTGGGCCGCAATCACTACGCCTGCATTCTCGCGCTGGTGACGAAGTCACCGGTCTCTGCCGACTATTTCAGAAATGCGCTCAGCATTCATGAAGAGCTGGTCCATGTCACGATCGAAGTCAGGTGGGAATCATGATCACCCCATGCACCAAGCGTTGCTCCTTCACTGCACGTGCTCCCTGCGAAGGATGCGGTCGCTCACTCGAGGAGATTCGCTCCTGGAAGAATTTGACGCCCTCTCGCCACACGGCGATAGAGCGCGAACTTCCAGCGCGTATGCGCATGCTTGGCGCAGTGGCAGCTCCGGTAACCAATTAGATGATGACTGCGTCGGTTCGCCGGAAGGTCGCAATCTTCAGTGCGGTTCAAGGTCCGATTTCGGCCACTAACGGACGTTCTAGCAGCTAGCGGCAGGCCTCTGCCGCCCCCGATAACCATCCCTAATCACCCTCTCCATCGGAAGTCTGGTTATCGCCCAAAGCGCACCACTGCCCTAACCCCGATAACGAACCCTAATCCTGAAGCTGAATGCCTCCTCCCGCGTTTGGCGGAGAACAACTTCCGGCCCAAAGCACCTCACAACCCGGCGTCCGAGTGTGCTGCTCGACTACTGCGTCTTCTACGCCGCCCTCTACTCCGCGATTCCCAGTGCATCATGCTTTCTGATTTGATCTTCCGGCTAAGCACCGGCTCTGGATGCCCTGTCCATGGGCGGCGCTCCTCAAGGGAGATCGCTTTTCGGAACGTCGCAGGAGTCGAACGCTACCGGGGTGTCTCCTAGCTCCTCACAAGCGGTCGCTAAGGACACGAGGAACTCAACCGCAAACTTTCAAGCTTTGAAAGCCCAACCGGCGCAATTTCGCATTCCCAACCATGCGATTTGAAAGTGCTTCCACGCCTAATTGCCCGCAATTAATTGCATTGCAATCAATATCTTAGCCATATTGCAGGAGGGTGCACGCACGAGTAGAGTCGTTGTCAGTGCGCGACCTTGCGCGACCAGACCACGACTGAGTACGGCAGATGTCCGAAGACTCGCTCGAAACGAAGTACCTGCGCACCTTCGGCGCTGTCCTGTCTGCGGCACAGACCGCGAGGATCCTTGGTTACAAGAGCACTGCGTCGTTGGCCAAGGCGCGCGCACGCGGGTCGCTGCCCTTCCAAATGTTCCTGCTGCCCAAGCGCCGCGGCTGGTTTGCCGACACTGTCGATGTTGCCGCCTTCGTAGATTCTGCGAAGGCATCGTCCGGCGGTTAGCCGCATTCCCCAACCCACCAGGACTCCCTGAGCATGAGCTGAAACCGCCCTCTCTGACCCTGGAAATGAAAATGCCCCCGCGTCAACGAGGGCATTGGCCTCTCGAAAGAGCGAGAGGTAGGAAGCACTAAACATCCGTGGGTTTAGGCTCCTTCATTTCTTCCGCGAAGTCAAGCCGCCAGTGATGGTCGGCCAGACAGGTGTTGCCTTCGCATGGGCCGGCATATGCCGACCCGCGGGAAGGTTGCGCCCTGGCCCGCCCCGTCTCTCGCGGTGCGGTGCCACCGTGCACCTAATCCGGAGAAAACCATGCCTTCAGGAGCAGCCTGCCCGGGAGCGTTCGACACTGCCCGGGTAAATCACCACAACCTGCGCCCGACCGAAACTTCCGATGCCGCTTGGCGTGGCTACCGAAGCCGGCTAGTCGCCACTTTGCACGACATCACTCGCCACTACCCCGTGATGACTGCCGCGAACAGTCACCATGACGGCAGTGATATGTGCGCAGCTCGCGCCTTTCAGTCTCGGTGCCATGCCCTTGCCGCTCCTCCGGCCACCGCGCCCCTTGCGGGTGGCTGGCTACGGATTCAATGGGAGAGGCGTCATGGCTAGTCTTCCCCACCTTCTAGGCACCGCGTCAGACACCCCGCCCTCGTCTAGCACGGAGGCGTACACCGCTCGCCCACTCACGCCCTCTGAATCCACCAGACTGGACGCCTACTACTACCAGTCACCAAGGAATAACCAACGCATGGTTGCTGTCGTGGAACCGTGCCGCTTGGCCTTGGCGCTGGATCTGGAGTTTGACCCAAGCGTGGCAACCTACGTTGAGCGCCCTAGAACATTACTGGTGCGTGGCCGAGATGTTGAGCTCTGCTTCTGGATCTCCAGGAAGTGTGGCACCGAAAGCTTCATCGTATTCCGCAGACAGGCCGCCGCCACTGTTCCGGCGCTCCGCGCCGAACAGCAGTTTTGCGCCGAACTGATGGAAGCTTCACAGCGTGCGGGTTTGGACCTTGCAATCCGGAAGTTGCAGTCCATTCTTGCAGCACGGGTGGCCAATGCCACGCGACTTGAGCTGCTTCCTTATGTGCAGGCAGCTAGACGGTCGCGAGGAATCAGTGTCTTCATTGACGCAGTGATGACCCACATGAGAACGCACCCCGTCAGCTCTTTCCATGCAATCGAAACGAGCCTGCGCCCGACGTTCGATTGGCGGGATATTCGCAGTGCGACCTGTCTTCTGGTACATCGCGGGGACCTGGCGATCAACTTCAATGAGAGGCTTCGGACCTCGTCGTCAGTTACGCTGGGAGCAAACCAATGAGCGGGGTTAGTCGCGAGGAGCTACTGTCCTGGGATCTACTTAGTCCTCAAGGGCTGACCTCAAACCAACTCAAGTCCTACCAGGCTCGCGTTGACGCAGTTCATGCCGTCGTCGCAGGCTCCTCGATCGCTGCGGTCGCGAAGCGTCACGGGCTGAACGCCAAGACGCTTGCATTGACGCTGCGAAACACACAGCAGACGTCCCCAGATGGGCGGCCGTGGGGTTGGCGCGCCTGCCTGCCATACAGAGTAAGAAATACCAGCCAACGCCTTCCCGCAGAATTTCCAGCCGCTGCGGGACCGGGAGCATTCAATTCGTTCCTGAGAAAGCTCCCGGAATTCGAAGAAATGCTCATAGGCTACGCCGGCCCACTGCCTTCGAGAAATGAGCGCAGCCCCAAGTTTGATCGATTCTTCAAACTACTGAAGAAGACTGTGCAGAAGTCGGTTCCGGCAGATCGTTATCCAGCTAACGACAAATCATGTGCGAGGAGAAGCGTCCTGCAGTACCTAAAAAGACTGCGTCAAGGCTCTCCGTTTGTAGATGATGGCTTCGCGATAGAGGACGCAACCCTAGCCAGCCAGCTGAACGAAGTGTTTGCGTTACAGATGGGTGACTGGGTGCAGTTCGATGGACACTCTTTGGACACGAATTTCAATGTTGAAGGCGAGGACGCGGACGGGAACCCGTTCTTCCAAACGATCCTGAAGACTTGGTTGATAGTCGGCTATTTCGCGCTCCTGAGGCTCTGCTGCAGCTGGAGGCTCTCCTACTCCACCAATTACAACGGGACCGAATTCAACGCGGCATGCGCAGATAGCTTACGGGAATGGTTCGTTCGTGACCTCGTTGCGCCCTCAATGAGCTATGAGCCAGGGGCGTGCATCGGATCAATGTCCGCCATTGGATTTGTGGCAACAGGGGCAATTACGAGTGTCGACAATGCGATGGCTCACAAGTTGAAGGTCAATAGGTTGCGAATGGCGTCGGAGCTGATGGGTGTCATTCACTTTGGGCATAGCCATATTCCTGAAACGCGTGGTCACCTCGAGGCTTGGAACAAGCGGATGGAAGAAGCGGTAATTAGAAAGCTGCCAGGCGGGTTCCGGCCAGCGGGCGAGCTGTCCGGCGCGACCAAAACAAATGGCTACAAATTCGAGAAATTTCCACTGCAGCCCACTGCGCTCGAAGATCTCATGGATGTCACGATTTCGGCTTATAACATCTCGCCGATCAACCCACTCCAGAACCGCACGCCAGTGCAGGCACTTCAGTCTTTTGTAGCGTCTGGCGGATGGCTATTTGCCACTAAGGATCACGAGGACCGGGCTCGATCACTTTCGAAGCACAATTTTACCGTAACCATTCGTGGCGATCGACGTAAGAGGCGTCAGCCCTATGCGCGCTTTGGGCACGCGAAATATCGAGCCGCATCAATGAAGAACAGGTGGGACTTGTTAGGCCAGAAGTTCGCGGCAGAGGTCGACATCCACGATGGAAGGTTCTTGCATCTATACACCGCGTCAGGAGAGCTGTTCGTAGTCCTGAGGGCGCTCCGGCCCTGGGGTAACTCACCGCATAGCCTTGCGCTTAGGCGGTTAATCCAACACCGAAGCCGAACGGATGGCTTCGAGATCAGTGGTGCAGAAGATGCGGTCATCGCGTACAGGGAGCATGTAAGAAGGAACTTCAGCTCAGAGCACGGCGCTGCGCTTGCAGCAACGCGACACCGGCGTGATCTAGACGCGGCATCTGAGGCTGCACTGGTGGCTCAGGAAACGACACTGCCTTTGGCCGAGATCGGCCAACAGCGAGCACCTGCAGAGGATTTGTTCGTACCCATTACCGGCCGGGTCAACTTGGGTCGGAAGGGGCCGAAGCAATGACCACGTTCAACTACAAAGGAGAGCCCATCATCCCGACCCGCGGCATGGAAGATGCTCTGACCAAGATCATCTCCGCACTTGAGGTTGACTACCGCGGTATCGGATTTCATTCGCTGACCCGGTTTGGGAAAAGTACCCTCGCGCAGTTCATCTGCGCCAACACTGAATGGACAGAATGCAAGTACGTGGCCAAGCAGGCAAACCTCCGGGTGCTTGGTCCTGGAGAGTCCGCATTCCTGGACTGGTTCATTTCACAGCTCGGCTCACAAGTGATCTCCCACCAGGCTGCTGACCGAAAGATCGAGAGGATCGTTAATACCGTTGATCTGATGCTCAGGGCTGCAGGCGGCGGATCGCTATTCTTCATCGCCGATGATGCAAACTTGCTGGAGCAAGCCGCCTTTCAACATTTCATTACAATAGACAACGCGCTGGAGAAGAAGGGCATTTCGCTCTTTGTCATCTTCTTGTTTCAGGACAATCACACTTCCAGCCGGCGCGAAGAGATCAATAGAACCACGGTCACACCTCAGGTCCGTGGGCGCTTCTTGACCCGCTACCATCGCCTGCATGGAATTCGAGGGGCCCTGGACGTTGAGACGTTCTTGGAGCGCTTCGAGGACGAGGTAGAGGCTAGCGCCGGGGCCGGCGTTACCTTGCCCAGGAGCCTTGCACCAGAGCTCTACGACGGGGAGTTCCGTTTACGGCATTTCAGTGAGCAGATTTGGAATGCCGGTTGCAGCTGTCGCGCCGCAGCCGGGCACTCCAGTCAAGATGAGTGGCCTCTCAAGGCTATGCGCCTCATTGCGTACTACTTGGCGACCAGAGTCATCTGCAAAAGTGGCTTCAAGGAGGTCACGTCTAGTGACATTGAAATGTCGGTCGCCTTCTCAGATCTTGCTGCCTTTGATGGCGAATCGGGAGCGCTGACTTTCACAGCAGATGGAGGCATCAATGGATAGCGACAGTGAGGTCGGAACTGTAGCCCACCTACCGCCAGCGTGGAGTGCCGGCATTTCCCCGTTCGGATTCGTTGTTCAGACGCTGAGATTCAATAGCCTTTACTGCAGTGATGGACATGGTGCGTTCGGCATTCGCCCAAGGTACACCGAGGATTTGTGTCGTCAGCTCTGTCTCTCCGCAAAGGCCAGAACTTCGATTGCGGCAAGAATTCCTGCTGCGTCTATCCTCGCGCCACTGTGGCAGCCAACTGCTTGGCAAGTATTCGGCGGTTCTGCGACGCACTGGTGTCCATACCTGTCTGGGTGTACTGAGTGCATGAGAACTGGGTATCACTCGATGTTGTTCCAGATGCCTTGGGTCAACCGGTGTCCGTGGCACTCGCAACCCCTCACATCCCAGTGCGACCATTGCTCGAGACCGCTGTGGCATGGCTTTCGCTCCGATGCCCCTCCCCTACTATGCCCATGCGGGCATGACCCGGTTTCGAGCCGGAATACCATTGACGAAGAAGGTAGGATCGAGGCCCTTCGTGGCAGCTGGATAAAGCGATACCTTCGCTGGGCCGGGACGAGTCGAGGTCGGCGAACGCTGATCGGGGTGGGGGATGATCTGACGTCCGCCGAGGAGGCGGCAGTCCTGTTTCGCGGCAGGGCTTACCCTTGGTACCGACCGCAGTACGCCTCGTCGGACGTGCTCATCAGGGCATCTACCGTACGTCATGGGCAATCCGTCGAAGCTCGCTCCCAGAAGGCCGCGTTCTCGCGCCTTGCCCCGTCCATGGGGCCAGGTCGTGACTTCTTTCTTGAGCTTCCTCAGGCGCTTGAAAGACCGATGGCGCGTATCACGGCCTCAGTTGCGGCGAAGTTCCGCGAGTCGACCTTCTCGGCACGTGAGCGAGCCTGCTTAGGCTTGCCTGAGGCCTCGGAAGGTGGGCAGCCATCCTCGCGCGCTTCGGTTGTATTGCTCCCCGCCTACAGGGTCCGCGAGCACCTGTTCCTGGATGGCCGTGTATTGGGTAGGCCCACACAGGCGGTCCTAAGGGAGATCGCGCAGGCAATGTCTCTCCTCCCGTCTGACAACCCTGCGATCGAGGCCCTGGCGCGGGCATACGAGCGGGTACTGGGCCGCGGCTTCGCGAGCTCCGCCCTTCACTTGCTCGGCCGACTTGACGGCTCTGCTACTGATGATGAAGCCGCACTGATCCGCCCAGTGGTGTTGATCAGACATAGAAGGAGCTCGTGCTTTCTGACTCTGGCGTGGCTGGGCTGCGCCGGCAAGAAGCGAAGCAGAGCCGGCGGTCAGGTGTAGTGAATGGGGGATCCTTCCCTGCCAAACCTGGACCGCCTCTTACTAAGTTCGTTGAGATGCAGAAATGTCTGCATCGGATCTCCAAAGGGCGGAATTGTCGGCATCTGTCCTTCCAGTGGAAGGAATGGCTGCGACTGGCATCCTAGGCCCAGAAAGATCTGCGTTGGATCATGGAGATTGTGGCGTTGCGATAGAATTATGACCCAAGAAATCAGTGGCTTAGCTTGCCGTCAAATCTCTGCGACGAACACTAGCCTACGGGCACCACGCGCCCGCAGGCTAGCCGTGACCTCTTAGATGACGGCGTAATAGATGTGCAGCCGGTCGTTGTAGGTCGGGTGCGTTTGGCCCTGCAGATTCAAACCCGTAGCCCCGCCCTGCGCCATCGCAGCCACCAGCGCGTTGAGCTCACCCTGCCCCTGGCCAGCATCTCCGACGAGGGCGTCCACATCGTCCGCGCTCAGCTGCTGATAGTTGCTGTCGTAGAGCCAATCAAGGCGGTTGGCGCTATCGGTGTACCAGTCGGAGAAGGTAATGCTCCCGCCCTGATCGGCCAACGTGGCCACCAGGTCGTTGTCGCTACGGTTGAAGTCGATCTGATCAAAGCTGACCTCGTTAAAGTACAGACTGTCTTCACCGTAGCTGTCGGCATTGACGAAAACGTCGTCGCCATCACCACGGGTGAACTGATAAATGTCGTAACCATCTCCGCCGACAACCATGTCGTTGCCCAAGCCGCCGTTGAGATTGTCGTCGCCCTCGCCGCCTTCCAGCAGATCGTTGCCGGCACCCCCTTCAAGGCGGTCATAGCCATCCAGACCGAGAAGCGTGTTGGCCAGGGCGTTGCCGGTGAGCCAGTTGTCCAGGGCGTTGCCTGTCCCGGCCGTCGCCTCACCCATGAGGATCAGCGCTTCTACGTAGTCGCCGAGGGTGTAGTCGATGGTGGATGCCACGGTGTCGCCCTCACGGTCCAGGTACTGGCCCGGCGCCGGGACCTCGAACACCGGCAGCTCACTGCCCGGCTCATCGAGCCCGGCGCTGCGCGCCGCCATCCTGGACTCTCCACCGTGGTCCTCGCCCTCGATGACGATGTCATCCACGCTGTCCACGAAGTAGAGGTCATGCCCGCCCATGCCCGCCAGGATGTCAGCACCGCCGCCACCGATGAGCGTGTCGTTCCCCACAGAGCCGAACAGCGTATCGTTCCCTGCGCCGCCGTCCAGCCAATCCGAGCTCCACTGGCTGGCGTCTTCCGGCGCTCCACGCAGGACATTGTTCCCTGCGTTGCCTAGAATCACGTTGTCTGCATCATTGCCGGTGCCGTCAATGTCGGCGCTGCCGGTCAGGTGCAACTCCTGGAGGTTGTCGCTGAGTGCGAAGCTCACGGAGGCCTTCACCACGTTGACATCCTGTACCCAGCCGTCGGCGTAGCCATCGTCGGTGGCCGTATCCCCCAGATCATCGACAATGTAGGTGTCACTGCCCTTTCCTCCGCGCATCACATCCGCACCCGCCCCGCCATCTAGCAGGTCGTTACCCTCCGCGCCGTCGAGCGTGTCCGCCCCACGCAAGCCGTAAAGCGTGTCGTTGCCAATGCCACCCAGCAGGGTGTCATTGCCGGGCGTGCCGGTGAGCACCTTGTCGGGGAGCACGGTATGGGCGTGGAGCCACGCCGAATCCCAGACGGTGCCGTCGGCGAACGTCATCGACTCGACGGCGGCAGCGCCGTCAACCGCGAAGAAACTGGTGACGACCAATACCGACAGGCCGGCCACCTGGACGACCATGTCCTCGCCAAGCTTGTAAAGCGCCACGTCTTCGGGTGCTACCCCGTCGTGGAACAGGACCCGATCCGTGCCCCCCGCATCGAGTATTTCCAGGCGTCCATATCCTTTGCCAATCGCATACGTGTCGTCGTGAGTGCCAGTGAATAGTCGGCCACCTCCCTGGTCGATGTCGTACCAGGTTGCACCGCTGTTTTCCCGGTGGACCTCGCCTACGCCACCTTGGGTGGTAACAACATAGCCACCAAGATCTGGGAAGTAGTACAGGCTGGCGTCGATATTCACTAGCATAGGGTCCAGTGGGCTGCCCAGATGGGCGACGATGTCGTCAGCCGTCCAGATCGTTCCGTCGGCGAAATGCAGTGCGTCCATTGCACCACCCTGCCGCCCCGGTTCATCCGCCTGGAAGTGGCCCAGTACCATCAGCCTGTCTTCATGACCGTCGATGTCCACGACCAATGCATCGCCGGAGCGCGCCAGGCGGATGTTGGCCGTAGTAATGCCCTCTCCGAGCTCCACGATGTCGTGATCGGTGCTGACGCTGGAACCATTGACGATGAAGTCTTGGTCAGACCCCAGGCCGAAACGATAGGTGTCATTGCCAGCGTCGCCGCTGAGGACGTCCGCGCCGCTGCCGCCGATGAGGATGTCATCGCCGTCTCCACCGTTGATCCGATCGTTGCCCGCCCCGCCCAATAGCATGTCGTTATGGTCCAGCGCCATGACGCGGTCGTTGCCTGCACCTGCATCGATGAAGTCATCCTTTGCGTAGTGGCCGAGCAGGTTGTCGTCCCGATACGAACCACGCATTGCCTGTTGCAGGATCTCCTCGAAGTTCCAGGCGGTGCCGTCGGCAAACTCAACCTTCTCGATGGTGTCAAGGGGGTTGGTGGTCCCGAAACTGTAGAAGTCATTGACCGTTATCGAGTCTCCGGTCCCCTCGATGATGAATCTAATTATGCTGGGCTGATCGTTTCTGCGGTGAATGACAACGTCTTCGACTCGCACGCTGGCATCGAAGCGCAGCGTGTCGATGTCACCTTCCTGGGGTCCCGGTTCCCCCAGCCAGGCGAACTCGCCCAGGACATCCTTGCCGCCTCCTCGACCGAAGACATAGGTATCCGAGCCGCCGTTTCCGACCAGCCAGTCATCGCCGGCGCCACCATTGATAGTGTCATCGCCCTCTTCCCCGTTGACCCAGTCATCACCGGCACCCCCGAACATCACATCGTTGCCCTCCATGCCCCACATGGAGTCGACACCATCGCCCCCATCCATGAAGTCGTCATCTCCCCCGTCGACCCACCAGTAGCGATAATGAATATCTCCGTACATCAGGTCATTGCCGTTGCCGCCATATAGCCGGTCTTCACCCCAGCCGCCGGAAAGGAAGTCGTCACCGTCACCACCAAAGAGCGTGTCGTAACCGGATTGCCCATACAGTTCGTCATCGCCGCCGTATCCGTACAGCACGTCGTCCTCGCCGGTGCCTTCGATCACGTTGCCTGATGACCACAACATGTCCTGCGTGAGCTCGGTGCCGTCTCCGAATACGATCCGGGCAGTGGGTCCATTGGCCCCGTTGTACCCTTCGATGGTCAGGGTCTCGCCGGTTTCTTCCAGGGTGAGAAGAAGTGAGCCGCCCTGCATTGCGAAACGAACCTCCAATGGGCCGGCGATGTCGAAGAGCTGCACCTGGCGTAAGTCAGTGCCACCGTCAGCGACGATAGTGTCATTTCCGTAGCCGGTGCCATAGCGGAACACGTCAATGCCGCCGCCACCAATGAGGCGATCATCCCCGGCACCCCCGTCCAGCACGTCATTGCCCTCGCCGCCATCAAGTGTGTCGTTGTCATCACCACCAAACAGCCGGTCGCTGCCCGCTCCGCCCTGCAGGTGGTCGTTGCCGGCGCCACCATAGAGCAGGTCACTGCCGGCAAGGCCGCCGATGAGGTCGTTGCCGCCCCCGCCGTAGAGCTGATCGTCCCCCTCGGTGGCGCCAGCCACCGGTAGCCCCGGAAGGCCATTGCCACCGCCGCGCAGGTCGCTGGCGCGCAGGAACGTGCCATCGGCGAATTCAATGACATGGGTGCCGTTGGTGATTGCCAGGAAACCCTGCAGGTTCACGGCGCTGACGTATCCACTGGTGTGGAAGACGATGGAAACGTCGTCGCCCGTGACGGTGATCTGGGCTTCGGCGCGGGTCATGCCATCCTTGAAGCGGATGATGTCGCTGCCGCCGTCAGCGGCGCCCAGGTTGAGCACATTGTCCCAGCCGAAGCCGAGGCCAAACTCGTACACGTCATTGCCGGTACCGCCATCGAGCTGATCGTTGCCGGTGAAACCAATCAGCAGGTCGTTGCCGCCGCCGCCGGAAATGGCATCGTCACCCATGCCTCCGTAGAGGGTTTCGTTACCAGATCCGCCCAGCACGAGGCCGCCTTCGTCGCCGCCAATGACGGTCCCGTTGCCTGCGCCGCCGAACAACGCCAGCACGTCTGAACGGTTCAAACTGGTGCCGTCGGCAAACTCGAACCGATCCTCGCCGGTGCCCATGAAGAAGTTGGTCAGGGTGAGGCTGCCAGCGTATCCATCAATGCTGATGACCAGGTCGAACCCGTTCCCGCGCAGGAAATCGGCACGCACCTGGCTCACGTCGAGGGCATAGACGTTGTCCGCGCCTGCTACTGGCTTTGCCAGGATGGTGTCATGGCCATCGCCCGCTGCGTACTCGAACCGGTTGGCCCCGGCTCCACCGTCGATGAAGTCGTTGCCAGCACCGCCGCGAAGAACGTCGTCGCCCTCTGCGCCCAGCAGGGTGTCGTTGCCCTCGCCGCCCAGCAGCTGGTCGGCCCCCTCCCCCCCATGGAGGTAATCATCGCCGGCACCGCCGTCCAGAACGTCGTTGCCGCCGCCTTCCTGGTCCGGGATGTCGCCGTAGAGCACATCCTGGCCTTCGCCGCCCAGCAGCGTATCGTTGCCGCCGCCACCCACCAGAACGTCGTCGCCGGCGCCACCGCTCAGGTGATCATTGCCCTGCGCACCGCCCTGGAAGTCGTCGCCGGCCAGGTAATCGTCGCCGTCCTCACCGTCCAAGGTGTCATCGCCGGCACCGCCCAGCATGGTGTCGTTGTCGCCACCGCCCTTCAGAAGGTCGTTGTCTGCTTCGCCGTAGAGCTCGTCGGCGCCCGCGCCGCCCATCAACTGGTCGTCGCCTGCCCCGCCCTGCAGGGTATCCTTGCCATCGTCCCCGTACAGGGTGTCGCGCCCAGCATCACCCCACAAGTTGTCCTTGCCCTGCCCGCCTTCGAGCACATCATCGCCGCTGTCACCGACCAGCTGGTCATCCCCGACACCGCCGCGCAGGACGTCAGCGCCATCACCGCCCCACAACTGGTCGTCGCCCTCGTTTCCGTCCAGCCGGTCGTCACCTTCGTTCCCGGCCAGAATGTCGTTGCCCGCACCGCCGTCGAGCGCATCCTTCCCAAGACCACCCGCCATCGCGTCATCGCCGGCACCCCCGGAGAGCGAGTCGTCGCCCTCGCCCCCCACCATGGTGTCCTTGCCGGCGCCGCCCAGGAGCACGTCACGGCCTGCGCCGCCATCCAGGCTGTCTTCGCCCTCCCCGCCGATCAGGACGTCATCGCCTACGCCACCGGTCAGATGATCATTACCGATTCCGCCGTCCAGGATGTCGTCGCCCCCTTCGCCCACGAGACCGTCGTCGCCGGCCCCGCCATCGATGTAATCCCCCTCGCCCACCAGGGAATCTTCCGCTAGGCTGTTGTCGCCCCACAGCGTATCGTTACCCTCGCCGCCATACAGCACATCACGACCCAGACCGCCTCCCGCAGTGTCATCGCCGGATCCGCCATTGATGACATCCGCGCCGAGCCCGCCGGAAATCCTGTCGTTGCCGTCTCCGCCGTCGATGGAATCGTTGCCGGCCATGCCGGCGATCATGTCGTCGTCGTCGCCACCGTCGATGCTGTCGTTGCCCGAGGCGCCGTTGATGTTGTCATCTCCGCTGCCACCGTACAGCGACACGCCTTGCGTGGGCATGTAGGGATTGTTGTCGAACGTGAATGCGGCGCTCCCCGCAGGCCAACCATTCGGATGGGACCCGTCGTAATATTTGAGGCGGAAGCCGGACGAATCCTCGAACTTGAAGAATCGATAGGTCAGCCCCGGTGAAGAAGATGCCCCGCTGTAGTCGAAGCCGCCCGTCAGGTTGAAGGCATAGGAAGCACGGAGGTCGCCGTCCTCGCTGGTCCAGTATGTGTCGCCGCGGGTCCAGGTGAAGTACTGCCCCACGTCGTTCCAGACATCGGCCAAGGTCAGGCCAATGACGCCGCCGCTCCAGTACTCGAAGCCGTAGTTTGCGCCGGCGTCAATGATGTCATCGCCGGCACCGCCGTACACGGTGGAACCATCGCCAAAGCCGGAGATGAAGTCATCGCCGTCACCGCCATCGATCTCGTCCTTGCCACCTCGCCCATTGATGATGTCGCCTTCACCGTCGCCATACAGCTTGTCGTCTGTGCGGGAATCGCCACCCCAGATCATGTCGCGTCCGCCGAAGCCGCGCGCGACAATTCCTTGGCCGCCCGGCCCGGTCATACCCGGATTGATGTAATCGCCATTGGAGGTGCCGTTGTTGTTCGGGACCGGCGGTTCCGGCGGAACCGGCATGCCTGGCAGGGTCAGACCGAAGTCGCCATTCTTCCAGTCCAGCAGCGTGACGGTTGCATCGGGATAGTGCTTAGAGGACACAACAAGCGCTGACCGGCCGCCGTTGTCAGGGTTGTAGTAGCTCAGCGTGAAGTAGTCGTCGGGAGAGGCGTAACGGTTCTCACCGGTTCTCCTGTAGGTAACGCTGGCGACGTCGACAATTCCGAATGACAAGGTGTTCTCACCTTCGGAGTCGTTGATGATCTGGCCTCCTACGGCGCTCGAGTACAGCGTGTAGTCGTCATTGCCGCCTTTCCCGTATGCAGTGGTCCGACCCTTCATGAAGATGATGGAGTTGGTCTCATTGTTGCCCAGGACGACATTCTCTTTCTCGTTGCCCGTGGCGACCTCCCCGCCCGCGACGTGGACCGGCTTGGTGTCCCCGCCCTCCGGGTCGCCCGGAACGAACGGATCAATGGTGTTGCCTAACCATTGCATGAAGTTCTGCATGTTCTCTTTCCAGCCCAACGTCTCCATCAGGTCCCAGAAACCGTCTTCGAACACCGCTTCCCACACAAACTCTCCCAGCTGCGTGGCCGCGTAAGCTGCAACCAGGATGGTCCCAATGGCAGCAATCGCGACGCCGACGGGCGCGCCGATGATCGCGGCCAAGCCACCGGCGGCGGTGATGAGGAAGGTGGTAGCCACGGTTCCCGCCAAGATGCCTGCCAGCTCACCCGGCACACCTCTTGGATCGTTTGCCCCATTCTGGAAGGCGCCCGCAACATCTGCTGCCAGGAAGATGTATCCGATACCCTTGCCGAGGCGGCCCGCAGCGGGTATTGCTTTGGTGGGATCATCCGCAGCTTCTTCAAGCAGCTCGAGCGCAACCATGTGCTCGCTCAGCACGTGGTTGGCATACTGCGAAACCGCGGCCGCGTTCGGGCTGCCGGAGCGCTCGGCGATGGCCTTCCAGCGTTCTGCGACACGCGTATAGTCGATGGCGGTTGCTTGCTGCTGTTGCATCTCCGCGCTATTGGCAATGCCTTCTTGGATCCTTTCGCAGAGCAGCTTGAGTTCCTGCTCGCTGAGAAAGCCGATGGCCTCCTCAGTCAACCCTTGGCCCGCGTCACCTGCAAATTTGATCAGCTCGATCGCCCACGCCTCCTGGAACCATCTCTTCGACTCCTCGGAATCGGGCATCGGCGGCGGTGGCGGCGCGTCCATGTCGCCGTCGATGATGTAAATTGTCTTGTTGGATGTCGCCATGGCAGCACGTTCCCTGTTGTGGTGGGTGGGCGGGTACATCAACGGAGTTCGCCCTCATCCCGGCGAGGGCCGGGCGTGAGGGGCGATGTCAGCGGTCAAGCCAGCGCTTTCTGAACGCCTCGCGCCCTGCAAGCTTGCGAGCGTCCGCACGACGGACGGCGCGCAGGTCCCACCGGTAGCAGAGCACTGCCAGCGGAAAGCAGGTGAGCAGGTAGACCCCAAACCCCAGAGGCTTTGGTACCGATGCAGCGGCGAGCGCCTTCACCAGCGGCATTGCGTAGAGCAGTGAAAGCGCCGTTATCAGAAGCAGCCAGCACTGGAAGAACATGTAGCGCGTCGTCCATCGGGTCCAGCGATCCGGGCTGTCAATGGATTCCGTTGAGATGCTGAGTGCGGCAACCCGCAGCCGCGTATAGCTGCCGAGCAGGCCGCAGATAACCATGTTGCCGGCATACACCGCATAGAAATAACCAATGCTCATTTGGGCAGACCCGTCCTGGTTCAGCGTTCGCGCATGGACTCCGTGGTGTGCTGCTGCAACGGACTCAGCAGATAGTCGATGACCCTGCGTTTGCCCGTCTTGATCTCGGCGCTCAAGCTCATGCCGGCACTCAGACGAACACTGACGCCATCAATGCTCAACGTGGCCCGCTCCAGCTTGACCCGCGCTGGGAACACGAGCCCCAGCTGTTCATCCTGCGCCGCATCGTGCGACACACTCACGACCTTGCCGGTCAAGTAGCCGTAGCGGGTGTAGGGGAAGCTGTCCACTTTCACGGTGACCGGCTGTCCGGGCCGTACGAAGCCGATGTCCTTGTTGAGCACCGTGGCTTCGACCTCTAGGGCTTCCTCGCTGGGAACAACCACAAGTAGCGCCTGGGCCGGGGTGACCACGCCGCCCACTGTATGCACGGCCAGCTGCTGGACAGTACCGGAGACCGGCGCGCGCAACGTCATCAGCCGGTTGCGCTGGCCGGCCTTGCTCACCTCCGGGGTCATCTGGCCGATCTGTTCCTCGGCTGCGCGCAGTCCGTCCAGGGTCTGCTGGCGGAATTCAGTGACCAGCACGCGCAGTTCCTCGTCGGCCGCCAACAATGCAGAGCGGATTTCCCGGGCCCGATTCCGCTGCGTAGCCACGTCACGCTCGGCCGCAATACGCTCCTGCTCACGCAGCAGGTAGTCGTGGCGCCCGACATACTTTCCCTCCACCAGCCGACCGTAATCTTCCGCACGCATGCGCGATATGCGGGCCGATTCGTCTAGCGGGCGAATGCTCGCTTCGGTGGTTTCCAGCTCGGCCCGGCGCTGGGCGATAACGGCCTGCAGGTTGTGACGGCGCGCCTGCAGTGCGTCGAACTGGCTTCTTGCCAAGGCCTGCTCGGTAGCCACGCGCGCCTCCGGGACACCCGGCACGGGTTCGAAACGCAGTGCCTTTCCATCTTGGCCGGCCTCGGCCAGCGCCCGTTGCCGCATAGCGGTCATGCGCGCATTGACCAGGGCGTCGCCTGCCTTAGCGAAATCGGCGGACGTACCCGTTGCGTCCAGCTCGATCAGCAAGTCCCCGGCGTTCACAGGCTGTCCGTCGCGTACGAGAATGCGACGGACCACGGCGGTTTCGCTGGGCTGCACGACTTTGGTGCGCGAATCCACCACCGTCTTTCCCGGCGCCACGGCTACGATGTCTAGCTTGCCGAGTGTCGCCCACACCACTCCCACGCAGAATAGGCCAACGATGATCCGCATTGTCCAGCGTGCAGTTGGCGATGCCGGGGTCTCGATGAGCTCAAGATGGGCCGGAAGGAAGGCGCGCTCATCGGCATCGCGCACCGGTGGATCCATTTCGTGGCGGAACTTCCATGCTGCGCCAAAGACGGCGCGATAGCGCTTCAGGAAGTCGCCCCATGCATCACGAATGTGCTTCATGCGGCCCCCTGCTGCAGCTGGTACAGGTGGGCGTAGTGGCCGCCCGGCCGCTGGACCAGCTCATCGTGCGTCCCGCTTTCAACGATCTTCCCCTGGTCCACCACCACGATGCGGTTCGCGCGCCGTACCGTCGACAGGCGGTGCGCGATGATCATGACCGTACGACCCTGGCAGATGGAGCGCATGTTCTGCATCACCGCGTGCTCGGACTCGTAGTCCAGCGCACTGGTCGCTTCATCCAGAATCAGAATGCGCGGGTTTGTCACCAGTGCCCGGGCAATGGCGATGCGCTGCCGCTGCCCACCGGACAGGCCGGCCCCCTGCTCGCCCACCTTGGTGTCATACCCTTCCGGCAGCGTGGAGATGAACTCGTGCGCCCCCGCCAACGTGGCGGCCTGGATGACGCGGTCCAGCGACATGCCCGGGTCGCTCAGGGCGATGTTCTCACGCACGCTGCGGTTGAACAGGAAGTTCTCCTGCAGCACCACGCCCAGTTGGCGGCGCAGCCAGGCTGGATCGGCCAGCGCCAGGTCCTGCCCGTCGACCAGCACCCGGCCCTGCTCGGGCGTGTAGAGGCGCTGGACCAGTTTGGTCAGGGTGCTCTTGCCCGAGCCGGAACGCCCGACGATGCCGATGACCTCGCCGGGCTTGATTTCAAGCTCGATACCGGCCAGCACCTCGGGCGCGTCTGGGCGGTAACGGAAGGTGACGCGCTCGAAGGTGATACGCCCGTTGATCGGCGGCAGGGCCAGGCGGCTGCCCGGCAGTTCGGTGCGGGTGTTGAGGATATCGCCCAGACGCTGGACCGAGATGCCCACCTGCTGGAAGTCCTGCCACAACTGCGCCAATCGGATGATGGGGGCGGCAACCTGGCCGGACAGCATGTTGAAGGCAATCAACTGGCCGAGGCTGAGCTTTCCGTCGATCACCAGCTTTGCGCCCCAGAACAGAATGGCCACACTCACCAGCTTCTGCACCAGTTGCACGCCCTGCTGGCCCAGCGTGGCAATCTTGGTCACGCCAAAGCCGGCGCTTACATACCCGGCCAACTGGTTGTCCCAGGTGCGGGTGACGCGGGGATCGACCGCCATCGCCTTCACCGTACCGATGCCGCTCACCGTTTCCACAAGGAACGACTGGTTGTCGGCGCCACGGGCGAACTTCTCATTGAGGCGTCGGCGCAGCAGCGGCGTGATGCCCGCCGAGATCAGCGCATACGCAGGCAGCGATAGAACCACAATGAGGGTCAGCCAGCCGCTGTAGTAGAACATTACCGCCAGGAACACGACGGTAAAGAACAGGTCCAGGACCGAGGTCAGCGCCTGCCCGGTGAGGAAGTTGCGGATGTTCTCCAGCTCGCGCACGCGCGCGATCGTGTCGCCGACTCGCCGCGACTCGAAGTAAGCCAGCGGGAGGGCCAATACGTGCCGGAACAGGCGCGCCCCCAGCTCCACATCGATCTTGCTGGTGGTGTGGGCAAACACATATGTGCGCAGCCCACTCAGAAGAACATCGAACACCGCGATCGAAACCAGTCCGATCGCGATCACATCCAGGGTGGTGAGGCCGTGGTGCACCAGCACCTTGTCCATCACCACCTGATAGAACAGCGGCGTGACCAGTGCGAACAGCTGGATGAAGAAGGAAACGATGAATACTTCCAGCATCAGCTTGCGGTACTTCACCACTGCCGGAATGAACCAGCTGAAATCGAACCGGGCCAGTTCGCCGAGTACCGAGGCACGCGAAGCGATCTGCAGCAGGCGCCCTTCGTAACGCTGCTTCAGCGCGTCCAGGGTAATGGTCTGCGGACGCTGCAGGCGCAGGTCGTGGACCAATGCCTGGTCGCCGTTGATGCGGGCGATAATGAAGGCATCGCCGGTTTCACACAGCGCCAACGCAGGCAGATTGGCCATGGCCAAGCGGCCTGCGACCGGTGTAACGACCTTGGCCTTAAGCCCCAGCTTGCGCGCGAGCAGCACCAACGTGGTGTCGTCGAGGGGGCCGGCACTGGCACCGGCTTCATGGGCCAGTTGGTCGGCGTCCGCCGCCACGCCATGGAACTGCGCAAGCAGCACTAGGCCACGCAAGGCGAGGTCGGATTCCTTGGTTTCTTCCACTACATCACCCACGACCGACAGCGCCGCATTTCCGTGTGACATGTCATCCCTGTTGCGCAACTTCACGATGAGTGCGCTTGCCCCGTCGCGAAGATTGCGGGCCGGGTCACGCGATTGTCAATACGGGACCGACCGGCGATTGCAAACTGTGATCGGCTTCAATCATTTCAGTGCTTGATTGTTCTTGTTCATCTAATTACCTAGCGCCCGCCCACCTCGCCGGGGTAACTCCCCAAACTGCGGCGCGGTGAAGAAGCTAGATGGGCACCGCGGGCTAAAATCGGTCGCCACGGCTGCTTCACAAAGGCGCAGTTGCTGGCGCCGCGACGCAGACGGACGTCCTTCCAGCGTGGCGTGCACCACATTGTCCCCTTCCTGCTATGCCCGCATGGACGGGTGGGGAAGGCCGGCCGGCGAGAGAGGATATGCGCGGCGCAGTATCGGGTCGTGGCCGATAGCGAACACACGGGCTACCTCCGACAACGGACCCTTATGGCGGGATCACGCCTCATTCTGGCCGGAGCGCTGCCTCCAGCAAGTTGACGTAAGTATCCAGTCGGGTCCGGACAGCCATCAATACCCAGCCAACCGCATACATCAATACCATCGCAAAGATCAGCAACCCACCCACCAGATTCACATCGAACGCCCCTGCCCAGTCGCCCCATTCCCAGTTGCGAAACTGGAGGTACAGGGCAATCAGAACCGGGAACGGGCCCAGCTTCTGCAAGCCTCCGTACATTAGGCCCATCCGTTCTGTCATGCCCTGGCGAAGGGCGGTCACGAAGCGCAGTCGCTCTTCTCGCTGGTTACGGGGGAACTCCCGGAGCGACTCGATCAAGGTACGCCAGTGGTCGAACTCGCCGTCCATCTCCTCAGCATGAGACAGTCGAGGTTTGGCGTACTGCCGCCACTCTCGCTTGGCAGTGAGTAGTCCGCCGACGAGAAATCCTCCAATCTCGATGAGCAGGCAAATCGACGTGATTACGGCAGCTTGTACCGGAGGAAGGACTGAGGGAGACGCGCCCGCAGCCAGCAACCCGACGCCGGCGGCCAACAAGCCTAGACGAAACGACCATTTCTCTACCCGGGAGGGCTTGGGGTAGATGCTTTGATTGGCCCACATCTGAACCTGCTGATAGAGCCAGGAATACGTCAGCTCGCTTGTTTGGGCAGGTATTCCCTCATCAACGTCACCCCGCGCCTGCATATCCATTGCAGTCACCCCGATTCTTTTGGAGAGCCGCCCGCCTCATGTTGACGGCTGAGCCTTCGGCCGATCATACCGTGCCACGGCGCTATGGCGAGACCCCGGGGCGACGGTGTCGCCGCCCCGCTGGCCCTCACCCCTACCCTGTATTGCCGAGAACAGCGTCTCTGGATACGGAGCGAGGTACGCGCGCCCAAGAAATCCCGGTCGGGACTTGGGGCTACACAGCCGCGATAGGCATTGAGGGGGTCGAGAAGGCACTGGTGATGTCCCGCAGAAGCGCCGCGAAAACGTCGTCAGTTCCCTAGAACTCCGCTTCCTTGCTGGCAGCAGGCCGCAGCACTTGCTGCCCCGCATCATTGCCGATGCTGAGGAACCCGATTCCGCCGGACAACCCTTGTGCTCTCATAGGCTGCGATTGCACGACCGAAGAATAATCCGCGAAGAAATCAGGCTTGCGCCATTGCGCGGAAATCGATTCGCGATTGCCGCCCAGATCGTTGTTCCAGGTCACCGCTTTCTGCGAACTGGGTGAACCGAACTTGCGCTTGAGCAACTCCATCACACTCGGCTGCGCCTCGAACCCGGTGGTGTTGAAGCGCAGGGCAATTACACGCCCGTTGCGCAGCAGAACCAGCCCGCCCGCACCTTCCAGAGAAAAAACGTCATCCGCGCCCGCGCCGATCGCCATGCCGATGGGCGCAACCCACGCCGGGAACTCATCCGTGGCGAAGACCAGGTAAGCGTACTCGCCTGCCGCGAACTCGGTATTGCCCACAGCCATGTTTGTGGTGCCGGGCGCGACGCACAACCCTGTTGCCGGCGGGGTTGCCTTCGGCGGTTCCGGCGGCGGGGTCATCAGCTTGTTGAACGCCCTCGCCCCTATCCCTTTGTTGCTTCTGGGGGCAGCTGGAGCAGGCACGGATATCTGGCAAAGGGGCAGCGCCAATGGTGCCCCTAATTTGATTCCGAAAATGTCAGGTTCCGCCGCAGAGACCGGGACGGTAGACGCCATGGACAGTAGAACGACAAGCGAACTGGCTGCTGCAGTGAAACGCATAGGGCAAATCCATCCTGGATCATGGTTGAGGGGGAGTATATCCCCTATGGGAGACCTGATCCTGGCGACAAGCTCGGGATGCCCTCACCCCCAAGCTTCGAAGGGGAGAGCCCGGCTCTACGCTGCGCCGGGTGGCATCGCGCGCAGGATCGCCTCGACCCGGCGGTCCAACGCTTCGCGTTCGGCATCGGATCCCAACCGTCTACGTGTGGCCTGCTCGAAAGTGCCCTCATAACACCAGCCCTGCAGCAGACAAAGCCTGCTGGCAGGCGGGCTCTCTGGTCCGCACTCAAGGCCCATGCGGCATGCCGCGACCTGCCAGGCGCGCCCCGCGAGCTCGCCGTCGGCTAGAGCCGTGTAGGGCTCGGCAACTTGCATGCCGAAGAACTCACCCATGGCATCACCCAAGGCGAACATCGCCGCAGGATCGTTGGACGCCAGCACCTCTTCCAGCAGGGCAGCCGCTTGCACCTTACTCAGTGGTGGCTGTGGATTGAAGACGGTCTCCGCGACCCGTGCAGGCAGATCGCCGCCTTGTGCCGCCTGCGCATACAGTAGGCGCATGTCTTCCCATTCGATCGGTGCCCCGTCCTCCACGGCAGCGCACTCCTGCAGAGCGTGTTCCAGCAGGTACCCCAACACGGTCGCCTTTTCTTCGGTCTCGGCGCTCCGGATGCTGCGCTGGATCCGCTCCTTGTACTGTCCGACGTTTGGATTGATGTACATGCACCTGTCGTAGGCCTGCGCGAGCAGACGCTGAGAGGCTGGGTCGCCCGCGTCAGCGCGCTGCTTCAGGGCCAGGAACCAGGCGCGCTGGGGGCTGGTCTTGGTGGAGTCAGGCCTTCGCGAGGAACCGGCTGTAATTGGCGGTGCGGGCTCGTGGGCCGGCGTCTCCGCTTGGGCGGTATGGGTGGGGAATGAGGTGGGCTTCCATGTCAGCCACACGACCAAGGCCAGGGATGTTGCCGCCAGTGCCAGGAATATGCGCTTTGCTGTCATGAACCCAGGTTCGTCCGTCGATCGTCCCTCATCTTAGCGTTTCACACGGAACGCCATTACGGCAGCCGGGGCGTCGCTGCCGGCGCCCCGCTTGTTGCCCTCTCACCCGGCCTGCCCCAGGCTCTATGCCCAGCCCGCGCATCCACAGCTAACCGCTTGGTGCCTACACTTGGCCCATGCCTCCATCCACGCACAACTCCACGCCCGTTATGTAGCTCGACTCCTCGCTGAGAAGGAACAACGTCGCAGAGGCGACTTCGGCGGGCCTTGCCATTCGACCGAGAAGAATCGGGGCGACGATTGATCTGCGCATCTCATCAGGGACTCGCTCCATCATCTCCGTATCTGTAGGCCCTGGGGCCACCACGTTGATGCGGATGCCGCGGGGGGCCAGTTCTGCCGCCCATGTCCGTGCATACGAGCGAAGGGCAGCCTTCGTTGCGGCGTAGGTTCCGTAGTTTGCGATGCCGAGTGAGCTTGCTACCGACCCCATCAGCACCACGGCTGCACCTTCTTGAAGCAAGCCAAGGGCCTTCTGAAGGCCAAAGATCTGTGCGAGCACGTTCACCGAGAAGTGTCGATCAAAGTGTTCTTCGGTCACTTCGGCAAGTGATGCCGGCTCACTCAGGCCTGCATTCAGTACGAGGGCGTCGAGACGACTGAACTGGCTGCCAACCTCTCTCATTACCCGATCGATGTCTTCACGGACGCTTGCATCGGCGACGATGCCACGGCCACCTGGACCTATCGCTGCGACGCCCTCCTCCACCTGTTTGCGGTCACGCCCGGTGATGAACACCGTTGCGCCTTCCGCAGCGATCCGAGCAGCCACGGCCAAGCCAATGCCCCTTGCACCGCCAACGACCAGGGCAACTTTTCCTTCCATCTTCTTCATTCGTGAGCACCAGTAAAAGCCAAGAGTGCTGCTAAGATATACGCTGGATATCAAGTATCAAGAACGCACCATGGCTAGCCTAGATATACCCGGTGATACCTGTTCGGCTGAGAGCTCTGCGAAAGTCCTCTCTGACATGGCGCAGGTTCGACCGATGCTGGAGAAGATCGCGGACAAATGGACGATCATGATTCTTACCGTGATCTGCCCAAAACCGTCCCGCTTCAACGAGATCAAGCGCCGATTGGACGGAATCACGCACAAGTCTCTTGCAGACGCGCTTAAGCGCCTCGAGCGACATGGTCTGGTAACGCGGACCGTGCTGCCGACCGCACCAATTGGCGTCGAGTATGCGATCACCCCTCTTGGTCACTCCCTGAAGCAGCCCTTTGAAGCGCTGTGTAGCTGGGCCTTGAAGAACGGCAGTGAGCTTGAAGCCGCATGCAAACGATACGACCAAGGCAAGCATTGAACTTGCGTAAGCCTGCGGCTCCCATTGCAGTGTTGGGCCTGAACGCATTCGGGTCGGTAGCAAGCTCGCTTAGTGCGCGCTCGCTGCATCAACGAATGCAGAGAGATCCCGGTTGAAGCGTGTGGACTCCTCGAAGAAGGGCGAATGGCCCGACCTTGCATACAGTTCAACAGCGGTCCTCGGATAAAGCTCCTTCGCCCGCGCTGCGGAAGCGCTTGGCTGAACAAGCGCATCCTGCTCACCGTAGATGAGCAGTAGCGGCTTATGCGTCGAACCAAGTCCTTTGGCAGCATCGATCGACATGCCGTGGACGGCTCTCTGCATCTCGCTTGATGCCATGGCCGCAGCGGCGATCGTGCGCTGGAACGTTGCATCGTCAGGCGCTGTACTGAAACACAGCGCGACGAATTCCTTCTCGCCTTCAAGATGCAGTCGCAGGTCCGATGACGCCATGCCGCTGTAAACGGTGGGTTGAGCGACGAGTTGTTCCGGCTTGAGTTCGATGACCCCGCCTACGTACACCGCGCCCGCAATTTGTCCGTCCCCATACGCAGCCAGATAGTTGGTGGTGACAGCAGCCCCGAGGGACCATCCTACGAGCACCGGCTTGCGTGCTCCGGACTCCTTGATGACGGCTGCGAGGTCATCTGCCCAGTGACGGCCCTCGCGGTAAGCGTCCAGCTCCACTGGCTTGTCGGACAGGCCGTGTCCGCGCATATCAAAGGTGATCAACCGATAGCGGTGCAACTCAGGACTATCAACCTGTTTTTCCCAGCTGAGGTGACTCCCCAGCAACCCGTGAACAAAGATGATGGGCTGCCCCTGAGGATTCCCCGCCTCTTGAACAGCGATTTTGACTCCGTCCAGTGACTCAACTGTGTAAGCCCGGTTTGTGCCGTGCGCAAGCAGTGGTGCCAGCAACAGAACGATGCAATAGAGCCAGGTGTATCGAATGGATGAGCCTGGGGAAGAGACCATGGATGACGAACCTCATTGAGCGGAACTCAGAGGCTAAACGCTGACACTAGTGTTAGAGTCAAGTAGACGCTTCAAGGATTTCGCGATGTCCAAGCAACCAAGCAATGACCTGATGAAGATTGGTGAGCTAGCCGAGGCTAGCGGCGTCAGCGTGCGTTCGATCCGACACTACGATCAGCATGGGATGTTGGCATCTTCCCGATCAGGAAATGGCTACCGCGCGTTTCAACCGGTGTCGGTCAACCAGGTGAAGCAAATACAGCGCCTTATTGCGGCAGGCTTCAGTTTGGAGGAGATCCGTAGCTTCCCGGAATGCATGCTGTTGATCGAAGGCGCCCTGGCGTGCCCAGAAACCAGCGAGACACAGCGCAAGAGGCTGGCGATTCTAGACAAGCAGATCGAAATGCTAAACAAGCAGAGGTCTCGCTTGCGTGCCATGCTCGTAGCTTCTACGTAATTATCATGCTCTGCCCCCATCTGGTCAGGTTGGCCCAGTTCTCCCTACCGGTGGCATTGGCTGTTGCCAGGTGGGATGACTAGCATTTGGTTTTCCAGGTCGTTAAGACCGACTTGTACCGGTCCGGTTCCCTGTGCCAACGCATTTCCTTGTCCGCCTCCCGGACGATGCGCGGTTCGCCTGCCGGGCGAATGTCGGTCAACAGATTCGCGCGCCTGCCTGCCCAACCCGGTTGCAGGGGTACGACGCGCCACGCTTCCCCGCCAACCGAGATGTACTGCACGTATGGCGAGGTTGGGCGGCCCATGTCGTACCAAGTGCTGCACCACATGTAAGTGGCTACGACCGACCACGTCGATGAAGCCGGGTCGTAGTCAATGACGACCGGGATCAGGAACGATCGCCACACAGGAGGCTTGGCAGCGCCGTCCACCTGCGCGATCCGCAGTGTGGTCTCCTTTGGCTTCCAGCCGGTTGCACGCATTGCGATATCCCGAGTGATAGTGCCCTTCGCCGTGCGCTTCACCACGATCAGCCGGCCGTCGGACAGCCGCACTTCCTCTTTCCACGACTCACTCATTCGACTGCAGCCGACCATTGTCAGCACCAGCGTGCATAGCAGGATCAGGCGCAAAACGTGGACCCAGCCGGCCAGCAGACACACTGCCGCGAAGATCAGATACTCCTTCATGGCGCTCATCCTGCTAACGGGGACGCTCTGGATTGCTCTTGGTTGCCTTGGATTCGCCGTGGTCGCGAAAGCCTGGCGCCCGGTCAGGCATCTTTACGTCTTCAGCGCCCCGATAGGCCAATGCTACAAATGCCAGGCCCGTGGTTGCAGATACGGCCAACGGTATCATGTAGATACTCGAGTCGGGCCAGTCGCTGAACCATATGTACAGCCCAGGTAGCATGGAGATTGCGAACGCTGTCGCCGGCCCGGCGAGGCGGACTTTCAGGGCCAGCCAGAGTGCAGGAAGTCCATACACCAGGAGCAGCGGCACCATGACTATGTAACCGAGTAATGAGAATTTCAAAGCACTGGCGATGAGCGCCAATGTCCGCGAAAGTGAGGCGTACTCGAACAGGTCGATCAGGACGATTGGAAGTGACCCCATGAGATATCCGGCGGGGACACCAACCAATGCTGCGACGAACAGGTTGCGATAAGGGCGATTCGGCGGACGGGATAACAGGTTCATCGGGCTTCCATGCGTCGATTGGGCGGATCCCCGCGGTCGACTATAGCCATCTGTGCCGGGGTCGGCCAGCGGTGGGGTTGTATCCCGATCAACCGCCGGGCTGGTGATCATCCCTTTGGGGCATGACCTTGAACGCAAGCAGCGAGTTTCTATAGTTGATTAATGCAACGTCCCCTATGGGCCGGGTTCGGGCCACTGCAGCCACGTGCCCGGTTCGATTATCTGCAAAGCGACATCCCGCTTGCTTGCGCCCTTGCGGGTCCGGGGCGACGCTGCCGCCACCCCGCCTCGACGCTCACCTATCCAACCGGCCCCAGCTTCCAGCTGCCACCCGTCTTCTCAAACCGCACCATCGCCTTAGACAGCGCTTCAGGCGACGGGTCTTTCGCGAGGACGAACAGCTCGCGCCCGACACCCAAGTACATCCGCGTTCCGGGCTCGACGCCCAGTCCACGCATCCACAGCCCCCGCGCCTTCAGACACGGAATGGTTGGGCAGCCGGGATAGGTTTCAAGCCCTTCGTGATGAAGCGCGTTGATCATTACGCTCTTCGGCGCGCGCCAGAAGCCCCGGAGAAGGGCGCGTTGTTCGGGGGTCAAGCTCGTCCAGTCGTCGTGCATGATGGTTCTCCTCTGTGTTCTCCCTCGCCGGGATGGCGAGGGAGTCGGGAGGTTCAGAACCGCGGTAACTGTTACGGTGCGACGTATTTCCGCGAGGGTGTTGTATTTCGCCACCCTCCCGACACAGGTCAACCAACATGCAATCAGTCACCGGGTTCTGACACCCAAGGCACACCATGCGACAGAGGTGAGGGTACTGGAACTCGACGTCGTCCGGTGCCGGTTCACGGCATCAATTGGTTCGCGAAACGGCATGTGCCGGGCAAATCATTTCGTGAGATTCCGTGCGCAGGCACGCATTTACCAAGGCACCAGGTCGCACTTCCGGAGCTACTTGCGCAAGAAAAAAGCTCACCGAACAACCCCCAACCGTGTCGCTCCTAACCCACACCGCGCACCAACAGCAAGATCCCGCAAACGCCCTCCCCCGCCCTGCGCTACGCTGCCTCCCAGTCACTGGCACGGAGCAGGCGTCATGGGAGCGGCACGCAAGGCGTTGTGGTACATCGAGAGCCACTTTGCCGAGAATCCGTCGCTGGCCCAGATCGCCGAGGCGATCGAGCTCTCGCCGTTCCACCTCTCTCGCCTGTTCCAGGTCAGCACCGGCACCTCGATGGCGCGCTACCTTCGCGCGCGCCGCCTGACCGAGGCGGCTCGCACCTTGGCCGCGGGCAACGTACCCATCCTGGATGTCGCCCTGGCTGCCGGCTATGCCTCGCATGCGGCGTTTACCCATGCCTTTACGGAGCAGTTCAAGCAGGCGCCGGAGCAGGTGCGCCGGGAAGGCCTGCACGGACTGGCGCTGGTTGAGGCCATCAAGCTCGACGCCCCGCCCCTGCCCTGCGAGGTGGAGCCGGTACGCCGGCGGCTGGGCCCGCTGCGTGTGGCCGGCATCCGCGCCCGTCATACCGCTGCCACCGTGGCGTCCATTCCCTCGCAATGGCAGCAGCTGGCGTTGACCCGGGAGCTGGGCAAGGACATCGCCTTCGGGGTCTGTTGCAACCGCGATGGCGAGGGTGCCTTCGACTACATTGCCGGCATGGAGATCGGTGCGAGCGCCGCCGTGCCGTCGGCCTGGCATGCCGTTTCCATCCCGGCCGGGGACTATCTGGTGGCGTGGCATGCGGGGCACATCTCTACGATCCGCTCCACCTGGTTCTGGCTGTTGAACGACCACCTGCCCGGCTCCGGCCTGACGTTGGCAGACGCACCTGATTTCGAACGCTATGACGCCCGCTTCGACGACCGCACCGGACACGGTGGCGTTGAGATCTGGCTGCCGCTGTCCAACCTGAGTTGACCCAAGGAGATTCTTCCGTGCGAGTACTGCCACACGCCTTCGTCCTGTTGTCTTGTCTGTTCGCGCCAGTGGCATGGTCGGCTCAGCCCTCCCCTGCTGTTGGGGAAACCCATGGCGTGGCGCACACAGCCAGCGCAGCGGTGCGCGATGCCGGGCACAGCGACCGCGTGCGCTATACGGTGTGGTACCCGGCCCAGCCAGGTGCGAAGGAGCAGCCACTCACGATAGGGCCGCCGGGCGCGCCGCTCTTCGAGGAGGGAGCTTCTGCCGTGGATGCCGCAGTTGCGCCGGGCCGCTGGCCGCTGCTGCTGGTGTCGCATGGCAACGGCGGCAGTGCCCGCATGATGGGCTGGTTCGGGACTGCCCTGGCGCGCGCGGGGTATGTGGTGGTGGCGGTGGACCATCCCGGCAACAACGGGGTGGACCCGATGACGGACGCGGGCAGCATTCTGATGTGGAATCGGGCGGACGATCTCGCCGCCGCGCTGGCGGCGGTGCAGGCCGATCCTGTGCTGTCTCCGCATGTGGATGCGGACCGGTTGGGCCTGGTGGGGTATTCGGCTGGTGGGTTCACGGCGCTGGTGGCTGCCGGTGCGCGTCCGGACATGGGCAGGCTGGTCGCCTTCTGCAAGGCGTCGCCGAGGGATGGGGTCTGCGTGCCGCAGGCCGAAAACCCGGAGATGACCTTTGAGCGGCGAATGGCGGCGGTCGCTACGCCGGAGCTGGCGCCGTGGGTCGCCAAGTCAGCGCAGGATCGCCGCATTCCCAACGTTCGCGCGGTATTCGCGATGGCGCCGGCGATTGTCCAGGCGTTCGAGCCGGGTGATCTGGGGCGGTTGCAGGTTCCGGTGTCGGTGGTTGTGGGTGAGGCCGATGGCATCGCCTCGCCCGCTACCAACAGCAAGGTCATTGCTGATGCGAATGGCGAGGCGCGCCTGCAGGTGTTGCCTTCGGTGGGCCACTACGACTTCCTGGCCGATTGCACGGCGCTGGGCCGTGAGCGGGTGGGCAAGCTGTGCGAGGCGGGCGCTGACAAGGGCTCTACGCATCAGGCGGCTATCCGGCAGGCCAAGGAGCTGTTCGATTCCGCGCTTCGGTAGGCGCAGAAATGCCAGGGCACCGTCACGTGACACCTCTCGGTTGAGCTCGGGCTTCGTTCGGGGTCATGGCCGCGCTGCGGTTGGCCTTAGGCCGCAATGCTAGCTCCGAGCTTTCGTTGCCTTGGGCCGGCGGGCCTGCCCGCTGGCGATGCCGCGGAATGCGTCAGCCAGCGCGCAGTGCGGCCCTCTTGCTCAGAAGCCGCGCGAGACACCCACGAACACGGAGGCGCTGCCTTTCGTGTCACGCTCGATGAGCGGGCTGTCGGTGATCTTGTCCGGCAGCAGCTTGTATTGGGCAAAGCCCAGCAGCATCCACTTCTCACCCAGGGGCCGGAAGTAGCCAACGCCCACGTGTGGGATGGTCACCGCGCCGGGTTTGTAATCCACCACGCCGCGCGCCACTTCTTCCTTCAGGGTGCCGTAGTAATAGTTGGCCATGTCTTTGGACTGCCACGTGACCCCGACGTTGGGAGTGATACGGCCCATTCCCACGTCGAACCCATAGCCGTATTGCAGCGAGAATTCCTGGCCGCCACTGGTGTCGGTGGCGTCGGCGAGCAGTTCAACTTCCAGTTCGCTGTTGCCGTTGCTCCATTTGAACTTCGCCCCCAGGTCCAGGCCCATGTCGCGGTCTTCAAGCAGGCGGTAATCCACGCCGTTGCCTGCCAGTTCAGAGCGCCCGAGGTCCTTTACATCGAACCCGTCCATGCGCCCTTTGGCCACCGCGGCCAGCTCGAAGGAATCGCCTCTTGCAACCACCCAGCCGGCGCTCAGCCCTTCCAGGTAGAACCGCTCGCCGTGGTAGGTGACCAGTGGAATGGGCAACACCTTGGTGCCTTCGCCGGCGTAGGGGCTCTCGCTCACCATGGCCGCAATCCCCAGCCCCCATCGCGGTGGACCCTGCTCACCCGGATCACCGCCAGGCCCCTCCTGCGCCAAGGCAGTGGACGACAAACCGCAAGCCAGCAAGGGCCAAATAAACTTGAACATAAGACGACAGACCTCATCGGGAAGGAGACCCGCGCGGTGCGGGTCGGTTCCAGGTGAGGATGAAGTGGCGATGTCGGCGGAATGTCGTGGGTCGGCTGTTACGGAACGTCCACTACGCTGGCCGAGACATCCAGCATTGCGCGGGTGCCGTGGGTGCCGGAGTCGATGTCGAGCGTCCAGCGGAAGCGGTCGCAGATGCGGCCGATCAGGAACAGTCCCAGCCCCTGCCCGCGCGCGGGCACGGCCTGACGCAGGCTGTCGCGGTAGCGCCGCGCTGCCTCTACCGGGTTGAAGCCACTGCCTGAATCGGTGACGGTCACCCTGCCCTGCGCCAGGGTGATCTCCACCAGGCCCACTTCGGTGTTCTCGATCGCGTTGCGGACCAGGTTGCTCACCGCAATGCGGACCATCGCCTCCGGTGCGGCGATGAACGTGGGCTCCAGCGCGCCGCAGTGCAGCCTTGCGTCCTTGCCGCGCAGCAGGTGTTCGTGGTCGCGTGCCACGTGGGGCAGGAAGTCATGCAGGGCGGTAACATCCGTGACCTCGTCATCCGGTGGCGCTTCGCGTGCCAGGTACAGCAGCGCCACCATTGTTTCGGAAAGGTCTTCCACGGCGTGTTCGATCCGCGCCAACGCCGGCTGCGAGGCATCCGGCAGCGGCAATTGGCGCAGCACGTCTGCGGCGCCGGCAATCACGGCGATGGGCGTGCGGAATTCGTGACTGGCCTGGTCCAGCAGGCTGCGCTCGCGCTGGATGAACTGCGCTACCCGGTCCAGGTGCGCGTTGCTGGCCTGCGCGATGACCTGGATTTCTTCGCGCTGGTAGTCGGTCGGCAGGCGCGCGCCGGTGTCGCTGGGGTCGATGGCCTGCATGCGCGCGGCCAGGTCACGTACCGGTCGCACCAGGTTGGCGTGCAGCCAGGCGATGAAACCGCCAATCACCGCAGCGAAGCACACTATCCAGAGCAGGCTCAGGCGTGCGTAGCGGTTCTGCTGCTGTTCCAGGGGCTCGATGTCCACCAGCGTCACGAGCCTGCCCCGGGGAAGATCCGCTACTACCGCGTGATAGGTCGTGCCCGCTTCAAGGTTTACCGCGTCATCCAGCAGCGAGGCCTCGGAGCTGTAGTTTCCCGCCGGCAGGTTGGCCAGCGGGCGCGGCAGGTCCGGCGGCGCTACGCCGCCCGGCAGGTACCAGGAGCGGACCAGCCCCTCGCGTGGCAGTTCCCCGGCGCGGCCTTGGCGCACCCGTTCGGCGTGGTCGTTGGAGATCGCACGCGTAAGGTCGGCCCAATAGCGACCTTCCATCAGCAGCTGGCCGCTGAAGCTCTGCACTGCGATGGCCAACAGCACCAGCAGACCGATCAGGATCAGGGCCACGCTGGTCCACCAGTGCACGCCGCGCCGGCGCGGCGCCCTATCCACTTGCGCTCAGCCGGTAGCCGGAACCGGCCACGGTATGCAGCAGCGGCGTTTCCGCGTGCTGTTCAAGGGCCCGGCGCAACACGTACATGTGCGAGCGCAGCAGGTCGGTTCCCGGGGAGGCTTCGCCCCACGCCACGCGTTCCAATTTGGCCCGCGTCACCACCTGCGGGCTTTCGCGCATGAGCAGTTCCAGCAGGCGGCGACCGGTACGGGTGAGGGTGATCGCCCTGCCCGCCCGCTGCGCCTGCAGGGTGCCCAGGTCGAAGGCCAGGTCGCCCACCCGAAGAACGTTGTCGGCGGCGCCGGCGTTGCGGCGTCGCGCTACCAGCGAGCGCAGCCGCACTTCGATTTCGGGCAGCGCAACCGGCTTCACCAGGTAGTCGTCGAGCCCGGCTTCAAAGCCATCGATCTTGTCGGCCACCTGGTCGCGCGCGGTCAGCATGATGACCGGCACCTGCTTCCTGGCTTCGCCGCGCAGCCGCCGCAGTACGGTCAGGCCATCCAGCCGCGGAAGGTTCCAGTCCAGTACGATCGCGTCGTAGTCCTTCGACGAGGCCAGGTGCAGGCCGGAAAGCCCGTCCGGTGCGGCGTCCAAGGTATGCCCGCAGGCCTCGAGGAAGTCGTACAGGTTGGCGGCCAGCTGCGCGTTGTCTTCGATGATCAGGATCGAAAGCGCCCCCCTGCTCATGGCATCCCCACCTGGTTGAATAGCCGCGAGAGAAACTCTAGCACGCCACCCACAGCCGCAAGAACCAGCAACAGCAGGCTGGTGTTGAGCAGGACCTTCAGCCCCGTATACACCGGGCGATGCGTGCGCTTCAGCCTCAACCCACGTTCGCGCAGCGGTGCGAGGCGTGCGAACAGCCAGCTGATGGGGCCCTGCCGGTCCTCTGCCGTATTGGGTACGGTCATGGCCCAGGCCAACCCGGCGTACATGCGATTGAACGTGCGCCCCAGCAGGTTCATCGGCCGCTCCACGTCGCACATCAGGATCACCCGGAGGGCGTCGCTGTCGTTGCGGGCGTAGTGCGGGTAGGTTTCGTCGAACACGAAATCCTCTCCGTTGCGCCATGTCACGGCCTGGCCATCGATGCAGATATGGCAGTCGGCCGTTCCTGGTGTGTCCAGCCCGAGGTGATAGCGCAGCGAGCAGGCCAGTGGGTCCGAATGCAGGCTCAGCTCACTGCCGGGCGGCAGTACCGAGAACATGGCGGCGCGCACCCCGGGGATGCCGTCCAGCAGGCGAACGGTGGTTGGGCACAGGCGCTGCGCCGAACGGTGCGGGCCGGCATACCACATCAGGTAGAACTTGCGCCAACCGCGTTTGTAGAAGGTTCGGAAGCCGACGTCGTGGTGGCCGGCCGACCCCGGCGCGGATGCGGCCTCGAAGGCACCCGAGGCGTGCAGCTGCATGGCCTCGTCACGGATCCGTCGCCAGTTGCGGCGCAGGCGGTGGATGCCCTCGATGTAATGCGGCTCCAGCACCGGCTGCCGCGCCGCCCGTGCGGTGGTCATGTAGAGCAGGCAGTTCAGCGGCGCGAATACGGGCCAGCTCTTGCGCAGGTACTGGGAGAAGCTGGCGTAGCGTTGGCGACCACGGAACCGGTAGACGTACACGATACTGGCGGCCACATAGGCCAGCAGCGCAGCCATTGAGAGCGTGACCAGGTTCATGCGTTTGCCTCCCGGGATGCAGGCGCGCTGTCGCGCGGGCGGGCGAACCACCGCCTTTGCAGGGCCTGCACCAGGTCGTCCATCACGCTGTAGGCCACGGGTATGACCAGCAGGCACAGCACGGTGGAGGTCACCAGGCCGCCGATCACCACGATGGCCATCGGTGCACGGAAGCTGGGGTCTGCGCCCAGCCCCAACGCGACCGGCAACATCCCGGCTCCCATCGCGATGGTGGTCATCACGATGGGTCGCGCACGTTTGCGGCAGGCATCCACCACCGCGCGGTGACGATTCATGCCGAGCTCGCGCCGGGCGATGACGATGTAGTCCACCAGCAGGATCGCGTTCTTGGTGGTGATGCCCATCAGCATGATCAGCCCGATCATCGAGGGCATCGACAGGCTCTGGCCAGCCACGAACAGCGCCAGGAATGCACCCGGTATGGACAGGCATAGCGCCAACAGCACCGTCAGCGGCTGCGCGAAATCCTTCAGCAGCAGCACCAGCACCATGTACACGCACAGCACGCCGGCGCCCATCGCCAGCCCGAACCCCAATACAAGTTCGCCCATGGCCTCGGCGTCGCCGGCGGGGGCGACGCTGATGCCTTTCGGCAGCGTTGCCAAGCTGGGCAGGCGCATCGCAGCGCTTTCCACCTGCCCAAGCGGCAGGCCATTGAGTGCCACCTTCAGGCTGATGTTGCGTTGCCGGTCATGCCGCGTCAGCTCTGCGGGGCCGGTCGCCAAGGACAGGTCGGCCACGCTCTCCAGCGGCACCGGGCCGCGTGCCCCGGGCACCGGCAGGCGCCGTAGCGTGTCCAGGTCGCTGCGACCGCTGTCGGCCAGGCGTACCACGACGGGCACCTGGCGCTCGCTCAGGTTCAATTTCGCCAGGCGTTGGACGTAGTCGCCCAACGTGGCGATGCGCAGGGTGTCGGCGATGGCGCTGGAGGTAACTCCGAGGTCGGCAGCGCGGGCGAAGTCGGGGCGGACTACCAGTTCGGGCCGCACCAGGGCGGCGGATGACACCACCGCGCCTATGCCCGGAATGCTGCGCAGCTCTTGTTCCACCCGGCGCGCATGGCTGGCGAGGCGGTCGCCATCGTCCCCGCCCAGCACCAGCTCCAGACCTTCGCTGTCGCTGCCCACGCTGACCCGCGCGCCCGCCACCTGGTGAAGCTGCGTGCGTAGCTGCCCTTCGATGGTGGACCGGGTGAAGCCGCTGCGTTCGTCGCGCGCCACCAGGTTGGCGGTCAGCACGGCGGTACCCACGCTGGCCGTCGGTGCGGCCTCATCAGGGTCGCCTGACCCACCGCCGGCAGCGCCCACCGCGGTATGGATCGACGCGACGAACGGACTGCGCGCAACAATGGCGCGGGCGGACTCTGCCAGCTCAAGCGTTTCGGCAAGCGTGCCTCCAGGCGGTAGGGTCAGGCTCACCTGCACCTGGTTGCCGTCATCGGGCGGCATGAATTCGCCGGGCAGCTGCGCGGCTGTCAGTACGCCCAGAGCGACCAGCGCTGACGCAACGGACAGCGTCAGCAGCGGGCGCCGGATGCAGGCACGCACCGCCTGCAGATAGCGCAGCACCCAACGCGGCGCTTTGTGCCGCCGGGTGGGCGCCTTCAACAGGTAGGCCGCCATGGTCGGGGTCAGCATGCGCGCGACCAGCAGGGAGAACAGCACGGCGATGGCTGCGGTCCAGCCGAACTGTACGAAGTACTGCCCTACCACGCCGCCCATGAGGGAGGTGGGCAGGAACACCGCAACCAGCGTGAGGGTGGTGGCAATCACCGCCAGGCCAATCTCGCTGGCCGCCTCATCGGCGGCGCGGAACGGCGCCTTCCCCATCAGCAGGTGGCGTTCGATGTTCTCGATCTCGACGATGGCATCGTCGACCAGCACGCCAACAATCAGCGACAGCGAAAGCAGCGAGACCGTGTTGAGCGAGAAGCCCATCAGGTGCATCACCGCAAAGGTGGGAATGGCCGAGAGTGGCAACGCAACAGCGGCGATGAGGGTCGCGCGCCAGTCGCGCAGGAAGCAGAACACCACGATCACCGCCAGCACCGCCCCTTCCAGCAGCAGCATCATGGAGCCGTGGTAGTTCTCCGCAACCGGGGCTACGTAGTCCACCGCCCGTTCGAACTGGATCTGTGGGAATTCATGGCGCAGCCCTTCGACCACGGCCTCGGCGGCGTTGGCGACTTCCAGCTCGCTGGCGCCGCGCGCACGCAGCACATCGAACGACACCACCGGCCAGCCGTCCATTCGCGCTGCGGTCCGCGGTTCGGCGGTGGTGTCGGACACCTCCGCTACGTCAGCCAGCCGGATGCGGCGGCCATCGGCAAGCACGACGTCCATGTCGGCGATGCGCTCGGCCGACTCGACCGTGGCCAGGGTGCGTACCGACTGCTCCGCGTTCCCAAGCCCCACGCGCCCGCCCGAGGCTTCCAACTGCAGTTGGCGCAATTGCTCTGAGATCTCCGCAGCGGTAGCGTTCAACGCCAGCAGCCGGTCCGGGTCCAGCGCCACCCGCACTTCCCTGTCCTCCCCGCCCACCCGCGACACTGCACCCACGCCGCTCTCGCCCAGCAGGCGCCGACTTACCTGGTTGTCCACGAACCAGGACAGCGCTTCCATGTCCAGCGTATTGGAGCTCAGTGCATAGGTCACCACGGGCTGACTGGCCAGTTCCACCTTCTGCACCACCGGGTCCTCCAGGTCGGCGGGCAGGTCCGCGCGCACGCTTGCCACTGCGTCGCGCACATCGTCCATTGCTTCCTGGACAGGCTTGCCGATATGGAACTCGGCGCTGATGGTCGCCACGCTGTCGCTCAGCGTTGTCGTGATGTGCTTGATGCCCTGGCGGTTTGCCAGCGCATCCTCGATCCTGCGCGCGACATCATTTTCCAGTTGTGCGGGTGATGCGCCGGGCAGTGTCGCGGTGACGGTGATGATGGGGAAGTCGATATCCGGGAAGTTCTGCACCTTCATTGCCGCGAAGCCGAACGCGCCAGCCAGTGCCAGCGTGACGAACAACAGCGTCACCGCCACCGGGTTGCGGATGGACCAGCCCGACACGTTGAGGTTCATGGGCGACCTGCCTTGGCGGCTGCCGCCACGCTGATCACCTGCACCTGGTCGCCGTCGTCGAGGAAGCCGAGGCCAGACGCCACCACGGCATCGTCAGCGCCCAGGCCAGACACGACTTCCACCCGGTCATCGCTGCGCCGGCCCACCTCTACCCGACGGGTACGCACCTTGCCGTCCTGGCCGACCTGCATTACATGGTGGAAGCCGTCGCGAAGCAGCACCGCGCTCTGTGGCAGGGTCGGCATGCTTACGCTGCCTACGGCAACGTGGCCCTGTACGAAGGCACCTGCACGGAGCGGCACCCCGGCGGGCAGGTCGACGTAGACCAGCCCGCTGCGCGTGGCGGCATCAATCACCGGACCTAGCATGCGTAGGCGCCCCTCCACAGGACCCGCTCCCGGCATGTTGATGACGGCCATCTGGCCAGGCTGCAGGGCGCGCAGGTCAGTGGATGCCACCACCGCGCGCCACTCCAGCCTTCCATCGCGGATCAGCCGGAACAGCTCCTGGCCTGCCGGCACCACCGCGCCGACGGTGGCCGTGCGGGCACTGATCACCCCGTCGCTGGGCGCCCGCACCTGCGTCTGCACCAGCCGCAGCCGCGCCTTGTTGGCCGCTGCCTGGGCCGAATCCAGGCGCGCCCGGGTGGTCAGTGCCACGGCCTGGTACTGGTTGAACTGTTGCCGCGCGATGGCGCCCGACGCGTCCAGCACCTGGGCGCGCTGCAGGTTGGCGGCGGCTTCTTTCGCTTCGGCGTCCGCCAGTGCTAGTGCGGCAGTGGCCTCGGCCAACTCGGCCTGGATGAGCTCCGGATTGAAGCGCGCCAGCACCTGGCCGCGCTGTACCTGGTCGCCCACGTTGACCTGCACGGCGGTCAGGCGCAGGCCGTCGGCTTCGGCACCAATGCTGGCTTCCTCCCAGGCGGCAACGCTGCCCGTGGCCGGCACGCGCAGCGGCAGCCGGGTGACCAGCGGCCGCACCAGCCGCACGGACATCACCGGCGTGGGCGCCGCAACGGGCGCCGCGTCATCCTCGTCACTGCCCACCCAGACGGCGCCGATAAGTACAGCGGCCAAGCAGAAGCCCCCCGCAAGGGCAATCCGGTTTCGTTTCATTGCTGGAGCGATCCTCGATGCGTCAGCGGCGAGGATGGCGGGGGGCTGTCGTGGAAATGTCGCGGGGCATTGCGGCGGAGGCGCACCGGCGGGCCAAGGATCTGTTCGATTCCGCGCTTCGGTAGGCGCAGAAATGCCAGGGCACCGTCACGTGACACCTCTCGGTTGAGCTCGGGCTTCGTTCGGGGTCATGCGTTAATGGGTGTTGATGGGTTCCGGGCGGTCGTCTGGCGACCGACCCTACCCGGCCGCGCTGCGTGGTCGTTATATGTAACAATTACGATTACATATCAAGCGACCACTCGGGCTGAGTATCCATGTCGACGTTCAAGGACCCCTCCGCAGTCAGCAGCTATCAGCAAACCGCCCAGGCCAAGGTGCCTGGCATGGCTGCACTCCACCGCATGACCCACATCCTGCTGACGGAATCCGTTCCGCCGACGGGCGAGGTGCTGGTGCTGGGTGCCGGCGGCGGGTTGGAGCTCGATGCCTTTGCCAAGGCGCGGCCAGGCTGGCGATTTGTCGGTGTAGACCCCTCACTTCCGATGCTCGAGCTTGCACGGGCGACCTTGGGTGCGAACGCCTCGCGCGCATTGTTGTTGGAGGGCCTCATCGAGGATGCGCCGGTGCGGGAGTTCGATGGAGCCGCTTGCCTCCTGACGCTTCACTTTCTTGACCCTGATACGCGGCTGCAGACCCTGCGTGGGCTGTTCCAGCGCCTTCGGCCTGGCGGCGTGCTCGTGGTAGCCCATCACAGCTACGCCCCTAAAGCCCGCATGCGCTGGTTGCGGCGCTCAGCCGCGTTCGCGTCGATAGAAGGTGTTCTGGACGAGCGCGACGAAGCGTCGGTTGCGGTCATGGCGGACAAGCTCCCGGCCATTTCCGAAGAGGATGAGGTTGCGCTGATGGAAGCGGCCGGGTTCGCAGACGTGGAGCTGTTCTACGCCGCGCTCAGCTTCCGGGGCTGGGTGGCGCGCCGGCCGTACTCCAAAGCGAGATAGGCGTCCCTTGTCTCCAGCTCGATGGCGCTACGAAGGTAGTTCAAGAGCGTTTGTTAGACCGCGATGCCAGCGTGCTATTTATCATCGAATGCCTGGAAGAATTGGACGCTGCCCCATGTGGCGAGTGCAGTGGCAAGAATAGCTAGCGGGATAGATAGCCAGTACACCATGACCGATTGGCTTTCAGGCATTTGAACGAAGTATGGGAGCGCCCTCATAAGGGTAGCGGCTACCGCAAATACAGTTGAGATTGCCAAAGTAACGAAGAACTGCTTCCTGTGCCTGCGATAGCCACGAACCTGCATGTAAAAAATTACAAATGCACATAACGCTCCCACGAAAATCTCAATCTGAAAAGCAAAGACTAAAGAGTTCACTGAGCAATCCTTAGCGGTCCAACTACCTGGTAGACGGACCCGTGGGTCCGGGTGCACGACTTATCCACAAAGCACCGTATGGCGGGCTTTTCCCCTGATACAGCTCGATCTTAGGGTGGCTGGGTCCGGCAAACAAGCCAGGTTATACCCGGACCCAGCGGTAGGCTCGGCTGCCGCACCAATAGCCGCTATGGGTATGGGCATGGACCTGTTGGTGCGCACCTCGGGTGTTGCCCGCGAAAGCATCTACCGCTGCTTCGCGACCAAGGACGACGTCGCCGCTGCGGCGGTGAGCGAACGTGACGTGCGCCTACCCTGGTAAGAAGCGGTGGAAGTTCGTGAGCTTCTTTGTACGTCTTCGTTTTCAGGTCATGCGTTACCGGGTGTTGCAGGTTTGAGGGCGGTCGTCTTGCGACCGACCCTACCGGGTCCGTGCCAGTTCGTACCTGTGAGCCGATGGATCACCCAGCTACCACGCTCCGGATCACTGACACGGTTCTATCAATGGCTTCCCGGTCGATCTGCCAATGGGTCACCAGTCGCATCTTGCCGCCGTAGGCGCCGTTGGCTCGTATGCCTGCTGCTTCCAAGGTCTTCATCAGGCGAGGCACGTCTACCCCATCGGGCAGCGCGAACCACACCATGTTGATGTGGACATCTTCCATGTCGACCTCGATGCCCGGCACTTCGGCCAACTGCTGCGCCAGGTACGTGGCATTTTCGTGATCCACATCCAGTCGCTGCGTCATCTCGGTGAGCGCGAGAATGCCCGGGGCTGCGATGACCCCCGCTTGCCGCCACCCTCCTCCCAGCAGCTTGCGGTTGTAACGGGCGCGTTTGATGAAGGCGGCCGGCCCCGCGAGGATCGAGCCGACGGGGGCGGCCAGGCCCTTGGAGAGGCAGCACATCACCGTGTCCACATGCTGGGTGATGGCTTTGACGTCGCACCCCAGGTAGGTGGCGGCATTGAACACGCGTGCACCGTCCAGGTGGATGGGAACGCCGTGCTTCCGGGCGATGGCGGCAGTGGCCTCCATCGTGGCCAGCGGGATCACGCGGCCGTTGCCGTGTGCGTTCTCCAGGCAGATCAGCCCGGTGCGGGGAATATGGATGTCCTCCCCCACCCGGATACGTGACGCGATCTCGCTGGGCTCCAGCAGGCCCTGCCTGCTGGCAATCGTGCGCAGCTGGACGCCACTGATCACTGCGGCTGCGCCGTTTTCGTGCCAGACCAGGTGCGAGTCATCGCCGGCGATCACTTCATCGCCGCGACGGCAATGGGTGAACACCGCCAGCTGGTTGCCGAACACCCCCGTTGGCACGAACAGCGCGTCTTCCTTGCCCAGCATGTCGGCGGCGAGGCGCTCGAGCTGGATGACGGTCGGGTCGTCCTGATAGACGTCGTCCCCTACTTCGGCGGTGGCCATGGCCTGGCGCATCGCGGGGGTCGGTTGGGTGACGGTGTCGCTGCGCAGGTCAATCCACGGCATTCCGGAACTCGCTGAAGTGGAGGCTTGCGCCCATTCTAGAACGTTGTGAAAGCGCCGTGAGTGCCTGGCTGAACGTGTTTGCTTTCGAGGCGTTCTGCAAAGGCCAGGGACTGCATCCGAACACCGCCCCGCTGCGTAGGTATAGAGGCACAACGTTGTGCGCCAAGATCAGAGGACCTACCCATGTACAACTCCATTCGGCGTCTCGCTATCGCTTCGTGCATCGCAGCAGTTTTCGCAACCGCCAGTGTGTCGGCTGCCACCAATCCGACCGTGGGCGGCGCGGCCATGTACCCCACCAAGACCATTGTCGAGAATGCGTCGGCTGCAAAGAATCTCTCCACGCTGGTCGCGGCCGTCAAGGCGGCTGGGCTGGTCGATACCTTGTCCGGGACGGGGCCGTTCACTGTCTTCGCACCTACCAACGACGCCTTCGCCAAGCTGCCCAAAGGCACGGTTGATACGCTGCTGAAGCCGGAGAACAAGGCCAAGTTGACCCAGATCCTGACGTATCACGTGGTTCCCGGCACTCACACCGCGGCGCAGCTCACAGCAGCGGCCAAGAAAGGCGGTGACTCCAGCATGCTGACTACTGTTGAAGGCGAGAAGCTTACGGTGAAGCTTGCCGACGGCAAGGTGTGGGTCGTGGATGCCAAGGGCGGCAAGGCGGCTGTGACGACTGCGGACGTGGGGCAGTCCAACGGGGTGGTGCACGTGATTGATGGCGTGTTGATGCCCAAATAAGCGTGCGCGGGTGCTGCCGGCCGTCCGGTTGACGGCCGGCTCGCGTCCCAACCTCCACGAAAGCATTTCAAAACTCTAATGGCTACCTGACCACCGCCTGATTCAGCCTTGATCCAGGCCGGCCTGCATGCCTGCCGTGTCCTGGATCCCCACGTCGATTCGAACGTGGCGCGGAGGGCGGCGGATCAGGCTTGTCCATCGTCCATGAGACAATGGAAGCACACGACGGAACGATCACGCTTGGCACTTCGCAATGCCTTAACGGGCTCAAGGTGACGGTTGAACTGCCCTCCCGGGCCCAGCCGCCAAGCTGGCAGGCATCTTCATCGCGAGCGATTCAACCACCCGCCACCCCTGAACGGATACGTGATGATGCACAGAGAACTTCACCGAAGCCAGCGCGGCGGATGGCTGCGCGCCGGCGTTCTGGGAGCGAACGACGGGCTTCTTTCGACCAGCAGCCTGATCGTCGCGATGGTCGGGGCCGGGGCAGCAACGCACACCGTTCTCATCACTGGACTGTCGGGACTCCTTGCCGGCGCGCTTTCAATGGCTGCTGGCGAATATGTCTCCGTCAGCTCGCAGGCAGACGCGGAGACTGCAGATACCGAGAAAGAGCGTGGCGAGCTGGCCAACCAGCCCGATGCAGAGTTGCTTGAACTGACCACCATCTACGAAAAGCGAGGGCTCAGCCCCGAATTGGCCGCACAGGTGGCGCGCGAGCTCACTGCGCATGATCCCCTGTCCGCCCACCTGCGGGACGAGCTTGGGATACATGAGCTCACCAAGGCCAGGCCGCTGCAAGCCGCGGCCGCCTCTGCGGCTTCATTCGTGCTCGGAGCGCTCCCGCCTGTTCTTTTGATCGCACTCCTGAACGACAGCGGTTTGGCTGCTGCGGTTGTGATCATGACACTGCTCATCTTGGGCATCTTGGGCGCACTTGCAGCAAAGCTTGGCGGAGCATCACAGCTGCGCGGGACCGTACGCATGATGATCTGGGGCGCCATTGCAATGGGAAGCACGTATGCGATTGGCATGTGGTTCGAATCGCTGGCCGCAGGCTGATTGATGCGCGTGGTCCCCTCATTCACATCAGAACTCCTTCTCCAGGTTCAGCAGGTAGGCGTTCTCGTGTTGGTTGCTGGTGGACGCATCGGAGCGGTACTCCACCCGCGTGCTCCATCCGCTGTTCCAGTTGAACGACGCCCCGACCCCCAGTACGAACCGTGACCGGTCGTAGTTCACCGGGCGGAGATCGTAGAAGGGCCCCGTGGCGGTATCGGCGTAGCGGACAGTGGCCGAGTCATTGCCCTCAAGCTCGCGTTGATACTCGACACGAAGCAGCGGGGTCACCGCGCCCCAGTCGAACTCGCGGCGGAAGTCCAGACGGACGCCGGCGCTGCCGCGCGTGCTGGCGACATTGGTGCGTCCGTAGGTCAATGCCCACAGGTCGCTACCCGCCTCCTGGTAGGGGTCCAGGTTGCCGCGGGCCAGGTCGTAGCGGATGTAGGGGGTGACCTGGGTGGCGCCAGCCAGCAGGTCGGCACCCACGGAAACGGAGCCGAACCACTGCTTGCCGTCGCGGTCGCCCTGGACGAAGTAGCCGGTCTGCGTCAGATGACGGCGGAGGTCGTAGCTGAGCGTCTGGTAGCCCACCAACCCGTCGATGAAGAAGGCCCCTGGGTGGTAGCTGGCGTAGCCGACGACTGAGAACGCTTCAGCCTTCGCACGGGAGCCTGCCTGGCCAACATCACTGGAATCCCGCCCATACCCCAGACCCGCACCGAGACTCAGGTCCTGGTTGATGTCCGCGTCATAGCCTGCACTGACGCCGCTGGTTTCGAACCCGACGCTGGATGTGCTGGCCACGCCTCGATAGCCGCCCGAGCGCAGGCTCCCGCTTATCCAGGCGCCGGAGTGGAGCTGCTGCGTGGCGCCCTCCCCGACCGCGCCGGGGGTCGGAGGATGGCGGCCTGCGTCGCCGTCCCAAGGCGCAGCAGCCTGGAGCGCTTCATCTGCACAGGATTGTGCTGTGTTCCCCTGCACGCCTGCCACGCAGCGCTCGCGGGTGGCAAAGCTGAGCTGGTTGTCCAGCCTGCGTCCACGCGGTGCATTTCCGTGCAGACGCTCCAGCCGGGACTGGAAGTTGTCGATCTGCGTGTGGGCAAAGCGGCGGGCCGATTCCAGCTGCGCATTGGCCAGCCCGCGGACGTCTGCATCCAGGGTGGGATCAGGGCGCGCCTGGACCTGGAAGCGCACGCTGGCCTGGGCGGAGGTGGCATAGGCATTGCTGAGGGTGAAGGTCGCCACCGCTTCGCCAGCGAAAGTGTTGCTGGCACGGAAGCGCAGCTCCTGTGTGCCCCCCGGCCCGGACACGATCGTTGCGACGCCGGCAGCTGCAGGTGCCAGCGACACCAGCGTAGCGCCGGTGAACGGGCCGCCTCGTGCGCCCTCGGTCAACTCCACGCGGGTTTCGGCCGCGACAGCAGCGCTGACGGTGCGGGACACGGCAACGGGTGCAGGGTTGACCGTGATGGTCACCTGGGCCGGCGCGGAGACGCCGCCGGGACCGGATGCGGTGTACTGGAAGCTGTCCTGGCCTTCGTAGTCCGACGCCGCGGTGTAAGTGACCACCTGATCGGTCACGGTCACGGTGCCGTGCTGCGGCGGCTGTACAACAGTTACTGCAGTAATCGCGCCGCTGTCATTGGCAGTTACCGCGATGGGCAGCGCGCTTCCAGCAAGTACGGTGGCGGTATCCGCGGCAGCCACCGGCGCTGCATCCCCGACCTGGAGCGTGTAAGCCCGCGTTCCCTGCTGTCCGTTTGCATCGGTGGCAGTAGCGGTGAAGGCGTAGCTGCCACTGTTCGTGGCAGTGCCCGTCAACTGGCCACTGGAGGACAATTGCAGGCCGCTGGGCAGCTGGCCAGTGGCAATGGTGTACGCGTACGGGGCGACCCCGCCCTCTGCCACGAGCTGCTGGCTGTAAGCCGCGCCCACCGTTCCGTCAGGCAGCGACGCAGTGGTGATGGTGATGGCCGGTGCCGAGACGGTGAGGCTGTAGCTGGCCGACGCGGTGAACGGCGCCCCGGCACCGGTGCTGCCGGTATCGGTGGCCGTGATGGTGAATGCATAGGTGCCTGGTGCGGTCGGCGTCCCGCTCAGCTGGTCACCGGTCAGGCTTATACCGGCGGGCAACTGCCCTGCGGTGATGGCGTAGGTATACGGCCCCACGCCCCCGTTGGCGGCCAGGGTTTCGGCGAAGGCAACGCCGTAGGTGGCGTTCAACGCACCGGAACCCGGCGTGAGCGACAGGGCCGGCGCTGTTACTGCGATGGTGTAGTTGCCCGTCCCCACCTGTGCATTCGCATCCGTTGCCGCGACGGTCACATTGAACGTACCGGCCTGCGCGGGAGTGCCGGACAGACTACCGTTCGCTGCAAGGCCCACGCCCTGCGGCAGTGCACCTCCGGCCACCGTGAACTGATACGGTGCGGTGCCGCCACTGGCGGAGAGCTGCAGCGCGTAGGCCACACCCACTGCGCCCGCCGGAGCAACTGTCGGATCCAGAGTGATCGACGCGGCAGACACGTTCAAGGTGTAAGTGGCCGACGCCACGAACGGGCTACCCGTACCACTCGCACCCGTGTCAGTGCTGGTAACGGTGAAAGTGAAGCTGCCCGGGGTTGTCGGTGTGCCGGAAATTTGATTACCGGACAGGGCGAGGCCAGCGGGCAGTGCTCCACTGGTCACCGCATAGCTGTAAGGCCCGATGCCACCACTGGTGGACAGCGCCTGTGTGTACGGGGCGTCGTAGCTGGCCGACAACGTGCCGCTTGCCGGTGTCAGGACCAGGGTGGGTGCCGCCATGGTGAGGGTGTAGCTGCGGCTGCCCGTCTGCGCATTGGCGTCGGTGGCGACGATGGTAAAGGTTGCCGTGCCAGCGGCAGTAGCAGTTCCCGTGATCTGGCCGTTCGTTGCCAGCGTGAGACCGGTTGGCAGTGCACCGCTGCTGATGCTGAAGGTGTATGGCGCAGTCCCGCCACTTGCACTCAACGTCTCGACGTACGCCACCCCTACCGTTCCTGCCGGCACTGCAGACGGCTGGAGATCAATTACAGGCGCATTGACGGTGACGCCGTAGAGCTGGGCGCCCGACTGACCGTTGCTGTCGATGGCCTGAATACTGAAGCTGTAGCCACCGGCCGCCAGTGGCGTGCCGGAAAGCGTTCCACCGGGCGATAGCGACAGCCCCGGCGGCAGCGTCCCACCGGAAACGCTGAAGGTGTAGCCAGGAACGCCCCCATTCGCGGTGACCGTCTGGCTGTAGGCAACGCCGACCACTGGCGTGGGTAGCGTGCTCGGGCTCACGGTGATCGTGGGCGTGGAGACCGTCAGCACGTAGGCCGCGGACGTGCCGTAGGGTGCCCCTGGACCTGCCAGGCCGGTATCCGTGACATCCACCGCGAAGTTGTAGGTGCCCGGTGCGGTTGGCGTGCCGCTCAACGCACCACTGCTGTCCAGCGTCAGCCCGGCCGGCAGCGCACCCGAGGAAATGACGTAGCTGTAGGGCCCCACACCACCGGTAGCGGTGAAACTCTGGCTATAGGGTGCTGCATAGGTTGCTTGAGGCAGCGGTCCTGCGGCGGGCGCAAGGACGATGGTCGGCGCCGTTATCGTGATGCTGTAGGCAGCGCTCCCGGTTTGTCCATTTGTATCGGTCGCAGTCACGGTGAAACTGAATGTGCCTACGGACGACGGTGCGCCCGTGAGCGCCCCACCCGGCGCCAGCGACAGCCCGGCCGGAAGCGTCCCAGCCGTCACGGTGAAGGTGTACGGCGCCACGCCGCCAGTGGCACTGACGGTCTGACTGTAGGCAACGCCAGCCGTGCCGTTCGGCAAGGTAGCTGGCGTAACGGCTATCGCCGCCGCGGTGACCTGCAGGGTGTAGCTCTGCACGACGGTGTACGGCGCTCCGGGACCGGCGCTGTTGACGTCGGTTGCGGTCACATCGAACGCATAGGATCCGGGAGCGCTGGGTGTGCCGGAGAGAACGCCCGCGGGAGACAGGGTCAGGCCGGGGGGAAGCGTCCCCGTGGACGCGTAGCTGAAGCTGCCGGTACCCCCTCCGCCAGTGAATGTCGCGCTGTAAGGCGTTGCATAGGCTGCTGCCGGCAGCGCCCCTGCGGCAGGAGACAGGGTTAGAGGGGCATCATCATTGAGCAGCGTCACTGTGCCGAAGATGCTGCCTGGAGACGCTCCCGCAATATTGATCAGCTGCATCGCGAACGATTTATCTGATTCGGCAAGTGTATTGCCGAGGATCGTCACCGGAATGGTCAGTTGCTGCCCGCCTGCCGGGATCGTTCCTACCGTTGACGGTATTCCGGTGTAATCCGTGCCGGCGACGGCGCCTGCGTCCACGGTGAAGTACTCGAATGTGACGTCACTGGGGGCCGGGATATCCAGGACTACCTGGACATTGGCCAAGCCCGTCGAGTTGCCTTCTGAAACGCTGACGTTGGGCACCGTCAGCGCCGGCGTCTGCGCGTATGCGGGGGCCAGCCACAGCATGCCGATCAGGAGCAGAAGCGCGAGTATCGAACGACGTTCACAGCGGAACGGGATGGACATGGGGGCGTCTCTAGGGGGCTGGATTCAGGCTGCCTTTGGAGTTGTGAAAGAATCGCGATGGTGGGAGTGACGGCCGCGATGCGTATCAGAAACTGTGACGAACTGCCAAAAACTGTTCCGTATCCGCAGCCGCTCCTGAAGACTGACCCACGTCAATGTTCAAGCGTCGCGGTGGCGGAAGATATGGACGACGCCACCTTCTGTTTGCAATTGCCAAGATGGACATTCTCGTTACCGTAACGCACGGGTCAGCAGCCCCTTTGCCCGCTCGCGAGCGCGAATGGCGCTGCACGGCGAGGACATCGCCATGTTGAAGGATATCCTCGTGCCATTGTCAGACGCACCTGCAGATGAGGCGGCCATACGCTTCGCTGCTGAGATGGGCAGGGCGCAGGACGCGCGGGTGCGCATCATCGAAACGGTCGATCTGCCTCCGCCCGCCATCGGCACGGCGGATCCGACGCCTCGCCCAACGTTCCTGGCTGCCCAGGATGCACGTCGCCGCGAGGCCGCGGAAAGGGCCTCACGGATCGAGGTCAGAATCGGTGGGCAGGCCGGCGTCTCCGTGGAAGTTCATGAGGCAGGAGTCGAATCGCCTGCGGAGCTTGCCGCTCGACTGGCCTTCTCGACCGACCTGGCCATTATCGGGGGCTGGTCAGGATCGGCCAAGCCAGACCCGGTTGGCATGGCCCTGTTCAATGCGCTGCTGTTCGAGGCGGGAAGGCCCGTCGTGGTGGTACCGCCACACTGGAGGCCACGCGACTACTCGTGTGCGATGGTGGGCTGGAAGAACACCCCCAACGCATGCCGCGCCCTGCACAGCGCCATTCCATTGCTTCAGCAGGCCCAGGCAGTCGTTCTGGTGGAAATCTGCCGCCATTCGGGCGAGATGGATGGCGCCGGTACAGGCGGCGTGGCGGCGTCGCTGGTCGAACACCTCCGCAGCTGGAACATTGCGGCATCGACCACCCGGCTGCTGTCCAGGCAACACCGTTCCAGTGAGGTTCTGCTTGATCACGCCCGCGCGACCAAGGCCACGTTGATCGTCGTGGGCGGATACGGACACTCCCGCCTCCGCGAGTGGACGATCGGAGGGATGACCCTGGAGCTGTTGCGGGGGGCAACCGTTCCGGTCCTGTATGCCCACTGACACCCTCAAGCAGAAAGACGGGCCGACCCGGGAACATCACCGTTTTCATTGCAAAGGCGTCAATCCGGCAGCGCATCCAGAAACTGGTGCGCGACCTCCGGGTCTCCGAGGAACGGCATGCTGCTTGTGTGTGCCTGCGGATTCCTGGATGCGTCGTAGACGACGTCGCCCTCCTTGATGGTGAACATCACCTTGAGATCGGACAACGTTTCCGGATCCACCGCTGTCGGGTCCGCCGAAAGAACAACCAGGTCAGCCACCTTCCCGACTTCGATGGAGCCCTTTGTGGCTTCCTCGAAATGCTGCCAGGCCGGCCACAGGGTCATGGCCTTCAATGCGGTGTTGACATCAACACGTTGGTCGGGTCCCAGGATCCGGCCCGACCTGGTGCGCCGCGTGACCGTAGCGGAAAGCACCCGCATGCTGTCCGGGAAGGCGACCGGCGCGTCATGGTGCGTGCCAAACGTCATGTGGCGCTGCGCCAGCCAGCCGGTGGGCGAGATGTTCTGCGCAGCCACCGGCCCGACCGTGTGCTCGTAGTGCCAGTCGCCCCAATAATAGGTATGCATGGGGAAAAGCGAAGGAAAAATCCCCAGGGCCTTGATGCTGTCGACCTGATCCTCGCGGAGGAACTGACCATGGATGAGGACCGGTCGGTTTCCGGGGTCACCATACTGCGCACGGGCATTCCTGATCGCGGTGATCAGCATGTCCGAGGCCCCCTCGCCATTGGCGTGGGTGATAATCTGGAGGTCATGCTGGAAGCAGAAGTCGACAACGCGCTGCACCTCCGCCTGGGGAAGCCTTGGATACCCCGCATAGTCCTTCGGGTAGTCTCCGACCGGCGCGTAGTACGGCCGGTCCCGGAACGCCGTGAAACCCTGCGGCGAGCCGTCGATGGACAGCTTCGCCCCGCCCACGCGCACCCGGTGGATGTACTGCCGGGACGCGGATCGTGCGATGTAGTCGGCCTGCTCAAGTACGTTCGGGTAGGCGACGATGTCGATCGGGAGCTTCTGCTTCTCGTCCATTTCGCGCGCCAGCGTGACAATGGTTTCGGAGGAAAGACCATCCTGCGCGGTCGTGTAGCCATAGCTTGCCCAGAGCTCGGCGCCGCCACGGATGACTGCCCGCAAGCCGTCAAGCCCCAGGCTTTTCATGACGCCATTCTGGGCGCTGAAGAAGGCTGTCTCTTCCAGCAGGCCGTTCGGTTCGCCATTGCTGTCATGCTGGATGACGCCGCCTGGCGGGTTGGGGGTCCTGGCGTCTATCTTCAGAAGTTCGAGTGCCTTGGAGTTGACCACGCCGAGATGCCCTGACTGGTGCATGATCACGACGGGGATGTCGTTGGATACTTCATCGAGTTCCCAACGCGTCGGATGCCGCAGCTCGGCCAGCTGGGAATTGTCGTATCCGAATCCGAAGATGATCTTCCTTCCGGCGACAATCTGCGCGTTCTTCTTTGCCCATTCCCTCAACGTCGACTGCAGCGCCGCAATGTTCGTTACGCCTCCATCGGGAGGCGCGAGCAGATTTGCCGAGTACGCCTGCATGCCCCCCAATGCGACATGTCCATGGCTGTCAACGAAGCCTGGAAGCAACGCCCGGCCACCAAGATCGAACTCGACCGTCGAACTTCCCCGATACCCGTCGATGGTTGCCATGTCCCCGACCGCCACGATGCGGCCGTTCTTCACCGCCACGGCTTCGGCCCTGGGTTGGGCGTCGTCGATGGTCAGAATCGGGCCGCCGGAGTAGATCGTGTCGGCAGCGTCCTGTGCGCTGACAGGAAGGGAGGAGCCGAGGATTACCGTAATCAGCGGGTAGATCAAGAATGCGGGTTTCATGACGTCTCCGTTCTGTCGACGGTGCCCAGCCGATGATCTGTGACATGCCCGGGCAGGCGTACGGCCGGTACATTCTGTAGGGCGGCCTATTCTTGGGCCGTCGGCAGATCGGTCTGTTGATCTCGGTCAACATCCAGAGGCGCAATCTCTCCCGGACGTCCGCGGTGCTATCCGAATTCCGTCAACGAAGCACGAATGTCGATGTGCGTTGGGCGTGTGGTGCTGGGGCACCGTTCGTCTGAATGAGCGCCGGTGCCGCTTGTAAATCCAGTGGACGCCCACGATCATGAAACAGGGTGGGCGGCGGCTACGGCCGCCCTGCCCTGAATCCCTGCCCGAACGAACGCCAGGACGCCATGATGCGTATGCCAGCGCGGGATCACGCCTCTACCCAACAGCCTCGCATCCTCCTGGTTGAGGACGATGCGTCGGTGGCAAGCCTGACCGCGCGCTTCCTGGGGAACCACGGCCTGGAATGCGAGGTCGCTGCGGGGGTCTCGGAGGCGGAAGCGTGCCTGCGGCGTGGTGGGGTTGACCTGATCCTGCTGGATCTTGGGCTGCCGGATGGAGACGGGCTGACGATGCTGCGGGCGCAGGCGTCGAAGACGCCGGTCATTATTGTCACCGGCCGTGGCGAATCGGTGGACCGGATCGTTGGACTTGAGCTTGGCGCCGACGACTATGTGGCCAAGCCGTTCGAGTATCGCGAGTTGCTGGCACGCATACACTCGGTCCTTCGGCGCACGCGCGCGCCTGTTGCGGTTGACGATGTTTTCCGCTTCGACGGCATACTCCTTGACCGATCACGGCGCTTGGTCACGGACCGCAACGGAAGTCCAGTCCATCTGACGTCGGCGGAGTTCGATCTTCTGCTCCGGCTTGTGCAGGCCGGCGGCAAGGTGGTCAGCCGGGATCAGCTGATGACCGCATTGCACGGGCGCAACGCCGGTCCATTCGATCGAACCATCGACGTGCATGTGGGGCGGCTGAGAAGGAAGCTGGCGCGGGATCCCGCGCAGCCTCCGCTCATCCAGGCGGCGCGGGGGGTCGGCTACCGATTGGCTGCCGTCGTGTCGTCGTGACCGAGGTGATGCTGCCACAGCTGTTTGACATCGTCCCGGACGCCCTGCTGCTGGTGGATGCAGGTGGCTGGGTGATCCGCGCCAATGCAAATGCCGAGTCCCTTTTCAGGTATCCCGCAGGCACGCTGGCCGGCATCCGGGTCGAAGCCCTCATGCCGCCAGCCGCGCGGGAACGGCATGTGCAGCATCGCCAGGCGTACATGTCCGCGCCGCGCATCCGCCCCATGGGGCACATGGACCAGGTGCTGGTTGGGCAGAAGGCCGACGGTCAGCAGTTTCCAGTCGAGATAGCGCTGAGCCCCATCGAGACCGGACAGGGCTGCTACTACCTGGCGTCTGTTCGTGACATTTCCGAAACCCAGCGCGTACGGCAGTCATTGGTCCGCGCGAAGTATGACAAGTTCATGGCGCGCGTTGGCCAGATGGCCCTGGATACGGACAGCGAGCAGCAGGTGGTGTCATTACTTCCGGGAATGCTGCTCGCTGAGATCCAAGCCTCCGTAGTCGCGCTGGCGTTTCCCGAAACTGAGGGCCACGCCATGGATCTGCGTCTGGCCGGCACCGTCGACCTTGAGGCGTTTCGCCAGGCCATGTCATCGCACTGGATGCTGCTTGAGGGAGCATTGCCACTGGACAAGGCGACGATGCTCGATGCCCAGCAGTTGATGCTTCTTGCGCAGCCGGGAGCCACACTTTCCTGTGGCGCTGCAACACTTCTCCGCGAACGGGGACAACCCAGCGGCATGCTGCTGGTTCTGTATGAGGATGCCGGCCCGTTGCAGCATGACATCCTTCACCTGATCCATGGCATTGCGGTACTGGTCGCTTCGATCATGCAGCGGCACAGGACGGCCGAGCAGTTGGCACATGCGCAACGACTGGATTCCATCGGGCAACTGACGGGGGGGATAGCGCATGATTTCAACAATCTCCTCACCATCATATCGGGCAGCCTGCAGCTGCTGGATGACGAGTACGCAGCAGGAAATGCCGGCGCACAGGAGCTGATCAGCGGCGCGCTGCATTCCGTGGCGCGGGGCGCATCGCTGACGTCCAAACTGCTGGCCTTCGCGCGGCGGCAGCCGCTTGCGCCCCGATCCGTCGACCTGCATCGACTGATCTACGACCTGGGGACCCTGCTGCAACGGACCCTTGGAGAGTCATTCACACTGACAATAGAGTGCCAGCGCGCACTACCGCCCGCCCATGTAGACCCCTGCCAGCTTGAAACCGCTCTGGTCAACGTGGTTCTCAACGCGCGGGATGCGCTGCCGGGGAGCGGCGACATCACCTTGTCGGTCGCCGAACAATGGATCAAACCGCGGGAGATGGAGGAGCTGCCCCCCGGGCACTACCTGCTTGTCCGCGTCAAGGACCGCGGCATGGGAATGTCTGCATGTACCGCTCGTCGCGCGGTAGAGCCCTTCTTCACCACCAAGCCAATGGGACAAGGCAGTGGGCTTGGTTTGAGCATGGTGTATGGCTTCGTCAAACAAAGCCGCGGCATGCTGCGAATAGACACAACGCAGGGACAGGGCACGACGGTGAGCATGTACCTGCCTGTCTCCAGCGCCTTGCCGGATTCCCCCTCGCCCGCCCCCCATCGCGAAGCGGGCATGCTAAGCACGGTTCTGGTGGTGGAGGATGATCCAGGCGTCAGGCGGGTGGCGGTGTCATTTCTCAAGGCCGCGGGCTACGCGACGCTGGAGGCAGGCAGTGCAGCCGAAGCGCTTGCCTTGGCCGGGAATCATCCGGAGATCGCACTCGTCTTCAGCGATGTCATGCTCGGTGCCGGGCTGAACGGCCACGCACTTGCAAGGGCGCTGCAGGAGCAGATGCCTGGCCTCGCCGTATTGTTGACCACCGGCCACGACGATGTATCGAACCCTGCTGGGGAGCAGGAGTCGCATCCCGCTTTGCTGCGCAAGCCCTACCTGCGTGAGGAGCTCCTGCTCGCCGTCCATAGGCTGGTTTCAGGATGACACTTCGCGTCAGTTCCATCTGTGGGTGTGTGCGCGGAGCCTCGACAGATCCAGGATGCGTATCCGGGAACGCTGCACCTCGATGAGACCAAGGTCCTGCAGTCGATGCAGGGCCCGGACCACGGTCTCATTCTGCATGGCGAGGAAGCTGCCCAGATCGGCACGGGTCATGCGCAGCAGCAGATGGGTTGCACTGAGTCCACGCTCGGCAAGCCGCGCGGAGAAGTCAACCAGAAAGGCAGTCACGCGCTGCTCCGCATTGAGACTGGCCAGTTCCAGCATCCAGTGCCAATCGCTCCTGATCTCCAAAGCCATGCTGCGGGAAAGCTTGTCCTGGAAGCCTGGAATGGACGCCCCCAGCCGTGCCGGGTGAAGCTCCCACACCTCTCCCGCATCCAGCGCGATGGCATCACAGGGGTAGGTGGCAAGGTCGATGGCCTCCTGACCGAGCAGGTCACCCCGCAATCTGAACGAGGTCACCCGCTCGCGCCCATCCGTGCTGCCGAGCCGCGTCTTGAAAATTCCTGATTGCACAAGGAACAGTGCGCGCATCGGCTGGCCGGCACGAAACACATACTGCTTCCTGCGCACACGGCGACGCACCAGCGGTACGCCCTGAAGCAGCGACTCCCAGTCCCCTGCGGGGCCGGTGTCAATCAGCCGTTGCAGGCCACTATCCGAATCCAGGAAAAAGGTGGAAGGGGGTGTGTGATCGAGGATGTCCAGCACGTCGGCAGCTCCAACTGACCCGTCACCACCGTAGTCCCGAGAGATGCGCTCCTGATGTATGAACGGCATCGATTTGTGAACATTTGTAACGAATGCGTCGCGCCTCTGGAGCTGACGCAGATCAATGCGCCCGGATTCGGAGCGCTGTCTACTTTCGATGAGGTCACCGACCTACATCACTCCCGACACTGCCCTGCAGAGAAGCGCAACCATGAACCGATTGAAAGGAAAAGTCTGCGTCATCACAGGCGCCTCAGCGGGTATCGGACGCGCCTGCGCGATCCGCATGGCCGACGAAGGCGCAGCGGTAGCGCTGTTCGACATCCATGATGGGGAAGGCAACGCGCTCGTCAACCAGCTGGCTGGCGCGGGCAGCCCAGCCATCTACTGGCATGTGGATGTGAGACAGGAAGCCAACGTACAGGACGCCATCGACGCAGTGGTCGATCGCTTCGGTCGGCTTGACGTCCTGGTCAACAACGCAGGGATCGCCGGCGCAAACCGTCCAACGCATGAGTTGAGCGAGGAAGAATGGGATCAGGTGCAGGCGATCAACGTGAAGGGCGTTTTCTTCTGCACCAAACATGCCCTGCCCCACATGCGCAGGCAACGTGCCGGAAACATCATCAACCTGTCCTCCATCTATGGACTGGTAGGGGCTGCGGACCTGCCGGCCTATCACGCTTCCAAGGGAGCGGTGACCTTGATGACCAAGACAGATGCCATGCTCTACGCCTGCGATGGAATACGCGTCAATTCGGTGCACCCGGGCTTCATCTGGACGCCGCTGGTGGAGCAGCATCTGCGCGACAGTGGCCAGGCTGATCTCGTGGCCGGGAGGCACGCGCTCGATCAGCTGCATCCATTGGGGCACGTTGGCGCCCCGGATGACATTGCCTGGGGTGTCGTCTACCTAGCCTCGGATGAGGCGCGATTTGTAACGGGTTCCTCGCTCGTCATCGACGGGGGATATACAGCGCACTGACCGCGCTGCATCCCAGGGAAGCTGATCTGCGTCAGTTTCGTTGGCGCACTTGCGGACTAGCCTGTACCCGCCCCTCCCACTCGTGGCCAACATGAACACTCAATACCACTCGCCTGCCCTCAGCACTGACCTCTTCCCGCGCTGGGTGGAGTCGCTGCGCGACCAAACCAAGGTGCTGATTCGTCCCATCACGGCTGCCGACCGGGACATGGAGCGCGGGTTCATCGAGGCCCTGTCGCCCGAGTCACGCCGCTTCCGCTTCCTCGGGCAGATGCGTTCGCCGAGCGAAGCACTCCTGACCCAGCTGACTGTCCTGGACCCTGTCCACCAGGTGGCCTTCGCCGCTGTCGTTGCCGGCGCCGGCGGTGAGACCCTGATTGGTGTAAGCCGCTTCAGTACCGACGCTACCGGCGGTATCTGCGAGTGCGCCGTGACGGTAGCCGAGGACTGGCAGTGCCGGGGCGTGGGAACCCTGCTCATGAACCACCTCATTGCAATCGCACGATCAAGGGGGATCAAGTACATGTATTCGATCGACGACGCACGCAACACGAAGATGCACGAACTGGCCAGGCACCTCGGCTTCACCAGCCGGGTGGATACACTCGATACGCGCCAGGTCATCCATGAGCTCCATCTCGTTGCAGGAGGCTGACGGTGGCCGCAAGATGTGGGCCCGGCTGACCCGTCGGGACCTGCGCGACATCGCAACGGTGCTGGCCTTGGGCGTCCTGCTTCTGCCCCTGCTGCCAGACCGCACGGTCGATCCCTTGGAGGCGATCAATCCACGACGGCTGGGAACACTTGCCGTTGCGTTGATGGCCGTGAGTGTGGGCGCCAATCTGGGCCTGCGACACCTGGGGCCCATGTCGGCGTTGGCATTGACCGGATTCGCTGGCGGCTTCGTCTCCAGCACCGCCACGGTGGCGGCCCTGGCGGACAAGGCGCGGGAGGCTCCGGCGTCTGCGCTGTGCCTGTCCGGCGCGGCCCTGCTCTCCAACGTAGCCATGATCCTGCAGCTCGGCCTGGTGATGTGGATGCTGTCGCCCGCACTGCTTTCCTACTGCCTGGTGCCGCTGATCTGCGCTGCCACGGTAGCGACGGGGGCGGCACTGGCATTTGGCTGGCGGTCGCTGCGCGCTGCTTCCGGGCTGGCCGGGCTGGGCGTCGCCCGGCCAGTGAATCTCAAGGCCGTGCTGGCCTTTGTCGCGCTTATCGTCGTCCTGCTGCTGGCCGCGAACCTGGCGGGACGCTGGCTTGGTGAGGGCAGCCTACCCTGGGTTCTTGGGTTGTCCGGTATCGGCGATGTGCACGCTGCGACCGCGTCCGCAGCGCAGATGGTCGCTGGCGACCGGATCAGCACGGGAGTGGCGATGCAGGCGATCACCATCGCACTGGCGGCAAACTCGATGTTGAAGTGCGTGATCGCTGGCGTGCGCGGTGGGTGGCGGTTTGCAACGCCACTGCTGGCGGGGACGTTGCTCATGATCGGAGCGTTTGCCATTGCCGCCGGAATGCTCGGATGATGGCCACCCCGCCGGTGCAGCAGCATGGCCAGCGCCTTCTCGACTGGCGTTGCATCGCAACGCTATCGTGCCACTCCCGCCGCCCGTCCCAGCGGCGGGTCCAGCACCGGCCTGCCCGCCTTGTCCCAGCGCACGGGCTGCACCCGGGGCGAGCGTTTTGCCGTGCAGCCCATGTCGGGGCCCGGGTTGGCGTGGTAGATGATCCACGGTGTGCCATCGGCCATGCGGAAGAAGCCGTTGTGGCCGGGGGCGTACACGTTGCCGGCCGGGTTTTTGGCCAGGATGGGTTGCTTTGCTTTTGACCAGGCGTTGGCATCCAGCGGGTTGGCGCCTGCCGGGGCGCGCAGCAGGCCAATGGCGTAACCGTCTGACCAGCAGGCGCTGCCGGAGTAGGTCAGGAACAGGTCGCCCTTGGGACCCTGCAGGAATTCCGGGCCTTCCAGGATCTGGCGGCCGCCCTGCCGCTCCCAGGCCTGGTCGGGGCGCGCGATGATCGTTTCATTGCCGACCAGTGTCCAAGGGTTGGACATTTCCACGATGGCCAGCACGCTGTCCGGGCCGACATACGGCGAGTACACGAAATAGCGCTTGCCCTGGCTGGTGAAGGTGGTGCCATCGATGCCGGGGTGCGCGGTGGCCAGTCGTCCACGGTCGTGCCATGTGCCCCGGGTGGGATCGGCGCTGCTGTTTTCCAGCACGAACACGCCGCGATGCGCGTCCTCCTGCCCTTCGGCGGCGCCGCTGGCCGCAGCGGTGTAGTAGATGTACCACTTGCCGTCGATTCGGTGCAGTTCCGGCGCCCAGATCGATCTGGCATTCGGCCCCGCTGCCGGCGGACGCCACACGGTGACTTCCTTTGCCTCGGCCAGTTTCGACAGATCGCGGGTGGCGCGGATCGCGAGGCGATCGCCGTGCGTGCCCATGTAGTAGAACACCTGCCCTTCGTTGGTGATCCAGGGATCGGGGCCGGAGTCCAGCAGCGGATTGTCGTGGGCAGGATCGAGCGCGGACGCGCCTGCCGATGCCTGCAGGAGCGCCGCCACCACCAGCGCACGCAGTGTGCCGTTCACCATGTTCCCCTCCCGTGGAATGCCGCGCTGGCGGGCTTGCCAGTGCCGCGCAACCAAAACATATAATCGGACAATAGGCAACCGCCACCTCGTCCGCCCAAGGAACCACCATGCACCCGCAGGACACCGACAGCATCATTGGCATCAACTGGGGCAGTTCGAATCTGCGCGCGTACCTGATCGGCGCGGATGGGCGGATGCTCGATTCGCACGAAGCGCCTGCGGGCGTGGCGACGCTGCAGCGCGAGGGCATGGTGGCGGCCGCCAACGCGATCCGGGCGCGCTGGCCCGAGGCTGGTCACGCGTACGCGGCCGGCATGATCGGTTCCAACGTGGGGTGGGTGGATGCCGGCTATGTGGACTGCCCTGCAGGCGCGGAAACGGTGGCGCAGCATCTGGTGCCCACGCGCATTGGCGAGCTTGCGCTGCACATCGTGCCGGGCATGGCCTGCGTGCGCGCGGTCGATGGCGCGCCGGATGTGATGCGTGGCGAGGAAACGGAACTGCTGGGCCTGCTGGCGGCCGGAAACGTGGACCCCGATGCCATCGTCGCCCTGCCCGGCACCCACACCAAATGGATCCAGCTGCGCCAGGGACGCGTTGAAAGTTTCATGACCTCCATGTCGGGCGAACTGTTCGACCGCCTGGCCAGCGGCGGCCTGCTCGCTTCGGTGCTGGAGGGGCCGGGCGAGCCGGGTCCTGCGTTCGCCGAGGGGGTGCGTACCGCAGCGGAGGGAACGCTCGGGCTGGGCGCCCTGCTGTTCGGCGTACGTGCGCGGATGATCCGTGGCGCACTGCGCCGCGACCAGACCAGTTCCTATCTGCGCGGCCTGCTCGCGGGTGCCGAGATTGCCGATGCGGCGGCGCTGTTTCCTGCCCTTGGGGATGCGTCGGTGCCGCTGGTGGGCTCTGGTCCGGTCACCCGCCTCTACCAGGCCGCGCTGGCCGAGCGGGGCTTCGATGCACACACGGTGGCGTCTGCAGACGCGGTAATTCAAGGCTTTTCCGCCATCCACGCCATCACCGGTCCGTCGCGCTGAGCCCCTCTCCCGACGGGCTTGCTGCGTCGCAACGTGCCTATTGTCTGATTATATGGTTTTGTACGCTCCACGACATCGAGAGGGGTCTTGAGCAATGCGTGCTGGCAAGGGGAAGACGGCGGGATTGATCGGCGCATTGGCGCTGTCCGTGGTGGGGGCCGCAGGCGCCCAGGAGCGCACTGTGGTGGGCAGGACCGCCGACGGCACGCAGGTGGAATCGATCCTGCTGCGCGACGGCAGCGGCATGCAGGCGCGGGTGCTGACGCTCGGCGCCGCTCTGCACTCGCTGGAAGTACCCGACCGCGACGGCACGTTCGCCGATGTGCTGCTGGGCGACAAGGACCTGCAGGCCACGCTGGACAAGCCGCAGTACTTCGGCACCATCGTGGGGCGCTTCGCCAACCGTATCGCCAAGGGCCGCTTCGCGCTGGACGGCAAGACCTACCAGGTGCCGGTCAACAACGGCGTCAACAGCCTGCACGGTGGCACCCGCGGCTTCGACAAGGTGGTCTGGAAAATCGTGGAGGCCACGGCCGACCACGCCACGCTGCAACACGTGAGCCCCGATGGCGACATGGGGTTCCCCGGCACGCTGACCGTGACCGCCACCTATGCGCTGAAGGGCAATGGCCGGCTCGAGATCGACTACCGCGCCACCACTGACGCCCCGACCATCGTCAACCTGAGCAACCACGCGTACTGGAACCTGTCCGGTGAGGGCTCCGGTTCGGCAATGGAGCATGAGCTGACCATTCCGGCCAGCGCATATACGCCGGTGGACGCGACCCTGATTCCCACCGGTGTACTGCAGCCGGTGGAAGGCACGGTGTTCGATTTCCGCAAGGCCAAGCCGATCGGCCGCGACCTGCGCCGTGGCGATGAGCCGCAGCTGCTGCACGGCCAGGGCTACGACCACAACTGGGTGATCAGCAAGGCGCCGGTGCGCGAGCTGCGCGAAGTGGCACGCGTGCACGACCCGCGCTCGGGCCGGGTGATGACGCTGCTGTCCACCCAGCCGGGCCTGCAGTTCTATTCGGGCAATTTCCTGGATGGCAGCACGGTGGGCAAGAGTGGCCGCGTGTACCGCCAGGGCGATGCCATCGCGCTGGAGCCGCAGCTGTTCCCGGATACGCCCAACCAGCCGGCGTTCGGTTCGGCGCGGCTGGCCCCGGGTGAGACCTACTTGAACCGGATCGTCTACGACTTCTCCACGGACCGCGGCGCCCCACCGCGCCGCTGATCCCGCGCCACGCGCACCTGCCGGTCACCTCACCGGCACCGCTACCACCACGTACCGCCCGCCTCCCGGTTCACGCCAGGACGGGCAGCTCATGACTGAAGGAGTTGCATCCCATGCGAAAGTGGCTTTCCCCCTTGCTGGCGACCCTGCTCGCCGTGGCGCCGATGGCGCATGCCGATGATGCTGCGCGCTGGACGCCGGCCCAGGCCGATGCCTGGTATGCGAAGCAGCAGTGGCTGGTGGGCGCGAACTACACCACCTCCAATGCGATCAACCAGCTGGAGATGTTCCAGGCCGAGACCTTCGACCCGGAAGCGATAGACCGGGAGCTGCGCTGGGCGCACGAACAGTTCGGCATGAACACCATGCGCGTGTACCTGCACGACCTGCTGTGGCAGCAGGACCCGCAGGGCTTCCTGAAGCGCGTGGACACCTTCCTGAGCATTGCGGAAAAGAACGGCATCCGCCCGATGCTGGTGCTGTTCGACAGCTGCTGGGACCCGGATCCGAAGCTGGGCCCGCAGCACCGCCCCATTCCGGGCGTGCACAACTCCGGCTGGGTGCAGAGCCCCAGCCGCCACATGCTGGTGGACCCGGCCAACGACAAGCACTTCCGTGACTACGTGGAAGGCGTGGTGGGCGCATTCGCCAACGACAAGCGCGTGCTGGCCTGGGACCTCTGGAACGAGCCGGACAACCCCGGTGGCGGCAACTACATGGACAAGCAGCTGAAGGGCGAGCAGGAACGCATCGCTGAACTGCTGCCGCAGATCTTTGATTGGGCGCGCTCGAAGAAGCCGACCCAGCCGCTCACCAGCGGTGTATGGATCGGCGACGACTGGTCGCCCGGCGCCGCCTCGCTCACCGCGATCCAGCGCACCCAGCTGGAACGCTCGGACGTGATCACCTTCCACAACTACGAGCAGCCCGAAGCTTTCGTTTCGCGGGTGGCACAGCTGAAGAAGTATGGCCGCCCGCTGATCTGCACCGAGTGGCTGGCGCGCGGCGCAGGCTCCAACGTGGACACCATCCTGCCCATCGCCCGCCGCGAGAACATCGGCATGATCAACTGGGGCTTCGTTGACGGTGCCATCCAGACCCGCTTCCCGTGGGACAGCTGGCAGCGCCCCTACACGATGGAGCCGCCGACCGTGTGGTTCCACGACCTGGTCAAGGCCGATGGCACCCCGTACCGGCCGCGCGAGGCCGAGCTGTTCCGCCGCCTTGCCAAGACCCCGCGCACCGCTGTTCCCGCGTTCTGACACCCATCCGCCCGCCATCGCCTGATGGCGGGCCACCCACCGCGCTCGCTTTCCGGAATCCGGAGATACCGCCATGAACCGTCATTCTTCCCGCACCCTGCTTTCCCTGGCCATCCTGTCCGCCCTTGCCCTGCCCGCCCTGGCGCAGGCGCAGGATGCCGGTGCGGCCACCCCCGACCCGGCGGCGCAACCGACCGCCGTCGATCTCGATACGGTCACCGTGACCGCCCTGCGCCAGAGCTTGCAGACCGCACAGACGATCAAGCAGGAAGCGGCGATGGTGGTGGATTCGGTGGTGGCCGAAGACATCGGCAAGCTGCCCGACAACAGCGTGGCCGATGCGCTGCAGCGCGTGACCGGTGTGCAGATCGCCCAGGGCAACCAGGGTGAAACCACCGGCGTGGTGATCCGCGGCCTGCCCAACGTGATCAGCACGCTCAACGGCCGCGAGATCTTCAGCAGCTCCGGCCGCGGCTATGCCTTCCAGAACCTGCCGGCCACCGCGATCAAGAGCCTGAACGTGTACAAGAGCAGCGAGGCCAGCCTGCCGCTGGGCGGCATCGCCGGCCTGGTGGACATCCAGCTGCGCCGCCCGCTGGACTTCGACGGCGCCGAGATTGCCGGCACCGTGACCGGCACGCACAGCAAGTACACCGGCGACATCGATCCCAACGCCAGCCTGCTGTTGAGCAACCGCTGGGATACCGATGCCGGTGAGATCGGTGCGATGGTCAACTTCGGCTACATCGGCAAGCGCTACGCCTACGATGCCGTGTGGGGCGATTTCCCGAAGGTGCTCGAGAACCCGGACGGCACGCCGATGCGCACCGACGACGGCAACCTGATCGCCGCGCCGAACGGCTGGGGCACCAACTACAACCACGGCGACCGCAAGCGCAGTTCGTTCAACTATGCGCTGCAGTGGAAGCCCACCGAGAACACCGAGGTCTACGTCGAAGGGCTGTACGACTACGTGCGCGACGACTATGACCAGGCCTTCCTCTTCAGCTTCCCGGTCGGGGTTGTCCCGCCCACGGGGCTGCAGGTGGGCAACAACTGCTACGCCAACCAGCTGGAGGGCCCGCTGGCCGGGCAGACCATCTGCGATGCCACCAGCGGCTCCTGGACCGGCGATACCTATGCCGCCAGCAGCACCCAGGCGCACAAGCAGCGCGGCCAGGACATCCAGAACGCGCTGGGCTTCAAATGGAACGGCGACCAGCTGCACCTCTCCACCGAAGTGACCCGCACCTCCGGCTACTATCGGGATGAGAACTTCATCATCGATACCTTCATGAACGGGCCGATCACCACCGTGTGGGATGGCACGGCGGGCAAGCACCAGAACTGGTACCTGGCCGGCAACCCGGCCATGGATCCGTCGCGCTTCTATCTCAATGGCCTGTTCCAGACCTGGGGCGAATCGCGCGGTGAAGAGAACAGCTGGCGCGGCGATGGCAAGTTCGATTTCCTCGATGGCCCCATCGCCTTCCTGCAGTTCGGGCTGCGCTACGCCGACCGAACCGCCAGCGCCAAGGGCAGCGTGGAAATCAGCACCCCGCCGCCGGGCGGCGCGGGCACCGGCAACATCACCGCCAACCCGAACCCGGACAATCAGGTGGTGGGGTTGTTCCCGGCCAGCAGCTTCTTCTGCAGCAAGCGCGGCAATTCGGCGCTCAGCCAGTCCTTCCTTACCCCGTGCTACGACTACCTGATCGGCAACGCCGACGCGCTGCGCAACTTCTACGGCCTGCCCGATGGGCTGGCGGCCGAGAACCCCGGCCGCTTCTTCGACATCGAAGAACGCAAGTCGGCCGGCTACCTGCAGGCCAAGTACGATTTCGATGTGTTCGGCCTGCGCGTGGATGGCCTGGTGGGCGTGCGCGCGGAAAAGATCAAGCGTGAGCTCAATGCCTTCTCCTTCGATGCCAGCACCGGGGTGTACAGCGCCATCACCCGCAACACGCAGGACACCAACACCCTGCCCAATGCGAGCATGAACCTGCACTTCAACGACGAGTGGCAGCTGCGCCTGCTGGCGGCCAAGACGTTGAGCTACCCGGACTTCGGCGCGTTGAACCCGTCGATCTCTTTGAACCCGGGCACGGTGAACCGTGCCGGCGTCGCCAGCAGCGGCAACCCGGACCTGAGCCCGATCGAGTCGACCAACTACGACCTGTCGCTGGAGTGGTACTTCTCCCCGGTGGGCTACGCCAGCGCCGGTGTGTTCTACCGCGATATCGACGGCTACATCCAGAACTACATCACCAACGTGGTCATCGCCGGCGAAGACTACGAGCTGTCCTCGCCGCAGAGCGCCGGCAGCGGCCACCTGCAGGGCGTGGAGCTGGCCTACCAGCAGACCTTCGATTTCCTGCCGGGTGCGTGGGGCGGGCTGGGCGCGCAGTTGAACTACACCTACATCGACGGCGACACGAAATCCCCGGAGTTCATCGGCGGCCCGGTCATTTCCCGCCCGCTGCAGAACGTGTCGAAGAACAACTACAACGCCGTGCTGTTCTACGAGAACTTCGGCCTGTCCGCGCGCCTGGCCTATGGCTACCGCAGCCGCTACATCGACTTCTTCACCCAGCCCACCGTGGCCGGTACCGAAGACCAGGTGGAGCCGGCCAGCTCGCTGGACTTCTCGATCAGCTACGACGTGACCCCGCGTGCCACGGTGGTGTTCTCGGCCACCAACCTGCTGGGCAACAACCTGCACCAGTTCTGGGGCAGCGGCGATACCCGCCCGCGCGACATCCGCTACCAGGACAAGACCGTGGGCATGGGCTTCCGGTTCAAGCTCTGATGATGACCTCCCCCATGTCAATGCACGTGCCCTTTATGCCACCCTTTTGTCGGATAATAGGAGTGACCGCAGTCTGCGGAGCACCAAGCCAAAGGGGCGCCTGTGAAACGGATCGAGGTACGCAACCTCCACGACCAAGTCACCCAGGAGATCGGCCAGCGCATCATCAGCGGCACGATCAAGCCGGGCGAGTACCTGCCCAAGGAAGAGCTGTTGGCGCAGACCTTGTCGGTAAGCCGCTCGGCGCTTCGCGAGGGGCTGAAGGTGCTCGGCTCCAAGGGGCTGATCGAAACCAAGCAGAAAACCGGTTCGCGGGTGCGCGAACCGCGGTTCTGGAAGCAGCTGGACAGCGACATCCTGGCGTGGCGCTGCGCGCTGATGCCCACCCAGGACTTCGTGGACAAGCTGGTGGAAATGCGCGAAGTGATCGAACCTGCGGCGGCCGCCTCGGCCGCGCAGCGGCGTTCGCCCGCGCAGCTGGCGAAGATCAAGGTGGCGTACCAGGCGATGGCCGACGCGACCGACCAGGACGCGTGGGCCAAGGCGGATCTGAGCTTCCACGAAAGCGTGCTGGAAGCCACCAACAACGAGCTGCTGGGCTCGTTGTTCTCGGTGATCGACGCCGCGCTGGGCACGTTCTTCCTGCTCTCGGCGCAGACCGCCAAGGACTTCAAGTACTCGCTGCCGCGCCACTTCGACGTGTACGACGCGATCCGGCTGAAGCAGCCGGACGCGGCGCGCGCGGCCATGCTGGACATGATTGCCGATTCCCGGGCCAACCTGAAGGGAATCCGCACCCCACGCAAACCCCCTCGCTGAAGGATTTCGCATGAGCACCGCCTGGATGCAACCCCTCCCCTTGGTTGCCATCCTGCGCGGGCTCACCCCGCAGGAGGCCCCCGCCATCGGTGCCGCACTGGCCGATGCCGGGTTCCATATCCTGGAAGTACCGCTGAACTCGCCACAGCCGCTGGAGAGCATCGCGCTGCTGGCGAAACAACTCGGCGATCGCTGCCTGATCGGCGCGGGCACCGTGCTCACCACCGCCCAGGTGGATGAGGTGGCCAATGCCGGCGGCCGCATCATCGTGATGCCGCACGCGGATGTGGAGGTCATTGCCGCCGCGCACGCCAAGGGCCTGCGCTGCACGCCCGGCGTGGCCACGCCCACCGAGGCATTCGCCGCGCTGCGTGCCGGCGCCGATGCATTGAAGCTGTTCCCCGCCGAGCAACTGCCGCCCCCGGTCCTGAAGGCCTGGTCCAGCGTGCTGCCGGCCGGCACCGCGCTGCTGCCCGTGGGCGGCATCACCCCCGAACGCATGGCGGCCTACCGCAGCGCGGGCGCGGCCGGGTTCGGCATCGGCTCGGCACTGTACGCCCCCAAGACCCCACCCGCAGAAGTGGCGCGCCGCGCGCGCGCGTTCATTGACGCCTGGAACAGCACCAACACGGACCCCCACGCATGAAGATCACTGCCATCACCACCTACCTGGTGCCCCCGCGCTGGCTGTTTGTCCGCATCGAGACCGACGCCGGCATCGTCGGCTGGGGCGAACCCATCGTGGAGGGCCGCGCGCATACCGTGGCCGCCGCGGTGGAAGAGCTTTCCGATTACCTGATCGGCAAGGATCCCCGGCACATCGAAGACCACTGGAACGTGCTCTATCGCGGTGGTTTCTACCGTGGCGGCCCGATCCTGATGAGCGCGCTGGCCGGCATCGACCAGGCGCTGTGGGACATCCACGGCAAGGCGCTGGGCGTTCCCGTGCATGCGTTGCTGGGCGGACCGGTGCGTGACCGCATCCGCGTGTATTCGTGGATTGGCGGCGACCGCCCAGCCGATACCGCACGCGCGGCCAGCGAAGCGGTGGCGCGCGGGTTCACGGCGGTGAAGATGAATGGCACTGAAGAAATGCAGATCGTGGACACCCACGACAAGGTCACGCGGGTGCTGGAAAACGTGCAGGCCGTGCGCGATGCGGTGGGTCCGGATATCGGCCTGGCCGTGGACTTCCATGGCCGCGTGCACAAGCCGATGGCGAAGGTGTTGATGCGTGAATTGACCCCGTTCGGGTTGATGTTCATTGAAGAGCCGGTGTTGTCCGAACACCTTGAAGCGATTCCGGAACTGGCGGCCCTCTCCCCCGCCCCGATCGCCCTGGGTGAACGCCTGTATTCCCGGTTCGATTTCAAGCGGGTCCTGCAGACAGGCGGTGTGGACATCCTGCAGCCCGATCCTTCGCATTCCGGTGGCATCACCGAAACCCGCAAGATCGCGGCCATGGCCGAGGCCTACGACGTAGCCATCGCCCTGCACTGCCCGCTGGGCCCGATTGCCTTGGCCGCCAACCTGCAGCTGGATGCGGTCTGCTACAACGCCTTCATCCAGGAACAGAGCCTGGGCATCCACTACAACGCCAGCAACGACCTGCTGGATTACCTGGTGGACCGTTCGCCGTTCGACTACAAGGAAGGCTTCGTCAGGATTCCGGATGGCCCCGGGCTGGGCATCGAGATCAACCAGGCCTACGTGGACGAACGCGCTGCCGAAGGCCACCGCTGGCGCAACCCCATCTGGCGCCATGCCGATGGCAGCGTGGCCGAGTGGTGATGCCGATGACCCGTTACCCCAGTCTGGAAGGTCGCGCGGTGCTGATCACCGGCGGCGCGACCGGTATCGGCGCTGCCTTCGTTGAACACTTCGCCCGGCAAGGTGCGAAGGTGGTGTTCCTGGACATCGACGACGATGGTGCGCAGGCATTGCTGGACAGCCTGCGCGACGTTGAACCGTTGCCGCGCTATCTGCGCTGTGACATCACTGACATCGCCGCCTTCCAGGCGACCATCGTTGAAGCACGTGAACGGGTCGGACCGTTCTCGGTGCTGGTCAACAACGCGGCCAACGATGCGCGCCATGCTCTGGCCGATACCGGCGTGGCTGATTTCGAACGCAGCGTGGCGGTCAACCTGCGCCATCAGTACTTCGCGATCCAGGCCGTGGCACCGGACATGCGCGGGTTGGGCGGCGGTTCGATCATCTGCCTGGGTTCCACCGGCTGGATGATCAAGAACAGCGGCTACCCGTTGTATGCCATGGCCAAATCCGCGGTGCATGGGCTGGTCAACGGGCTGGCCCGCGAACTGGGCCACGACCGGATCCGCATCAACGCGCTGGTGCCCGGCTGGGTGATCACCGAGAAGCAGCAGCGGCTGTGGCTGGATGCCGAGGGCGAGGCGCAGCTGCGGCGTTCGCAGTGCCTGCCGGGCTACCTGCGTGCGGACGACCTCGCCCGTGCGGCCCTGTTCCTTGCCGCCGACGACAGCCGCATGTGCACCGGCCAGGATTTCATCGTGGACGGGGGCTGGGTGTGACCGGCCCGGTGCGCGTGGCGGTTCCGGCGGGCAACACACTGGGCGAAGGCGTGCTGTGGTGCGACCGCGACCAGGTGGTGTACTGGACCGACATCCAGCAGTCGCAGCTGTGGCGCTATCGCCCGCAGGATGGGGCGATTGCGCGCTGGCCGATGCCGGAGCGGTTGGCCGCGATGGCGCTGTGCGAGGCCGATGGCTGGCTGTTGTTGGCGCTGGCTTCCCGGCTGGCGTTCTTCCATCCCGAACGCAACGAATTCCGCGACCTCGCAGACACGGTAGCGCCGGCCGTTGGCCGGCCCTCAGGGTCTCCGGCACCCCGCGGAGCCGGCCAACGGCCGGCGCTACCGGAATTGCGGGCAAACGATGGCGCATGCGACCGTCAAGGGCGATTTGTATTTGGCCTGCTGCATGAACCGGCTCAAGGCCCGAAACAGGCAGTAGCGCCCTTCCTGCGCCTCAACGCAGACCTGACGCTGGAAATCCTGCCGTTACCCACCGTCGCCATTTCCAACAGCATCGCCTTCAGCCCAGCCGGCGACACGATGTACTTCTGTGACTCGCTGCAGAAGCAGATCCTGCGCTGCGATTACGGCGACACGCTCGGGCCTGCGCAATTGTTCGTGGACCTGCAGGCCGAACCCGGCGAGCCCGACGGCAGCGCGGTCGACGCGGACGGCGGCCTCTGGAACGCCCGCTGGGGCGATGCCCGCGTAGTGCGTTACCGGCCGGACGGCACCGAGGACCGCGCCATTGCCACGCCGGTCAGCCAGCCCACCCGCCCTGCCTTCGGCGGCCCTGCCCACCGCACGCTGTTCATCACCAGCGCGCATGACGGCATGGATGCCGCGGCCCGTGCACAGGACCCGCTTGCAGGCCACCTGCTTTCCCTCGATGACGCCGGGTTCGCCGGCCTACCCGAAGCCCGGTTCGCCGGCGACCCCAACAGCTTGCCGCCCCGCGCACCGCGTGGGACTTCCGCGGAGATTCCATGAGCCTTTCCACCCTTGATATCAGCATCGTGCTGGCCTACCTGGCGGGCATCTTCATCCTTGCGCAGTGGGTGTCGCGCGAGAAAGCCGGCCAGCAGAAATCGGCGCAGGACTATTTCCTGGCCAGCCGCAGCCTGCCGTGGTGGGCCATCGGCGCGTCGCTGATCGCCGCCAACATTTCGGCCGAACAGATCATCGGCATGTCCGGCTCCGGTTATGCCATCGGCCTGGCTATCGCGTCGTATGAGTGGATGGCGGCGATCACGCTGCTGATCGTGGGCAAGTGGTTCCTGCCCATCTTCCTGCGCAACGGCATCACCACCATGCCGCAGTTCCTGCAGGAGCGGTACGGCAACCGGATCCGTACGGTCATGGCGGTGTTCTGGCTGGGCCTGTACGTGTTCGTCAACCTCACCTCGATCCTGTGGCTGGGTTCGATCGCCATCGCGGGCGTGGCCGGGCTGAATCAGGATGTGGCGCTGGTGCTGCTGGGCGCCTTCGCGCTGGCCTACCAGCTGTACGGCGGGCTGAAGGCGGTGGCGCTGACCGATATCGTGCAGGTATGCCTGCTGGTGCTGGGTGGCCTGTTGGTCACCGTGATCACCCTGAGCAAAATCGGCGACGGCAGCGTCAGCGATGGCTTCATGCAGCTCTGGCAGCAGCACCCGGAGCGGTTCGAGATGATCCTCAGCAAGGACAACCCGTTCTACAAGGACCTGCCGGGCCTGTCGGTGCTGCTGGGCGGCATGTGGATCGCCAACCTCAGCTACTGGGGCTTCAACCAGTACATCATCCAGCGGGCGCTGGCCGCGAAGAACCTGCGTGAGGCGCAGAAGGGCGTGGTGTTTGCCGCCTTCCTGAAGCTGCTGATCCCGGCCATCGTGGTGCTACCCGGCATTGCTGCGGTGATGCTGGCCCCGGGCCTGGAGCGACCGGATGCGGCCTACCCGACCATGTTGGCGCTGCTGCCCAGCGGCATCCTGGGGCTGGTGTTCGCGGCGCTGGTGGCGGCGATCGTGGCGTCGCTGGCCTCGAAGATCAATTCGGTCGCGACCATCTTCACCCTGGACTTCTACGCCAAGCGCGCGCCCGATGCGACGCAGGCCCGGCTGGTGCGCGTGGGCCGGATCGCGGCGTCGGTGGCCATCATCGTGGCGGTGCTGACCGCCCGCCCGCTGCTGGGTGGCTTCGACCAGGGCTTCCAGTACATCCAGGAGTTCACCGGCTTCTTCACCCCGGGCATCGTGGTGATCTTCCTGCTGGGCCTGTTCTGGAAGCGCTCCAATGAAGCCGGTGCACTGGCCGCAGCGGTGGGCTCGTTCGTGCTCTCGCTCGCGTTCAAGCTGCTGTGGCCGTCGTTGCCGTTCATGGACCGGATGGGGGTGGTATTCCTGGCGACGTTGGCACTGGCCGTGGGCATTTCGCTGGCCACCCGTGCCACCGGAGACCGTGACCGCATCCGTACCGATGATGTGGAGTACGCCACCGCACCGTCGTTCAATGCGGCTTCGCTGGCCGTGCTGGCGATCCTGGTCGCTCTGTACGCAACCTACTGGTGATGACCATGCGGCCGACCCTTTCCCTCCGCGCGGCCATGCTCGCGCTCCTGCTCGCCGCTGCGGCTCCCGTCATGGCCACCGACGTCACCTGGACGGGCACCGCCACCGTGGATGCGGCCAAGGCGGGCTGGGGCCGGCTGGCACGCCTGCCAGACGGCCGCTGGCTGGCGGTGACCACGCGCTATCCCGGCGGCGACACCACCACGCTGCAGCTGTCGGTGAGCAGCGACAACGCCAGGACCTGGGCACCGTTGTCGCGCGTGGCGGAGCCCAAGCGCAAACTCGACAACGGCGAACTGTTCGTCCTGCCCGATGGCCGCGTGCTGCTGGCGATGCGGTCGCTCATCGATGGGGTGTCCTACCGGCTGAATGTGTATGCCAGTGACGACCAGGGCGCGCACTGGCGATTCCTGAGCACCATCACCCGTAACGAAAATCCGGCCGGGCGCAAGGACCGCGGCGTATGGGAGCCGGTGTTCACGCGTCTGGATGATGGCACGTTGTCGGTGGTGTACGCCGATGAAACCCGGGCCGACGAGACGCCTTCCTTCAACCAGGTGGTATCGCAGCAGCTGTCCAGCGACGGGGGCCGGACCTGGAGCCCGGCGATGACCATCGCCAGCCAACCCGGCGGAGGAAAACTGCGTCCAGGCATGCCGGTGATGGCGCGGCGCCCGGATGGGGGCTTCCTGATGGTGCTGGAAACCTGCGGCGACGATCCGCAGTGTCCTGTCTCCTACAAGACCTCGCCGGATGGACGCACCTGGCCCGAGGGGCTGGGCACGCCGATGGCGGACCAGCGCTGCGGGCCCCACGTGATGACCACCCGCAGCGGCACGATGTTCGCGACGTCCTGCTTCAATGAGGTGAGCGCAAGCGAGGATGGCGGCAACACGTGGACGACCGTCAAGCCGCCCGCATGGCCGCTCGGCTTCCGCCACTCCTGGCCGGCCGTCGTGGAGTTTGGGCCCAACGAGATCGGCGTGGTCAATGTGGTCGATGGCAGTGTCCAGATACGCTTTGGTGCGTATGGCCAAGGTGCCGATCGGCGCTGAGCGGATCGCCCTTGGTAGCATTGGCACGGCGAGACGCGCTCTCGCCGTGCCGAGTATCTCAGATCAGGTGCGGGCGCTCGCTGCCAAACAGCAACCGCTTGGCCCCCTCGCGCCAAACCGCTGGGCACGACTTGCCGCGTACCACGGCCGCAACCGTATATGCATAGCCACGATTGATCGGGCTGACCCGACCCAGCACTTCCTCGGCTTCCTGCACGCTCGCATTGGCGCGCACGGCGTCGACGAATGCAACCATGCGTGCCGCTTCCTCGGGATCGGTAGACAGCAGCACCGCCTTGCGCCAGGTTGCCTCGTCGCGGCCGTGCCGCAGCGCCAGCGCCCATGTGGCCCATACCGAATCCGGGTCGATCCCCTGGTCTGCCGTCATCGCCAGTGCCTGATCGGCGTACTCGCTCGACGCGCCGTCGGAAGCGGCGACCATGCGAATCATGCGCGGCAGCATGTCGGCGTATGGCTGTGCCAGCTTCAGTGCCACTTCGTACTGGGCCTCGCCGAGCATCAGATAGGCTGCGTAGGGTGAAGACACGGCTTCCTCGCTGTCGATGGCCAGCATGTTGGTCAGCAGTGACGACTGGCCAGCCAGCGCCCTGATCTCCGCATTGCTGGCGCCCAGCATGCGCTTGACGCGTGCCAGTTCCAGCGCCGCGTACTCCGACGTCGCCGGCGCGGTCGCCGCCCTCGACCAGGCTTCGCTGGCACCCGCCCAGTCGCTGCGTCCAGCGAGCACGTAGCCGGCAGCATGGGCGAACCAGGGCTCCTGCGGCCACCGGCGTTGTCCAGCGAGGAAGGCCTCGTCCTGCTCCGGGCCATCAGCCATGCAACGCACGGCAAGATAGGCCAGCGACGACGATTCGGGCTTGCTCGCCGCCATCTGCTTCTGGCGTTCGCACGCCGCGCCAAGGTTCTGCCCGATATGGAGGTCCTGCTCCAGTCGCAGCGCTGCAACGTCTTCGGGGTAGCGCTTCAGCCGCTCTTCGATGAGGCCTGGCAGGGAGTCCGGGCCGTGCGCCGCCATGGCGAGCCAGGTGGTCAGATTCCGCGTGTTCGGCGCATCCCAGCGCGCATGTGCCAGGATCATGGCCTTCATCTGCTCGTCGTCGCCCACCATCTCGATCTGCCGGCGCGGCGCGCGGTCGCCCATCGCCGACACTACCGAGCGCGTGCTGCCATTCTCGTAGCTCTGGGTCTGGATGGTGCTGGGCGGTTCCTCCAGAACGAAGTCGGCATCGGTGGCTGACCAGCGCTGCGTACCCAGCATGCGTTCCGGGTCGCCCTTTGCGCCGCCATATTCGGCCGTCCACTGGACCAGCGGCGCTGCACCGGCGACGTTGTAGGTGAAGTGGGAGCGACCGGTCATGCGTTCACTGTCGAAGGACTCGATCAGCTCCCCGTCTGCGGTGTGGGCGGCCACCCTGTGCGCGGAACCGGGCTCCACGTCGATGCTGCCGCTCTGCAGCGGCTCCAGGGCGACGGTGTTGCCGTCGATGGTGACCCGCACCGGAATCGCCAGCCCGTTGTACATCGAGACGGTTGCGGCACCCGTGTGCATGCCGAACAGCAACACGCCCACGACGATCGCCACCGCCGCAGTGGCGCGCATGGTGCTGGCGACCCAGCCGTCGGCGGTCTGGAATCGATCCCACCAGCCGAGCTGGGTCTGCAGCTTGCGTTCCTGGCCAGGAAGCAGCAGCGGATAGCCCCTGGGTACCTGCGAGGGCGTTGGCGCGGCGGGCGCCACTTCGCCCGACCCCAGTCGCGCTGCGACGGCGTCCTCGTTTGCCAGCAGGGCCTCTAGCGTCGCAGCGCGAAGCTGCGAGAGCGCACCGCAGGTCAGGTTGACCCAGCCGCCTGAATGCTGGATCCAGCTGTCGATGTTGGCCTGTGCAGGGGCGGTCAGGCGCAGGTCTCCCAGCGCCTGCGCCAGCGGTGTGCCACGGTGCTCGATCACCGTTTCGTCAACGACGCAGTTACGGGCGCTGTCGTAGATGAAAACCAGCGCCTGCTGCACCCTGCCGGCGGCACTGATCAGACGGCGCAGCTCGCTCTCGGAAACGCGCTTGTCGGCCGTCACCACGTGCAGCACGTTGACGAAGACCGCGTACGTGTCGCGCAGGTCGGCCTCGGTGTGTTCGCAGAAGTGCAACACGGCGACCTGCGCTTCCAGCAGCGCCTCCCACCCGTCCCCGTCCCGCCGGGCGGCCAACCGATGCAGGCTGCGGCATTCCTGGTCGTGCTGGAACACGGCCTGCCGCAGGGGTGCGATTTCCGCATCCAGGGTGGCGATGGCCGGGCCGAGGCGCTTGACGTCCAGCACCTGGTCACGCCAATGCACGCACTTGCCCGACGCGCGCAGGTGCCCGGCGCGGGCGGCGTCCAGGGTGGCGCGCTCTTCCTCCAGCGCCCGAAGCTGCTGCAAGGCGGTGCCATGGGCTGGCGCGTACAGGGCGGCGATACGCTCGCGCAGCTGCTCGTCGTCCAGCGACGTGAGTGCAGGCAGGAACAGCTCGGCCGGCGTGGCGACACTGCGTACGAAGGAGCGGCGCAGGTAAGTGCCCTGGTAGCGCTGCTGCATGGAACGGATGTCGAACTCGGCGTCGAGGCGGCGCAGTGACTCCTCACCGTCCGCGAACGCCTCGGGCGTTTCGCGCAGCATGCTGCGGGACAGCTGGTGCTTCAGCGCGTCTGCGTCACGGAACAGCAGGATGGCCGGCCGCTCGTCAATGGCCGCTTCCACATAGCGGCGCTTGAGGTTGTTCTCGCGATCGGCATTGGCCGGGTGCGTGGACCACATCTGCGGCACGCGCACCATGGCGTTGCGGAACACGCGATGCTGCTCGCGCTCACGCTCGGGCAGTTGCGGTGGCTCGGCATACAGGGGGTCGGGCGATACTCGCCGCAGGTTGGCGAGCATGCGCGTCTGCACAGCGAAGAGGTCAGCTACGGCATGGCCGGCTTCGAACTCATGCGAGGCGAAGGCGAGCGTCCTGTCCCAGGCATCGTCGGCCGCGCCCAGGCGGTGCAAGGCGTGCACCAGGGCATCGCTGCCAGCCAGCGAGGCGGCCACCAGGTCGGCCTGGTATTCCATCTCACGCGACAAGGCGCGCTCGGACAGGGCGACCACGCTGAAGGCGGTATCCACCAGCGAACGGATGGCCCAGACAATGATCGACAGGGTCCAGCCAACCCAGGCGATACGGAAGTCCATGCGCGAGAGGCCGGCCAGGAGGCTGTCCAGCGCGTCGCGCCGCGCGACCAGCTGGCTGGCGATCTGGTGGGCGACATACACCCAACGGCCTACTGCCATTGTGCGCTGCGCAAAGTGGCCGAATTCGTGACCCAGCACGGCCTTGAATTCGCCCAGATTCAGCGCGTTGACCAGTGCCAGACCAATGTCCAGATTCTTGCGGGAAGGGAACAGCAGGTTGAAGAGCGACAGGTCATAGAAGACGCCCGCGTTGACCCGCGGCGACAGGTAGACACGCTTCGGTCGCGGCGCGCCGGCCTCATCGGCCAGGCGGTGCAGAAATGCAAACAGCTCTGGCTGGTCGGCCGGCTTGAGCTCCACATCTTTGGAGGTCTGCCCGCGTTTCAGGAAGACCAGACCTTTGGCCATGAACGCGACCAGGAACACGGAGAACCCGCCGGCGACGGCATTGGCAAACGTGTTGCCGCCCTCCCCGGCCAGCATGATGCGGATTACGCGGTAGGCGGTCCAGCCGAACCAGCCCATCAGGGCGAAGTACGCGATGGCGAAACTGATCAGGCCGATCACCGCCAGCCATGCATGGCGGCGGTAAGCGGAACTGGGTGCGGTGAGCTGCGCGGGCACGCCCGAAGGCCCCGCCGGATAGAGCGAATCCATTATGTATATCCCCTGTTGTCCTGCTCCGTGCTGTCCCCCCGGACGTGGCACGGAGCTTACCCGGCGTCATGCCTGGTCCCGGGAGGATTGTGCACATTATTGGGCGGGTGTGCATCTATCCGGGCGGGCTTCGGCCGAATCGGAAGTATCTAGACCAGGTGAAATACTGCGCCGCGGCAGAGCAGTCAACGTTAATACCGAAAGCGAAGCACATTCTCTTTGAATGAGCTGCTAGGGGCGGATGGCCCACCACCAGTAGCAGATGATCGACTTGGTCAAATCCCAATGAGCTTGGTGAACAGGTTTACAACTACGCCTTGGCCCATTTCGCTCAAGGTGCGTCCAGCTGCAGCAGCGCGGCCACGCGGTTCTTTCAAGTTCGGCAGATAGACATCGCATCCGGTCTTGCGGCGGAAGTGCTCCACCATGAACCAGAGCTCAGCGGCGATGGCATCCTCACTGGCACCCGCACCGTGCAGGCGAACGTAGCGATCGAGCGCCAATGCTGCGACATCCGATCCATTGATATCAGACTCGCGCCGTTCGTCGCCCTGCCAGTGCACGCGGACGGTGCCTTGCTCCTCCTCGACGGGTTCGTTGATCGGCAGGATAATCGTGCCGTCTTGTACTGATCGTGCACAGTAGATTCCATCGCGGTGCTCGCCTACGAAAACCGGAATCAGGTTTGCAAGAAAGCTGATGATCGCCGCGCTTTTTCCATCCGGAGAGGCGGATATAGCGGAAAGCCACTTCTCGAGCCGCGGCGAGAGCATCACCCGGTCCCACTTATTGAAGGTTATGGTCGTCTGGCGGCCATTCGCTCGGTAGCCGGTGGCGGCGAGGTTCGGTTCCGACTTGGCAAGGCGCAGCAGGAACTGACTGACAGGTATGAAGCCCTGATGCGCCAGGTCGCGTTCGTTGTGCAGGTAGACCATGTCGATCCCATCGCGTTTCGTTACGCGCGGGACGACGATTTCCTCAGGCGCATCTGTACGATACTCAATATCGGGCAGACGTCCGTCTTGAATGAAGTTGGATGGGAAGCTCATGCCGGACCGAACTCTGTCGCGCTGACGTGCGCTGATTTGATTACGCTGGTGTCTGGACGATGCCCGCCATCAACAATCTTTGCGCGGGCCTGCCAAGCCAAATCGCTCGCAAAGAAGACTGCGACGCAGAGAACGGCATACTGCCCTATCCGCGCCACCTGGGTACTCAGGGGCAGGCCTCGGATCTTCAATCGATGCTGGCAATAAATTGCGATGGCGCAGTACATCGTCCAGAACCCGAGCATGAGACACGCCACAGCACCCACAACCTTTTTGTACTCCGCAAGGCTGCTCTCCAGGAGTATTTGCGGAGCCGCCAAGATGGCTAGGCCGAGCGCCACCCCCTTTACCAGCTCCATCTGGTCTTTAATGCTGACGAAGAAGGCATCCGGATCCTTCGCCCGCTTGATCGTATCCGTCCGGGAGGAGTTTCCACTATTATGAGACGGGGATTTCATAATTAGATCCGTGTTCTGGTTAACGCCACGCGATCGATCCGATCAAGTCAGGCTGGCGAGCTTTGAGTCCGGCAGGGCCGCCGTATTGAGTGTGGCGAGCTTCTCAGGCGTTGAGTATCGGATTTGTCTGAATAGATGTCAGGACGATCCTGACATTGAGAGGGGGGGCGATGGAGAATTCATTTCTCTGCTCTGCAGGGGAGCGCGGGTTGAGAGCTTTCGCGGGACGGACTCCTTATTCGTCAGTCGCCGGCAGTCGCGGCCATCCCGTCTCGGATGTCATCCGTGATCTGGCAATCGGTGCCTTGGCGTCGCGCCGGACCGGTGAGCGGTTCGATCGCGCTGCCTTCGGTTTCCCTTGAGCCGCGCTGGCAGTGGAGTGACAGGAACAGGGTGCGGCCGTTGCGGTCTACCCATTGCTGGCCGAGGTACTCCCCGTCCGGCCTTTCGAAGGTTGGGCCGATCAGTTCGGTCAGCGATCCTTGATTGGGTAGGCTTCGGAGGATCGGGCTGTCGTTCATTGAGGCATTGAGCCAGCTGGCGACGACCGAGCCGTCCATGCGATGCAGGGTCGCGATCCTGCCCGGCGCGTCATTGTCGAGGTAGCGCGACGTCCACAGGCGGTCTTCGCCCCAAGTGGTGATCGCGGTGTAGCGAGGCGGCAGCCGTTCGACCCCGTCAGCATCCATGAATCCGTAATAGCCATCGCGCAGGAACACGACGCCGCCCGGCAGCAGCGCATGCGCAGATCCGATGGTCTCGCCCACGAAGTGGCCGTGCTTTACGTGATACATGCGGGACCCCTCCGCGTCGCTGCGTACGAGGAGCAATGCGCCATCAGCACTGACCTGGTCGATCCAGGTGCCGTTGGGCAGCAGGTGCTGGCCAAGCGCGGCGTCGAGCCACAGCCGGGGCTGGGATTCGCCGTCCAGCGTCCCGAAAAAGCCTGTGGCCTCTGCGCTTAGTTGGCTAAGCGGCGGTGTCTGGACCAGTAGCGTTCCCCTGCAGTCCACCAAGGTTTCCTGCCCGTCTTCCGCTATCGCCTGGCGAAGCTCGGGACGCCCCTCAACCTCCTTCCACGCGTAAGCGTTGAATGGCCCCAGAATCTGGCCATTCGCATCAACCAACTTGTCACCGGCGTCGCCCATGCGCGCGCGCCATATGCCTGGGCAGACCTCCTCGCCGGAAGTCGCCCCTGCGATCGCGAGAAAGCGCCCATCCGGGTACATGAGACCGTCCACGGCGTCGGCTTCGTTCGCGAAAATGCCTTCTGCGCCTTCGCGGATGACATGGTATTCGGTTGCCCAGCGCGGCCAAGTGCCCACGTCTTCAGAGGCGGGGCTACGCGACCGCGCCGATGAGTAGCCCACCACGTAGATGAGCGCGCGATCTCCGGTCAGTTGGCCGCCCGCATCCAGCCGGCGCCATGCCCTGCCCTGCAGTCCCAGCCAGCCGCCGTTGTTGAGCGGAATCAGGTTGTCGATGTGCTCGGTCCACAGCGTCTTTCCTGCCTCGTCGCGCAGCGCGCAGGGAGTGCCCGGATCGAGGTCGCAGACAAGGTATTGAGTGCGTTCCGGGAACGGACCGGCAGCCCGGAGTTCACCCTTGGCCAGCTGCATGCGCAGCTGCCCACGTGCATCGAAGATGCGCTCGCCCGCTTCCCGCGAGCGCCAGCTGTAGCGTTGCGGATGCGCCGTGATGGCCCACTCGCCGCTGCCGGGCTGCCAGTCGACGAAGGTGCTTCCATCGGCACGCAGCAAGCCGGTACCTGCTCTGGACCAAGTGCTGAACAATGGGGCCTTGTCCGGATCGTCCGGGTGACGTTCGAATGCCGCATCGGACCGGAGCTCAACATACGGGCCCTTCAAGGAGACCCGGCCAGCGTCATCGAACCACACGCTGCTGCTTCTCTCGAAATCCACGACGAGCCAGCGATCTGGGGCGATCTGCTGCGGCCGCCCCGGCCACTCTTGGATAAGGCGGCCCTGATCGTTGGCGACCAAGCCGCTTTCGAACCCGCTGGCCTGCAGGACGAATGTCTGGGGCGCCTCCGCCCATGCCGGCGCGATGCCCAGAGCGAGTGCCAGGAACGCCGGCTGGGCAATGCTCTGGATACGTCTGAAGGGGCCGATGCCAGTGGCGTCGAATGGTTCCGCGGCGTCCGTGTCGTGCTTCGTCATGGTCCTATGGTACCCGCCAACCTGTACTCCCCGATGGCTGACAGCTGTCACTTGTTCCGTTTCGGCCCAAAGCGAGAATTACCCCATTCCCGCAGGGCGCTGCACGGCCGGCACCCACCTCAAGCCAAGGACCCTCCATGAACATGCTGCAGCAATTCGCTTCGCACACGCCGCTCTGGGTATGGGCGCTTCTGATCTTCCTGATCACGCGCGGTGTCGCCGCGATGAAGCCGGGTGAGATCACGCTGGGGAGGTTGGCGGTGGTGCCTGCGCTTTTCACCGCGTGGGGCCTGTGGTCGATCAGTGCGCGTTATGGCACGTCCTGGCAGGCGTGGGCGCTGTGGCTGGTCGGCATCGGCGCGGGGATGGGTATCGGCTGGATGATGCTTCGCCGTGCAGTGCTGACCGCGAACCGGGCAACCGGGAAGCTGTGGCGCAGCGCGGATTACAGCCTGCTGCCGCTGCTGCTGGTGACATTCGCGGTGAAGTACGGGTTTGAATCCGCGCTGGCGATGTCGCCGACGCTTGCGGGAGATGTTGGTTTCCGCGCTGCCTATCTGCTGCTGTCGGGTGGTTTCACTGGCATTTTCATCGGCAAGTACATCCGGTACGTGGCCGCCTGGCGCCGCGCCACGCCGAGCGATGATCCGCAGGTGACTGGCTGAGGTACTTGCCCGCCTGAATCTTGGATGCCGCTGCCGGTAGGGTTGCATCCCAATCAACCGCCGGGGTGGTGATTGTTCCTTTGGGGCATGACCTCGAACGGAGAAGGCGTGTTTTCGATTTGAGGTCATGCGTCACCGTGCCGATCACCGCTATCGGCGGTCGTTTGGGAAGCGACCCTACCAGCTCAGCTCAAAGCGTAGCTCGAGTTGCTGGTCTGGCTCCAGTGTCTTGGGTGCGAGGGTGAATGCGTCTGGTGGGCCGGTTTGGGGTTCTACGCAGGTGGCGTGCGGCGCGGCGTCGTAGACCACCCAGTGTTCGGTGTTGGCACGCAGCGTCAGGCGCTGGCCGCTGTACACCAGTGTTATGTCCTTCTGGTTGATGAAGCAGTCGTCCCATGGGCCGGGGGATGCGCTTGCCAGTGGCAACCTGGCGATGCCCTCCTCGTCACGTGGGTACATGGCGTCGGGCGCGAACAGCAACGCATCCGGCTTGCGGAACCACGGGTGCCAGCCGATTACGGCCGGCATCGGTTGGGTGCCGGCCTGCACTGCCAGGCGTAGTTCCAGGCTGTTTGGCGTTAGTTGAATGACTTGCGTTGCGGTGCCGCCGAAGGGCCAGTAATCGTCCTTGGGAAGCTGCAGCGACAGCGTGGCGCTGTCCGCCGCGATACTGTCGATCTGCCAGGGCAGTGCGAACCCTACCCCGTGGATGGCGTGTTCGCCGAAGTTCGGCGGCAATGCGTACGCCCTGCCGTTGAAATTGAACCGACCGTGCCGGATCCGGCCGGCCCACGGCACCATCGGGTAGCAGCCCCAGGCGATGGTGGCGGCCCCACTCTCCCGTTCGTCCACCAGCCACTCGACGCCTTCATGGCGGATGCGGGCGATACGTCCGCCGGCCTCAGGGGCAAGTGCCACCTCCAGCTCGCCCGCCCGCAACCAGTGCAGGTGGCCAGCAGGCAGTGGCGCCTGCGCGTCGTCGATGGGCAACGGGCTGTCAGTTGCCATAGGGATCAATGGTCCGGATGCTGCCGTCCGCGTCCATGTGCAGCGGGGTGCACTTAACCGAACGCAGGTGGGTGACCCCGCCCGACAGCAGGGAGTCGTGATAGAACAGGTACCACTGCCCTTCGACCTGGCAGATGGAGTGATGCGTGGTCCAGCCCACTACCGGCTTGAGGATCACGCCGCCATAGGTGAACGGGCCGTACGGGCTGTCGCCGATGGCGTAGCAGAGTAGATGGGTGTTGCCGGTTGAGTACGAGAGGTAATACCTGCCTTGGCACTTGTGCAGCCACGGCCCCTCGAAGAACCGCCGCTCATGGTCGTCGGCGCGCAGTGGCTGGCCGTGCTCGTCCAGAATGATGACTTCCCGCGTGGGCTCGGCCAGCTGGGTCATGCCTAAGTCCAGTCGGCCGACGCGCGGGCCCAGTGCCGGCGCATCGCCGGTGGGCTCTTCGTGCGCGGCGTCGTAACGGTTGTCGCGGTACTTCTGCAGCTGGCCGCCCCAGATGCCGCCGAAGTAGAGGTAATGCGCGCCGTCCTCGTCCTCGTATACGGCCGGGTCGATGGAGTACGTGCCGGCCATCGGCTCCGGTTCGGCGGTGAACGGACCCTCCGGGCGATCGGCCACGGCGACGCCGATGCGGAACCTCCCCTCCCCGTCCTTGGCCGGGAAGTACAGGTAATAGCGTCCGTCACGGTGGGCCGCGTCGGGTGCCCACATCTGCTTTGCAGCCCAGGGAACGTCACGCACATGCAGGGCCACGCCGCAGTCGGTGGCCTCGCCGCTGGGACTGTCCATCCGCAGTACGTGGTAGTCCTCCATGCCGAAGTGCCCGCCGTCATCGTCGAACGGCGCGCCGGCGTCGATGTCGTGCGAGGGATAGATGTACAGCCGCCCCTCGAACACATGGGCCGACGGATCGGCCGTGTAGATGTGGGTCACCAGCGGCTGGGAGATGGCATGTGCCGCCAGGTGCGCCAGGTTGTTGCCTTCGCGGCGCTGCTGCAGGTCCTGCTCGATGCGGGTTTCCATGCGCTTGTCGATCTTGTAGAGGAACAGCATCGCCACGGCGATCAGGAACGGGAGGGAGCAGTACACGCTCACCGTCAGGCGGATGCCGTTGACCACGCCCTCCGGCTGCTGTTCCGCGCCGGCCTGGTAGCCGTAGTACGCCAGGATGCCGGCGACCAGTGCGCCACCAATACTGAGGCCGATCTTCAGGCCGCACAGCATCGCCGAGAAGATGATCGCGGTGGCGCGACGGTTGTTCTTCCATTCGGAGTAGTCGGCGACGTCGGCGATCATCGCCCACAGCAACGGAATGGTGATGCCGTAGAAGAAGCCGTGCAGCATGAAGGACACGAACGCCACGGCCACGGCGGTGGGCGGGAAGAAGTAGAACACCAGCAGGAACACGGTGGAGACCAGCAGCGCGCCACCGAATACATCGCGCTTGCCGAAGCGGTCGGCCAGCCGGCGCGATACCCCGATGCCCAGGATCATGCAGATGATGCCGCAGGCGTTGAACAGGCTGAACGCTGAAGTTGCCGGGTCCTCCGGCCAGGCGAAGCCGGACAGCCCCATGCCATTGAGCGTGGCGTTCAATCCGCCGATGAAGCGGTTGAAGCCGGTGTTGTCGAGAAAGCCTGCGAGAGCGGGCTCGCTCATGTAGTACTGGAAGTAGTAGATGTAGGTGCCGCCCTTCAACGCGAGGTTGATGAAGACCAGGATCGTCAGGGCCAGCATCACCTGCCACGGGCGGTTGCGCAGCAGGTCGGCCAGGTCCTGCAGCACGCCGCCGGTCTGCTCCTTGGCCGGCACGATGCGCTCGCGGGTGGTGGCGAAGGTGATCAGGAAGAACACGGTGCCCACCACCGCGAACACGGTCATGACCCGCTCGAAGCCCAGCACGCGGTCACCGTCACCGAGGATCAGCACCAGCGGCAACAGCAGCACCTGGATGATGAACTGCGCGATCATCACCGCCACGAAACGGTATGCCGAGAGGCTGTTGCGCTGGGCCATGCTCCCGGTGAGCACACCACTGAGCGCGGAGTACGGCAGGTTGTTGGCTGCGTAGACCAGCATCAGCAGGCCGTAGGTGCCCAGGGCGTAGATGATCTTGCCCTGCGCACCCAGCTGCGGGGTGCTGAAGGCCAGCAGCGAGAGCACGCCGAACGGTACCGCCGTCCACAGGATCCACGGCCGGAACTTGCCCCAGCGCGTTGCGGTGCGGTCCGCGGCGATGCCGATCAGCGGGGTGAACACGAAGGCACCCAACAGGCCGATCACGAAGATGATCGTCGCCGCCGTGGCAGGGGGCAGCCGGTACACGTCGGTATAGAAGAACGCGAGGTAGGTGATCAGCGTCTGGAAGATCAGGTTCGCCGCGAGGTCGCCCAGGCTGTAGCCCAGCTTTTCCCGTACCGACAGGACGTGCTCAGTCACGGGCAGCCTCCACGGTGAAGCGGGCCTGCACGCGGGCGTCGGCGCTGGAGCTGCCTACCCTGACCTCGTACGCACCCGGCGGGACGACATAGGCCGCCCGCGCTTCGTCGTACTGGCGCAGGGCCTGCGTTGCATCCAGATCGAACGCCACGGTGCGCCGCTCACCCGGAGCCAGCTGCACGCGCTGGAAGCCGCGCAGCGCCTGCTGCGCATCACCCGGCGCGGCATCCACCCGGCGCACATACAGCTGCACCACTTCATCGCCTGCGCGCTTGCCGGTGTTGGCCACGTCCACCTGCACCTTGAGGTGCCCGTCTGCGGGAATGCGGGGCGCATCCAGGCGCAGTTTGCCGTAGTCGAAGGTTGTGTAAGACAGGCCGTGACCGAACGGGTACAGCGGCGTGCCGCGGAAGTAGCGGTAGGTACGGCCTTCCATGGTGTAGTCGTCAAAGGCCGGCATCGCCTGGTCTGCTCTGTAGAACGTTACCGGCAGCCGCCCGCCGGGGTTGGTATCGCCGAACAGCGCCTGGCCCACGGCGGTACCGCCGCGTTGCCCGGGGTACCAGCTCATCAGGATCGCCGGCAGGTTCGCCTGCGCCCATTCCACCGCCATGGCCGAGCCCCCGGTGAGCACCATCACTACCGGCTTGCCGGTGGCGTGCAGGGCTTCCAGCAGCGCACGCTGCGGCGCGGGCAGGCGCAGGTCGGTGCGGTCGCCGCCGGCGAAGCCCGGGTAGTTCACCTTCATTTCCTCGCCTTCGACGTCGCCGGTCAGGCCGCCGACGAACACCACCACATCGGCATTGCGCGCGGCATCCAGGGCCTCCTCAAACGGCGGCTTGGCACCAGGCATGCGCCAGCCCAGCCGCACGCCGGCGTCGCGCTCGGCATCGAAGTATTCCAGCTTCACTTCGTACGCGCGCCCGGCCTCCAGGTCCAGGTCCACGCCATCGCCATGCAGGCGGTCGCTGCTGGTCCAATGGTCCAGGACGCGCTTGCCGTCCACGTACAGCCGGTAGCCGTCGTCGGCGGCGGCCTCGATGCGGTAGCGCCCTGATACGGGCGGCAGCAGCTGCCCGCTCCAGCGGATGCTGAAGCCGTCGTTGGGGATGCCCTGCCCCGGTGCGGCTTCGCCGCGGGCCAGCAGGTTGTCGGTCGGCGAGCCGCGGTCCCAGCGGAAGCCGATCTGGGCATCGGTGCGCACCAGGGCCGGTGTGCCGGAAAGATCGGCGGTGCGGAAATACTCACCACGCAGGCCGCGCTCGGGGGAATCCACGGAAGGACGCAGGTAAGTGGCTTCGATCAAGGGCGTCGCGCTGGGATCATCGCGCCCTTCCACCAGATCCACGCCGCGTGCGTAGCGCACCTCGACACCCTTCGCGGCATCGCGGATGCCCTGCAGGATCGTTACCGGTGCGGCCGGGGTACCGAAGTAGTTGCCCAGCAGCGCCATGGTGTCATCGGCGGTGGGGCCCACCACGGCGATACGCTTGAGATTGCGTGACAGCGGCAGCACGCCATCGTTCTTCAACAGCACCAGCGATTCCTGTGCCGCTTTCAGGGCCAGCGCGTCGTGCGCGGGGGCCTGGTTCACCGATGCCGGGATCTGTGCCCACTTCACGCGTTCTGGTGGATCGAACATACCCAGCCGCATCCGTGCGGTGAACAGCTGGGTTACCGCGTCGTCGATCTCCGCTTCGCTGATCAGGCCCTGCTTCACTGCTGCGGGCAGCGTGGCGTATTCCTGGCCGCACTCCAGCTCGGTGCCGTTCTTCACCGCAAGCGCGGCGGCAGCCTCGCGGGTCGGCACGATTTTGTGATGCTTCCAGATATCGACGATGGCCCAGCAGTCCGAGACCACGTAGCCCTTGAAACCCCAGTCGCGGCGCAGCACGTCGCGCAGCAGGAAGTGGCTGGCGCTGGCCGATTCGCCGTAGACCCGGTTGTAGGCGCCCATCACGGCATCCACCTGGCCTTCCTTCACCAGCGCCTCGAACGCCGGCAGGTACGTGTCGTACAGGTCGCGCTTGCTGGGCCGGGCGTCGAAGTGGTGGCGGTCGGCCTCGGGGCCGCTGTGCACGGCCAGGTGCTTGGCGGTGGCGTCCAGCTTGCGGTACACCGGGTCGTCGCCCTGCAGGCCGTGCACGAAGGCCACGCCCATGCGCGCGGTGAGGTACGGGTCTTCGCCGTAGGTTTCCTGGCCCCGGCCCCAGCGCGGGTCGCGGAAGATGTTGATGTTGGGCGACCAGAAGGTCAGCCCCTGGTAGCGGCCATGCGAGCCCTCGCGGATGAACTGGTGGTGCTTGGCGCGCGCTTCATCGCTGATGGTGGTGGCCACCTGCCCCATCAACGGCACGTCGAAGGTGGCGGCCAGGCCGATGGCCTGGGGGAACACGGTGGCCTGCCCTGCCCGGGCCACGCCGTGCAGGCCTTCGTTCCACCAGTCGTACGCGGGAACGCCCAGCCGTTCAATGGCGGGCGCGGCGTTCTGCATCTGGGCGGCCTTTTCCTCCAGGGTCATCTGCGCGACCAGCGCGGCGGCGCGGGTCTCGAAGCTGGCCGAGGTGTCGAGCCATGGCTGCGGCGCGGCAGCGTGGCCGACGGTGGCCAGGCTGATGGCGGCGCAGAGCGCCAGCGTGCGGAACAGGGGCCTGCGCGTCATCATTTGCTCCTCAGGGCGCGCTCGTCGCGCGCGAATGGTCCCAGCAGGGCGCCGACGAAGCCGCCTGCACGATCCGTACTCAATACCGTTCCGTCCACGTCATCGGCGAGGGTCTGCCAGCCTTGGCCGTCGCGTGTGTCGAAGGCGAAGGCGTAACGTCCTCCGTCCCCTTTTATCTGCAGGCCCAGCTGGGCTGCCGTTGCCACCTCGCGCGATGCGAGTGTTTTTGTTGCGCCGCCGCCGTCGCGCGCTTCAAGGAAGATCACCGCGCGATCTTCGCCAACGCTGCGGACGCCGAGGAAGTACCAGTAAGCTTCGCTCTGGAAGGCGGCCAATCCTGCCGCGACGCCTTCTGCTGGCTGCGTCATCTGGGTGCTGGCCTCGAAGCGCAGGTGCTGCTGGCGGCGGCCCAGGAACGCGGGGTTGCGTAGCGTGTCGAGCTCTTCCGGCAGCGGGTGCAACGCGAGAGAACCGGGGCGCTCGCGCAGGTTCGCCCAGGCTTGTTTGGGTACCCGCACGCGCAGCCAATCGTTGCCGAGCGTGGGGGTGTCGAACTCGTTGCGCTCCATGAAATTGCCGGTTAAAGGGGCCTGCTTCGCTGCACCCTGCATCCACGATGGCGCTTTGACGATGTACGGAATGGTCTGGCCCGCCGGCAGGATCACTGGCCAGCCGTCACGCCATTCCACCGGCAGCAGGTAGGTTTCGCGCCCGGTGTTGTAGTGGCGTGTGTCGTAGTTGCGGCTGGCCAGGAACACCGCCCACCAGGAGCCGTCTGGGCCCTCCACCAGGTCGGCGTGGCCGGCGTTGGTGATCGGCAGTGGCCGGTCGTCGGGCAGGTCGCGCTGGGTGAGAATAGGGTTGCCTGCATACGGCACGTAGAGCCCCCACACCTCGCGGCTGCGCAGCACCACCTGCGAATGCTGCGGGCCGGTGCCGCCTTCGGCGTCCGAGAGGTAGTACCAGCCATCGCGCTTGTAGAGATGCGGCCCCTCGATCCAGATCGGGTTTTTGGCCGGCTCCACGCCACCGTCGATGAGCACCTTGCGCGGCCCCACCGGTTTGAACGCCGCCAGATCGAGCTGCTGCATCCAGATGGCGCGGTGGCCTTCGTAGCGCGCCGGGCCGGGCGGCACATCGTTGTTGAGCAGGTAGACCTTGCCGTCTTCGTCGAAGAACAGCGATGGGTCGATGCCCTCGATGCCCGGCAGCCAGTGCGGGTCGGACCAGGGGCCGGCCGGATCGCGGGCGGTGGCGATGAAATTGCCGCCACTGTCCACCGCCGTGGTGACCACGTAGAAGACGCCGTCGTGGTACGAAATGGCTGGCGCGAAGATGCCACGTGACACGCTGAGGCCATCGAAGTCCAACTGCGACGGGCGGTCGATCACGTTGCCGATCTGCGTCCAGTGCACCAGGTCCACGCTCTCGAATACCGGGATGCCCGGGAAGTAGGTGAAGCTGGAATTGACCAGGTAGAACTTCCCGTTGGCGCGGGTGATGCTCGGGTCCGCGTGGAAACCGGCCAGGATCGGGTTGCGGTAATGCCCGACGGGAAGCGGCGGTTCAAACGCGGCGTCATTGCCGGCGTATTCGAACCAGTCGAAGTAGACCGGGGCTGCGGGGGTGGCCGCCTGCACCCCAAGCGCGGCGGACAGCAGCAGTACCGTGGCAAGCAGCAGGCGCATCAGGGCGTCCCTGAAGGGGTGAGGGAGAGCTCAAACGGACCGGCGGGCGCACCGCTGCTGTCGCGCAGCGTGCAGACCGGGCCGTCTGCCCAGCAGTAGCGGACGCTGGCGGCGGCGGCTGCCTGCAGGCTGTTCAGCACTACGGCGTTGCCGTCCAGCGTGGCGTCGGCGTAGGTGCAGTGCTTCGCCTCGGCATCGCACAGTTCGAAGCCGATCGGGCCGTTCGCACCGGTTGCGACCAGCGTTCCGGTGACATCGTCGAAACTGATGCGCACCTCAACCCTCGTGCGGGAAACCTTGCTTGCCGTCGGGCCGGAGGCTGCCAGCGCCCGTTCGCCATGGACCACATGGCGCGCCACGCGGGCCAGGCGCCGGCCCAGTTCCTGTTTGTTCGGCGGATGGATGTCGTAGGCATCGCCGATGTCGATGGCCAGTGCCAGCCCGGAATGCGGGTCCTCCGCGGCAACGCGCCGCTGCGCCTCGCGCACCTGCGCCCAGCCGCTTTCCATCGGGGCCACGGGCGGCTGCCCGTAGCCGGCCAGCTGCACCACCAGCAGCGGCATTTCCGCGCCGAACTGCCCGCGCCAGTCATCGCGCAACGTACGCAGCCTGTCGGCGTAAGCAGCGCCATCGCCGGTGTTGGATTCGCCCTGGTACCAGAGCATGCCGCGCAGGCCATAGCTGCCCAGCGGCGCGATCATGCCGTTGTACAGCGTCGAAAGGCCGCTGGCGGCATGCCACGGGGCCAGTGGCGGTGTCGGGTCACCCGGCGCTGCGCGGTACCACCAGGGAGCATCCAGAACGATCCGGGTGCCATCGTCCAGCTGCAGGGCGTGGGCCTGCGCGGGGCCCGCCAGCCCGCCGTCGCCCCAGGTGTCCAGCACGTTGACGACCACGCTGTTGGTGCCGGCTTTCAGCAGGCCGGGCGGCAGCGGATAGGATCGCGGATCGCCCGGGGCGTTCTGGCTGCCCACCGCCACGCCATTGACCCAGGTCACGTCGGTTTCGTCGGCAGGCGCCAGCTCAAGGCGTGCGCCCTGCCCGGCCTGTGCGGCGCTCAGCTTCACCTGGGTGCGGTACCAGACCATGCCGTTGTACGCGGCAAGCGCCGGGATGCCCCAGCGCTCCCATGCGCCAAGCTGGGCCGGGGCCTGGCGCCACCCGGTGCGGTCGGCGTCGGGCTGCCAGGGGGCATCGCCGGGTGTGGCGCCCTCGCGCTGCTCCCACCACTGCTGCCAGTGCTTGCCCCAAGCTGCGTTTGCCGCCACGGGGTCGCTGGCATACAGCGCGAACACCTCCAGGGCGTCCTCCACGCCACCCTGCGCGCGCAGCGCATCGGCGCTGGTCCAGGCTTCTATCCGCGAACCGCCCCACGCCGACTGGATCAGTCCCATCGGTACATTGACGGTCTTCCGCAGTTCACGCGCGAAGAAGTAGCAGGCGGCGGAAAAGTCGCGCACGCTTTCCGGTGATGCGGGTTGCCATGACACGGGGCCGGAAAACTCCTCCCGAAGCTTTACGGCCGGGGCCTTGGGTACGGTGAACAGGCGGATGTCCGGCTGCGCCGCCGAGGCGATTTCACTGTCGGCGTTGAGCGCGCGCCGCACCGGCAGCTCCATGTTCGATTGGCCGGAACACAGCCAGACGTCGCCCATCTGCACGTCGCTCACGGTCTGGACGTCCCGCCCTGCCCGTACGCTCATTTCGTAGGGGCCTCCGGCGGCGATGGGCTTCAATGTGATGTGCCAGCGACCCTCTGCATCTGCCTGTGCCGTGGCGGTCTGGCGTGCAAACTTCACCGATACGGTGGTATCCGGCGCGGCATGGCCCCACACGGTAATCGGCTGGTCGCGCTGCAGGACGGCATGGTCCTGGAAGAGCGGGTTCAACAGTGGCGTCACGGATTCCTGCGCCATGACCGGTCCGGCGAAGCACGCCAGAAGGCTGCCCAACATCCATCCCATCCTCGGTTTACCGCTCATCGCCCATCTCCCGGTGCCGACGGAAACTGCAGCGCTTGGTAGTACGCCAGCGGGTGCGGTGGTGGCGCTTCACCCGCTGGTAATGGCCTGCCGCTGATCGATTGGAAGTAGGCAACGCTGGCATCGCGCCACCATTGCGCTTCGCGCCGCTGGATCTTGAGGAAGGCGGCGACCTGTTCGTGCCGGTCTGCATCCACCCTTCCCCGCAGGCTCGCCCAGGTGTCCTGCATGGCATGGACCTGGCGTACGCCCGACGAATAGCGACCCACCAGTTCGTCCCACAGCGGCCGCCCGGAGGCCATGCGGTGATCCCATGGCACATGGTGGAACCACAGCAGCAGCGCCTCTGGAACCTGGGTCAGGTCCGCATAGGTCGCTGCCACTTCCGGGGCGTACTGGGCCACGGCGTTGCTGCCCGTCGCGGTACGGTCGAAGCCGATGCCGTTGCGGTCGGCACGGTGGTAATAGACCGAGGTCCAGTCCGCACGCGGGCCGCCGTCCACCCAGGGTCCGGGGCCGTAATGGTGCCCGCGCGCCATCAGGTGGTGCAGGCCCAATGGAGTCATGTAGTTCACCGCAGCCTCGCGTGAGGCCATCATCATGCCGACGATCGGCTGCACCACTGCGGGGTCTGGCGAGAAGGTCATCGCCGCCCAGTCCGCCGCGATGTCACGGGACGATTGATCAGGATTCCAGGCAAGCCGACCGAACGCATACCAGTTGGCCTGATCGAAATGCGAGCCACTCCAGGTGCGATCGGTACCGATGTTGGCAACGCCGGCGATGCCGCTCAGTGACTGCGCCACGGTGAAGCGCTTGCCGCCTGCGCGGGTGTCGGCCTGCAGCACTTCTTCGAACAACGGCCCCAGGTACACCAGGTGCGTGGCGAAGCCCAGGTACTCCTTGGTGATCTGGAACTCCATCATCAGCGGCGTGCGCGGCATGGCGCCGAACAGTGGATGGAAGGGTTCGCGCGGTTGGAAGTCGATGGGGCCGTTCTTCACCTGCAGCGCCACGTTCGGGCGGAACGCACCGTCCAGCCCCGCGAACTCGGTGTAGGCCTGGGTGGCCCGGTCGGCGGGTACGTCGTGCGCATAGACGAAGGCACGCCACATCACCACGCCGCCGTGCGGTGCCAATGCATCGGCAAGCAGGTTGGCGCCGTCGGCATGGCTGCGGCCGTAGTCCTGTGGGCCCGGCTGTCCTTCGGAGTTGGCCTTGACCAGGAAACCGCCGAAATCGGGAATGCGCTGGTAGATTTCGTCGGCCTTGTCGCGCCACCACCGCTGCACCGCCGGGTCAAGCGGATCGGCGGTCTTGAGCCCGCCCAGTTCGATGGGGGCGCTGAAGCGCGCGCTCAGGTATACGCGGATGCCATAGGGCCGGAACACATCCGCCAGCGCGGCCGCCTTGTCCAGATACTGCGGCGCGAGGCTCTGTGCGTTGGCGTTGACGTTGTTCAGCACCGTGCCGTTGATGCCCAGCGAGGCATTGGCCCGTGCGTAATCGGTGTAGCGCGGGTCGCGCCATTCCGGCAGCGTCTGCCACTTCCACAGCGAGCGGCCGGCATAGCCGCGTTCGACATACCCGTCGAGGTTGTCCCAGTGGTCCAACACCCGCAGCCGCACCTTGGGCGACGCGTGCAGATCAAGGTGGTCCAATGAAGCACCGGTCTGCAGCAACCTGAGCAGATGGAACGTGCCGTACAGCACGCCGATATCACTGCGCGATGCCACCAGCAGCATGTCGCGCCCATCACGCCGCGTGCGCTTCAGCAGGTAACCTTCTTCCCCCAGCGATTCGAGCTCTTCGCGGAACGGCGCGATCAACGCCGACGACTGGGGCGTACCAAGCGCAAGTACGTGACCAGCGGAACTTTCGTTTTGAATCCGGGGTGCGGTGCCCAACAGACCGGTGAGGCCGCGGACCAGCTCATCGCGTGCGGCACGCAGGGTGGGTGTCTGATCGGGAACGACAACCTCGCCCAGCTGTGTGGCGTAGTCTGCAGCAAGCACAGGGTCCAGCGGGGCGTAGCGCAACCAGAGGTTGTAGCCATCCTCCGCGCGCGCACCCGCGCTGCAGGCCATCAATGCCACCGCAGCAAGCAGCATTCGATGACACCGCTCGACACGCGTGCGGTGTGCCAGTGCGGCCGGCAAACCTTGTAAGCTCAGCCGGTGCTTTGTACGCCACAGCGTCACAAAGAAGAACGGGAGTGCGCATTGGACAAACCGAAGAAATCGGTCCGCCGCAAAACCAGTGGCGTGACGATCGACGAGGTGGCGGCGCTGGCCGGGGTGTCGCCGATGACGGTGTCGCGGGCGATCAACCAGGGCAAGGTGCGCGATGACACCCGCGAGCGCGTGATGCGCGCGGTGCAGGCCCTGGGCTACACGCCCAACCTGGCCGCCAGTACGCTGGCCGCGGCGCAACACACGCGCATTGCGCTGATCTACACCAACCCCAGCGGTGCCTACCTGCGCGAACTGCTGGTGGGCCTGCTCCGGGGCGCGTCCAACGCCGCCATCCAGCTGGTCATCCACTACTGGGACAACCTGGATCCCGTTGCCGAGCGCCGGGCCGCACGCGCCCTGGCCGGCCGCGTGGACGGCGTGATCCTGCCGCCCCCACTGTGCGAATCGCCGGTGGCCGTGACCGAGCTGGTCCAGGCGGGCATTCCGGTGGTTGCGATTGCGTCGGGGCACCTGCGTGACGATGTTTCCTGCGTGCGCATCGATGACTTCCACGCCGGCAAGGAAATGGCCGAACACCTGATCCAGCACGGCCACACCCGTATCGGCTTCATCCGCGGCCGCAACGACCTGAGCGCGAGCGCGCGGCGCTACGACGGCTTCGCCACCGCCCTGCACGAGGCCGGGCTGGAGGTCGAGCCCAGCCTGGTCCAAGAGGGCGACTACACCTACCGCTCGGGGCTGGATGCCGCCGAGAAGCTGTTGTCCCAGCCCCAGCCGCCCACCGCGATCTTCGCCAGCAACGACGACATGGCGGCTGCCGCCATTTCCGTGGCGCACCGGCAGGGGCTCGAGGTTCCGCGTGACCTGTCGGTGGTGGGTTTCGATGACACCTCCGCCGCTACCACGGTGTGGCCCGAACTCACCACGCTGCACCAACCCATCGCAGCGATGGCCGACGCGGCCATCGACATCCTGCTGCGCACCATCCGCCAGCGCACCGAAGACAGCCGCGTGCTGACCGACCACGTGCTGCCGCACCGCCTGGTGATGCGCGATTCGGTCGCGCACCCGCCCAAGCGGTGATGGCACCGGGCGCATGGTTACGCGCCTGGGCATGCGACGGTGGCGTCCGCTTCGTTCAGGGCGCCCAGCGCGACGCGTGACACCGAGAGCGTCATTGCGCCGGCGGTGCCGATCGACCAGGGCCGATCCAGCCTGCCCACGTCCGCCCCTGCGCCTGCAAGGCACTTCAACGGCACACCCACGCGCTTCCATTCGCCCACCGGCAGCTTGGCCAGCGCAGGTGCGAGCGGCACGCGGGCGGTACACCCGGCGCCGCAACCGACCGACAGCCAGGCGTCGCCCTTGGGCGCAGCATCCACCCGCAGCGTGGTGATCAGCATCAGGTCGCCATTGCTCTCGCGCTGCAGGTCCAGCGGAACGTGCGACTGCACGGCAACCGTTGCCTCACCCTTGCCCGACCATGCCAGGCGGCGGCCATCCTCCTGCACCAGGTGGTCCACGCCGGTGACCTTGAGCAGGTCGCCATCGAGCGCTTCCGGCACCTTGGTGACGGTCACGCCCTGCCCCGTGCTGCCTTCCAGACGCAGCGCCATACCGGAGCCGGCGTCACCGCGTGCGAAGAACACACCGGCCGCCCCTTCGTTGCCGGTCACGCCGGAGACTTCCGGCAGCGGGGCCAGGTCGCCCTTGTCGGCGTAGGTCAGGCCGAAGCCGAAGGCGAACTGCGGGTCGTAGTCCTTCTGTCCCACGTTGTTGGCGTACTGGATCGCGGTGCGCGGCCAGCTGAAGCTGAGCTTGCCCTTGAAGTCGTGCTGCACGCTGCCATCGGGCTTGCGCAGCAGCACATCGGCAATGCCGCCGCCTTCCGAACCGGGCAGCCACGCCGCGACGAAGGCATCGGACGCATTGATCTCGCGGTTCACCCACAGCGGGCGTCCGCTCAGGAACACCGCCACCACCGGGATGCCATCGGCCTTCAGCTTCCGGATCAGCTCAAGATCCGCGTCGTCGCCCGGCTTGTAGGCCAGTGTCGCCAGGTCGCCCTGGAACTCGGCATAGGGGTTTTCGCCGAACACCACCACGGCCACGTCCGGCTTGGCGGTGTACTTGCCATCCACCGCCAGCAGCGCTTCGCCGCCTGCGGCCTTGGCCTGCTGGGCGATGCCTTCGAAGATGCTGTCCGCGTTCGGGAAGTCCTTGCGGGTGGTACCGGTGCCCTGCCAGTTCAGCGTCCAGCCGCCGGCCTGTTTGCCGACATCGTTGGCTCCATCACCGGCTACCAGGATGCGCTGCTTGGGCGCCAGCGGCAGCACGCCGCCCTGGTTCTTCAGCAGCACCAGCGATTCGCGCACGGCCTGGCGTGCCACGGCGCGATGCTCCGGTGCGCCGATCAGCGCGAACTGGCCGCCGACCGCGCGCGATGACGGCTTGCCCGCCTCGAACAGACCCAGCCGCATCTTCACCCGCAGGATCCGGCGCACCGCATCATCCAGGCGTTCCTGGGTGATGGTGCCGGCCTTCGCCGCCGCCAGCGTGGTCTCGTAGAAGCCCTTCCAGCTGTCCGAGGCCATGGCCATGTCCAGGCCGGCATTGATGGTGGCCGGGCAATCGGTAGTGGTGCAGCCCTTGACCTGGCCGTGGCCGTTCCAGTCGCCCACCACGAAGCCGCCGAAGTTCATGCGGCCCTTCAGCGCGTCGGTGAGGTAGGCCTTGTGGCCATGCATCTTCTCGCCGTTGACGCTGTTGAACGATGCCATGACGGTCTGCGCGCCCGCCGCGATCGCGGTCGGGTAGCCGGCGGCGTGGATGCGCACCAGCTCGGCTTCGCTGATCCGGGTATCGCCCTGGTCCTTGCCATCGGTGGTGCCGCCGTCGCCGAGGAAGTGCTTGACCGAGGCGATCACGTGGCGGCCATCCAGGAAGTTGGGCGAACCCACCTTGCCCTGCAGGCCCTCGACCACGGCGCCAGCGTAGCTGGCCACGACTTCAGGCGATTCGGAATAGCCTTCGTAGGTACGCCCCCAGCGGTCGTCCTGCGGGACCGCGACGGTGGGTGCGAACGCCCACTCCATGCCGGTGGCGCGGGTTTCCAGCGCGGTGATCTCGCCGATCCGCCGCACCAGGTCCGGGTTGCGTGCCGCGCCGAGCCCGATGTTGTGCGGGAACAGGGTGGCGCCGACGATGTTGCTCTGGCCGTGCACCGCGTCGATGCCGAACAGCACCGGAATCGCCTTGCCGCCCTGCGCGGTGTCCATCGAGGCTTCGTAGAATGCATCGGCCAGCGCCAGCCATTCGGCGGGCTTGGCGTCGTAGCGGCCGCCCGGATCGGAGTTGCCTCCAGCAAGGATGGAGCCCAATCGATACCTGCGCACGTCATCCGGCGTGATGCTGGCGATGTCGCCCTGCACCAGCTGGCCGACCTTTTCCTCGACCGTCATGCCGGCCATCAGCTCGGTGATCCGCTTTTCCATCGCGGGGTCGTCGGGCAACGGCCAGGTTACCTGGGGCCAGGGGTTGGCATCGCTCTTTGCCTCGGCCTGCACAGGCGCTGCCGCCTTGTCGTCGCCCTTGCAGGCAGCGAGTGAAAGCAGCAGCGCGGCCAGCAGGAAGCCGGTGCCGCGGGTGGCGTGGTAGTGGGTCATGGTGCTCATCCTTGCCGGTGGGCTCAACGCAACAGGTACTGGTTGATCAGGTTTTCGTAACGTTCCTGCTTGCCGCTGATCTGCTTCGGCTCGCCACCCTTCGCGCCCAGTGCCGCCAGCTCGGTGAGGCTGAGCGCGCCGCGCTCGAAGTCCTTGCCGGCGCCGCTGTCGAAGCTGGCGTAACGCTCCTTGCGCCACTGTTCCCACGGCGAGTCGTTCAACAGCCCATGGGCCACTTCCAGCCCGCGCGCGAACGCGTCCATGCCGCCGATATGGGCAATGAACAGATCGTCCAGATCGGTGGATTCACGGCGCACCTTGGCATCGAAGTTGAGGCCGCCTTCCAGGCCGCCCTGGCGCAGCACCACCAGCATCGCGCCCACGGTGTCGTACAGGTCGCTCGGGAACTGGTCGGTATCCCAGCCGTTCTGGGCATTGCCGCGGTTGGCGTCAATGCTGCCCAGCAGGCCGTGGTCGGAGGCGACCTGCAGGTCGTGTTCGAAGGTGTGGCCGGACAGCGTGGCGTGGTTGGCTTCGATGTTGAGCTTGAAGTCCTTCTCCAGGCCGTGTTCCTTGAGGAAGCCGGCCACGGTGGCGCTGTCGAAGTCGTACTGGTGCTTCATCGGCTCCATCGGTTTGGGCTCGATCAGGAAGTTGCCCTTCAGGCCGATGCTGCGGCCGTAGTCGCGCGCCATGGTGAGGAAGCGCGCGAAGTGGTCCACCTCGCGCTTCATCTGGGTGTTCACCAGCGAGGCGTAGCCTTCGCGGCCGCCCCAGAACACGTAATGTTCGCCGCCCAGTTCAACGGTGGCTTCCAGCGCGGCCTTCACCTGCACGGCGGCGCGCGCCACCACGGCGAAATCCGGATTGGTCGATGCACCATTCATGTAACGCGGGTGCGAGAACAGGTTGGCGGTACCCCACAGCAGCTTGATCCCGGTGGCGTCCTGGCGCGCCTTGGCCAGGCCGACCATGTGCTTGAGGTTCTTTTCGTACTCGCCCACATCGTCGGCATCTGGCGACAGGTCGATATCGTGGAAGCACCAGTACGGCACGCCCAGCTTGGTGAAGAATTCGAACGCGGCGTCCACCTTCGCTTCGGCGCTGGCCAGCGGCGAGCCGGCGTCCCACGGGAAATGGCGGGTGCCCGGGCCGAACGGGTCGTGCCCGGCGTTGCAGAAGGTGTGCCAGTAACAGACCGCGAAGCGCAGGTGCTCCTGCATGGTCTTGCCGCCGATCACCTTGTTGGCGTCATAGACCTTGAACGCAAGCGGGTTGTCCGAACCGCGGCCTTCGAAGGGGATACGCCCGATCCCGGGGAAGTATTCCTTGGTGCCAATGTAGGGTTGGGTGCTCATGGTGCAGTTCCTTTCGTTGTGCGAGGTGTCGCGTAGAGGAATCAGCCGCGCTGCAGCGGCGTGACGGCGTCGAGATAGCGCAGGAAGCGCGCATAGGCGGTGGCATAGGCAGGTGCGCGCGCCGGCTCCGGGCGCGCCGACAACTGCGGGTCGAGCGCCACGTGGCGCTCGGCGATATCGGCAATGCTGGCCTCATCGCCGCGTGCATGGCCCAGCGCCCACAGCGCCTGCAGGGCTGCACCGAACGCTGCGCCTTCGGACTGGGTCGGCACGTCCACCGGCAGGCCGAACACATCGGCCACCAGCTGCCGCCAGGCGGCGCTGTTGCTGCCGCCGCCGGTGAGCACGATGCGGTCGAACTGCATGCCGGCGCGGACGAAGGCGTCGTAGCCGTATTTCAGGCTGTAGGTCGCCCCTTCCATGGCCGCGCGGTAGAGGTGGGCCGGGGTCATGTTGGTGGTGTCCAGGCCCGCCAGCACGCCTTTGCCGTGGGGGAGGTCGGGCGTGCGCTCGCCATTGAGGAACGGCAGCATCACCAGGCCATCGGCACCGGGTGGCGTGGTCCGCAGGTGGCCATCGCCGAAGCGGGTGCTGAAATCGAACGCATCTGCGACCTGCTCGGTCACCACGGTGCAGTTCATGGTGCAGATCAACGGCAACCAGCCGCCGGTGGACGAGCAGAACGCGGCCCAGGCCCCGTCGGGGTCGACCACGGGGCTGTCGGAGTAGGCAAACAGCGTTCCCGAGGTGCCCAGGCTCATCGCCAGGCGACCGGGTACTACGCAGCCGGTACCGATGGCCGCCATCATGTTGTCGCCACCGCCAACGGCCACCTTCACGGTGGCAGGCAGGCCGAACGATTTCGCGGCTGCCGGTGCGATATCGAACAGCGCTTCCGGTGGCGCGATGGGCGGCAGGCAATCGGCCAGATCGCGTTCCGGATCGGTCGCGCGCAGCAGCTCGGGCGACCAGGTGCGGGTGCGCACGTCCAGCCAGCCGGTGCCCGAGGCATCGCCGTATTCGCAGAAACGCTCGCCGGTCAGCACGAAGTTGAGGTAGTCGTGCGGCAGCAGGATGGTGGCCAGGCGCGCGTACGCGTCGGGACGGTGCGTTTTTGTCCAAGGCAGCTTCGAGGCGGTGTAGCCGGTCAGGATGGGGTTGCCGGCCAGCGCAATGGTCTGCGCTGTCCCACCGGCCGCGTCCATGATCTGCGTGCACTCGGCGGCGGTGCTGGTATCGCACCACAGCTTGGCCGGTGCCAGCACTTCCCCTGCGGCATCGAGCGGCACGAAGCCGTGCTGCTGGCCGGACACCGCCAGCGCAGCAATGCGCGAGCGCACCGACGGCGTGATTGCAGCGAAGCAGCTGTGCAATGCGGCCACCCAATCGGCCGGGCGCTGTTCGCGGCTGCCATCGGCGGCGCTGTCCAGTTCAAGCGCCGCGCTGGCGCTGGCCACCACGCTGCGCTTGGCGGGGTCGTAGACCAGCACCTTCAGGCTCTGCGTACCTGCATCGATTCCCGCAACCAGATCCATCCCATTTACCCCGTGTGTTCTTGAAAGGTAGCGCTACCAATTTCCTGCGGCAAAGCGTGGCCCCGCTAGGCGGTGGCCAGGCTCCGCGGCCAGACGTCTGCCGGCGCCTTGCAGTAGCGTTCAATGAACTCTGCCTGCGAAGGCATGCTTGCCGCGGCCTGCTGTATCGGCTGCTGGATCCGCGCCAGCAGCGTGCGCAGGTCGGCATCGCTGAGCGCCCGCGCCAGCGGGTGCGGCGGCCCCGGCAGGATGCCCTGCCCCATCAGCACGCTGGTCCAGGAGTCCACGCGGAACAGTTCCCCGGGGTCCTGCCAGGCGTGTGCGCGTTCGCGCCAGGCGCGCAGCCGCACCGCCAACGATTCGGGTAACTCCATCTCGCGGCAGGCCTTCCACATCGGCTCGTCGCGCTGGGTGGCGTGGTAATGCAGGATGATGAAGTCACGCACGTGCTCCATTTCCTGCCGGCTGACATCGTTGTACAGCGCGGTCAGCGTCGGGGTGATGCCATCGAACGGGAACAGCTGGATCAGCCGCACCACGGCGCTGATGGTGAGGTGGATGCTGGTCGATTCCAGCGGTTCGATGAAGCCGCTGGCCAGGCCCAGCGCCACCACGTTCTTGTTCCAGGCCTTCAGGCGGCGCCCACTGCGGAACGGCACCAGCCAGGGATCACGCAGCGGCTGGCCTTCGACGTCACGCAGCAGCTTGGCCTGCGCCTCGTCATCGGACATATGGCGGCTGGAGAACACCAGCCCACACCCTACCCGGTGCTGCAGCGCGATGTGCCAGCGCCAGCCGGCCTCGTGCGCGATGGCGCGGGTATACGGCACCGGCGGCTTGACCGACTCGGTCTGCACGGCCACGGCGCGGTCACTGGGCAACCACTGGTTCCAGTCTTCGTAGCCGCTGTGCAGGGTCTGCTCGGTCAGCAGGCCGCGGAAGCCGGTGCAATCGATGAACAGGTCACCTTCGATCACCTGCCCGTCTTCCAGTACCAGCGCCGCCACGGAACCGTCGTGGGCGTGCTGCCGCACTTCGCGGATCTTGCCTTCCACCCGGCGCAGGCCCTGCGCTTCGGACCTGCGGCGCAGGAATTTCGCGTACAGCCCGGCGTCGAAGTGATAGGCGTAGTTGACCTGGGGCTGGGACTGCAGCGAGAACCGGTCACCGCGCGAGGCCACGCTTTCCAGGCAGAAGTCCCCAAGGTCCGAGGGCATGCCGCGGCGCAGGCTGTCCAGCCAGAAATGATGGAACGGGGTGGCCCAGGTGCTTTGCCCGATGCTGCCGAACGGGTGGATGAAGCGCTCACCCGGGCGGCGCCAGTTCTCGAACGAGATCGAGAGCTTGAAGGTACCGGCCACCGCCTTCAGGAACTCCTGCTCATCGATCTGCAGGTAGCGGTGGAAGGTGCGGATCGGCGGCACGGTGGATTCGCCCACGCCCACGGTGCCGATCTGCTCGGATTCCACCAGGGTGATGTCCAGCTGCTCGCGGAACTGGTGCGACAGTGCGCAGCCGGCCAGCCAGCCTGCGGTACCGCCGCCGGCGATGACCACCTTGCGGATTCGCCCTTCTGTTGTGTTCGCAGCGTTCAAAGCGATGCTCCCATCAGCGGTTCAGTCGACCGAGCAGCTGCGCGCGGGTGCGGCGCGCCTGCATCTCGTCGAACGGTGCAAGCTCTCCCCGGGCGGCGTCGGGCAGGTGCTGCCCCGCGCGCTCGCCGGGACCGAACACGTAGTACTCGAAGATCTTTGCCCAGGCCTTCTTTTCGCGCTCCGGGAGGTCGCGCAGCGCCCACATCGCATGCTGCAGTGCCGGCAGCGGCGAGGACAGGAAGCTGGGCACGCTGCGCCACCAGTAGTTCACCAGCACGTTGAACGGTTCCAGGCTGCGCACGTGGTGCCACCACATGCTGGGAATGAAGATGGCATCGCCCGGTTCCAGAACGGCGGTCTGCGCGCTGGCCAGCGCGTCACGGAAACGGGGATGGCGGTCGAAATCCGGGCGGTCGAAATCGACCACGCTGACCACCTGCCCGCCCGGGGTGGGTTCCAGCGGGCCCGGGTAGAGGTTGTCGATCTGCTCCGGCGGAAACAGGGTGAACCGGCGCCGGCCCACGGCGCAGCAGGCCAGGTTGTCCGGCGTGTCGTAATGGCACGAGGCGGTAACGCGGTTGCCGATCCAGATGCTGGCCGAGGCCTCGATGCCCTGCCCGGCCAGGCCGGCATCATTGGCCTGCGCGAACGCGGGCAGCGCACGCTCGATCAGCAGCGAGGCCACGTAATAGGTGGGCGGCCTGGGGGCATCGAAGGTGTCGGCGATCTCGTCCAGCACCTGCGTCAGCAGTCCTCGCCGGACCTCGAAATTCAACTGGGTGAAGTCATCGTTGTAGAACGGGCGCCCTTCGATCTCGGGGCCGCCAAAGGAGTACTGCACCGGCAGCCCGGCATCGAAACCGCGAAGGTAGGCCAGCGCCCCCTGGGGGGAACGTAACCCGGCCTGCACCAGTTCCCAGTCGCGCGCGATGCCGCGCAGCACCACCGGCTCGCCGGCGGCCACCAGCGCCGCCAACGGCAGCGCATCGGGCTGCAGGCCTTCCAGGGTGCGCATGGCAACGCCATCCGGCATCAGTCAGTTCCTGCCCGTCGCGGTGGCGGCATCCTGCGCGCGCAGGCGACGCTGCTTTTCAGCGATCAGCCGCCGCATGTTGTGCAGTGAAGCCAGCATCAGGTACGCGCCTTCCAGGTAACCGGCGCGGTTGAGTTCGGCCAGCGCGGCGCCGTCCAGCTGGGCCAGGCGGTCGCGGTCGATCGCGTGCAGACCGTTCACGCCCACCCGGTTCTGCGGGTCGATCTGCACGTCGAGCGTGATCGGTTGGATCAGGCCTTTCGTATCGAGCATGGCAAACATCTCGGCGCCAAAGGCATGGCCGTCGTGGATGCCGCGCAGTACGTTGGCAATGTGGTCCAGATAGGGGCTGTTGCCACCCTGTGGCAGGAACACTGGCTCGCCGGCGCTGCTGCTCACGCGCGGGTGGTCCAGGTCCACGTGCAGCACCGGTTCCCGGGTAAGCGCTCCGTCGATGCGGTTTTCCTGGAACCCGATCAGGAACGGCCCCTTGGCGGCAGCCCCCGGAAGGTAGGACGCATTCCAACGGCCGTCGTCCAGGTACAGATTCTCGTGCTGTTCAAAGCCCAGCAGAACCACCGACTGCCACTCCCCGGTGGCGGCGTCTTTGCGCAGGAAAATCGGGTATTCCCGCTGCAGTTCGGCGTACTCGCTCGGGTAGGCCGGCACCATGCCTACCGCGTCGCCAAATTCGGGCCCGAAACCGGTCGCGACACGCAGCTCCCGGTGGGCGATGTTGTTGAGCATTTCGTAACGCGGCATGTGTAGTCCAATCCCTGCAGGAGCCTGCACGGGTGCCGCTGCCGGAACAGCGGCACCCGTGGCCTGTTCAGAACCTGTAACGAACGCCAAGCATGTAACGCGGATCCTGGTCAGCCAGCTTCACCATCATCTGCGAGGTGCGCGAACGCCAACGCACGTCCTCACCGGTGAGGTTGATCGCTTCCAGGCTGAACGACCAGTTGTCATTCAGCGTGTAGCCCACGCTGAGGTCCCACTGGTCGTACTCTTCCACATAGTACGGGTTTCGGCTGGAACCCTGGTTGGCCAGGATCAGGTACTGGTCGCGCCAATTCCAGGCAAGGCGCACCGACCAGCCGTACTTTTCGTACATCAGCATGGCATTGGCGGTATCGCTGAGGCCCGTGAGCGAGAACTGGTCGACGTTCGGGTCGCCCGCGTCGTTGTAGCCCACGTCGCCGTTGACGATGGTGTAGTTGGCCAGCACGCCGAAGCCGGTGTCGCCGAAGAAGTACTGCCCGCCCAGTTCCCAGCCATGCAGCTTGGACTCGTTCTGGTTGATGGGGCGGTTGACGTTGAACTGGTACAGCGGGTCGGCCGCGGTGCCATACAGGTCATACGCCGCCTCGGTGGCCAGCACCTGTGCGCCGGTGCCGTCGTAGGCACCCAGCCCGGCCGGGTTGTTGCGCAACAGCGCCAACGCGGTGAACAGCGAGGTGTCGTTGGCCGAGCAGGCCGCCGCGTTGGCCGGGCCCACCTGGGCAAGGCAGGCGCCACTGGTCAGGAAGCCCAGCGCCGCCTGTGCGTCCGGTCCGGAGGTGGGGTCGCGCAGGCCGTACAGGTTCTCCTGCACGATGGTGTTGCCGATGAAGTTGGCGACCTGCTTGTTCCAGTACGTCACCGACACATAGCTGGCATCGGCGAAGTACCACTCCAGCGCCAGGTCCAGGTTGTCCGATTCCAGGGGCTTCAGGGCCGGGTTCTGGGCGGTGCCGCTGGCCCGCGAGGACGGGTTGATCAGCACCGAGCCGAACGGCTGCTGCGCGGTCGGGCCGGCGTACAGATTGCCGATCGGCGCACGGGCGATGCTCTTGCCGAACGAGATGCGGCCCTTCAGGTCGTCCAGCAGGTCGATGCTGAAGTCCAGGTTCGGCAGGATGTAGCTGTAGCTGGTCTTCTCGGTGAAGGGCTGCTGCTCGTCGGACAACAGCACGCGGAAGTCATTGTTCGCCTGCCACTGGATCCCTTCGGGAATGGCAATGATCGAGGTGGACACCACATCGGTGGTTTCGTAGCGGACGCCCAGTCGCGTATTGGTGCGGTGGCCGCCGAGGTCACCGTCCAGCTCGATCTGCATGTACGCCGAGTTCGTCTTCTCTTCCACCCGGTTGTCGGCAGCATTCTGTGGGCTCACGCCCAGGTTGGCGCCGTAGTACTGTCCCGCCCACTGCGCCAGCCGGCCGGCGTCGCCGCGCCAGGCGCTGAAGCTGTTGATGTTGAAATCGTCGAACATGCCGACGATGTTCACCGGCTGCAGCAGGTCCATCAGGCCGTTGGCCACATCGCCGTTGACATTGGCCACGCCCCAGTCGCCCAGGGTGTTGTAGTTTTCCGCAGCCTGGATGCGGTGGGTGGTCTGCTTGCTGGTGTCCACGCCGAACTGGAAGCGGCCTGCGTCAAAGGCCCACTCACCATCCACGCGGCCCTGCTTGATCTCGCTGATCTGCGTCTGCGAATTGATGCGCAGCACCTGCGAGCCGATCTCGCCCGGCACGAACCCGCCGTTGACCACGCCATTGGTCTTGGCGTTGGCATCGGCAGCGGTCGGGTACCAGACCTGGGTGCCCACCGGCAGGCCGTTGTTCCAGACCATTTCCTGCACGTAGGTGCCACCGCACTGCGGCCCGGTGGTGCAGTTGTTGGTGCCGGCGATACTGGAGAAGATGGAGCCGCCGCCGGTGAGCGGATCGTTCGGCCGGCTTTCGTTCTTCGAATCGTGGCCGTCGAAGCTCAGCTTGAAGCGGTCGGTGATGTTCCAGGTGGCATTGAAGCCCAGCGAACCCAGCTTGTACTTCTGCATGCTGCGCTGCTGTTCAAGCCCGAAGTCCTTGGTGCCGGCGATTTCGCGGATGTAGATCGGCGTGGCCACTGCACCGCTGGTGTCGAACACCACATCGGTGTAGTTGCTGTTCTGCAGCCACATGCCCTGCTCGCCACGATTCTCTTCGATCTCGTTGGTCGAATAGGTGTAGTCCAGGGTCAGGGTCACCGCGTCGGTCGGGGCGAACTGCAGCACCGCCTGGCCATTGATGCGCTCGCGTTCGAAATCGGCGAAGGCATAGCGCAGGTCGTTCGGGCGCCCGTACAGCGCGCCGATTGCCGGTGCGTTGGTCACGGTCGGGTTGCCGGGCATGGTTCCGGTCCACGGCTGGATGTTCCAGTAGTTGTTGGTGGCCTGCACCGAACCACCCTTGCGCTTCTGGTAGCTCGCGCTGACACCCACACCCCAGGTCTTGTCCGGGTTGGTGTAGCTGAAGATGCCGGATAGCTCCGGGGTGATGTCGTTGTCGAACGGCTGGCTCTGGTCGGAGACGATCTTCGCCCCGGCGCTGGCCACGGTGCCCTCATGGTCGAACGGACGCCCGGTGAGGATGTTGATGGTGGCGCCGATACCGCCGCTGGGTACGTTGGCCTGGCTGGTCTTGAAGACCTCGATGCCGTTGACCGCTTCGGCCGCCAGCTGCGCGAAGTTGAACGCGCGGGTACCGCCGTCCACACCGCCGATGGCGACCTGCCCCGCCGCGCCGAACGCGTCGGCGCCGGGCATCTGGCGGCCGTTGAGGGTCACCATGTTGAACTGCGGGCCAAAGCCACGCGCGGTGACCTGTGCGCCTTCACCATCACGGCGCTCGATCGAGATGCCGGTGATGCGCTGCAGGGATTCGGCGAGGTTGGTATCGGGGAACTTGCCGATGTCCTCGGCACTGATCGCGTCCACCACGCCAGCCGAGTCGCGCTTGATGTCCATTGCCTGGCTGAGGCTGTTGCGGATACCCGTTACCTGCACCGTGTCCAGCTGGGTCGGGGTGGACTGGGACTGCGACTGCTGCTGCGCGGCAGGTGCCGGCGTTGCGGCGTCCTGTGCGAATGCGGGATTGATGACCAGGACGCCGCCCACGAAGGTGAACATGGCCCGGGACGTAAGTTTCGCCAGCTTCCGGCTCATGCGTGAGCCCTCAGGTCTGGGGTACGACGGAAAGCACAAGCGCTCATGACTCTCCCCTCTGACATACGATCGAATGGATGTACCGCCCCTCCAAGGGGCACGCACGGGCGATGCCCGTCTTCCACACCGAACATCGCAGTGCGTTTTCGCTGCACTGCGACTCAAACTCGCTTTCAGGCTTGCCAGAACACGCGTTTGGTATATGGGGGGTCCCCGCTGAGCCTTACCTTGGCTTAGTGGTAGCGCTACCATCGCGTCAGGGCGCAGACTAATCACCCGGTCACACGGTTGTCATCATGCAGCGCAGCAAAGGAAACGCTTCCTTGAAAAACAGCCAGAAAGTGGTGCGTCGTAAAGGCAGTGCAATCACCATTGACGAAGTCGCCGCGCACGCGGGCGTGTCGGCCATGACGGTTTCGCGCGTAATCAATGGCCATTCCAGCGTGCGCGAGGAAAACCGCGAACGGGTCATGCGCAGCGTGCTTGCACTGGACTACCGGCCCAACCTGGCGGCAAGCGCCCTGGCGGCGGCGCAGCACACCTGCATCGCGCTGATCTACACCAACCCCAGCTCCAGCTACCTGCGTGAGCTGCTGGTCGGCGCGCTGCGCGGGTCTACCCGGTCGGCGGCGCAGTTGGCGATCTCCACTTGGGACGGGTTGAGCGCCACCGCACGGCGCGAGGCGGCACGGCAGCTGTGCGACAGCGTGGCCGGGGTGATTCTTCCGCCGCCGCTGTGCGAATCCAAGGCGATCGTCGACATTTTCGTCAATGCCGGGATTCCCGTCGTGTCCATCGCATCCAGCCAGTTCAGCGACCGGGTTTCCTGCGTGCGCATCGATGACCGCCGTGCAAGCCAGCAAATGGTCGCGCATCTGATCGGCCACGGGCACACACGCATCGGCTACATCACCGGTGATCCGAACCAGACCGCCAGCGCGCAACGCTGGCAGGGATATCGGGATGCATTGGCAGAGGCCGGCATCGGGTACGACGAGGCGCTGGTGCACCCCGGGCTGTTTACGTATCGATCCGGACTGGAGGCGGCCGAGCATCTTCTGGCCCTGCCCCACCCGCCGAGTGCGATCTTCGCCAGCAACGATGACATGGCGTCTGCGGTGGTTTCAGTGGCACATCGGCGCGGGCTGGACGTGCCGCGTGATCTTTCGGTGGTGGGCTTCGACGATACGTCAGCGTCGACCATGGTGTGGCCGGAACTGACCACCATCCACCAGCCCGTTGCGGACATGGCCGACACCGCCATCGACATCCTGCTGCGGGAGATCCGGCGCGCGCCTGCTTCGGCGCGCGCCACCGTCAACCAGGTGCTCGGGCATCAGCTGATCACGCGCGATTCCGTATCAGGGCCGGTGCAGCGCCCCTAGCCTCACGCACTACGGCGCGGCGGTGGCCTGGCGGATGCGTTGGCCTTTCACTGGCTCACCCAGCGCGACCGGCTTGTCATCGGCCAGGTAGTTGGAGAACTGTGCGGGCAATGCGGTGGCCTTGCCGAACTCGGGTCCGGCCTGCAACTGATAATGCAGGTGGGCTTCGGAAGAGTTTCCACTGTTGCCGCAGTCTGCCAGCTGCGTGCCAGTGCGCACGGCCTGCCCTTTGGTTACCCGCACACTGCCTTGGCGCAGGTGGGCCAGGACCGAATACTCATCGTTGCCATGATCGATGACGACGCGGTTGCCGGTGGGCTGGCTCGGATTCATCGCACCCGGCACGTTGTCGGCCACGACGTCGATCACCTCCACCACCCTGCCGTCTGCGGGAGCGAGGATGGGCTTTCCAAAGCAGAAGTAATCCTCGTTGCGGCTGCCTTCCCCACGGTGCGAACTGCCATCCTGCATGACCAGCAGGTCCATGGCGAAACGCTGGCTTGCGTGCGCGGCATGGTAGTTCTGTTCGACGCTGCGCCCGCCCCAGAACACGTAGAACTCGTCGGAGAATGGCAGCTGCAGCGGCGTGCGGTTCTTGTAGTCAAGGCGCTCGCTGGCAGCGGGCGGCGATGGACTGGCCTGGTGTGGGCGTATGTTGAAGCCTGCTATCTTGCGCTGGGCGTCGAATGCCCATGTGATCTGGATGATGGCTGGCTTCTTGGCGAATCGAGCCTGGCGCACGTAGATGTCATATCCGCCATCGGTGCTGACCGTTTCGCTGACAACGTCGGTTTCCTCTCCACCTGCAGCGAGCACTTGTCCCCTGAGCGCCGCCAGGCTCTGTTTCGACTGCAATGCGGCTTGCATCTGCGGCGTCATCCGCTCCCACAGTGCATCGTCATTCCCCTGGTAGAACTGCGAGGTCATGCTGGCGCCTTCCTCGCGCGTGTCCTGGCTGGCGGCAAGGCCGCTGGATGCCACCAGCGATAGAACCAGCGTCGCCGTCAATTTAGCGAACAGTGTCATATCAGGAATCCGTGCTGTGGGGATCAGGAATGCCTGCGACGACTGCCGCAAGCTGCTTGCGGTACTCGGCCAGCCCTTGGCGGCCCGCAGGCGTCAGCTGCAGGGTGGTCAACGGGCGCTTGCCCCGGAACGATTTATCAATGGCGACCAACCCTGCGGCTTCGAGCTTGCTCAGATGGCTGGACAGGTTGCCCTTGCTCAGGCCGCTGAGATGTTCGACGAACGCAAATTCAGCTGATTCGGCACCGGCCAGGATCGACAGGATCAACAGGCGCGCCGGCTCGTGGATCAGGCGATCCAGCTGCAACAGGCTGCGGGGATCGGGAAGCTGGGTCATGGGATGGGCTTTCGCGTGGCCACGAACGCGCGCATTTCCGCCTGCAGGCGCAGGAACCGCTGGTGGTCGCGCCACCCGACCACCACCAAGGCAATGGCGGCCAGCGGAAACACCACGGTAGTAGGCCCGAACGCATAGGTCTGGCCGGTGAATGCCACCGCGGCCTGGCACAGCAGGAACACGCCCACGATGAATTCCAGCGGCGTTCGCAACCACCGCCAGACAATGAGCGGCAGAAGCACTACCACCATCAGGTACCCGATCGCGCGCAGGTCCCACGGCAATCTGCCCATCGGTGCCATGCGGGTCAGCACGAACCCGACGATCAGCGCGCTGATCAGGGCAGTGAAAGCGATGAAAAGGCGTTGGAAGTTGCGCTCGGTCGCGGTGATCTGTTCCTCGACCTGGCCGAAACGCTGGTAGTAGCGATGCGCCAGCCATTGCTTGGCGGCTAGCCACAGCACCGGCACAGCGATGAGCAACGCGCGCAGCTCAAAGGTGGCGGGCAACAGGGCGCCGGCAAGAAAGGAGACCAGGCAGGCAGCGCCACCGGCGATGGCGGAAAGGCCGCCCGCGCTTCGTGAGTACCGTGAGTACTCGCGGGTCATGGCCTGGAAGCGGCTGTAGGGATCGGTGACAGACGGCAGCTGCATGACGCACTCCAAGGGAATCGCCTTGGAGTGAGTTTGCAATGCAAACCAGTTTGCGTCAAGCGTCAGGCCGAATGGCCTGAGAGTTTCCGAAACCCTTACCTGGCGGCGCCTTTGCCGCCACCTTCGCCGTGCTGCGCCGTGGCCTCCTGGCTCCGCGCGAAGTCAGGGAATGTTTCAGCAAGCGACTGCTGGTCCGGGAGGATGTAGAACAAGCCGCCCTTCTGGAACGTCGGCTTGATGATCTTCGCGTAGAAATCCGGGTTGACGTTGATGCACCCGTGGGTAACACGGTTGTCGTCCGGCGAAGGCGACGCCAGGCGCTCGACCCGCCGTTCGGCAGGTACGCCGGTTGCCGTGGGATGGATGGAAATCGCGGTGTCGTAGTCCACCCAGAGCACGCGCCCGGCGTCGAGTGAGTCGCCGTAGCCGCCGATGAAGCGGCCAGCAGGCGTGGTGCGGTCGCGGCCCGGAATTTCCTTGAGCGCGAGACCGGCTATGCCCGGGGCGGAATGGTCACCCACCGCAGAGCCAAACAGGCCCGGCGCTGCGCCGATGAGTTTGCCACTACCGTCGAACACGAGGATCTGCGCCGCTGCTTTGTCCATCACGGCGAACGGATAGCCTTCTGCATCCCTGCTTGCTTTGACCCACCCGGCCAGCTGAAGGACCGTGTCGGATACCGGCTGCTCCGGCGGCAATAGATCGTTGGACGATGTCGGCTGTTCAGCAGGCTGCTGCTCGGCCGGGTCCTGTGCACGGGCCAAAGCGGGGCCGGCGAACGCCAGCGTCAGCGCCAGTGCGCCACACGTGGCTCGGATAGCGGGATGCATGTGCATGGTGTAGGGGGAATTCCTTGAAGCTACGACAGACTAAAGCAAAGAAACCGGTGGCCATCAAAGGCCACCGGGTCCTGGTTTACGCACTTCGATACTGCATGTGCGACGAAGCTATCAGCCGCGCGGCTGACGCTTCGGCGGGACAGTTTCCAGACGCTGCACACGGCTTTCAATCTGATCCAGGCGCTGGTTTGCCTGCTGGGCCGACTGATTGGCCGATTCAGCACTCTGCGCTGCGCTGTTCACCTTGGTATCAAGGGAATCGAGGCGCGAGTTGATCGTCGCGAACTCATCCTTATAGGTGGCGCAACCGCCAAGGCCCAAAGCGGCGACGAGCGCCACGCCCAGCGTACGCGTCAACACCACACTCTTCTTGTTCATGATCATTCCAGCACTCCTTCTTGGGTCTTGGTTAAATAGCGCCCCCTCTGCCGGACCAATCATTGCGCTGCGCTACGTACATGGATTGTGAAGAAGCTGAATGTCTGAAACAGGTAGCTGAATGCGGGTGAGAACAGTGATGGTCATCGCCTCCGAAGCCACCGGTTGAAGGTTCAGCCACCCGCAGGTGGCCCTACGAATACCGTCTCCGCGGCCTGTTGTTCAAATGTGAGGTTGACCGTCCGCCCCACCGCACGCGTGCGATGCACGGTTCCAGCGGGCACGGTGATGGCCTGCCAACGCCGCAGCACACGCTCGGGCGCAGCGTCGAATTCGATGTGCAGCTCACCTTCCACCACAAGAAAGATCTCGTCACTGGACGGATGCATGTGCCACCGGTAATCACCCTTGAACACGGCCATCCTCATGCAGTTTCCATTGAAATCCAGCATCACCTGGTTGGAATAAGGAGCTGTCGCCTCGCGTTGCAGCGCCTGGATGTCCAGAACATCCAGTGCGCCGAATCGGGCCTTCTCGGAAGCGTATTCTTCGGCTGATGGGAAATCACTATTCATCCAGCACCTTCCTGTTTGACCAGTACCAACCCCAGCGGGCAATGTCGTCCATCGCCCCTTCAAAGTTCAGGCTGTTCCGCAGTAAGCACCTGCAGCGCCGGCCCGGTAGTTTCGGGGAGCACGTGCTTGTCTGTTACCAGCAACACGACGCCCGGCTGCAGGATCGGCTTCAACGCGTTGCGAAAGCCGTCTGGCAGCAGCACCCGCTGCTCGTCGACCTGGCTGAGTGCCGTGCCGCCTTCGGCTTCCTCCCCCGGGATGCCCACCTCAACCCATGACGGCTCACCGGCAGGCGCCTTGCTGTTGGCGGCCATGTAGGCACGCGTCCCGGTCGGCGCTGCGCCGTTGCGGAAATCCACCCGCGAACGGCCGATTTCCTTGCCGTCCCGGTACGCGAACAATCGGCGGTCGCTGGTACTGAGCAGCAGCGACACCAAACCGGTAGGCGCCGCCTCCGGCTGCCAGCGGTACTGCTCCTGGGTGCCCAGCGGAACATCCAGCACTTCCTTGCCCGTGCCCGGATCGATTGGGCTGGCCACGCGGGGGTGCACCAGCGTCGGATCGGACACGCCCTCCTTGGCGATCACCACCACCATGCCCATGTTGGTCGCCCCAAACAGCCGCCGGGCAAACTCGGTGGGCAGGTGCACGCAGCCATGGGATTCCGGGTACCCCGGCAATCCGCCGGCATGCAGTGCAATGCCATCCCAGGTCAGGCGTTCCTGGTACGGCATGGCAGCGTCGTTGTACTTGCTGGAGTGGTGGTCCTTGTCCTTCTGCAGGATGGTGAACACACCCGTGGGCGTTTCGTGACCGGGCTTGCCGGTGCTCACCGTGGACACGGCTTCCAGCAAGCCGTTGCGGTACACGTAGGCGCGCTGTTCGGTGATGCTGACCACCACCGCCATCGGGCCCATCGCTTTTGAATCCCCGCCCCACACCCATTCGCCCGGCTTGAGTGCGGCCGGCGACGTGTTGGCCGGGCTGGAACTGGGCGCGCCCCATGACGGCGTGGCCAGGGCCTGCCCGGCAGACATCATCAGCGCAATCAACAGCAGGCCAGATTTCATCATGAGGTGCGTCCAGCAGTGGGTTCAGGCCGATGGTAACGCGATAACCGAACCTCCCAGCACCTGCCAGCCGCTCGCCGTTTTCACCCAGAAGCGGCAGTACCTGAAGTGCCCTGCGAACGCAGCGCCGTCGAACGTGCCTGCCAGTTCGGCTGTTACCGAGGTTACAGCGGCCTGCCCTTGTGCGGAGATCTCTACAGATCGCCACTCTGCCAAGGTGAGCTTCTGGCGTCCGGAACGGTGCAGCGCCAGATCATCCTGCTTGTGAAAAATATCGCCTGACGGCCCCACAAAGATCAGGTCGTCTGCGATCAGGGATTCCAGGGCCTCCACGTCGCTGGTGAGCATCGCAACGCGCAGGGCTTCCTCGTGCTGCCGGATTTCAGTATCCATGCGGACTCCATGAAAGTGGGTGGCGTTACTGTTGTGCTGCTTCTGGTGCCAGCGTATGGATTACTTTGCCCTGCGCATCCAGGAACTCGATGGCGCCGTAGCCTTCCGGGGTGACGGTCAAGCGCAGCCTGGCCCGGTCCTGTTTGTCGTTGAGCGCGATGGCCGGTGTGCCGTCGGCACCCACCACCATCTGGATCCGCGTCGGCGTCTGCACGCCGGGAATCAGGCGGTTGTCCAGGCGGGGTTCGCGAATCAACGGCGGCGCCTGGTTGATCGAAAAGCGCACCTCGCCATCCGGCGAGACGCGCCAGCCGATGGCATCCATGGCGGGGTGGTCCAAGGCGAGCACGGCCATGCCGCCATCTACGTCCGCGGTACCGAAGCCGCCGCGCTCACTGCCCTTGTCGTCGTACAGCACCATGCCCGCCACATTGAAGGCGCGCTTGTACTGGATGCCGTCGATGATCGGCGCGGGCGTCTGGCCCGAAAGGGTCATGCGGATCACGCCCTGTTCGTCAACGATGTCGATGCGGCGTGCGGTGATGCGGTCGCTGTCCGCTGCTTCCACACGGGTCTGCGGCGACCTGCTGACGATGACCTTCTGCAGCTGCTCGACGGAGGGGCGCTTGGGGCTGGCAGGCTCCGCCGCGTGTGCATGCAGGGCCGGGGACGATACGGCGAAGGCAATGATGATGCAGTTCAGCGTTTTCATAGGCTCCCTTCCGGCCACGGCAACCACATGCCCGGCTCCATGATCTGCAAAGGGACATCCCGCTCGCGTGCGGCTTGGCGAACCCTGCCAAGCGGATCATCCACTTCGACATACTTGTCCATTCCGCTGACACCGTAGTGAATCGGCACCAGCACCCGAGCGCCGAGGATAACCGCAGCGGCCACCGCCTGCTCGGGCGCGAGCACGTCCGGCTGGCCACTCGCCGGCTCGCGCCAGCCGAAGCGCGCGCCATTGATCGGGAGAAACGCTGCATCGAACGGGCCAAACTGGCGGCCGATGCGCCACCAGTTGCCATGCCACTGGGTATCGCCGCCGTGGAAGATGCGCCGCCCGCCGGCCGAGACAACCCATGAGACCTGCGTATCCCCGTAACCATCCGATGCAGGCACCGGCGTGGCGGTGAAGTCGCCCAGCAGCTGCGGCTCCCACAGCGCACTGGGGCGGGCACGCGCGCCCTGCGGCCACGGTGAGGGTTGCAAGCCTGCCGGATACGCCAACACCCCGCCGTTCTTGAGCGCGGTCGCTACTGCGGTGCCATCGAAGTGGTCCGAATGGGTGTGGGTGACCAGTACGTGGGTTTCGCCCGCGGTGTCGTCCACCGGCACCAACCGGTCGGGTAGCGCCCTGCCCCATGCCTCCGGACTGACCAGCGGATCTATCAACAGCGTGCTGTCGGGCAATTGCAGGCGCACTCCTGCCCATGCCAGTCGCTGGGCGCGCAGTGTTCTGGGTACTGCCGCTGCTGCCAGCGCTCCGAACGGAAGCAGCGTCGCCGCTGCCGCGCCCGCGCATCCCACAAGGAAGCGCCGACGGTGATTGAGGTCATTCATGCTTCTTGCTCCCGGGCGGCATCGGCCTCGCTGCCCAGTGAGTCGACCAGCAGCGCCCGCCCGCCATCCATGAATGCGGTGGCGACCGATTCCACATCGTCACCGAAGAACATCACGACATCCGTAGCCAGCTCCTGGATTCGCATTACGTACACCCCGTTGACAGGATGGGCATCGTGGCCAACCCATCGGGGCGTGACAAACGAGTATTTTCGCCCTTCGCCTTAGAAAATCTAATGCGATACGATGCGGACGACTCCGCTCTGCCAGGCGCCTGTGAAAACCCGACCCGCCGCCCCGCTCAACGCCTTGCGCACGTTTGAAGCGGCGGCGCGCCACCTGAGCTTCAACGGCGCGGCCAGTGAGTTGTTCGTCACCCCGGCGGCCGTCAGCCACCAGGTAAAGCATCTCGAGGAGCACCTTGGCGTAAGCCTGTTCCAGCGCAACCACCGCTCGGTGGCGCTGACGCCGGAAGGCGCCGAACTGGCTGCAACGGTGGGTGAGCTGTTGGGACAGCTGGACCTGGCGTTGGACCGTGCCCGGAACCGGGCGCCGGCCGTACTCCGGGTGACCACCATGGAATCGTTCGCGGCCAAGTGGCTGGTGCCACGGCTGCACCGGTTCCAGCAGGCATTTCCGGACGTACGGGTGCGGATCGACACCAGCGACGAGCACGCGGACTTCCTGCGCGGGGGATTTGATGTGGGCATCCGCTATGGAGCGGGCAAGTACGCTGGCGTCCGTGCAGATTTACTGATGCAGGCACCTGCGTTCCCCGTTTGCTCGCCCGCGCTGCTGGGCGCCAGCCCGCACGGATTGGAACACCCTGACGATCTGCGCCACTACACACTGCTGCACGATGAGGGCGCGACAGACCGCCCAGGGGTTCCTGCGTGGTCGGATTGGTTGGCGGCAGCAGGTGCCACAGAGGTAAACCCCGCGTCGGGGCCTGTCTTCGCCAGCATCTACCTTGCCCAGGAAGCTGCAGTTTCAGGCCACGGTGTTGCGTTGGGCCTCGCTCCCCTCGTGGACGACGACCTTCGGCAAGGCCGGTTGGTGAAGCCGCTTGGCGTGGGCCTGGAGAATGCGTACGCGTTCTGGCTGATACGCCGTGACGTCTCCCAACAACGCCCCGAGGTGGAGGCGTTCTGCCACTGGCTACGGCAGGAGCAGCGGCAGCTCTCCGGTGCCCCATGTTGAACCTGCGGCTGGCACAGCGGTGGGAGCGGCTGGGGAACAGGGACGCAGAGCTGGGCGTGATGTTGCTGTTCGCCCTGTTGGCTGGCCTGTTCGTCTGGGGCGCCTACGCCGTTGCCTATCCGGAACACGGCTGTGTCCGGATGGGCAAGGGCAATAGCGGACCGCTGGAGTGCGACCCTCAGCGGCTGTTCAACTACGGCGTTGTGCTGCTGTCCATCGGGTTTCTCAGCACCAGCCCCATTTTTTACATTCTCTGGGGCTGGATGAGGGACATGGCGCGGCCGTTTGAGAGTTGAACGGATGCTGCCTCCCTGGATCGCAGCTGGAGATCAGGTGCGAAAGGGGTTTACCATCTCGCCACAATCCAATCACTGGAAGGGCGTGACGCATGGATGCCTCAAGGATTTCGGCCCTTCGCACAGGGGTGCGATGCCTGTTGCTGTTGGGGATTGCAGGTGGCGCATCCGCAGCGCTGCCCCCGCCTCCGCCTCCGCCTCCGCCGCTCCCTCCATACCCAGCCGCTCCGACCGGGGGGGCCGACGAGCGCAATTCGGCCACCGTGGTCCTCATCATTGAACTGGCTGTGGATGGCGCCGTCAGAGGCGTGGAGATAGAGAAATCCAGTGGCTTCCCTAAGCTGGATGCAGCCGCCGCGGAAGGGGCTACGCGTTGGCTCTTCAATCCCCTACAGGTTGACGGTCAGCCGGCCGCGGGCAAGGTTCGTGTTCCGGTCCAGTTCCCGCTCGACTGAGCTGCCCTTCAATCAGAACGCGACCTTGTAGTACAGACGATTTTTGCCCTTACCCAACATGATCCCGTAGTCCGGCGACTCTCCAAGGTCGGTGGTTTCATACGTCACACGATCACCTTGGTTCTGGATGCTTACCAGATAGACATGCTTTGGAAGCATGTTTTCTACCGTCAGTTCAAGGTCGACCCACCTGGACCAGGTGCCAATGTACTCCGTGTGCTGCACGACAAAATCATGGTCGCCTGGAGCAACCCGCACCCACATTGGACTGCCGGCCTTTGCAATAGGCGTCCTGACGCCATCCACGCGTGTAATTCCATTTTCCGGTATGGCTCCAGTCACCATGACTGAGAGGACGGCTGTCTGGGACACATCGACAGCGGTGCCATATGCCGGGAATGGCTCCTGGTGGAAGTTGTAGTAGATGCTGTTGCAGGACGTAAGGGAAAGCACTGCGGCGACGAGCAGGAGAATGCGAAACATCAGGGTTCCGGAGGCATGGCTGATGCACAGCCCGTGGCGACGAAAGCCGCCAGGGGCGGGATGAGAGACAGGGCGCGGCCGTTAAGGCCGAAAGAGAACTAGCCCGCCCTGAGTCAGTCAGTGAGCTGCGCTGAAACTCTGCAGGCAGGCACGACGGCTGGCGCCGGGCTCATGTAAGTGACACTACCCGCGCAGACCTGGTAAGCGAAGGAGACGCTGGCAAGGCCAGCATCCGGTACGCGAGCCGTGTGCATTACCTCTCCCTTGGACGACAGCAGCCTGATGCGGGCCCCATCTGGACTGGCGGAGTTGCCGGGGGTGGCAAGCTCCAGGTTGAAGCCGCTGGAGAGCTGAACGATTGCTGCCTGCTGGGATGGCAGTTGCATATCCAGTGAAACAGGCGGCAAGGCGTCCTGCTGCACTACGCCTGTGAACTGCACGGATGCGGGTGTGGCAGCTGAGACGGAAAAAGATGCGCAGCAAAGCGAGAGGACAGCGGCTACAGCCTTCATCATTCACCTCCGATGTGTGGGATTTCCAGATTCCGAGCCCAGGCTACGCGGTGATCATAGGGTGGCCCGGTTCCGGCTACAAGCGGGACAGCCTGCCGCTTCAGGACTCGAGAACAAGCCTGCATGATGCTTGGTGAGGTGCGTTTAATCAGCCCCCAAGCTGGCCAAGGCAAAGAAAAACGCCACGGTACCCGCACCGAGAATCCCGTAGGTCGCCCATAGGGGGCTGCCTTGGCCAAGCGCGAATGCAACATAGGCTTCTTTGAGGTTGCGGCCAGAAAGAAGGGAAACGACGGCGAGCGCAAGGAGCGGCAGCACCGATGCCAGTCCGAACCCCAGGAGCAACGGTCGCGAGTCAGTGTTCGCGAAGCCACCCATGGGGTAAAGCGCGATGCCGGAACAGAGCCCGATGAAGAACAGCGCGTTGGCAGTCCAGATTGCCGGACGGTGCCGACGCAGCAGGTAGTTGCGTGACCGACCTTTGTAATGCAAAGGCAGGTTCCGGGCCCATCGGCTGGTCAACCAGGTCGCGATGATCCCGCCAATCACCCCGCTGATGGCGGGGCGAATCGAATCGAACTCCATTGCCAGCGCACTCCCCGATCCTGCCTTCCGGCATCATGCCAGAGAAGCACCCGCCTACCTACCCGTCATCTTCAATGCAGCTTCGGGCAAGCGCTCGCCGCTGATGCGGATCTGGGCGAGTTCTTGATCGATCCGCTGCAGGTCGGCCGGCTCCAGAATCAGGTCCAAAGCGCCAAGATTCTCATCAAGGCGGTGCAGCTTGGTGGTTCCGGGAATGGGTGATATCCACGGCTTCTGTGCCAGCAGCCAAGCCAAGGCAACCTGCGCAGGCGTGGCACCCTTCTCGGCGGCCAGTGCCTTGACCACATCCACCAATGCCATGTTGGCCTTGCGGGCTTCTGCAGAGAAGCGCGGCACCACGTTACGGAAATCGCTCGCGTCGAACTGGGTGTGCTCGTCAATCTTGCCGGTCAGGAACCCGGCACCCAATGGGCTGAAGGGCACGAAGCCGATGTCCAGTTCTTCCAGCAGGGGCAGCAGCTCGTTTTCCGGCTCGCGCCAGAACAGCGAGTACTCACTCTGCACGGCGGTAAGTGGCTGCACCGCATGTGCCCGGCGGATGGTCTGCAGCCCTGCTTCGGACAGCCCGAAGTGCCCTACCTTCCCTTCCGCAATCAGTTCCTTCACTGCACCGGCCACGTCCTCAATCGGCACCGCCGGGTCTACCCGGTGCTGGTACAGCAGGTCGATGCGCTCGGTACGCAACCGCTTCAGGCTCGCCTCGACGGCCGCCTTGATGTGCGCCGGCTGGCTGTTGGTGCCCGGTCCACGCGCACCGGTTACCGGGTCGATATCGAAACCGAACTTGGTGGCGATCACCACTTGGTCGCGCACCGGCGCCAGCGCCTCGCCCACCAGCTCTTCATTGGCGAACGGGCCATAGGCCTCCGCCGTATCGAAGTGGGTAACGCCCCGCTCCACCGCCGTGCGTATCAGCGCGATCATCTCCTGCTTGTCTGCCGCCGGGCCGTAGCCCGAACTCATGCCCATGCAGCCCAGGCCGAGGGCGGAAACTTCAAGGCCTTGTCCAAGAATGCGGGTTTTCATCGTGGCGTCCTCATCGAACAGTGGGGGAGTGGCCAACCAGGCGTTGACCGTCTCCATGGTCCTGCGCTCCTGATCGGCCTCCATCGTGAAGGCCTCCAGGATGCGAGCATTGGGTGCATGGCGGTCGAGCACGCGAAGGCTGCTGCCTACGCCATAACCGCCATGGGTAATGAAGGGCACGATGGTCTTGCCGCTCATGTCGTGCCGTGACAGGAAGGAGCGGATCACCGGAGGCGCGGTTTCACCCCAGATCGGGAATCCCAGGTACACGGCGTCGTAGCGGCTCATGTCGTCGATGGACGCGCGCAATGCAGGCTCAACGCGGTCGTCCCTTTCCTGTCTGGCCTTCGCTACCGTTTCCAGATAGTCGGCCGGGTATTCTTCTGCCGGCTGGATCTCGAACAGATCGCTCGGCAGGCTGCGATGGATCAACCCAGCAATCACACGCGTGTTTCCCGAACGCGAGAAGTACGCCACCAGCGTCCGGGTCGAGGACCCCGATGCTGCCTGCTGTTCGGGGTCTGCCGCAGTGCAGCCCAGGGGGAGCGATGCCAGTGCAGCCACCACCGCGCGGCGGCCAGGGTTTGGAGATGAAATGCTCATGGGAGAAATCTACGCCTCCCAAACGCATACTTGCATGGGCATAATCGGATATCGCTTATATCCGGAGCGCATCAATGGCCATCGAGAATTACGACCAGTTGGCGATGTTTGCCCTGGTGGCGCGTGAGCGCAGCTTTACCCGGGCCGCTGCCCAGCTGGGCATGTCCCAGCCGGCGCTCAGCCGGTCCATGCGCCAACTGGAGGATCGGCTGGGCGTGCGCCTGCTGGCCCGCACGACGCGAAGCGTTTCCCCCACCGAAGCGGGCGAGCAGCTGCTGCAGGTGATCGCCCCGCGTTTCGAGGAGATCGATGCCGAGCTGGCCCAGCTCAATGCCTTCCGTGACAAGCCTGCAGGGCGCCTGCGCATCACCGCCGGCGAGCATGCAGCGCTTACGGTCATGCAGCCGGTGCTGGGCAAACTGCTGCCCCAGCATCCGGACCTCAATATCGAAGTAATCGTCGACTACGGCCTCACCGACATCGTGGCCGAAGGCTTCGATGCCGGCATCCGCATGGGCGAGCAGGTGGCCAAGGACATGATCGCCGTGCGCGTCGGGCCGGACCTTCGGATGGCGGTGGTCGGCTCCCCGGCCTACTTCCAGCGCAACCCGAAGCCAAAGTCGCCGCACGATCTCACCCAGCACAACTGCATCACCATCCGCCTGCCCACCCACGGCGGCATCTACGCCTGGGAATTCGAGAAAAAGGGCCAGGAGCTCAAGGTCCGGGTGGAAGGCCAGCTGGTGTTCAACAACGTCGCCCTGCGCCTGGGCGCAGCGCTGGAAGGGCTGGGTCTGGCCTACATGCCCGAAGACCTGGTGCGCCCGCACGTGCAGGCCGGCACGCTGGTGCACGTACTACAGGACTGGTGCCCGTCGTTCCCGGGTTACCACCTGTACTACCCCAGCCGCCGGCAGTCTTCGCCGGCGTTCACGTTGTTGCGTGACGCGCTGCGCTACCCGGGCTGAGGGCAGTTGCTCAGGGCGAAGGTGTCGAGGCTTGTTCCAGCGCCTTCGCTGCGCGCGCAGCCGCGGCCGGGTCGCCACTATGGGCGAGTAGTTGGACTACGTGTTCCAACTGTTCGCGGCTCAACCCTACACGCTGGCTGGCGGCCATATGCGAGCGCAACTGCGCTTCCACGCCCGGCATGGCTGCCAACGCGCCCACCGTGGCCAGTTCGCGGCCTTGCCAGTCCAGGTTGTCGCGCTCGAAGATGTCGCCAAACAGGTGCGATTGCAGGAACTGGTTGATCACCGGGGCGAACTCCATCACCGGGCCCGTTACCGGCGCGCCGGAAATGCGGGTCTGGTTGGCTGTGCCCACGGCACGCAGCGCCGCCCCCACCGGAATCTCGCCGCTGGGTGGCTGCCCGGGCGCATCGGTCATACCCTGCCCTTTGCGCGCTTCCACCACCGCCATCAACTCGCCGAGGGCATTGAGGCTTTTCGGGAAGCCGGTGTAGGCATACATCTGCACCAGGATTTCCTTGGCTTCGCTGATGCTGAGCCCTGCATCCAGCCCGCGGTTCAGGGCTGCATTGAGCTGCGGCAGGTTGCTGGTAGCCGCAGCAGCGGCGATCAGCGGAATCGCCTGCTGCCGGGCCGACAACGCACCCGCAACCGGCACATCGAAGATCGCGGCCGCCTCCCTGTATTGCGCGTCACTTACCTGTTCCAGCCACGTGACCGTCTTGCCCTCGGCCACGCCTGTGACCGCAAGATGGGTCATCGCACTGTGCGGCGCCGCACCGTGCCAATGCTTCACGCCGGCCGGACACACCACCACATCACCAGGGTGGATCCGTTGTGCCGGATTGCCCCATTCCTGCGTGAGCCCAACGCCCGACGTCACCACCAGGCGCTGCCCGGCCGGATGGGTATGCCAGGCCGAATGCGCGCCTGGCTCGAAGCTTACGTAGGCGGACGACGCTTGAACCTCTGCGTCGGCAGCAAACAGCGGGTCCACGCGGACCTTGCCGATGAAGTTTTCCGCTGGGCCTGCGAACGAAGCCTGCGTGCCGGCACGGGTAACCTGCTGCGTCGCCGATTCGGCCGCACCAGCGAACGGAGCGGCCACGCTCAGTGCCAGGCCAAGCACCGCGTTGCGGCCAGTGGAAGTGCGTTGATCGGTCATTGGGTCAGTGTCCGGGCGTAGAAGGTATTGAGCTTGGCCACTGCGGCATCCACGTAGCGCGGTACCCAGTAGGTTTCGATATGGGTGGCACCATCGAGCAGCACCAGCTCTTTGTCGGTGGTGCCGGTTGCCTTGGCGAAGGCATCCTGGGACATGTACAGGCTGTCGGCCTTGCTGCCGGCGATCATCAGCAACGGCTGGTTGATCAGTTCGATCTGGTTGGTCGCGTCCCAGCGCATCAGGTCGAGCAGGCTGCTGGTGGTATAGCGGAACGTGGAATTGGGGTGCGCGTGGGTCTTCCAGTAGTACTCGTAGCCTTGCCGGTACAGGTCGAAGGGGAGCTTGGCGATCTGTTCGTCGGTCAGGTTGGCGTCACCGGAGTAAAGTACTTTGCCGCCAGCGGCCTCCTGTGCACGCGCCTGGGAGGCCTGTTGCAGGCGTTGCTGGAGGGTGTCCAGCTGCGAATCAGCATAGCCGTTGCGGCGCACGCGACCGGAATTGAACATGCTGATCGTTGCCACCGCCTTGAAACGCTTGTCGGTCTGGGCGGCCGCCAGCGAGTAGCCACCGCCGCCACAGATGCCCAGCAGGCCCAGGCGTCTGGTGTCCACCCAAGGGAATCGGCTGATGAAATCGGCCATGCCGTGGATGTCTTCGATGCGGTGCGCAGGTTTGTCCACGCTCCGGGGCTGGCCGCCACTTGCCCCCTGATAAGCGGCATCGGCGGTAATGGTGATGTAGCCCTGCTCGGCCAGACGCTGTGCATACAGACCAGCCACCTGCTCCTTGACCCCGCCATTGGGGTGGGCGATCACGATGGTGGGGTATTTCCGGGCGGCATCGAAGTTGGGCGGCGTGTAGAAATTGGCCGCGATCTCGATTCCATTTAGCGGATAGGTCACCGGGTGGACATTGACCTCGCCGGGCACGTTCTGCGTGATCGCACCTTCGTAGGCCAGTTTGAACGGATTGAGCCGGTAGTCCGCAGCGGAGGCGGTGCCTGCTGCCAGGCCGAAAGATATTGCCAGCAGCGAGGCGCGCATCAGGTGCTTCATTCGTGGTGCTCCTTGGTCGTACCGTCCAGATGTTGCTTCTGCAGGAAATCGCTCACCAGGTCGGCGATCTGCACGTTGTTGAGGTCCGAGAACGGGAAATGGCTGTTGCCACGGATGCCGATCTCCGGCAGGTGGACCAGGGTGACATTGCCACCCTGACGGTTGACGGCGTCGCGCCAGGCGCGTGCCATTTCCAGGCGCGCCCGCCAGCTGTCCTGCGCGGGCATGCGCATCGGCTTTTCGGGAATGTTGTCGCCGTACAGCACCAGGATGGGGATGCGCGTCAGCGCCTTGAACTCCTCGGGCGACACCACCACGGGTGCGACGGTATCGAACGCACTGGGAATCGGCGCCGGTGCATCGTCCTTGGCGAAGACGAAGCTGCTGCCGGGCTCGAAGGCAACGATGGCGCGCACGTTCGGGCTCTTGATTGCCGTCATCCAGCCCGGGCCGCCGGCCTGCGAATGGGTGAACAGGATCGCCGGCCCGGTCTTTTCCAGCAGAGCGACCACCCCATCGGAGACTACCCCGATGTCATAGGGGCCAGTGTTGGGCGTGACCGAGCGGAAGAACTGCTCAAGCGCGGCCTCGCCCTTGGGGAACTGGCTGTCACGAAAGTACTCGGGCCACAGGCCAATGCGGAACTGGTTGAACCACATCTGCTCGTCCGCCACGGGCTTCAGTGTGGACTCGACCATGCTTCGGCCAGCTTTTCCGCGCCGCGGCTGATCGATCAGATAGGTGGTGAAGCGACGACGTAGGAACAGGTTCTGGAAGCCCTCGCGACCGTCGGCCGTAGTTTCCCAGCTCTTGGACGACTGGCCCGCGCCGTGCCACATCACGATGGGCAACGGCCGCGCCTTCACCGGCACCTGGTAGAAGGCGTAGACATGATCGCCGTGGTAGCTCTGGCCATCCGGCTTGGTCGGCGCCAGCGGATCGAACGTGCCCGGCTGCTGCTGTACCGTGCCGCCGGCGATCACGCTGCCCTGTGATTGGATCTGCAGTGGCTCGCTGGCCATGGCGGTCGCGGCAAAGAGCACGGCCACAACACAGGTGAGTGCAGTCCTCAGGCCCGCCACCGCAGTGGGGGGAATCGTGCGTGTCTGCATGTTCCACTCCGTGACAAAGGGGTCAGGAGAATCTACGTGCAGGGGATTGATGGAAAAAGCGCAGGAGTGGCATATGACTAATGCATGGGAGGTATATATGACCTTCACAGCGTGCACGTCCCCCCAAATGCAACGATGCAAGGCGCAACCTGCCTCCCCCTCCCCGGTATCCTATGCCCCACCTTCGCCGTCTTTTTGGCCGTTGGCTTCGCCTGCGGCGGCTTGTTCGTTGGCGCTGGCGTGAGCGCCAGGCCTCGGCTCCGGCCATTGAAGCCACCGAGGGTCCGCTGCGGGCCGCGCTTTACAGCGTTGAACAGATGGAGGTCTACGGCCGCGCGCTTGCGCGCCAGCACCGCGTGCGGATGCGGCCCAGCCCGGAGCGCCTGCTGGAACGTCTGCAGGCCAACGAACGCGTCCTTCAGGATGCCAACACCCTGCTCAGCAGCGTGGTGCGCGAGCAGCGCCCGGTCACCCCCGCCGGGGAATGGCTGCTCGACAACTATTACCTGGTCGAAGAACAGATCCAGACTGCGCGGCGCCACCTGCCGCGCGGCTACAGCCGGCAGTTGCCGTCGCTTGCCACCGGCCCCTCGGCCGGATTGCCGCGGGTGTATGAACTGTCGATGCAGGCGATCGCACATGGTGATGGCCGGATTGACGGCGATACGCTGGGCCGTTTCATCGCTTCCTACCAGTCGCTCGCGCCACTGAGCCTGGGCGAATTGTGGGCGGTTCCGATCATGCTGCGCCTGGCCCTGCTGGAGAACCTGCGGCGCATGGCCGCCCGGGTGATGCGCGATGGGGAAGACCGGCGGCTGGCCTCGCAATGGGCGGATGACCTCAATCGCGCGGCCTCCGACACCCCCACCGATGTGGTCCTGGTGGTGGCAGACATGGCGCGCTCCGAGCCGCCGTTGACCGGGGCGTTCATCGCCGAGCTGACCCGTTCTTTGCAGGGCCGCGGCGGCGCGTGGGCCATGCCCATCGCCTGGCTGGAACAGTGGGCAGCGGCCTCCGGGCAGCGCATCGAGGAGCTGGTGGCCGCCGAGGGGCAGCAGCAGGCCTCCGACCAGGTGTCCATCAGCAACAGCATCGGCAGCCTGCGATTCCTGTCCACCATGGATTGGCGCACCTTTGTCGAAGACATGAGCGTGGTCGAGCAGCGCCTGCGCGAAGACCCCATGGCGGTCTATCCGCAGATGGATTTCGGCACCCGCGACGCCTACCGCCACGTGGTGGAGAAGATCGCCCGGGGCAGCCGCATCGCCGAGGAACGCGTTGCGACCATCGCGCTGGACCTGGCACGGGCCGCTACCCCGCCCGACGGGCCACGCACGCATGTGGGCTACTGGCTGGTCGGCGAAGGCCTGCATGCCACTGTGGACGCGGTGGCCGACGCCGCGCCACGGCACCGCAAGGCGCGGCGACTGGCACACCGCGTGCCGCTTGCACTGTATCTGCTGCCGATCACCTTGCTGGCGGTGCTGGCCACGTGGGGCCTGTTGGCCACCGGCAGCGGCGAGGTTCCCACCTGGCTGGCTGCCCTGCTCGGGCTGCTGGTGTTCAGCGAGCTGGGCATCGTACTGGTGAACTGGACCGCGACCGTGCTGGTTGCTCCCAAGCCGTTGCCCAAGCTGGATTTCAGCGAGGGCATTCCTGCGGCCTGCGCCACCGTGGTCGCGGTACCGTCGATGCTGTCCAGCACCGACGGCATCGACGTCCTGGTCGAAGCGCTGGAAGTCCGCTTCCTCGCCAACCGCGATCCCCAGCTGCGCTTCGTGCTGCTGACCGACTTCCTCGACGCCGCAGAAGCGCAGTTACCGACCGACGACGCCCTGCTTGCGCACGCGGTGCTGCGCATCGAGGGGTTGAACCAGCGTTACGCGTCCGAACGTGGCGATCGCTTCTACCTGCTGCATCGGCCCCGGCAATGGAACCCCAGTGAAGGGGTGTGGATGGGGCACGAGCGCAAGCGCGGCAAGCTGGCCGCACTCAATGCCCTGCTCCGCCATGGCGATGGAAGCGCGTTCATGTGCATCGTCGGTGACGCGGAGGTCCTGCGCGGCGTCCGCTATGTCATCACCCTGGATTCGGATACGCAGCTGCCGCGCGATGCGGCGCGTGCGTTCGTCGCCACCCTGGCCCACCCGCTCAACCGGCCGCGCTTCGATCCAACGCTGCAACGCGTGGTGGAGGGTTACGGCATCCTGCAGCCCAGCGTGGGCACCAGCCTGGGCCGGCGCCGCACCTCGCGGTTTGCGCGGATGTTCGGCAGCGAACCCGGCATCGATCCGTATACGCGCATGGTCTCGGACGTCTACCAGGACTTGTTCGACGAAGGCTCGTTCGTGGGCAAGGGCATCTATGACGTCGACGCCTTCGAGCATGCGCTGGAGGGCCGCCTGCCCGAGAACCGCATCCTCAGCCACGACCTGCTGGAAGGCTGCTATGCCCGTGCAGGCCTGGTCAGCGACGTGCGCCTGTACGAGGACTACCCCGAACGCTACGCCGCCGACGCCAAGCGCCGTGCGCGCTGGATCCGGGGCGACTGGCAGCTGTTGCCCTGGCTGATGCCGTGGACCCCGCGCCCGGGATCCGGCTGGGAACGCAACCGGCTCAGCCTGCTGTCGCGCGGCAAGTTGCTGGACAACCTGCGCCGGAGCCTGGTGCCCCCCGCCGCGCTGGTCCTGCTGGTGGCGGGTTGGCTGTACGCCGAAAACCCGGCCGCATGGACCGCGTGGGTACTGGCCCTGTGGTTCGCGCCGCCGCTGATCGGCATGCTGCGCGATGCCCTGAGCGTGCCGGACGACACGCCGCTGGAAGCGCATTACATCAAGGTCGGGCGCGGCACGCTGCAGTCCTTGTTGCGCGCTGCCACGCAGATTGCCTGCCTGCCCTACGAAGCCCTGCTGGCTGGCGGCGCCGTGCTGCGCACGATGTGGCGCATGGGCATCACACGCCGCCACCTGCTGCAGTGGAACCCCTCCAGCGAAGTCGAGCGTCGCCTGGGCGGCGACCGGGGCGCGGAATGGCGGGTGATGGCCCCGGGATCGCTGCTGGCGCTTGCGCTGGTGGCGGTAGTGGCCGTCCTGCGTCCGCAGGCGCTGCCACTCGCCCTGCCCTTCCTGTTGGCGTGGACCTTCGCGCCCGCGTTGATGGCGTGGCTGGGCCGGCCGCCAGCCGAGATCGTCGCCGAACTGTCGGGCACGCAGCGGGCGTTCCTTGGTCGGCTGGCACGGCGCACCTGGTCGTTCTTCCAGGCCTGGGTGCGCGAACAGGATCACTGGCTGCCGCCGGACAACATCCAGGAGCATCCGGCGCTGGTGGTGGCGCGCCGTACCTCGCCGACCAACATCGGCCTGTCCCTGCTGGCCAACCTGTCGGCGTGGGACTTCGGTTACCTGCAGCAGGGCGCGGTCGCTGAACGCACGGCGCTCACGTTTGGCACGCTGGACCAGCTGCCGCGTCATCGCGGCCACTTCCTGAACTGGTACGACACCGAAACCCTGGCGCCGCTGCCGCCGCGTTACGTCTCCACCGTGGACAGCGGCAACCTGGCCGGGCACCTGCTTACCCTGCGCCAGGGGCTACTCGCACTGGTGGACGCGCCGGTACTGGCGCCGCACACGTTCGATGGCCTGGCCGACACCCTCGGCGTGCTGGACGAGGAGCGGCAGCGCCTTCGCGCCGGTGACGCACCGCTGGCCGAAGCGCTCAACCACCTGCGCCAGCGCCTGGTGGCAACGCGGGCCGACCTGCCGCGCGGTGCTGCCGAAGCGCTCGCCCGCCTGCAGGAGCTGGCCGGTTTGGCCGACACCGTGCTGGCGCAGTGGCCGGCACCGGTGTCGCCGCAGGACGGTGACCTGCACTGGCCGGCACTGTTCGCTGCCGAATGCCATGCCGCCTGTGCGGCGCTCGCCGCTATCCCGGTCGATGCCAGCGCAGATGCCGATGCGCCCATACCCAGCCTGCGCCAGCTGGCCGCCCTGCCCGGTCCGGCCGGTGCGGACGCACGCGCACGCATCGAGCAGCTGCAGGACCTGGCCCACCGTGCCGGGCAGTTCTCGCTGATGGAATACGGGTTCCTGTTCTACCGCTCCCGCAACCTGCTCTCCATCGGCTACAACGTAGACGACCACCGCCTCGACAACAGCTTCTACGACCTGCTCGCTTCCGAAGCGCGGCTGTGCGCCTTCGTGGCCATCGCGCAGGGGGAGCTGACGCAGGAGAGCTGGTTCGCCCTTGGCCGCCTGCTTACCGAGGTCAACGGCACGCCGACGCTGCTTTCGTGGAGTGGCTCGATGTTCGAGTACCTCATGCCGCAGCTGGTGATGCCCAGCTACCCGGACACCCTGCTCGATCAGACCGCGCGGCATGCGGTGGAAGCGCAGATCGTCTACGGGCGCAGCCTGAACCTGCCATGGGGCGTGTCCGAGTCCGGCTACAACGCCGTCGATGCGCGCCTGAACTACCAGTACCGCGCGTTCGGCGTGCCGGGGTTGGGGCTGAAGCGCGGCCTGGGCCAGGATCGGGTCATCGCGCCCTACGCCAGCATGATGGCGCTGATGGTGGCGCCGGAAGCGGCCTGCCAGAACCTGCAGGCACTGGAAGGTCTCGGGTTCGCCGGGCGTTTCGGCATGTACGAAGCGATCGACTACACCCCCGCCCGGGTGCCTCCGGGGCACGACCACGTGCTGCTGCGGTCGTTCATGGCCCACCACCAGGGCATGGGCCTGCTGTCGCTGGATTACCTGTTGCGCGACCAACCGATGCAGCGCCGCTTCGTGGCCGATGTTGAATTCCAGGCCACGCTGCTGCTGCTGCAGGAGCGCATTCCGCGCGTCGGCGTGTTCCATCCGCATGAAGTCGAATCGCTGGGTGAGCACGCCGCCACGGCCCAGGACGAAACGTCCCTGCGCGTGCTGCGCAAGCCCGGGGGCCCGCGCCCGGAAGTGCAGTTGCTCTCCAACGGCCGCTACCACGGCATGCTCACCCACGCCGGCGGCGGCTACAGCCGCCACGGCGACCTGTCGCTCACGCGCTGGCGCGAGGACGGTACCACCGATGCCTGGGGCACGTTCTGCTACCTGCGCGACGTGGACAGCGGTCAGTTCTGGTCGGCCGCCTACCAGCCCACCTGCGTGCCGATGGACAACTACGAGGCTATCTTCACCGACGCCAAGGCCGAATTCCGTGGCGCGCTGCATGGCTGCGAGAGCCACCTGCAGGTGGCCATCTCCGCCGAGGACGACATCGAACTCCGGCGCCTGCGCCTGACCAATCGAAGCCGTCGCACGCGCACCGTGGAAATCACCACCTATGCCGAAGTGGTGCTGGCGCCGGCGGCGGCTGACGATGCGCACCCGGCCTTCAGCAACCTGTTCGTGCAGAGCGAGATCGTGGCCGCCAAGCAGGCCGTGCTGTGCACCCGGCGGCCGCGCTCGCACGACGAAGTGCCACCGTGGATGTTCCATCTGGTCGCCGTGCATGACGCCGACGTGGCGTCGATCTCCTACGAAACCGACCGGGCGCGCTTCCTCGGGCGCGGCAACACGCCGCGCACGCCGCAGGCATTGACCACCGACACTGACCTCTCCGGTTCGGACGGCTCGGTGCTCGACCCGATCGTAGCCATCCGTGTGCGCGTGGTGCTGGAGCCCGAGCAGACCGTGCAGCTGGACATGGTCTATGGCATCGGTGCCGACCGCCCCGGTTGCGAGGCATTGCTGGACAAGTACCGTGACCGCCGCCTGGCCGACCGCGTTTTCGACCTGGCCTGGACGCACAGCCAGGTGGTACGCCGGCAGATCAATGCCACCCAGGCCGAGGCGCAGATCTATGAGCGCCTGGCCAGCCACGTGCTGTATGCCAACCCGCTGCTGCGCGCGGGCGCAAGCGTGCTCCAGCAGAACCAGCGCGGACAATCCGGGCTGTGGGGCCATGCCATCTCGGGCGACCTGCCCATCGTGCTGCTCAAGGTCACCGACGCGGAGAACGTGGAGCTGGTCCGGCAGCTGGTGCAGGCGCATGCCTATTGGCGCCAGAAGGGCCTCAACACCGACCTGGTGATCTGGAACGACAGCAAGGCCGGCTACCGGCAGGAGCTGCAGGACCAGATCCTGGGCATGGTGGCCGCCAGTTCGGAGACGGGCCTGCTCGACCGCCCCGGCGGCATTTTCGTGCGGCCGGTGCAGAACATGACCCACGAAGATCGCATCCTGTTGCAGGCCGTAGCGCGTGCGGTGATCAGTGACGAGGATGGCACGCTGGTCGCGCAGGTGGGGCGCCAAGCCACTCCCGCGAAACGGATTCCCGCCTTGGTGCCGCAGGCGGTGCAGGAGGAACTGGAACTCTCGATGGACGGGACGACGGGGTTGCCCCTCATCGCCGAGCCGGGCCCGGAGCCCGGCCTGCCCCCGCCCCCGGCGCACGACGAAGACATGGACGACCCGTGGCCGTTCCTGCCCTACCGTGGCGCCGGCCAGTTCGACAACGGTACCGGCAGCTTCAGCGAGGACGGCCGCGAATACGTGGTGGTGCTGCGCGAAGGCGCACCGACCCCGGCACCGTGGGCCAACGTGATCGCCAATGCCCGCCTGGGCACGGTGGTCAGCGAGAGCGCACCGGGTTACACCTGGTTCGAGAACGCGCACGAATTCCGTTTGACGCCTTGGCTCAATGACCCGGTGTCCGACACCGGCGGCGAAGCCTTCTATGTGCGCGACGAGGATACCGGCCGCGTCTGGTCGCCGATGCCGCTGCCGCGCCGGGGCACCGGGGCGTACCGTACGCGTCACGGATTCGGCTACACGGTGTACGAACATTTCGAGGACGGCATCGTCAGCGAGCTGTGGGTGTTCGTCGACGTCGCCGCGCCGCTGAAGTACTCGGTGCTGCGGCTGCACAACCTGTCGGGCAGGCCGAGGCGGCTGTCGGCCATCGGTTATGTGGAATGGGTGATGGGTGACCTGCGCGCGAAGTCGCGCATGCACGTGGTCACCGAACGCGACCCGCAGACCGGCGCGCTGCTGGCGCGCAATACCTACAGCACCGATTTCGGCGGCCGCATGGCCTTCTTCGATACCGATGCCGAGGGCTGTGGCTGGACCTGCGACCGCCTGGAGTTCATCGGCCGCAACGGCGGCCTGCATGCACCGGCGGCGCTGCGCCGCGAGCGCCTGGGTGGGCGTTCCGGCGCCGGCCTGGACCCCTGCGCGGCGCTGCAGGTGCCGCTGGAACTGGCGCCGGGCGAGCGCAGTGAAACCACGTTCCGCCTGGGCGCCGGCCGCGACCGCGACGAAACGCTCGCGCTGGTGCGTGGCCGCCAGGGCGCCCACGAGGCCAACGATGCGCTGGACGCCGTACGCATCCACTGGCGCCACGTGCTGGCCAGCGTGCAGGTGCGCACCCCGGACCCGGCACTGGACGCGCTGGCCAATGGCTGGCTGGTCTACCAGACACTGGGCAGCCGCTACCTGGCGCGCAGTGGCTACTACCAGTCCGGCGGCGCGTTTGGTTTCCGTGACCAGCTGCAGGATGTGCTCGCACTCATCCACGCCCGGCCGGATCTGGCCCGCGAACACCTGTTGCTGTGCGCTGCCCACCAGTTCGCCGAAGGCGATGTGATGCACTGGTGGCACCCGCCACAGGGGCGTGGCGTGCGCACCCGGTGCTCGGACGACTATCTCTGGCTACCCCAGGGCGCATGCCGCTACCTGGAGGTCACCGGCGACGCCACCGTGCTGGACGAAATGGTCGGCTTCATCGAAGGCCGCGCAGTCACGCTGGAAGAGGAAAGCTACTACGACATGCCGACCCCTTCGGCACTGCGTGGCACGATGTATGCGCACTGCGTGCTCGCGCTCGAGCGCGGTTGCCGGTTGCTCGGCGAACGCGGCATTCCGTTGATGGGTAGCGGCGACTGGAACGACGGCATGAACCGTGTCGGCGACCAGCAGCGCGGCGAGAGCGTGTGGCTGGGCTTCTTCCTGCATGACACGCTGCGCCGCTTCATCGCGCTGGCCAATGCGCGTGGCGATGAACACCGTGCGCACTGGTGCCAGGAGCAGGCCGACACCCTGCGCCAGAACCTCGAACAGCATGCCTGGGACGGGGAATGGTATCGCCGTGCGTGGTTCGACAACGGCACGCCATTGGGATCGAAACAGAGCGAGGAATGCCGCATCGATTCAATCTCCCAGAGCTGGTCGGTGCTGTCCGGCGTTGCCGCGCCCGAGCGTGCCCAGCAGGCGCTGGATTCGCTGTATACGCATCTGGTGAAAAAGGACGCCCAGCTGATCCAGCTGCTGGATCCGCCCTTCGACAAGACGTCGGAAGACCCGGGCTACATTCGGGGTTACGTACCCGGCGTGCGCGAGAACGGCGGCCAGTACACCCACGCAGCCGTGTGGGCAGCGATGGCCTTTGCACACCAGGGCGATGCGGCCCGAGCCTGGGAGTTGGCTGGCATGATCAACCCCTTGAACCACGCACTGGACCCGGAAGCGGTCCAGACCTACCGCGTTGAACCCTATGTGTTGGCGGCCGATGTGTACGCGGTATCGCCGCACGTGGGCCGAGGCGGATGGACCTGGTACACCGGTTCGGCCGGTTGGATGTATCGCCTGCTGGTCGAATCCCTGCTCGGCATCCGCCGCCAGGGCGACCGGCTGTCGCTGGCGCCCTGCCTCCCCGACCACTGGCCGTCGTTCGAACTGAGCTACCGGTTCGGCCGCAGCCGCTACGAGTTCGTGGTGACCCGAACTGCGCGGGGGCAACCCACCCTGCATGTGGATGACGTGCTGCAGCCGGACCTGACCGTCCAGCTCCGCGACGATGGTCACCACTACCGTGTGGCGCTTGATCTGGAGGCGCCGCTGGGATGAGCCTGCGACCCGAGATCCAGGAACGGCTGGATGCGCTGGATGAGATGCTGGCGCAGTGGTTGGCGCACACGCGCCATCCGGCGCAGTTCTGGCCGCAGTTTGAACAGCTTGCAGCAGAGATTCTCGACGAATGTGCGGACACGGAAAGAAGCCAGATGTACGCGCGCATCAAAGCCATGCTCAAGGGCCACGCGTTGGAGCTTCCGCCGTGGTATGAACGGGGCGACAGTCCGCCGCCTGAAAAGTGACGCGCCGGTCACTGTGTAGAACACTTCACAGACCTGCGCGCGGAGCTCACGGGAAGGGGCATAGGTTCGGTGCTTCACTCAGCACCCACCCGGAGAACCATAATGGCGATCAAGACCGCAGAAGACCTGTTCATCCACGAGCTGTCGGACATCTACAGCGCCGAAAAGCAGCTCACCAAGGCATTGCCGCGCCTGGCCCGTGCAGCGACCAACCCGGACCTGGCGGCCGCGTTCGAAACCCACCTGGAGGAAACCCAGGGCCAGATCGAGCGCATCGACAAGGTGGTGGAACTGCTCGGCATCCGGCTCAAGCGCATCAAGTGCGCTGCCATGGAAGGGCTGGTGGAGGAAGGCAAGGAGGCCATCGACAGCATCGAGGAAGGCCCCGTGCGCGATGCCGCCCTGATCGGCGGCGCCCAGAAGGTTGAGCACTACGAGATCGCGTCCTACGGCACGATCACCGCGCTCGCCAAGCAGCTCGGCTACAAGGACGCGCTCCCGCTGCTGCTGGAAACCCTTGCAGAAGAAAAGGCAACCGACGAGAAGCTGACGATGATCGCCAAGTCCGGGGGCAACGCCAAGGCCGCGCAGGCGGCCTGAAGCGGAAGTGCATCACCAAGGAGCGGCCTGACTGGCCGCTCCGACTCATTGACTGCGGGCACGGCGCAATACCCACATTCCCGCGGGCCACAGCAGCAGGTGTGCAGCGGCGGAGCTGGAGAGCAACGCCCAGCAACACCGCGCCTGCGGCCGACTCGCTGCGAGCCTTGCCTTTGGATGCTTGGCGACAACTCTAGTGCAGTAACGAAACGCCGGGTTCGCTCGACAGTATTTCCCGCAGATCAGCATCCAGTCGCCGTATGGACGATGCGGCGTCAACCCGCCCAAACAAGCGAGCCAGCCACCGCCACTCAGCAGCCGGGAAGCAGTGCCAGACGGGCGACTCCGTTTGTGGCGGGAACGCCTCAGGCTCTGCTTCATCAGCGTCCAGGTTTCCGCAACCCACCCACAACAGGAAGGGTTTGGTCTGGCAGATGATGCACCAGCCCCAATCCTCTGCGACAACCCTTTCAATGACATAGCCGCGCTTCTCAAGCCGTGACTGGAGCCAGAGCGCGAGTTGCCGTCCGTTTCTCCGCGGGCTGGACGCAACCTGCACGTCAGGCTCGATATCGAACAACGAGGAGCTGAACCAATATCCGTTCACGTGGGTGCGCTCCTTGCTCAGGACGACCAGCAACGACCGCCTGACTCAGTTGTCAGGGGTCACACTCAGCTCTGCCCTGCTCTGGCGCAGCTTCTGGACACGAAGTTGATGCGCCTTGTCTGTCCTGAACTTGAAGAAGAAGTAAGTAGCAACCAAGGCGATGATGAGCGGTGGCGTGATGTTGCGACCGAGGGCGTATCCCATCTGGAATGAATCGAGAGTGGAGTTCCACGACAGGTAGATGTTCCAGATTGCGAAGGCTGCAAACAGTGCAAGGTAGAGGCCTGCGCCGTTGAACACCAATCGGCGCGCCATGATGTTGATGACCTTGCCAATACCCAGGCATACGAAGAGGACGATAGCGAAACCGATCAATTCCATTGACTTCCCCTGCGCGGTCAAGTTACTGATACAGGACGAGCCGCGACGCGGCTTCGACTCTCATGAACTACCAAGGAAACACGCTGCGGCAGGATCCCCCCGGCCGATGCCCGATCTTAGAGCAGGCGCGGCCGGCCAACAAGCGAGCGCAGATCGCCCGCTCCAAGCGACAATCTCAAGCCGTTACTCAGGCGACATCAACGTAACAACCCCCGGTCCCAATAGGGCTCAGGGCCAATACGCTCCACCAGCCAGTCGATGAAGACCCGCACCTTGGGCGCCAGTTCGCGTGCGCTCGGGTAGATCGCCCAGAGCGTCTGCGTGGACACCAGCGGGAAGTCGCGCAGGATCGGGAGCAATGACCCGGCCCGAATCTCATCCGCAGCACACCAGGTTGCCATCAGGGCGATGCCCAGCCCGTCGCGCGCAGCATCGCGCACGGCGCCGCCGTCGTTGATTCGAAGTGTTGGGGCGATGCGCTTGGCGGTCACCTCACCACCAGGTCCCTGGAACGTCCACAGGTCGAGCGTTCCAACCACCAGGCACGCGTGCCTGTCCAGCTCTTCCGGCGACTGCGGCTCACCGTGGCGTTCAAGGTAGCCCGGCGATGCCACCAGCACGCGCCTGTCGGGCGCGATGCGCCTGGCGACCAACGAGGAATCTCCCAGGTCTGCATAGCGCACGGCGACGTCGAATCCCCCTTCCACCAGGTCGACGACGCTGTCGGAGATCCGCATGTCCAGCCTGAGGTCGGGGTAGCGGGACGTGAATTCCGGCAGGCCCGGCACGATGTGCATGCGGGCGAACGAGGAAGGCGCGGCGATCCTCAGTACGCCGCTTGGGGTGGCATTCCCACGTCCCAGAGCAACCCGCGCCAGCTCGGCGGACTCCAGCAGATGCTCGGCATGGGGCAGGAATGCGGCACCGTCTTCCGTCAGGGTGGTAGCCCGCGTCGTGCGGTGGACCAGACGCGAACCCAGCTCCTTCTCGAACGATGCCAGGCGTGCGCTGGCCGCCGCCGGCGTGATGCCCAGATCACGTGCAGCAGCGCTGATGCTGGCCAGCCGGGCGATCCGCGCAAACAGGGTCAAATCGGAGAAATCCATCGCAGGTGCCTTGTGGTCCACCGAATACATCATCACCGAAGAGGCGGGGACTCGTCACGCGCGCACCGGTAGCTCCAAGCGCCGTGCCGCTTTCAAGACTTCCTTGAAGCTGTTTCACACGCGCCGTCCCTACCCTCTCTGGGCGCTGGAACCCACGATTACTGGCGTTGCAGGCCGATCCGGGCCGCACCCACCTGAGGAGACAGCATTATGAAAAACACCATGAAGGCTATGGTTCTCGCCCGCTTCGGCGGACCCGAGGCATTCGAGTTGCGCGACGTTCCGGTACCGGCCGTCGGCCCTCGCCAGGTCCGTGTACGCGTCCACGCCACGGCCATCAATCCGCTCGACTATCAGATCCGCCGGGGCGACTATGCGGACTATGTTCCCCTTCCTGCCATCATCGGACACGATATTTCCGGTGTGATCGAGGAAGTCGGGTCCCACGTTACCGAGTTCGGCGTGGGTGACGAGGTTTACTACACGCCCAGGATCTTTGGCGGCGCAGGTTCCTATGCCGAACAGCATGTCGCTGATGTCGAGCTGGTGGGCCGCAAGCCGGAAAATGTGAGCCACCTGGAGGCCGCCAGCCTGACGCTTGCGGGCGGCACGGTGTGGGAGGCATTCGTGACGCGCGCCCAGCTCACCGTGGGTGAAACGGTGCTGATTCACGGCGGCGCAGGCGGCGTTGGCACGCTCGCGATCCAGGTGGCGAAGGCCATCGGAGCAAAGGTGATCACTACGGCACGCGCCTCCGATCATACATTCGTGAAATCGCTGGGTGCAGACGAGGCGATCGACTTCATGTCGGAAGACTACGTCGAGGCCATCGCCACGATCACCCGAGGCCGGGGCGTCAACGTCGTCTTCGATACGATCGGGGGCGACACACTGACCCGCAGCCCCTTGGTACTGGCCGACGCCGGTCGCGTGGTCAGCCTGGTGGACATCGCGCAGCCGCAGAATCTGATCGAAGCATGGGGCCGCAACGCCAGCTACCACTTCGTGTTCACCCGCCAGAATCGGGGGAAGCTGGACGCGCTGACCAACCTTGTCGAACGCGGCCTGGTGAAACCGATCCTTGGCGCTACCCTGCCCCTTGCGCGGATGGGTGAGGCGCATGAGCTGCTTGAGAACGGAGGCGCCTACGCACTTCGCGGCAAGGTGGCCATTGATGTGGTGGGACAGACGCTGGACGTACCTGAGCGCTTCCGGGAGCGGAAGGCTGCCCTGCCGGCAACCGCGTCGTGAGTACGCGCAATCACGTAACGGAACTGGCGCTATTGAGCATACGGCCAGGTCACGGAGCGGCTTTTGAAGCCGCCTTCGCCAGCGTCGCCAGCCTTGTCAGCAGCGCCGAGGGACACATCCGGCACCGCCTGGTGTCGGCCGTAGATCGGGCTGATGCCTATCTGCTCGAGGTGGACTGGACGGATCTGGCGGCGCATGTGGAGAGGTTCGAGCCCAGTGACGCGCACGCTCGCTTCATGGCATCACTGGAGCCCTTCCTGGCTGCCGAGCCGTTTGTCATCCATGTTCCTGGCTGCAACAGATCTGGCTGACCCTGTTCCGCGTAACTGCAACAGCTTGAAGGCATTCGCGCGCCTCCCCTCCGGCTCAACGCCCGTTGGGCCGGATCCTGCTCCGACATGCCCCACAATTGCTTGTCTCGGATAGCCAGCAGAAGCGCCGAACGTCGGCTCAGGCTTCACCTCCACCACACACAGGCGCCATCAGCCGCCCACGCGGGCGGGTCAAGCTTGCTGCTGATCACCAACAACTGAATCGATGTCTTCCATCGTGGCCCATGCTTCGGCAGGACTCACAATATACCTGTGCTGCAACGCGCAGCAGCGCGGTTCGTCGCGCTGGGCGGCGGTTCCTTTCGTTGCCTTGGCTGTGGGGCCAGATCTGGACTACTTCGCTGTCTGGTTTTTCGACTACGCGGCAGATCCTCGGTTCAGTCACAGCCTGCTCTTGGCGGTAGGTGCCGCGCTTTTCGTCAAACTCACCCTGTCGCGGTTTGTCACCGCGAACCTCAAACTCAGGTGGTTGCTGGCCGCCGGGATCTCCCACCCGCTGCTCGACCTACTGGTGGGTGCTCACTCTGTTCCGCTGTTCTGGCCTCTCGATGGTGGAGTCAGCATCCCGACCGGCGGTCTTCCAAGTGCAGGATCGCTGGCGTTCGACAACTTCTATCTCTGGCGAAACCTGTTGATCGAGATCGGCGTGCTGGGTCCAGTATTCGCGCTCCTGGTCGCTGCGTCCGGCCGCCGCAGCTTCCGCGAGCTCTCCTGTTGGACGCTGCTCATTCTCCCGATCTGGGCCGTTTTTCTGACCAGGTCGATCGCGCTGGAGAGATAGGTGGGCCTGCTCCGACATCGGGATGGGAGTTTCGAACATTTCGAATACTTCCCATGTCGAATACTATCGCTACTAAGCCGCGCCCTTGCGCTACGCGTGCCACGGAGAAGCGCCATGACCCCACAGGTAACTCTTCCCCGCACCCAAGATATCGAAGCGGCGACGATTGCTCATCGTGCGCTGGCCGCTTACCTAGCCACAGGCCTTGAGACCAAGCTGGTTCAGCTGGTCGATTCCGATGACCGGCTACACCGGATCCGACTACCGATGGCGGCCTTGCAACCGCTCAGCGAGATCCTGTCAGAGCTGGCAGATGGCAATGCTGTGAAAATCGTCCCCGTACATGCGGAGCTGACTACCCAGGAAGCGGCTGATGTTCTCAATGTATCGCGCCCCTATCTGGTCATGTTGCTGGAGACCGGCAAGCTTGCCTTCTACAAGACAGGCAAGCACCGCCGTATTCGCTTCGACGACCTGATGACGTATAAGCAGGCGCGCGATGAGGCAAGTCACTCGGCCTTGGACAACTTGGCCGCCGAAGCGCAGGAACTGCGAATGGGCTACTAGGTGGCGAGGACCTGATTCGGAACCCATCAATGCGCATTGATCCACACTTGCGCCAGGCCCAGGAAGTCGGGATAGCTCAGTCCGTCGTACTCCAAGCCTCGGGACGCGCAGATGGACGGCAGCTCCGTCGCGAACTTTTCATAGGCACCGAACACCCTCTGGTCACCGGGGATGTCGTTCCGTCTTGATTCCTGGGCCAGCCATGTCCGGATGATGCGTGAGATGCGACGCGGCGCGCCATTGTGGGCCGACAGATCCTGCCCAGCTATATCGGACAGGCACTTTTGTGAAGCGTACCGCGTATGTTCCATGATCAACGCCGAGCGACCTGCAAACCGCTTCCCGCCGAAGCGCTTCGAGCCTATGACCATTCCCAGCTCAAAGGGCATGTTGAAGCGCGGCAGCTCGTTGAAGGCATCCAGCTGGACTGCGGATAGATCATGAATACTGTATTGCGACTCTCTGATCAGGCGGGTGATCTTATCCATTCGAACTTCAGAGCCATCCCCAGCCTCCAGCGCCGATCGAGGCAAGAACCCACATAAAAGCACCGTAAAGATCGCGCATTGGAACAGGGGCCGGAAGTCATCTGTGAATGGGCAGTTGATGAAGACGTGGTTCGCGCAGTTCGCGTCAATCCCTGACGTAATCATAATTCCGACTATTTCTTTTTCATGACTGAGAAGACAGCACTGATTCGCTGCGCTTTGGTCAGGCTGCATCCATAGACGCGGAATTTTCTCAGGGGGAACGTGCTGGTGTGTCCTCGCACTGGCCCGGCCAGTTCAAGAGAGGATTTCGGCGCCGAGGCCTTTCGCCTTGGCGCCGACGCTTCCGCACGCGCTTTGGCACATGACGTAGATGGCGTTGCAGTCGATTCGCGTGCAGCGTGCTTTGCTTTGCGGGCAGTTGCACTCGCAGATGACGATTGGGTGGTCGGACTACCTGATGTCTTTGTCATTGTTCGCCCTGCTTCGGCGTGTAAGCCGAGGTTCTTCGTTCCGAGAATTGTACGTTCACCTGTAGCAATTCGGATTGCGAGATCGCTGTAATGTGCGGCTAGTCTCAGCTATGAACGATGCTGGCAGTGTTCATTGCTTATCAAGATGGACTGGAGTGCGCACAGCCTTTCGATACGCTACTGAAGGCATGTCGGTTACGCCAGCTTGTTCAACCGAGAGGATGATGACGCCCGGCTTTGTCTCAACATACAACCGGGTACCCGGCTCGATGCCGAGAGCGTGAATCCATAGCCCGCGCAGCTTCAGGCAAGGAATGGGTGGGCAGCCGGGAAACGTCACCAGGCCTTCGTGATGGAGCGCGTTGGTCATGACGCTCTTGGGCTTGCGCCACCAGAGCTTTTGACTGGCGACTGCGCTGGAAGATGCGTCGGTGGAATGGCTGGACATGGTGGAACCTCCGTTAGGGAACTTCCCTCGCCGGGATGGCGAGGGAGTCGGGAGGTTAAGAACCGCGTAAGCCGGCGCGACGTATTTCCGCGAAGGTGTTGTATTTCGTCACCCTCCCGACATGGCACGTCCAAACTGCATCGTCTTACGGGAGTTCTTACGCTCCGAGGTTCAACCATGTCGCGGACGTGAGCATAGCGGAAGATGTTTTGATCTTTCGATTGGCCGCGTTTGATCGGCACCATCTATACGTGGCGTGGAATGGGCCGTTTGCGCGCAATTCCGTGCGGTGCGGCGTGTTTTATTCGGCACCGGATCACAAGTGCGACGTTCAACGCGTCACAGGCGTGCATCGCGGCAATTCCGAGCGCGTGACGCATTCGACTCACGGTGCGCAATCAAGCGCGCGTCAGCGCAATCCAACGGTAGCCCACGTAGACGCCAACCGCGACGACCGGCCCAAAGCTCATCCACAGCGGCAGCTTGAGCACGAAGACCATGATGCTGCCGGCAGCCAAGGCCAGGATCGACAAGCCGATCACCCAGGCATTGAACACAGCCGTATCCGCCGCATCCTCGCTCCACGAGTTCGCCGCCCGGCCATTCGCGGCGCGCTGCCGGCGAAGCACCCAGATGTCGGTCACAAAATCGACAATGCCTTCCAACAGAGCACCGATGAAACCAGACATGGTCAATCCTTGGACGGCAGGCTGAATACGCCGATCTTCAAGGCTGCCCCACTGGCCCGTCAAGTGCCCCACCGGGGCAGGCGTACACCCACCTGCCCCGGGCCTCCCCCGCCGTTGTGTCAGGGGCTGTCGCGGCGGATGCCCAGCGCGACGGCTTCGGTATAGGAAATCTTGAGGAGGTCGCCGCGCTTTACGCTGGGGAGCTTGGCCCGCAGGTCCTCGCGCTCCACCGCAATGATCTGGGTGTTGCCGCGCGGCCCTCGCAGCGCAATGGTGTTGGCCACCGGGTCCACGGCCGCCACCTCGGTGACGATCTCGATGGTGTTCGAACGCGCCCCACCCGGCGTGGCGCCGCGGATCGGCACGGTGCCGGCCTGCGATCTGGTCACGCCGACCGGCGCGCTGCCTGCCGGCTGCAGGTCCAGGGCGACGGCGGCCTGGTAATCCAGGGTGACCTTGTCGCCCACCTTCAGCTGGTTGAAGTTGCGCACGTCGGCGCCGGCGATGAAGTCCAGGCTGCCTCCGTCGGCACCGGTGACCGTCACCGCGCGGGTGCGGGTATCGATGGCGGTGATCTGCCCCTGCAACGTCACCCCGGCAGAAGCCGCTGTCATGGGGCCCGGCAACGCCCGGGGCGCAGGCGCTGAAGGTTCAGCAGGCGGCGGAGTGCTTTGGCACCCGCTGGTGGCGAGCGCTGCAACGATGAGCGTGACGGAGGACGAAAGTGCCAGGAAGCGCATGTGACTCTCCAGAACAGGGCGGGCGGCGGATGCAGTGCTATTGCATCAGCTGCCCTACCCCTGCGCCCCCGTACAACTACTGTGCCCTGCCCAGAAAACATACCGTTTCTGGGCACGGGCTCAGCTCCGGCGCATCAGGATCATCTTTTCCTGCGACATATCCCGCATGGTGTACGGAATGCCGCCGGTGCCATAGCCCGATTCCCGGCGGCCGGCGAACGGCATCCAGTCGGTGCGGAAGGCGGTGGGGTCGTTGATCATCACGGCCGAGGCATCCAGGCGGTTGGCCGCGCGCATGGCCACGTCGATATCCTGGGCGAAGATGCTGGCCTGGAACGCGGTGGGCAGCGAGTTGGCGCTTGCGATGGCCTCGTCCAGCTCGCTGTAGCGATACACCGCCACCACCGGCCCGAAGATCTCCTGCGTGGTGACTCTCGCATCATCGGCGGGATTGAGCAGCACGGTGGGCTGCAGCATGGTTTCGGAAAGGCGCTTGCCACCGGTGGCGAGGGTGGCCCCACCCTTCACCGCCTCGTCGATCCACTCGGCCACACGGTCGGCTTCGCGCGGCTGGATCAGCGGGCCTACTTCGGTGTCCTTCAGGGTGGGGTCGCCGGTGCGCAGCTTCTCCACACGTGCGATGAGGGCTTCGGTGAAGTCTTCGGCAATGTCGTTGTGCACGAAGATGCGCTGGGTGGACACGCACACCTGGCCGGCGTGGTAGTAGCCGCCTTTGACGATGGGCTCGATGATCCTGGCCAGGTCCGCGCTGCGGTCCACGATGGCCGGTGCCACGCCGCCATGTTCCAGCGCCGAGCGTGCACCATGGGCCAGCTTGGCGTGCAGCGACCAGCCCACCCGCGCCGAGCCGATGAAACTGAGGAAGGCCACGCGCTTGTCGGTGGCCAGCGCTTCGGCCAGTTCGTTGCCTTCCGGAATGAAGCTCTGGCACCACGGCTCCGGCAGGCCGGCCTCGTGGACCATCGCCACGAACTCCAGGCAGGACAGCGGCGTGGTGGAGGCCGGCTTGATGATGACCGGGCACCCCACCGCGATGGCGGGGGCAACCTGGTGGGCGATGAGGTTCAGCGGGTGGTTGAACGCCGAGATGGCGGCGACGATGCCGAGCGGCTCTTTGGTCGTGAACGCCCAGCGGTTCTCGGCCGCTGCCGACAGGCCCATCGGGATTTCGCGGCCGGCGAAGTTGCGCAGTTCATCGGCGGCGTTGTGCACGCCATCGATGGCGCGGTTGGTTTCGACAATGGCATCGGGCAGCGGCTTGCCGCCTTCGCGCGCAATCTGCATGGCCAGGTGGTCACGCTTGGCCTCCATCAGGGCCGCCAGCCTGCGCAGGATGGCAATGCGCTGGTGCGGCTTGAGCCAGCCGTCGCGGTCCTTGAACACGCGTTCGGCATTGCCGAGCTTGCGCTCCAATGCGGCGGCATCATCGAACGGAACGTCCTGGATGGGGGCGCGGTCGAAGGCTTGTACTACGGTCAACATGTGGGGTTCCTTGTATTCAGTGGTCAACGGTGGCGGTTACGCACAGCCCACATCGGGGGTGCGGTTGCGCAGCTCGTCGACCAGTACGCGGGTGTTTTCGGAGTAGTCGATCGGCACGTCCAGCAGGTGCACGCCACCGCCGGCAAAGGCGGCTTCGATCGTGGGCACCAGCGCTTCCACCGAGGTCACCCGACTGCCCTTGGCGCCGTAGGCTTCGGCGTAGCGCACGAAATCCGGATTGCCAAAGCGCATGCCGAAATCTTCAAAGCCATCCACCGCCTGCTTCCAGCGGATCATGCCGTAGGCGCTGTCATTGAGGATGATCACCACCAGGTTCAGGCCCAGCCGCACGGCGGTTTCCATCTCCTGCGAGTTCATCATGAAGCCGCCATCACCGCACACGGCCAGCACGCGCCGGTCGGGGTACAGCATCGAGGCCATCATCGCCGACGGCAGGCCTGCGCCCATGGTCGCCAGGGCGTTATCCAGCAGCAACGTGTTGGCCACATGGGTGCGGTAATTGCGGGCGAACCAGATCTTGTACATGCCGTTGTCGAGACAGACGATGCCGTCTTCCGGCATGGCTTCACGCACGTCGTGCACCAACCGCTGCGGGGTGACCGGGAAGCGGTCCTCCTCGGCACGGTCGTTGAGGCGCGACAGGATCTTCTGGCGCAGGTCGACCATGCCCTGGTCTTCGGACACCTTGCCTTCCAGCCGCTCGGAGAGGCCATCCACGGTGGCGCCGATGTCTCCGATCACCTCGATATCCGGGTGGTAGACCTGTTCGACCGTGGCGGATTGGAAGCCGACATGGATGACCTTGGGCCCGCCCTTGCCCTTCATCAGGAACGGGGGCTTCTCAACGGTGTCGTGGCCGATGGCGATGATCAGGTCGGCGCGCGCCACGGCCTCGTGGACGTAGTCGCCTTCGGAAAGCGCGGCGGTGCCCATATACAGGTTGGAGCCACCGGTCACCGCGCCCTTGCCCATCTGGGTGTTGAAGAACGGCAGCCGGGTGCGCGCCACGAACGTGGAGAGCGATTCGGTCAGCCAAGGCCGGCTGCAGGCCGCGCCGATCATCACCAGCGGACGCTTGGCGGCCAGGATCGCTTCCGCGGCCCGGTCGAGCGCGGCGGCGTGGGCGATGGGGCGCTCCAGCGGGTGGACCGGAATGACTGGAACGTCGTCCACTTCCTCCCCGGCGATGTCCTCTGGCAGCTCCAGGTGCACGGGTCCCGGCCGCTCTTCCATGGCCACGCGGAAGGCATCCCGCACGGTGGCCGGGATGGCTGCCGCGCTGACGATCTGCCGGGTCATTTTCGTGAGCGGCTTCATCGAGGCCACGATGTCCACGATCTGGAACCGGGCCTGCTTGGCGCTCATCACCGCCTTCTGGCCGGTGATCAGGATCATCGGCCAGGCGCCCAGGTGGGCATAGGCCGCGCCCGTGGAGAAGTTCAGCGCGCCGGGGCCGAGGGTAGCCAGGCAGACGCCCGGCCTGCCGGTGAGGCGGCCGTGGGTGGCGGCCATGAAGGCGGCCGCCTGTTCGTGACGGGTGAGGACCAGCTCGATGCTGGAGTTGCGAAGGGATTCCAGGAAATCGAGGTTTTCCTCGCCCGGAACGCCGAAGATGCGGTCTACGCCCTCGTTTTCGAGTGCGGCGACCAGCAGGTCTGAGCCCTTGGGCATTGCGTCGATCCTTGCGGTGATGAACTCCGGAGAGCTCGGTGCCATGGGGAAACGTAGTGTGGATCGACTATACGCCCGGGGCCGTGTACGGCCGTCTGAATGACAGCCTCAGCTGGCAGGACGGTGCGGTCCAAGACTGGGGGCTTGTTTTGGCAGGATCTGACCAACGCAGCATCGGCTTCGATGAGGCGATCTGGTATCGTCCTGCCCCAATCGGAAAGCAACAGGGAACACCACGTTCATGGATCGAACCAAACGAGCATTATTTGCCCTTGCTCTGGCAACGGCCTCAGGGCCTGCCGCCGCCTCGGACTTCACCGGCTTTTTCTCCATGTTCATGGCCACGCCTTTCCTGATCTTCGCAGGACTGGTCTCGGGCTTCATTCTGCTGCGCCGCCATACCGCCCCGAGAAACGCCGTGGCGCGCCATGCACCGTTCCTGCTGCTGGTGCCAGCGTGGGCACAACTGGCATTCCTCTGCGTTTTCATGCAGCAGCTGGTGTGGGTTGGCATCCCGGTGGTGACGCTCCTGTTCGTGCTGGCTGCCCGCCGCATCTGGCAGGGGCCGCGCGGTGGGTTGGCGTTGTGGATCCCGCGCGTGCTGTTGGTGCTGAGCGTGGTCGTTGCCGGTCTGATGGCGTGGGACATGAGCATCGTGGTGGGCTACCGCGGCAGCGATTACGCACTGGGCCCGATCGTCCTGCTGGCCACACTGTGGGGCGTGTGCACCGGGCTGTGCCTGTTCGCTGCCTGTGGCAGCAATCAGCGCCTTGATGCTGGCCGCTCTCCGTAGATTTACTCGGCCCGGGTACGAATTGACACGCATGTAACGCCGGCGACTTCGAGCTGTAGCTGATCTCTGAAACGGCACGCGACGTGGGCATCAAGCTTCACCGCGAGTGAGCGGCCAAGCGCGGACGTCGGTTTCAGAATGGACACCCGCTGGCGCATGCAACACATTCGCACAGGCCGTAATCCCGTCAGCCGCCCGGCTGCTTGCCAAGCAGGTACTTGAGCCCGTGCGTCAACCCGCGCGGGGCCACGCTCAGGTGGTCCTCGTCGTTGAGCACATCCAGCTTCACGCGCAGTGACGGGTAGTTGTGCGCGCGCAGCGCGGCCTGCATGTTCTTCGCATCGGCCACCATGTCCGCGTCGTTGCCGAAGGCCGGCGTTTCGCGCTCGCCGACATACATGTACACCGATGCCTTCAGATCGTTGTGGCTGCGTGCGTAGTCCTTCTCGAACCGCGACATGACATTGCGGTCGTACCAGAACGATGGGCTGCCCACGATGTAGCCGGCAAACATGCCCGGGTCGGTAAACAGGATCTGGGTGCCCAGCAATGCGCCGTAGGAGTGGCCCAGCAGCAGGCGCCGGCTTTCGTCGGTGCGGTAGCGGCTGGCGACGAACGGCAGTGCCTGCTCCCGCAGGTAGGTGATGTAAGGCGCGGCGCCCCCATGCACCGCGTCGTCCGGTGCGCTGCTCGGGCCGTTGGGTGTCGGGGTGTAGTCGCGGCGGCGGCTGGGCATGCCTTCGTCACCCACCGAATAGGACAGGCCCACCAGGATGAACTCTTCCAGCTTGGGGCCTTCCACATTCAATCGCCGGCCGATCTGCCGCGCCAGCGGAAACGCGTAGTCGGCATCGGTGACATAGAGGACCGGGTATCTGCGCTCAGCGCTGTCAGCGTAGGACGCCGGCAGTGCAACGAACACCTGGTACGTCCGACCGGAAACCGGGTCGGGAACATTCCAGACTTCGCTTCCCACCACTTCATAAGGCGCGCCGTCGCCACGCTGGCCGCCCACGGCCGAGGCCTTGGCCGGTATCGGCGGGGCCGCCAACGGCGCTTCGGCGAGGGGCCTGGAATCCGGGGTCTCAGGCGTCTTGGCACACCCGGTGAGAATCAGTGCAAGCAGCACGCCTGTAACCAGTTTGTTCAACGCTACCTCTCCATGGTGATCGAACGAAAATCATACAACGTGCACCTAATCGCACCATCCCTTCGCGCGCGCCGCCGTGCGTTCCTGCGCCTTGCGCAGCATGGCCTGGTTGTCCGCTTCCAGCCTCACGAAATCGTGGTGGCGGGCAAAGTACGGACCCAGCCAACCCGCTTCGTGGGTGAATGCCATGGTCCAGGCAAGATTGGGTGGGAACACATAACAGTCCGACCAGGCTGGCTTCACCGGAAGATCGCCGGTCAGGTAGGCGGCATTGCGGTCGTTGGACAGCACGACGAACGCCACCCCGGTCTGTTGCTGGTACTCCGCCTCGGCCTCCGCATCAGCGAGGCTGGGATAGCGCCCCGAACTGAAGACATGCCACATGAAGTCCTTGGTGTTGATCCCTTGGCGGTCGCGTCCGAAGACGGCAAGCCAGTCCCGGGCCAGTTCCTTGGCCTCTGCTTCGGTGTACTGGCGGATGATCTGCGTGGCGCTCACGCCAACGAGTGTATTGAATGGCCATTGGTACACACAACAAGGGTCTTGCCATGTCCAACCCCTCTTCCGCGCAGGGTCCCGCCGCTGCCGCCCGCGCCTTCGATGCCATCATCATCGGCACCGGCCAGGCGGGACCATCACTGGCCGGGCGGCTGGACGCGGCCGGTATGCGCGTGGCCATCATCGAGCGTCATCTGGTGGGCGGCACCTGCGTCAACACGGGCTGCAAGCCGACCAAAACGCTGGTGGCCAGCGCCTATGCCGCACAGATGGCGCGGCGTGGTGCTGAGTACGGCTTCAGCGCCGGCCCGGTCAGCGTGGATATGACCGTGGTCGAGGCCCGCGCCCGCAAAGTGATCATGGATTCGCGCAAGGGCAATGAAGACTGGCTTGCCGGGATGGCCAACGTGGAGCTGATCCGCGGCCATGCCCGGTTCGATGGGCCCGGCGCCATCGTGGTCAACGGCGAGCGGCTTACCGCGCCACGCATCTTCATCAACGTGGGCGGGCGTGCAGCGGTGCCGGAGATGCCCGGCCTGCAGGACGTTCCGTACCTGACCAACAGCAGCATCGTGGCGCTGGATGCCCTGCCCGCCCATCTGGTGGTGGTGGGCGGCAGCTACATCGGGCTGGAGTTCGCACAGATGTACCGGCGCTTCGGCGCGCAGGTGACGATCCTCGAGCGGGGTGAGCGCTTGATCGCGCGCGAGGACGCCGATGTATCGGAAGCGGTACGCGGCATCCTGGAGGATGAGGGCATCGAGGTACACACCGGCGCGGACAGGGTCGCGTTCGAGCGCGTGGAAGAAGACATCGCCGTTTCCTTCCAGGCCGGCGGCAAGGACGCGCGCGTGGTTGGCAGCCACGTCCTGATGGCGATCGGGCGCCGGCCCAATACGGACGACCTGGGCCTGGACACCGCCGGCATCGCGCGGGACGAACGTGGGTACATCACGGTGGATGACCACCTGCAGACCTCGGCGCCCGGTGTCTGGGCGCTGGGTGACTGCAACGGCCGTGGGGCGTTCACCCATACCGCCTATAACGACTTCGAGATCGTCGCCGCCAACCTGCTGGATGGCGAGGACCGCCGGGTCAGCAGCCGGGTGACCGGCTACGCGCTGTACATCGACCCGCCGCTGGGCCGGGCGGGCATGTCCGAGGCCGAGGCGATGAAGTCCGGCCGCCCCCTGCTGTTCTCCAAGCGGCCCATGACCCGCGTCGGTCGTGCGGTGGAAAAAGGGGAGTCCAAGGGCTTCATGAAGGTGGTGGCCGATGCCGAAACCCGGCGGATCCTGGGCGCGGCGATCCTTGGCACTGGCGGCGATGAGGCCATCCACGGCATCCTCGACATGATCAGTGCCGACCGGCCGCTGGATGAGCTGCGCTGGGCGGTGCCGATCCACCCCACGGTTTCCGAATTGATTCCCACGCTGCTGGTCGATCTTGCGCCGGCACCTGACCGAGGATGATCTGGATGCGTACTGCTGCGACCGTCTCGCTGTGGCTGGGGCTGTGCACCGCCCTGTTCCTTCCGTCGAGCTGGGCCAAGGCCCCGGTAACGCCGGAAACCCACAGCGAAACGGGCACGCTGCAGGGCGCCCCCTGGCGCATCGACGTGCCGGCCCACTGGAACGGCGAACTGGTGATGTACGCCCATGGCTTCGAGCCGGTCGGAACGCCGCGCCCGGACCCTTGGCCGGGCAACCCGTGGAGCGAGGCGCTGGTCAAGGCCGGCTATGCAGTGGCGCAGAGTGGGTACGCCGACCAGGGCTGGGCCGTGCGCGGGGCCATCGACGATCTTGAGCGGCTGCGCGCGCAGTTCGTGGCCCGTCATCCAGACACGAAACGCAGCTGGATCCTGGGCTTTTCGATGGGGGGCGCGGTGGCGATCGGTACGTTGGAGCGGATGCCGGAGCACTACAGCGGTGGCATCTCGATGTGCGGCGCCAACCTGTCCGGCGATGTGCTGGCCGCCGAAGTGCTCACCTCGCTGGTGGCGTTCGAGTACTTCTTCCCTGGCGCCAACGGCCTGCCCGAGGGTGGGTTGAGCTCGCCTGCCGCTTCGACGTTGCCGCAGGGGGAGATGGTCGACGCCATCACCGCTGCCGTGCAGTCCCGCCCGGAGGCAGCCGCAGTACTGGCAAAACGCCTGGAGCTGAAGGTGGATGAGCTGGCTGGCACCGTCAGCCTGCATGCCCTGGTGTTCCAGCAGCTGGTCAAGATCAGCGGCGGCCTTCCGGTCAGCAACAAGGACACGGTATATGCCGGCTTTGGCGACGACAAAGCGTTCAACGCCGGCGTCCGGCGCATTGCCGCGGATCCCGAGGCAAACGCGAAGCTTGACCGCGACCTGCGCCTCACCGGTGCGCTGCGCCGGCCGCTGCTGCTGCAGTACAACCTCAACGACCCGTCCGTGACGCCCCGCTTCGAGCCGGTCTACCCGGCACTTGCCGCCAAGGCTGGCGCGACGCCCCAGCTGAGGACGCTACCGCCCACCGGCGAAGGTCATTGCGCGTTTACGCCGGAACAGATTGTGGAAGCGGTGTCGATCCAAAGCCGCTCGTTGCCGGCGCGCCCCACTGGCGAAGCGCGGCGCCCCTGAGCGACTGCTGGCCGCAGCCCGAGGGGCAGCGCAGCACGCGTGCGGCCGAGGTGCTGACGAAGCCCTCGCCTTCCTCCGCCTTGAACACCACCTCGCACGACAGGCAGCGCGCCACCATCGAGTACAGGTGCACGATGCGCCCGCTGCACGGGTCCTGCAGCGCGTTCACATCCAGTAGTTCGAACTGGCAGCTGTCCGGCAGCGGGCGGCGCGGGAGCGGAAGGGGCACGGAGGTCTGCAGGTTCACGCTGTGGGCGCCGTCGGGGGAATGGCAGCCACTGTAGGCAGCGCGGTGTGGAGCGCGCGTGCAGCCGGCATGCAGTGCGCGCGAAAGGCGTGCCGGTACTACGCCTCGCCCAATGCGCCCTTGCCAGCAGGGGTCAGGTCGATATCGCTGTCTTCGGCCTGCACCGCCAGACCTTCGGCGACGGCCCAGGTGGCATCGTCGGCTGACACAGGGTCGGTCGCCTCGATGGCCCGAAGAATGGCAAGTTGCTTGTCGGTCAGTGGCATGGTCGGCGTTCCGTAAGGGGGTGAGCCGACTCTACTTCGGGTAGAGCAACGTGACCGTGAACCGGACCCCCCAGTCCGGCCCGCCACGTGGGCCATCCAGGTAGGCGCGCACGCCGCCCTGGTAGCTGATCATCTGGCTGCCCAGCTTGCTCACCTTGGAGTACTGGATGTTGAGTGGCACGGTCCACTGGCTGGCCTTCCAGTCGTAGGTGGACTCGATGTTGAAGGCCAGCGTGCGGCCGCCCGGGAAGGCCTTGGCCAGGAACGGCTGGACAAAGGTGTTGCTGATGTCGCGCCGGCGCGAGCCGCTGCCGGCGATGTCCGAGATGTGGTTCACCAGCGCGCCCACGGTCCAGCTCTTGTCCTGCTTGAGCAGCACGAAGGTGGGACCGGCACCCCAGGTATCGGCGCCCAGGTCATCGGTACCGGTTGGCAGCAGCAGCGCTGGCCCGATGCCCCAGACCACGCCGGACGGGCCGGTTTCCTTCGGCGAGAAGAAGAAGCTTTGGGTCACGTCGCCCAGCCCGGCCTGGTCGGTGCCGGGAATCACGTCCTTCTGGTAGGCCACCGGCAGGATGGTGCGCGAGATGACATTCCATTCTTCGGAAATGGAAAACGGTGCCACCGGCTGGATGTTGAGCGTATGCCGATAACCGCCATTGGCGTAGCCGTCGTCGTAGTTGTACTGAAACGGGACGCTGATCAGTGCCGCGACGGGGTTGGACAGTTTCTTGGCCAGGGCATCGGCATCCTGCGCTGATACCGGCTGCGCTACTCCTGCCAGCGCTGCGAGCATGAACAGCGCAACCGGCGGCGAAGGCCGGTGCATCGAGCGGCGGAATTGTAGTGCGTCACGCATGGCATTCCCCTAGGAAGGCGTGGGCAGCCCCACGGAACGCTGCAGATCCAGCATCGGATCCTGCGGCACGTTGATCCCGCCGGTACTCGGCAGGTCCAGGTCCAGGACCAGCCCCACGGCCAGCGAAAACAACATCAGCAACAAGGTGGTGGAAGTGCGCTGGCGCACCCGCTCGTAACCGAGCAACCCCGCCGCGAACAGGGCGAACAGGAACAGCATCCGCAGGATGCGGTGCGGGATGTGGTCCTGCCGGGCCGCGAAGCGTTCGCCCGCCAGGTCGATGGATTCGTTGGTGGTGGTGACCATCAGGCTGGCACGCGGCGTGTCCCGGAAGGACGCGGTAGCCGCCATCACCGCAGCCCAGAGCTCGGTCTGCAGCGCGGTGGTGCGGGCGTACTCGTCGATCTCCTGCTGTGCGGTCTTCGCATTGGCAAAGTCCACGCGGGCGTCGATGTACCGGCGCAGCACGCTGCGCACCCGCTCGGCATCGGCGGTGTCCAGCAGGTCCGTGCGCAGCCACGTGGTGCCCAGCGCGTTGGCCTCATGCAGCACCAGCGACCGGCGCTCGTCGTAGCGGCCCAGCGCGAGTGAGAAAGTGAAGCCGATCAGCAGGGCCAGCAGGCCCAACACCGTGTTGGTCGAGAACGAGTCGCCGGCATCGGCATCGGCGTCAGCGGCGACCGGCTTCTGCGCCTTGCGCCGGTTCTGGCGGGTGCGCAGGAAGGCACCCAGTTCACGCGCCGCGATCAGCGCGACAAAGAAGATCACGGTGAGCAGCCACAGTGGAACATAGGGGAAGCTGCCTGGCAGATGCATGTGCCGTCACCAGCAGTGCGCGAGGGTGCGTTCGAGGATGGCCGATCGCCCCCGGATCTGCTTCGGTAGTTCTACCGACCCCCGCCCAGTGATTGATGCATGCCGGCACTGGCACCGGCACCCCGCCCCCACTATCGTAGGCGCCTTTCCTGCCCGGCTCCGCGCACTGATGCACTCCGCCCTTGCCCACCCTGCCGCCTGCGAGAACTGCAGCACCCCGCTGCAGGGCGATTTCTGCCATGAATGCGGCCAGTCCGCCCACAGCCCGGTGCGCAGTTTCGGGCACGCGGTGGAAGAGGTGTTCGAATCATTCTGGCACCTGGACGGGCGCATCTTCCGCACCCTGCACCAGCTGCTGCTGCCCGGCCGCCTGGCGGCCGCCTACCTGGCCGGGCACCGTACCCGCTACATCCCGCCGATCCGCCTGTTCGTGATCCTGAGCGTGCTGACCTTCTTCGTGGCACGGCTGGCGGTGCACGTGGACGCAGGTGCCCTGGTAAGCCAGACGCCCCGCCCGCCGGAAGTGCCGGGTGCGTTCCGTGATGCCACCACCCACGACGAGGTCCAGCAGGTCCGCCGCGCGCTGCTGGCGCCGTTGCAGCAATCGCGTGCGGCGATGCCCGAGTCCCTTCGCGCGCCGATCGACAGTGCCATTGCCAAGGTGGACAGGCAGGCCACAAAGCGCGAGCGCGAACTGAAGGAGCATCCACCGGTCGCTTCCGCGCGCAAGCCCGCCGCGGCCAAACCGTTCACCGTGCAGGACATGGCGACACAGAAGTCAGACCCGGTCGAGATCGGTTTCCTGCCCGGGTTCGCCAACCGCTGGCTGACCGGCCAAGCCGAGATCATCCGCAAGAACCTGCCCCGCATCAGCGAACGGCCGCAGCTGCTGGTCAACGCGTTCTTCGGCTCGGTGCCTTCGGCGCTGTTCGTGCTGGTGCCGTTGTTTGCCGTGCTGCTGAAGGTGTTCTACCTGGGCAGTGGAAGGCTGTACCTGGAGCACCTGGTGGTGGCGTTGTACAGCCATGCGTTCCTGTGCGTGGCGCTGCTGGGCATCCTGCTGCTGTCGATGCTGGGTGGGCAGCTTGCCGCCGTGCCTGGCGCGGGGGTTGTCATCGGCCTGCTGATCACGGCACTGCTGCTGTGGATGCCGCTGTATCTCTGGCTGATGCAACGGCGGGTGTACGCACAATCCCGGCTGGTGACCACGCTGAAGTTCGTCGCGCTGGGATGGCTGTACTTCACCGTGGTCACCACCGCGACCGTCATTCTCGCCATTGCCAGCCTTGCCCGGGTCTGATCCGGGCTAAGTAGTTTTACCCAGCCGGCCTGCACCTATTTCGGTGGAGTGCGGATGAGCGCGCCGTCATGCTCTCCGCATCCCTTGCCGCAGGAGGCGAACAATATGGCCATGCCCCGTAACCAGGCTCGCTCACCGTTCATTGCCGGCCTCCGGCTGGCCGCCCTGTTGATCAGCGTGTTCGCGCTGGGCGCCTGCGGCAAGCGTGAACCGGAAAGCGCCGCCCCAGCGCCCGACCCTGCCTCTGCAGCGCAGCCCGCCGCCCCGGCCGCGGCTGATGCCACCCGCATCAGCGAGCTGCGCGCCACCGCCAAGGATGCCTACATCTGGGGCTACCCGATCGTGGAAGGCTACAAATCCATGTACCAGCAGGCCGTGGATGCCAAGGGTGCGAACTTCCACGCCGGCTTCAACCAGATCGGCAACGTCGCCCAGGTGGCCACCCCGAAGGACACCTCGATCATCACGCCCAACTCGGACACGCCGTATTCGTTCCTGTGGATGGACCTGCGCGCCGAACCGCTGGTCATCAGCGTGCCGGCGATCGATGCCAAGCGCTACTTCTCCGTGCAGCTGATCGACCTGTATACCTACAACTTCGCCTACATCAACCGCGCCGCGACCGACGGCAAGGCCAGCGTTTTCCTGGTCGCCGGGCCGGACTGGAAGGGCGAAACACCCAAGGGCGTGCGCGAGGTGTTCCGCGCCGAAACCCAGCTGGCCTATGGCCTGTTCCGCACCCAGTTGTTTTCGCCGTCGGACCTGGACAACGTCAAGCGCCTGCAGGCGCAGTACAAGGTGCAGCCGCTTAGCGCGTTCCTGGGCACGCCGGCACCGCCGCCGGCCCCGCCGATCACCTTCCCGCCGTATGACCCGGAACAGGCCAATGGCCTGGGCTTCTTCTCCTACCTCAACTTCCTGCTGCAGTTCGCGCCCACCGTGGACAGCGAAGCCGCGCTTCGCCAACGGTTCGCGGGCATCGGCATTGAAGCAGGCAAGCCCTTCGATGCAGCCGCGCTGCCGCCGGCCGACCGCGAGGCCATCACCGCAGGCATCGCAGATGCCAACCAGGCACTGGAACAGTTCATCGCCACTGAAATAAACACCGGGAAGGTCTCGAGTGCGGATATGTTCGGCACCCGCGCGGCGCTGAAGGACAACTACCTGTACCGTTTTGCCGGCGCCAAGCTGGGCATCTACGGCAACTCCGCTTCAGAGGCCGACTACCAGAGTTACTTCGTGGATGCGCAGGGCAGGCCCGCCGATGGAAGCCAGCACGACTACGTGCTGCGCTTCGCCAAGGACCAGCTGCCGCCGACCAACGCGTTCTGGTCGGTCACCCTGTATGACGGCAAGAGCAAGCTGCTGGTGGACAACCCGCTGGACCGCTACCTGATCAACTCGGCCATGCTGCCCACGCTCAAGCGGGATGCCGATGGCGGCCTGACCCTGTACATCCAGCAGGCGTCGCCCGGCAAGGACAAGGAATCCAACTGGCTGCCGGCGCCGGCCGGACCGTTCTACGTCATCCTGCGCAACTACAGCCCTGGCCAGGCCGTGCTGGACCGCAGCTGGCAGAAACCGGCATTGACGCCGGTTCAGCGCAAGGCCGATTAACTCCCGGTCAGTGCAATGGCGGGCATCGTCCGGTTGGCATGCCGCCAGCCGGCCGACTGCTGCAGCTGCTGCACCATGTGGCCAAGGAATGCACGGACCCGGGGTGCAACCTGCTTCCCGGGGGCGTACACGGCACTCAACGGTGAAGTCGCCAGCGCGCAGTTGGGCAGCACTTCTTTCAGGCGCCCCGCGTCGAGGTCATCGGCCACGTCCCAGATCGATTTGCGGGCGATGCCGGCGCCCTGCACCGCCAGGATCTGCGCCGCCTCGCCATCGTCGCAGAGCGTACTGGCGTCCAATGGAAACGCGATGGTGCCGCCGGGCTGCGCGAACACCCATTGCGATACCGGCGGGCTGCCCGAAGCGATCAGATCGTGGCCGTGCAGGTCGTCGATGCTCGACGGCGTGCCACGCCGTTGCAGGTAGTCCGGTGAGGCGCAGAGGATGCGCCGGTTCGGCGCCAGCTCGCGCGCCACCAGGCGGGAATCGTCCAGCGCGCCATAGCGCAGCGCCAGCTCCACGCCTTCGCCGACCAGGTCCACCAGCTCATCGCGCAGCGACAGGTGCACGCGCACCCCGGGATGCGCCTGCTGGAAGCTGCGCACCGCCGGCACCACATGACGGCGTCCGAATCCATTGGGCGCGGTGAGCTTGAGCACGCCGGCCACCACGTCCTGGCGCTGCTCCAGCGCCGCCTCGGCCGCTTCCACCGCATCCAGCACGCGGCGGCAGTGCAGGTGGAACAGGCTGCCCTCATCGGTGAGCGAGGCGCGTCGCGTGCTGCGGTTCAACAGCCGCACCTGCACGCGACGCTCCAGTGCGGTGAGCCGCTTGCTGACCACGGCTAGCGAGATGCCCAGGTCGCGCGCGGCGGCGGACAGGCTGCCGCCATGCACGATGCGGTCGAAGGTGCGCAGCTCGTTGAGGTCGTCGATCACGCCGATGTTTCCAGTTTGGCAAGAGTTCCTTTCCCATATTGCCATTACGGAAACAGTCGCACATCCACACAATGGTCGCATTCATGCCAGCCGCGGAAGGGCCGGCCGCATTCGGCGAGCACGCTGCCGCGACAGGACCCGCGCCATGCTCAGCCACAGCCACCCGCCAGGTAGCCACACAATGAAAGATGATGCCGACCAGAACCGGCCGACGCTGACCCGTCGCCGCTTCTTCCAGGGCCTTACCCTGCTCCCCGTCGCTGCCGCCCTGCCCGGCTGCGCCCCCGGCACCCCGACCGGGAGCGGCACCCCGGCTACCCCGGCCGCCAAGGACTACACCCCCGAATTCTTCAACGCGGCCGAGTGGGCGTTCATCACCGCCGCCTGCGACCGCTTGATCCCCTCCGATGAAACCGGCCCCGGCGCGGTGGAATCGGGCGTACCCGAGTTCCTCGACCGCCACATGCAGACCCCCTACGCGGCCGGCGCCATCTGGTACATGCAGGGGCCCTTCCTGGAAGCGCCCAGCGAGTTCGGATACCAGGGCAAGCTGGCCCTGCGTGACATCCTGAAGGTCGGCATCGATGCCTTCGATGCGCACTGCCGCAACCAGTTCGATGGCAAGACCTTCGCCCAGCTGAGCCACGAACAGCAGGAGGCCCTGCTCAAGGCGGCCGAGGGCGGCAAGCTGGAGCTGGAAGCGATCTCCAGCAAGCTGTTCTTCTCCAACCTGCTGGGCGAAGTGAAGAACGGCTACTTCGCCGATCCCAAGTACGGCGCCAACAAGGATATGGCCGCCTGGAAGATGATCGGTTACCCAGGCATGCGCGCGGACTACATAGACTGGATCAGCGTCCGCGACAAGGCCTACCCCCTGCCGCCGGTGGATCTGTCCGGGCGGAGGGGCTGAGGCATGGCAATCACGAAACCGAAAGTGGATGCGGTCATCGTCGGCATGGGCTGGACCGGGGCGATCCTGGCCAAGGAACTTACCGACGCCGGCCTGCACGTGGTGGCGCTGGAACGTGGCGGCGACCGCGATACCCAGCCTGATTTCGCCTACCCGAAGGTGGTGGACGAGCTCGAAGGCTCGGTGCACCGCAAGTACCTGCAGAGCCTGAACCAGGAAACGGTGACGGTGCGGCACACCTTGGCCGATACCGCCGTGCCCTACCGGCAGATGGGCTCGTTCAAGCCCGGCACCGGCGTGGGCGGCGCGGGCAGCCACTGGTCCGGCGCGCACTTCCGGCCGCTGCCGGAAGACCTGATTCTGCGCACCAACGTGGAAGAGCGCTACGGCAAGAACTTCATCCCGGCGGACATGACCATCCAGGATTTCCCGGTCACCTACGCCGAACTGGAGCCGCATCTGAACATGTTCGAGCTGGTATGCGGCACCTCCGGCAAGGCCGGCGTGATCAACGGCGTGGTGCAGCAAGGCGGCAATCCGTTCGAAGGCTCACGCTCGGGCGAGTATCCGCTCGGGCCGAACCCGAACTACCTGGGCGGCGAGCAGTTCTACAAGGCGGCCAAGGAAATGGGCTGGCACCCTTACCCGATTCCCGCCTCCAATGCCTCCGGCCCGTATGTAAACCCGTACGGCTGCCAGCTGGGCCCGTGCAATGCGTGTGGTTTCTGCAGCGACTACGGCTGCCTCAACTACTCCAAGGCCAGCCCGAACGCCTGCATCCTGCCGGTACTGCGCCAGCGCCCGAAGTTCGAGCTGCGCACGCATTCGCAGGTGCTGCGGGTGAACCTGGACAGCACCAAGGCCAAGGCTACCGGCGTGACCTACCTGGATGCGCAGGGCCGTGAAGTGGAGCAGCCGGCCGATATGGTGCTGCTGTGCGCCTTCCAGCTCTACAACGTGCACCTGATGCTGGTCTCCGGCATCGGTGAAGCCTACGACCCGCAGACCAACACCGGCACCGTGGGGCGCAACTACTCCTACCAGAACCTCAACCGGGTGGTGCTGTTCTTCGACAAGGACGTGCAGGCCAACGGCTTCATCGGCATCGGGGGCGCGGGTACCACCATGGACGACCTCAACGGCAACCAGCTGGACAACGCCAAGGCCGGCTTCGTCGGTGGCGGCCTGGTCTGGGCGCGGCAGCCCGGCGCCGGCCCGGTGCGCGGCATCAACGTGCCCTCCGGCACCCCGAACTGGGGCGCGGCATGGAAGAAGGCGGCGGCCGACAACTTCCGCCACAACTTCTATTACGAGGTGCAGGGTGCGTGCATGTCCTACCGGCAGCACTACCTGAGCCTGGACCCGAACTACAAGGACTCCTTCGGCCGCCCGCTGCTGCGCATGACCTTCGATTGGCACCCCAACGAGATCAAGGCATCGCAGTTCTTCGTGGACCAGGCCATGCAGATGAGCCGCACGCTCAATCCGCTGTCGATGAGTGGTGATGCCAAGAAGAACGGCGAGCACTACAACATCACCAAGTACCAGAGCACGCACACCTGCGGCGGCGCGATCATGGGCGCAGACCCGAAGACCTCGGCGTTGAACCGCTACCTGCAGAGCTGGGACGTGCCGAATGTGTTCGTGATCGGCGCCAACGCCTTCCCGCAGAACAACGGCTACAACCCCACCGGTCTGGTAGGCGGGCTGGCGTACTGGGCGGCCAAGGCCATCCGCGAGAAGTACCTGCCCGATCCGGGCCCCCTGGTCCAGGCTTGAGGAGGCGCGCATGAAAAAGCTTCTTCTCTGGATCGTGGTGATCGGCCTGGTCGTGCTGCTGGCCGCGCTGGCCTATGCCTACATTCCCACCAAAACCCGGGTACTGGCAGACGGGCCGACCGCCGATGCGGCGCTGATCGAGCGCGGGCGCTACCTGGCCGCGGCCGGTGACTGCACCGCCTGCCACACCAAGCCGGGCGGCAAGCCGTTTGCCGGCGGGCTGCCGGTGGCCTCGCCGCTGGGCAACATCTACAGCACCAACATCACCCCGGACAAGGAAACCGGCATCGGCGCGTACTCGCTGGACGACTTCGACCGCGCGGTGCGGCACGGCATCGCCCCCGACGGCCGCACGCTGTACCCGGCCATGCCGTACCCCTCCTACGCGCGTATCACCGATGACGATGTACGGGCGCTGCACGCCTACTTCCTGCACGGCGATATCGCGCCGGTACATCAGGAAAACCGGGTCGTGGACATCACCTGGCCGCTGTCTATGCGCTGGCCGCTGGCGATCTGGCGCAAGACCTTCGCCCCCGACGCGGAAGCGGTGGCATTTGATCCGAGCCACTACAGCGACCCGCAGCTGGCACGCGGTGCCTACCTGGTACAGGGCCTGGGCCACTGCGGCAGCTGCCACACGCCGCGTGGCTTCGCGCTGCAGGAAAAGGCACTGGACGAATCGGGCACGGCGTATCTCTCCGGCGGCCAGGTGATTGACGGCTGGAACGCGGTGAACCTGCACGGCAACGCGGCCGATGGCCTGGGCCGCTGGTCCGAGCAGGACATCGTGGACACCCTGCGCACCGCCCGCAATGCGCACAGCGCGGTGGTGGGCACGCCGATGGCCGACGTGGTCCGGCACAGCACGCAGAAGCTCACCGACGAGGACCTGAAGGCGATCGCCGTGTACCTCAAGCAGCTGCCGGCCAGTGCGCATGATCCTTCTGCGTACACCGCCAGCGATGCCACCGCGCGCAAGCTGCAGACCGGCATCAACGACAGCCGCGGCGCCGAGCTTTTCGTCGACAACTGCGCGGCGTGCCACCGGACCGATGCCAAGGGCTACACGGATGTGTTCCCGGCCATCGCCGGCAACCCGACCGTGCTGGCCGATGACCCGACCTCGGTGATCCGCCTGCTGCTGGCCGGCAGCGAACTGCCCTCCACCGCCGTGCGTCCGTCCAACCTGGGCATGCCCGGGTTCGCAGAACGCCTGTCGGACACCGAGATCGCGCAGCTGGCGACCTTCATCCGCCAGGACTTCGGCAACAAGGCTGGCGCGGTGACCGCTGACCAGGCCAAAAAGGTCCGCCAGCACCTGCAGGACGAAGCCAAGGCGGCCAAGGACGCGCACGATCCCACTGCGGCCCGTGGCGGCGAAGACGCGGAATAACCCGGCGGTTCAGGCCCCGCCTGCACGAAACCCCCGGATCGGGGAGAATAGCGGCCCTCCGAGCGCCCCTGCCCTGCAACGGCAGGGGCCGCTCCCCCGCGGTTGACGGCCTTGCCGGCCGCCCTCCCGCCGCTACCTCCGGATCCAACGTGAACGCCATCGCTTCTTCTCCCGCCGACGCCCTGCCCCAGGACGAGCTGCCCCTGACCGACCGCCTGCGTGCCGCGCTGGATCTGCTGGAGGCGATCGAGGCCGACCGCGCCGTGCTGGATACGCTGCCGGAGGACGACCGCGTGCGTTTCCACCAGGTCGTGGCGAAGGTCTACCACCCCGAACCCAAGGCACGCCGGGCGATGCTCAAGCAGCAGGCCAAGGTTCGCCACCAGGAAAAGGTGCGCAAGGCCGAGGCGCTGCTGGAACAGACCGGCATCCGCGCCCTGCGCCGCAAGCCGGTGTTCAGCACGCCGAACTACTTCCCGCCGCACAAGGCCGGCCTGCACGACGCGCACAACGGTGAGAACGCAGAAGCCACGCCGGAGCCGGTGCATTCGCCGGAACTGCGCCACTGCTATGTGTGCAAGCAGAAGTTCACCCAGCTGCACCACTTCTACGACCAGATGTGCCCGGCCTGCGCCGAGCTGAACTTCATCAAGCGCACCGAAACCGCCGACCTGCGCGGCCGCGTGGCGCTGCTCACTGGCGGCCGGGTCAAGATCGGCTACCAGGCGGGCCTGAAGCTGCTGCGCGCCGGCGCCGAGTTGATCGTGACCACGCGCTTCCCGCGCGATTCGGCGGCACGTTATGCCGAAGAGCCCGACTTCGCCGAATGGGGCCACCGCCTGCAGGTGTACGGCCTGGACCTGCGCCACACCCCCAGCGTGGAAGCGTTCTGCAACGAGCTGCTGGCCACCCGCACGCGGCTGGACTTCATCATCAACAACGCCTGCCAGACCGTGCGCCGCCCGCCGCAGTTCTACGCGCACATGATGGCCGGCGAAACCGCCGCCCTGCACGACCTGCCGGAAACGATCCGCAAGCTGGTGGGCCAGTACGAAGGGCTGCGCAGCCCCGAGATGCTGGGCCTGGGTTCGGAGGCCAACGTGCCGGCGCTGCAGGAGCAGGCGCTGGTGAGGGCCGATGGCCTGACCCGCGCCGCCGAACTCTCGCAGGTGCCGTTGCTGGCCGACGAACTGCTGGGCCAGCAGCACCTGTTCCCCGAAGGCCGGCTGGACCAGGACCTGCAGCAGGTGGACCTGCGCGGGCGCAATTCGTGGCGCCTGCTGATGGCCGAAGTGCCGTCGGTGGAACTGCTGGAAACGCAGCTGGTCAACGCCATCGCCCCCTTCATCATCAACGCGCGCCTGAAGCCGCTGATGCTGCGTTCGCCGGAGCGCGACAAGCACATCGTCAACGTGTCGGCGATGGAGGGGCAGTTCTACCGCAACTTCAAGACCACCCGCCACCCGCACACCAACATGGCCAAGGCCGCGTTGAACATGATGACGCGCACCTCGGCGGCCGATTACCAGAACGACGGCATCCACATGAATTCCGTGGATACCGGCTGGGTGACCGATGAGGATCCGGCAGAGATCGCCGCGCGCAAGGTGGAGGAAGAACGCTTCCACCCGCCGCTGGATATCGTTGATGGCGCCGCGCGCATCGTCGACCCGATCATCCACGGCTTCAACACGGGTGAGCACGTGTGGGGCCAGTTCCTGAAGGACTACGCGCCCACCGATTGGTAAGGCAGTACCCCGTGGGGACCGCGGAAAGTCCGCGGGCACGGTAGCGCCGGCCGTTGGCCGGCCCAGGCGGGCCTTCATCGCCCGACGCAATTCCCCGCAGGCCGGCCAACGGCCGGCACTACCCGTAGGTGTCCGAATGTGTCACATGCGAATGATTCGTGATAGCATTGTGAACGATTTCAGAGTCACCACACGGATGTCCCAGCCATCGCCAGCGGACCCTCTTTTCCAGGAGTTTGCTCGATGCACGTTGCACCCCCCACGCTTGCCCCTTCGCTGGCCGCCCTGACCGCGGCCATTGCCTTGGCCCTGTCCGCACAGGTCCACGCCCACGGCGACGCCGCGACCGACGCCAGAGACCTTGACACCGTAGTGGTCACCGCCACCGGTGCCCAGCAGTGGATCAAGGACGCCCCCGCCAGCATCAGCGTGATCACCCGCCAGGAGATCGAGCGCAAGCCGGTGACCAGCATCGGCCAACTGCTCAGCACGGTGCCGGGCGTGACCGGTGGTTATGCGCTGTCCGGTGCACAGTCGAAGATCCGCCTGCGCGGCCTGCCCGAGCAGTACACGCTGATCCTCATCGACGGCCGCCGCCAGGGCAATTCCTCCGGCGTGAACTACCGCGATGACCTGGGCCCGCAGGATCTGAACTGGCTGTCGCCGGACATGATCGAACGCATCGAAGTGGTGCGTGGCCCGATGTCGTCGCTGTACGGCTCCGACGCCATGGGCGGGGTAATCAACATCATCACCCGCAAGATCGCCCCGGAATGGGGTGGCTCGGTCACCTTCAACTACAGCAAGCCCGATTCGTCCACGCGCGGCAACACCACCCAGATGGGCGCGCTGTTCAGTGGCCCGCTCACGGAAAACCTGGGCCTGCGCATCGGCGCCAACGTGACCGATCGCGAATCCGATCGTGGCCGTGGCCAGACGCCGGGCACCAAGGCCGAGAACGCCAACGCGCTGCTCAACTGGACGATCAACGGCGACCACACCATGGGCTTCGAAGCCGTCCATGGCGTGCAGCGCAACAGTGGGGGTGGCGATGTCGGCGCATGGGGCCTGTCCAAGCTGGTGCACACCGGTTACGTGGTAACCCATGACGGCCGCTATGGCGATGCCAGCACCTCGAAATCCACCCTGACCCAGAACGATTACGAGGACAAGGGCAGCCAGGTCGGCAACCACGCCAAGGAAACCGTGTTCGATAGCGCCTTCGCCACCGGCTTCCACCTGGGCTTCGAGCACCGCTTGAACGTGGGTGGCCAGTGGAAGCGCGAAGAACTGCAGAACACCGACACCATCGGCACCGTGCCCGTGACCTGGAGCGGCAGCGGACGGATCAGCCCGACCAACGAGGCCGATTCGTGGGCGCTGTTCGCCGAAGACCACATCACCCTGCATGAGCGCTTCACGCTCACCCTGGGCCTGCGCTGGGACAACACCGAAAACTACGACGACAACCTGAGCCCGCGCATCTACGGCGTGTGGCACCCGTCCGATGACTGGACCGTGCGCGGTGGCGTATCGCAGGGCTTCCGTGCGCCGAACCTGAAGCAGGGCAGCGCCGGTGCCGCCACCCAGTCCGGCGGCAACGGCTGCCGCAGCCTCACCGTCGAAGGCTGGACCAACCGCTCGGTCAGCGCCGATGGCACCACCGGCTGCTACATGGCCGGCAACCCGAACCTGGAACCGGAAACCAGCACCAACTACGAGCTGGGCGTCGGCTTCGACCGCGGCGGCTGGTCGGCCTCGGCCACTTACTTCCTCACCGATTTCGACGACAAGATCGAACAGGTGCCGCTGCGTGAGATTGCCGGCTACGACTCCAGCTTCGTCAACGGTTTCTGGTGGACCGTTGCGCAGAACATCCAGAAGGCGCGCACCCGCGGCGTGGAAGCCAGCCTCACCGTGCCCCTGCACGAGCGCCTGAGCTGGACCACCAACGCCACCCGAATGCTGGAATCCAAGAACCGCACCACCGGCGCGAACCTGCTGGTGGTGCCGAAGATCACCGCCAACACCTCACTGGACTGGCAGGTGACCGAGGCGTGGTCATTGAACCTGAGCGCGCAGCACATCGGCGAACAGCTGGTCTCCAGCACCAGCTCCACGTTCGCCAAGGCGTACACCACGTGGGACCTGGTGACCGGGTTAAACGTCAACGAGAACCTGACCCTGCGCGCAGGCGTGTTGAACGCCGGCGACGTCTCCACCATCGACGAAGGCAACAACTACGACGGCGGTGCGCGCACCTTCTTCGTCGGCGCTACTGCGCGGTTCTGATCCATCAGAGCTTCATGTTGAAGGCGATATGGAGCGAACGCCCCGCAGCCGGTGAGAACATCGGCTGCGGTTGCTCCCAGAAGAAGCTGTCGTACCACCCATAGTCGTACTTCCGGTCGGTGGCGTTCTTCATCTGCACATCCACGCTCCAGCGTGGGTTGATGTCATAGCGCGCGCTAAGGTCCAGCACCGCGAAGCCGCCGTACTTGCCGGCCACGTTGCGCTCTTCGAGGTAGTAATCGCCCTGCGCCCTGCCCTGCAGCCCAAACTGCAGTGCTTCGGTAGCCTGGTAATCCAGGCCGATGTTGCTGATGTAACGCGGGGTGGCGGCCACTTCGCGACCCTCCAGCGACACGCTGGCATCGCGACCATCGCGCTCGATCTTTGCCTCCTGGTACGCGTGGGACGCCCACACCGTCCACTTCTCGCCCACCTGCGCGCTGATCTGCGCATCCACGCCACGGCGGCGGGTCTTGCCCAGGGTCACGGTGGTGCCGGTGGCGGGCATGTTGGAGACCTCGTTGGCCGCACATCCTGCTGCCATACCGCGATGCGCGCCTGGCTGCCGGCGAACGGGCTGAACTTCATGCCCAGCTCCATGCCGGTGTTGGTGGACGGGTTCATGGCGCCCTGCCCCGGCGTGAGGTAAGCCGGCGCGGTGGAGCCGGTCAGCACCTGGAAGGTCCGGCCCCAGTTGGCGTAGACGTTGGTGCTGTCAGTGAAGGCATAGACCACGCTCAGCTTGGGCTGCTCGATGGTGCCGTAGCGCTGCAGGGGGCCGGTGATGCCGCCCGGCAACCGGGTATCTCCATCAAAACGGTCCAACCGGTAGGCCGGCACGATCTTCAGCGCCTCGATGGGCTGGTAGATCGCCTGCACATACGCGCCGTAGTTGTCGAAGGTGTGGCGGTCGTTGTTCTGCACGCGTGCCGGGGTGGCGCTGAAGTCGGTGGGCTCGGCGTAGCTGAATCGCTCGCGGATGTAACCGTTGTCCTGGTACTCGACATTTACCCCGCCTTCCAGCGTAAGCGTGGCGCCGGGCTGCCAGGTCAGCGTGGTGAGCATGCCGGTCTGCTTTTCGTCCCACACGCGGCGTTGGCGCGGCGCATTGCCGGTGCGCAGGTCGCTGAAGGTCACCCGTCGGTCGTCTTCGTAGCGGTTGTAGTACAGCTTGCTGCCCAGGAACAGGGTGTCGGCCAGCTTGAGGTCCATGTGCACGCCGATCTGGCGCATGTCGCGGTCGTCGCCATCGTTGGCGTTGCGCAGCTGTGAGCCGCGGCGGTCGGTCCGCAGTTCCTCAGCCGTCATGAAGCCCGGTTCATCGGCTTCGTGGTGGTAGGCGCGTGCGGTGAGGCCAATGCGCATGCCGTCGTCCAGGTCACCGTAGAACCACTTGCCGCCGATGGCGTACTTGCGTGAGCTGTCATGGTCACGGTACCCGTCCGACGCCTGGGTGCCGATGAAGTAGTTCTGCGCCAACTCGTTGCTCTCACGGCCGATGGCCAACTGCGCATCGCGGGTGTTGTAGCTGCCGTAGCCGAACCGTCCGTCGATGTAGTTGCCGCCTTGGCGCGTGCCGAAGTTCACGTTGCCGCCAATGTTGTGCAGGCCATAACGCGGGTCGTTGGTGCCACGCACCACTTCGATGAAACTGATTTCCAAAGGGAACAGCATGTCGATGAAGCGCTGGTTGCCGCTGTTGACGTTGCTGGGCACGCCATCGATCAGCGTCTTGATCGCATTGAGGTAGCCCTCGCCATTGAAGGCGCGGAAGCTGACCTTGCCCGATTCGGCGCCCTGGCGGGTTTCGGTGAGCTGGATGCCGGGCATCTGGCCGAGCAGTTCCCAGCTGTGCGAGACGTTCTTGTCCTCGATCTGGTCGGCGCCAAGCACGTCCACAGAGGTCAGCACCTGGTGGGCGGTGAGCTGGCCTTCGGTGTGCTGGTGCACGTCGACCTTGCCGAGGGTGAGTGCGGAATCGGACAACTGGGCGCGGGATTCGGGGGCAAAAACGACGGCGGCGACGGCCGTCACCAAGGCAAGGCGTTTCATTTAGAGGAAGGCGTCACAGATCTGGAGGGGAGGCCTGATGCCGGCCTGGGCGCGTAATGTGACACTATAACATTACATCCCCGTAATTCTGCAGCAGCTTCACCAGCCGCTTCCGGCCCGGTGCCTACGATGGCGGCAGATGCTGCGGAGGAACCCATGACCGAACGTGCACGCCTGCACCAGGAGTTGCTGAGAAGCCAAGCCTTCCTGGAGCAGACCAATACACTGGCCAAGGTGGGCGGCTGGGAGCTGGCGCTGGACACCAATACGCTGTCCTGGACCCGTGAGACCCATTTGATCCATGGCGTACCCGAGGACTTCGATCCGAATGTGGGTGCCGCCCTGTCTTTCTACCCGCAACCGGGCCAAGAGCAGCTGGAGGCAGCGATCGCCGCATGTGCCGCCGATGGCTCGCCCATCGACCTGACGCTTCGCGCAATCACCGCTGCTGGCGAACGCAGCTGGTTGCATATCGTAGGGAAGCGCGTTGAGGACGCGACCGGCGCACGCTTGATCGGCGCCATCCAGGACGTCACGGAACAACGCTCCGCCGTCGATGCACTGGCGCAGAGCGAAGCGCGTTACCGCCGCCTGTTCCAGCACAGCCTGGGCCTGATCTGCACGCACACGCTGTCCGGGGAGATCACGTCCGTGAATCCTGCAGCCTCGCTGTCACTGGGCCGCCCCGAAGCCGAGCTGTTGGGTCGTTCGCTGGCAGAGATCATTCCGCTGGAACGCCAGGATCAGCTCCAGTACTACCTGCAACGCGTCGCGGAGAACCAGAGCGACTCCGGCCTGATGGAGCTGGTGGCAGACGATGGCTCACGCCGCTACTGGGCGTATCACAACGTACTCGACACCGAAGCTGACCCGCCGTACGTGCTGGGCCACGCGCAGGACATCACCACCCAGCACCTGCAGGAGCGCCAGCTGCTGGAAATGGCGATCCGCGATCCGCTGACCCGCTCGTTCAACCGGCGCTACCTGGCCGAACTCGCGCAGCAGCAACTGGAAGCGTGGGGCTGCCTGGTGTTCGACCTGGACCACTTCAAGGAAATCAACGACACCCAGGGGCATGCGCACGGCGACTCGGTGCTGGTCGAGTTCGTGGCGTTCCTTTCCAGCCCGCTGGAAGAGAACGAGGTGGTGGTACGACTGGGCGGCGATGAGTTCCTGGTGTTCGTACCCGGCGCCAGGATGGAGCGGCTGCAGGTACTGGAAGAGACCTACCAGGCGCGCGCCCACCTCGCACCGGTCCGCTTCTCAGGCGGCTGTGCCATCAGCCGCCCCTCCGAAACCGTCGCCGACACCATCAACCGCGCCGACATGAAGCTTTACGAGCGCCGCCGCCGCGAACGACCGGAGTGAAACAGCCCCACAACCAGGACCGCAGCCCACAGCGCCAACCATGCAGGCAATCCCCACCCATCAAAGATTTCTTCGCGCGGGATGACCGAGATCCGGAAGCCGATCCACGCCAGGGCGACGACCAGCAGCGGCGCCACCACCCTTCCGCGCCATGCAAAGAACGCGGCCGCCGGCAACGAGATGATCGGGAAGAACGCGCCGCCACCGAACGGCGCAGCTCCAACCATCGCGAAGAATGCCGCCGCCAGCACCAGCAACCACGCCATCACTTTGATAAGCATCCTGCATCACTCCTTCCGTCCCGTACCGACCACGAAGCCTTAACCTGCCTTGCTTATCCTAGCAGCGCGCTGCAGGAACAACGCCCGGCGCATCAATCGTTCCGCTCGGCTTGATCGAGGGAAGCAATCGAACACTGCAAAGGAGTCGCAATGACGAAGCTGCACGCTGCCATTCTTGCCGGATGCCTGCTGGGCATGAGTTCCCTCGCCTTCGCGGAGGTCGCCAACCTGACCAACAGCGCCGACGGCGCCAACCGCGACGCCGGCATCGCCGCGGTCAAGAAGAAGCTGCAGGACGCCTGCACCGAGCGCAAGGGCACGCCGGATCCGGCTTCCTTCGAGGTGGTCTTCGAGAAGACCAGCGAGAACCCGAACGTACCCAAGCCATACTACGTGGACGGTAAGATGAAGTGCGACCTGCCGTAAGGCCCCCACTGCCGGAAACGCCCATCCCCGGACCATGCCCCGCTGCTATAGTCCCTCCATCGTGACGGGCACCCCGCCCGTCGTTGGATCTCAGGGAGCGGGTCATGGGTCTCATCCAGGCAGTGAAAGGTGCAGTGGGCGGCGTGCTGGCCGACCAGTGGAAGGACTTCTACACCGTCCCGGCAGGCCTGCCGGCCACGGCAGCGCTCTTCGCGGCCGTGCCGCAGGGCACCAATGCCGGTCGCGGTTCCAACACCAGTGGCTCGTCCAACATCATCACCAACGGCTCGAAGATCGTGGTGCCGGAAGGCTACGGCCTGCTGCTGTTCCAGGACGGGGCCATCACCGGCTTCGTCGCCGAACCGGGTGGCTATGAGTGGCGGTCGGATGACCTCAACTCGCAGTCGATCTTCGCCGGCGACGGCATCGTCACCCCGCTGATCAAGCAGAGCTGGGAGCGCTTCAAGTTCGGCGGCCAGCCAGGCGGCCAGCAGGCGGCGTTCTTTGTCTCGCTGAAGGAGCTGCCGGACAACCGCTTCGGCACCCAGTCGGAAATCTACTGGGACGACGGCTTCCTCAACACCCAGGTAGGCGCAGTCACACGTGGCTCGTACACGCTGAAGATCGTCGACCCGATTCTGTTCGTGAAGAATTTCGTGCCGGCCAGCTACCTGCAGCCGGGCAAGGTGTTCGACTTCACCGACCTGGACAACGCGGCGGCCAGCCAGTTGTTCAACGAAGTGGTGGGTTCGCTGGCGCCGGCTTTCAGCCTGTACACCAACGATCCCGGCAAGGGCAACCGCATCACCAAGCTGCAGCAGGATTCGCTGGGCTTTGCCCAGAGCCTGTCGGCGGCGGTTGAGCAGGGCTACCAGTGGAAGTCCGACCGTGGCCTGGCCATCGTCAAGACCGCCATCGTTTCCATCGAATACGACGCCAACACCCGCGAACTGCTCAAGACGGTGCAGCGCGCCGATGCGCTGTCGGGTGGGCGTGGCAATTCCAACCTGCAGGCCAGCGTGGCCCAGGGCATCCAGTCGGCCGGTGAGAATGGCGGCGCGGCGGGCCTGGTCGGTGTGGGCATGGCGACCGGCATGTTCGGCGCCGGCGCCATGCAGCAGCCGGTCGCCCCGGCGGCCCCGGCGGCCGATGACCCGGTGGCCAAGCTGCAGAAGGCCAAGGAGATGCTGGACCTCGGCCTGATCACCCAGGACGACTACAACGCGCTCAAGGCCAAGGCACTGGGTCTGTAAGGCGGACACACGATAACCATGTCCGACCCCCGAACCCCGCCCCCGCTACCCGGGGGCCCGCCGCCGTTGCCGAGCGCCGTGACCGGCCCCGGCTCGCCGCGCGATGTGCCGCCGCTGCCGGGCAGCTTCCCGCTTGACCCGGCCACCCTGCCCGACCCGATCCGCGCCGAGATCGAGGCGCCCGATCCAGTCGCGCTCGATACCCGTGCAGAGGAGCTGAAGGACGGCCTGAACCGCTGTCCCAAGTGCGGCTCCACCGATGTGCGCCTGAAGCTGGGCACCGATGTGCTGGTCTGCCAGTTCTGCCGGAACGAATGGCATGGCGCGCTGGTCGAGCAGGAGTTCGGGCTGGGCGAAGGCCTGGACCAGCTCCGCGGCACCATCATCGCGTCAGGTGCGCGCGACATCGAGGCCGGCACCGCCAGCCTGATGAGCTTCAAGTGCACCGGCTGCGGCGCCGAAGTGACCATCAACACCGAAACCACCATGACCGCGCGCTGCCACTGGTGCCGCCATGTGTTCGGGGTCAATGAGCAGGTCGCCAACGGTGCGGTGCCCGATGCAGTGCTGCCCTTCCGCATCACGAAAGACGATGCAGTGGCGCGTATCCGCCAGTTCGTGGACAAGCGCCGGCTGTTCGCGCTGAAGGCCTTCAAGGACCAGTTCACCCCCGAGAACGTGGTGGGCGTGTACATGCCCTACATGATCGTCGACAGCAACGTCAGCGCCAGCGTGTCCGGCAAGGGCGAAATCAAGACCCGCCAGTACACCCGCGGCGAAGGTGACAAGAAGAAGACCTACTACGACGCCGATGTGTACCAGGTGGACCGTGCGGTGGACTTCACCGTGGATGACCTGCCGCTGGAATCGTCGGCCGAGCGCGGCAACCTGGATACCAAAGCCAACACGAACAACATCATCAATGCGATCCTGCCGTTCGACACCAAGAATGCGCTGAAGTGGAACGCGTCGTATCTGCTGGGTTTCTCGTCCGAGAAGCGCAACCTGGACGTGGAGAAGATGAAGCCACGCCTGGAAGACCAGCTGCTCTCCATCGCCCGCGCGCAGGTGGAAGGTTCGGTGCGCCGCTACGACCGTGGCGTGCGCTGGGAGCAGGAACGCGTGGACCTGCACGGCTCGCGCTGGGTTTCCATGTACCTGCCGGTGTGGCTGTATTCGTACCACCAGCCTGGCCGCAACGGCGGCATGCTGCATTACATCGCGGTCAACGGGCGTACCGGTGAAACCATGGGCAGCGTGCCGGTGCAGCAGTGGAAGCTGCTGCTGGCCGCGCTCACCACCGGCACCATCGTTGAAGCCATCACCCTCTGGTTCCTGGTAGCTGCCTCATGAGCGATGAAAGTGGTCTCTGGTTGCTGTTGGCGGGTCCCGCCAGCGCAACCGCCTTGTACTGGGGCCTGTACCGGTACTACCGCAACACCGACAAGTCGCATGCGTTCGAGCGTGAGACCACGGTGGAGGCCAAGCCGGTGACCGGCTCGGACCGGCAGGTGGATACCATCACGGGCACGCAGGAAACGCGGATCCGTGGCGACAACGTGCGCGAGTACCGCAAGCGGGTCGTGCGCAACAGCGGGTGAGGTAGAATGCCGCCACTTTCTACCCTTCAGATTATGGATAGCCATGAAGAAGCTTGCCTTCCTTGCCCTGCTGCTCACCTCGCTGAGCCTTCTCACCGCCTGCGCCCGTGGCGGCGACAAGGCCGCGGAGACGAACGACCCGAAGGTCGGTGACCTGTATGCAGCGGTGCTTTCGGAGTTTGCCGAGTTCCAGCAGCCGGGCGAAAAGGCCTACGGTCTGCTGAAGGTCATCAAGGTCGAGCCGGACACCGTCACCGTGGTCACCGACAGCAGCGCCTGGGATGACGAAATGTCGGCCAAGCGCGAGCTGCGTGGCGACCTCAAGGAGGTCGTGTGGGATATGGACGATGAAATCGTGGTGGCCCGCTCGGAGCTGGCGGAGATGCACCGCAAGGAGATCATCTTTGCCGTGCGCCATGGCGACAGCGCCAACTGACGCGACAAGCGTGACTTGAAGTCTGCTTGAAGGGCGCGGTGCATGCTCCAGATCACCATCCGATCTGGAGTTGCCATGCACCGCTTCCTTCCTGCCCTGCTGCTGGGCGCTGCCCTGCTGTTCCCGCCCGCCGCACTGGCGGCCGACAAGGTTCTGATCGTCCTCAGCGGCGAGGGCCGCGATGCCGGCAAGACCCGGCCCGGGTATGAATTCGACGAGCTCTCGCAGGCCTGGCTGGTCTTCAAGGCCAACGGGCTGGCGGTCGAGGTGGCCAGCCCCCAAGGTGGCCCGGTCGAGCCCGACAAATACAATCCCGACGAACCGTTCAACGCACAGCTGCTGGCCGATGGCGCTGCCATGGCGCAGCTTGCCGCCACCCGGCCCATCGCCGGGCTGCGTGCCAGCGATTACCGCGCGGTCTATGTGGTGGGCGGCAAAGGGGCCATGTTCGACCTGCCCCGCTCGCAGCCACTGCAGCAGTTGATCGGCGCCGCATGGGCCAACGGCGCGGTGATCGCGGCGGTGTGCCACGGGCCTGCCGCACTGGCCGAGGTGCGGCTTGCGGACGGCAGCCCGTTGGTCGCAGGCCGGCAGCTGACCGGCTTCACCAACGAGGAGGAAGCTCTGTTCGGCAAGAAATGGGCGAAGGAATTCCCGTGGCTGCTGGAGGACGCGCTTCGCCAACGCGGCGGTGAGTGGAGCGAAGCGCCGCTGATGATGCCGCACGTGGTCATCGATGGGCGCCTGGTCACGGGCCAGAACCCCTACTCCACCGTCGGCGTGGCCGAGGCGATCGTACGCGGGCTGGGGCGGACCCCGGTGGCACGTACGCCCGGGCGCGACGAGCGTTCCATGGCGCTGGTCGAGCGCCTGCGCGGCGGTGATGCGGCTGGTGCGGCCCGCACGCTGAAGCAGGATCCTGCGTCCTACCACGTCGAGCTGATCGGAATGCTGGGCTTCTACCAGGCGAAGGCGGCGGATGTGGACCTCGCGGCACTGCGCCCTGCATTGCAGACCATGGAGCTGGCCATGCCTTACATGGCCGAGCCGCAGCTGAAACTGGGCATCGCCGAGGCGCACCTGCGGTTGGGCGACCGCAGCCGGGCACGGACACTGGTGCTGGAGGTACTGGACGCCTCGCCCGGCATGCAACAGGCTGGTGACCTGCTGAAACGGATCGACAGCTGACATGACAACCTGCCCTGCCCTGCGCGTACTGGTGATCGAGGACAACCTGGCGCTGCGCGCCAACCTCGAGCTGCTGTTCGCCGGCCATGGCATCGACAGTCGCTTCGCCGCCGATGGTCTTTCCGGGCTGCAGGAGGCACTGGCCGAGCCGCCCGACGTGCTGGTGCTGGACCTGGGCCTTCCCGGCCTGGATGGCATGCGCGTGTGCGAGCAGCTGCGCGCGCGCAGCGACCGACACGTGCCGGTGTTGATGCTGACCGCGCGTGATGCGTTGGAGGACAAGCTGGCCGGGTTCCGAAGTGGTGCCGATGACTACCTGGTCAAGCCGTTTGCCGGTGCCGAACTGGTGGCGCGGTGTGTGGCCCTGTCGCAGCGCCACCGCGCAGGCACCCCGCACCTGCTGGCGATTGGCAGCCTCAGCATTGACCGGCGCAGCAACCTGGTGCAGCGACACGGGCAGACACTGGTGCTCCACCACACCGCCCTGCAGCTCCTGCTGCTCCTGGCCGAAGCATGGCCACGGACGCTGACCCGAAGCGAGCTGGTCGAGCGGTTGTGGGGCGCCAGCCCGCCCGAGTCCGATCCGCTGCGCACGCACCTGTACACCCTGCGGCAGGTGCTCGACAAACCGTTCCCGGTGCCCCTGCTCAAGACCGTGCATGGCGTGGGCTTCCGCCTGGAGGCGGACACGTGAGCGCCGCACCGCGTCCGCGTCGTCGCCTGCGCCGCCGCCTGATGCTGGCCTTCTCCGGCTTCGCGCTGCTGGTGGCGGTGCTGTACGGCCTCTACGTGGTGCTGTTCGTCTATCTGGTCGAGGACGAGATGTTCAAAGGGCTTCTGGAGCAGGAAGCCAAGGTGCAGCTGCATCATCACGCCAGCGAGGGTGGATGGGCGCGACCGGCATTGCCGGGCATGTCGGTGCATGAGACTGCTGCAAGCCTGCCCGAAGGGCTCGGCGCGCGGTTGGTTGAGGAACCCTGGCGCCGGGAGTTCGCCGGTGACCAAGGTCGCCACTACCACCTGCGGCGGCTGGAGCCAACGGATGCGTGGCTGGTGGCGGAGGTCAGCCAGCAATTGGTGGTGCGGCCGATGCGGGGTGGCATCCTGCAATGGTTGGGCTGGTCGAGCCTTGGCGTGCTTGGGATCGCCCTGCTGCTGGGCGCATGGCTGGCTCGACGGATGACCGCGCCGCTGTCACGGCTGTCCGACGTGGTCGCCGGCGCCAGTCCCACGCATCTGCCGACGGGGTTCGCCGAGAGCCTTCCCGACGATGAAGTCGGCGCACTGGCCCGCACGCTGCAGGGGCTGCTGGTACGCATAGAGGCCTTCGTGGACCGCGAACGCGAGTTCACGCGGGATGCCAGTCATGAACTGCGCACGCCGCTGGCTGTCATCCGCAGTGCGTGCGAGCGCATGCAGACCCGTGCCGATCTGGACCCCGCGCTTCACCTGCAGCTCGGCCACATGAACCAATCGGTGCTGCAACTGGAACACACCATCAGCGCGCTGCTGATGCTGGCCCGCGAACAGCATCTGCAGGAACCTGCGGAATCGATCATCCTGCTGCCACTGATCGAGCGGGTGATCGTGGACCAGACCGGCCTTCTTGGCGATCGCCCGGTGCACCTCGCGCTGGACGTGCCGGGTGATGCAAAGGCCTGCCTGCCGCCCACCGCACTTCGTGTCATCCTGTCCAACCTGATCGGCAATGCCTTCGCGCACACGCTGAAGGGAGAGGTAAGCATTACGGTGGAAGCGGGCTGGTTGCAGATCACCAACCCGGGTGCCGGCATCGATGCGGACGCCCTGCAGCCCTTCACCAAAGGCGCGGCAAGCAGCGGTTACGGCCTTGGACTGTCGATTGTCCATCGCCTGTGCGAACGCCACCAGATCGACCTTCGATTCAATCCCGACAGGACCCGCACCATGGTGTCCGTCCGGCTCGATCCTGCTGCACGCACGTGCACTTGAGAACGCTTGTCAGCCCAATACCGATCGTTCAGCCCATTGGATGGCTCAGTAAGTCTACGTGAGGGCAGCCAACTGCATCTTCGCGTGTACTGCACTGCGCCTCCACCCCCGTTGGACGCGGCATGGCGCACGGTGGGACGCATCGCCCCAGCCGGAACTGCCATGAGCGAGTCTGTCGCCCCCCTGCTTGCCGCCACTCCCCCACGCCCTGCCCCCCGACCGCGCGTGCTGTACCCGCTCAGCCTGACCATTAATGGGGTGCCGCATACGCTTCAGGTCGAATCCTCGGTAAGCCTGCTTGACCTGCTGCGTGAACGCCTTCAGCTGACCGGCACCAAGAAGGGCTGTGACCACGGGCAGTGTGGCGCGTGCACCGTGCTGGTGGATGGGCGACGAATCAACAGCTGCCTGACCCTGGCGGTGATGCAGGATGGCGCACAGGTGCAGACCATCGAAGGTCTTGCCGACGGCGACGACCTCCATCCGCTGCAGCAGGCCTTCATCGCCTGCGACGCGCTGCAATGCGGGTACTGCACGCCGGGGCAGATCTGCTCGGCGCAGGGCTTGATCAACGAGGGCAAGGCGTGCAACCGCGACCAGGTGCGCGAGCTGATGAGCGGCAACGTCTGCCGCTGTGGCGCCTACCCGCAGATCACCGACGCGGTGATGTCCGTCCTGGAAAGCGAACAACCACTGGCGGCCGAATCCCCGGCGTCTGAATGGGTTCCGGGCACGGTGCCCGCATGATTCCCGCCACCTACCAGCGACCCGATTCGATCGCATACGCCCTGCAGGCCTTGGCCGGCTCCCTCGGAAGCAACGATACCCGGCCCATCGCAGGCGGCACCAACCTGCTGGACCTGATGAAGCTGCAGCTGGTCACCCCGGGCGCACTGGTCGACGTGAACCGGCTGCCGCTGGATCGCATCGAAGCACGCGATGACGGCGGCCTGCGCCTGGGCGCGACGGCGCGCAACGCCGAAACGGCCTGGCACCCGCTGGTGGAGCGCGACTACCCGTTGCTGTCGGCCGCCATGCTTGCAGCGGCATCCCCGCAGATCCGCAACATGGCCAGCAACGGTGGCAACCTGCTGCAGCGCACACGCTGCACGTACTTCTATGACCGGGCCACGCCCTGCAACAAGCGTGAGCCGGGCAGCGGCTGCTCCGCCATCGGCGGGTTGACCCGCCACCACGCCATCCTGGGCGCGAGCGAGCACTGCATCGCCACCCATCCGTCTGACATGTGCGTGGCGCTGGCCGCTCTGGACGCAGTGGTGCACGTTGCCAGCGTGCGCGGTGAGCGCGAGATTGCGTTCGCCGATTTCCATCGCCTGCCGGGGGACACGCCCGACGTCGACACCTCGCTCGCCGCTGATGAACTGATCCTCCGCATCGAGCTGCCACCGGCCACCCGCTTTGCCGCCCACAGCGCGTATCTCAAGGTTCGCGAGCGCCTGTCCTACGCATTCGCGCTGGTCTCGGTCGCGGCCGCACTGGATATCGCGCCGGATGGCACCATCCGCGCGGCGCGGCTGGCCTTGGGCAGCGTGGCGCACAAGCCGTGGCGGGTGGCTGCCGCCGAAGCGGCACTGGAAGGCGCACGACCTGGACCCGAAGCCTTCGCTGCCGCCGCCGAGGCACTTGTGCAGGGCGCGGTGTCGCAGGGCCAGAACGCCTTCAAGATCCCGCTGGCCCGCCGCACGGTGATCCGCGCGCTCGAAACCGCCACACGCGGCACCGTCGACAACCAGGGCAGCTCGCGCCCCCAACCGGAGACGCCGGCATGAATCTTCCCTACCCGCTCCATCCGCCGGTGGCCCCGGCAGGCACCGGACACGTGCCGACCGGCACCGGTACGCCGCGCATCGACGGGCGTGCGAAGGTCACCGGCCAGGCGCGCTATGCCGCCGAGTGGCCTGCACCGGACCTGGTATACGGCGTGGCGGTCAACAGCACCATCGCGAAGGGGCGCATCCTGGGCTTCAGCCTGGATGCCGCCGAGGCGGTCCCCGGCGTGCTGCGCATTCTCACCCACGACAACCGCCCGCGGATGCGCAGCGCAGGTCTGTTCTACAAGGACATGACCGCCCCCGCTGGCAGCCCGTTCCGCCCCCTGTACGACGCCACCGTGCTGTACAGCGGTCAGCCGGTCGCGCTGGTACTGGCCGAGACGTTTGAAGCCGCCCGCGAGGCTGCCGAACGCGTGGAAGTGCACTACGAGGTCGACGAGCACGACACCAACCTGTTGGCCGCCATGGCCAGGGCACGCCCACCGAAGAAGCTGAAGGCAGGCTTTTCGGCCCCGCCCAAGGACAAGGGCCAGCCCGACGACGCATTCACGCAGGCGCCCTTCCAGGTCACCGCCGATTTCTACCACGGCGTGGAACACCACAACCCGATGGAGCTGTTCGCCAGCACGGTGATCCGCGGCGAAGACGGGCACTTGACCATCTACGACAAGACCCAGGGGTCGCAGAACAGCCGGTGGTACGTATCGCATGTGTTCGGCCTGCCCAAGCGGAAAGTGACAGTGCGCAACCCGTATGTGGGTGGCGCTTTCGGGGCGGGGCTGCGCCCGCAGTATCAGCTGCCGCTGGCCGTGATGGGCTCGCTGGCGCTGGGGAGATCGGTACGGGTGGTGCTGACCCGGCAGCAGATGTTCACCTTCGGCCACCGCGCCGAGACCGTGCAACGGGTGAAGCTGGGCGCGGACGCCGACGGCACCCTGCACTCGATCTGGCACGAAGCCGTGGGCGAAACCTCGCGCATCGAGGATTACGTGGAAGTGGTGGTGAACTGGAGCGGCCAGTTGTACACCTGCGACAACGTGCACCTACGTTACAAAGTGGTGGACCTGGACCAGTACACCCCGATCGACATGCGCGCACCCGGTGCCGCACACGGCGTGCATGCGCTGGAAGTGGCGATGGACGAGCTTGCTGCAGGCCTCGGCATGGACCCGCTGGCACTGCGCCTGAAGAACTATGCCGAGGTCAACCCGGCCGACGGCAAGCCCTATTCGAGCAAGGCGCTGCGTGAATGCTATGAGCAGGGTGCAGCCCGCTTCGGCTGGGCCGACCGCCCGCAGCAGCCGCGTTCGCGCCGCGAAGGCAATGAGTGGGTCGGCTGGGGCATGGCCACCGGCCAATGGGATGCCATGCAGATGTTCGCCCGCGCGCGCGCCGTGCTGCACGCCGACGGACGGCTGGTGGTAAGCAGCGCCGCCAGCGACATCGGCACCGGTACCTACACCGTGATGAGCATGATCGCCGCCGAGGCGCTGGGACTGCCGCTGGAGCAGGTGAGTTTCCAGCTGGGCGATTCGACGCTGCCGGTGGCGCCCATCGAAGGGGGCTCGTCGCACGTGAGCACTGTCGGCTCGGCCGTGGAAGGCGCCTGCATCAAGCTACGCCGCCGGTTGCTGGCCCTGGCGCGGCTGGCGCCGGGAACCGCGTTCGCGCGCGCCCGCCTGGAGGATGTGGTGTTCCGCGATGGCAGCCTGGCGCTGCGCGACGACCCGGCCAGCGCGGTGCCGCTGACCACCCTGCTGGCCGGCGCTGAGCGCGCCAGCGTCGAGGCCAGCTACCTGCTGCTGCCCAACCTGCTGGAGCAACGTAAGTTCACCCGCGCCACCCACAGTGCGGTGTTCGTGGAAGTGCGGGTCGACGAAGACCTGGGCACCGTGCGGGTGATGCGGGTGGTCAGCGCCATTGCCGCCGGGCGCATCCTCAACCCGACCACGGCACGCAGCCAGATCATCGGCGGGGTGGTCTGGGGCATCGGCGCGGCCCTGCACGAGCACACCGAGGCCGACCATCGGTTCGGCCGCTTCATGAACCGCGATTTCGCCCAGTACCACTTGTCGGTCAACGCCGACATCCACGACGTGGACGTGCTGTTCGTCGAGGAGGATGACCGCGTGGTCAGCAGCCTGGGGGCAAAGGGCGTTGGCGAAATCGGCCTGGTGGGGGTATCGGCCGCGATCAGCAATGCGATTTTTCACGCCACCGGCAAGCGCATCCGCAGCACCCCGATCACCCCGGACAAGGTGATGCGCTGACGTGAAATGGCGATCACGCCGGAATCGCCAGACTGGGCCATCCCAAGCCACCCGCACGCACTGATGAGGCCGTTGATCAGCGTAGAGGAAGCCGATGCCGTGCTTCATTCCAGCACTCCCGACGTTGTCACGGAACAGATCGCCCTGCCCGATGCGGTCGGCCGCGTGCTGGCACAGCCGGTGGTAGCTGAAGGCGCGCAGCCGCCGTTCGACCGGGTCATGATGGATGGCGTGGCCACGCGCTGGCAGCCGGTCATGCCCGCCATGCTCCGGGTTGCCGGTGCGCAGATGGCCGGCATGCACGGCCAGGTGCTGGAAGACGCCGGCAGCTGCATCGAGGTTTCCACCGGCGCCGTCCTGCCCGAGGGGTGCGACTGCATCGTGCCGATCGAACAGCTGGAGCGCACCGCCGGCGGCTATGCGCTGCGCGCCACCGCCGTGCCGGTCGCCGGCCAGTTCATCCATCGCCGTGGCAGCGATTGCGCTGCCGGCACGCCGGTGTTGGCGCCGGGCATCCCCATAGGACCGCCACAGATGGCATTGCTGGCTGCCAACGGCGTGGCCCGGGTCACCGTGGCGCGGTTGCCGAAGGTGGCCATCGTCGCGACCGGCGATGAACTGGTAGACGTGGACGCAGCGCTGCCGCCCGGACGCATCCGTCGTTCCAATGACTTGGCCTTGATGGCCGCGCTGCAGGCGGCCGGCCTCGGCCGCGCCTCCCTGCACCACCTCGCCGACGATCCCACCCTGCTTGCCGAGGCGCTGGGCCGGCTGCTGGCGTCGCACGACACGCTGGTGCTGTCCGGCGGCGTTTCCATGGGACAGCGCGACTACCTGCCCGGCACGCTGGAGGCGCTGGGCGTGCATTGCCACTTCCACGGCATCGCACAACGGCCGGGCAAGCCCATGTGGTTTGGCGTGGGGCCTCAAGGACAGCGGGTCTTCGCGCTGCCGGGCAATCCGGTTTCGTCGCTGGTCTGCCTGATCCGCTACGTGCGCCCGGCGCTGCTGGCGGGCATGGGCGCTGCGCCCGCTGCACCGGAGCAGGTGTCCCTCGCCACCGCCCTGCCCGCCTTTGCCCTGGCCCAGTTCATTCCGGTCCATCTGCGCGACGATGGCGCCGGCGATGCGGTGGCCGAGCCCGTGGCCTCGCGCAACTCCGGTGACTTCACGGCGTTGGCCGGCACCGCCGGCGTGCTGGAGCTGGTTGCCGGCAGCGCGGGCCAGGCAGGCCAGCCATTGCGGCTGCACCGGTGGTGAGATGAGCGTCCACGCCCCCCTGCTGGATCGCCGCAACCGCCCCCTGCGCGACCTGCGCATCTCGGTCATGGACCGCTGCAATTTCCGCTGCACTTACTGCATGCCGGCGGCGACCTATGGCGAGGACTATGCCTTCCTGCCGCCGGAGGCGCGGCTGAGCTTCGACGAGATCGAGCGGGTGTGCCGCCAGGCCGCGTCGCTGGGGGTGAGCAAGCTGCGCCTGACCGGCGGCGAACCGCTGCTTCGCCCGCAGTTGCCCGACCTGATCCGGCGCCTGCGCCGCATCGACGGCATCGACGATATCGCCCTGACCACCAACGGCGTGCTGCTCGACCGGCAATCGCAGGCATTGGCGGATGCGGGCCTGGACCGGGTCACGGTCAGCCTGGACACGCTGGATCCCGCGCTGTTCCGCCAGATCAGCGGCGGGCGTGGCGACGTGGACGCCGTGCTGCGCGGGATCGACGCGGCCTGCGCCGCTGGATTCCGTGACGGGGTCAAGATCAACGCCGTGCTGCAGCGCGGGCTCAACGACGCCGGCGCACTGGCGCTGGTCGAACGCTTCCGCGGCAGCAGCGTGGTGCTGCGCTTCATCGAGTTCATGGACGTGGGCAACCGCACCGCCTGGTCAGTGGACAGCGTGGTCAGCTCGCAGGAACTGCACGCGCGCATCCACGCCCGCTGGCCACTGATGGCGTTGCCGCCGCGCCATCCGGGCGAAGTCGCCAGCCGCTACCGTTTCGTTGATGGGGGCGGTGAAATCGGCCTGATCTCGTCCATCACCACGCCGTTCTGCGGCGACTGCACGCGGGCGCGCCTTTCCTCCGAAGGCCAGCTCTACACCTGCCTGTTTGCCACCCGTGGCACCGACCTGCGCGGCCTGCTGCGCGCCAGCGCGGATGACGCCGCCCTGCGCGCGGTGCTGGCGGGGGTGTGGTCGGCCCGCAACGACCGCTACAGCGAACTGCGCGGCCGCCCGGCGTCAACGCCCGGACGCCGCATCGAAATGCACTACATAGGTGGATGATGGAACCCAACCCTACCCTGCTCTCGCACCTGGACGCCGATGCACGGCCGCGCATGGTCGATGTGGGCGGCAAGACCGCCACCGACCGCGTGGCACACGCCCAGGCCCGGGTGCGCTTCCCGCCCGAGGTCGCCACCCAGCTGCGCGAGGCCGGCTTCGTGCTGCCCAAGGGCGCGGTGCTGACCGTGGCCCACATTGCCGGGGTGATGGGCGCCAAGGTCACCTCGCAGTTGATTCCGCTGTGCCACCCGCTTGCCCTGCAGCGCTGCGATATCACCATCGACATGGAGGGCGACAGCGCGGTGATCGACTGCACGGTGGCCTGCCACGGCACCACCGGTGTCGAGATGGAGGCCCTGACCGGGGCCAGCATTGCCGCGCTCACGCTGTATGACATGTGCAAGGCACTGTCGCATGCCATCGTGATCGAGCAGGTGCGGCTGGTGGCCAAACGCGGCGGCAAGTCCGACCTGGCGTACCCGTCATGAGCGCACCGCTGTCTGCCCTGCTGCTGACCGGCGGTGCCAGCCGCCGCATGCAGGCCGACAAGGCACTGCTCGACTATGCCGGACAGCCACAGCTGCTGCGTGCCTGGGCCCTGCTCAGGCATGTCGAGGTGGTGCAGGCCTTCGTCTCGCTTCGCCCGGACCAGCGTGGCGAAACGCTGCGCGGCAGCCTGCCCACCCTGCTGGACAGCGTCGACAGCGTGGGTCCCGTCGCCGGCATCCTCTCCGCGCAGCAGGCGTTCCCCTGTCATGCATGGCTGGTGATCGCCTGCGACCTGCCCCTGCTGGATGCGCGCACGCTGCGCGCGCTGGTGGCGGCACGGCAACCCGCGATGGACGCCACGGCGTTCGTCAGCCGCCACGACGACCTGCCCGAGCCGCTCTGTGCGATCTGGGAACCGTCCTCCGCGCCGCTGCTGCGCGAGCGCTTCGACGCGGGGAACTACTGCCCGCGCAAAGCGCTGCTGCAGTTGCAGATCCACGCGCTGCCCTCACCTGGCAGTGCCCTGGACAACGTCAACACCCCCGGCGAGCTGCTGCAGGCACGCCAACAACTGGAACCCAGCTGATGCCCCAGGTCGAACTCAATTACTTCGCGCAACTGCGTGAACAGGCCAACAGGGGTGCCGAACGCGTGGAGACCGACGCCGACTCGCTGGGCACGCTCTACGCGCAGCTGCAGGCCAGGCACGGCTTCACCCTGCCGGCGTCCACGCTCAGGGTGGCCGTGAACGAGCGCTTCTGTAGCTGGGACCACCCGCTGCAGGACGGCGACACCGTGGTGTTCATCCCACCGGTCAACGGCGGATGAGCGGGTTCTCGGTAAGCGCGGTGCGGCTGGATGTGCCGGCACTGCGTTCGACCCTGCAGAATCCCGCGCACGGCGCGTTCTGTGCGTTCGAAGGCTGGGTGCGCAACCGCAACGACGGCCGCGATGTGGAAGGCCTGGAATACGAGGTGTACGCCGCCCTGGCGCAGAGCGAGGGCGAGACCATCCTGGCCGAAGCCCGCGAGCGCTTCGGCGATATCGATGCGATCGGGGTCCACCGCAGCGGACGCCTGGCGGTAGGCGAGCTGGCCGTGTGGGTCGGCGTTTCCTCGCCCCACCGCGACGCCGCCTTCGGTGCATGCCGCTACATCATCGATGCGATCAAGCACCGGCTGCCGGTCTGGAAGAAAGAGCTGTACGTGGAAGGCGACAGCGAGTGGGTGGTCTGCTCGCACGGCGGCAACCCCCATTCACATGGCGCTTCACCGCATGCCGACCACCCCTGAACCATCATCATCGTACCGATCCCGTGAGCCAGGCTGCAGCAGCCAACGAGGAGCCACCCCATGAGCACGCCCCCCCAGCTTTCCCTTTCCCGCCGCGACGTGCTGAAACTCGGCGCCGGCTCGGCCACCAGCATGGTCATCCCCACCGTGGTCGCAGAAGCCCAGGGAAACACCGCCGGCGCACGCGCACCGGTGACCGCCGAGGTGGCCTTCGAGGTCAACGGCAAGCCGCGCACGCTGCAGCTGGACACCCGCGTGACCCTGCTGGATGCTCTGCGCGAGCACCTGCACCTGACCGGCACCAAGAAAGGCTGCGACCACGGCCAATGCGGTGCCTGCACGGTGCTGGTGGACGGCCGCCGCATCAATGCCTGCCTGACCCTGGCGGTGATGCACCCGGGCGCGAAGATCACCACCATCGAAGGGCTGGGCGCCCCGGACAAACTGCACCCGATGCAGGCTGCGTTCGTCAAACACGATGGCTACCAATGCGGCTACTGCACCCCCGGGCAGATCTGCTCGGCGGTGGCGGTGCTGCAGGAAGTGCGCGACAACATTCCCAGCCACGTCACCGATGACCTCGGCGCCCGCGCCACGCTCAGCGCCGATGAGATACGCGAACGCATGAGCGGCAACATCTGCCGCTGCGGCGCCTATTCCAACATCGTCGAAGCGATCGAAGACGTCGGAGGAACGCGCGCATGAGGGCCTTCACTTACGAACGTGCCACTACGCCGGCCGAAGCGGCCGCTGCGGCGGCCCGCACCCAGGGCGCGCGCTTCATTGCCGGCGGCACCAACCTGCTGGACCTGATGAAGCTGGAGATCGAAACGCCCGCGCACCTGATCGACGTCAACGGGTTGTCGCTGGATACCATCGAAGCCACCGCCGAAGGCGGCCTGCGCGTCGGTGCACTGGTACGCAACACCGACCTGGCGGCCGACCCGCGCATCCGTCGCGACTACGCCCTGCTCACCCGCGCGCTGGTCGCCGGCGCCTCCGGCCAGCTGCGCAACAAGGCCACCACCGCCGGCAACCTGCTGCAGCGCACCCGTTGCCCGTATTTCTACGACACCGCGCAGCCGTGCAACAAGCGCCTGCCGGGCAGTGGCTGCGGCGCCATCGGCGGCGTCAGCCGGCAGCTGGCGGTGGTTGGCGCCAGCCCGGCCTGCATCGCCACCCATCCCAGCGACATGGCGGTGGCGATGATGGCGCTGGACGCGGTGGTGGAAACCATCCGCCCGGACGGCTCCAGCCGGCGCATCCCGCTCAATGACCTGTACCGCGCGCCCGGCACCACGCCGCAGGTGGAAACCGTGCTCGACAAGGGCGAATTGATCGCCGCTGCGGTGCTGCCTGCTCCGCTTGGCGGGACCCACATCTACCGCAAGGTGCGCGACCGCGCCTCGTACGCGTTTGCGCTGGTGTCGGTGGCCGCGGTGGTCCAGCGCGACGGTAGTGGTCGGGTCGCCCTGGGCGGGGTGGCGTACAAGCCCTGGCGCACGCCGGAAGCCGACGCGCTGCTGCCGCAGGGTGCGGCTGCCGTCATGGCCTCGCTGCTGAAAGGCGCGACGCCCTCGTCACAGAACGCCTTCAAGGTGCAGCTGGCCGAACGCACGCTCGCCGCCGTGCTGCTGGAGGCGAAGGGATAAGCCATGAAATTCGACACGCCTGCAGGAAAGAATCCGATCGACCAGCTCAAGGTGGTCGGCCAGCCGTTGAACCGTATCGACGGTCCGCTCAAGACCACCGGCCATGCCCCGTATGCCTACGAACGCCACGACGCGGTGGCCGCGCCGGCATACGGCTACGTGGTCACGGCCGGCATCGCCAAGGGCCGGGTCAGCAGCATGGAACTGGATGCCGCACGCCGCTCCCCGGGGGTGCTGGCCATCGTCACCGCCGACAACGCCGGGCCATTGCAGAAGTCGCAACGCAATACCGCCGCGCTGCTGGGCGGGCCGGAGATCTCGCATTACCACCAGGCGCTGGCGCTGGTGGTGGCCGAGACGTTTGAACAGGCGCGTGCCGCGGCCGGCCTGGTCAAGGTCCGCTACACCACGCAGAAAGGCGCTTACGACCTGGCCGCGGCGAAGAAGGCCGGCACCAACTTCCAGAAGACCGACCCGGACGCGCGCGTGGGCGATTTCGAGAAGGCCTTCGGCGAGGCACCGGTCACCTTGGACGCGCTCTACCACACCCCCGACCAGTCGCACGCGATGATGGAGCCGCACGCCACCCTTGCCGCGTGGGAAGGCGACAAGCTCACGGTGTGGACCTCCAACCAGATGATCGACTGGGGCAAGACCGACCTGGCCAAGACCCTGGGACTGCCGAAGGAGAACGTGCGCCTGATTTCGCCGTACATCGGCGGCGGCTTTGGCGGAAAACTGTTCGTCCGTTCGGACGTGCTGCTGGCGGCATTGGGTGCGCGCGCAGCGAAGCGCCCGGTCAAGGTCGCACTGTCGCGCCCGCAGATCGCCAACAACACCACCCATCGTCCCGCCACGCTGCAGCGCATCCGGCTGGGTGCCACCGCGCAGGGGACGCTCACCGCGATCGGTCACGAATCGTGGTCGGGCAACCTGCCCGGCGGCTCCCCCGAAGAAGCGATCCAGCAGACCAAGCTGATGTATGCAGGCGCAAACCGGCTGGCCGGGTTGCGCCTGGCGCACCTGGATCTGCCGGAAGGCAACGCCATGCGCGCGCCGGGCGAGACTCCGGGGTTGATGGCGCTAGAAATCGCGATGGATGAAATGGCCGAAAAGCTCGGGCTGGATCCCGTCGAGTTCCGCATCCGCAATGACACCCAGGTGGACCCGGCCAATCCGGAACGACCCTTCTCCAAACGCCAGCTGGTGCAATGCCTGCGCGACGGTGCTCAGCGCTTTGGATGGGATAAGCGCAATGCGCGCCCCGGCCAGCAGCGCGATGGCCGCTGGCTGGTGGGCATGGGCGTGGCCGCCGGCTTCCGCAACAACCTGGTGATGAAGTCGGGTGCGCGCGTGCGCCTGGATGCCACGGGCCAGGTCACGGTGGAAACCGACATGACCGACATCGGCACCGGCAGCTACACCATCCTGGGCCAGACCGCCGCAGAGATGCTCGGCGTGCCCCTTGAGAAGGTGACGGTGAAGCTGGGCGATTCCAGCTTCCCGGCCTCGGCGGGTTCCGGCGGCCAATGGGGCGCCAACAGTTCCACTGCCGGCGTGTTCGCGGCGTGCACCAAGCTGCGCGAGGCGGTAGCGACGAAACTGGGATTGGACCCGGCCACCGCGACCTTTGCCGACGGCCAGGTCAGCGCCGGCGGCAAGCGCTTCGCGCTGGGCAAGGCCGCAGCCGACGGCGAGCTGGTGGTGGAAGACACCATCGAGTTCGCCGAGCTGGAGGAGAAATTCCAGCAGTCCACCTTCGCCGCGCATTTCGTCGAAGTGGGCGTGGATGTCGCCACCGGCGAAAGCCGGATCCGGCGCATGCTGGCGGTGTGCGCCGCCGGGCGCATCCTCAACCCCAAAACCGCGCGCAGCCAGGTGATCGGCGCCATGACCATGGGCGTGGGCGCGGCCTTGTCGGAAGAGCTGGCGGTGGATACGCGGCTGGGCTTCTTCGTCAACCACGACCTGGCCGGCTACGAAGTGCCCGTGCATGCCGACATTCCCCACCAGGAGGTGGTGTTCCTGGACGAGACCGACCCGGTGTCGTCGCCGATGAAGGCCAAGGGCGTGGGCGAGCTCGGCCTCTGCGGTGTCAGTGCGGCGGTGGCCAATGCGATCTACAACGCCACCGGCACCCGCGTGCGCGAATATCCGATCACGCTGGACAAACTGCTGGCCGGGCTGCCCGCGCTGGGATGAGTGCCGGCCTGGCCAGTACGCCGCTGGATGCCGAGGACGGTAACCCCGGCCTCGTGTTCGAGGCGAGCCTCGATGCGCTGCGCGAGGGTCGCCGCGCGGCGCTGGCGGTGGTGCTGGAAACCGAAGGGTCCACCTATACGCGCGCCGGCACGGTGGTGCTGTTTTCCGATCACGGCCACGTCGGCTGGCTCAGTGGTGGCTGCCTGGAGCCGGAGATTGAACGCCGTGCGATGCAGGCCGTGGACGAGAACAGCTTGGCATGGATGGAGATCGATACCCGCGACGATGATGCGTTGTTTGCCGGCAACGCGGTGGGATGCCGTGGGCGGCAACGGGTGGTGTTGATTCCGCTGGCGTCGCTTGCCGGCATCGACAGCGTGCTTGACCCGTGGCTGCGGGGAGAGGGGACGCTGGACCTGACGCTCCAGGCCACGGGTGCGCTGCAATGGCGTTGTGGCGACATGGGCCTTTCCCATGACCTCGCCAGTCCGCCGGTCGACTGGGAAGCGCCTCGCCGGGAGTGGCGGCTGCAATGGCGGCGTGCGCCGAGCGTGGTCGTGTTGGGCGCGGGCCCCGAGGCCGCGCCGTTGCTGCCCCTGCTGGTGGGCCTGGGATGGCGGGTTGAGGTGCGTGAGCCGCGCCCGCGGTGGCAGGGGCGGCTTGCTGCTGTCGTGCCACCCGACCCACGGTCGGGTGCTACCGCGGGTTCGTACACCGATTGCAGCACGCGGTGGACCAACGGGCCGCTTCCGGATGCGGTGCTGGTGATGCACCACAATTTCGAGCTGGACCGGGAAGCGCTGGATGCACTGGCAGCCACCTCGATTCCCTTCATCGGATTGCTGGGGCCAGGCCGCAGGCGTGACGACCTGTTCAAACTGCTGCCCCCGGAAGCTCGGGCAGCGCTGTCCCCTCGCCTGCGTTCGCCGATCGGGCTGGGGCTGGGTGGCCGGGGACCGGAGGCCATTGCACTGAGCATTGCCGCCCAGCTGCAGGCATGGCGGCACGGCGTGCCGGAAGTGCCGTGATGAACGCCCATGCCGCCGTGGTGCTCGCCGCCGGCGCAAGCACGCGGCTGGGCCGCCCTAAACAGCTCCTGCGCCGCGATGGCGAGACCCTGCTGCACCGCATGGTCCGGTTGGCAGCAGGCACCGTACCTTCGGTGCTGGTGGTGGTGCTGCCCGAGGCGTCTGGACCGCTCACCGATGCGGTGGCCGACCTCGAATGCGTGCAGGCGCTCAATCCCCAGGCGCAGCGCGGCATGGGTAGCAGCCTGGTGGTCGCTGCGCCGATGGTCCAGGCCTCCGCACGGGTGCTTGTGGTCGCCTGCGACCAGCCCGCGTTGGAGGCTGCGCATCTGCAGGCGTTGCTGGACAGTGCCAATCAGTCAACCTCAGGCTGCGCGGCCACCCTGCTGCTGGGCACGCTCGGCGTGCCGGCGGTGGTGCCCGGCGCGTGGTTCGCCGATCTCGCCGACGGCCAGGGTGACAGCGGCTTCCGCGCACGGCTGCGCGCGCTCGAACCCGGAACGGTCGGCGTGCTGCACGCCCCTGCCCTCGCGCTGGATATCGATACCCCGGACGATCTGCGCGCCGCGCACGAACTCGGCCTGATCGACGACTGACGCCGTGGCTTCAGGGTCGCCAGTCGAGCCCGCGTGGCGCGCTGGAGAAACCCGCCGCACGCAGTGCCTCGGTCACCGCATCGCGCTGGATGGGCGCATCGTCGATCAATTCCAGGGTGAACGTCATCCGCCGCCCGCGTCGCAGTGCGATGACCAGCGCCTGGGCGGCCGCGGTCAGCGCCGCGTCTTCGCCAGGCGCGCCCGGCTCGAACCACGTCAGCAGTTGCCGCCCGCCCTGGGCCAGGTACATGCGCAGGCGCCCGCCGCCGATCACCACCAGTGCACCGGGCCGTCGTACCGGCCGCTGTGACACGCGGTGCGCCGGCCATGGCAGTACCGGACCGAACGGATTGGCAGGGTCCGCCGCGGACAGTCCCACGCAGAACCCGACCCGCCCGGTCTGCTGCGCCTCGGCTACCTCACGCAGGGCATCGACCATGCCACGCTCAGCGAACTGTGCGCCGCCCAACCCGTCGACGAACCGCCCGCGCAGCACCCGGCCGGCATCTTCCATGCCGCGATAGACCTGCACCAGCGCGGGGAACCCCCCGGCGATGCCTTCGGCAATGGCCGCGCCGCGCGTCACGATACCGTGGCGCTCCAGCAGCCCGTTCGCCAGCGCGACCGCACGCACCGTATCGCTGACCGACGGCCGCTGCAGCAGCGACCATCGACCCGCGAGCGTAGGTGTGGCCAACGTGGTCGCCATCGGCTGCAGGCCGCCCGCAGCGCCGAGCGGATCCATCATCGCCCTGCCCCGGGCGTAGCGGTTCTGTCGCGCAGAGGTCGTCGCCCGCGGGCGCGCGGGTCGCGTGGCCGACAGGTGCCGCAGCGGCGTCCACAGATCGGTGGTCACCCGACCGGCCCATGCCAGTTCCCACAACGCGGTGTGCAGCGTCTCGGCATCGACTACGACGTCGTCCACGCCGGCAGCAGCCAGGCGCGCCTGCACCGCGGTGGCCAGTTGTCGTGCAAAGAACGCACCGCCATCGGACATTACCGTCAACAGCGCGGCCTGCAGGGGCGAAGGTTCGATCGCCTGCACGACAGGAAGCGTTTCGCCCATGCCCTCCTGCACGTGAAGCGACACCAGGCCGTCATCCTCGCCCAGGCGGCCATGACCCACCCACGCCACCGTGCCGGTCGCCAGCAGCTCGTCCAGCATCGTCGGGGTGTAGTCGGCTACCCGCGCCGACAGGATCTGGTGCTCCCACGCCGACACCGGCATCGGAACGCCGGCCAGCAGCTCGATCACGCGCAGGACGCCATCGCCACCTTCCAGTGCGCCGTGCGCGGGTACCGCGCTGGAGCGCGATGCCACCGTCGCGTCGGCCACCAGCCCATGCCGCTCCAGCAGCAGCGCTGCATACGCCTCACGGCTGGCCGGACAGGTCGCTTCACGCGCGGCCTGCAGGGAGCGCAGGCGCAGGCGCTGGAACACCGCTTCGCCCACCCATTCGCGGCGCGCCAACGGAACCGTTGCAGCATCGGCGCCGTCGTCGCGCGCGTTCCCCGCGCCGAAATGACCACTGAGCACCTTGCCCTGTCCGGCCAGATGCTCCAGCGCCGCATCCGCCACGGCCACGCCCAGCCCCCAGTGGTGGGCTGCATCGCCCGTGGTGAATGCCGCATGGGTGCGCGCGTATCGTCCAAGCAGCTCGCCCAACGGGTCGCTGGAAGGCTGCAGGAACACGGCGGGTATGCCGCCTGGTAGTTCAACGGCGAGCGCATCCCGCAAGCGGGCGGCGTCCTCCACGGCGGCCCAGACCGGCCGCCCGGCCACCTGGACGGAAACGATGCGCTGCTCGCCCTGGAGCGAACGCAGATGCGTGCCGACGCTGTCTGCGTCGATGAGGCGCGCTGCGATGTCCGTTGCGCTCAACGGGCCCAGCTCGCGCAGCAGGTCGGCAAGCCCTTCCCTGCCGTTCGCCTGCCGCCCCGGTGCCAACCGCTGCAACTCCAGCCCCACCTGTTCCACAACGGCGGGATCAAGCAGTTCACCCAGATCCACCTGGCCGAGCAGGTCACCCAGCAGCCCGGCATCCAGCGACAGCACCGACGCGCGGCGCTCGGCCAGCGGCACATCGGTGCCATACATGAACTCGGCCACGTAGCCGAACAGCAGGTTGGCGGCAAACGGAGACGGCACCTCGGTGGTGACCTCGGCAATCTCGATGCGGCCATCGGCCAGACGCTGCATCAGCGTGTCCAGCGCATCCAGGTCGTAGACATCCTGCAGGCACTCGCGCGCCGCCTCGATCAGGATCGGGAATTCCGGATAGCGCTGCGCGATGGCGAGCAGCTCGGCGGCGCGCAGGCGCTGCTGCCACAGCGGTGAGCGCTTTCCCGGCTTGCTTCGCGGCAGCAACAGGGCCCGCGCCGCGCACTCGCGGAACCGTGCGGCAAACAGCGCTGAACCGCCCACCGCCAGCGTCACCTCACGGCGCAACCGTTCGGGCTCGAACAGGAACAGCTCGGCGCCGGGCAGCCGCCCTGACGAATCGGGAATGCGCACGATGATGCCGTCATCGCTGGCCACCACCGCCGGGTCCACGCCCCAGCGCTCCTGGATGCGCCCTGCCAGTGCCAGCGCCCAGGGATCGTGGATGCGCCGTCCATAGGGCGAATGCAGCATCACCCGCCAATCGCCGGATTCGTCACGGCAGCGTTCCACCACCAGCCGGCGGTCGGTCGGCAGCACCCCGGTTGCCGCGCGCTGCTCATCCAGCAGGCCAATGATGTTGGCGATCGCATTGGGCTGCAGACCCGCACCCTGCAACCGCGTGAGCAACGCCGGCGCAAGCGTGTCGTTGCCCGCTTCGGCATCCAGCGCGGCCAGGAATGCGCCCACCGCCTCACCCAGTTCCGCCGGACGGCCCACGCCTTCGCCCCGCCAGAACGGCAGCCGTGCCGAGCGCCCGGGCGCGGGCGTGACCACGACCTGGTCATGGGTGATCCGCTCGATCCGCCAGGAAGTGGCGCCCAGCGTGATCACGTCATTGACCCGTGATTCGTGGACCATTTCCTCGTCCAGCTCGCCAACCCGGCGCGAGCCGGCACGTTCTTCGCCTTCGGGCAGCATCACGCTGTACATGCCACGGTCGGGAATGGTCCCGGCGCTGGTCACCGCCAGCTGCTTGGCCCCCGGCCGTGCGCTCAATTCACCGCTCTGCCGGTTCCACACCAGGCGGGGGCGGAATCCGGCGAAGTCGTCGGACGGGTAGCGCCCGGCCAGCATGTCCAGGGTGGCATCGAACGCACTGCGCGGCAGGCTGCGGTACGGCGCCGCGCGACGCACGCGCGCATACCAGGCGTCGACATCCAGCGGCTCCATCGAGGCCGCCGCCACGGTCTGCTGGGCCAGCACGTCCAGCGGGTTGCGCGGCGGATCCACCGCTTCGATGCGCCCTTCCAGCATCCGCTCGATCGCCACGGTGGCGTCGATCAGGTCACGTCGCGTGCGCGGGTAGACCAGCCCGGTGGAGGTACCGCCGACCTGGTGGCTGGCCCGGCCGATCCGCTGCAGCGCACTGGCCACCGACGGCGGCGCCGCGACCTGGATGACCAGGTCCACCAGCCCCATGTCGATGCCCAGCTCCAGGCTGGAGGTCGCCACCACGCAGCGCAGCGAACCGTCCTTGAGCGACTGCTCGATGTCGCGCCGCTGTTCCTTGGAGACCGAGCCGTGGTGGGAGCGCGCGATCAGCTCGGGGCTGGCCACCACGCGCGACACCGTGCTGCCGGTGAACGAGCCGTACTGCTCGGGTACGGGCGCGACAGGCGGTTGGCCGGCCGCGCGTGCGGTGCGTTCGGCATGCAGTTCGTTGAGCCGCGCGGTCAATTTCTCGGCTACCCCGCGCGAGTTGGCGAACACGATGGTGGAGCGCCGCGCCAGCACCTGGTCGAGGATGCTTGCTTCCACGTGCGGCCAGATCGAGCCCACCCGTCCGCTCGGCTCCCGTTCCTCGCCCGGCCCTGCGTGCGGTGGCAGGTCCGCCATGTCCTCCACCGGCACCACGATGCTGACGTCCAGCTTGCGCGGACTGGCCGGGTCGACCACGGTGACCGGCCGGTCGCCGCCCAGGAACCCCGCCACCTGCTCCACCGGGCGCACCGTGGCCGACAGGCCGATGCGCTGCGCGGGCACCTGCAGCAATGCGTCCAGCCGCTCCAGGCTGAGCGCCAGATGGGTGCCGCGTTTGCTGCCGGCCACCGCATGGATTTCATCCACGATCACGGTATCGACTTCGCGCAGGGTCTCGCGCGCCTTCGAGGTCAGCATCAGGAACAGCGATTCGGGCGTGGTGATCAGGATGTCCGGCGGCCGCCGCAGCAGTCGCGCACGTTCAGCCACGGGAGTGTCGCCGGTGCGGATGCCGACCGTCAGCGCGACCGCGGGATCGCCCCGCCGTTCCCGCTCGGCGTCCACGCCCTGCAACGGCACCTGCAGGTTGCGCTGTACGTCGGCGCCAAGCGCTTTGATCGGCGACAGGTAGAGCACACGGGTGCGGCGCGGCGGCGGCTTCGATGCGCCGGCGCGCGCGGCCTCCTGCTGCCGTGCGCGGTATAGCTGGTCGATGGCGTGCAGGAACGCGGCCAAGGTCTTGCCAGATCCGGTCGGCGCGATCACCAGCGTGTGCTCGCCCGCACCGATGGCGCGCCACGCCGCCGTCTGTACCGGGGTGGGCGTGGGAAACGCCGAGGCGAACCAGGCGCGGGTGGCGGGTTCGAACAACGTCAGGGCGGCAGCGGGCGAAGGCGTCATGGCTGCCCACCTTACCTGCCGCTGCGTAGAAATACCGATCACGGCCGCGCAGATTTTCCGATGCGGCCGACCGTTTTTCATGCAAGGCTCACGCTGGGTTGTTCCCTCGGCCAACAGCGGAGCGTCCAGCATGAATCCGCAGGCGATCAGAAGCACCCTGGCGGTGGTGTTGATCGCCCTGTGCGCGCTGCCTGCCCCGGATGCGCCTGCGTATGCGCAGTTTGCTCCGCTCCTCATGCCGAACGCCAACCAGGCACCGCGACCGGAGCCGGCCGACCGCTGGCGGCTGGAGTTCCACGACGCAGCCGATTCAGACGGCATCATCAGCTTCCGCCTGTGGGTGCAGGAAGAGTCGCCGATGCACGTCGATGTTCCCATCCGCAAGGGCGAGTCAGACCGCGAGATCGCGCGTGCCGCCCGCGATGCACTGGCGAACCGGCTTGGCGAACGCTATGCGGCCGTCGTCGTGGACGGTGAGGATGTCCTCATCACGGCGCAGCGCGGCTCACCGCGCTTTACCGTCGAACTGCTGCGCGATACCGCACGGGATGTCGATGTCGACGTGGACCGCGACTGACTGACGCCTGGGCTATCCTTGGCGGGCACCCGTCCCAAGGTTTTTCGCCATGCGCACGCTCTATCCGCCGACCACCCCGTTCCGGGAGCACCACATCCCGGTCGATGACCTGCATACGCTGTATGTGGAGGAGTGCGGAACCCCAGGCGGCATCCCGGTGGTGTTCCTGCATGGCGGCCCCGGTGCAGGCGTATCGCCGACGCACCGGCGCTTCTTCGATCCGGCGCGTTACCGGATCGTGCTGATCGACCAGCGCGGCAGCGGCCGCTCCACGCCGTTCGGCGAACTGCGCGACAACACCACCGCGCATCTGGTGGCCGATATCGAAACCGTGCGTGCCCGGCTGGGCATCGAACGCTGGCTGGTGTTCGGTGGCTCGTGGGGTTCCACGCTGGCGCTGGCGTATGCGCAGGCGCACCCCGACCGGGCCACCGGCGTGATCGTACGCGGCGTCTACCTGGGCCGTGCAGAAGAAAACCGCTGGTTCAATGAAGCCGATGGCGGTGCGCGCTGGGTGTTTCCCGAGCGCTGGGCGCGCTATGCCGCCCATCTGCCGGAGGAAGCGCACGGCAACATGATTGAAGCCTATTGGCAACGCATGGACAGCGACGACAGCGCCACCCGCATCGCGGCCGCGCAGGCCTGGCTGGGCTGGGAAGACTTCGCCGCCACGCTGGTGCACGAGGTCGATGCCGTGTCCGACGCCGACCCGCTGGAGACCCTGGCCAAGGCGCGGATCGAGGCGCACTACTTCCGCCACAACGCCTTTCTGGAACACGGCCAGCTGCTGCGCGACATCGATCGCATCCGCCACCTGCCCGGGGTGATCGTGCAGGGGCGCTACGACATCATCTGCCCGCCGCGCAGTGCCTGGGACCTGTCCCAGGCATGGCCGGAAGCCAGGCTGGAGATGGTGCTCTCCGGCCACAGCGCGACCGAGCCGGCCACGGTGGACGCGCTGGTGCGCGCCACCGATGCCTTCGCCGATCAGGCCGCAGCGTACGCCGGGTAATCGGTATAGCCCTTCGCGCCACCGCCGTAGAACGTGGTGCGGTCCGGGGTGTTGAGCGGCCAGCCGTTCTGCAGGCGTGCCACCAGGTCCGGGTTGGCAATGAACGGCGTGCCGAAGGCCGCGAGGTCGATCAGGCCGGCGTCGATCAACTGCTCGGCGCGTGCACGGTCCAGCCCGCCGGCGAGGATCAACGCGGTGTTGGGCAGGTTGCCCTTGATGGTGCGCAGCAGGCCCTGGAAGCCACCTTCGGCGCCGGGGTCGACCACCACATCGCCCACCTTGAACCCGGACTGGTCCATCAGGTGGACGAAGGCCAGCCCACGCTCGCCGATGGCCTTGCTCAGCACGCCGTAGGTTTCGTCGATGGCGTCGTGCAACGGCATGTCGAACAACTGCCCATAGGGCGACAGGCGGATGCCGGTGCGCGCCGCACCGATGCGCGCCACCACCGCGTCGATCACCTCCAGGGTGAAGCGCAGGCGGTTTTCCATGGTGTCTGCCGCGTACTGATCGGTGCGGTCGTTGACCAGCGGGTTCATGAACTGCTCGAACAGGTAGCCGTTCGCGCCGTGGATTTCCACGCCGTCGAAACCGGCGTCGATCGCATTGGCCGCCGCCTGCGCGAACTCACCCACGATGCGTGCGATCTCGTCGGTGGCCAGCTGGCGCGGCGCCGGTGGTGCTACCAGGGTCGGCGTGCCGGTCTCGTCGTAGCCGAACGCCTGCGCGCCCACCGGCTGCTTGGAGCTGGCGCTCACCGGCAGGCGGCCGTCGGCCTGGATGGTCGGGTGCGAAACCCGGCCCACGTGCCAGAGCTGGGCCACGATGCGGCCGCCCACGGCATGCACCGAGTTGGTCACCAGGCGCCAGCCCTCGATCTGCTCCGGGCGGAAGATGCCCGGGTTGAACAGGTAACCCTGCCCTTCCTGCGAGATGGGGGTGCCTTCGCTGACGATCAGGCCGGCGGTGGCGCGCTGGGCGTAATAGAGCGCAATGCGCTCGTCGGCGATGTCGTTGGGCGCGCGGGCGCGGGTCAGCGGCGCCATCACCACGCGGTTGCGGAGCGGCGTGCCGGCGAGATCGAACGGGGTGAACAAGGACGTCATTGCGGTGTTCCTGGGGAGGGGCCCGCCAGTGCGGGCAGGTGTGCATGCTAGGCAGATGCCGATACAGCTACAATCCAGCCAACGGGCAAATCACAATTGCTCAAATGGCATTTATGGAGCAAACCCATGCAGCTCAAGGCCCTGCGCTACTTCCTGATGGTGGCCAGTACCAGCAGCTTCCTGGCCACCGCCCGGCATTTCCGGGTACCGGCCTCCTCGGTGTCGCGCTTCATCGCCGCGCTGGAAAAAGACCTGGGCCGCCAGCTGTTCTACCGCAGCACCCGCGCGGTGCGGCTCACCGAGGACGGCGAGCGCTTCCACCAGCAGGTGCGGGAGGCGATCGAGCTGCTGGATGCGGCCGTGGACGACCTGGGGCGCGATGACGGAGGGTTGAGTGGCCGGCTGCGGATCAACGCGCCGGAAGCCTTCGGGCGGCTGCACGTGGCCCGGCTGCTCAACGCGCTGCAGGCCGCGCACCCGGCACTGGATGTGGAACTGCAGCTCACCGATGCGTACATCGACCCGGTGCAGGAAGGCGTGGATATCACGGTGCGGATCGGGCCGCAGGTGGACTCGGGATTGATCGGCAGGACCGTCGCTGCCCAGCAGCAGATCGTGGCCGCCAGTCCGGCCTACCTGGCCGCGCACGGCACGCCGCAGGTACCCGCCGACCTGCTGGACCACCGTTGCCTGCTCTACAAGGGCCAGTTCGGCACCCAGCGCTGGTACTTCCGCGAGGAAGCGTCGCAGGCATTCGAAGGCATCAACGTCAGCGGGCCGTTGTGCAGCAACAACGCCGAAGTGCTGCTCGCCGCCGCGCTCGAAGGGCACGGCGTGGTGCTGTTTCCCAGCTGGCTGTACCGCCGCGAAAGCTTTGCGAAGCAGCAACTGGTGCCGCTGCTCGGGGCGTGGGAAGGCTCGGTTGCGACCGAGACCTCCTACATCCAGTTGCTGTCACCGGAGAACAAGCTGCGCTCGCGCAAGGTGCGCGAGGTGACCGCTTTCCTGCTGGAAGGCTTCGGCACCCCACCCGCCTGGGATCTGTAGAGACACTGCGGGAATTACTGTGGAACCGGGTCCGGGTGGATGCCACGCTGGGCGCATGGATGCGATCCATGCCTACCGCCGCCTCCCGCTTCTGACCGCTGTCCTGGCGGTGTGCCTGCTGCTCGGCGGCTGCGCCACCCTGCCCCGCACCCCGGTGCCCGCCGACCAGATCGCCTGGGCGGTGGTACCCGGCATGCCGGACGTGCGTGCCTGGGCCGGCCGGCCGAACCGCGACATGGAGCTCGACTTCGAGCAGTCCATCCGCGATGAGCGCGCGGATCAGTTTCCAGTGGCCGCCGACGGGCGCATCCACTACCCACATCTGGCCCTGTCCGGCGGGGGCGCCAATGGTGCCTTCGGCGCGGGCTTCCTCAACGGTTGGACCGCCACCGGCACCCGCCCCACCTTCAAGATCGTCACCGGCGTATCCACCGGTGCGTTGATGGCGCCCTACGCGTTTCTCGGCCCGGACCACGACCAGGCGCTGCGACGCTTCTACACCACCACCTCCGACGCCGACGTGTTCGCCGCCGGAAACCCGCTGATGGCGCTGCTTCGCCGCGATGCACTGGCGAACACCGCGCCGCTGGAGGCTCTGATCGCACGCGCCATCGACGCGCCGCTGCTGGCCAGGATCGCCGCCGAACACCGCGCCGGGCGTCGTCTCTACATGGGCACGGCAGACCTGGATTCGCGCCAGTTCGTGGTCTGGAACATGGGCCTGATCGCCACGCGCGGATCGCCGGAGGCGCTGGCGCTGTTCCGACGGGTGATGCTGGCGTCGGCCTCGATCCCGATCGCCTTTCCGCCGGTACTGATCGAGGTGGACGTGCTGGGCAAGCGCTACGACGAAATGCATGTGGACGGCTTCGTTGCCGCCAACATCTTCCTGCACGCGGGCATCATCGATCCGCAGCGCCTCTACAACCGGCTGTCGCGCGCACCCGCCACCTACGATACTTTCATGATCCACAACGGCCAGCTGGCCGCGGCGTCGGACCCGGCGGAGCGTTCGCTGCGCGGCATTGCCTTCCGTTCCATCGACGTCGCCGGCCGCGCCGGGATGATCGGCGACCTGTTCCGCGAGTACGCCTACGCCCGGCGCGACGGTGCGCGTTTTGCCTGGGTCACCATCGATTCGCGGCTTGCGCTGGCCGACGCCGCCAGCTTCGATCCAGCGCGCATGACCGTGCTCTACCAGGTCGGCTACGACCGGGCCCGCGAAGGCCCGGTGTGGCTGTCGCGCCCGCCCGGGATGTTCCCCGCCGACGAGCCCTGAACGCGGGAGGCAACGCGGTCAGTGCGTACTGCTGCCCCGGCTGGCCAGCAACGCGATGGCGCGGTCCGGCAGGTGCCAGTGCCCGTGCTCGTCGGCCTGCACCGGCGCGTCGTCGACGGAGGTGATCAACAGCCGCCAGGGCGTGTTGTCCAGCGGCGGCGGCACGAAGGCCTGCGGCTCCGCAGCGGCATTGACCAGCAGCAACAGCTGGATGCCCTCCACACCGTTGCCGTTGCCGTCGCCATCGGCGGGCATCGCCGGCAGCTGCAGCATCAAGGCCCGCTGCTCCGGTGCGTGCCAGTCGCCTTCCTGCATCGGCTGGCCGTCCGGCCGGATCCAGTGCGCGGCGTCAGTGCCGTGGCCGTCGCGGGCGTCGAGGAAGCGGCTGCGACGCAGCTGCGGGTAGCGTCGGCGCAATGCCAGCAGGCGGCGTACGAACAGCGACTGCTGCTGGCCTTCTTCGCTCGCCGCGCGCTCCCAGTCGATCCAGTTGATCGGGTTGTCCTGGCAGTACGCGTTGTTGTTGCCATTCTGGGTGCGGCCGAACTCGTCCCCGGCCAGCAGCATCGGCGTGCCCTGCGCGAGCAGCAGGCTGGCCAGCAGGTTGCGCATCTGCCGGCGACGCAGCGCCAGGATGCCGGGGTCGTCGGTCGCCCCCTCCGCGCCGTGGTTCCAGGAAATGTTGTGGTCGGTCCCGTCGCGGCCTTCCTCGCCGTTTTCCAGGTTGTGCTTGTCGTTATAGCTCACCAGGTCGTGCAGGGTGAACCCATCGTGCGCGGTCACGAAATTGACCGACGCCGACGGCCGGCGCCCGTTGTGGTCGAACAGGTCCGCCGAGCCCATCAGGCGCGTGGCGAACTCGGATAGCTGGCCTTCGTCGCCCTTCCAGAACGCGCGCAGGTTGTCGCGGAAACGGTCGTTCCACTCGGCCCAACCCGGTGCGAAATTGCCGAGCTGGTACCCGCCGGGCCCGATGTCCCAGGGTTCGGCGATCAGCTTGACCTGGCTCAGCACCGGGTCCTGCCGCACCGCATCGAGGAAGCTGCCGGACGGATCGAAGCCGGCGCGTTCGCGCCCGAGGATGGTGGCCAGGTCGAAGCGGAAGCCGTCCACGTGCATGTCCTGCACCCAGTAGCGCAGCGAGTCCATCACCATGCGCAGTGCGCCGGCGTTGGTCAGGTCGAACGTGTTGCCGGTGCCGGTGTCGTTGATGTAATAACGGCGATCGTCGGCGAGGCGGTAGTAGCTGGCGTTGTCGATGCCCTTGAACGACAGCGTCGGACCCAGTTCGTTGCCCTCGGCGGTGTGGTTGTAGACCACGTCCAGGATCAACTCCAGTCCGGCGTCATGCAGGCTGGCCACCATCTGCTTGAACTCGGCGATCGTGCTGGTGGAGAGGAAGGACGGATCTGGCGCGAAGAAGCCCAGCGTGTTGTAGCCCCAGTAGTTCTTCAGTCCGCGCTCGACCAGGTACTGATCGTCCACGTGCGCATGCACCGGCAGCAGCTCCAGCGCGGTCACGCCCAGCTGGCGCAGGTGGTCGGACAGCGCGTCGGAACGCAGCGCCGAGAAGGTGCCGCGCATGGCCTCGGGCACGGCCGGGTGCTGCATCGACAACCCGCGCAGATGCGCCTCATAGATGACCGTCCGGTCCCACGGCGTGGCCGGGCTGCGGTCGGCGCCCCAGGTGAACGCCGGATCGACCACCACGCAGCGCGGCACGTAGGCCGCGCTGTCGCGCCGGTCGAAGCTGAGGTCCTTGTCCTTATGGCCCAGGGTGTAGCCGAACAGGTGCGGCGCCCATTTGATCTGCCCGACCAGCTGCTTGGCGTAGGGGTCCATCACCAGCTTGTTCGGGTTGAAGCGGTGGCCGCCCTCCGGCGCGTACGGGCCATGCACGCGGTAGCCATAGCGCTGGCCGGGCCGCGCGTCCGGCAGGTAACCGTGCCAGATCTCATCGGTGTATTCGGGCAGGCGGATGCGCTCCACCTCGCGTCCGCGTTCATTGAACAGGCACAGCTCCACCTGCGTGGCGTGCCGGCTGTACAGCGAGAAGTTGACGCCCAGCCCATCCCAGGTGGCGCCCAGCGGGTACGGTCGCCCTGCCCTGACACGCGTCTGTCCTGCGTTGCCGGCACTCATCGCGGCACCTCCTGGTCGTGCAGGAGCGCTTCGATCTCGGCGGCGACCAGCCGCTCGGCCATCTGCCAATGACGTGCCGACTGTCCTTCCGGGCGGCCTTCCGCCTCCCAGATCTGCCGGGCCAGTTCCCGGGTGCGTTCGGCTTTCTGTTGCTCGTCCATCGTCGTATCTCAGCAGGTTGAATGAATCGCGACCGGGCTGCCGTCGAACAGCTGCCGCAGGCGCAGGGGAGTCCCATCACTGACCAGCGCCGCGCCGGTCAGGAGGTTGCGGTAATGCCCGGGCGGGACCGTCAGGGTTGCCCCGCCCCAATGCGACGCGGACAGCGCGGCGCCCTGCCGGGCAGGCTGCGCCGCGGTGTGGCGCGCCACCGCCACCAGCAGCCGCTGGCCGGCGTGTTCGCGCTGGAAGGCCAGCATCGCCACCTCGCGGTCCGCATGCAGGGGTTGGTAGGTGCCTTCGGCAAACAGCGCCGGCTGTTCGCGTCGCAGCGCCAGCACGTGCCGCAGCAGGCGCGCCTTGACCGCGCCGTCCTGCCACTGCGCCAGCAGCTGCGGCCAGCGGCGTGCATCGTCGAGCCAGGCGCGGCGGCGCGCGTAGTCCACCTCGCGGCGATTGTCCGGATCCACCAGCGACAGGTCCCAGCCCTCGGTGCCCTGGTACAGGTCAGGCACGCCCGGCAGGGTCAGCCGCAGCGCCAGCTGGGCCAGCCCGTTGCGGGCGCCGGCGGCACCGACATGCTCGGCCGCCTGCTGGAGGGTGCCGCGCAGCGAGACCGTGGCCGGGTGCAGCAGCAGCTGTTCGATGAAGGCCTGCGTGCGCGCCTCGAAGGCGGTATCCGGGTCTGTCCAGGAGGAAAACAGATCGGCCTCACGCAACGCCTTCAGCTGCCACTGCACGACCCTTTCCGCGAAACTGCGCGGATCGTGCAGGCCCTGCATCGGCCACGCGCCCAGCAGGGTCTGCCACAGCATGTGGCGCACCGCCGGCGGCGGCAGGGCCATCCCGACGCGTGCAGCGCGACGATCCAATGTCCGCACCAGCCTGCCCCACCACTGCGGCTGCTCGGACAGCACCGCCAACCGCGCACGGCTGTCTTCACCGCGCTTGTGGTCATGGGTGGCCGTGGCCAGCATGGCCTGCGGGTGGCGATGGGCGCGCATCAGCGTACGCGTATGCAGGGCACGCGTGGACAGGGCGAAATGGTCGGGACGGCTGCCCACCTCGTTGCGCGAGAGCAGCACGCCGTAGCGGTAGAACGCGCGGTCCTCCACCGCCTTGGCGTTGAGCGGCGCGCTGAGCTGCTGGAAGCGCCGCCGCAGCGTGGCGCGTGCGCGCGCATCGCCAGCGTCGTCGCGGAAGCAGGCGGCGATCCAGCCCGCCGCCAGCACTGTATCCGCCGGTTCCTCGCGCTCCACGCTGTCCAGCACCGCGTCCCAGCGACGCTGGTCGGGTTCGTCGAAACAGGTTGGCGTGGCATACGTCCGATAAACCGGGAACCGCACCAGCAGCGCGGTCAACGCACGCGACAGCAGCGCACGCCCGAACCGGGCGCTGGCCGGCAACGCGGCGCGCTCCATGCGCAGCAGGTGCCGCAGCAGTGTGTCGAACTCGCTGCGCAGGCCACGCGCCAGCATTTCATCGCGCGCCCGCCGTTCTTCATCGCTGAACGACGTGGTGCGCCCCGTGGCCTGCTGCCACTGCCGGGCCAGCGGTGCCTCGCCCGACGCGTCGTGCAGCCAGGCTGATACTTGGTCCATGAAATCGTAGCCGGTGGTCCCGTCGCAGGCCCACGACGCCGGCAGTTCCTCGTCCGGCGCCAGGATCTTTTCCACCCAAAGCAGGGGCGCAACGCCGTGCGTGGCGCAGGCGCTGTCCATCGCGGTGCGCAGTCGCTGCAGGTAGGCCTGCGGGTCGGCGATGCCGTCCACGTGGTCCACGCGCAGGCCGTCCACCAGCCCCTCGGCCAGGAACGCCAGCGGGAGGCGGTGCACGGTGTCGAACACCGCGTCGTGGTGCACCTGCAGGGCGACCAGGCTGGAAATGGTGAAGAAGCGCCGGTAGTTCAAGCGGTCGTCGCCCAGCCGCCACCAGATCGGGCGGTAGGCCTGGGCCTCGATCACGCCGCGCAGATCGGCAGGGGCGGCATCGGGCACCGTGCCGGGCGCCAGCGGCAACCGCGCCTCGTGGTGACGCAGCACCGCAACGCCAGCCTCCTGCTCCACGCGCAGCACGCCATCCTCGATGGCCGCGTCCAGCGGTCGATCCAGGATCGGCAGCTGCAGCGCGCCGCCTGCCAGCGGCGCCTTCCAGTTGATATCGAACCAGTGGGCATACGCGCTGCCGCGGCCGTGTTGAAGCACGTCCCACCACCAGCGGTTGTCCGCGTGCGCGGCCATGTGGTTGGGCACGATGTCCAGCACCAGCCCCATGCCACTCGCCCGCGCCCGGTTGGCAAGCGCGCGCAGGGCACGTTCGCCTCCCAGCTCGGGGTTCACTTCGGTCGGGTCCACCACGTCGTAGCCATGGGTCGACCCGGGCACGGCGCGCCAGATCGGCGACAGGTACAGGTGACTGATCCCCAGCGCGGCGTAGTAATCCACCTGGCGCGCGGCATCGTCCAGGGTGAATCCTGCATGCAGCTGCAGACGCGCGGTGGCGCGCACCCGGCTCATGGGCCCACCTGCGCGCGGGCGGTAGCGAAACGTTGCATGGCGTCCTCCAAGGTGTGCTCGACCCCTTCGGTGGGCAGGCGCTGGCGCCAGTTCGGGTGGACCCCTACCGTCCCCGGCAGGTTGACCTGCCCGGCCATGCCCAGCGCGTCTTCCACCGGCAGCAGCGCCAGCGCCGATGGACTGGCGCCGACGTATTCCAGTGCTGCGCGGCGGCCGGATATCTCATCCAGGGCACGCCCTTTCATGGCTTCATCGAGGCGCGCGATATCGGCGCTGCGCTCGGCGGCCTGTTGCCGCAGTTCCTCCTCGTCCAGCTCGCCGAGCCGGTGCCGCCAGCCAAGATCCAGCCCCCGTCGCCAGCCGACCAGGGTCGGCAGGTCGTGGGTGCCGGTCATCGCCACGGCATCCGCGCGCCATGCCCCGGGCGACAGGAAGCCGCCGTTTTCATCGCGTGCGAACGGCAGCACATCCATGCCGAGCACGCCGCGTGCGGCCAGTGTCTGGCGGATGCCCGGAGGCACCACGCCGAGATCCTCGCCGATCACGATGCAGCGGCTGCGCCACGACTCGATCGCGGCGATGTTGAGCAGGTCCTGCAGCGGATACCGCAGGTAGGCGCCCTGTCCTGCCCCGGCGCCATCGGGCACCACCCACAACCGCTGCCAGCCCAGGATGTGGTCGATCCGGATTCCGCCACGGTCGCGCATTACCGCACGCAGCAGCGCGATGAACGGTGCGAAGCCCTGTTCGGCCAGTCCGTGCGGCGAATAGCTGGTTACGCCCCAGACCTGGCCCGCGGCGCAGAATCTATCAGGCGGCGCACCGAGCACCAGCCCGCGCAGCAGTGCGCTGCCGGCGGCGTCGGCTTCAGCGCCGGCGGGATCGAAGCCCACTGCGAGGTCGGCGATCAGGCCCAGCCCCATGCCGCTCGCGCGCGCCTGCGCCTGTGCACGCTGCCAGCCGCGGCTCACCATCCATTGTCCGAACAGGTACAGCGACGACGACAGTCCCAGGCGCGGATGCATGAACGCCACATGCCGCGCCAGCGCCGGGCCACCGTCGCTGACGAAACGCTGCAGGTCGCTGGTCGCTTCCGCGTCATCGGAGATCGCGCCGCGCACCGCACCCAGCCATGCCCATTTGGCCATCGCCGCCGCCGGCCAATCGATCAGGGGTGCGGCGCGCAGTGCGGCGAGCTGCTCGCGCAGCGCGGCGTCGCGCTCCAGCACCTGCAGCGCCGCATCACCGAACTGCTCCACCGGTGCGGCGTACACCGCCTCCAGGAAGCGCCGGTCGCCCGGGAAATAGGGACTGTAGTCTGCGTCCATGCCGCCGCCGGCGTGCACCGGCCCCAGTGCCAGCGCATCCGCGCCGGCCGCGCCCGCCTGCCGCGCCCACGCCGCGCAGGCAGCGGTATCGCCGGTGCCGCCATCGTGTGGGCCACGGGCCGCATACGGTTGCAGGACCAGGCCCCACGGATGCGCACGGCTCACCGCATCGTGGACCCCGAAACACCGCAGCGGCGCCACCGCAACACGCTGCGTGTGTGCACCACAGGCCAGGGTCCAGTAGCCCGGACGTGCCGGCGCCATCGCCTGCCCCGCCGCGTTGGTGTGGCCGTCCTCCCGGCTGCCGTCCTCGTGCTCCCACACGCAGGGCGCATCTGCGGCGCCGGCATCCACCGGCGTCCCGACCACGGCAGTGCGCAGCAGCGGGACCTGGCGGCGCGACCCCAACGCGGACAGCGCCTCGCGACGCTGCGCGGGCGTGGCGTTGGGAATCTCCAAGGCGTCGAGGATCGCGCCAAGTACCGCGTCATCCACGCGTTGCGGACGCCCGGCGATATCCACCCAGTCCACGGCGAGGCCGACCGCCTCCGCCAATGCGCCCAATCCCGGTTGCGTGCTCATGCTGCAGCCACCACCACGGCATACAGGCTGTCGGGCGCCAGTCCGTCCTCACGGACCGGTGGGCCGAGCCTGAATACTTCGCGTCCGGCCGGCAACGTCACCGGCACGGTGGCATCGCTGGCATTGAACGCGATCCACCACTGCGCTCCGGGCAGCTGCCAGCCAGCGCGCAGCACGCCCGGCGCCAGCACATCAGCACCCAGCGACTGCGCGCTGGCGGCTGGGCCGAGCCAGGCCGCACGCACCGCGAGCAGGTCCCGGAACCAGGCCAGCCAGGCCGCGGCGTCGGGATCGTCTTCCGTCGGCCACGGGGCACGGGACAGGGCCAGCGTGGTCGGCGCATTCGGATCCGGAATCAGCGCACGTCGGTGCTCATCCTTGAAGCTGCTGAAGTGCGCGAATTCGGCGCGGCGGCCCTCGCGCACCTGCTCGTCCAGCGGCGTGCGGTGGTCGGTGAAATACAGGAACGGTGAGCGCGCTCCCCAAGGCTCGCCCATGAAGAACATCGGAATCATCGGCGTCAAGGCGGTCAATGCCATCGCCAACGCGGTCCGGCGCGGACCCACCAACTGCAGCAGGCGCTCGCCCTGCGCACGGTTGCCGGTCTGGTCGTGGTTCTGGCAGAACACCACGAACTGCTGCGGCGGAATGCCCGCGCTGGGTTCGCCCCGCGCACGCCCACGGCGGGTGGTCTCGCCCTGCCAGGCAAAGCCCTCGGCCAGCACCCGGCGCAGGCGGCCGGAGGGATCGTCGGCGTAGTCGCCGTAGTAGCCTTCATGCTCCCCGGTCAGCAGCACATGCAGGGCGTTGTGGAAGTCGTCATTCCACTGCGCGGTGAACCCGCTGGCCAGCAACGCCGACTGGTTGTTCTCGTTCTCCAGCACCAGCAGCACCTCGCGGCCGGGCAGCGCCGCGCGCACCCGGTCACGCAGCAGGTTCAGGAACGCCAGCGGGTGGATGGCGTGCACCGCGTCGAGGCGGACGCCATCTAACCGGTAGTCGCGCATCCACATCACCGCGTTGTCGATGAAGTAGCACTGCACCTCGGGACGGCGGAAATCGACCGCGTTGCCCCACGGGGTGCACAGGTCGCTGCGGAAGAACGCCGGCGCCAGGGCCGGCAGCGGATTGCCGTCCGGCCCGAAATGGTTGTACACCACGTCAAGCAGCACCATCATCCCCAGGCCATGGGCGGCATCGACCAGTGCCTTGAGCTCGTCAGGCGTGCCGTAGGCGGGCGCAGGCGCATACTGCAGCACACCGTCATAGCCCCAGTTGCGCTCACCCGGAAAGGTGGCTACCGGCATCAGCTCGATCGCGGTGAATCCGAGGTCGGCCAGTTTCGGCAGCTGTTCGCGCACGGCGTTGAACGACCCGCCGGCGGCGCCTACGTGCACCTCGTAGATCACCGCCTCGTGCCACGGCCGGCCGGACCGGTCCGGATGCTGCCAGTCGAAGTCGTCGGCCACCAGCGCGCTGGGTCCGAACAGGCCGTCAGGCTGCTGACGCGAGGCCGGGTCGGGCACCGCGTCGCCGCCATCGATGCGGTAGCGGTAGCGCATGCCGGGCGCACCCGGCGCCGTCAGCGCGAACCAGCCGTCGTCGCTGCCCTGCATGGGCAGCACCTGGTCTTCCAGCAGCAGATCCACCGACGTGGCCGCCGGTGCCCACAGTGCGAAACGCCAACCGCCGTCCGTATCCTGCCAGGCTCCCCACCGCACCTGCGCTGCACTCATTCCCTGGCCTGCAGGTAAAGCACCGACAGCGGCGGCAGGGTCAACGGCAGCGACTGCGCGTGGCCGTGCATCGACTGCGCAATGGTCGCCACGCGACCTTCATTGCCCAGGTTGCTGCCGCCATAGAACGCGCTGTCGGTGTTAAGGATCTCCACCCAGTCACCTGCGGACGGCACCCCCAGCAGGTAGCCATGCCGCGCCACCGGGGTGAAGTTGCAGACCACCAGCGTCGCCCGGCCTTCGCCGCGCGGCGGATGGCGCACGAACGCAAGCACGCTGTTCTGGTGGTCATCGCTGACGCTCCACTCGAATCCGGCATCGTCATCGTTGGCCAGGCGCAGGCTCGGTTCCTGCTGCAGCAAGCGGTTGAGGTCGCCGACCAGCCGGGCGATGCCGGCATGTTCGTGCTGCGCCGCGCTGCCCCAGTCCAGGGCAGCGTCGTGGTTCCATTCCGCCGGCTGGGCGAACTCGCCGCCCATGAACAGCAGTTTGCTGCCCGGGTGTGCCCACATGAACCCATAACAGGCCCGCAGGTTGGCGAACTGCTGAGCACGCTCACCCGGCATCTTCGCCAGCAGCGAGCCTTTGCCGTGCACCACTTCGTCGTGCGACAGCGGCAGGATGAAGCGCTCGCTGAAAGCGTAGATGGCGCTGAACGTCATTTCGCCGTGGTGGTGGCCACGGTGGATCGGATCGCGGCGCAGGTACGCGAGGGTGTCGTGCATCCAGCCCATGTTCCATTTGTGGGTGAATCCCAGGCCGTTCGCGGTGGCCGGTGCGGTGACGCCCGGCCACGCGGTGGATTCCTCGGCCATGACCAGCACCTCCGGGAAGCGCGTCCGGATCGCCTCATTGAACTGGCGAAGGAAGGCGACCGCCTCCAGGTTTTCGCGACCGCCGTTGACGTTCGGCAGCCATTCGCCTTCGGCGCGGCTGTAGTCGCGGTACAGCATCGAGGCCACCGCATCCACGCGCAGCCCGTCGATGTGGAAGCGTTCGATCCACTCCAACGCGCCGCCGATCAGGAACGCGGCCACTTCGGTGCGCCCGTAGTTGTAGATCAGCGTGTTCCAGTCCGGATGCAATCCGAGCCGCGGGTCTTCGTGCTCGTACAGCGCGGTGCCGTCGAAGCGCTGCATGCCGTGTGCATCGCTCGGGAAGTGCGCTCCCACCCAGTCGACGATCACGCCCAGCCCGGCCACGTGGCAGCGGTCAACGAACGCCGCGAAGTCTTCCGGGCCGCCGTGGCGCGCGGTCGGCGCGAACAGGCCCAGCGGCTGGTAGCCCCAGGACCCGCCGAAGGGATGCTCGCTGACCGGCAGCAGTTCGATGTGGGTGAAACCGAGGGCCTTCACGTACGGAATCAGCGCATCGCCCAATGCGGACCAGCCGAGCGGCTGGCCGTCCGCATCGCGGCGCCAGGAACCCGCGTGCACTTCATAGACTGAAATGGCCTGGCCCCCGGCCACGCCGCGTGCGGCCATCCACGCGCCATCCTGCCAGGCGTGCGTGGCCGGACCGGCAACGCGCGAGGCGGTGTCGGGCGGCAGTTCGCAGGCACGCGCCATCGGGTCGGCCTTGAACGCCACCGAGCTTCCGTCACCGGCAGTGACCGCGAACTTGTAGCGGGCACCGACCGCAACGCGCGGCACGAACCCTTCCCAGACCCCCGCCTCGGGATGCAGGCGCAGCGGGTGCCGCTCCGCGTCCCAGCCGTTGAAGTCGCCTACCACGGCCACCCGGCTGGCATTGGGGGCCCACACGGCGAAGCGCACACCGCCGTTTCCGGTGGCCACTGCGCCCAGCAGCCGACGGGCGGCGTCCGGGTCCCCGCTGCGCAGTGCGTCGAGCTGCGCCGGGGTGAGCGCGGTGTCGTCCGTAGTGCCGGGTGATTCGGTCGGATCGGATGCGAAGCTGGCGTCGCGCGCAACGAAGGCGTGCTCGCTCATGCCTGCAGCTCCGGCACGCGCGCATCCAGCACACGCTCATACAGCCTCAGGTACTCCGTCCCGGCCAGGTCCCAGCTGCTCGGCCGCAGCATGGCGGCGCGGCGCATGGCCGACAGCAGCCCGGGGATGCGGTAGGTGCGGAACGCACGCTGCACGCAGCGGCGCAGCGAGTCGGCGTCGGCCGAGTTGAACAGCAGGCCGGTCACGCCGTCCTCCACCGTGTCGATCAAGCCGCCGGTGGCGTGCGCGATCGGCAGGCAGCCGAACCGCTGCGCATACATCTGGCTCAGCCCGCACGGCTCGAAGCGGGAGGGCATGAGCAGGAAATCGGCCCCGGCGAACATCTTGCGGGCGAGGCCTTCGTCGAACCCGGGGTACACGCCCACGCTGGAGGGGAACCGCCGCGACAGCGCGGCCACTTCCGCTTCGATGCGCGGTTCACCGCCGCCGATGATGGCCAACTGGCCCCCGGCGGCGGCGATCTGGTGCGCCACCGCGCAGCTCAGGTCCAGGCCCTTCTGGTGGACCAGGCGCGAGACCACCGCGAACAGCGGCCCGTCGCTGTGCGGCAGCCCCAGCGCACGCTGCACGCGCCGCTTGTTGGCGACCCGGCCTTCCCAGCGGTGCAGGTCGAAGTGTTCGCTAAGGTGCAGGTCGGTGCGCGGGTCCCAGCTGCTGTCGATGCCGTTGACGATGCCGCTCAAGCGACCGCTCGCCGCGTGACCGGACAGCAGCGCGTCCAGCCCACAGCCCTGTTCGGGGCCGGTGATCTGGCGCGCGTAGCTCACGCTGACCGTGTTCACATGGTCGGCATGCACGATGCCCGCCTGCAGGAACGACAGCCGGCCATGGAAGGTGATGCTTTCGGCCTGCTCGGGCGAAACGCCCAGCACGGCGGCGTCTTCAAGCGGGAACAACCCCTGGTAGGCCAGGTTGTGGACGGTCAGCAGCGCGGGCACGTCCGAGCCGTACCAGCGCAGATAGGCGGCGGCCAGTGCGCACGGCCAATCATTCAGGTGCAGCAGTTCCGGCTGCCATTCCATGCCGGCATTGCCACAGGCGATCACCGCCGCGGCGCGCGACAGCGCGGCAAAGCGCACTGCGTTGTCACTCCAGTCCTGCCCGCTGCCATCCACGTATGGACTGCCACCTCGCTGGAACAGCCCGGGGCACACCAGCACCAGCACCGGCACGCCACCCGCAAACGTCTCCCCGATGTCGCAGGCGGGAATTCCGGCCCGTGCCGGCACGCGGCCCACCAACCGCAGGTCCGGCGCCCCGGCGATGACTTCGTCGTAGCCCGGAATCAGCACCCGCACGTCCGACCGGGTACGCAGCGCACGCGGCAGGGCCGCGGCAACGTCGCCCAGCCCGCCGGCCTTGACGTAGTCCGCCATCTCGGAGGTGACGAACAGGACGCGCCGAGCAGGATCGACACGACCGAGCGGCGGCGGGGTGGTCTCGACGGCGCGCAGCCGGGGCGTGCGACGAACGCGTGCGCCGCCTTCCTCGCCAGCGGGAACGGGAAAAGCCACGGGAACAGCGATCTGACGCAGATGCGACATGGGGGGAAATCTCGAAGGTGGTACTGCGGTGGGGGTGCCCTCGGCATTGCGCCAAGGGCGGGGGTTTCTGCGGCGCCGGAAACGTCGCGCGCGAACCTTGGTTGGAATCTACCTGTGTGCGGAATAAACACCGCGTGAACTTGATGCGACAACATCGTGACCCCGCCACGCTTCGCAGGCGCAAGGTGCCTGCAATGCAGCGCTTGTCGCAGGCTGTCGATGCTTGTACGGCATGAGCAGATGCGTTCGCATCATGACCTTCGCGCCTGCGGGCGCCCGCCTGAATCCTTCATTCTCGGCCGCGTACTGTCACGCATCCGTTGCACTCATTGCGGAGCGAGCGCCTCGATCCAGGTCGGCGCGTGGTCACTTGCTTTCTCCAGACCACGAACCCAGCGGTCCACACCGGCGTCCTTCAGTCCGTCGGCCAGCACCGGGTTCAGCAGCAGATGATCGATGCGAAGCCCGCGGTCGCGTTCGTAGTGCTGGCGGAAATAATCCCAGAACGTGTAGATCGTCTGCTCGCCGTAGACGTGGCGGAGACTGTCGGTCCAGCCCTGCGCCAGCAGATCGGCGTATGCCTCTCGCGCCTCCGGCTGCAACAGGGCATCCCGCCGCCACGACTTGGGGTCGTAGATGTCGGCGTCAGTTGGCACAACGTTGAAATCGCCGATCAGCGCGACTGGATGCGGCAGGCCGACCAGTCCCAGCGCGTGCTTGTGCAGCCGCTGCATCCACTTCAGCTTGTAATCGAACTTCGGCCCGGGCTGTGGATTGCCGTTGGGCAGGTACAGCCCTCCCACCAGTACGCCGTGCGCCGCCGCCTCCAGGTAGCGGCTCTGGTCGTCGGTGCGATCGCCAGGTAGCCCGCGCCGGCTTTCGATCGGGTCCTGCCCACGCGCCAGCAGCGCCACGCCGTTCCAGGCACGTTGCCCCTGCCACAGGCAGCCGTAGCCTGCGTCACGGATCTCGGTTTCAGGAAACGCATCCTGGCTGGCCTTGAGCTCCTGCAGCGCCACGATGTCGGGTTTCTCTTTCTCCAGCCACGCCAACAGGTGCGGAAGCCGCGTCTTGATTCCGTTGACGTTGAAGGTGGCAATCCGGAGGCGCCTGCGACGGGCCATGGCGTGCTCCAGCAGGAGGGAGTCCCAGTATTCCCGGCATTGCGCTGCGTGCGCGTCAAGAGTCCGCTCACGGGGCCATCGCACCCAGGCTTCTGGCTGCTTCACTCCGCGCAACCTGGGCGGGCGCATGCTTGGGTTTCCCTTCCCTGGTGCCGCTTCCGATGCCCATCCTTTCCTCTCGTCCGCTGCTGCTGGCCGCCGTGCTGGCGTCTACCGCCTGTACGCCTTCGCCCGACGCGGAGGGACCGCCACAACCTACCGGCGGTGATCCGGGTGCGGCGAAGGTGGCAGTCACCCACGAGGCGCGTGCAACATCGTCACCGCCCGCCCAAGCCTTCAGTGAAACGCCGCCCGGCATCGCGCTGGCTGCAGTTCCTGGCATGGAGCTGCGCAGGGATTTCACCCGCAGCTACTTGACGCTGGATGGCTGGAAGCTGTTCGATGCCTCGGGCAGCACCGGTTCGCCACTGGCTGCCTTGGTGCTGGACGGGTCCAACGAGGTGACGGCGGCCGAGCTTCGCGTCGGACGCAGCGACGACGCCGGTGCCGTCGCCGACTGCCTGACGCCTCCCGCAGAAGCTACGGGGCCAGCCGACACGGTCGACATTGGCGGCGTGAGCTTCACCCACTTCCCGGTGGGCGACGCAGCGATGAGTCACTACGTATCGGCCGACAGCTACCGCGCCTTGCAGCATGGGCGTTGCTATGCGATTGATCTGGTCGTTGCTGGTACCCGGCCGGAGGTGTACGACCCGCCGCGTACACCGCCGTTCAGCACTGAGGAAGCGCGCGACAAGCTTGCGGCTGCCTTGAAGGCCGTGCGTTGGGTGGAGTGAACGTCTGCGCCTGCGGCGTTGGGCCGCAGGCGCAAAGCAGCCACGCAGGGCGTGGCTCTACGGCGCCGGGGCCGAAGGCGCCGATGGGGTTGCAGGCGGCGTCGCCGGAGTTGCCGAAGGGGGTGCGGCTGGCGTGGCGGGAGCTGCGGTTGGCGTGATCCGCCAGATGGTGTTGGCCAGGTCATCGGCCACGATCACCGCACCGCGCGGATCGACGCTGACGCCCACCGGGCGGCCGCGGGTCTTGCCGTCTTCACCGCGGAAGCCAGTGGCGAAATCGATGGCGTCGCCGGCGGGCTTGCCATCACGGAACGGCACGAACACCACCTTGTAGCCGACCGGTGGATTGCGGTTCCAACTACCGTGCTGGCCGACGAAGACACCGTCGGTGAAGTTGCCGCCCACCGCCGGGTTGGCGAACGCCACGCCCAGCGCGGCCACGTGCGAGCCCAGCGCGAAGTCCGGGGTCAGCGCGGACGCCACCTTCTCCGGGTTCTGCGGCATCACCCGGCGGTCCACGTGCTTGCCCCAGTAGCTGTAGGGCCAGCCATAGAAGCCGCCGTCGCGCACAGAAGTAAGGTAATCCGGCACCAGGTTCGGTCCGATTTCGTCACGTTCGTTGACCACCGCCCACAACGTGCCGGTGCCGGGCTGTACGGCCAGTGCCGTAGGATTGCGGATGCCGCTGGCGTAGGTGCGGTGCGCACCGGTCTGCGCATCGATCTCCCACACCTGGGCGCGATCGATCTCCGCCGCCATGCCGCGTTCGGTGATGTTGCTGTTGGAGCCGATGCCCACGTACAGGTGGCTGCCATCGGCGCTGGCGGCCAGCGACTTGGTCCAATGGTGGTTGATGGCCGACGGCAGGTCGGTCACCTTGGTCGGCGCACCGCTGGCCTTGGTCTGGCCTTCGGCGTAGTCGAAGCGCACCAGCGCATCCTGGTTGGCCACGTACAGGGCATTGCCCACCAGTGCCAGCCCATAGGGCGCATTGAGCTTGTCGGCAAACACCGTCTTCAGCTCATACACGCCGTCACCATCGGCATCCCGCAGCAGGGTCAGGCGGTTGCCGCTCTTCACCTGCGTATTGCCCTTGGCCTTGATCTTGCCGGCAATCACATCCTTCGGCTTGAGGTTGGGCGCGCTGCCGCCCCGACCTTCGGCCACCAGGATATCGCCGTTGGGCAGCACCAGGGTCTGGCGCGGAATGGCCAGGTCGGTGGCGATTGCCGCGACCTTGAAACCGGCCGGCACGGTGGGCACGGTATCGCCCCACGCGGTCGGCTGGGCGATGGTCATGTCCGGCATCACGCCGCGATGGGGCTTGGGCAGTTCCGGGTTTGCACCCAGCTGCTGCAGCTCCGGGGCCTTGCCACTGCAGGCGGCCAGGGCCACGGCGAGTAAGGAAAGTGGGACTACCTTCGGGGCGCGGTTCACAGGACACCTCCCACGCGCACGCGCACACTGGAGAAACCAAGCCAGGTGGCAATCAACGCCAGCACCGTGACGATCACCGACCACAGCAGCGCAGCCGGCATGATCGCCCAGGCATCGCGTGCGTGGTGCAGCGAGTTGATGAAGCCCACGATCCAGGTGACCGCCAGCACGATGACGTAGAAGCCGTTACGGCTGCCGCGCACCAGGCCCACCAGGCCGCACACCAGCGCCAGCGTGGTCATGACCATCGCCCCGACCAGCAGCCAGGAGGCGAAGTTGCTCCACTGGATTTCGTAGGTGTTCCAGTACGCGTAATCGGCCAGCAGCGCGCCGAGGAACAGCGGCAGCACGCCGCCGAGCACGGCGGCATGGAACGGATGGATGACCCAGTGGCGGGTCACGACGGCGGTTGTGGACACGGCTGTCTCCTGAGGGGAATGCAACCGGTATCCTGCCACCGCCTGCGTGACGGGCGGTTGATGTGCTCAGCGCCAGTCGGCGGGCAGCTTCCGCGTGCGGGTGCGGTACTTCATCGTTCCGTTGCGCAGCGTGCCCTCCGTCGTCTGCAGGTGTTCGCCATCGGGCGACAGCGATTCCTCCCAGCTGGCCACCTGCTGCAGCTGCCCGTCCACATAACGGTAGGTTTCGGTGGCGTGCGAGCAGCAGCCGCCGCGCGAGGCGGAGATGAGGGTGCGCGTGGCGGGGTCGATGGCCAGCTGTGGCAGGCTCGACAGCGTTGGGTCGAACACGAAGGCCTGGGCCGCCGGGTCGAACAGGTACAGGTTCCGCGTGGCGTTCGGGCCTGCCCCGCCGGCGTAGCCGGGTACGCTCAGGTCCGGCCAGCCGTCGAAGTTGGCGTCCACCAGCTGCACCACGTCAGGGCCGGCGCTCAGTGGCTCGGCATCGATGTCGCGCAGCACCTGCCGGCGCTGGCCGGTCGTCGCGTCCAGGATGTCGATGGCCTGCAGCACCGCTTGATCGTCGTCGGCAGGCGCAACGACCAGCACGAAACGCAGGTGGTCGGTGGTTGCCTGCTGGGGAATACGCATATCGCCGGCGGCAAGATCATCCCGACGGATCCAGCCGGGCGTCGCCGCGCCGTCTGCCGCCACTTCTTCGATGCCGATCCACTCGGCGCCCCTGCTGAGCACACCGGCATAGCGCCCCGCGGCAAGCGTGCCGGATGCCATGCCGTCCCCGGCGCTTCGGTAGACCGGGGTGTCCACGGTCGCCGCGAACACGTCGATGTAGGGTCGTGGCGCCTGCAGGGCGAACCCGTCGCGATAGTGGGTGACCTGGTAGTGGTGCACAGACCTGCCGTAAGCGTCGGGCGCACACACGCCGCCCACCGCGCAGGCGCCGATCTCATCCGGGGTGGGCTTGCGCCTGGCGGGAACCTGCTCGGTACGGATCAGCGTTTTCTGGTCGGCCCAGCGCAGCGTGAAGCCGCGTTCGGTCCAGGCCAGCGCCGCTTCGCTGTCGGCGCTGCCAATGTTGGTGCGGCAGAACGGCTGCGCCTCGGAACGTTCGTTCCAATCGGGAAAGGCATAGGCCGGGCACAGCCGGTTGGCGCTGTTGATGTCGTAGCGGTACGCCGCATCGGTGACGAACACCAGCTTGTTCAACGCCTCGCCCGGATCACGCGACACGAAGGCGTAGCGCACCTTCGCCGCGTCGGGAATCGCGGTGGCAAGCAGGTCCTGCTGGATTTCGCCTGCGGCCGGCGGTGCCGCCGTTTCTACCTGGGGCGCCTCGGACGAAAGCCGGTAAATGCCGGGCTCCAGCAGCGGTCCCGCTTCGGCATGGGTCGTCAGGATGGCAAGCAACAACGCGGCGTAGCGGATTCTCATGCCGCCATCATGCGTGATGTCCCTAACGCGACGATAGTGGTCCCTATCGCGCGAGACGGCAGCGTGCGTCCGGCTTACCCTCGTGCTCCGCTTGTCCCCCACCAGGTCCAGGCTGGAGCACGCGCCGGATCCCTGGCGGCGTGGCCGGCCGGGACCGCAGCTGTAGTTCCAATGGTCCCATGAGCACAGAAACCCCGCCGTCCGCTTCGCCCGCCGTCCCTGCTTCGCCGGTACTGCCCGCCGCCTCCGATCCCGCCCACCAGGGCTTTGCGATCCGCATCGTCGGTGCCGCCGCGTTCGCGCACCTGCTCAACGACATGATCCAGGCCGTGCTGCCAGCCGTGTACCCGATGTTCAAGAGCCAGTTCGCGCTGACCTTCGGCCAGATCGGCGCCATCGCGCTGGTCTACCAGTTCACCGCCTCGCTGCTGCAGCCGTGGGTGGGCATGTACACGGACAAGCGCCCGCTGCCCTACCTGCTGCCCTCCGGCATGATCGCCACGTTCGTCGGCATCGGCATGATGGCCATGGCCAGCAGTTACGAAATGCTGCTGCTGGCCGCCGCCGTGGTGGGCGTGGGCTCGGCCACGTTCCACCCGGAAGCTTCGCGGGTGGCGCGCATGGCCTCGGGCGGGCGTTTCGGCACCGCGCAGTCCACCTTCCAGGTGGGCGGCAATACCGGCTCGGCCATCGGCCCGCTGCTGGCCGCTGCCGTGGTGATTCCGCACGGCCAGCGCGCCATTGGCTGGTTCCTGCTGATCGCCGCCGTGGCCATCTTCGTGCTGTTCCGGCTGACCGGTTGGACCGTGCGCCACGGCCAGGCAAAGATGAACAGCCTGGCGCGCTCGCATGGCATCGGTCTCAGCCGCGGCAAGGTGGTGCAGGCCATCGCGGTGATCGCGGTGCTGATGTTCGCCAAGTTCGTGTACATCGCCTCCATCACCAACTACTTCACCTTCTACCTGATCGAACGTTTTCACCTGAGCGTGCAGCAGAGCCAGATGTACCTGTTCGTGTTCCTGGCGTCGATCGCGCTGGGCACCTTCATCGGCGGCCCGGTGGGTGACCGGATCGGGCGCAAAGCGGTGATCTGGATTTCGTTCCTGGGCGTGGCGCCGTTCGCGCTTGCCCTGCCCTACGCCAACCTGATGGGCACTGCGGTGCTGGCCGTTGCCGTGGGGTTGGTGATGTCATCTGCGTTTGCCGCGCTGGTGGTGTACGCGCAGGAAGCGGTGCCGGGGCGTGTCGGGATGGTGTCCGGGCTCATGTTCGGGCTGATGTTCGGTATCGGTGGGATCGGCGCGGCCGGTTTGGGTAAGCTGGCTGACATTCACGGGATCGTGTGGGTCTATCACCTCACCTCGTTCCTGCCTTTGTTGGGGTTGGTTACTGCGTTTCTGCCGAAGACAAACGGGCGCTGACATAGTTGCCGACTAACAGTCGGCACTACCGTTTCGCGTCAGACTTTTCGCGTTATTGGAAGCTGACAGCTGCAGCTCGCTAGTTAGCGATCGACGGGAGATATCGCGCCGGCCAACAAGTGCCGTGAAGATCAATTGGATATCCAGCGTGCGCCGAAATACGCTGCTCAACGTCCGCACTCCATTGCGGATGCCGGAAAGTAATTCAACTTTCCTGCCAGGAGCAAAGCGAGACTCGGCACATGGATTGTCCAATGCAAGCAAGTGTTACCCGTAGAGTTCCGTCGCGCTCGCCCTGGGCGCGAGCACCTCTCCCTGAGATTGAGGCCTGCCTCAGCTCAGCCTGCCTTGGCGGCGAAGTTGCGTGACCAACTTCACGCTCTATCGTCCGAAGAAGCCGAGCCGATTCGCGGCCATGGTTCGCGCACTGGATGGAAGTAAGCCGTACATCTACTCACATCCAGCCTCTCTTCAGGGGCTTGACGTCCCGTCCCGAGCTGCCGGCCGTATATCGTGCGACCTGCTCTTTCTGATTGCCCGAAGAATTGAGGCGTTGAGCAGCGGCAAACAGAGGATGGTGACTCACGGGGCGATCGCCACCGATGTCGGCACCCATTCGCTGCGAATGGTATCGACCTACCGCACTAAAGCCAGACTCGTATCAGCTATTGACCTTGATGAAATCCTGAGCTTTTCACGGAACTCTGGCACCCGCATGCCGAGCATTCGCGACAGCCTTACATGGGTCGACGGCGCCACATTCCAGGATGCCTGGCTTGTGCCACCCCCAGTAGCGCACATCGCTTCCCTACTTGCAGATCTACGCGAATTCCTGGGACGAGAACTTGGCTGCGCCTGTCCGACGCAGATTGCCCAGATGTTCCTCTTCCAGTTCACCCATATCCACCCTCTATCCGACGGCAATGGGCGCTTCGCGCGACTGTGGATGTCCGCACTGAGCCTTGCCAGCCAGGATTCCGGAGGATTAGCGCTGTCGCTGATGTTGCTTGAAGACCGCCGCCAGTTTGGCCGCGCATGGTCAGGAGACACAGGTGCGATAAGCAAACTGCAGGTGGATGCGGCCCGCACCTCAACAGCACTAGTCCGCCTTGGCCAACTAACAGAACAAGTCCTGCGACTTTATCCCGACAGCAAGCCATGGCGGACGCTTGTGGTCTCGACATGCTGCTTTGGCAGGTTCTCGGAAGAAACGATCCGGGCAATTGATCGCACCGGGGCATCACTTGCAGGAAAGATCCTCACCACTGCGACCAACACATTGAACCTGCATAGGGAAAGGAACGAAGAATGCCCCATCAATAGACTCATCGCGTGCATCGACGAGCTAAATACACCAACAGGAATTGAATGAGCCCCATGGAAGCAGAGCAGCACAAAAACCAAAACAGAAAACCGGCCTCAAAGACAAGGCTTTGCAGGTCAATCCGTTCTCTCATCTTTCTCACCGTGCTCTGCAATGGAGCGTTGGTGTCGCAGAACTCATTTGCCGACACGACCGACACCCGGAATGAAGACACAATCCAGGTAACCCATCCGTACCCCGATACACCCGAACCTGATCCGTGGCCGGTAAATGACGCCTCGCCTGATGGAAATTCCGGTGGTGGCGGAGGGGGACACGGAAGTGCGCCCTCTGCCAGCGCGTGCCCCATGCTGCTTGCCCAGAAACCGGCGCACTGCCCCAACCCGATCCCACTGCCTGGGGGGCCCGAGTATGGGCGCGAATTGTTCCCTAACGGCAGCGGATTGGCCAAGTTGCACTACTACAGGGAACAGCCCAACACTTCCCGCCGTGCCAGGGGGCAGGTGACGGCTGCCTTGAACGGACATACGAACATGATTGTCGCCGGCGGCTACTCGGCAAATCAGATCAACGAGCTGTTCTTCCAAATGCTATCCACTGCATGCCGGTTTCAAACGCAGGACTCGGATACCTATCGACTTGGCATTGGCCTCACGAATCCCGAGCGGCATTGTCTGGACGCAATGGGAAGATTGCAGGCCGAGGCTGAACCAACCATGTCGTTCACTCAATTCTTTGCGCAGTGGCTTAATCGAGAGGGAATCAGCCTTTCTGACTATTTTCCACAGACACTCGTCAACGCACTGAGCCCGGCAAACTCCCTAAAGATCAAGTACGATCACGTGACCAAGGAAACCATCTGCTCTCGCTGGTGGACGCAGATGCAGGAAAACCAATGCACACTATGACACGCAAGGTCACTCCGCGTAGCCGTAAGCTCGCACTTCCGTCATCGCTTCTGGCTCTTCTGATTGCGAGCACGGCCTGTCACCGGCAGGAGGGTGCAGTTGCCGCAGGTACGGATAACAGTAGCGCGACCGCTGAAATCTCAGAATCGAAAGCCAGCCCGTCCTCGACCGGCGTAGCGGCTGGTGACACATCCAATCGCCCAGGGCCTTCAACTCTGGCTTATCTGTGCGAAGCTGGCCCAGCGTGTGAATCGGACGTGCTGGGAGCCAGTACGGCGGATGAGGCGAAGTGGCTCATGCAGAACGGCTATCCTTCGCCCGACCAGCTGGAGCGATTCGATGCCATGTCGGACGACCAGTTAAAGAAAGAGGCAGATAGTGGCTCTTTGGCAGCAATGGTCAACTATGGCGAACGCCTGGTATCGAATGGCGATTCGAAGGCTGGTTTGGTCTACATTTTCGATGCTACCCAGCGGGGAAGCATATACGGCTATTACGCAATGTCTGGCGTGTACCAGCACACCCCAGGGTTGACCAGCATCGTGGAATCGGGCGCTTATCTAAGGGTTGCCTATATCCTGGGCGACAGCAAGGCAAGCGAAGAGTTGCAACGGCGCTTCCCTGGTCTGCAGCAGGTTGAACAAGCAGCGATAGACAGGCGAGCTTCATCTCTTTACCAGACGTTTGCGCACACCAAGCAACCGACTCCGCGCCCCTGACGTTCCCCGTCTGATCTGAGGCTGCCAACCCAACGGTCGGCAGCCTCGATGCGGTGCTTTCAGATTGACATTTTCACCTTTCAGCCAGCCCAGTGCAGTTGCAGTTGCAGTTGGGCGTTGCGCCGGCATGGGTCTTTTATTGGAAGAACTGGCTGGGCAGCTGGCCGAAGCGCTTCTTGAACATGGCGGTGAACGCGCTGGGGCTGGCGTAGCCTTGCGACAGCGCTACGTCGATGACCTTCTCGCCATGGGCGAGGCGTTCGAGGGCGCGGACGAGCCGGATCTGCTGGCGCCATTGACCGAACGTCATGTGCAGTTCGCGCGCGCACAGGCGCTGGATCGTCTTGGCGTCCACGCCGAGGCGAACGGCCCAGTCCTGCAGCGTGGAAGCGTCGTCGGGCGCGGCGTCCCAGTGCTGCGCGATCTGCTGCAGGCGCGGGTCGACCGGTTCCGGAACATGCAGTGGCAGCACCGGCAGCGCCTGCAGTTCGTCCAGGATCAGCTGCATGAGATGGCCGTCGCGTGAGTCCGGAACGTAGGGCTGCTCCACGATGGCGGCCGCGCCGATCAGTTCGGCCAGCAAGGGTGTGATCGACACGGTCGCTGCGCTGGGCGGCGCATCGGCGATGGCCTGCGGCAGGATGTACAGGCTGCGCATGCGCACCGCGCCGATGCAGCTCACCTTGTGGCCGATCCCGGCCGGCATCCAGATCGCGCGCGTGCTGGGCACCACCCAGCGGCCGGCGCCGGCCTGCACCACCAGCACGCCGGAGGCGGCGTAGACCAGCTGGTGGCGGTCCGGATGGTGGTGCAGCGGAATCACCGTGCCGGCGGCGTAGTCGCGCGCCCGGCACAGCACGGCGGACTCGGGGCCCAGCGGCAGACGCTGGCCTGCAGCGTCGACCGGCGGGATGTCTTTTTTCCGATGAGGCATGGGCAGATACCGCGAAACAACCACCCCGCAACTCTAGCCCCGCCCGCGCCGCCACTCAACCACACGCTCACGGCACGCGCCCTACCCTGCACCCATGCGTCGTTTCGCCCAAGCCATTGCCGAGCCGGAATCGGTCCCCGACGGACTGCCGCGCGGGCTCGCCACTGCCGTGGCCGCAGCGCCGGACCGCTACAACATCGGCAAGGGGTCCACGGCATCGGTGCTGGCCCGCAATGCGGATGGCGAGCTGATCGTGACCGACATGGTCTGGGGCCTGGTGCCGCGCTGGTCGAAGACGCCGGATACGCCGTACACCACCGTCACCGCCCGCCTGGACCGGGCGCCGGGCAGCCGTATCTTCTCCAACGCCTGGGCCGAACGCCCGTGCGTGATTCCGATGACCGGGTACTACAAGCTGGACCGCCAGCGCCGGCCGCCGTGGCCGCAGTTCGTGCAGCGGCGCGATGGCCTGGCCCTGTTGGCCGCCGGCATCTGGGAGCACTGGGAGGACGGCGACGGCCACGCGATGGATTCCTTCAGCGTGCTCACCGCCCCCAACCGCGCCATTCCGGAACCGCTGACCCCGGATGGGCCGGTGTTCCTGCCAGCCGAGCTGGCACTGGCATGGCTTTCCGGTGCCGCCAACACCCCTGCCTCGCTGCGGGTACGCTCGCCGGCACTGGAGGCGTATCCGGTCGGACGCGCCTTCCGCGACCTCAAGCGCGACGACTACACGCTACTGGAACCGGTCGACCCGGACGTGGAAACGACATCGCCGCCCCCGGTGGACGGGGACGGCGATGGCTGGGACGAGGACAGCTGAGCGGCGTCAGCGCGACATCGAGTACGGCTGTTCCGCGCCCTGCCCCGGCCATGCCTTGTTCGGCGTTGCCTGCAGGGTGAAGTGCAGTTCGCCGCCGGCCAGGATTTCCGCATGGCGCAGGAACGTGCGGTTCAACGGCTTGCCGTTGAGCGTCACCGAACCCACGTACTCGTGGCCCTTGCCCATGCCGTCGGTGGTGATGCGGAAGGTCTTGCCGTTGGGCAGGTTCAGCACCGCCTTGGGCAGGAACGGGCGGCCGATGATGTACTCGGCGCTGCCCGGTGCCACCGGGTAGAAGCCCAGCGCGGTGAACACATACCAGGCCGACATCTGGCCCAGGTCGTCATTGCCGGCCAGGCCATCGGGGCGGTCGGCGTACTGGGTGTCCATGATCTGCTTCAAGCGCGCCTGCGCGCGCCACGGCTGGCCCGCATATGAGTACAGGTAGGCCACGTGATGGCTGGGTTCGTTGCCGTGCGCGTACCAGCCGATCAGGCCGGTGATGTCTTCCATGTGCTCGAAGACGGACGGATCGACCTTGGCATCGAACACCGCATCCAGCCGCGCCAGCAGCTTGTCAGCGCCGCCGTGCACCTCGGCCAGGCCGGCCACGTCCTGCGGCACGTACCAGGAATACTGCCAGGCGTTGCCTTCGGTGTAGTCGGTGCCGTAACCGCTGGCGCTGGGATCGAACGGGGTGCGGAAGCTGCCGTCACGCTTGCGTGCGCGCATGAAGCCGGTTTCGGCGTCGAAGGCGTGGCGCCAGTTGCCGGCGCGCTTGTCGAACTCGGCCGCCACCTCCGTCTTGCCCATGGCCGTGGCCATGCGTGCGATGGTCCAGTCGTCGAAGGCGTACTCCAGCGTCTTGCTGGCCGCTTCGCCCTCTTCGTCGATCGGCACCCAGCCCAGCTCGCGGTACTGCGCGATGCCATCGTACGGGCCGTAGTTGGCGGTGGCCACCATCGCCTGCAGCGCCTTGTCGGCGTCGAAGCCGCGGATGCCCTTGACGTAGGCATCGGCGATCACCGGCACGGCGTGGTAGCCGATCATGCACCAGGTTTCCTGGCCGTGGAACGCCCACACCGGCAGCATGCCGTAGGCACTGCTGTGCTGGTGCGCGAGCAGCGAATTGACCATGTCGCTGGTGCGCTGCTCCGGCTGCACCAGGGTCAGCAGCGGGTGCAGGGCGCGGTAGGTATCCCACAGCGAGAAGGTCGAGTAGTTGGTATAGCCCTCGGCGCGGTGCACGGCGTTGTCCGAGCCACGGTACTGGCCGTCCACGTCCATGAACAGGGTCGGGCCGAGCAGGCTGTGGTACAGCGCGGTGTAGGCGCTGCGTTTGTCATGCGCCGGGGCCTCGATGTCCAGCACCGACAGCGCCTGCTGCCATTGCGTGCGGGCGTCGGCGCGGATGCGGTCGAAGTTCTGGTCTTTCGCTTCGGCGTCGAGGTTGGCGATGGCGCCCGCTTCGCTCACCGAGGAGATCGCCACGCTGACCACCAGCGGGGCATCGAGCTTGCCGAAGTCGAACGTACCGACCAGCTGGCGGCCTTCGATCTGCGGGCGCTGCTCCGGGTGGTTCTGGCCCGGCGGCGGGAAGCCCTTGTAGGCGATGTCGGTTTCAGTGTTGTGCAGCGCGTGCCCGGTGAGCGGGCGCGAGAACCGCATGGCGAAATACAGCTGCCGTCCCGGTGCCCAGCCGCGGGTTTCGCGGAAGCCGGTCACGGTGCCGTCCTCGCGCAGGCGCAGGCGCGACCACAGGATCTTGCCGGGGTAGTCGTACAGGCTGGTGCGCAGGTCGAGCAGCAGCTTGGCCTCCTCGCCCTTCGGGTAGGTGTAGCGATGCACGCCGGTGCGGGCACTGGCGGTGAGCTCGGCGCGGACCTTGTAGTCCTGCAGCGTCACGGCGTAGTAGCCGGGCTCGGCTTTTTCATCCTTGTGGTCGAAGCGCGAGGCGTAGCCGCTGCGCGGCTTTTCCGGATCGCCCCGCTCCAGGCCGGGGTCGCCGGTGAACGGCATCACCAGCACATCGCCCAGGTCGGAATGGCCGCTGCCGGAGAAGTGGGTGTGCGAGAAGCCGACGATGCTGCTGTCGTCATGGCGGTAGCCGGCGGCCCAGTCGTAGGCTTTTTCGCGCGGCTGGATGCGGGTGTCCGGGCTGAGCTGGACCATGCCGAAGGGCACCGTCGCGCCGGGATAGGTATGCCCTTCGCCCCCGGTACCAATGAATGGATCCACGGCGGCGTAGGCGCGTTCGCCTGCGCTCTGCGGCGCCGCTGCTGCGGTGCCTGCCACCAGCATGGCGCCCATGGCCAGTGCCACCAACCCCGACTTCCCCGCTCTGCTCATATGGATTTAGATCGATTCAAGGTGAACCGATCCTAGCATTGGTTGTCCCCGCGCCGCATGTTGCGGCGCGGGGGTGTCGCTTGGGGTGGGTTGGCTGGGCCAGGGTTCGGGCGGCGTCGGTGGTTTTAGATTGCGCCAGACACGCGTGGCGTGTCGCTACGGGTCGCTTCCGGGAGGGTGGGTTGCGTGGCGTCTACGGTGACCGGCTCGTCGCTGCGCAGCAGGGCGTGGGCTTCGGCTTCGCTGGCTACCGCCGGCGGCGAACCGCGCAGCGGCAGGTTGGCGGTTTCGTTGACGAACAGCATGGTGACCAGGCCGATCACCGCCGCGCCCATCAGGTAGTACGCCGGCACCAGCGGGTCGCCGGTACGCTCCACCAGCCAGGCGGTGATCAGCGGCGTGGTGCCACCGAACAGCGACACCGAGACGTTGAACGCGATCGACAGCGCGCTGTAGCGCACCGGGGTGTAGAACAGCGCCGGCAGCGTGGAAGGCATGGAACTGGTGAAACACACCAGCGCCAACCCGAGCAGCATCAGGCCGAGGAAGATCAGCCCGTCGTGGCCGCTGCCCACCAGCAGCAGGCACGGAATGGCCAGCGCGAACAGCGCGATACACGCGCCGATGATCATCGGCCGACGGCCCAGGCGGTCACTGAACAACCCGCCCACCACGTTGAGCGGCATCATCACCAGCATCACGATGATGATCAGCAGCAGGCCCTTGCTCTCTGCATAGCCCATGGTCACGCTCAGGTAGCTGGGCATGTAGGTGAGCAGCATGTAATCGGTGACGTTGAATACCAGCACCAGGCCCACGCACTTGAGCAGCTGCGGCCAATGCACGCGCAGCAGCGCGCCAAGCCCCGGGCGTTCGAGGTCGCGTTTGTCGGCCTCTTCGGCATAGGCGCGGAACGCCGGGGTCTCTTCCAGCTTCATGCGCATGTACAGGCCGAGCAGGCCCAGCGGGCCGGCGATCAGGAACGGCAGGCGCCAGCCCCAGTCCAGCATCTGCGTGCTGCTCAAGGCCATGTGCAGCACGGTCACCGTGGCCGCACCGGCGATGTAACCACCCAGCGTGCCGAACTCGAGCCAGCTGCCCATCAGGCCGCGGTTGCGGTCGGTGGAATATTCGGCGATGAACGTGGCCGCGCCGCCGTATTCGCCGCCGGTGGAGAACCCCTGCACCAGGCGCGCAAGCAGCAGCAAGGCCGGGGCCCACATGCCGATGCTGTCGTAGGACGGAATCAGGCCGATGCTGAAGGTGCCCAGCGCCATCAGGATCATGGTGAACGCCAGCACTTTCTGACGGCCGTATCGGTCACCCAGCGGGCCGAACACCAGCCCGCCCAGCGGGCGGACCAGGAACGCCACGGTGAACGTGGCGAAGGTGGCGATCAGCTGCGCGGTCGGGCTGCTGGCGGGGAAGAACACCTGGCCGAGCGTGACCGCAAGATAGCCATACACACCGAAATCGAACCATTCCATCGCATTGCCGAGCGCGGCGGCACCCACGGCTTTCTTGAGCATGGGGCGATCGACCACGGTGACTTCGTCGACCTTCATCTGGCGGCGGCGCTTGAACCACCCGAAATGGGCATGTGCGGCATGCAGTTCCTGCATCTGCTTTCTCCTGGAAGCAGGGTCATCAACACACCCGAGGTCCCGCGCAAGGCACAGGTAAACACCGCCTCTGGAAGAACGCGGCACGAGGCGCGAAGAGGGGTAACAACAGGCGTTCCCGGACGGCCGCGTGGTACACCACGGCGCTGCAGGAAGGATGACCGAGAGACGGGCAATGGCCCGAGGCAATGATCAAGCGCACATGTTACCACAGTGTGTGCATGTGGCCTTTATCGATTCTTCACATGCTGTCCAAACGCCTTGTTTCAAGGCGTTTTGCAGTCATCGGTAAAGTTGGGGCAATCGTTGACGTCCATTGGTAGAGTCGGCTCCCGAACGACTGCCCTCAGCGCTTCCGCGTTCGGTAACGCATGGACTGTGCCGAGGCAGAAGCGTGATGTCGCCGACGGTCATGCCGTAATCGAATGTTGGCAATTCCACGGCGGTCGATTGGGATGCGACCCTACCGCTCTGCATCAGGCCCCGCTTTGCAGTTCCATCGCGCGCATCACGATGGGCTTGGCCCAATCGGGGGTCTGCAGCAGATCGATCACCGTGACCGGAAAATGCAATCCCTCGCGATCCAGCTGCAGCAGCGGCAGCGGTGCGGCCCTGCCCTTTGCATCGGCGGGAGCGCTGTTGTCGTACACATGCAGCTCGGCAAGATGGGGCAGCAGTTCGATCAGGTTTTCGCGCGCGGAATCGAAACGCGCGCGGATCTTGTCGTGCGGAATATCGTGTCCGCCCTGGCTGACCCGATCCGCCACGCGTTCGATGTGCAGCGCCACGCTGTGCAGGCCGCAGAACCAGATCGCCACGTCATGGGTCTGGCAGGCATCGCGCAGCAGGCGTGGAATGGTGTTGCCGCCGAGCGTGGTTTCAAACGCAAAGTCAGTGCCATCGGCCATCGCCTGGCGCAGCCGTCGGGCGCCCTCGCTCCATGCTGCGGCGTTGGCCTCGTCCAGCGGCCAGCCCTGCTCCACCAGCCGCCGGGTGAAGCTGTCCGGGTTGAACCAGGTCAGCCCGGCGTCGCGCAGCCACGTGCCCAGCAGGGAACTTTTACCGGCACCATTGACGCCGGCCAGAACCAGGATCCGCGCCACCGATCAGAGCGACGGGCCAAGGGCGGTCCTGCGCCCGCGACGGATCGGCTGGCCCATCACCTTGCCCAGCCCACCGTCGGTATTGAGGCTGGCCAGGGTGGTATCGAACTCCGCACGCAGGCGATCCAGCTCCCCCTGGCGCGCGTCATCCGGGTTGCCGGCCGCGCGGGCCAGCAGTTCCTGGTAGGCCTTGATGTCCACGATCACCGCTTCGGGGTGGTTGTGGTTGGTGATCACCAAGGCCTGCTTTTCGCGCACCGTGCGCATCAGGCTCGGCCAGCCCCGGGTCTTCACCGATGACGCAGTGGCCTTTTCAAGGCCGGGAACATCCAGGGGCAGGCTCATGACGGACATCCAGCGGAGGGATGTGGTCACTATACCCCTTTTGGGTAAATTGGGAATAAAGGGATATTCATCTACCCAAGGGCGCGTTCGAGGGCATCCAGGTCTGCCTGGGCGGTCGGGCGGACCACCCGCGCGACCTCCTGCCCGTCGCGCAGCAGGACCAGCGTGGGCCAGAGCTTGACCGCGAAGGCGCGCCCCAAGGGGCGCCCCTTGCCGTCTTCAACCTTGCGGTGGTCAAGGCCGTGTTTTTCAACAAAGTCCCTGACCACCGGCTGCGCCGCCGCGCAATGCCCGCACCAGTCCGTGCCGAATTCCAGCAGCTGCCAGCCTGTGCCAGCCTCCACCTCGGCGCGGGCAGGCTCCATCAGATCGGTGAACCTGCGTGCGTAGGCCATGGCTCAGGCCGCCAAGGCGCGCTGGATGTCGTCCAGCGTGGAATTGGTGTAGTCCTTGGCGATCTCCTTCAGCATCCGGCTCTGTACTTCCTTGTGCAGCTGCGGCCGGATGTGGCCCAGCGTGGTCGGGTCGGCGATCAGGATCAGGTGCTCATAGCGGTGCTTGAGCGCGTGATCGTTCAACTGCTGCGCCAGCTGTTTGGCGAAGGTGGCTTCATTGAGCTGGGAAATGCTCATGTCCTTGGGCACTGCGCCGGAGGGCCCCTGGCCGGAGACGCCTTCGGCGCTGATGTCCTTGACCTCCAGTTCCTCCTCCTGCTTCAGCTGCAGCGTGCGGCCGTCGCCCACATTGGTGAACACGCGGGCCGAGCCGCCATCAGCGACGATGACGAGGGTACCTTTGGGGATCTGCAGGGTGGACATGGTGAACTCCTTGGATGGAAAAACGGGCGATGTGTTGGCCCGCCCCCACCGTAGGCAAACGGATGTAAGCGCGGTGCATAGGCGCGTGTTCACCGTGTATGCAAGGGCATTCAGGGAGCCGGTCGGTCATTACAGTGTAAAATTCGCGGTTTTTGACCGGAACCATGGCGAAGAAGCAGCACCGCACGCCTGTCCCCGGCCCGCCCTTCATCCGGTTGCTGGCGGCGCTGGCCGACCGCAATGCCCCGCGTACCGGGCCCGACCTGTCCGACCGGCTCAGCCAGTGGATCGACTGGACCCGGGCCGTGGCCCTGTCGCGCGCGCTCGACGGGCGGCTGCCGGCCGTGGCCGACGCCGCACCGGGCTCCGTCGAGGCGCTTGACGAGGAATGCGCGCGGGTACGCGCCACCCTGGTTGAAAGCATCACCGCCCCGCCGGCGGCAGGCAAACCGGGCGCGACCGACGCCACCGCCTACCGCCAGCGCTGTCTCACCGCGCAGCGCGCCATGCTCACCGCCACCGGGCGCCTGCGCGGCCTGCTGCGGGACCGGCTCAGTGCCGGGCCCGGCGAGCTGCCCCGGTTGGCCGAGGTGGACGCCGCCATGGAGCAGGCGCTGAGCCCGCGCGAGCAGCAACTGCTGGCCAGCGTGCCGGCCCTGCTCGGCGCCCATTTCGAGCGCCTGCGCGACGACGCCGGCACCGCTGAGGTCGATCCCGACAGCGGCTGGCTGCACTTGTTCAGGAACGACATGCAGGCCGTGCTGCTGGCCGAGCTGGATGTCCGTTTTCACCCCATCGAAGGCCTGCTTGCAGCGCTTCGCCCCCACTAACCGGGCTGTCATGTTCAGAACTCCTCTCTACCTTGTTGTTTTCCTTGCCGGCCTGCTGGCGGTGTGCTGGATCGGTGCCGGTTACGTGGGCAGCAACCCGGTCGGCCTGGCCGTGGCGCTTGTGATTGCCGCCTGCTATGTGGCCGGTGCAGTTGAACTGCACCGCTACCGGGCGGCTACCGCAGGGCTCAGCGTCGCGGTGGCTGAGGCGGCGACGGCGCCGGCCAACCTGGCCGAGTGGCTGGAGAAGGTACCGGCAGGCCTGCGCAACGCGGTGCGCCTGCGCGTGGAAGGCGAGCGCGTGGCGCTGCCGGCGCCGGTGCTGACCCCGTATCTGGTCGGCCTGCTGGTGCTGCTGGGCATGCTCGGCACCCTGCTGGGCATGATGGCCACCCTGCGCGGCACCGGGCTGGCACTGGGCAGCGCCACCGACCTGCAGTCCATCCGCGGTTCGCTGGGCGCGCCGGTGGAAGGCCTGGCCGTGGCGTTCGGCACCTCGATTGCCGGCGTGGCCACCTCGGGCATGCTGGGCCTGCTGTCGGCGCTGTGCCGGCGCGAACGCCTGTTGGGCGTGCAGCAGCTGGATACCCGCATCGCCACCACCCTGCACCTGCACTCGCAGGCGTGGCAGCGCGCCGAAGCCTTCCGCCTGCTGCAGGCGCAGGCCGGCCTGATGCCGGCGCTGGTGGACCGCCTGGAAGCGATGAGTGCCGCGATCGAAGCGCAGAGCGGCGCGGCGGGCGAACGCCTGTCGGCCAACCAGGACGCCTTCCATGCCCGCGCCGAGGCCGCCCATGAGCGCCTCGCCGGTTCGGTGCAGGAGGCATTGCAGGCCAGCGTCGCGCAGAGTGCGCGCGCGGTCGGCGAGGCGCTGCAGCCGATCATGGCCGAGACCATGGCCGGCATCAGCCAGCAGACCACTGCCCTGCAGGCCACGGTAAGCGATGCCGTGCGCGCGCAGCTTGACGGCCTGGCCAGTGGCTTCGAAGCCAGCCGCGCCGCCACCAGCGAGACCTGGAACGCTGCGCTCAACAGTCAGAAGCAGGCGCACGACACCCTGTCGGCAGAACTGCGTTCTACCCTGGCCACGCTCAGCGAACAGCACGATCAACGCGCCGTGCAGCTGCTGGAAACCCTGGCCGCCCGTCTCGACGCCAGCGTGGATGCATGGACCGGGGCACAGACCGAACAGGCGCAGCGCCATGCCTCCCTTACCCGCGATCTGCGCAGCACGCTTGAGGATTTCAGCCAGCTGCAGGGCGAGCACGGCGCCCGCCTGCTCGATTCGGTTGGTACGCGTTTGACTGGCTGGGTCGACACCCTGGCCGAGCGCATGGACAGCAGCGCCAGCACCCACGCGCAGGCGTGGCGCGATGCGCTGCAGGGCCAGCAGTCGGTGAACGCCGAACTGGCCGAACGCAACCAGCAGGCACTGGTCGCGGCCACGGCCAGCTTCGATGGCCATGCGCGTTCGCTGGTGGATGGCCTGCAGGCCTCGCACAGCGGCCTGCAGGATCGTCTGGAAGCGCGCGACGCGCAGCGCCTGGCCACCTGGAGCGATGCGTTCACCCAGTTGTCGGAACAGCTCGGCCAGCAATGGGCCGACAACGGCGCGCAGGTTGCGGCCAGCCAGCAGGCGGTCTGCGAAACCCTGTCGCGTACCGCACACGAGATCGGCACGCAGGCGCAGGCGCACGCGGCCGAGACCATCAGCGAGATCTCGCGGCTGGTCACGCTCGCCTCGGAAGCCCCGAAGGCGGCCGCCGAAGTGGTCGCCGAACTGCGCCAGAAGCTGTCCGACAGCATGGTCCGCGACACCGCCATGCTCGACGAACGCACCCGCCTGCTGGCCACGCTGGAAACGCTGCTGGATGCAGTCAACCACGCGTCCACCGAACAGCGCACCGCCGTGGACGCGCTGGTCAGCACCTCGGCCGATCTGCTGGAGCGGGTGGGCACGCAGTTCACCGACCATATCGCTGCCGAGACCGGCAAGCTGGATGGCGTGGCCGCGCAACTGAGCGGCAGCGCGGTGGAAGTGGCCAGCCTGGCCGAGGCGTTCGGCACTGCGATGCAGAGCTTCGGCACGGCCAGCACCGGGCTGGGTGAGCAGCTGCAGCAGGTGGCCGGCGCGCTGGATGCCTCGATGACCCGCAGCGATGAGCAGCTGGCCTATTACGTGACCCAGGCGCGTGAAGTGATTGACCTGAGCGTGCTCTCCCAGCAGCAGATCATCGAGGAACTGCAGCAGCTGGCCGGCCGCCGCCGCAGCGCCGGGGCCGCCACCGCATGAGTGACGAGATCGAGCTGGAAGGCGAAACCGGCGCGCCGATCTGGGCCGCCTTCGGCGACCTGATGTCGGTGCTGCTGGGTGCGTTCGTGCTCATCCTGGTCGGCGTGGTGGCGCTGCAGCTGGAGCTGTCGCATCGCCTCGATGAGGAAGTGGCGCAGCGCCAGGCCGAAGCCAAGCGGCGCCAGACCCTGGAACAGGCCCTGGCCGGCCCGCTCGCCGCCGGGCGGGTAACGCTGGTGGATGGCCGCATCGGCATCCGCGGCAGCGTGCTGTTCGCGCTCAATTCCGACCAGCTGCAGCCGGAAGGCCGCGAGCTGCTGCGGAGCTTGGCTGCGCCGCTGGCCGGGTATCTTTCATCGCGCGAAGAGATCCTGATGGTCAGCGGGTTCACCGATGACCGTCCGGTACGCGACAGCAACCGCCAGTTCGCCGACAACTGGGAACTGTCGGCCGAGCGCGCGTTGACCGTGACCCGCACCCTGATCGCCGAAGGGGTGCCGGCGGGCTCGGTCTTCGCCGCCGCGTTCGGTGCCGAACAGCCGGTGGGTTCCAACGCCGACGAAGACGGCCGCGCACGCAATCGCCGTGTCGAAATGGCGCCGATTCCACGCCCGAAGCCGACCGTGGCGGGCGATGGACGGTAACTGTACCGCCGCCAGCGTCCGGCTCGCGCACTGGCGCGGGCAGCAGATGGATCGCCACGATCCGGTGCAGTTCGCCTTCCTGGAAGCGCTGCAGCGCCGCGCAGAGCTGGCCAGCGGTTCGCTGCGCGGCGTGCTGGATGCCCGCCTGGAGACGCTGCTGGCTGCCTACGCCGAACGCGTGACTGCCGCGCCGGTTGCACCCGCGCCCGCGAAGCGCGCAGAAACGGCGGATACGCTGGCCGCGCTGGGCCAGCCGCGCGCCATGTACAACCCCGACTACCCCGCACTGCCGGCCCTGGCCGAGTTCCGCAGTGCGTGGGCCGCGCTGCGCACCGCCGGCCAGGTGCGGCAGACATTGGCGCAGACCCCGAGCGATGGCGGCCCGTTGAACTCCAGCGTGCTGGTGCACCGTGCCATCGGCTGGATGGGCGAGGTGTCGCCCGCGTACCTGCAGCATTTCCTCGCCTACATCGACAACCTGGCCTGGCTGGAGCAGATGCAGCAGCACGGCACCCTGCCCAGCCGCGACAGCGTGCCCGGCCGCACCCCGGCCAAGCCGCGCCGCAGCCGCACCGCGCGCTAGCCGCGCAGGGTCGCGCCGCCGTCCACGTACAGGTCGCTCATGGCGATGTGGCCGGCCTGGTCGGACAGCAGGAACATCACCGCCTGCGCGATGTCATCCGGGGTAGCCAGCTTGCGTAACGGAATGCCGGCCTTGTAGGTCGCCGGGCTGCCATCGATGACCCGCTGCGCGCCATGGTCATCGGCCCACATGCCGGTCTGCATCGGGGTCAGCGTCGACCCCGGCGCCACGATGTTGCAGCGGATGCCGTGCGGCGCCAGTTCCAGGCCCAGGCAGCGGGTGAACATGGTCGCCGCCGCCTTCGACGCCGCATATGCGGCCATGCCATGGCGCGGCACGCCGGCGGCATTCGAGCTCACCGTCACGATGGCGCCCTGCCCGCGCGGCACCATTACCCGCGCCAGCGCTCGGCTTAGATGGAAGACCCCATCGGCATTGACCGCAAACACATGGTGCCATTGGGCGTCATCGATGCCGGTGACCTCGCCGACCTGCAGCACGCCGGCAACGCTGATGCCGAAGCCGATCGGGCCAAGGGTGGCTTCAACCGCTCCAACCAGTGCGTCAACCGCCGTTGAATCGGTCACGTCCAGTGACCGCGGGTGCAGTCGCGGGTGGGGCGGCAGCGCCGGTGCAGCCAGGTCGGTGGCGACCACCCTGCAGCCGCTGTCCAGCAGCTGCTGGACCAGCGCAGCGCCAATGCCGCCGCTGGCGCCGGTGACCAGTGCAATCGTGTTCTCGAATCCTGTCAGCTTCATGTCCTGTCCTGTCGTTCAAGGCGGTCCCAGTGCTGCAGCCGCGCCGACAGCCACGGCGCCAGCTGCGCCACGGCATCACGGCCGGTCAGCTCGGCATGCAGGAACGGCAGCGGCAATGCGTCCACCCGCGATGCGTGCGCCTGCCATAGGGCAGACTGCAGGTGCGGCCGCTGCGCGTGGTCATTGCCGGCACGCACGTGCACCAGGGTGCCGGCGAAGTGGCGATGGTGATGCTCGCGGATCAACCGGTTGGTGCCGGTCACCGCGCGCACCACGCCGTCCAGCACGTGCCCGGGCAGGTTGCCCAGCGCGCTGTCGCCACGGCGCAGGAACGCCACGATGCGCTCGCGGCTGTCCAGCTCGGGGTGGCGCTCCGGGTCGTAGCCGGCAATGGCCAACAGCGCACGCAGCGCCGCCACCGGATCCGGCTCGGGTTCCGCGCGCCAGCATTCGCTGGGGTAGGCATCCAGCAGGACCAGCGCGCCCACCTCACGCTGCATCGCCTGCAGCTGTACCGCGATGGCCTGGGCGATGATGCCGCCCACCGACCAGCCCAGCAGGTGCACCGGCCCCTGCGGCTGCAGCGCGAGGATGCGTGCGGCGTAGTCGGCGGCCAGCGCATCGATCCCCGCCGGCAGCGGCTGCGCGGGGTCTAGCACCGGCGATTGCAGGCCGTGCACGTCGCGCGCCGGGTGCAGCGCACGGCCCAGCTCGCGGTAGTTCCAGGCGATGCCGCCTGCGGGATGGATCACGAACAGCGGCACCCTGCCCGGCTCACCGCGCGCGAGGGTGATCACCGGCGCCAAGCCGTGGTCAGTGTCCTGCAGCGGCGCCTCCAGGCGTGCAGCCAGCCCCGCCACAGTCGGCGTGGCGAATACCGCACCCAATCCCGGGTCCTGCTGCCAACGCTGTTGTATCGCCAGCAGCAGGTGCACGGCCGACAGCGAATCGCCGCCCAACGAAAAGAAGTCCGCGTCTGCTGCAGCCGGCGCCGCCAGCCCGAGCACCTGCTGGAACAGCGCGGCCAGTGCCTGTTCCGTGGGCGTCTGCGCGCTGCGGCCGGCCGCGTGGGTGTCCGGCAGTGGCAGCGCGGCGCGGTCGAGCTTGCCGTTGGCCGTCACCGGCCACGCCTGCACCACTACGATGGCCGCCGGCACCATGTACTCCGGCAGTTGGGTGCCGAGCACGCCGCGCAGGCTGCCTGCGTCCAGTGCCTCACCGGACACGTACGCCACCAGGCGTGCCGGCATGCCCGGGTCCTGGTCGCGCAGCAGCACCTCGGCGCGGGCCACGCCGGGCAGGCCGCGCAACGCGGATTCGATCTCCCCCAACTCGATGCGCAGTCCGCGCAGCTTGACCTGGTGGTCGCTGCGGCCCAGGTACTCCAGCGCCCCGTCATCACGCCAGCGTGCCCGGTCGCCGGTGCGGTACAGGCGCCCTTCGGGCACGTGCGGATCGTCGAGGAAGCGCTCGGCGGTCAGGTCCTCGCGCCCGAGGTAGCCACGCGCGAGCTGCACCCCACCGAGATACAGGTCGCCGGGCACGCCCGCCGGCAGCGCCCGAAGCTGTGCATCCAGCACGTACAGCCGCGTGTTCCAGACCGGATGGCCAATCGGCACCGGGTCCGAACGGTCCTCGCGGGACGCCGGCCAGTAACTGACATCCACCGCTGCTTCGGTGGGGCCGTAGAGATTGTGCAGCTCCGCGTCGACACGCGCGTGGAAGCGGTCGCGCAACCCGGCGTCCAGCGCCTCGCCACTGGTAAACACCTGCTGCAGCGGCAGGCCGCGCAGGTCCGGCACGGCCAGCCAGGCCTCCAGCATGGACGGCACGAAATGCAGCGTGGTGATGCGTTCGGCCGCGATCAGGCGGGTCAGCGCCTGCGGGTCGCGGTGCAGGCCGGGCGATGCGATCACCAGCGTGGCACCGCTGATCAGCGGCAGGAAGAACTCCCACACCGAAACGTCGAAGGTGGCCGGCGTCTTCTGCAGGATGCGCGCCTCCGGCCCGATCCGGTACTGGCTGCGCATCCATTCGAGACGGTTGACGATGGCGCGGTGTTCCACCACGACGCCCTTCGGCTCGCCGGTGGAGCCGGAGGTGTAGATCACGTAGGCCGCGTCACCCGGCTGCACGGTATCGGGGAGAGCCACGTCGCTGCAGGTCGCCCACTGCGACGGCGACAGGACTGGCGCTCCCACGAAACGATGGGCGTCGCCCGCCTCCGCCAACACGCACTGCGGCTGTGCCGACGCCAGGATCTTCCGTAGCCGCGCATCCGGATGATCCAGGTCCACGGGCAGGTACGCGCCCCCTGCGCGCACCACGGCCACCAGCGCGATCAGCAGGGACAACGAACGCGGCAGGGCCACCACCACGCGCGACTCGCGGGCAACGCCCATTGCCTGGAGCTGCAGCGCCAACGCACGGCTGCGCTGTTCCAGTGCGGCGTAAGTCAGTGCCTCGCCTTCAAACCGCAGTGCGGTTGCGTCCGGCGCGGCGACCAGCCGCTGGTTCAGCAGCGCTGCAAGTGACACATCGGCAACCGCATGCTGCGTGGCATTGACGGTGTGCAGCCAGTGCTGCGCTTCGTCAGGCGCGCACAGCGCAACGTCTGCCAGCAGGCCACCGCGTGCCTGCACGTCGAGCGCGGACGACACGAAATGCAGCAGCCGTCGGGCATGCGCGGTGATCCCCGACCGCGTGTACTGCTGCGGATTGGCCTCGATCTCCAATGCCAGCGACGTCAGTGCATCCCCGCGGAAACCGAAGGTGATGTCGTCCACCGGTCCGGTGCACAGCACCTCCAGCTGCGCCGTGACCCCCGGCCACGGCAGCGGCCGGTAGAACGGCTGCACGTTGACCAGGGCGCCGTGCAGCCGATGCTGCTGGCCGCTCCAGCCCAGGTCGCGACGGATCTGCTCGCCCCGGTAGCGGCCATGCCGGCGGCCCCGCACCAGTGCCCGTGCGGTATCGCGCACCCTGTCGTCGACGCTCTCATCTGCCGTTGCGGACACGCGCAGCGGTAGCACGTTCATCACCATCGCCGGCACCCGTGCCGAGGCGCTGCCCAGCCGCCCCATGTAAGGCACACCGACGGTCACCCCATCGCTGGCCGTCATCCGTCGGCAGTACTCGGCAGTCAACGCGGTGAGCAGGTCCGGCCAGGGCTGGCCCATGGCCTGCGCAGCGGCCAACAGCTGTTCGCGCAGCGGCACGTTGATGGTTTCGGTCAGGCGCAGCGCATCGGCCCTTGCCGCTGCCATGCCACCCCCCAGTCCCTCTGCGGGTGCCGCGTCCTGCATGGTCGCCCGCCAGTAGCCCGCATCGGCCACGCGGCGCTCGCCGATGCGGTACTGCGCGTCTTCGTGCAGCACCGGCCGAAGCGGCTGCAGGGCTTCGGTGCTTTCGCCGGCGTACAGCGCACACACCCGTGCACTGAACAGCGCCATGCCATAGCCATCGGTGGCCAGGTGATGCACCCGCAGGTACCACGCGAAACGCCGCGGCCCGAGCACGAACAGGCGCTGCTGGGCCATGCGGTCGCGGCCGGGATCGACCGGCTGCAGGCGGTCGGCCTGCATCACTTCGCGCGCGGCGCGCAGCGGATCGGTCTGGACAGACAGATCCACCACCTGCACACGCGGAACGTGGCTCGGGTCCAGCCACTGCTGCGGCACGCCCGCTTCGTTTTCGGCCGCGCGCAGGCACAGTGCCTCGGCTTCAGCGGCGGCTGCATCGGCGGCCGCACGGAAACGGTCCACATCCAGCGCGCCTTCAAACCACACGACGTGTGCGGTATTGAATGTTGCGGGCGCAGGCGACAGGCGCTGCGCGTACCACAGCCCGGTCTGTGCCTCGCTCAGCGGATACCGTTGCTGCCCTGCGCCCCCGGCGCTGGCCATCTGCGCGTTCATGCCCCGGCGCTGGTCCGGGCCTGCAGCTGCTGCACCACCTGCCACCAGCCGGCCAGCGTGGTGTGCTCGGCCAGGTGGCCGAACTCCAGGGCGATGCCGGTGTTGCTCCAGGCCAGCACCAGCCCGAGCACCCGCATCGAATCCAGGCCCAGGTCCATCAGGTGGTCGTCATCGCCGACGGCGTCGGGTGCTTCGCCGAGCATGCCGGCCACATCGGCGCGCATCCGTTCCAGGGTCAGGGGTGCGGTAAGGGTGTCAGTCATGCCAGGCGCTCCAACAGTTGGTCGGTGGTCATCGGCACGCCGCAGGTGCGGGCGATCCAGTGCAGCGCCTGGTCATGGTCGGCACGCGAGAAATCGGCCACCGCGTCGGCCGCGATGAACGCTTCGATATCGCGCTGGAATGCTTCGGCCACGGTGGCGGTGCAGCCGATGTGGGCGTACACCCCGGTCACCAGCAGCTGGTCACGGCCGCGTGCGCGCATCATCGTCTCCAGGTTGCTGCGCTGGAAGGCGCTGTAGCGGTGCTTGACCAGTACGTGGTCGCCTTCGGCGGGTGCCAGCGCAGCGATGATCGCCTCGTGTTCGCTGATAGCCTGCATGCCCGGCCCCCACAGGTCGGCCTGCAGGCCGCGGTCACGCCGGTCCTGGTTGCCGCGCTGGGCGGTGTAGAACACCGGTATGCCCTGCGCCCGGCACTGCGCGACCAGCCGGACGATGTTGGCGGTTGCCGGGGCCAGCGGCGCGGCATCGGCGCCGAACGCGGCCAGGAAGTAGCGCTGCATGTCATGCACCAGCAGCGCGATGCGCGCCGGGTCAGGTTGCCACGGTCCACGCGGAGTGGGCAGTTCGGTCGCCGTGGGCAGCGCGTAGGAGGGAATGGTGGGCAGCGCCATCAGCGCGGTTCTCCTGTCTGTTCGATATGGCGCGCACGCAGCTGCGCACGCAGTTCGCGGCGGCTGACCTTGCCCACCGCCGTGGTGCCGAAGGCGTCCACGAACACCACCTGGTCCGGCACCTTGAAGGCGGCAAGACCGCGGCTGCGCACCCACGCCTTCAGGCTGGCCGCGGTCGGGCGCTCGCCACGCGTGATGACGAAGGCACAGCTGCGCTCGCCCAGGTACGGATCGGGCATGGACACCACCGCCGCGTCGAAGACGCTGGCGTGCGCGAGCAGGTGGTCTTCGATCTCCTCGGCCGAGATCTTTTCGCCCGCACGGTTGATGTGGTCGCCGGCGCGACCCTGCACCACCAGGTAGCCGCCCGGCAGCTGCTGGACAATGTCGCCGGTGCGATAGAAGCCATCTTCGGTGAACGACCGCGCGTTCGCGCCGGGGTCGTTGTGGTAACCGCGGATGGTGTAAGGGCCCCGCGTCAGCAGGTGGCCCACCTCGCCCGGCGCGACCGGGTGGCCGTGGTCGTCCACCACCAGCACTTCATCGTCGGGCGAGATCGGGCGGCCCTGGGTGTTCAGCACGCACTCCGGCGCATCGTGCAGGCGGGTGTAGTTGACCAGGCCTTCGGCCATGCCGAACACCTGCTGCAGCTGGCAGCCCAGCCCGTCGATGACCCGGCGCGCGGCTTCCGGCACCAGCTTGGCCCCGCCGACCTGCAGCACCTGCAGGCTGGACAGGTCATGCGGGGTATTGGCTGCGGCCTGTGCCCACAGCAGCGCCAACGGCGGCACCAGGCCCACGCAGGTCACCCGCTGGCGCGCGATCAGCGGGAACGCGGTGTCCGGGCCTGCGCCGGGGCTGAGCACCACGCGTGCCCCGGCATACAGTGCGCCGAAGAAGCCCGGCGAACTCATCGGGAAATTGTGCGCGGCGGGCAGCGCCACCAGGTACACGCTGTCGCGGCCGATGCCGCAGATCGCGTTGCTGGCGCGGAACGAATACAGGTAGTCGTCGTGGGTGCGCGAAATCAGCTTGGGCAGGCCGGTGCTGCCACCGGAGAGCTGCAGGAACGCCACCGACTGCGGGTCGGGGTCTGCCGGCAGCGCGTCAGCGGGTCCGGCCAGCCCGGCGACGGAAAGGAATTCCGCTGCATCGCCGACAATCAGCACGTGGCGCACACTGGAGATGGACGCCTGCAGTTCGCGCGCGAGCGTGCGGTAGTCGAAACCCTCGTATGCCGACGCAGCAATGTAGGCGCTGGCTTCGGCCACGCGCACCACGTGCGCTATCTCGGTCAGGCGATGGGCCGGCAGTGCATATACCGGGATCAACCCGGCGCGGAACAGCCCGCAGACCACGCTGACGAATTCGACCGTGTTGCCCAGCTGCACCACCACCCGGTCACCCGGCGCCAAGCCAGCGGCCAGCAGGCCAGCACCGATGCGCCCTGCCTCCTGCCACAGCTGCGCGTAAGTCAGGCGGGTCTCGCCGCCGACCACGGCCACGTCGTCGGCGAACTGTGCGGCGCGCTCGCGCAGGAAACCGGGGAATGTTTCGCCACGCCAATAGCCGGCGGCGCGGTAGCGGGCGACCAGCGCCGGCGGCCAGGCCTGGCGCAGTGGCACCCGCACCGGAGAAGCGACTGCATTCATCAGAGTGTCCATCCTTCAATCCGTGGGGCGGCGTCCGCGCCCAGCGCGGCCAACAAGGCCCCGAACTTCACCCCGGTCTCGGCAACCTCCGCGGCCGGCTCCGAACCGGCGACGATGCCGGCGCCGGCATGGATGCGGGCCTGGTGGCCCTGCACGCGTGCGCAGCGGATCGCCACGTACCAGTCACCATCGCCGTGCGCGTCCATCCAACCCACCGCGCCTGCATAGAAGCCGCGCTGCACCGGCTCAAGGCGGCGAATGGTATCCAACGCCAGTGCGGCAGGCGTGCCGCACACCGCCGGCGTGGGATGCAGGGCAGCCAGCAGCGTGGCCACCGAGGTGGACGGATCGCGCAGGCGTGCTTCGATGCGCGTGCCCAGGTGCCACAGGGTGGTGGTGGCGTGCAGGGTCGGCCGCGCTGCAGCGTCGATCCACTCGCAATACGGACGCAGCGCCGCCACGATGGCGTCGACCACATAGCGGTGTTCGTCATGGTCCTTCGCCGAGCCCAACAGCGCGCGGGCCGCCTGGGCGTCCTCATCCGGATCCGGGCGACGCCGGGCCGAGCCGGCCAACGGATGCGAAAACACCTGCGGTCCACGGCGCGACACCAGCAGCTCCGGGCTGGCACCGACCAGCCATGCTGGCGCATCGCCGGCGGCCACCGGCAGCGGACACAGGTAGGTGACCGCGTCCGGGTCCTGGCCCAGCCGCGCCACCAACGCACGCGGGTCGATCGCCGCGCGGCTGTGCACACGCAGCGTGCGGGCCAGCACCACTTTCTTCAGTTCGCCGTCGCGGTCGTGCAACCCTGCGAGTGCGTGCCGTACCGCGTCCGCGTACTGCGCGGCGGTCGGCTCGGCGTGGATGTCACCGCTGAACGGCAGTGCCGGCCTCACCACCTCCGCCACCCCCTGCGCCAGTGACGCGGGCTGGTACAGCGCGTCGTCACCCTTCGGATCGAACGGCACCGCGCCGACCAGCAGTGCCGGTGTGCGCCCTTCGCGCGCGAAGAAGGTCCGCGCGCGGGCATCCAGCGTCGCGGTGCCGCCGGACGGAAGCGTGGCGTGGCAGCCACGTGCATCCAGCGTGCGCCCAGGCAGGCGCAGCAGGAAGTGCTCCGCTGCATCGCCGGCACCGGGATCGCACGCCTGCGCGATGGTGTCGCTGTCCGCGCGCAATGCGTCGTTCATGCCGCGCGCCTCCCACCCAGCGTAGCCGCAGCCGCCAGCCCCAACAGCACCAGACCCACCAGCAGGTACGGCGCACTGGGGGCCGCGCGATACAGCAGCGTACCCAGCATCGGCCCGATCACCATGCCCAGTCCCTGCACGGAAGCCACGGCACCGGCAGCCGCGCCCTGCTCGTGCGCCTGCACCGAATCGGCGGCCAAGGCCTGGAACGAGGGAAACACAAACCCCATGCCGAACGCCGCCACCGCATAAGTGGCCAGCAGCTGCCAGGGCGCCTGTACCAGCGCCACCGACGAAAACCCGATACCGGAGATCACTGCACCCAGCGCGATCCAACGGCGTGGCGGCATGGTCTTGAAGGTCATCACCAGCACCTGGGCCACGATCAGCCCAGCCCCGACCGCCGTCAGTGCCAGGCCGGCCATGCGCGCGCCGGCCGCCGGCGCCAGCTGCAGGCGGTCGATGGCGAAGAACCCCACTGTTACCTGTGCAATGGTCACCGAGATCATCGCCGCGAACACCGCCATCACCGGCAGGCGCAGGCGCCGGTCATGCCACGCCAGTGCCGCACGCGGGCCGCTGGCGGGCGCCGCCGGTGGTGGCGCCGACGGCAACCGCCAGGCGATCACCAGCAGCGCGAGCACCGGCAGCAGGGCGGCCACGTACAACGTGAGCGCAAGATCGTGGAACGCGACCCAGCCCGCTGCGGCGGGCCCGATCACCATGCCCAATGCATTGGCGCTGCCCAGTTTGGCCATCGCGCCGGCACGCTGCCCGGGAGCGGCTTCATCGGCCACCAGCGCCGCGGCAGTGGGCGGCACGGCCGCATAGAACAAACCGACCAGGGCGCGCGTGCCCACCAGCGCCAGCACCGACAGCCACACCGCCGGCGGTGCCTGCAACGCGGTGTCCACGAACACCGCCATCACGATATAGATCACCGCATACGCGGCCAGTGCGATCAGCAGTACACGGCGGCGCCCGATGCGGTCGCTCAGTGCGCCCCACCGTCGGGCCGACAGCATCCACAGCACGCCGGCCGCGGTGACCGACAACCCCGCATGCCATTCGGACAGCCCCAGCAGGCGCACCACCGGGCCGATCACCGCCACGAACGCCATCATCGCCATGGTGCCGACCCACGCGGCGAAGACCAGAGCCGGCAAGCCGGATACCACGGGAATTGAACGCATGCATCACCACGACCGATCAGGATTGGACACGCACCGCGCGACGGCGGGCGTTTGATTGATTCGGCTTCGTCGATTCAAGGACCGGCGTGGCTATCGCTTCAAATGATAACAGCTCGCATTTAGGTTTGCGCGATCAATGGTTCCGGTGTTCATGATGCGGATCAACGCCGTCTTCCGCCGGCCCGACTAAGCTGCTGGCAACGTTCCACGGACATTCCCCCATGGCGTCACCTCCCCTGCCCGCGCTGCTTGCCGACGCACAGGGCTTCTCGCTGCAGATCCTCAGCCTGGCCGGTGAACTGTGGAACGGCGAGGTGCGCGAGGTGAGCATGCCCGGCAGCAACGGCCGCTTCGGGGTGATGGCCCGGCACGCACCGCTGCTGGGCACGCTGCGCGAAGGCATGGTGTCGGTGTATCCGCTCACGGCCGAACCGCCGCTGCACGTGTACGTGTCCGGTGGTTACGTGGAAGTGCAGCCCGGCAAGGTGATCGTGATGGCCGACCTCGCCCTGCGCAGCGATGATCTCGATGAAGCACGCGCACGCGTGGCCGCAGAGGCCGCACGCTCACCGATGGCACAGGCGTTCACCGCCGAGGACTACGTGCGCCTGCACGCCGAGCTGATGCACCAGCGCGCCCTGCAGCTGCGCGGGCTGCCCTGGAAATAGCACCTCCGCCTTCACGCGAGCCCCACATAGACGTGCTCATGCTGAACAGGCGGTAGTGATAGATGACGCATACAAGATGTTGCATGGATACAGCGGCCTTTGGACCGGAGGATTCGGTCCCTCGCTGATCCTGGTACGACGTTGTGGTGCTACGGGGGTCGTGCGGTCCACCCAGTTCCGTTTCGGAGTCCAGTCATGACAGCCATTACCCCATGCGGCCCGCGCCGCATGCTCGTTACGGCCATCGCCGTGACGCTCGCGACCCTGCCCCTTGCTGCAGCAGCAGGCACGCTCACCGGCCCCGGCAGCACGCACACGATCCAGCCCGGCGACCTGCGTGAGGACTGGACCGTGTCCGACGGCGCCGAACTCACCATCGCCGCCGGTGGCCTGGCAGGTCCCACCCAGGTCGACAATGCGAGCCTGATCGGCACCGACGTGGACATCAGCGGGCTGTTCGGGATCCGCGTCGCCAACGGCGGCAGCGCCGACATCAACGGCGGCACGATGACCTTCACCTCGCCCTTCGCCGACGCTGGCGGGGTCTCGTCTGGCAGCACCATGGGCATCAACGCGGTGACCGTCACTTCCGCCGGGCGCGGCTTCAGCGCCACCGGCGACGGCAGCGAACTCACGTTGACCAACACGACCATTGCCGCCGGCGGCGAAGCGCTGCAGGTGGACGATGGTGCACTGCTGGTGCTGGACAACGTACAGGCCAGCTCGGATGGCAGCGCCAGCGGCGCCCTCGGCTACGGGCTGGAGATGGCCGGTGGCACCGCCCGCGTCAGCAACAGCACGCTGTCGGGCTCGCTGGCCGGGGTGGCCATGACCGGCGGCGAGCTGGTCATGGACGCCTCGACGATCACGTCCAGCGGCACCGCGCTGTCGATGGTCGGCACCGGCACGGCCGGGCCTGCCGCAACGCTGTCGGGCTCCGAAGTCACCGGCACCACCGGCGCCACCGTCACGCGAGGCGCCAGCCTCACCCTGGCGGGCACCCAGGTGCGTGGCACGGCGGGCAGCGGCAGCGGCGCCAACAATGGGGTGGGCGTGGCGCTCAACAATGCCACGCTGGTCGTTTCGCAGGGCAGCACCCTGGAGGGCAGCAATAGTGCCCTGTCGATCACCGGCAGCGCGGCCGGCACCAGCAGCGTGGTGGTCGACCAGTCGCGCCTTGTGTCGACCAACGGCCCGGCGATTGTGATGCCGCAGTCCGGCAATGCCGACCTTCGCATCGCCAACGGCTCCACCGTCGAGGCCGGCAACGGCGTGATCCTGCAGGTGGGGTCAGGCGCTACGGCCAACCTGGAGGTGGTCGCCTCCGCGCTGGTCGGCGACATCATCGGGCAGACCCGCGGGACCAGCAGCGCCGAGGTCAACATCGCGCTGGGCGAAGGCGCATCGCTGACCGGCGCGATCGTCAACGGCAACACGGTGGCACTGACCGGCGCGCAATGGCGACTGACCGGCGACAGCACGGTGCAGGACCTTTCCGTGGGGAGCGGTTCGCTGATCCAACTCGGCGATGGCAGCAGCTTCAACACGCTTGAGGTCGCCGGCAATTACGTCGGCGACGGCGGCACGCTGCTGTTCAACACGGTGCTGGCCGGCGACGACGCGTCGTCCGACCGGCTGCTGATCGACGGTGATACCAGCGGCCAGACCAACGTACGGGTCAACAACGTGGGCGGCGCCGGGGCGCAGACCAGCCAGGGCATCAGCCTGATCGAGATCGGCGGTGCGTCCAACGGCACCTTCGACCTTGCCGGGCGCGCGGTGGGTGGACAGTACGAGTACTTCCTGTTCAAGAGCGCTGCTGACGGCAACTGGTACCTGCGCTCGGAACTGCCCGACCCGTGCGACGCCGACCCGACCCAGCCCGGCTGTGTCGATCCCGAACCCGACCCCTGCCTGATCGATCCGACGGCGCCGGGCTGCGTGGATCCCGAACCGGATCCGTGCGCGATCGATCCCACCCTGCCCGAGTGCGTGGACCCCGAGCCGGTGCCGGTGCTGCGGCCGGAACCGGGCGCGTACCTGGCCAACCTGCAGGCTGCTGAAGGCATGTTCCGGCTCGGATACCACGAGCGCCACGCGGGCCAGAACAGCGGGCGTGCCTGGGTGCGCGTGGACGGCGCGCGTTCGCGCTTCGATGCCGACAGCCGCCAGCTCGACGTGCACGGCAGCAGCCAGGCACTCAGCGTCGGCACCGATCTGCTGCGCACCCCGCAGGGCAGCGGCTTCGGGGTGATGCTGTCCAGCGGAAATGCCTCCAGCACCTCGACCAGCACACTGACCGGGTACTACGCGCGCGGCAAGGTGCGCGGGGCCGCATTGGGCGTGTATGCCACCTGGCGCGCCGCCGGCGATGGCGACCCGTACACCGGTTTCTACCTGGACGGCTCGCTGCAGCACGCACGCTTTTCCAACCGGGTGGAAGGCGCCGCGCTGGCCACCGAGCGTTACGACACCCGCGCCTGGCAGGGCGCGCTGGAAGCCGGCCACGCGTTCCGCCTCGGCCGCGGCGAACAGGGTGGCGTGTTCATCGAGCCGCAACTGCAGGTGGGCTACACGCGCTGGAACGATGTGCGCCATCTTGAACAGAACGGCACCCTGGTCACCACCGAGGACGCCAACGGCACCTTCGGCCGCGTGGGTGTCCGCCTTTCCGGCGTGACCCGGTGGGACGGCCTGGCGGCCAGCGTGCAGCCGTACATCGCCGCACACTGGATTCGCACCGGCGCGGACGCGCGCGTGCGCATGGATGATGAGCGGGTGGATGCACGCATTCCGCGCAACCGCGGTGAGTTCAGCGCCGGCGCCTCGCTGGTGTTCGCCAACGGGTTTGGCGCGTGGGGCGGGTTGTCGCTGCAGCAGGGCCAGGGGTACTTCCAGCGCAGCGCGCAGCTGGGGCTCAGCTATCGGTGGTAAGCCGCGTGGACAACAAGCCGCGCCGCTTGAACCACCGTTCCAGCGGCAGCGTCACCAGCGGCGGCACCGCTGCCAGCAGCGCCAGGCCGGCGGCCCACCACGGCCAGCGCAGCTTCACTGCCGCCAGCACGGTGACCACCACGTAGACCATGAAGGCCACGCCATGCACCGGCCCGAACAGCGCCACGCCGGCGGTGGTCGGCTCGGCGGCGTGGTACTTCAGGTACATGCCGACCAGCAGCCCGGCCCAGGTAAACGCCTCGAACAAGGCGACAACGGCAAACACACGACCCATCGGGTGCAACGGTACGGAAGCGCGCAAGACAGTCTCTGCAGGGGCGACAAGGCCGCCCATCATACCGTCTTGCGCGAATGCGACGCTTTCGCACTCAGACGAACATGCCGCCCGACGCTTCCACGCGCTGCGCGTTGATCCACGCCGTACGCGGCGACAGCAGCGCGGCGACGACCGGCCCGATATCGTCCGGCTGCCCTGCGCGACCCAGCGCGGTGTTGCCGGCCACCATCGCATTGATGTCGGCGTTGTCGCGCACGTGCCCGCCGCCGAAATCGGTTTCGATCGCGCCCGGTGCCAGCGTGTTGGCGCTGATGCCGCGCGCGCCCAGTTCCCTGGCCAGGTACCGGCTGAAGACTTCGATGCCGCCCTTCATCATCGCGTAGGCCGAACTGCCCGGCAGCGAGAAGCGGGCCAGGCCACTGGACACGTTGAGAATGCGGCCGCCATCGGCGATCAGCGGCAGCAGCGCCTGGGTCAGGAAGTACGGCCCTTTCAGGTGCACGGCGACCAGTTCGTCGAACTGGGCCGGCGTGGTGTCGGCGAAACCGGCATACAGGCCTTCGCCGGCATTGTTGAACAGCCCCTGCAGGCCGGCCGCGCCCCAGGCCTGCAGTTGCGCCTGCACGGCCTCGGCGAAGCCGGCAAAGCCGGCGCTGTCCGCCATGTCCAGCGGCAGCGCGGCGGCACGCCGGCCCAGCGCCTGGATCTGGGCGACCACGGCGTCGGCCGCATCGGCCCGGCTGCGATAGGTCAGCAGGATGTCGGCGCCGTCGGCCGCCAGCGCCAGGGCGGCATTGCGGCCGAGGCCGCGGCTGCCGCCGGTGATCAGGACAACGCGTGAGGGGGAGTGGGACATGGGGTGCTCCTGGGTGAGGTGTGACGCCAGACTATTGGCATTGCGCCATCACATAAACCGCGCGATCCTGATATGACTGTCCAGCCAGAGCGAACAATCCATGGACCGCCTCGACCACCTGCGCAGCTTCCTGCGTGTTGCCGAACTGGGCTCGTTCACCGCCGCTGCCGAGCAGCTGGGCCTGCCCAAGGCCAGCGTGTCGCTGGCCGTGCAGCGGCTGGAAGCGGAAGTGGGCGTGCAGCTGCTGCACCGGACCACCCGCCGGGTGCGGCTGACGGCCGACGGCGCGCAGTTCCAGCAGCGCGCCCGCGACCTGCTGGATGACATGGAGGATCTGCAGGGCATGTTCCGCCGTGAAACCCAGCTCAAGGGCCGGCTGCGGGTGGACATGTCCAGCGGGCTGGCCCGGCAGCTGGTGATTCCCCACCTGCCGGACTTCCTGGCCCGGCACCCGGGACTGGAGATCGAGCTGAGCGGCACCGACCGCCGCGTCGACCTGGTCCGCGAAGGCTTCGACTGCGTGGTCCGGGTCGGCCCATTGGACGACAACACGCTGGTGGCGCGCCCGCTGGGGGTGATGCACATCGTCAACTGCGCCAGCCCGGCGTACCTGGCGGCACGAGGGATGCCGTACGCGCTGGAGGACCTCGCCCACCATTCGCTGGTGCATTACGTGGGCACGCTGGGCCAGCGCTCGCCAGGCTTCGAGTACCACGACGGCCAGGCCTACCGCAGTGTGCCGATGCGCGGCGCGATCACGGTCAACAGTGGCGAGGCCTACAGTGCCGCGGCGCTGGCGGGGCTGGGCATCATCCAGGTGCCACGGCTGGGTGCGCGCGTGGCGCTGGCCGCTGGGACGCTCGTGGAAGTGCTGCCGGCGTGCGTGGCCGAGCCCATGCCGGTGACCCTGTTGTACGCGCAGCGACGACATCTGCCACGCCGGGTGGCCGCCTTCATGGACTGGATCGCGGCGCTGGTCACGCCGGAGCTGCAGCGGTTGGACTGAACCGCAACCGCGCATACACGCGCTATCACGCACATTCATGCACATTCGCGCACTGAATCAGGTACAGTTCGCGCATGACGACTCCCGACACCCTACCCGGCGAACGCCAACAGACCATCCTGCGCCTGCTACGCGAACAGGGTCGCGTGTTTTCGGCCCAGCTCGCGCTGCAGATGGAGGTGTCGGAGGACTCGATCCGACGCGACCTCCGCGAGCTCGCCAGCCAGGGGCTCTGCCGGAAAGTCCACGGCGGTGCGCTGCCGGCGGCAGTGGAATTCCCGCCCCTCCCCGCACGCCACGCGCAGCAGCCGGCGCAGAAGCACGCGCTGGCCTTGGCCGCCGCCGCGTGTATCCGCCCGGGTGAGCGCATCCTGCTCGATGCCGGTTCCACCAACAGCGCGATCGCCGGGTGCCTGCCGCAACAGCAGGGCCTGCATGTGATCACCAATGCCCCCGACATCGCCCTGACGCTGCTGGCGCGCGGCGGGATCGAGGTGACCCTGATCGGCGGGCGGCTGGATCCCCGCGCTGGCGCCTGCATCGGTGCGCAGGCGCTGGAGTCGGTGGCCGGGCTGCGCGCGGATGTCTGTTTCATCGGCACCTGCGCAGTCGATGCCGAGGCGGGCCTGTGGGCCATCGATGGCGAAGAAGCCCCTCTCAAGCGGGCAGTGCTGGCGGCGAGCAGCCGCTGCGTTGCAGTAGCCACCAACGACAAGCTCGGAACGCAGGCCGCCTACCGCGTGGGCGGGGTCGAGCAGATCGACCTGCTGGTGATCGAGTACGACGCTCCTGACGCGCAGGTGGCGGCATTCGCGCGTCGTGGCGTCGATATCCAGCGCGCTGCGCCGTACTGAGGTTGCCTTGATGATCGACTCCGCTCTTTCTGCGCGCGGCACGCGCGCCGAACAGCACGCCACCCGTGCGGCGTTTTTCCTGCCCGGCTTCGCCACCGCCGCCTGGGCACCCCTGGTGCCGTTCGCCAAAACCCGTACCGGGCTGGATGAAGGCTCGCTGGGCCTGGTGCTGTTGTGCCTGGGCGCCGGTTCGCTGCTGGCGATGCCCTTGGCCGGCATCCTGGCCGCCCGCCATGGCTGCCGCGCGGTGATGATCGCCACCCTGCTGATGGTGATGGCCAGCCTGCCGCTGCTGGCCATCGCGCCCTCGCCATGGACGCTGGGCCTGGTCCTGTTCGTGTTCGGCGCCGGTGTGGGCGCCTGCGATTGCACCATGAACATCCAGGCGGTGATGGTGGAGCGCGACAGCGGGCGGCCGATGATGTCCGGCTTCCACGCCTTCTACAGCATCGGCGGCGCGGTGGGGGCGGCGGCGATGACCGCGCTGCTCGCGCTGCAGCTGCCACCGCTGTGGGTGTGCGTACTGGCCTCGATGGCGATGGTGGTGCTGCTGGCGGTTTCAGTGCCGTACTGGCGGCGTGACCGCGCGCCGAGCGGCGCGCCGGTGTTTGCAATCCCGCATGGCGTGGTGCTGGCGATCGGCGTGCTCTGTTTCGTCGCCTTCCTTGCCGAAGGCGCCATGCTCGACTGGAGCGCGGTGTTCCTGCATGAAGTGCAGCAGGTGCCGCCGGACCGCGCCGGCCTGGGCTTCATGACCTTCGCCATCGCCATGACCCTCACCCGCCTGGTCGGCGACGGCATCGTGGCGAAACTCGGACGCCTGCGCGCGATCCTGCTGGGCAGCATCGTGGCCGCGGCAGGTTTCGTCATCGCCACCTTTGCCAGCGCCCTGCTGCCAGCCCTGCTCGGCTACGCACTGATCGGCCTGGGCTGCGCCAACATCGTGCCGGCGCTGTTCTCCATGGCCGGCAACCAGAAGACCATGCCCGAAAGCCTGGCCATCCCCGCCATCACCACGCTGGGCTACGCCGGCGTGCTGGCCGGCCCGGCCCTGATCGGTTTCGTCGCCCAGGCCAGCAGCCTGGTAACGGCCTTCTGCCTGGTGGCCGCTGCCCTGCTGCTGGTCGGCATCACGGCACGCTGGGTGAAGGCGTAGGACCACGCCCTGCGTGCCTGCAACGCTCAATCAATGCGCGAGCGCGTAATCAATCGCCGCGCACACCGCCGCCACCTGTGCATCGTTGCACTGCTGCGGGGTCGCACGCGGGCTGTCCGGATACACCTCGGTGGTGGTGGTGAAGCGCGCGCCGGTGATGCTGGCGCACAGCCCCAGCTTCTTCAGCGGATATTCGATCACGCCCGGCGCCACCACCGGCGAACCGATGATTTCGTTCTTGTCGTCGGCCGGGGCGATGTGGGTGACCTGCTCCACCGCCGCATTGACCGCCTGCTGGAACGCCGGCTGCGGGTTTTCGGTGTCGTCCACCAGGTAGAAGCCATCGGGAATCAGGCCCGGGGCGAACGGCTTGCCATCGCGCGCGGCCAGCGCCGGGCGGAACTCGCTTTCGTCGCTGTCGGTGGTTTCGTGCAGGTCGATGTGCAGCACCATGCCGTCACGCAGGGGTGCCACCAGCGCCATCAGCGCCGCCGATTCCTGCGCCGGGCTGTCGGCCACGAACGAGCGGTTCGGGTCGATCGCATCGGCATTCCAGCGCTGGAAGCGCTCGTAGCCCCACGGACTCACGCACGGCGCCACCAGCACATTGGCACGCCCGGCGTAGTCGGCCGCACGCGTGGCCAGGAACTGCAGCGCGCCCTCCACGCCGCTGGTTTCGTAGCCGTGCACGCCACCGGTGACCAGCACCGACGGCAGCGCCGGGTTCCAGTCGCGGCTGCGCACGGCAAACAGCGGGTAGCGGTCCGGTGCGTACTCCAGGGTGCCGTACTGGACCACCTCGAACTGGGCGCGCAGCTGGTCCAGCACCGGCAGCACATCGTCGGCATAGCGCCGCACCGGCAACTGCCGCGCCCGCCACTCCGCCTTCTCTGCAGCGCCCCAGGGCTGGCCGGGGGTACCGATGGGATAGAAGCGGGTGTCATTCATGGCGGGGCTCGCGGTTGTCACGGAAGAACCGTGATTTTAGCCTGCACCCCACGCCCCTACCAATCGCCGTGGCTCCCGGCCATCATGGGCCGGCATGACCGTCATGCGCCTCCGCTGCCCTCATGGCCCGCGAAAACTTCAACGATCTGCAGGTCTTCGTGACCGTGGCGCGCGAGCGCAGCTTTACCCGCGCTGCGGCGCAACTGGGTGTTTCGCAATCCGCGCTGAGCCATACCGTGCGCGCACTGGAGGAACGGCTCGGGGTGCGGCTGTTGACCCGCACCACCCGCAATGTGTCGATGACCGAGGCTGGCGAGCGTCTTTACGTGAGCGTGGCACCGCGGCTGGAGGAAATCGAAGCGGAAATCGCGGCGGTGGCGGAGTACCGTGACCACCCGGCTGGCACCATCCGCATCACCGCGTCCGAACACGTGGCCAACACGGTGGTGTGGCCCCGCCTGGCCGACGTACTGCCGCGCTACCCTGATTTGAAGGTGGAACTGACCATCGACTACGGGCTGGCCGATATCGTCGAACAGCGCTACGACATCGGCATCCGGCTCGGTGAACGGGTCGCGCAGGGCATGATCGCCGTGCCGGTCACCGGCCCGCAGCGGATGGCGATCGTCGGCAGTCCGGCGTACTTCAGGACCCACGCCGCACCGCAACGGCCGGGCGACCTGGCCGCGCATGACTGCATCGGTCTGCGCCTGCCCACCCATGGCGGTTTGATGGTGTGGGACCTGCGCAAGGACGACCAGAACGTCAACGTGCGCGTACAGGGCCAGTGGACCTTCAACAGCAGCATCGCCATGCACCGCGCCGCACTGGCCGGCGCCGGGCTGGCCTACCTGCTGGAAGACATGGTGCTGGAGGACATCGCGGCCGGTCGCCTGCAACGGGTGATGCAGGACTGGTGCGATGTGTTCGACGGCTTCCATGCCTACTATCCCAGCCGCCGGCAGTCCTCCAGCGCGCTGCGGGTGGTGATCGACGCGCTGCGCGTGTAACGCCACGCCGTCACGGGCGCAGCAGCACCTTGCCGTTGCGGCCCGGTTCGAGGCTGGCTTTCGCCGCTTCGGCTACCTGGTCCAGCCCGAACACGGCGTCCACAGGCAGGCTCAACCCGCCCGTGGCGGCCAGCTTCAGCAGCTCGCCCACCAGCGCACGTTTCTTTTCCGGGGCCATGTTCTGGCTCACCTTGCTGCCCCAGAAGCCCTTCACCACGGCCTGCTTGAAGATCACATCACCCGAGCCCAGCTGCATCGGCTCGCCGGTCATGGAGCCGAACGACACCAGCGTGCCGCCCTCGCCCAGCAGGCCCAGCAACTCGCCGCTGGCACGCCCGCCGACCGAATCGATCGCCGCCGCCGCACCCTCGCCTACCCGCGCCTGCACCTGCGCCAGCCAGTCCGCCTGCGTGGTGGAAATCGTGTTGTCGATGTCCAGCGCCGCCATTTCGGCCACGCCCGCATCGCGCCGCACCAGGTTCACGCAGTGCACGCCACGCGCCTTGGCCAGCATCGCCAACGCCTTGCCGACCGCACCATTGGCCGCGTTCTGCACGATCCACTGGCCGGCGTCCACCTGCAGGAATTCCAGCAGCATCAACGCGCTGAGCGGCATCGCGATCAGCTGCGCGGCCGTTTCATCGTTGATGCTGTCCGGCATCGGAATCACCATCCGCGCCGGCGCAATGAACTGTTCGGCCCAGGTGCCATGCACCGACGCGGCACTCACCCGCTGCCCCACCTGCAGGCCGGTCACGCCCTCGCCCAGGGCGTCGATCACGCCGGTGCCTTCGCTGCCGCCGATGGCAGGCAGCTCGGGCTTGTAACCGTACTGGCCACGCACGGTCCACAGGTCATGGTTGTGGATCGGCGCCAGCACGGTGCGGATGCGCACCTCGCCCGCACCGGGTTCAGGCGTGGCGGCCTCACCGCCATGCAGGACGACGGTCGGGTCACCAAACTGTTCATGCAATGCAGCGCGCATGCGGATCTCCTGTATCAACGACGATGGCGGTGTGCGGCGACCACGCCCACGCGCGGTGCGCGCCAGGCCCGGGTGCGCAGCAGCAGGGTCTGCAGCACCAGCAGCGCGGCCACGGCCAGCGCCAGCACCGCAACGGTATCGGCACCCGGCAGGCGCCAGCCGGATTGCTTGATGTACACGCCCACCAGCGCCCAGATCACCGCCGCCGGGTAGGCGAAGTGCCCACGCAGGCGGTAATTCATCACCCACGCGAGCAGCGTGGCCAGCGCCAGCAGCACCACGCTCCACGACAGCATGTCGCCGGTCGGCAGCCACTGGTAGGCCACGATCACCTGGGCGGTGTTGAGGAAGGCGGCCATGGTCAGCCAGCCCGCGTGCAGCGCCAGCGGATAGGCGGCGAAGGCGCGCTGCCCGGCACTGGCGGTGGCCGGCGCCGCGCGTACCGCAGCAACCAGCAGGCACACCAGCGCCAGCCAGATGATGGCCAGCGCCGGCAGGAACGCCTGGTTGGAGAACACCGGCATCCACGCCGCCGTAAGCGCGAACCCGGCGGCGGCCCAGCCGCGCACGCTGGCATTGTCATCGGGCCGGCGCTGGCGCAGCTGCCACAGCCCGAAGGCCACGTCCCACAGGAAGATCAGGCCCCAACGCATAGCCGGCCGCGACCAGCAACGTGGGATAGCGGTCGGAGATCGCACCGTTGGTCGGGCCGAACTGACCGGTCTGGGACAACCACGCCACCAATGGCATGGCCAAGGCGGCCAACAACACGATCCAGCGCATGCATCCACTCCAGCTCAAAGAGCACCGACCATACGCGCATTGCGGTTAAGAAGATGCCATCAACCCAATGCCGGATGCTCGTGACCGTGCTGCAACGCCTTCAAGGCGCCGGTGCCGCCTACGAAATGACGCACGATCGGCGCGTGCTCGTTGCGGTGCAGCGCCCTGACCTTCTCCTGCAGGATCCGGTCTTCAGCCGTGACCCGCTCATGCTGGCGCAGGTGCTCGATCCAGGACGGGGTCACGAAATATTCCAGGTGGATGCCCGGCGTGGCCACGTCCTCGGCCACGCCCCAGATCACCGCGCCATCGCGGCGGCGGGTACGGCCAAGCTCACCGAGCAGCGCATGGAACGCGGCGCGGTCGGCATCATCGATGTGGTACTCCACCGTCACCAGCACCGGGCCGCGGTCGTGGGTGACCGGTACGGCCAGCTCGGGCGCAGGCCAATGCCCGGCCGGGCGCAGGTCCAGTTCCTCGCTGCCGGCGATGCGCACGCGCCACACCAGCAACCCGCCGATCACCGCGCCCACCGCCGCGAGGGTCAGCGCCAGCGGAATCGAGGTGCGCTGGGCGATGCTGCCCCAGCTCAGCCCACCGGCAGCCATGCCCAGCGAGAACACCATGATGTACAGCGACAGCGCGCGCGCCCGCACCCACGCCGGCACCGCGGTCTGCGCGGCGATCTGCAGCGAGGACAGCACCGTGATCCAGGCAAACCCGTTCACCAGCATCGCCAGCGGCAACAGCGCCATGTGCCGCAGCCAGGCCAGCCCGAACAGGCTCAGCGCGCAGGCCAGCGTGGCCAGCAGCACCAGCAGGTCGCGGTCCAGCCGTGCACGCAGGCTCGGCAGCACCAGTGCGCCGCTGACGGCACCGATGCCGATGCAGCCCAGCAGCAGCCCGTACGTGCCTGCCCCACCGTGCAGTTCGCTGCGTACCACCAGCGGCAGCAGCGCGGTCACCGCGCTGGCGAAGAAGAAGAACCCGGCCGACTTGATCAATACCGCCTGCAGACGGCCGGCGCGCAACGCGTAGCGCACGCCGGCGCGCAGCCCGGCTCCGAAGCCTTCCGGCGGCAAGGCGGAGGCCTGTGCGTCGGGTCTCCAGTTGAACAGCACCCACAGCATGGCCGCGAAACTCAGCGCGTTCAGGCCGAACGCCCAGCCCGCACCCAGCTGCGCCACGATCAGGCCGCCGATGGCCGGGCCGAGCGAGCGCGCGATGTTGATGCCGATCGAATTCAACGCCACCGCCGAGGCCAGCATCGGCCGCGGCACCAGCTCGGACACGATGGCGGCCTGCGCCGGCATCGCCATGGCCGCGCCGCAGCCCATCGCGAAGGTCAGCAGGACCAGCAGCGGGGGCGTGAGCATGCCCAGTGCCGTCAGGGTGGCCAACGTGGCGGCCACCAGCAGCATCCAGCCCTGGGTGAACAGCAGGTAGCGCCGGCGGTCGACGATGTCGGCCAGCGTGCCGGCGACCAGCGCCAGCAGCACCACCGGCACCGTGGTGGCCGACTGCACCAGCGCCACCATCAGCGGCGATCCGGTGCGCTCGGCCATCACCCAGGCGGCGGCAACGTCATTGACCCAGGTGCCGACGTTGCTGCCGAGGATGGCCAGCCACATCGCGCGGAACAGCCGGATCTTCAGCGGCGCCCACGCGCCGGGGGCGGCGCTGTCATGTGTACTTACCATTGCCATGCTCCTACTACCGATGCAAACAGGGTGTCGCGGCCGCCGGCCGCGCGCAGGCCGGGACCGGCCTCGAACCAGGCCAGCTGGCCTTTCCAGGTCCAGTGGTCACTGGCCTCCCAGCTGGTTTCCCACTTGTACTGCTGACCGATGCGACGCGGCGTGCCGGCCGTGCCCGGTACCGCGGCCAGTGGTGCCGGCGTGGTGTAGACCGCGTCGCTGCGGCGATGCTTCCACGCCAGCTGCCAGCCGATGTCGGTGGTCAGGCCCGGGCGCAGGGTCAACGTCAGCGTCGGCTGCACGTCCATCAGGTTGGCCGGCGCCAGCAGGCTGGCTTCGCTGAAGTACGCCGACTTGGGGTACATCGCATTGAAGGTGTTCAAGCGGCCATCGTCGGGGTCCTGGTCGCCGCTGGCGATGTCCAGCTTGACGCCCAGCCGCGGCTGCCAGCGCCGCGCGGGCCAGCGCAGCCCGCTGTCGGTGGCCAGCGTCCAGGCACGGATCGCTTGGTTGCCCTGGGCACGCGACAGGGTGCCGCGCTGCGCGACCAGCTCGATGTTGGCGTCCCAGCGTGGCTGCAGCACGAACGCGCGCGTGCCGAGCGAGGTACGGCGTTCGTCGCCGACCGCGCTGGCGAAGCGTGCGCCATCGCGACCGTAGTCGAGCACGTACAGGTCGATGCCGGTGCCCGGCCGCCCAGGCTGCCAGGTGGCGTAGCTGCCGAGCAGGTACTGGCCACGGTCGCCGCGGTCATCGAAGGCGCCGCTGCGGTTGTCGACCGGGCGCAGCGCCATCACGTCGAGTTTCAGCGCGCCCTGTTGCCACCGCCCGCGCACGCCATCGAACGCCAGCCGGATGTTGGGCCCATCGCGTACCGAGAGCAGGCGCGAGCTGCCATAAGCGGCCTCCTGTCGGCCGAATTGCCACGTGGCATGGTCGCCCTGCCACCGCACGAAGCCCTGCTGCAGATCGAGTGCGCCTTGGTCGGTGCCGCCGGGCCCGCCGGCGCGCCCCTGCTCTGCGTGCACGCCAAGCTGCACCAGCCCATCCCAGCGACCGCGGTGCGCCGCCACCGACCCCAGCGCGCGCAGCAGGCCGTATCCGTCCTCTCTACCCTGTATGCCGAACCGGGTCGGGTCGTAATACATGCCACGCAGGCGCAGCGAGGCATCCACCTGCACGTCGCCACCGCCGTCCAGCGCGATGCAGCGACCGGTATCGCCCGGCGTGCAGGCAGATGCCAGCGACGGCAGTGCCGTCGCCAACGCCAGGCTCAGAACGCGAAGCACGAACATCCCAGTGCGCCCCAGAACGCAGTGGGCGCGTCGGTCGGCACCGGGTGCGCTGCTGCATGGCCGTGGCCGTGGGTGCGGCAGGCGCCGCCGTGGGCGTGCGCATGCGCGACCAGGCCGGTGGCGGCACCGCCCACGTGGTACCCGCCAAAGCGGTTCACCGGCGACCAGTCCGGCATCGCCGGAGGAAGGGTCGGCGCAAGCGGAGCAAAGTCGCCATCACCGTGCACCACCCGCCCGCCGACCACGGTCAGCACGCTGGTGATATCGGCGATGCCGGCATCGTCCACCGCGAAGAAGTCCGACGAGAGCACGCAGAAGTCGGCCAGCTGGCCGACCGCCAGCGTGCCCTTGCGGCCCTCGTCGCCGGAGAACCAGGCACTGCCCTGGGTCCACAGCCGCAGCGCCTCTTCGCGCTCGAGCAGGTTCTCTTCGCCATACAGCGCCAGTCCGCCGACGGTGCGACCGGTGACCAGCCAGGACAGCGCCACCCACGGGTTGTAGCTGGCCACGCGGGTGGCGTCGGTGCCGGCACCGACCGGAACGCCGGCCTGCAGCATGCGCCGTACCGGAGGCGTGTGGCGCGCGGCGTCGGCGCCGTAGCGCTGCACGAACGCCTCGCCCTGGTAGGCCATGCGGTGCTGGATCGCCAGGCCACCGCCGAGCGCGCGGATGCGGTCGATGTTGCGCGGGGTGATGGTTTCGGCATGGTCGATGAACCAGTGCAGGCCATCGAACGGGATCTCGCGGTTGACCTGCTCGTACACATCCAGGATGCGGTCGATGCTCTCGTCATAGGTGGCATGGATGCGGAACGGCCAGCGCTTTTCCACCAGCAGCTTGACCACTTCCTCCAGTTCCGGCTCCATGCCCGGCGGCAGTTCCGGTCGCGGCTCGTTGAACAGTTCGAAGTCGGCCGCGGAGAACACCAGCATCTCGCCCGCACCGTTGTGGCGCAGCAGGTCGTCGCCCTGGCGCGGGGCCAGGATCTCGCTCCAGTGCTGGAAGTCCTGCGCTTCCTTGCCCTTGTTCTGGGTGAACAGGTTGTAGGCGATGCGCACCGTCAGCTCGCCGTCGCGATGCAGCTGCTCGATGACCTGGTAGTCCTCGGGGTAATTCTGGAAGCCGCCGCCGGCGTCGATCACCGAGGTGATCCCCAGCCGGTTCAGCTCGCGCATGAAATGCCGCGTCGAGTTGGCCTGGTACTCGATCGGCAGGCGCGGCCCCTTGGCCAGCGTCGCGTAGAGGATCAGTGCGTTGGGCTTGGCCAGCAACAGCCCGGTGGGATTGCCCAGGCTGTCGCGCACGATCTGCCCGCCCGGCGGGTCCGGCGTGGTCTTGTCGTAGCCGCAGGCGCGCAGCGCGGCGCGGTTGAGCAGCGCGCGGTCGTACAGGTGCAGCAGGAACACCGGCGTATCCGGCGCGATGGCGTTGAGCTCGGCCAGCGTCGGCAGGCGTTTTTCCACGAACTGCTCGGCGGTGAATCCGCCCACCACGCGTACCCACTGCGGTGCCGGCGTGATGTCGACCTGCGCCTTGAGCATGGCCATGGCGTCGGCCAGCGAGCGCAGCCCGTCCCAGCGCAGCTCCAGGTTGTAGTTGAGGCCGCCGCGGATCAGGTGCGTGTGGCTGTCGTTGAGCCCGGGCACCAGGCGGCGGCCGCCCGCGTCGATCACGGTTGCCTCGGCCCGTCCGGCTCGCACCTCGGCTTCGGTGCCGATCGCGGCGATGCGCCCGTCCACCACCGCCAGTGCGTCGGCCTGCGGCAGGCGCGGGTCCAGCGTGGTGATGCGGGCATTGCGGAGGAGCAGCGTGGTCATGGGTTTCTCTCTTCAATCAAGGGTGCAACGCCAGCGCGCCCGGACCGGCCAGGGCAATGGCCGACAGGGCCAGTGTCCAGAACAACGGATACTCGATCCCGCCCCGCATCCAGAACCAGCCCTTGGGCAGGGCCAGCACGGCGGTCATGCCCAGGAACAGCGCGCCCACCGTGGCTGCCGGGCGGGCCTGCCAGCCGATCAGCACGGCCAGGCCGGAAAGCACCTGCACCACCGCCAGCAGCAGTGGCACCGGTGCCGGCGCCGGCAGGTGGTACCCGCGCAGTTCCTCGGCAAAACCGGCCAGCCCGGGACCCCCGAACCAGCCGAACAGCTTGCCCAGCGCGTGCGGCAGCAGGAATCCTCCTGCCGCCAGCCGCAGCACCAGCAGCCCCACATCCAGGCCGGTGGCGCCGCCCATGCTCAGTGGCCGCCTTCCTGTGCGCCGAACATGCTCTTGGCGTACTGGATGCCCAGGCCATAGCCGCCGGCGTGTTCGCGGGCGATGCCGGTGGTGAGGTCGTAGGTGGCGCTGCGGCCCCAGTCGCGCTGCAGTTCCAGCAGGTACTGCACCGAGGTAAGCGGCACCGCGCCGGCCTGGACCATGCGGGTGACCGCACGCTCGTGCGCTTCGTCGCTGACATCGCCGCAGGCGTCGGTGATCACGTACACCTCGAAGCCCTGGTCGATCGCCGACAGCGCCGGCCCGACGATGCAGACGCTGGTCCACAGGCCGGCGATGACCACGCGCTGCTTGCCGATGCGGTTGATCTCATCGATCACCGCCTGGTCTTCCCAGCAGTTCATCGAGGTGCGGTCAAACACCTTCTGGCCGGGGAAAATCGGCGCGATCTCCGGGAACATCGGGCCGGAGAACGACTTTTCGGCCACGGTGGTCAGCACCACCGGCACCTTGAAGCCGGCGGCACCCTTGGCGATCAGCGCGACATTGTTGCGCAGCGCGGCGACATCGATGGTGCGCGTGGCGAACGCCATCTGCGACTGGAAGTCGATCAGCACCAGGGCGTGGTCGGCGGGCGACAGCAGCGAGGCGCCGGGAACGGCGGTGGCGGTGGCGGTGGTCATGGGAATCCTTGGTGGGCGGGTAAGGCCATGGTGGCGGCGGCGGCCCGGTTGCCCTACCCCCCTTGGGTGGTGAACGCAGCTACTCTTTTGGGGGAGGCGCTCACCCGAAAGAGGGGGCGTGGCCGGCCCCGCGCCTGCGACAATCCTTCCCTGGCGCTGGCGGCGCACCCTGGAGATTCCGCATGACCCCTTCCTCCCCGTCGATCGGCATCCTGGTGGTCGACGACCATCCCCTGCTGCGCGATGGCCTGGCTGCCCTGCTGGACATGCAGCCGGACATGCGCCTGCTCGGGGAAGCCGCCGATGGCGAGGAGGCCGTGGCCCAGTACCTGGCCCTGCACCCGGACGTGGTGCTGATGGACCTGCAGCTGCCCGGCGTGGACGGCGTGGAAGCCATCACCCGCATCCGGCACCATGACCCGCGCGCGCGCATCATCGTGCTCACCACCTACCGCGGCGATGTGCGGGCGGTGCGTGCGCTGCAGGCCGGGGCCAGCGGCTACCTGCTCAAGGACATGCTGCGCCACGAACTGGTGGACACCATCCGCACCGTGCACAGCGGCCGCCGCGCCGGCATTCCGGCCACCCTGGCCGCCAGCATCGCCGCGCACGTAGTGGAGGACAGCCTGTCCCCCCGCGAAACCGAAGTGCTGGGCCACGTCGCCAGCGGTCGCTCGAACAAAGGCATCGGCGAACAGATGCGCATCTCCGAACAGACGGTGAAGGCGCACATGAAGAACATCATGGAAAAGCTCGGGGCCCGCGACCGCACCCACGCGGTCACCCTGGCCCTAAAGCGCGGCATCATCAGCCTGGACGACGCCACCCACGACCGCTAGGGCCGGCAACTGCGGCCTCAGCGCATGCGCACCAGCAGGGCGGCGCCTGCCGACACGGTTGCCAGCGTCGCCACGCCCGGCCACCCGAAGTGCGCCAGCACCACCGCGCCCAGCGCACCACCGGCCGCCATGCCCAGGAATACCCCGGTGAACAGCAGCGCATTGAGCCGGCTGCGCGCTTCCGGCGCCAGCCCATAGACCAGCGTCTGGTGCGAGACCAACGCGGCCTGGAAGCCAAAGTCGAACACCACCGCACTGATGGCCAGCAACGGCACGATCGCCACCCGCGGCAACCACGCATCCAGCAGCAGCATCGCAAAGCCGAGCAGCGCAATCCCTATCGCGATGCGGGCCACCGCGTGGCTGCCCAACCGGTCGGCCCAGCGCCCGGCCAGCGGCGCCGCCAGCGCACCCGCTGCACCGGCAATGCCGAAGGCACCGGCCACCGCACTGCCCAGCTGGTAGCGGTCGTGCAGCATGACCGCCAACGTCGACCAGAACGCACTGAAGCCCACCGCCAGCAGCCCCTGCGCGAACACCGCACGGCGCAGCTGCGGCTGTCCACGCCACAGGTGGGCCAGCGAACGCAGCAACGCCGGATACCGCAACGACGTGGTCGGTGCCAGGTGCGGCAGCTCGCGCGCCAGTACCAGCGCCATCACCACCACCGAGCCGGCGGCAATACCGAACATTGCCCGCCAGCCCAGTGCCTCGGCGACCAGCCCGCTGGCCACGCGCGACAGCAGGATGCCCAGCAGCAGGCCGGTCATCACCTTGCCCACCACCGCGCCGCGTTCGGCTTCCGGCGCCAGCATCGCCGCCGAGGGCACCACGTCCTGGGCCACGGTGGCCATCAACCCGATCAGCAGGCTGGCCAGCAGCAGCGTCGGCAGGCTGCCCGACAGCGCCGCGCCGGCCAGCGCGGCGGCCAGCACCAGCGACTTGAGCAGGATCAGCTGCCGGCGGTCGACGCGGTCGCCCAGCGGCGCCAGCAGCAGGATGCCCAGCGCGTAGCCCAGCTGGGTCAAGGTCGGGACCATGCCCGTGGACTGCGCGTCGCTGCCCAGCCCGCTGGCGATGACGCCCAGCATCGGCTGGCTGTAGTAGATCGAGGCCACCGAAAACCCGGCCCCGGCCGCCATCGCGACGATCAGCCGCGACGGCACCGCAGGCAGGGGGACGGCGACCGCCGGAATATGCACGCTGGACATGAGCCACTCCACGCCTGAAGAAAGTGGCGCCAGCATCCTCCTTGAACGAGAAGGCGTGTAGTAGGCTTCGGTACATATCCATCATACGAAGGTTGTATGAGCACTCCTTCCGCGGCACCGGGTGCGGACCGTATCGACCTGCTGGCCACCTTTGTCCGCATCGTCGAAAGCGGCAGCCTCTCCGCCGCCGCCGTACAGCTGGGCACCACCCAGCCCACCGTCAGCCGCCGCCTGCAGACCCTGGAACGGCTGTTCGGCCTGCACCTGATCAAGCGTTCCACCCACCAGATGACGCTGACCGAAGACGGCGAACGCTGCTATGCGCACGCCCGGGCCCTGGTGGACGACTGGGACGCGATCCAGGCCGACCTGCGTGGTGACGTGGACGTGCCACGCGGGCGCCTGCGGGTGGTGGTGCCACATGCCTTCGGCCAGGCCCAACTGCTGGAACCGATGCTGCAGTTCATGGCACGCCATCCCCAGGTCACGCTGGAGTGGATGCTGGAAGACCAGCCGGTGGACTTCATTGCCGACGGGATCGACTGCGCCATCCGGGTGGGACGCGTGCAGGAACCGCAACTGGTGGCGGTTCCGCTGGCCGAAGTGCCGCGCATCGTCATCGCCGCGCCCTCGCTGCTGGAGGCGGCCGACCCACGCGACCCCACCCTGCTGCCCGGCCTGCCGTGGATCGCCCTGACCACCTTCTACCGCGACCGTTTCACCCTGCTGCCGGCCGATGACGGTCCGGCGCTGCGGGTGGACATCCAGCCGCGCCTGCTCACCGACAACCTGTTCGTGGCGCGCCGCGCGGCAGTGTCCGGACTGGGCGCGGCGGTGGTGTCGGCGTGGCTGGTGGGCGATGACCTGCGCGACGGCCGGCTGGTGCAGCTGGTGCCCGGCTGGGAGGCGCCACCGTTGCCGGTGCATCTGGTGTACCCGGCCGCGCGCCAGATCCCCTCGCGGCTGCGCGCCTTCATCGATGCCATGAAGGCCAGCCTGCCGCACACCCATGGCATGCGTTCGTTGCCGATGCCCTCACCTTGATAACATAGCCTCTGCTATATTCGGCCGCATGAGCGCGGACCCCACCTCCCCGACCACCAGCGCATGGCCGCAGGCCACCGGCGATCGCCCCAGCCTGGGCGAGATGCACGCCAGCGTGGCCGTGCCCAGGGGTGGCCACTGGTGGTTCCGGCTGCTGGCCTTCCTGGGCCCCGGCTACATGGTGTCGGTGGGGTACATGGACCCGGGCAACTGGGCCACCGATATCGCCGGTGGCGCGCAGTTCGGCTACCTGCTGCTGTCGGTGATCCTGCTCTCCAACCTGATGGCCATCGTGCTGCAGGGGCTGTCGGCACGGCTGGGCATCGCCACCGGGCGCGATCTGGCGCAGGCCTGCCGCGACCATTTCTCCAGACCGGTGAACCTGTGCCTGTGGGTGCTGTGCGAGATCGCGATCATCGCCTGCGACCTGGCCGAGGTGATCGGCACCGCCATCGCGCTCAAGCTGCTGTTCGGACTGCCGCTGATGATGGGGGCGATCATCACCGCCGTGGACGTTGTGCTGGTGCTGTGGCTGATGCACCGTGGCTTCCGCGCGCTGGAAGCGTTCGTGATTGCCCTGCTGCTGGTGATCTTCGCCTGCTTCGCGGTGCAGATCGCGCTGGCCGCGCCGCCGCTGCAGGCGGTGCTGGGCGGTTTCATCCCGCGCGCGGAGGTGGTCACCAACCCGCATGCGCTGTACCTGGCCATCGGCATCATCGGGGCCACGGTGATGCCGCACAACCTGTACCTGCATTCGTCCATCGTGCAGACCCGCGCCTACCCGCGCACCGACAGCGGCCGGCGCAGCGCGCTGCGCTGGGCGGTGACCGACAGCACCATCGCGTTGATGCTGGCATTGTTCATCAACGCCTCGATCCTGATCCTGGCCGCGGCGGTGTTCCATGCCAACGGGCGCACCGATGTGCAGGAGATCGAACAGGCCCATGAGCTGCTGGCGCCGATGCTGGGAGTCGGGCTGGCATCGACCTTGTTCGCGGTGGCGCTGCTCGCCTCGGGCATCAACTCCACCGTGACCGCCACCCTGGCCGGGCAGATCGTGATGGAGGGCTTCCTGCGCCTGCGCATCGCGCCCTGGGCGCGCCGCCTGCTGACCCGTGGCATCGCCATCGTGCCGGTGGTGATCGTCACCGCGATCTATGGCGAACAGGGAACGGCGCGGCTGCTGGTGCTGAGCCAGGTGGTGTTGTCGATGCAGCTGCCGTTCGCGGTGATTCCGCTGGTGATGTTCGTCGGTGACAAGGCACGGATGGGCAAGCTGGTGGCCCCGCGCTGGTTGTTGACGCTGGCCTGGGTGATTGCCGCGGTGATCGTGGTGCTCAACGTGAAGCTGTTGGCCGAGACGCTGATGGGGTGATCCGGGGTGATGCGCAGGCCCTGCCTGGCGCTTGACCTCAATCACGGTTGAGGTGGCACAGTGCGCGGAATCCTCCCGGAATCCCCAACATGCCCCACGCCGCATCCCCGCCTTCGCAGCACGACCTCTGGAACGGCCCGGCCGGCGATGCCTGGGTACAGGCGCAGTCGCTGCTCGACGGCATGTTCGCCGGCTTCGAGCCGGTTCTTGCCGATCCCATTGCCGCCGAGCCCGATGCGCGCGTGCTGGACGTCGGCTGCGGCACCGGGGCGGTCTGCCTGGCCATTGCCGATCGGCTGGGTCCGCAGGGCCGCTGCAGCGGGGTGGATATTTCCGCGCCGATGATCGCCGTGGCGCGCGAGCGGGCGCTGGCGGCGGGCAAGGCCATCGATTTCGCCGTGGGCGATGCCCAGCAGCATCGCTTTGCCCCCGCCAGCCTGGACCGCATCGTGTCGCGGTTCGGGGTGATGTTCTTCGATGATCCGGTGCGCGCGTTCGGCAACCTGCGGCAGGCGCTTCGGCGAGGTGGCCGCCTGCATGCCATTGCCTGGCGCAGTCCGGCCGATAATCCGTTCATGACCACCGCCGAGCGCGCTGCAGCGTCGCTGCTGACCCTGCCGGCGCGGGCCGAAGGTGGGCCGGGGCAGTTTGCGTTTGCCGATGCAGGCGTCGTGCGGAAGATTCTGGATGACAGTAGTTGGGATCACATCGACATCGCCCCGCTCGACGTGGAATGCAGCATCGCCCGCGACGCCTTGCCGACCTACGTGTCGTTGCTGGGACCGGTCGGACAGGCACTGCGCGCCGAAGGGCTGGATCCGGACGTCCGGCAGGGGGTGCTGTCGACCGTGGTCGACGCGTTCGCACCGTTCGTGCGGGGTGATCGGGTGGTGTTCACCGCCGCGTGCTGGTCGATCCGGGCCGCGTGAACGCGAAGCTGCCAATACCCACGTCACCCCGCGGCAACCATTCGTCCCGGGTGACCGTCATTCGGCCCCAGGCCAATGACAGCAAGGGTTGACGGGCACATGCTGGGTTCATCGCCCTCTGCCTGTGACTGCCATGAAACGTCGTGACTGCCTGAAAGCCGGGCTTGCCCTGCCCTTGCTACCGCTGGCTCAAAAAGCGGCCGCCGGCAATTCAACCGGGTCACGCAACGCCCTTGCTCGTGCCCGCCCCGGTACCGCCGGGTGGCCCTCTGCCAGCGAATGGGACCAGCTCTCCAACGCCGTCGGTGGACGGCTGTCGATCCCGGTGTCGCCCTTCCTCGGCGATGCCGGCACCCGCGCCGAGGCACTGGCGCAGATCCAGAACCCGTTCTTCATCGGCGACCAGCCTGCGTTGACCCAGACCAGTGGCTACCACGGGGCCTGGCTGTCGCGGCCCAGCGCCCGGGTGGTAGCCGCCGCCAACAGCGCCGATGTGGCGGCGGCGGTCGACTTCGCGCGGCGGCACCGGCTGCGGCTGGTGGTCAAGGGTGCCGGCCACAGCTACCACGGCACCTCCTGCGCGCCCGATTCCCTGCTGGTCTGGACGCGCGCCATGAACGCGGTGGAACTGCACGATGCCTTCGTCGCGCAGGGCGCGCCCGCCGGTGCCGCCGCGCAACCGGCGGTCAGCCTCGGTGCCGGGGCGATGTGGATCGATGCCTACGATGCAGTCACCACGCGCGCCGGCCGCTACGTCCAGGGCGGCGGCTGCACCTCGGTGGGCGTGACCGGGCTGGTCACCGGCGGCGGCTTCGGCAGCTTCTCCAAGGGGTTCGGCACCGCAGCGGCCAGCCTGCTCGAAGCCGAAGTGGTCACTGCCGACGGCCGCGTGCGGGTGGTCAACGCGACCCAGGATCCCGAGCTGTTCTGGGCACTGAAGGGCGGCTGCGCCGGCAGCTTTGGCGTGGTGACCCGAATCACGCTGCGCACCCATGTACTGCCCGCCACGTTTGGCGGGGTGTCGATGAAGGTGCGGGCCGACAGCGACGACAGCTTCCAGGCGCTGGCCGCCGAAGTACTGCGCTTCTGCCGCGATGCCTTGTGCACGCCGCAGTGGGGCGAACAGCTGCGCTTCGACAGCCATCGCACCTTCGGGGCGTCGATGGTGTTCCAGGGGCTGAGCCAGGAACAGGCCGCCGCGGTGTGGGCCCCGTTTGAAGCGTGGGTGGCCGCGCGCCCGCAATACACCGTGATCGATCCCCTGCAGGCGTTGGCGTTGCCCGCCCAGCACATGTGGGACGCGGACTTCTTCCGCAAGCATGCCCCGACGCTGATCGCCGAAGACACCCGCGCAGGCGCCGCGCCTGCCCACATGCTCTGGAAGGGCGACCAGGGCCAGGTGGGTTGGTACCTGCATGGCTATGCGTCGGCGTGGATGCCCTCGGCGCTGCTCGGCGATGCGCAGCGCGATGCGGCGGCAGCGGCGATCTGCACCGCGGCCGCGCACATGCCGGTCGAACTGCACTGCAACAAGGGGCTGTTTGGCGCCCCGGCCGACGCCCTTGCCGCCAGCCGCGACACCGCGACCCATCCGGCGGTGCTGGATGCCTTCGCGCTGGCGCTGATCGGGAATGCCGGTGGCCCGGTGTACGCGGGCAGTGGCGGAACGGTGGATGAGGCCAAAGCCCGCGAAGGAGCAGCGCGGGTCGGGCGTTCCTACGCCGCCCTGCGCGCGGTGCTGCCGCGTGCACCGACCTATGTGTCCGAGTGCGACTTCTTCCAGCGCGACTGGCAGCAGTCGTTCTGGGGCCCGCATTACCCACGCCTGCTGGCGGCCAAGCGGCGCTATGACCCGGACGGCCTGTTCGTGATCCATCACGGGGTGGGCAGCGAGGACTGGAGCGCCGATGGCTTCGAACGGCGCAGCTGACGCGGCGCCCGCACTGGCTTAGGCTGCGGGGCACCCGCCCGCTGCAGGAGTCCGCCCCGTGCCGTCGTTTACGCTCGCCGTCCCCGCCCTGCTCTGCCTCTCCATCGCCACCGCGCTGTTGCCGGTCACCGCCGCCGCACAGGCTGCACCCGCTACTGCAGGCGTGCCGCACGCGCAGAGCTTCAATGCACTGCTCGATGCGCAGACCATGGCCGCGATCAATGCCGATCCCGAACTGAAAACCCTGCTCGGGATCAGCGGCGACGGCGCGGCCGATACCTCCGACCGGCTCACCGACGTGTCGCTGGCCCAGCGTGAGGTCAACCGGCGCTTCCTGGCCGACAACCTGGCCGCGATCAAGGCCTGGAAGGGTGCACCGCTGGACCCGCAGCAACAGCTCAGCGACGGCCTGGCGCGCTGGTTCTACCAGGCACAGATCGACCTGATGGCGGTGCCGTGGGCCGCGGCGTGGCTGCCGGTGGGGGGCAGCACCTATGCGGTGGACCAGTTGTTCAGCCTGCCGGTGAACCTGCCGCAGTTCTTCGACAACCAGCACGCCGTCACCGATGTGACCACGGCGCGCCACTACATCGCCCGCCTGAACGCCATGGGCAGCAAGCTGGACCAGGTGCGCGCAAACGTGGACATGCAGGCCGCGCAGAGCGTGGTGCCGCCGGAACTGGCCCTGGCCGGCGCGGCCAGCCAGTTCCGCACGCTGCTCAAACCGGCCCCGGAGGGCAGCCTGTGGGTGGCTTCGCTGCAGCGCAAGCTGGACAAGCTGCAGGCGATTCCCGCCGCCGAGCGCGCCGCGCTGCTCGAACAGGCGAGCGTGGCCGTTCGCGATTCGGTCAACCCCGGCTACCAGCGCCTGCTCGACCGCGTGCAGGCACTGCAGGCCACCCACCCCGGCAACAAGGGCATGTGGGCGCTGCCACACGGCGATGCGTTCTATGACGCGGCCCTGCGCTGGTACACCAGCACCGACCTGGGCGCCGATGCCATCCACCAGATCGGCCTGGACGAAGTGGCGCGCCTGGAAAAGAGCATGGACGCGCGCCTGCGCGAGATCGGCCTGCGCGATGGCACCGTGGCCGAGCGCATCCGGGCCCTGGGCGACGATCCGCGTTACCGCTACGCCGACAGCGATGCCGGCCGCAGGGAACTGATCGGCGACATCGAACAGCGCCTGCGTGACCTCGACCCGCTGCTGCCCACCTACTTCGGCCACCTGCCGCCGCAGAAGCTGCTGGTGCAGCCGGTGCCGGCGCACATGCAGGCCACCTCGCCCGGCGGCTACTACTACCCGCCGGCGATGGACGGCTCGCGCCCGGGCACCTTCTTCATCAACCTGGGTGACATGGCCTCCAACACCCGCTGGAGCACGCCCACCCTGACCTACCACGAGGGGTCGCCGGGCCACCACTTCCAGATCTCGATCGGGCAGACCCTGACCGACCTGCCGCTGCTGCGCCGCAGCCTCAATCCCAGTGCGTTTTCCGAAGGCTGGGCGCTGTATGCCGAGCAGCTGATGGCAGAAGCCGGCGTCTACCGCGACGACCCGGCCGGCGACATCGGCCGGCTGCAGGCCGAGATGTTCCGCTCGGTGCGCCTGGTAGTGGACACCGGCCTGCACCGCAAGCGCTGGACGCCCGAGCAGGCCGTGGCCTACATGCGCGGGAAGACCGGCATGACCGAGTCCGACGTGCGCATCGAAGTCAACCGCTACCTGGTGCAGCCCGGCCAGGCCTCGTCCTACAAGATGGGCCAGCTGCGCCTGCTGGCGCTGCGCGCCAAGGCGCAGAAGCAGCTGGGCGATCGCTTCGACATCCGCGCCTTCCATGATCTGATCCTCGGCAACGGTGCGATGCCGATGACCGTGGTGGAGCAGGCCGTGGACGCGTGGGTGGCCGGTGGTGGCGGTGATCCACGTCGCGCGCCGTGACCGGTAGAAATACCTAGGCCGCGTCGGTGTAACTCCGGTTGTCCGCTCCGTAGCGGGTGCGCACAGTGGGGCATGGCCTGCCTGGCAGGCCCGGACCCACAGGAGAGCACCATGCGTCCTTGCCGTTGCTGCCTGCTGCTTGCAGCCTTACTGGCCGTTCCGCTGGCGTCGCATACCGCCAGCGCTGCGCCGTCCGTTGCCGATACCGCAGCGTCCGCCGCCGTCGATCCCGAGGCCATCGGCGCGCTGACCCGCATGGGCAAGGCATTGCGTGCGCTGCCGCAGTTCAGCATGGCCGCGACCACCCGCACCGACTACGTGCTCGATGACGGGCAGAAGCTCGCGCTGGCCGGCACCGTGGATTACAAGGTGCTGGGACCGGACCGCTTCTTCGTCGAAATCCGCAGCGACCACCAGCATCGGCAGCTGTTCTACGACGGCCACACCCTGACCATCCATTCGCCGAAGCAGAAGTACTACGCCACCGTGGAGAATCTGGACCGCAGCAGCCAGGCGCTGCTCAGCGATTCGGCGACCCGGCTTGGCGTGGAGTTCCCGCTGGCGGATCTGTTCCTGTGGGGTACCGCTGGGTTCCCGACCCAAGGCATCACCTCCGCGTTGTTTGTCGGCACCGAACGCATCGATGGCGAGTCGACCCGGCACTATGCGTTTCGTCAGCCCGGCGTCGATTGGCAGGTTTGGATTTCAGACAAGAACCAGTTGCCCCGCCAACTGTTGATCACCAGCCATGCCGATCCGGCGCTGCCGAACTACCAGGCCACCCTGACCTGGGATACGCAGCGCGCCGTGGCGGCCAGCGACCTGGTGTTCCGCCCCGACGGCGCCACCCGGATCGCATTCGTGCCGGTGGCCATGGCCGACGGCAATGACGCGGACAACGGAGCGCGCTGACATGCACACCACCACGGCACTGCGTACCGCGCTCGCCACCGCACTTCTGTGCGCCACTACCGCGTCCCTGCTGGTGCCCGCCGACGCGCAGGCACGCCCGGGGCTCCGTGGCTTCGCCCATCCCTCGATTGCCAGCCATGGTGGCTTTGGCGGCGGTGGTGGCGGCTTCAGTCCGCACCCCGGCCCGGGCCCGGGTCCCGGACCCCACCCTGGACCCGGTCCTGGGCCAGGCCCTCATCCTGGCCCCGGGCCCGGCCCCGGCCCTGGGCCGCATCCCGGTCCTGGGCCGCATCCCGGTCCGGGGCCCGGCCCAGGGCCACACCCGCCCGGCCCCCCGCCGGGCCCTGGCCCGCATCCGTATCCGCCGCCTCCGCCGCCACCGTATTGGGACCACCCGTTCTGGGATGCCGCCGCCGTCACCGCCGGAGTGGCGCTGACCGCTGCTGCAATAGGCTCGGTGGTGTATTCGCTGCCGGTCGACTGCAGCACCGTGGTCGTGGACGGCATCGGCTACCAGCAGTGCAGCAATGGCTGGTACCAGCCGCGCTACGTTGGCACCACCGTGCAGTACGTCGTGGTGGACGCGCCACGATGACGCTGCAGCACCCCTGGATCTGGTTCCTGGCCCTGTTCCTGGTGCCGCTGGTGGCCGCGTTGGTGGTGAGCCTGCTGGTGCGCAAGCGCGGCATCACCGCCAACGCAGTGCTGGCCTGGTTCGTGCTGGTGTGCTGGATCGGCGCACTGGCCGTAATCCTGTCGCAGGTGCTGTAACGCCTTCGGCGTACCGGGATGCGCTACAGCGATTGCCCCAACTCGATGAACACCACCCGGTCGCCGCCTTCGCGCATGCCCAGGCCGAAGATCAGCGGGCCGATCCACGAATCGAAGCCCAGGAACAGGCTGCCGTTCCAGATCCCATCGCTGATCGACATGTCCGAACGGCGCTGCCAGGCATTGCCGTACTCCACTGTGCCACCGACCTGCGCGGAGCGGCCCAGCACCTTGCCCAGTTCATAGGTGTAGCCGGCAAACCCCAGCGCATAGTCCTGGCCGGTCAGCTGGTTGTGCTGGAACCCGGCCAGCCGCCAGCGCCCGCCCAACCGGTAGATGCTCTGTACCGGTGCGGTCCCCGAGGAGGTCACGTGGTAGCGCAGGCCCAGCTGCACCGCGCTGCGTCCGAACGGAAACGCGCCCACCGCATCCAGGTCGATCTGGCCGAAGCGGGTATCGGCACCGAGGGCCTCACGCGACTGGTAGGTCCCCAGGTTCACCAGGAAGCCGTCGCGCGGGAAGTACAGGCTGTCGATGTTGTCGTAGGTGACGCTGGCGGTCAGCCCACCGTCGTCGAAATCGGTGCGTGGCACCCGGGGCGAGCCGATGTCCATGCGCGCGCTGCCGGTGTATCGCTCGATGCCGGCGCGTATCGACAGCACGTTGGACACGTTGCGCACCAGGTCCACGCCCGCACCGGTGCGGCTGACCCGGTAGCGCGAGGTCTTGTTGCCCGCGTCGTCGAACACGTTGAAGCTGCGCGTTTCATAACCGCCCAGGGCTTCGAACGCGTAGCGGTTGCCCACGTCGAAGGGATGGTAGTAGCTCCCGCGTATCGCCGGTTCGCTGCCCACCTGCAGGGTCACCCTCGCTTCGGCGCCATACGGCGACAGCGGCGCGAACAGCAGGCCGGCGCGCAGGTTGCTTTCGTGGTTGCCATCCAGGTCGTTGCTCAGGGTCCAGCCGGCCTCCAGGTAGCTCGGGCCGTTGGGCTTCTCGTACGCGGTGATCACCACCCCGACCTGGCCGTCGTCGCGGCGGTCCTGCTCGTAGCTGATGCTGGCCAGGGTGTCCATGCCGTACGCACGCAGCACGCCTTCCTGCATGGCCTTGCTGTCCAGCGGCTTGCCGATCTCCACCGGCAGGTAGGACAACAGCAGTTCATCGGCATAGCCGGTGTGGTTGCGGACCTCGATGTAGGCGATCGGTGCCGGAGCCGACGGCGCGGCGCGCGTTTCACGGGTGGCGTACCAGCGCTGGTAGACCGGCGCCGGTTGCGAGAAGGCGCGCAGCGCCGGGGCCGCCTGGTCCGCGGCCTGTTGACCGATCGCCAGCGCTTCGGGCGCCTTGTCGAAATCGCCGGTAGCGACCTTGCCGGTAAGCTGGGGTGTGATCAACAGATCCTGCGGGCCGAGCGTGTCGAACTGGCGCTGGGCATTGCGCGTGGTCAGAAATCCACTGAGCTGCCCGATCACGTCCACCAGGCTGGCGTCACGGTCGAGCGCGCTGAGCGGCGTGCCCACATCCACCGCGATCACCCGGTCGGCGCCCATCGCCCGCACCACGTCGACAGGCACCTGGTTGGACACGCCGCCATCAAGCAGCACGCGCCCGTCGATGGTGATGGGCCGGAAGATGCCAGGCAATGACATGCTCGCGCGCATCGCCATCGGCAGGCTGCCGTGGTCCAGGACCACCGCCTCGCCGGTGTTGAGGTCGGTAGCGATCGCACGGAAGGGGATGGACAGGTCGTCGAAATCACCGGTGACCCGGCTGCCGCCGGTGGCAGTCTCGAACAGCGCGATCAGGCGTTCTCCCTGCGACACGCCGCCGGAGATCTGCACCCGTTTGCCCTGCCCGCCCAGGCCGATCCCGATCGGCGCCAGCTGTTGGTAGTCGTCAGCCTTGCGCTGCAGCGACCGCTCCCGACGCGGCAGGGTGTCGCTGAACATCGCCATCCACTGCGTATCCAGCACCACCTGCTCGATCTGCGCGGGCGTTTTACCGGAGGCATACAGCGCTCCGACCAGCGCGCCGGCGCTGGTGCCGGCAATGCAGTCCACTGGAACATGCAGCGCCTCGAGCTGGCGCAGGATGCGTACATGGGCGATGCCGCGTGCGCCGCCACCGCCCAGCGCCACGCCGATGCGGGGACGCGTGTCGCCACTGTCGCGGTGACCGCACTGCGTGCCGTCCAGCGTCGTGGCCGGCCCGGCGGCAAGCGATGCACCCGGCGCCAGCAGGCAGGCCAGCAGCAGGCGCATGCCCGCAGGCGTGGGAATCGCCAAGAGGCACCTCGATGGAAGTGCGCGGCGCCGGACCGGTGGGAGGGATGGGCCCCGGTGCGGCGCCGCGCGGTGAAACGTCGAAGGGTGTCAGCGCATCATTTGGCCGGTGCGCTGCCCGGCGGGAACCCGGCAAACAGCTTGTCCAGGCCGGCTTCCACCGCGGCGTTGGTGCGCTCCGGGGTGCTGGGCACCGTGCCGCTGGCCGTGCCGCGCCATACCGCCTGCTTGCTGCGCGCATCGAACATGTCCACCACCAGCGTGCCCACGTCGTAGGTGCGTACCGTGGTGGTGGCGCTGCCCATGCCCATGCCGCCGCCCCAGCCGCCGCCGCGCCAGCCCCAGCCGCCCATGTTGCTGCCGGTGTAGAACGTGTCCAGGGTCTGCCGCTGGCTGGTCACGATATGCGCGGCCAGGGCCACGTCGCCGTTGGCGGACTGGGTCCAGCCGCGGGCCGCCAGGCGCGCGTCGATGCCGTCGACGATGCGCTGGGTGACCAGCGGCGAGGCGCCCTGCGGCTTCATCGCCCAGCTGTAGGTCCGGAAGGAAGCGAAGTTCGCCCCCGGGTCGAAGTCGGTGTGCACGGTGGGCGTACTGGCGCAGGCCACCAGCGAGGTGGCCAGGACCGCGATCGCAAAGGCTTTCATCACACGACACTCCGGGGCTGTGAACTGGCTTCCAGCCTAGCCCCCTCCTGCCTGCGTGGTCATCCGCATAACTACGCAGGCCAGCCAGAAAAACTACCGGTTGCTGCAACCGGCAGGGTCAACGCGGTGGATTGATCACCACGTACTGCACGGTGGTGCCGCTGTAGCGCGGCTCGTACCAGGTGTTGCCGCACTGCTGGTAGGCCATGCCGTTGATGACGGTGGTCACGCAGCTTGGCGGCACCGAGTAGACGATCGAGCCGATCACCGCCGAGGTCAGCGCCACGCCGGCGGTCACGGCGGCGGCCGTGGCGACCGGATGGTCATCCCAGTGGTTCCAGTGGTCGTCGTGGTAATCCACGTCGACATGCACGTCGCGGTTGACGTCCCGGTTGACGTTCCGGTTCACGTCGCGGTTCACATTGCGATTGACGTCGCGATGCGCACCGCCGCCCTGCGGCCGCTGCACCGGCCGGTTGATGTTGGCGTGGGCGCCGGCTCGCGCAGCACCGCCGCCGCCGCGATGGCCGTGCTGTGCATTGGCCGGGCCGATGCCGATGGCAAGCAGCACCATCAGGCTGGCCGCGCCGGTGAGCATGGTGCGCTGGGTCTTGGGGAAGGAAAGCATTTCAGTTCTCCTGGCCGGCATCGGGAACCACTGCGGCGACCTCGAGCGGCACCAGCTTGATCCGCGCGGCGTCGGCCGGCGGTGCGAACTGGAAGGCGGTCGCGGGTACCGGCGTGCGGGTATCCCACGCCAGCCGCGCGCGATACTGTGGCTGGGCCGGGTCATCCAGTGAATTGATGATCAGCTTCTTCGGCAGCGAGGTGGCCTTGGAGATCCACACCTGCCAGTCCACGGCGTCCTGCTTGAAGGCGTACTGCTCGATGGGTTCGCCATCCAGCGTGCCGCCTCCCACGTGCAGGGCCGCGCGGATCGCGGTCTTGGGCGCCTTGTCGGTACCCCACAGGAACATGTCGGCCAGCGGCATTTCGATGCCGTAGCGGTCGGCCGCCTGGTCCACCAGCTCACCGAGCGTGGCCCCCACGCCGTCCACCTGCGCGTAGTAGTTCAAGCGCGGCGAATACACCGTCAGCGCGTTGCCGTCGTAGAACAGCTGGCGCAGCTGGCGGTCGCTGCGCAGCTCCAGGAACAACTGGTCCGGCGCCTTCACCTTGTAGGTCACCACGCCGTCCAGTTCGATCTTCTGCCCATCCTCCAGCACCACTTCGGTGCTGGCATCGGACGTCAGCGAGAACTGCTTGAGCGCACGCAGTGCGGCGCCCATGCGGTCCAGCGCGGCGAGCGCTTCGGGGTCGCGCTCGTCGCCGTCGGTGCTGGCCGGCGGCGTGCGCGCCGGGGCGGCCGCGAGCGGCAACGCGCCCCCGGCCAGGCCGCCGAGCAGCAGGCAGGCGGTACGGGCGAAACACAGGACGGCGGTGGCCATGGCATGTCTCCGGAGGGTAAAAGGACGGATGCGCGGCTCAGAAGCCGGCGCTGATCGACACGCTCCAGGGATCGCCCTCGAAGCGGTTGCGCACGCTGAATTCACTGAGGTACCGGAACGACACATCCACGTGCTCGCCCCCCGGCCACTTTTTCCCATAGGTCAGCACCGGTCCGGCGCCGAACGCGCGGCCCTTGAACCCATTGAGCCGGTCGGCCAGGTCGCCGTCGTCGTTCTGGACCTGCTGCAGCCAGCCCGCCGCCGCGCCGAAGCCCCAGCCGCTGGGCGTGCGCTTGACCAGCAGTGCATCGGTGCGCAGTACCAAGCCGTTCTTGTAATCGGTGTCGTCGTTGCGGCTGTACCAGTCCATGCCGCCGAGCACGCTGAACTCCAGCGTGCCCTTCTGGAACAGGTGGGTGTACCCCACCGCCGGCGACACGGTCCAGACATTGAGCCCGGGGTTGGCCAGCTTGCCCGGGGTGTACTTCGCCGTGGGTGCGTACACGTACAGGCCGAACGAGACGTGCTGTACCTGGTCGATATGGAAACCGGCAATCACCGGTGCGAAATACACGTCGAACAGGTTGGACGCACTGTCCTGCACCCGCACCTGGTTGCCGAGCGGGCCCTGCAGGCCGGCGGTCACATCGGCATCGATGTAGGGCACGGTCAGCATGGTGGCGAAGTTCCACCTGCCGGCCTTGGTCGGCCACACGTACACCCCGGTGGCCGCGGTCAGGCTGACATCGGCTTCCAGGCCCAGCGAAACCTGCCCGGCGATGGGTGCCGGTCGGCTGCCGCCGATCCTGCCGTCATAGTGCACGTAGCTCAATGACCACTGCATGCCCGGCTCGGGCGGAATGACGCCCACGTACGAGGTGATCTGCATCCCGGTGATGGAGCGCCCCAGGCCGCCTTCGACAGCCTGCGCCGGCAGCGCGGCCACCAGGGCCAGCGTGCCCAGCAGCACGGCAGTGGCCACGCAGCTGCGACGGTAATGCGAAGCGGTTGGGCAGGTCATGGCAGTCACCTCATGCGGTTGTCGACGGTGGGCGCGGTGGCGGCGCATCAGCGTTCCACGCAGCGGAAGCCGACGTGGCAGGTGGAGGTGTCGATCGGCTGGGCCATCCGCGCGGCGGGCCGGTAGCGGCGGCAGTAGTTGGGCGCGCACAGGTGCGAGCCGCCCTTCATCACCCGCCGCGGGATGCCGCTGCGGTCGGCCGGGTCGTGGCTGCGCTGGCGCTCGCCGCCGCGCGGGTTGTCGATCGCGCAGCAGGCTTTGCTCTGCAGCCGGTCATGCTGCTGGTACCAGTCGCTGGTCCACTCCCACACGTTGCCGATCATGTCGTACAGCCCGTAACCGTTCGGCGGATAGCTGCCCACCGGCGAGGTCCAGCGGTGCCCGTCTTCTTCCACGTTCATCCACGGAAACTCGCCCTGCCAGGTATTGGCCTGGTGGCGCCCGCGCACGGTGAGGCTGTCGCCCCACGCGAACTCGCTGGGCTCCTGGCCGCCACGTGCGGCGTACTCCCACTCCGCCTCCGTGGGCAGGTCCTTGCCGATCCATTTCGCGTACGCCTGCGCATCGGCGAAGGTCACATGGACCACCGGGTGGTCATCCAGGCCGTCCAGTTGGGTGAAGGGTCCGCGCGGATGGCGCCAGTTGGCGCCTGAAACGTAGTGCCACCAGTTGTGGGTGTTGGACATGTCCACCGGGCCGGAGGGCTGCACGAACACCACCGACGAGGGCACCAGCAGCGCCGGATCCGCGCCCGGGTAATCGCGGCGATCGGCCGGCCGCTCGGCCGCGGTCACATAACCGGTGGCGCTGACGAAGCGCGAGAACTCGCGGTTGGTGACCGGATAGCGGTCGATCCGGAACGGCGCCACCCGCACCTTGTGCGCGGGGCGCTCTTCCGGGTAATGGTCGTTGGAGCCCATCAGGAAGACCCCGCCGTCGATCTCGATCATGGTATCGGCCACGACACTCATCTCTTCCCCTCAGCCGAATGGCGCAACATTGAAGGTCATGCTCACGATCGCCAGCAGGCCAAGCAGCCAGAGCAGGCCTGCGGTGATCAAGGTCAGCGATATCGGGTAGTGACTTTCGCCGTGGATCAGGCCTTCGCCCATCATCAGGGCGCGCTCGCGGCGCAGCTCCTTCATGTAGCGCAGGTGGTAGACGATACCCAGGGTCAGCATGACCATGCCCAGGGCGACCAGGGCCACGCCGAAGTTGCGCGGGGCGTGCGGGCGCAGCGTCACGCCGGGCGTCTCGAGCATGTGGCCGAAGAACTGGTAGATGGTGAAGCCGAATCCGATCAGCGACAGCGCGGTGCGGATGATCGACATCAGCGTGCGGTCGGCGCTCATGCGCGTGCGCTGGAACGACATGCCGGTGCGCCGCGAGGACAGCTCCAGCGATGCCTGGTCGGTGCCGCCCAGCGTCTGCCGTGCCTGCTCGATGGTGATGGCGCGGTCGGACAGTGCCTTCGCCGGATCTTTCTCGGTCATGGCCGGGAATCCTTGCCGTGGTGGGGATGACGCCGCAGCCAATGGCCCGCCAGGCGGGTGAAGGGGCCACGCAGGATGAGGTAGGGAATGAAGCCCAGTACGACCGCAAGCACGAACGCTTCCAGCGGGTAGCGGAAGCCGCCGTACACGCGCACCTGGTAGATCACATCCATGACCACGCCCAGCAACAGGATCCGCGTCGTTGCGGTAACCCCTTCGCGCCACGTGGCCAGGCGCTCACCGCCGCTGCTGTGGGCGATGAGCCACGCATAGGGCGGCTTGCCCGCCCGCGCGGCGCGGATGCCGTCGATCAGCGCGGTGATCAGCGCCATGGTCGGCTGCAGGAAGAACCGGAACGTCATCGGACCGTCGGCACGACCGATCATGTCCGTCCAGAAACGCGTCAGGAAATCGATGGCCAGGAGCATTGCCGGGTCCCGTTCAACAGGATTCCAGCTTGGCGGCGGCAACCGCAACGCACATCGGGATAGGTACTGCACCGGCTTCAGTATTTTTACTGCGCCGGCCACCCTGCATGGCAAGCGTATGCTCCATCCGCATGAGCCAGGACAGCTACTCATTGATGCGCGGTGGACTGGTGCATCGCCTGCTGCACGCCAGCGGCGCGCTGCACGGCAGCCGGCGGCTGTCCTGGTGGCTCGCCGGAGCGCTGCTGGCAATCACGTTCCTGCCCTTGCTGCCGCTTGCGGCGACGGACGCCATGCTGTGGCCGCGTCCGCGGGCCATGGCGCTGCTGGGCGACTACGCCACCCTGTCGCGCCTGCTGCTGGCCATGCCGCTGCTGGTGCTCGCCGCGCCACGCGCCGACGCTCTGCTGCACGGTGCCCTGCGCCAGTTGACCCATGCCAGCCTGGTCCATCCGCGCCGCCAGCCGCGATTGCAGGCACTGCTGGCCAGCATCCGTCGGTGGCGCGACAGCCGTTGGCCGGAACTGGTGTGCATCGTGCTGGCCCTCCTGCCGGTGTTCGTACAGGGCGGCACGGTGGATCTGCTGTCCGGCGTCCCGGACTGGCGCAGCCACGCCGGCGTGATCACCCCGGCCGGGCACTGGTACGCGTGGATAGGCATGCCCTTGTTCCGGCTGGTCGGCCTGCTGTGGCTGTGGCGGTTCCTGCTGTGGGCGGTGCTGCTGGCACGGTTGCCGGCGGTGGGCCTGACCCTGCACGCCGAACACCCGGACGGGAGCGGTGGGCTGGCGTTCCTCGGCCTGGCGCAGGCGCGTTTCGGCATGCTGGCGGCGGCCGGTGCGCTGGTGCTCTCTGGCGCCTGCCTCAACCACATGACCTATCTGGGCGATTCGCTGTACGCCATGCGCCACCTGCTGGCCGGCTATGTCATCGGCTCGACCCTGCTGCTGGTCGCGCCGCTGCTGCTGCTGACGCCCTCGTTGATCCGCACGCGGCGCCACGCGCTGTACCGCTTCAGTGCACTGGGCAACCGGGCGGCAGCGGCATTCGACCAGCGCTGGAAAGCCGCCAGCGAGAACACCGCCGGCAACGCGTCCCTGCTCGATCACAACGACGCCTCGGCCTTCGCCGATTTCAGCGCGGTCTACCAGGGCACCGCCGCCATGTCGGTCGTGCCGCTCACGCGCTGGAATCTGGTGGGCATGATCCTGCCGGCGGTCGTCCCGCTGCTGCCGTTGGCGCTGGTGGCGATGTCGGTGGACGAGCTGGTCGCCAAGCTGGCCGGCATCCTGGTCTGAGCGCGCGACCGCCTCAGAGCGAGCGCGAAACGAAGCGTTCTCCGCGCAGCGCGGCCTGCACGGCCAGCGCCAGGTCGTCGCCGGCATCGGACTTGAGGACATAGCTGCACGGGCCCAGGGCCATGGCCTGGTCCACCATCTGCGGCTCGGCATGCACGGTGATGAACACCACGCCCAGTACCGGACGCTGCACGCGCAGCCGCCGCGCCGCTTCCAGGCCGTTGAGCTCGGGCATGGCGATGTCGGTCACCACCACGTCGGGCAGCATCGACTGCGCCGCCTTGACCAGTGAGGCGCCGTCCTGCACCAGGCCGATCACCTCGAACTGTTCGGCAAGCAGGCCACGTAGTTGCCGGCCCATGGCGGAGCCGTCTTCGGCAAGCAGCACACGGGCAGCATTCATGGTTCCCGCCAGGTCGACGCGTTCCCTGATGGTGTGCCGTGCCTGTGCCCCGGACAAGGGAAAAACAACCGGACGCGGGCAAGTAAATCTACTTGCCCGCGCCCCGTATGCAGACGGTGCTCAGTGCCGGATCAGGCCTTCGTGTTCGGCCTTGCGCACCAGTTCCAGCGTGCCGTGCACGCCGAGCTCCTGCATGATCGCGTACTTGTGCGATTCGATCGTGCGCACCGACACCCCGAGTTCGTAGGCGATCTGCTTGGAGCGCAGGCCGCGCGCAACGTACTCCAGGATGCGCAGCTGCTTGTCGGTCAGCACGTACTGCTGCCGGCCCGCATTGGTGATGGCATCCACCGCCAGGGTCGGGGTCACATACGTGTGCCCGCCCATCACGCCCGCCAACGCCCGCACCAGTTCCTCACCCGCCGCACTCTTGAGCACATAGCCGCGGGCACCGGCGCGGATCGCCTCGGCGGCGACGCTCGACTCGTCATGCATGGTGAGGAACACCACCGGCATCTCGTAGCCCTCTTCGCGCATCCGACGCAGTGCCTGGATGCCGGTCAGGCCGGGCATGCTGATGTCGGCCACCACGACGTCGGGCGGATCCCGCCTTACGGCGTCAACCAGTTCCTGTCCGGAAGACACCAGTTCAATCGACTCGAACCGGTCCTCCAACAGATGCTCGATGCCCTGCGCCACCACGCGGTGGTCGTCGGCCAGCACTACCCTGCGATACCGGCACTCCGCCGGTGAATACGAAACCTGCATGTTGTCGTCTCCCGTGGCATCAATCGTCCCCTGATTGAAGTGCTCTGCGGGCCGGCGGTAGCGCCAGCCCCGCACAACGATCCGACCTTGATGGTGCCGACGTGATGGCGCCGTGACGTTGTTTCACACTGTGACGGACGTTCAAAACGGTTCAGCCACGCAGGGTATCCCGGGGGCTTTCGCCGAACACGTCGCGGTACATCACCGAGAACCGCCCCAGATGCGCAAACCCGAAACGCGTCGCCACTTCGGTCACCCCGACCGAGCCCCGGGCATGCCGCAGGGCACTGCGGGCCAGGTTCAACCGTGCCAGCTGGTGCCAGTGGCACGGGCCATGTCCGTAGGCATCACGAAACAGACGCTCCAACTGGCGTTCGCCCACGCCCAAGTGCCGGGACAGCGCCCGGCTGTCATAGGGATTGTCCAGCTGCAATTTCAGATAGGCCTCGGCCTGGCGCACGATGGCGTCGCGGCGGCGCTCGTTGCAGCTGCCCAACCCCCGCCGTTCGGGTCCGCCATCGGATGCCGCCACGGCATCGATGAACACCCCGAGCAGGGTGGCTGCCTGCATCTGCAGCTGTTCGGGCGGAACGATCCCCTGCCAACCGGCGGCGTCCTGGAGCACCGTGAACACCCCTTCGCGCAGGTTGCGCGCGTCCGTGGGGGCCGCCGCGCGGCTGTACCAGCCCATCCGGGGCAGCCGCAGTTCGCGCCCGACCCGCTGCACCGCTTCGCGCTGCAGCACGGTGCGCGGAATGAGCATCACGGCCCATTGCCAGCCCCCAGGACTGGGGCGCACGTTCAACTCGCTGTCCTCGGCAAACACCATGATCTGGCCCGCCTCGATCCAGCGTCCGTTGGCCCACATCGGTTGCGCGCACGTGACGGCCAGGGCCAGCGCGATCATGCCCTGGCTGAAGCTGCCACTGGCAAAGATCGGCAGCGTGTAGGCGCCGCTGTCCAGACTGAACTCGGGAAAGACCAGGCGCTGCACGCAGGCGCGGAAGTGGCCGGCAGCCAGCAGCCGCTGTTCGAAGCGGGTATCGCGCACCACCCCCAGCAGGGCGTCCGCATCGAAGCCGTCAACGACAAAACGGCTGTAGGGGGACATCGGTTCGTCCATCGCCAGCTCCCGGATTCGTCGGAATGTGGATAGCGCGCGTCGAGTCAACCTGTTCTCATCGGCGCGATTGTGGGGCCGTTACGACATGGCGACAAGTCGTGCCGCCAAAGCCCCCAGCCGTGACCGGTCGCAGTCCGTTGCTCACCCGAAAGTCGTACCACGTTATGGCGCATGGATTGCCAGTGTGGTGATCCCGCGCATCTCCCGAGGTGCAGAGTGCAGGCCAGCAGCCAGGTGAACCAGGTCGGGACGCCCCCGGCCGACACTACCCGCAACCGCTTGTCCTTGCGTCGGAGTGAGCGCTTCACATCGTCTCCACTGGATGTGCGCATCCTCATAACAAACGTGCTCCCGCTCCTGCTCGGCTGCATGCTCGGCCAGTGGCTGCCCACGCTTGCCCCCAACCCGCAGCTGCATGTGCTGTGGATACCCGGCCCGGTACTGCTGGGCTGGTTGCTGTTCACACCACGCAGCCAATGGCGCGGGTGCATCCTCGCCGCCTGCGCCGGCACCGTGCTGTCGTTGCTGCTGGTGCCGCTGTCGGCACTGCCGCGCCTGCTGGCCAGCCTGGGCGAGTTCGCCATGGTGGCAATGGTGGCGTGGCTGCTGTTGCGCTGGCGCGGCGAGCGCGCTGCGCTGGAGGACTACCGCGACCTGACCCTGTTCCTCCTGCTGGCCTGTGTGCTGCTGCCCCTGTGCGGGGCGTGGTGGTACGCGCTGGCGCTGGGTGGACGCGGTCCTGCGCTGGCGCCCGCCACGATGCGCGAGTTGGCCCTCACCAGCAGCGTCAGTTACCTGCTGATAGTGCCGGCCCTGGTCAACGTGGCCCGCATCCTTGAAGCGCCCGAGCGCCGCCACGGCTGGCATTGGCAGACGCTGGGCCTGGCCCTGCTGCTGCTGGGCCTGCTGGTGGTGCTGTGGACGGTGGATTGGCAGGACGGGGTGGTCACCCCGCTGCTCACCCTGGCGCCGATTCCGCTGCTGGTATGGGCACTGATCGTGTTTGGCATCGCGGGGGCATCCTTGACCATGGTGGTCGTGGCGGTGCTGGGGATGCAGCTGGGCCTGGAAGCGATGGGACCGTTCGGCTTCTGGACGCCCGAGCGCAACCTGCTCACCGGCCAGGCCTGGACCCTGTGCACGGGGTTCGCACTGCTGTTCCTGGGCGCACTTTCCGAGCAGAAGCTGTCCAACCGGATAAAACTGCAGCGTGCGTACGCGCGCCTGGGCGAAGTCACCGGGCGGATGCTGGTGGTGCAGGAAGAGGAACGCACCCGGATCGCGCGCGACCTGCATGATGACGTCAACCAGTCGCTGGCCGCGATCTCGATCCGCCTCAGTACCCTGCGCAACCACATCCCGCCTGCCGAGCGCCCCAGCGTGGTGGAACTGCAGGACCAGCTGCTGTCGGTGTCCAACGACATCCGCGCGATCTCGCACGAACTGCACCCCAGCATCCTGCGCTTCACCGGGCTGGCCAGTGCGCTGGATGCGTTCTGCATCAAGCGCAACGCACGCGGACGGCTGCGGCTGCGCTGCAGCATCGAGGACGCGCCACGCCTGAACGACGAACAGGAGCTGAGCCTGTTCCGGATCGTCCAGGAAGCAGTCAACAACGTGGACAAGCACGCGCGCGCCAGCGTGGCCGACGTACTGGTGTGCGTGCGTGGGCAGAACGTGGTGCTGCGGGTGGATGACGATGGCGTGGGCATCCTGGCCAGCCACCTGCGGCGCACGCCCGGGCTGGGCCTGATCAGCATGGAAGAACGCGCACGCCTGCTGGCCGGCACCCTGCACGTGGGCACCAGCCCGCTCGGCGGTGCGCGGATCGAAGTGCGCTTTCCCCTGCGCGATGCCGCGCCGCGTGGCGCGGCCGGCCAGTAGAACCCTACGGATGGAGATTCCCATGCCCGCTCTTCGCAAGGCGTCCTGGCTGTCCGTCGTGCTGTTGGCCGGCTGCGCCACCGGTCCGCTGACCAGCCCAGCACCGGCACTGATCCCCTCCGCAATGCCGCCGCAGCCGGCGCCCGTTCCGGAGCTGCGCCCGGGCGTGCCCGCCGGCTACCTGGGACGTGCGCTACCCGACAGTCTGGTGTTGCTGCCGCCGCCTCCCGCCAAGGGCTCGCCCGGGTTTGCCCGTGACCAGGCGACCAGCCGGGCATCGCAGAAGTTGAAATCCAGTCCGCGCTACGCACTGGCCAGTCGCGATGCCGACCTGCGCTTCCCGCACGTCGCCAGCACGTTTTCCTGCGCGCTGGGGGTGCCGATCAGCCAGCAGGATACGCCGCGCCTCTACCTGCTGCTGCAACGCACCCTCGTCGATGCGGGCCTGGCCACGTACGCGGCCAAGGACCATTACAAGCGCACACGGCCGTTCGTGTTCTACAAAGAGAAGACCTGCTTCCCGGCCGACGAAGCCTCGCTGCGCACCGACGGCTCCTATCCTTCCGGGCATACCTCGATCGGCTGGGCCTGGGCACTGCTGCTGAGCGAGCTGAGCCCGGCCCAGGCCGATGCCGTGCTCGCCCGCGGTCGCGCGTTCGGCGAAAACCGGCTGATCTGCAACGCGCACTGGCAAAGCGATGTACTGCAGGGGCGTGCGGTCGGCGCTGGCGCCGTCGCGGTGCTGCACGCCAATGAAACCTTCAACGCGGACATGAGGGCGGCCCGTGCGGAGATCGACAGCCTGCGCGGCAGCGGCGTGGTGGCCCAGGACTGCGAGGCCGAGGCGACCGCATTGAAGGTGAAGATACCCGGCGTGGAGTAACCACCCGCGACGGCAACAAACCGTCCCTCCGCTGGCCGGCTGCGCGCAGCCAGCCGGCATGGCATGCTCGGCGCCCCACATTCCCGTTGCAGAGCGTACGCCATGGCACAGGTCAAGATTGTTTCCGACGGCCCCAACTACCGTCACCAGATCCAGGCCGGTGCACACCACGTGGTGGCCGATGAGCCTGCCACGCTCGGCGGACAGGGCGCGGGCATGGCGCCGTTCGAGCTGTACCTGGCGGCGCTGTCGGCCTGCACGGCCATCACCCTGCGCATGTATGCGGAGAAGAAGGGCTGGGACCTCGGCGAGTTCCGCGCCGAACTGTCCTCCTCCCGCGACGCCGACAACCGCCTGCTGGTCCACCGGGTGCTGCATGCCAGCGGTGCGCTTGATGACGCGAAGTGGCAACGGTTGCTGGACGTCGTGGAACGGACGCCGGTGACCCTGGTGATGCGCGAAGGTGCGGTGATCACCAGCGAGCGGGCTGCCGGCTGAGACGGATCGCAGGCGAGAAATGGCCTGGCTCGCTGCCCCCTGAGCGATGACGGGGGAGACATCCCGCGGTTGACAGCGAGCCAGGACAAAGCGTGCCGGTCGCGTGCTCCTGGACCTCCAGGGCCCTGTCCACGCGTTGGCGCTTCGTGGTCATTAGAACGCCGGGGTGGATGCGCAGACGCTTCGATCCGGCAGCACGAACGTGCGTTCCGGCAAGACGAGGGAGGAATGCGGCATGTGGATGCGCAATTCCGGCACGTTGCCGGAAACGTGCCTTCAGGCCGGGATGCCCGCCGAGGCAGGCGCACGCATCAGGGTGTCCCGGGGCAGCTCACCGAACACGCGCCGATAGTTGTCGGCGAACCGCGACAGATCCCACAGGCCACAGCTGAGCGCCACCGCCTTGACCGACTTGCGGGTGGCGTCGGCCATCGACAGGCCGCGGCATGCGGCGCACAGCCGCAGCATCGACAGGTACCGGTTGGGCGAGGTGCCGAACAGGTCCTCGAAGGCATAGCGCAGGGCACGCTCGCTCACGCCCGCTGCGGCGCAGATCTCGTGCATGTAGATGTTGCGCCGCAGATTCTGCCGCATGAAGGATTCGGCGCGCTGTGAGATCAGATAGTGCGCGCGGCGCGCACGGGAATTGGCCGCCCGGCTCTGCCCCTGTGCCGCGAGCAGGGCCTGCACGTGTTCGTGCACCAGCACGGCCGCAGCGTCAGCAGGCAGCGCCGGATCCGCGCCGCCGAGCCATGCGGGAAGCTGCGCGTAGCGCCCGGCAAGCCCGCAACCGCTGGCGCCCGCATCGAACAGCGACAGCGCCTGCCCGAAAGGCAGGTTCGAACGCAGGCTGAGTTCGGTGAGTTTGCGCTGCACCCGGTGCATGGGCGTAAGCAGGAAGCTGAAACGGCTGCCGGCACTGAACGCGAATTCACTGGCGCCTTCGGGAAACACCGTCAATGCCGTACCCGCGCCCAGGCTCACGCCGTGGCACCAGCTCCGCGATGGGTCGGTCTCGTGGATGAAACCGAGCAGGCACCATTCCGGCGGCAACACGAAGCGTCCGCGGAACTGGAAACCGCAGCTGACCGTGCAGAACAGCGATTCATCATGCACCTGCGACTGGATCGATGCGCGCGGCCCGTTGTCGTCCAGCAGCACCATTTCCAGTTCGCAGACCCGGAGCACACCGCTTAATGACGCCAGGTCATGCTGGCGTAACGCGGTACCGTGAATCTCCTGCACTTCACCATCGGCCATGACAGCGGTTTCCCCGTTTGGCGTGGACTCCACGATGGTCGCCATCCACCGTGCAGGCCCCTTCCTGGTTTGCTGGGCATTCCCCCCTTCGGAATGCGTCGCTGGTTCTACCGGACAGAATATCGGTGTGTTTTCGCGGAGTTTCTGCGTGAAGGTGTTTACACGGCGTCAATATCCTCCATTCACTTGATGTCCATGGGGCCATCACGGGGTGGCATGCAACACCCTGCCGATTTTGTGCATCCGCCGGGGCCAGCGGTGGCGGAACATCGTCCGACGTGCCCCGCGCGCAAGGACGCCTCCCATGGCCGCTCCCCTCCAGCTGCTGCACCCCAGGCCGCCACCGATGACCCTCGTCCTCTACGCCCCGGCCAGCCACCTGGCCGCCCTGCTCGAAGCCCGGCTCCCGGTCGGCATGCGCGTGCACTGGCAGGACAGTGCCGCGCCGGCGGGTGCCCTCGACGTCCATCGTCGCAGCGGCCCCTGCGTGGTGCTGCTGGATTATCTGCGCGGGGCCGCCCAGGCCTCGAGCGAGCTGGCCAGGCGGCTCCAGCGCAGTCATCCCGACCTGCCGCTGGTCGCGGTCGGGTCGACCTCGTCGAAGGAGGAGGATGGCATTGTCGCGGCGGTACGGGCGGGCCTGCGCGACATTCTCGACCTGGAAGCGAGCACCGCCGAGATCGACGCCGTGCTGCGCCGCGCCGCCGCCGTGCCTGCCGATGTTCCCGACCTGCCTGCGCCGGGCGCTGCGAAGGCCCGGCTGATCCTGCTGCTGGGCGTGCGCGCCGGGGTCGGCACCAGCACGCTGGCCACCCATCTGGGGGTGATGGCACAGCAGCTCGCCGTGCCCCGCGCCGGAGAGGACGACGCCACCTGCACCCTGCTGGTCGATCTCGGCCATCCGGCCGGCGATGCCGCGCTGTACCTCAACGTGGACAGCCAGTTCCACTACGAGGATGCGCTGCGCCATGCCAATCGCATCGACGCCAACCTGGTCCGCACGGTAGTGACCCGGCACGAAGGCGGACTTCACCTGCTGGGACAGCCGGCAGGCGGAGATGGCGGTACCCTTGCCGATCCAGCCGTACTGATGCAGCGCCTGCGCGGGGTGTTCGGCACGGTGCTGTGCGACCTGGGTGGTGTTCCGGTCCGCCAGGTTCCCCGCTCCCTCCTCAACGGTGCCGATGAGATCTGGCTCGTCGCCGACCCGGCGATCGGCACGCTGGTCTCACTCGACCAGGTGTTGAAACACCTGGACGCCATCGGCAGCCGCGACGCGCGCCTGCAGTTGGTCATCAACCGCCACCACCAGGGCGGCGGACTGGGCCCGGCCCAGATCGCTGACCGGTTCGGCCTGCCCCTGCTGGCTGCCCTGCCCTGCTGCGAACGCCTGCGCACCAGCGCCAACCATGGGCACCTGCTGTTGCACGATGCCCCTCGCGCGCCCTACCTGCGCGCGCTCGCGCCCTTGCTGGCGCGCCTGTGCCCTGCCGCGCCGCCTGCACGGCCGCACACCCCGCTGGAAACCCTCATGCGCTTCCTGGACAGCCGTCAATGGAAAAGAAAGTAGCCCCGCTCGGCCCGGTCGCTGCGCATGCGGATTCCGTGCCGGCGGATCCGGCAGCGGACCCACGGGTGCCGTTCGCGCAGTCCGAGGACTTTCTGCGGGTGCTGGCCGCTGCCCATGAGCACCTGCTCAACAGCATCGAGGATGGCCAGGTCGACATCGACGCCTGGTCGCCGGTCACGGTAGCCCGCTACGTAACCACCCAGACCGACCGGTTCGTGCAGGAATGGCGCATCCCGGTCAATGCCGCCGAAATGGAAATCGTGGCAGCCGCGCTGGTCAAGGAACTGACCGGCTTCGGCCCCTTGGAAGACCTGCTGCGCGACCCCGCCATCGATGCCATCCTCATCAACGGCTACCGGGATATCCAAGTCTCCCAGGCCGGACAGCTGGTGCCGATCAACCAGCGTTTCACCGATGATGACCACCTGCTGCGGATCCTGCGCCGCATCCTGGCCCCGCTGGGGCGCCGGCTGGACGAAGAGTGCCCGATCGCGGACGTACGCCTGCCCGCTGGTGGCCATCTCAACGCGATCATCCCGCCGCTGGCGCTGGATGGCCCGGTGGTCTCCATCCGCAAGTTCCGCAGGACCCCGTTCACCTGTGACGAGCTGCTGCGCATGGGCACGTTCGATCCCGCCGTGCATGCGCTGTTGAACGCGATGGTGCTGGGCCGCTGCAACGTCCTCGTCTGCGGCACCGCGGATTCGGGGAAAACCGCGCTGCTCAACGCCATGGCCGGATACATTCCGGCCGACGAGCGCATCGCCACCGTCGAAGAGGTTGCCGAACTGACGCTCAAGCACCCGCATGTCGTGCGTCTGGAAAGCCGCGCACCGGGCGTGGACGGCCAGGGCGCGGTCGGCATCCGCGAGCTGATGCGCAGCAGCCTGGGCATGCGCCCCGACCGGATCCTGGTCGGTGAACTGCGCGGCGCCGAGGTCATCGAGATGCTGCAGGCGATGGCGACCGGGCACGATGGTTCCATGGCCACTGTGCGCGCCAGCTCCGCGCGCGACTGCCTGCAACGGCTGGAGATCCTGGCAGGACTCGCGGGCTTCCAGGGCAGCGAAGACAACGTGCGTCGGCAGATCGCCAGTGCGGTTGATTTCGTGGTGCATGTCCAGCGGCTGGGCAGCGGCCGCCGCGTGGTGGCGTCGATCAGCGAGGTGACCGGCATCAGCGACGGCGCCATCGGCACCCGCGAACTGTTCCATCACGAACTGCAGATCGATGCCGATGGCCGCGAGCAGGACCGCTGGGTCGGGATCGACCTCCAACCCCGCTCCAGCAAGCTGGAGGCGTTCCGACGGCAGCTGCGCCAGGCACGGGGCAGCCGTTCCTGATGCCGGGACAGACAGAAACGGCGGCCCTGCGGCCGCCGTTTCCGTCCTCACACGCCATTGCGTGATCAGGCCGCGGCAGCGACCTGCGCGCTCTGGCGCTGCACCAGCGCATTGAAGCGCGCCAGCGAGCTCAGGTGGTGGTGGATCGAGGCCAGCCAGCCGTTGCGATGCCAGGCGAGGACGATGTCGTCGGGCAGCTTGGCGAACTTCTCGACGTCCACCACGTGGAAGCCGTTCACCGACATCTTCTCACCGTTGGGCAGGGTCACGTCGATGCTGCGCTCGACCAGCAGGTCCTGTTCCTTCAGCGCGGCGCTGAACTGGCGGGTCTGCTCGTATTCGCGGGTGAAATCGGCACAGAACTTCATGGCGTTGTCGACCAGTTCGGTCGCCTTGCCATCAACGAACAGCGGCTCGCCTTCGTCGCTGACGCCCTGGTTGACCTGTTCCGAATCGGCATCCAGCGCCAGCAGGAAATTATCGTCCTCGGCCTGCACGAACACGAACGGATAGCGGCGCAGGTAGGCCGGGGCGTAGGTGTCATCGGCCCACTTGCCGTCGGTCACGAACAGGTTGCGGCGGGCCAGGCCCACGGCCACGATCGGCGAGGCATCCTGGCCGGTGAACAGGATGGGGAAATGCTGGGCGGCCATGCCGAATTCGCCGATCACCGCCGGAATGGCGTTGGTCTCGGCGGCAAACGCCAGCGAACCCGGACGCAGGCGCCAGTTGGCGTGCTTGTCCGATTGCAGCGGCAGCGGCTGGCGGTAGAACAGCGGACCGGAAGCCTGGGCCGGAGCGGCCGGCGGGGTAGTCGTTTCAGCAGTCATGAATTTGGTCAGGTACGACGCGCCATACAGCCCGGGCACGAAAGCGGGCACCGCATTGATCGACCACTATAGCGTGGCTGTTTTGCAGCCGGCTACCGCCCGGTGAATTCGCTGCACTGCAGCAACACGGGCCTGACGGGTCAAGCCGGGCGCTCGAAACGAGCCGGTCGCGACGCGGTGCGTGGTCATGCCGGCAGGGGATGGGTAATGATCACGGCAGCTACGCGACGACCCTCCATGCACGATCCCGCCTGCCCGCCCCACCTGTTCCGCCTGCTCAACCCTGCCCTGATGGGGGCCGCCTGCCTGGCACTGGCCGCCTGTGCCGCGCAGGGGCCGGCGGCGGCGGTGCACGAACTGACCCTGCTTGCCGAACCGGTGGCCACTGCGGCGCCGCTACCGGGGGGCGACCACGTGCTTCGGCGCGTGCATTTTCGCGACCGCCACGGGGAAGGCCTGCTGGTGCTGGAGCGAAGAGACGAAACCCATGAGGATGCCGACAGCGGCACCGTGCTCGATGTCGCGGTGCTGACTGCGCAGCTGCATGCCCGGTCGGACCCGCGCGGGGCCTGGAGCAAGCAATGGCAGCGTCAGATCCGCCAGCCCTGCGCCGGACTGGACCTGGAAGCGGGCTGGTTCCTGGAGCACGTGGGCGTGACCGACCTGGATGGCGATGGCCAGGCGGAGATCACGTTGGCCAGCCACACGTTCTGTGGGGGCGGCATCGACCCGCACCAGCTGCACATCAGCCTGATAGACGGCGGCACCGGCTACGGAATCGAAGGTGAAACGCGGGTGTCGCTGCCCGGGGAGGAGCCCTTCGGCGGCGAACACCACGGCAGCGCGAACCTGGCGACCGCGCCGGCAACGTTCGTGCAGCACCTGGAGGCGCTGTGGTCGACGCTGCGCGCTCAGCCGATCACGATGTAATCGCTGACCTGTTCGATGCCCGCATGGGAAGCGCGCACCAGCTGTACATGGCGGCCACCCACCTGGTCGATGGCGATGCAGTCATCCACCTCCAGCAACGCATCGGTATGCGGCTTGTCCCAGCGCGCATCCTGCAGCGCCTTGGCCTTGCGCCGGGCCGCCGCCAGATCAGACGCGACCAACAGCAGGTAATCATGCGCCTCGCCGAGTGCGCCGGGCACATAGCCACCCAGATTGACGAAGAACAGCCGCGGCTCGTCCGCCGCCCGGGCGGCGTCGCCAAACGCTACCCGATAGTCCTCGACCCCATCGACCGCCAGCCAGCCATCGACATGCAGGCCCTTGGCCTCGCCAAACCAGTCCCGGCGCAGCTGCGGATACGCATCTTCGATGCGTTCAACGTTGGCGAACGCCACGTCATGGACTTCGATCCGCGCGCGGGCATGACGCCCCCCCAGCATGAACACGTGCAGCACCACCGGCTCCTTGGTCGACTCCGGCCACCAGTGTAGCGGCGCGCACCCCGGGGCCACCACGGCGGTGGTATGGTCGGGGCTGGCAACCGCAGGAGCGACCCATGACGACCCGTTCGCGCAACGTGCTTCCGCTGGTGGCCCTGGCCACCCTGTCCCTGTCCGCCTGCGCCACCGCGCCCGGGCCGGAAATCACCGGCAGCGGCGAATGCCACGCCGAAGGCCTGACCTGGGCCATCGGCAAGAATGCCGACGAAGCCACCATGCGCACTGTCTTCAAGCAGAGCGGCGCCGGCCTGATCATCCCCATCGGCCCCGGCTCCACCGTCGCCACCCGCGACCACCGCCCCGACCGCCTGCGCGTCTACCTCGACAAGGACAACATCATCACTGCAGTCCGCTGCGAGTGATGTTGGTTTAGCGCGTACGGCGCAGAGCAAGAGCAAGAGCAAGAGCAAGAGCACAAGCAAAAGCAAAAGCCCTGGTCTGCGAACGTTCTCGGCTTGGCCGGCGGGCGTGGGTTTGCGGGACACGCCGCAAGTACATCCATGTAGGCTCGTTCGCGCCATCCATGGCGCTCTACGGTCCCGCAAACCCACCCCCGCCAGCCATTGACAGTTGGCCGGTGACCCACGGAAATCAAATACAACGGCAACGGCAACGGCAACGGCAACGACAGCCGCGACGCTGTCGCTTTCCCTTGGGCCACCGGCTCACTGTCAATGGGTCGGCGGGCATGGGGGTACGGGGGCTTTGCGAAACATGGATGTTTCGCAAGAGCCCCCATGGATGGGTTTACGGCGCCCCCCGTACCCCCATGCCCGCCGGCCCAAGCCAGGCAAACTCGCAGACCAAGGCTTCACCGCTTTACCGCGTTACCGCTTTCAGCGCGACAAACCGACAAGAGAATCCTCACTGATCTCGCGAATGTTCCGCGCGCCGGTCAGCGTCATCGCCACGCGCATTTCCTTTGCGATCAGATCCAGCAGGTTGGCCACGCCGGCCTCGCCGTGAGCCGCCAGCGCATACACGAACGCGCGGCCCAGCAGTACGCCGTCCGCACCCAGCGCCAGCATGCGTACTACGTCCAGCCCGCTGCGGATGCCTGAATCGACCAGGATCTCCACCTCGCCCTTGACCGCGCTGGCGATGGCCGGAAGCGCGCGCGCCGTCGACAGAACTCCGTCCAGCTGGCGGCCGCCATGGTTGGATACCACGATGCCATCGGCGCCGAAACGCACCGCATCTCGCGCGTCTTCGGGATCCAGGATGCCCTTGATCACCATCGGCCCCGTCCAGAATTCGCGGATCCATTCCAGGTCCTTCCACGAAATGGAAGGATCGAAATTGCTGCCCAGCCAGCCGATGTAATCGCCCAGCCCGGTGGGATTGCCGCGGTAGGTGGAGATGTTGCCCAGGTCATGCGGGCGCCCACGCAACCCAACGTCCCACGCCCAGCGCGGGTGGGTCACTGCCTGCAGCATGCGCCGCAACGGCGCGTTGGGGCCGCTCATCCCCGAATGCGCATCGCGGTAGCGCGCGCCGGGCGTGGGCATGTCCACCGTGAATACCAGCGTGGTGACCCCTGCCGCCTTGGCCCGTTCCAGCGCATTGCGCATGAAACCGCGGTCCTTGAGCACATACAGCTGGAACCACATCGGGCGACCGATGGCCGGCGCCACCTCCTCGATCGCACACACCGACACCGTCGACAGCGTGAACGGAATGCCGCGGCTCGCCGCCGCCCTCGCCGCCTGCACCTCGCCCCGTCGCGCAAACATCCCCGTCAACCCCACCGGCCCCAGCGCCACCGGCATCGCCATGCGCTCACCCAGCAGCTCCGCATCCAGGCTGAGGTCGGCCACGTTGCGCAGGATCCGCTGGCGCAGCGCGATCCCGGCCAGGTCCTCGACGTTGCGGCGCAGCGTGTGCTCGGCGTAGGCGCCGCCGTCGATGTAATGGAACAGGAACGGCGGCAGCCGGCGTTGCGCGGCGGCGCGGTAATCGGTGGAAGCGGAAATGATCATGGTCCAACCATGGCGAAGCGTTCACGATCCGCCCATTAGACCAAAGATCTACGCCCCCACAGCGGATTGCCTGCCTAACCGCAGCCGCACGGACTGGCCGGCCCCTTGAGCTCCACTCCGTTGCCATCGGGGTCGCGCAGGTAAAGTGACAACCCGTCGCCTTCGGCACCCAGGTTGCTGCTGACCTGCCCATCCACCGCCACCCCGTGCATCGTCAGGTGCTCGCGCAGCGCCGCCTCGTCGAACGGTTCGATGCGCAGGCACAGGTGCTCAAGATTGCGTCCCTGCGCGCCGGCCGCCGGACCACCACGGCTGCCCAGTGCACCTTCTACGCTCACCAGGTCGATCATCGAGGATCCTGCATGCAGGTGCACCATGCCCAGCGTCGGGCGCTCGCGCGCTACCGTGCAGCCCAATACATCGCGATAGAAGGCCACCGCACGCTGCAGATCCTGTACCCGCAGCACCAGGTGATCAAGGCGTTTGATCTCGAACGGACGCTCGCTGCTCATGGTGACTCCAGCTTTTTTGCCAATCGACGGAACACCGTCAGCACGATCACGCACATCACACTGACCCCGATCGCAATCACATATTCCCCGATCCCCACCGCGATGCCGATGGCCGCGGCCATGATCAGCGAACTGGCCGTGGTCAAACCGCTGACCTCATCATCGCGGTTGCCACGCAGGATGGTGCCCGCCGCCACGAAGCCAACGCACGCCACCACCGCCTCGATCAGGCGTACCGGATCCACCTGCAGCAGGTCGCGGTAGCGCTCCTGCTGGAAATGCTCGGCGATGCTGTCGCCCAGGCCGACGATCAGCGCGGCCGCGCCGGCAATCAGCATGTGCGTGCGCAGCCCGGCCGCATGCTTGCCCAACTCCCGCTCCAGGCCGAGCACGCCACCAAACAACATTGCTGCGGCGATGCGCAGCAGAATCGACAGATCCTGTTCCAGTCCCATCCAGCTCTCCTCGGCAATGCCTCAAGCCTTGCGTGAGCGTCGTGGGAGTGCCGTGAAATCCGGCGTGAGCATGGCGTGCAGGAGCGGGCCAGGCCCGCCCCTGCCCCACGGTGTTTACTGGGCCAGGTAACCGCCATCGATGGCGTAATACGTACCGGTGGCGAACGACGCGTCGGCACTGGCCAGCCAGGCCACCAGCGCTGCCACTTCTTCCGCCTTTCCCAGCCGGTTCAGCGCGTGCTTGGCTTCCAGCGCCTTGCGTACGGTCGGATCCATCTTGTCGAGCAGCGGCGTGGCAATGAAGCCCGGGCCCACCGCGTTGACCCGGATGTTGTCGCCCGCGTGTTCCCAGGCTGCGGTCTGGGTCAGGCCCACCACGCCGTGCTTGGCGGCCACGTAGGCGGCCGAATTGGCGAACCCGACCTGGCCCAGGATCGAGGCCATGTTGATGATGCTGCCGCCTTTGCCGCCCTTGCGCAGCGCCTGGATCTGCGCGCGCTGGCACAGGAACACGCTGTTGAGGTTCACGTCGATGACACGCTTCCAGCCGTCCACCGGGTACTCGCCGCTGGTCGCCGACGGGCCACCGATGCCTGCGTTGTTGACCGCGATATCCAGCCCGCCCAGTTCCTGCACCGTGCGCTGTACGGCCGCTTCCACCGCCGCTTCATCGGTGACGTCCAGGGCGATGCCGATCGCATTGACGCCACGACCACGGATGGCTTCGGCGGTCTTCTGCACCGCGTCGTCCTTGAGGTCCCACACCGCCACCGCCGCGCCGGAATCGGCCAGCAGCTCGGCCACGGCCAGGCCGATACCGGAAACGCCACCGGTGACGATGGCAACCTTGCCCTTGAGTTGGTAATCGATCATTGCACTGCCTCTGCTTGGGTACCTCACTACCCTACGCCCCGGATGCGTTACACAACGTGCACGCAGCGCCCCGCAACAATGCTTCCCATCGCTGCAACGCACCCGGGCCTATGCAGGGTGTCGTATCCCCTGCACGACTTCCCTTCCCCAAGGCATCGCACATGACACAGTCCCCTGACGGTACGTTGTTCACCCCCACCCGGCTCGGCGCGATCGAGGTCGGCAACCGCATCGCGATGGCACCGTTGACGCGCAACCGCGCCATCGAAGGCCGCGTGCCCAACCCGCTGGCCATCCAGTACTACGAGCAGCGCGCCAGCGCCGGCCTGATCATCGCCGAAGCCACCCAGATCAGCCCGCTCGGCCAGGGCTACCTGGACACGCCCGGCATCTACAGCCAGGCCCAGATCGATGCGTGGCGCAAGGTGACCGATGCGGTGCATGGGCGCGGCGGCCGCATCGTGCTGCAGCTCTGGCACGTGGGCCGCATCTCGCACACCAGCCTGCTTCCGGACGGCGAAGTGCCGGTGGCACCCAGCGCGCTGCGCGCCAATGGCAAGACCTTCACGGCAAAGGGCTTCGAGGATGTCTCCGAGCCGCGCGCGCTGCGCCTGGACGAGATTCCCGCGCTGATCCAGGACTTCCGCCAGGCCGCACGCAACGCGATCACCGCCGGTTTCGACGGCGTGGAAGTGCATGCCGCCAACGGCTACCTGATCGATCAATTCCTGCGCGATGGCAGCAACCTGCGCACCGACGAATACGGCGGCAGCATCGAAAACCGCACCCGCCTGCTCGACGAAGTGGTGCGCGCGATCGCTTCGGAAATCGGCGCAGAGCGTACCGGCGTGCGCCTGTCGCCGGTGACCCCGGCAAACGATGCGCGGGATTCGCAGCCGCAGCCGTTGTTCGAACGTGCGGTCGAGCGCCTGGATGCCATTGGCGGCCTGGCTTTCGTGCATGTGATCGAAGGCGCCACCGGTGGCCCGCGCGACAACATCGCGTTCGATTACGCGGCGCTGCGCGCGAAGTTCAAGGGCCCGTGGATCGCCAACAACGGCTACGACAAGGACAGTGCCGAGCAGGCCATCGCGTCCGGCTATGCGGACATGATCGCGTTCGGGCGCGCTTTCATCGCCAACCCGGACCTGGTCGAACGCCTGCGCCTGGGCGTGGCATTGTCCGACCTCGATCCGGACACGCTGTATGGCGGTGGCGCCAAGGGCTACACCGATTACCCGAGCGTGTCCGGGTAATCGCCCTCGGCATCAGTACACCGGCAACGCAATGAACGACGCGTTGCCCGGTGCATGCCACACCTGCTGGGTCGCTTTCTGGTAATCGCCGGGCTTGGCCAGGTAGATGTTGGGCACGAAGGTCTGCGGGTTGCGGTCGTACAGCGGGAACAGGCTGGACTGCACCTGCACCATCACCCGGTGGCCCGGCTGGAACACGTGGTTGGCGGTGGGCAGGCCGAACTTGTAATCGAGCACCTGGTTGGAGGCGATCGCCTTGGGTTCACTGTAGCTTTCGCGGTAGCGGCCCCGGAAGATCGCCATCGACACGCCCAGCTCATAGCCGCCCATCTCCGGCGTCGACGGCACCTGGTCCGGATACACGTCGATCAGCTTCACCACCCAGTCACTGTCGCTGCCGCTGGTGGCCGCCTGCAGGTTCACCTGCGGCGCGCCGCCGATCCGCAGCGGTTCGGTGAGCGGCTCGCTGACGAAGGTCAGCACGTCGGTGCGGCCATCGACGAAGCGCTGGTCCTTGACCAGCCAGCTGGTCCACATGTCGCGGTCGGCGAAGCGCACCGGACGCGGCGCGAACGGGACCGGCTTGGCCGGGTCGGAAACATAGGCTTCGTACGTGGCCTCCCCCGCCTGCGGCGCTTCGAACGAGAGCTTGCCGCCGGCGCGCAGGTACAGCGGTCTGGTCTGGGCAGCGGTACGCGGCCACTGCTGCAGCTTGTCCCAGTGGTTTTCGCCGGTGTTGTAGATCAGCACCGGGGGCGTATCGGCCTTGGCCGCGCCGTCGACCAGGTACTGGTCGAAGAACGGCTTGAGCACGTCACGGCGGAACTGCAATGCGGTATCGCCGTTGAACTTCAGTGCGCCCAGGCTGCTGCCGTCATAGTTGACCTGGCTGTGCCGCCACGGGCCCATGACCAGATAGTTGAGCGTATTGCCGGTGTCACGCGGCTCCATCGCGGCATAGCTGTGCACCGCGCCCCACATGTCTTCCTGGTCCCACAGGCCCTGCAGCCACATGGTGGGGACTTTCAATTCGGTCTTGGCCATGCGCGCATCGAGCGCCTGTTCCTGCCAGAAGGCATCGTAGGCCGGGTGTTCCACCAGCTTGTGCCACCACGCCAGCTGTTCCAGGCCATTGGCCTTGGCATAGTCACCGGCCGAGCCGGCACGCAGGAAGGTGGTGTAATCGTCGTAGCCGGTGCTGGGAATGGATGGGCCTTTGCCGCGCTTGGCCAGCTGGCCGGTGAAGTAGCCGAAGTTGACCTGGCGGAAGGCGCCGTAGTTGAGCCAGTCATCGCCCATCCAGCCATCGATCATCGGGCTCTGCGGCGCGGCGACCTTCAGCGCGGGGTGCGGGTTGGTCAGCGCCATCACCACGGTGAAGCCTTCATACGAGGAGCCCAGCATGCCTACCTTGCCGTTGCTTTCGGGCACGTGCTTCACCAGCCAGTCGATGGTGTCCCAGGCGTCGGTGGCATGGTCGACCTTGGTGGCATTGAGCGGGCCACGCAGCGGCCGGGTCATCACGTAATCGCCTTCAGAGCCGTACTTGCCGCGGATATCCTGGAACACGCGGATATAGCCGGCATCGACGAACACTTCGTCGCCCTGCGGGAGGATGTCGCGCATATGCGGCGAATCGATGCGCTTGGCGCGGTTGGCGGCGTCGTAGGGCGTACGGGTCAACAGCATCGGTGCATTGCGCGCGCCCTTGGGCACGACGATCACGGTATACAGCTTGGTCCCATCGCGCATCGGAATCATCACTTCGCGCTTGTCGTAGTCATACCCGGCGGTAGGGGTGACGAATCCCTTGGCCGGAATATCCGGCGTCATCGGCGCGGTCTGCGCCGACACGCTGGCGGCAATCATCAGGCTCAACAGCACGACAGGCACGACACGAACACGCATGGCTCTCTCCGGGAAGGTGATGGCGACCAACCTCCGCAGCCTAGCGCCGTTCTTCCCCAGCCGATATGTGCCGATGGTTGGCCGCGAACGGCCTTTTACAGCAAAGCCTTGAGAGCCAGAGCCTTGAAAAGCCAGAGCCTCAAAAGCCAAAGCCTTGGTCTGCGGGCGTCCCTGGCTTGGGCCGGCGGGCATGGGGGTACGGGGGGCGCCGTAAACCCATCCATGGGGGCTCTTGCGAAACATCCATGTTTCGCAAAGCCCCCGTACCCCCATGCCCGCCGACCCTTTGACAGTGAGCCGGTGGCCCAGGGGAAAGCAACAGCGTCGCGGCTGCCGTTGCCCTTGCCTTGCGTTTGATTTCCGTGGGCAACCGGCCAACTGTCAAAGGCTGGCGGGGGTGGGTTTGCGGGACCGTAGAGCGCCATGGATGGCGCGAACGAGCTTACATGGATGTACTTGCAGCGTGTCCCGCAAACCCACACCCGCCAGCCAAGCCAGGCACGCCCCCAGACCAAGGCTGTTCGCCGCAATGCGTGAGCGCTCCAAACGCCCACGCACCACGCCCGGCCTTACTTCACCACACCACCATCCAACACCATGGGCGAGCTCTGCAGCGGCTCATTGGCCGAGCGCGAAAGCTGCAGCTCGTAACGGCCTTCCGCAATCTTCCACTGCTTGTCGCGCGTATCGAAACTGGCCATCGCCTTCGGTTCGGCCTCGATGCGGATCCGGCGCGATTCGCCCGGCTGCAGCGTGACCTTCTGGAACCCGATCAGGCGGATCGGCGTGGTGCTGCCTTCGGGCATCTTCAGGTACAGCTGCGCCACGTCCGCACCGGCCACCTTGCCGGTGTTGCGCACGTCCACCGTCGCCACCAGGCGCTGGCCCATCGCCGTGTAGGTCAGGTTGTCGTACTGGAACTGCGTGTACGAGAGCCCGTGGCCGAACGCGAACTGCGGCGTGAGGCCCTTGGCCGCGAACCACTTGTAGCCGACGTTGGCGCCTTCGATGTTGTAATCGATGGTGTCGTCCGGCTTCTGCTGCGGATTGAAGCCCAGCCCGTTCACGTGCGGGCGAGGCAGCTGCGACGCGTCCACCGGCCACGTCACCGGCAGCCGGCCCGACGGATTTACCTTGCCGGTCAGCAGCGCCGCAATGGCCTCACCGCCGCGGATGCCCGGGTACCACGCCTGCAGGATCGCCGGCACCTGCTGCAGCCACGGCAGCTCGACCGGACCGTTGGTTTCCAGCACCACCACCGTCCTCGGGTTGGCCTTGGCCACCCCGGCAATCAGCGTGTCCTGGTTGTCCGGCAGCTTCATGTGCGGCAGATCCACCGACTCGGCCGACCACTGCGTCGCGAACACGATCGCCACGTCGGCTGCGGCGGCAGCGCGCGCGGCAGCCGCCACGTCACGGCCGTCCACGTACTCGATGGTCGCATCCGGGCGCTCGGCGCGCAGCGCCTCCAGCGGCGAGGACGGGTGGAAGATCACCGGGCCCGGCCAGGTGGTCGGCAGCACGCCCGGCACCGCATTGGTGCCACGCGCGGTCCAGCCCACCATCGACGAACCACCGCCCCCGATCACGCCCTTGTCGGCATGCCCGCCGATGATCACGATGCGCTGCACCTCCTTGCCCAGCGGCAGCACGTCGCCGGCGTTGCGCAGCAGTACGCTGCCCTCTTCCACCGTGCGCTGCGCGGCCGCAAAGCCCGCTTCATCGTCGATCGGCACATGCTGCGGCGGCAGGTCGAAATTGCCGTGCGCGAACATCGTGCGCAGGATCCGCGCCACCATGTCGTCCAACCGCGCCTGCGGCACCGTGCCACCGGCCACGGCCAGCCGCAGCGGCGCATCGAAATACACCGCCTTGTCGAACACCTCGCCCGCCGACTGCTGGTCCAGGCCGGCCAGCGCCGCCTTCGAACCGCTGTGCACGCCGCCCCAGTCGGACATCACGAAACCGGGGAACTTCCATTCCTGCTTGAGCACCTCGTTCATCAGGTAATCGTGCTCGCAGCCGTAGGTGCCGTTGATGCGGTTGTAGGAACACATCACCGAGCCGGGCTTGCCTTCGTCCAGGGCGATTTCAAAGGCCAGCAGGTCCGATTCGCGCATCGCCTGTTCGCCGATTTCGGCGCTGTGGAAGTTGCGCGAGGTTTCCATGTCGTTGAGCGCGAAATGCTTCATCGTCGAGATCACGTGCTGGCTCTGCACACCGCGGATCGACTCACCCACCAGGCGACCGGCCAGCACCGGGTCTTCGCCGGCGTATTCGAAATTGCGGCCATTGCGCGGGTCGCGCTGCAGGTTGACGCTGCCGGCCAGCAGGATGTTGAAACGCTGCTGCCACGCTTCGCGGCCCATCGTGGCACCGCCGGTGAAGGCGATCTGCGGGTTCCAGCTCGAGGCGGTGGACGGGCCCGAGGGCATCGCCGTGGCATGGTCTCCCTTGCGGATCCCGCCCGGGTTGGTCACGCCCACGCCGGCATCGGCCGACTGCTGGGACGGAATGCCCAGGCGCGGCACGCCCGGCACGAACCCGGCCGAACCGACCGCGCCTTCCGGCAGCGGCCCGCCATCCTTGCCCAGCCCGAAGTAGCTGTGCAGCATCTGGAACTTCTCGTCCACGGTCATCCGCGCCACCAGCAGCCTGGCGCGCGCATCCGCGCCCAGGCCGGTGTCCATCCACGGCGTGTCGCCGCCCACGGGGGCGTTGTAGCCCAGCGTCACCAGCTGGCCGGCGATGCTCGCATCGGCATCCAGGCGCAGCTTGACCGGCTTGGTCGTGGCGGCATCGAAGCCGGCACTGTACCCGGCACCCTTGCCGATGGCGGCGAAACCCGCGGCGGTGGCGATGTCCGCATCGGTACCCAGCAGCACCGCCGGCGCACCCAGGCGCGAGCTGTCCACCAGCGTCTTGACCGCCGCGCCATCGGCCTCGGCAGCGCGCGTGTACAGCGCCACCACGTGGCGGCCGTCGTTGAGGCGCAGGTAGTTCAGGCCCGGCGCTTCCACGCCCGATTCGGCTTCCACTGGCAGGCGTGAGAGCACGATGCTGCCGCGCTGTTCGGCCGCAGCCGGGTCGGCACTGACGAAGCGATAGGTGTAGCCCAGGTCGTCGGCCAATGCTGCCAGCGGGTCCGGTGCCTGCGCGCTTTCCATGCTGTCGGCCGGACGGATCACGTTGCCGATGGTCAGCGCATCCACGTCCAGCGCCTGCAGCTGTTCGGCCACCAGCTTGGCATCCAGGTACGTCGGTGCCTGGTCCAGGCGGAGCACGGTGAAGGCGTCGCCACCCACCGCCGATGCGGCAAAGGCAGGGGCAGACAGCGACAGGGCGATGGCGGCCGTCAGGGCCAAGGGCTTTGTAATCGTTTTCATAAGCGGGCGAAACACCTTTTGCTGACGCAATAAATCCAGGGAGTCTTGCCGCAGAAGGGTGCAGCGCCGTCATGGCGGGATCCCGGCACGCAACTGCGCTCGGGATCGAACTACACGGGCACGCCAGCCACGATCAGGCCCCTCCGCCTGTCGCCACAGCCACCGCATCCGCCGGGTGCCGTCACCAGCACCCATCCGCTCAAGAGTCGTTCACCCTGTTCATTCGTGTCAACAGCGTGTTCAGGTTCACGGCAGTGAATCCGGCTTGATCACTTCGGTCTCCGCCGCCGTCAGCGCCCTGCCCTCGGCGTCGCGGGGCAGCAGCGGTGCCACGGCCTGTCCGGTGCCGATCACCTGCAGGTGCGAACGCGGTTCAGACGGATCGAACAGATGGCCCTCTCCCCATTGGCGCAGCGCCACCACCAGCGGGAACAGCGCCTGGCCTTGGGCGGTGAGCACGTAGTCGTGGTATCGGCTGCCATCGGCGGCGGCCTGCTGGGTCAGCACACCGGCGTCCTGCAGGGCCTGGAGGCGCTGGCTGAGCATGCTGCGCGACATGCCCAGGCCGCGCTGGAAATCGCTGAAGCGGCGGACGCCGTCGAAGGCGTCACGCACGATCAGCAGCGACCAGCGGTCGCCGATCCGGTCCAGCGCGCGGGCAACCGGGCAGGTGCGGTTGAGATCGTGGTGCATGGCGAGCCTCCTTGAGTGGTTTCATTTTAGAACCAAATGGCACAGACTCAACTGGTTCTATTTTGAGACCAGTCATGTCCACCACTGCCCCACTCCCGCGCTTCGCCCCTTCCCTGCTCCTGCTGTTCGCCTGCGCCGGCGGGCTCAGCGTGGCCAACGTCTACTACGCCCAGCCGTTGCTGGATGCCCTGTCGGCCTCGGCGGCGGTAAACGTCGGGAAATGTGCGGTGGGCTGATGTGAATTGGGCTTCGGACGCTTGGGCCGCGCTGCGCGCGGTGTCCGGCCAACGGCCGGGGCTACGAATTGTTACGGGATCACCGACAGGGTGGGTAAATTCATTAGCAATTTTGCTAATAACACGTAGCATGTCGGTCTCAACCCTTGACACCTGCCCTGCCTATCCTCGCCTCCATGTTCAGGTTTCCCGCCCATTTGCCCTTGTTCCAGCCTGCCAGGGAGGTGCGCTGATGGGCGCGGTGGTGGCCTTGGAACAGCTGCTGGAAAGCCGCCAGGTCTGGCGCGGGCAGCCGCGCGGGACGGCGCGGGAAGCCGCTGCCCACCCGACCGGGCACCCGGCGCTGGACAGCCGGCTGCCCGGCGGCGGCTGGCCGCCCTCGGCCCTGTCCGAGGTGCTGCTGGCCGCGCCCGGCCAGGGGGAGCTGGCGCTGGTCTGGCCGACCCTGGCCCGGCTCAGCCAGCTGCAGCAGACCGTAGTGCTGGTCGCCCCGCCGCACCTGCCGCATGCGCCAGCCTGGGCCGGCGCCGGGCTGGCCCTGGGCCAGTTACAGGTAGTGCATGCCAGCCCGCGCGAAGCGCTGTGGGCGGCCGAACAATGCCTGCGCTCGGCTGCGTGTGCGGCGGTGCTGTGCTGGCCCGGGCACGCAGACGACCGCGCCCTGCGCCGGCTGCAGGTGGCCGCCGAAACCGGCCAGTGCCTGGGCTTTGCCTTCCGCGACAGCCGGCTGGCCCGCAACCCCTCCCCCGCCCCGTTGCGCCTGCAGCTCGATGCCGGCCAGGTGCGGGTGCTCAAATGCCGCGGCGGCATGGCACCGGCGCAGCCGTTGCCGCTGGCCCTGGCCCATTGAGGCGCCGCCATGCAGTGGGCCTGCCTGTTGCTGCCTCAATTGGCGCTGGACGCGGCCCTGCGCCAGCAGCCCGATCCGCGCGCGCCGCTGGTGCTGGTCAGCGGCCCGGCCCAGCGGCGGGTGCTGCATGCGGTCAGCCCGGCGGCGCGCCAGCTCGGCCTGCGCCGCGGCATGCTGCTGTCGGCCGCGCAGGTGCTGACCCGCGACATGCTCACGGTGGACTACGACCCGCGCGCCGAACAGGACACCCGCCAGCTGCTGGCCAGCTGGCTGTACGGCATCAGCTCGCAGGTGAGCCTGGCCTTCCCGCATGCGCTGGCGCTGGAGATCGGCGCCAGCCGTGCCCTGTTCGGTGACTGGCCGGCGATCGAACAGCGCCTGCGCGAGGGCTTGAAGGAACTCGGCTTCCGCCATCGGCTGGTAGCGGCACCCAACCCGCACGCCGCCTGGGTACTCACCCGCGTGCATGCCCGCTTGGGCGTGGATGCGGCCGCGCTGGAACCTGCACTGGCGCAGATCCCGATCGACCGCAGCGGCCTGCCGGCCGAGGCTGTCACGGTACTGGCGCGCTCCGGCCTGCGCACGCTGGGCGCTGCCTTCGCGCTGCCACGCGAAAGCCTGGCCCGGCGTTTCCCGGCCCAGGTGCTGGCCCACCTGGATGCGCTGCGCGGTAGCGGCAGTGCGCCGCTGCAGTACTTCCGGCCGCCGGACCGGTTCGATGCGCGGATCGAGTTCGAGTATGAAATCGAATCCACCCAGGCCCTGCTGTTCCCGTTGCGTCGCCTTACTGCCGACCTGGCCGCCTTCCTGTGTTCGCGCGATGGCGGCGCGCAGCAGTTCGACCTGTGGTTCGAACACGAGCGCCACCCCGACACCCGGCTCACCGTAGGGTTGCTCGCCCCCGAACGCGATGCGGCGATGCTGTTCGAACTGGCGCGCAACCGCGTCGACCACCTGCGCCTGCCCGCCGGCAGCCGTGGGCTGCGCCTGCAGGCCGAACACCTGCCGCCGTTCGTGCCGGCCGCGCGCGACCTGTTCGACCCGCGCCCGCAGCAGGCCATGCCGTGGGAACAGCTGCGCGAACGCCTGCGCGCGCGGCTGGGCGACGATGCCGTGCAGGGCGTGGGGCTGCGCGCCGAACACCGCCCCGAACGCGCCAGCGGCACCGCCGCACAGGCCATCAAGGGCCCGCCACCCACCCTGCCGCTGCGCCCGGGCTGGCTGCTGGCCACGCCGCAGCCGCTGTACGACCCGGACCTGCGCATCCTCTCCGGCCCGGAGCGGATTGAATCGGGCTGGTGGGATGAAGGCGATGTGCGCCGCGATTACTACGTGGTGGAAACGGCGCTGGGCCAGCGCGCCTGGGCCTACACCGCCGCCGGCGCGCGGCATGGGCCGTTCATGCTGCACGGCTGGTTCGCATGAGCACCGCCCTGCCCGGCTATGCCGAACTGCATTGCCTGTCGGCCTTCAGTTTCCAGCGCGGCGCCTCCATTGCCGAGGAGCTGTTCGCGCGTGCGAAGGAACAGGGCTACCAGGCCCTGGCGATCACCGACGAATGTTCGCTGGCCGGCATCGTGCGCGCCTGGCAGGCGGCGAAGAAGCACGCGCTGGCGCTGATCACCGGCGCGGAATTCCAGATCGAGGACGGGCCCAAGGTGGTGCTGCTGTGCACCGACCAGGCCGCCTATGCCGGGCTGTGCCAGCTGATCACCACCTGCCGCCGGCGTGCGCCGAAGGGCGAATACCGCTGCCTGCGCGAGGACTTCGATGCCCTGCCCGACAGCCTGCTGTGCCTGTGGCCGGCGCGTTCGCCCAGTGCCGAAGAGGCGGCCTGGCTGCATGCGCGCTTCGCGCACCGCGTGTGGCTGGCAGTGGAACTGCACCGCGACGCCGACGACGTGGCGCGGCTGGAAGCGCTGCTGGAATTCGGCTACGCCCACGACCTGCCGCTGCTGGCCAGCGGCGATGTGCACATGCACGTGCGCCGCCGCCGTGCGCTGCAGGACACCCTCACCGCGATCCGCCAGCACTGCACCATCGCCGATGCCGGCTGGCACCTGTTCCCCAATGGCGAACGCCACCTGCGCACCCGCCAGGCGCTGGCCGCGCTGTACCCGCCCGAGCTGCTGGAGGAAACCCTGCGCGTGGCCGAGCGTTGCCGGTTCGACCTGGCGCAGCTGCAGTACACCTACCCGCGCGAGCTGGTGCCCGACGGCCACGACCCGGCCAGCTGGCTGCGCACCCTGGTCGAAGAGGGCATGCGCTGGCGCTGGCCCGGCGGCGCCAGCGAGGCGCAGCGCCGGCAGATCGAACACGAGCTGCGGCTGATCCACCTCAAGCAGTACGAGTCGTACTTCCTCACCGTGCACGACATCGTGCGCTTCGCCCGCAGCCAGCAGATCCTGTGCCAGGGGCGTGGCTCGGCGGCCAATTCGTCGGTGTGCTTCGTGCTGGGCGTGACCGAGATCGACCCCAGCCACATGGAACTGCTGTTCGAGCGCTTCATTTCCGAAGAACGCGACGAACCGCCGGACATCGACATCGATTTCGAACACGAACGGCGCGAGGAAGTGCTGCAGTATGTGTTCAACCGCTACGGCCGCGAACGTGCCGCGCTCACCGCCGTGGCGATCAGCTACCGTGGCCGCAGCGCGGTGCGCGACGTGGCCCGCGTGCTCGGCCTGCCGCCGGACCAGGTCAACGAACTGGCCGCCTGCCTGGACCGCTGGAGCAGCCACGAGCCGCTGCCCGAGGCCCTGCGCGAACGCGGCTTCGACCCGGACACGCCGTTGATGCAGCGGGTGGTGGCGCTCACCGCCGAACTGGTGGACTTCCCACGCCACCTGTCCCAGCACCCGGGCGGCTTCGTGATTTCCGAGCACCCGCTGTCCACCCTGGTGCCGGTGGAGAACGCGGCCATGGCCGACCGCACCGTGATCCAGTGGGACAAGGACGACCTGGATGCCACCGGGCTGATGAAGGTCGACTGCCTGGCGCTGGGCATGCTCACCGCCGTGCGCAAATGCCTGGCCATGCTGCACGCGCATGGCGCCCCGGCGATGGGGATGGCCGACATCCCGGCCGGCGACACCGCCACCTACGACATGATCTGCCGCGCCGATACGCTGGGCGTGTTCCAGATCGAATCGCGCGCGCAGATGGCGATGCTGCCGCGCATGCAGCCGCGCTGCTTCTACGATCTGGTGATCGAAGTGGCGATCGTGCGGCCCGGGCCGATCCAGGGCGACATGGTCCATCCCTACCTCAACCGCCGCAAGCGGCTCAAGGAAGAAGGGATCGAAGAAGTCGACTACCCGCCGGCACTGGAGAAAGTGTTCAAGCGCACCCTGGGCGTGCCGCTGTTCCAGGAACAGGTGATGCAGCTGGCAGTGGCCGCCGCCGGCTTCACCCCGGGCGAGGCCGATGCGCTGCGCCGTTCGATGGCCGCCTGGAAGCGCCACGGCGGGCTGGAACCGCACCGCGACAAGCTGCTGGCCGGCATGGCAAAGAACAACTACAGCCGCGACTACGGCGAGCGCCTGTTCGAGCAGATCAAGGGCTTCGGCAGCTATGGCTTCCCGGAAAGCCACGCGGCCAGCTTCGCGCTGATCACCTACGTCAGCTGCTGGCTCAAATGCCACCACCCCGCCGCGTTTGCCGCCAGCCTGGTCAACAGCCAGCCGCTGGGCTTCTACACCCCCGACCAGATCCTGCAGGATGCGCGCCGGCACGGCGTGCCGGTGCTGCCGGTGGACGTGCGCCACAGCGACTGGAACTGCACGCTGGTGCCGGCCACGCAGGCCGATGCCCTGCCCGGCATCCGGCTCGGCCTGCGCATGATCGATGGCTTCAGCGAAGCGGTGGCCGAGGAAGTGCTGCAGGCACGTACGCGCCATGCCTTCGACAGCGTGGCCGACCTCAGCCAGCGGGCCCGGCTGGACCGCCGCCACCAAGGGCTGCTGGCCGACGCCGGCGCGCTGAAGGGGCTGAGCGGGCACCGCCACCGCGCGCGCTGGGATGTCTCGGGGGTGGAAAAGCCGTTGCCGCTGTTCGAGAACGTCCGCGCCACCGCCGACGCCGCCGTGGCCTTGCCGGCGCCGAGTGCGTTCGAGGACATGCAGGCCGATTACAACAGCACCGGCACCACCCTGGGCCAGCACATGGTGTCGTTCCTGCGCGACGAGCTGCGCGCACGGCGTTGCCAGCGATCCGATGAACTGGCGCAGCTGCCGCACGGGCGCAGCGTGCGTTTCGCCGGCCTGGTACGCATGCGCCAGCGCCCGCAGACCGCCAGCGGGGTGACCTTCCTCACCCTGGAAGACGAAAGCGGCATGGTCAACGCGGTGGTCTGGCGCAGGACCGCCGACCGCCAGCACCGGGTGCTGGTGGAGGCGCAGCTGATGCAGATCGATGGCCGGCTGGAGCGGGTGGATGGCGTGCAGCACCTGATCGTGCAGCGCATGCACAACCTCGATGCGCTGATCGAGGGGGTGCGCACCCACAGCCGCGACTTCCATTGATTGCTGTGACCGGTTTCACGCTGACGATAGATACAGACTTTTCCGACTGGTGCGGCCATGACGGCTTCGGCTATCGTCGCTGCCATCCAAGGATCCGGAACCTGCCATGTCGCGCGTACTCACCCTCACCACACTGGCAGTGTCCAGCCTTGCCCTGCTGGTCTCGGGGTACACCGCCGTGCAGCTGCACCGCAGCCAGTCCGCCGAGCGGGTGATCACCGCCCGCGGGCTGGTCATCCAGGACGGCAGTGGCCAGGCGCGGGTGATCCTGGGCGCGCCGCTGCCCGATCCGCTCAGCAGGGGCGTGTCGCAGGGCCCCCGCGCCTCGCCGCTGTCGGGCGTGGTGCTGCTTGGTGCCGACGGTTCCGAACGGGGCAGTTATGGCACTGCCGATGTCGGCGATGAGGCCTCGCTCACGCTGGATGATGCCAAGGGCACCACCGAAGTGTTCAAGATCACCGCGAACCCGGATCGTGGCGCCACCCTGGTGATCAAGCACCAGAACAGCACCGGCGCCATGCTCACCTCCTGGCAGGGCAAGCCGGAGCTGATCTTCCTCAACGACAACGGGCAGTCGCATTACATCCGTCCGGGTACCACTGCCGCGCCCTGATCGACGCCTGACGGTGGGCTTCGGAAGGTGTAAACGCCGGCGTACCGGCCGGCATCGTTGCGGGACCGTCTCCGGACGCTTGGGCCGCGCTACGCGCGGTGTCCGGCCAACGGCCGGGGCTACGAACCGTTACGGGCCCATTGAGATCGGGATCAATCAACCGCAGGCTTCGGATACCGGTAGCGCCGGCCGTTGGCCGGCCCACGCAGGCGCCGATGGGCCACGAAATGTTACCGACCCATTTCGTTTGCCCGTGCGAAAATTCGTGCCTCGCCGGTTCCGGAACACGTCATGTCCATCGTCGCCCCCACCTGGCCGCAGGCTGCCACCGTCGAAGATTTCCGCCGCAACCTGGAGGCGGTGCACGCACGCATTGCCGCTGCCTGCGCCCGTGCCGGGCGCGATCCGGCCACGGTGCGGCTGCTGCCGGTGAGCAAGACCGTGGACGAAGCGCGGCTGCGACTGGCGGTGCAGGCCGGCTGCGATACGCTGGGCGAAAACAAGGTGCAGGAAGCCAAGGGCAAGGCCGAAGCCATGGCCGACCTGGGCATCCGCTGGTCGCTGGTCGGCCATCTGCAGACCAACAAGGCGCGGGATGTGGCCCGCTTCGCCAGCGAATTCCAGGCGCTGGACAGCCTGCGCGTGGCCCAGGCGCTGGACCAGCGGCTGGCGCAGGAAAGCCGCACGCTGGATGTGTTCGTGCAGGTCAACACGTCGGGCGAAGCCAGCAAGTACGGATTGGACCCGATCGAGGTGGCCGACTTCGTACAGCAGCTGCCCGCCTTCTCCCAGCTGCGCGTGCGCGGCTTGATGACCCTCGCGCTGTTCTCGGCCGATCCCGAACAGGTGCGCCCGTGTTTCGTGCGCCTGCGCGACCTGCGCGAGCGCCTGCGCCCGACCCTGCCGGTGGGCGTCAGCCTGGATGAACTGTCGATGGGCATGTCCGGCGATTTCGAGATCGCCATCGAGGAAGGCGCCACGGTGGTACGCGTAGGCCAGGCGATTTTCGGCGCGCGCAGCACCCCCGACAGCCACTATTGGCCAACCCCTGCGGGTTGATCGTCACCCCACCAACGCCTGCATATGCCGCGCATGCTCCGCCGCCTGCGCGTGCAGCCACTCACGAAACGCCAGGAACCCCCGGTGCGTGGACGACCGTGGCGGATAGACCAGCCAATGCGACCAGCGCGTCTTCAACCGGTGCGGTGACAAAGCAATCAACTGGCCCGAATCCAGCAGCAACCGCGCCCGCGTCACCCGCCCCAGCGCGACCCCGAAGCCATCCAGCGCGGCACGATGGTGCGATTCGGAGTCATTGAGCATGGCCACATAGCGCGACGGCGCAACCTCGCCGACCGAGGCGAACCAGCGCTGCCACTCGCCATCCGGGTCCCCCAGCAGCGGCCACTGCGACAGCGGCAGCGCGCCCAGCCCGCCCATGCGCTCGACCAGTGACGGGCTGGCCATCGGCATCAGCCACTCATCGAACAGCGGCTCCACATGCAGGCCGCTCCACTGCCCGGCACCCACCCGCAACGCAGCATCACACTGCAGCTGCCGCTCGAAATCGGTGAGCCGCTCGCTGGATTCCAGGTTGAATTCAATCTCCGGGTGGCAGGCCACGAACGAGCCCAGCCGTGGCACCAGCCAGTTGGAGGCCATCGATGGCAACGCACTGACCGACAGCACGCGGTCGTGGCGCGCACCGAACGGCTGCAGCGCCTGCGCGATCGCATCCAGGTGCGGACCCACCTGTTCCAGCAACCGCTGCCCTTCGGGCGTCACCCGCACCCCGCGTGCCTGGCGCTGCAGCAGCGCATACCCCAGGCGCTCCTCCAGCTGCCGCATCTGGTGGCTGAGCGCACTGACGGTCAGGTTCAGCGAATCGGCCGCGCGGGTCAGGTTGCCCAGGCGTGCGGCGGTAACGAAATTCTGCAGCGGCTGGAGCGGGATACGGGACATGGCGACTTGAATCCAGTTCAAGAAAGACTTGCGAAAGGATCGCTTTTGCACCGTCCATCCTGCCCCTATCGTGAGGTTCACTCAAGTGGAGGACGCACATGAACATCTACAGCGGATTGTTGTTCCTGCACGGGCATATCGCCGATGCGGGGTTGGCGCGGGCGCTGGCGGAGCCGGAAAAGCTCTCCGCCGCTGACACGGCGCGGGCGGTGACCGGGACAGCCACGCAGCCCGTAGCGCTACCGGCTCGGGCTGCCTGCGAGGTTGGTGCCGCGCGGCGTTGAGACCTCCGGCCTTACGGAGCCGGCTTGGCCTCGGGCAGCACCCGGGGGCGGCTGTCGTACCAGTCGCGCGCCCCGGACAGGTGCCAGGTGCGCTTGCCGCCGTCCAGTTCGATGCCGGCCCCGAGCAGGCCCCAGCGCAGGTACAGGTCGCCACGGCGCTGCGCCTGCTCCATGTCCAGCCGGGCGCGCAGCGACAGCCGCGCGTTTTCGGCCTGCAGGTCGTCCACCGCCAGGTGCTCGCGGCGCCAGCGCAGCTGGCCGCTGGCCTGCACTTCACCCGAATCGAGCAGGCCCAGCACCCAGCGCGGGTACTGGCTGCGCTCGGCGTAGATGCCCAGCAGCGGACCGGCATCGCGCAGCCGCAGGTCGGCACGTGCGTCCACCTGGAACGGTGCCTCCGACTGGATGTGCCCGCTGCGCAGGTCGACCTCGCCCCACCAGCCGCCCTTGGCGGCATCGCCGTCCACCTGCACGTTGCGCAGGCTGAGCGTGGTGCCGCCCAGGTCGAACTGGCCAGCGTCGAGGTCGGCACGCTGCAGCCTTGCCTTGACCTGGGCATCGCCACGCAGCGACAGGCCGGCGGCCTGCATGCGCGCACCGGTGCCGCGCAGGTCCGCGCGGCCCTGCCCGACCCGGCCGGCAGCATCCAGCGTCACGTCGCCGCTCAGCAGTGCGGTACCCCCGAGCAGACGCACATTGTCGTTGCCCACGTAGCGGTTGTAGGCGCTCAGGTCAGGCACCCGCGCGTCGTTGAAGCGCAGCTGCGCGCGCATGCCGTCGCGCAGCTGCTGCAGCCGTGCATCGCCGCGCAGGGTCAACGCCAGCGCCTTGCCGTCGAACAACACCGCCTTGGGCGCATCGGACGGCGCCGCGCGGAACGTGGGAATATCGACCTTCAATTCCGCCTGCGGCGGCGCACCTTTGACGATGCGTCCCAGCGCATGCGCATCGCCCTGCATGCGCACGCCCGCCACCTCGGCAATGGCGGCCACCTGTGGCACCTCCAGGGTGCTGCCCGGCGCCAACTGGCCATCGGCGATGCGCAGGTCACCCTGCAGCAGCCCGCCACCCTCCAGCTTGAACCACGGCTTGCGCACGAACAGATCGGCAATCCAGTTCAACGACTCGAACCGCCACGCGCCACGTACCTGCCCGGACAGGCGCGGCAACAGTTCGGCCGGCGCCTCGAACGGAATCTTCCGGCCGGTGACGCGCAGGTCCGCGTGCAGTTCGCTGCCGGTTTCCGGGTCGCGCGGCAGGCGTGCCTGCACGCGCATGTCCTGGGCCACGTCCAGCTGCAATGACAACAGCCCGCGATCGGGTGCATGGACGCCGGCATGCACCGGCACCCGCCACACCACCCGGCTGCCGGGTTGCAGCAGGCCGCGGTCCATCACCACATCGGCCGTGAGCCGTGCCTCGGCGGGGACGCTGCCGACCTTGACGTGTGGCCCGGCCGTGTCGATCTTGATCGCCTGGCTGCGCCCGTCCACCTGCAGCTGCGCGAAGGTGATGCCGAACTTGCGCAGGCCCGGGGCTTCATCGCGATAGTGGCGCGGGTAATGGAAGCGCGCGGCCAGGTGCGCCTCGTCGAGCAGCTTGACCCCGTCGTAGGTGATCGTGGCCTGCTCGAAGCCAGCGGTGGAATCGAACAGTTCCGACGGCCCGCCCTTGACCTGCTTCTGGAAGCCCACCGTGCCATGGCCCTGCCCGGCAATCAGCAGCTTGCCGAAGCGGCCGCTGCGGATGCTGTCGCTGTGGATCGCATCCAGCCGGATGTTCCAGCCGCGATCACCACGCGGCGGTGGCGGGATCGCCTTTTCCACCCGTTGGATGTCCGCTTCCACGCCGGTGGCGTTGATGCCTGGAATGCGGACCTCGCGCTTGAACAGGTGCACCAGCGAGATCCACGCGCTCGCACGGTCGGCACGGAAGATGTAGACGGTATGGTTGGCCTGGCCGCGGATGCGCACGTTCCAGACAACCGCGTGCCCGGGCAGCAGCGTCAGCGCCGGCCCGGTCTGCAGCCTGAATTTTTCAGGTTTGCGGTTGGTGACCGCATCGAACAGCGGCGTGTTGAGGAACACGTTGCCGGCAACAAGGTACAGCGCATACAGCGCCAGCAAGGTAAGCAACGCCACGCGCCATGGCCGGGGCCAGCGCCGGACGCGCTCGGGAATCAGGGGCATGGAGTTCTGCGACGAGGCGGAGTGACGCGGCCACTATCGACAACCGGGCGACGGAGTCGTGTGAAGAAGCGCCCCCGATGCCGCTCAACCGGCCCGCCGCTCCGGGTCCCACGCCATCGGCTGCCACAACTCCAGCTTGTTCCCCTCCGGATCCAGTATCCAGGCGAACGAACCGTTCTCATGCGTCTCCGGCCCGCTGACGATGGTCACGCCAGCCTCGCGCAGGTTCGCCAGCAGCCCCTCCAGGTCATCCACCCGGTAATTGATCATGAAAGGCGCATCGCTGGGACTGAACCACTGGCTGTCAGGCTCGGCCAGGGCCCACACGGTCAACCCGCCGTCGTTGGCCTTGTCGTCGGGCCAGCGCAGCACCGCGCCACCAAACTCCTCCAGCGTCATGCCCAGGTGCTGCCGGTACCACTCGGCCAGCGCCGCACGGTCGCCACGGCTCTTGAAGAACACCCCACCGATTCCGGTCACCTTTGCCATCGCAGTCTCCCTGGGTCCGTGCTGATCCTATGCCCTTGCCCGCGCAAAAGAAAACGGCAGGCCGTTGCACCGGCCTGCCGTTGTCCTGTCACCGCAAGCGGTGGGATCAGAAGCGGAACTCGCCACCCAGGCTGATCGTATCCACGTCCACGTCCACGCCGCTGAAATCGCCTTGGCGGCGGTCGTAGTTCAGGCTCAGGCCCCAGCGGCGGTTGAAGTCGTAACCGACATTGACGCCGTAGTACGGCTTGGTCGAGCTTTCGTCATCCACCACGTCGAAGGTGTCTTCGCGCACCTGCGCGGTCAGCCGCGCGATGCCGGCGCGTGCGCCGATGAAGAAGCCGGTATTGTCGGCGCCGAAGTTCTTCTTGACCACCAGGCCAGCACCGATCGAGACCAGGTCCAGCTCCTGGTCGTAGCCCAGGTCCTTGTTGTACAGCGAACCGACATGGCCTTCGACGCCGATGTTCGGGGTGAACCAGTAGCCGCCGCCGATCGAGGCGGAGGTGTCCGACTCGCTGCCACGGAAACCGTCGTAACGCACTTCGGTATCGCTGCTGCCCAGCTCGGCGCGCACGAATGCGTGGCCGGCCATGGCATCGGTCGACAGGGTGGCCAGCGCGATGGCGGCGGCCAGGGTGACGAACTTCTTCATTCAGGTCCTTCCAAAAGGTGGTTTGCCCATCTGGGCGGCGCCACTCTGCCTCCTGTTCATGTTTGTGTCAATTCCGTTAAACGAACCCTCAGGCGCGGGCCTCTGGCAACTTGGCCACCACCTTGAACTCCACGTCGAACCCGCTGAGCCAGGTGACCCCGACCGCGGTCAGCGTCGGGTGCGGGGCCTGGCCCCAGTACTCGGGCACGATCGCCCAGACCCGCTCCAGGATCCGGTCCGGGTCGATCATGAAAACGGTCACGTCGACCACATCGTCGAACGTGCAGCCGGCGGCCGCCAGCACCGCGTTGAGGTTCTCGAACAGCTTGTGCACCTGCGCTTCCAGGCCCGGTTCGGGCGAACCGTCCTCGCGGCTGCCGACCTGGCCGGACACGAACAGGAAGCCGTTGGACCGCACCGCCGGCGAATAGCGGTAGCGGGCATACAGATCCTGCCGGCCAGAGGGGAACACGACGTCACGACTTGCCATTGCAGACTCCAGAGGGGTTTTGCCCCGGGTGATGGGATATCTCCACCGTAGGCGCCCCGGCCCGGTCGATAAACGACCAACCTTGTCCATCACTGTTTGTAGAATCCAAACAATTGCCCGCAGGAGTGCCGATGGACCGTTTCGATGCCATGCAGGCCTTTGCCCGGGTCGTGGAGACCGGCAGCTTCACCCGTGCCGCGCAGACCCTGCACATGAGCCGCACTACGGTGACGCAACTGGTGCAGCAGCTGGAAGCGCGGCTGCGCGTGCGCCTGCTCAACCGCACCACCCGCCAGGTCAATGTCACCGACGATGGCGCGGCGTACTACGAGCACGTCTCGCGGCTGCTCGCCAACCTGGACGACGCGGAAACCAGCCTCTCCAGCTTCGCCGCCAGCCCGCGCGGCCGGCTGCGGGTGGATGTGCCCGCCCCGCTGGCGCGGTTCCTGCTGGTCCCTGCGCTTCCCGGTTTCCACGCGCGGTACCCGGACATCCAGCTCGACCTGGGCGTCAGCGACCGCAATGTCGACCTGATCGATGAGAACGTGGACTGCGTGATCCGCGGCGGCGTGCTCACCGATCCCTCGCTCGTCGCGCGACACATCGGCGACCTGCAGGCCGGGCTGTACGCCGCGCCGCAGTACCTGGCCACGGTTGGCATGCCCGACCACCCCAAGGCACTTGAAGCCGAACCGCATCGCATCATCGGTTACCGGGGCTCGCGGCGTGCAGGGGCCATGCCCTACGCGCTGCGGCGTGGGGAAGAAACAATGACCGTGCATGGCCGGCATCAGCTGGCGGTCGACGACGGCAACGCCTATCTGGCGGCCGGAGTAGACGGGCTCGGCGTGCTCTGGCTGCCCGATTACGTTGCCGCCGCACACGCCGGGCGCGGCGAACTGCTACGCGTGCTCACCGACTGGCAGGTCGACCCGATGCCGCTGCACATCGCCTTCCGTCCCAACCGCCACGTCAGCGCCAAGCTGCGCGTGTTCGTCGACTGGGTAGCGGCTCTCATGGGCGACCACGTGCCGGTGATGACAAAGGGCTCGGCTCTGCCCTAGCATCGAAACCACAAGCCCGCGCCCCTGCGCCGGGCGAGGACGAGGACGGGCATTGACGCAGTTCCTCCAGTTGTTCGGTTCGCGGCTTTCGATGATGTTCGCAGCAATCGCGCTGCTGTATCTGCTGTGGTCCACCGCACCACTGTGGTGGTCAGCACGGCGGGCGTTCCTGCGGGCCGACCGGCTCGTGCACCCGTGGTCCTTCATTTTCATCGCTGGAATGCTTGCGTATGGGAGTACGGCACTGGCCGCCATGGGCGTGACGTCTGTGGTTGGCATGTCACGCTTGCTGGATGGGGCGGCGCATCCCGGGTTGCTGTCGGCGATTGCGCCCGGAACATGGCTTGCCATGCGGCTGGACTCCTGGCTGCCTCCCGCACTCCTGCCGCTGCACCTCCTCATGACGTGGTTCATCACTCGCCAGTTGTCGGACCACTGGCGCGGGCTTTGCACCCGTGGCGCACTCTCCGGCCGGAAGGTGCGCTGATGCAGATTCCCGACCAGTGGTTCACCCTGCTCCTCTGGCTGTTCTTCGAGGAGGGCCTGTGGCGGGTCTGGATGTCATCGCCCCTCTGGTGGGCGGTGCTCAAGGTGCTGCTGCGCCGTGATCGCCTGCCCCGTCCCGCCACCTTCGTGGTCGTGTCTGCAGCGCTGGCTTACGGGCTGATTGCGACGGTGAGTGTGGTCGTCATCTTCCCGGTCAAAGTCGCAGGCCTCTACCTGACGCCCCAGTTCATGGAGGCAGGACTGCCGTTGGGACCGACGCTCACGGCGCTGGACAGTGTGGTCACAGCCGCACTGCTGCCATTGGCCCTCTCGCTGCCCATTTCCGCATGGTGGATTTCCCGGCGGCTGGCGCAGCGCTGGCCGAGGTTGTGCGGCGAGGATGTGGTCTCGGGGTAGTTACAGCGGCGCGATCACCAGCGTATCGCCCTTGCACACGTTGACGTCGCGGTAGATCGCCGTGCGCCCGTTACGAAACTGCAGGCGCAGGTCGAAGCGGCAGCCGGCATCGCCCAGGCGAACTGTGGTGCTGTCCCCGCCACCGTCGATGGTGTCGATCGGGCGCTGCTCGAACGCATCGCTGCCGGCGGTGGCCACCTCCAGCGTGGTGATGCTGTCGTGGGCGCGGTTGAGCAGTGTCAGGTAACGCGGGGCGGCGGCATGCGTGGCCGTGGCGAAAAGCAGGCTGGTCAGGACGGCAAGACGGATCGGGAACATCGCGGCATCTCCGGCGGTTGGGTTCGCCGCCATCAGGCCGCTGGCCGCCCCGCGCACGCCACCGATCCGGGACCAATCGTCGTCCCGGCAGGACCAATCGTAATGGGCCCTCATAGCGCTTCTCCGGGCCCGCCCGCACGCCTAAGATGGCCCTGCCCCGCCGCGCCGGGCGTCCTGGATACCGGCCATGATGGTTCGCCTTGGCAGTACGTCGATCAGCCTCGCCCGCTACCTGCTGCTGTGGACGGCCGTGGTGCTGGTGTTTGCCGTGCAGCATTCGCTCAGCGATGGACTGCACGGCAACAGCTGGCCGTTCCTGGTGCACCTGCGCTGGGCGATGATCCAGTGGTACACCTGGGCGGCACTGGCACCGCTGGTGTTCCGCCTGGCCGAGCGCTATCCGCTGGACCCCCAGCGCCGCCTGCTTGGCCTGGGCAGGCAGGTCGTGGCCAGCCTGGCGGTGACCTTCGGCGCGATGCTCATCGGCGCAGCGGCCTCCGCGCTGTTCGAACCCAGCGGCTTCTTCGAACAGCTCGGGTACTTCCTGGCGCAGCATTTCGCCATCGGGCTGCTCACCTACTGGGCGCTGTTCGCGCTGCAGCAGGCATTGCACTTCCAGGCCGAAAAGGCGCGGCGCGAAATGGAAGCCAGCCGGCTGGCCACCGAACTGGCGCAATCGCGGCTGCTCGCGCTCAAATCCCAGCTGCAGCCACATTTCCTGTTCAACACGCTGCACGCCATCATCACCCTGCTGGACGAAGACACTGTCTCGGCCGAAGACATGCTGCTGCGCCTGAGCGAACTGCTGCGCGCCTTCCTGGAAGACTACGACGGCCAGGAGATTCCCCTGCGCCAGGAACTGGACCTGATCGAGCTGTACCTGGGCATCCAGCGCGTGCGCTTCAAGGACCGGCTGACCACCCGCACCTATATCGCCCCGGATACTCTCGACTGCGCCGTGCCAAGCCTGTTGCTGCAGCCGTTGGTGGAGAATGCGGTGCGCCACGGCATCGGGCAGCGCGTAGGCAGTGACGTGATCGAGATCGAAACGCGCCGCGACGGCGAGGTGCTGTGCATTGAAGTGCGCAACCGCAACAGCACGCTTGACGCCACGCCCGGCGCGCCCGCAGGCCATGGCATCGGCATGTCCAACACCCGGCTGCGCCTGAAGGAGCTGTACGGCGATGCCGCCGACGTGCGGTTGGACATGATCTGGCCCGAGGGCGTGGCCTGCCGCGTGCGGCTGCCCTTCCGTACCCTGGAGGTGGAAGACGAAGCGCCGGAGTTCACGGCGGGAGTGGCGCCGGCATGACCCTGTCGGTGCTGGTGGTGGACGACGAGCCGCTCGCGCGCCGCGCGATCGTGCGCCTGCTGGCCGATGACCCGGAGATCGAACTGCTGGGCGAATGCGGCGACGGCATCTCCGCAGTGAACGCCATCCGCGAGCACTCGCCCGACCTGGTGTTCCTGGACATCCAGATGCCGGCGATCACCGGCCTGGACGTGGTGGCCACCATCGGCGCCGAGCGCATGCCGGCCACCGTGTTCGTCACCGCCTACGAGCAGTACGCGGTGAAGGCCTTCGAGGCCAATGCGGTGGATTACCTGGTCAAGCCGTTCAGCCGCGAACGCTTTGCCGCTACCCTGCAGCGCGCCCGGCAACGCCTTTCAACTGCCGCCGGCACCAGCGCGCAGACGGCGACGCAGATCCTGCAGGCACTGGACGCACTGCGCCAGCGCGAGGCCTACCTGCAGCGCATACCGGTACGGGTCGACGAACACGTGGTGCTGGTGGACGTGGACGAGATCGTCTGGATCAAGGCCGCACGCAACATCGCCGAGATCCACCTCGCCGGCCGCATGCACGAACACCGTGGCACCATGGCCGCCCTCGCCGCCCGGCTGGACCCGCGCCACTTCGCCCGCGTGCACCGCTCGGCCATCGTCAACATCCGGCGGGTCAAGGCGATCCACCCGTGGTTCAACGGCCACCACGTGGTCACCCTGGACACCGGCCAGCAGCTGCGCATGAGCCGCTACCAGAACGAGGCGTTCCTCAAGCTCGTCTCCACCCGGGACACACCGTAGCGCCGGCCGTGGCGCTACGCCGTCGGGATGCGCTCGCCTTCGCGCAGGGTCAGCACGTCCACCCCTGTTTCCGTCACCAGCACCGTATGTTCGGCCTGCGCGGACAACTTCCCGTCACGGGTGGTCACGGTCCAGCCGTCCTCGCTCATGTCGATCGCCGCACGGCCCTGGTTGATCATCGGCTCGATGGTGAACGTCATGCCCGGCTCCAGCTCCACGCCGGTACCGCGCTTGCCGTAATGCAGCACCTGCGGGTCTTCGTGCATCTCGCGCCCGATGCCGTGCCCGCAGAACTCGCGCACCACGCTGTAGCCGTGCGCCTTGGCGTGCTGCTGGATGGCGAAGCCGATATCGCCCAGCGTCGCCCCCGGGCGCACCACCGAGATGCCTTTCCACATGGCCTCGCGGGTCACCCGCACCAGCCGCTTCGCCTGGAAATCGACCTCGCCGATCAGGTAGGTCTTGCTGGAATCGGCGATGAAACCATCCTTCTCCAGCGTGATGTCCAGGTTGACGATGCTGCCGCCGCGCAGGATCTCGTCTGCCGAGGGCACGCCATGGCAGACCACGTTGTCCACCGAGCTGTTGAGCACATAGGCGAACCCGTACTGGCCCTTGCTGGCCGGCCGCGCGTGCAGTTCATCGACGATGAAGCGCTCCACCCAGTCGTTCACCTGCAGGGTGCTCATGCCTTCCAGCGGCAAGCGGTCCAGTGCCTCGAACACCGAGGCCAACAACCGCCCCGACGCCCGCATCAGCGCCTGTTCTTCAACCGTCTTGATCACGCGACCGCCACCCGCAGGGCACCGGGATCGACCCCGGCCGCGCGCAGTTCACGGTTGACGATCTCCTGGTAGCTCATGCCCGGGTTCATTTCGCAGAGCATGCCGACCTTGATCCAGAAGCCGGCCTGGGCGTTGATCGAGCGGCCGGACACGCCACTGGCGCGGCGCAGGTTGTCGTGCAGTTCGTCGTCGATGTTGACGATGCCCATGGGATGCCTCGGTTACGGAATATACGCATCATATACGATACGTATATATCAGGTCCAGGCAGGATCCGCGGTGAAATCGATGGTCAGCCAGAACTCGCTGCCGCGGGCGTCCAGCCGTTCGGCGATGTCATCGCGCAGCGCATCGACGCTGCCGATGGTGCCAATCACCGTGTCCGGGTGGGTGAGGATGTGGATCTCCACGAAGCGCATCCGCCCCATCTTGGCCACGTGGCTGGTGAAACCGAGATAGCCGTGCTCGGCCACGAACTGCGTCATCACCGCCTGTACGCGCGCGTCCAGCGTATCGGGCGCCACCTGCAGCACCTCGCGCATCGCTTTCCACGCACCGCGCAGCGGCACCGGCAACACCGCCAGGCTGATGATCGCCAGCACCAGCGGATCCAGGAATGGAATCCAATGCGCGTGGTCGCCGTCTTCCAGCAGCAGCGCCAGCGCAAAGGCCAGCACCACCGCCAGGCTCATCATGCCGCTGAGCAGCCAGGCGCGTACGTCCAGCCACAGCAGCGGCGAATGCAATCGCGCCGCATGCACGCGCACGAACGCGGCCATGCCCAGGTTGCTCACGCACAACAGGGTCGCCCACATCAACGCCGGCCCGGCGCGGATGACGTGCCCGCCGGTGGTGAGCCCGATGATCGAATTGGCCAGCGCATAGATGCAGGCCAACGCCAGGATCGCCCCGCCCAGCGCTTCCACCATCGGCTCCAGGTGCCAATAGCCGTACTGGAACCGTGGGCTGCCCTCGCGCCCCAGCAGGCGCAGCACGGCCAGCGCCACCAGCGTGAGGGCTACATCCACCAGGCTGTATACCCCGTCGAACAGGATCGCCTGCGATCCCACCAGCAGGCCGCCGATGAAGCCGGTGGCGCTGACCGCCACCGTCACGCCAATCGAGAATTTGAGGATCCGCTGCTCGCGTGCTGTATCCATCGCCTGCCGAAGATCCTGGCCGCCGCTCAGGTCTTCAGCACCTCCACCTTGTAGCTCGGCACGTCGCCGTCACGGCCGATGATAAGCCCGTGCACGTCCGACTCGAAGCCCGGGAAGCGCACGTTCTGCTCCCGGGCAATGCGCAGCGACTGGATGATTGGCTCATCCTGCGCGCCGAAGCGCTCGCCCGGCATGATGGTCGGAATGCCCGGCGGGTAAGGCACCAGCATGGTCCCGGCAACACGACCACTGATCGCTTCGATATCAACGCGCTCGATCTGGCCACGCACCAGGTGGTCGTAGGCCTCGGCCGGCGTCATCACCGGCTCGGGCAGGTCCACGTACATCGCACGCATCACCTGGGCTACCGCAAACTCGCGGTTGAAGGCATGCAGGGCCTCGCACAGGTCGCGCAACCCCCAGCCACCGTAAGTCTGCGGATAGTCTGCCGCCAGGTCGGGCAGCGCGCGGGTCAGCGGCGCGTTGTTGTCGAACAGCTCCTTGAAGGCCATCAGCTCGGTCACCAGGGTGCTCCACTTGCCCTTGGTGATGCCCATCGAGAACAGGAACAGCACCGAGTACAGGTTGGTCTTCTCTACCGTGATGCCGCGCGTCCACAGGAACCTGCTCAGCACGGCGGCGGGGATGCCAAGCTCGCCCAGGTCACCGTCGATGGACAGGCCCGGGGTCAGCAGGGTGACCTTGATCGGGTCGATCAGCACGTAGTCTTCGACCAGGCCATCGAACCCGTGCCAATGCGCATCGGGCTGCAGGTACCATTCCTCGCGCTTTGCCACCATCGGCGTTGGTGCATCGCCCTTGCCCAGCGAGCGCTCCAGCTTGTCCGGCTGCCACACGCTGAACCACCAGTCGTCGCGGCCCAGGTCCTCGCGTACGTGCAGCATGGCCCGACGGAAGGCGATCGCCTCGTCGTGCATTTCCTGCACCAGCGATTCACCGGCCGCACCCTCCATCATCTTGGACGCCACGTCGCAGGCGGCAATCACCCCGTAATGCGGGCTGGTGGTGGTATGCATCATGAACGCTTCGTTGAAGCGTTCGGCATCCAGCTCGCGGGTCGCCGCGTTGCGCACGTGGATCATCGAGGCCTGCGAGAACGCGGCCAGCAGCTTGTGGGTGGAATGGGTGGTGAAGATGATCGCGTCCTGGCCGCGCGGCTTGCCCTTGGCCATGCCGTAGTGGTTTTCATAGAACGGATGGAAGGCCGCATAGGCGTACCAGGCCTCGTCGAAATGCAGGAAATCCACCGCGCTGCCGATCTCGTCGGCGATCTTCTCGGCGTTGTAGCACAGCCCGTCATAGGTGGAATTGGTGACCACCGCAATCCGTGGTTTGGAGCCGGCGCGGAACGCCTTGCTGGCCAGCGGGTTGGCAGCGATGGCCTGCTGCAGTGCCTCGGGGGTGAACTGGTCCAGGCTGATCGGCCCGATGATGCCGTGCGCATTGCGGCTGGGGGTGAAGTACACCGGCACGCCGCCGGTCATGATCAGCGAATGCAGCAGCGACTTGTGGCAGTTGCGGTCGACGAACACCACGTCGCCCCGCCCCACCGTGCCATGCCAGACGATCTTGTTGGCGGTGGAGGTGCCATTGGTGACGAAGAAGGTGTGGTCGGCGCCGAAGTTGCGCGCAGCTTCGTTTTCCGCTTCCTTGATCGGCCCGCTGTGGTCGAGCAGCGAACCCAGCTCCGGTACCGAAATCGACAGATCGCTGCGCAGCGTGTTCTCACCGTAGAACTGATGGAACGCACGCCCCACCGGTGACTTGGTGAAAGCCACACCGCCGGCGTGGCCGGGGGTGTGCCAGGAGTAGTTGGATTCGGCGGTGTGGTGGATCAGCGCCTTGAAGAACGGCGGCAGCAACTGCTGCATGTAGTCTTCGGCTGCGCGCATCACCTGGCGCGAGATGAAGCTCTTGGTGTCCTCGAACAGGAAGATGTAGCCGTGCACGTACTTGAGCAGCTTGCTCGGCACCTTTTCGATGGTGCGGCGCTCGCCGTACAGGAACACGGGCAACCCGCCGCGGCGTGCGCTCTGCTCGCGCAGGAACCCCAGCAGGCGCTGGAACTCACCGGGCTTGTCTTCGGTGCCGTCAATCGAGATCAGTACCGCCGAGGCCGCCACATAGGTACGCGCACCGGCCTGGGCATCGGCCAGGGTCAGCCCGCACAGCACGCGCTGGTCGTTGCCACGCAGTTCCTCGACCAGCGCGCGGATCAGGATGCCGCCGATGCGCGGGGACTCGTAGTCGTCGTCGATGACGATGATCGGGTAATCCAGAGACTTGAAATACACAGCATTTCTCCTGGGGGAAGGTCACGGAATCTTCGTGCTGACGGGACTGTCCAGCGGCGGCAGCTGGCCGCGCTGGCGGCGGCGCTCCTCGCTGAAGAAGGGGTAGAACACCGTGATGAACAGCACGAACAGGAAGGCGTACTGCACGATGCTGCCGGAGGAGCCGAAGATCGCCCACAGGCAGTACACCACGGTGATGCTGGTCAGGAACCAGAACGCGCCGGTATGCACCAGGGTGTGCGAGCGTTCGACCACGAAGTAGCAGGCCACGCAGGAATAGATGTAGGGCAGCAGGGTCAATACCACCGCCGCCGACGTAATCACGTCGAACTGCGCCGAGGCGGTTTCTGACGTGGAGGTGAGCAGGACGGCCAGGGTCATCAGCACCGCCACGATCAGTACGCCCTTGACCGGCACGTCGTCCTTGTTGGTCTTGCTGAAGATGCTGGGGAACAGGCCATCGTCCGACGCCGCCTTGGCGCTCTGCGCGGTCAGCAGGATCCAGCCGCCGAGCGAGCCGGCGGCGCCGACAAAGGCGCACAGGCTCACCAGCGCGCCGCCCCAGCCGCCTACCGCATTGGCCGCCGCCAGCGCGAACGGTGCATCGGAGACCTGCAGGTCACCATTGGGCACCATGCCCATGATCACCGACGAGCTGGCGATGTACGCCACCGCAGCCAGGAACACCCCGGCCAGGGTGGCCCGCGCCACGTTCTTCTCCGGGTTTTCGACCACGCCGGCGGTGACCGAGGCCGACTCGACCCCGATGAAGGCCCACAACGTCAGAGCGGCCGCGCTGGAGATCGCGCCGAAGTTGGATTCGCCCGAGACGTTGTAGGCGCCCTTGAAGATGTCCGGGTCGAAGAAGAACCAGCCGAAGATGGCAATGCCCAGGATCGGTACCAGCGCGAAGCTGGTGGTCACCGTCTGCAGGCGGCTGACGAAGGCCGGGCCGATCACATTGGCGAAACTCAGCGCCCACACCAGCGCGAGCACGGCGATGCAGCGCGGTATCGGCTGGGACAGGATCGGGAAGAAGTAGCTGAAGTAGCCTACCGCCGCGATCGGGATGGCGACGTTGCCGATCCAGTTGGCGAACCAGTAGATGGTGTTGGTCTGGAACCCCATGTACGGCCCGAACCAGTCGCGTGCGTAGGCATACGGGCCGCCCGCCATGGGTGCCAGCTTGCCCAGTTTGGCGAACACGAAGGCCAGCAGCAGTGCGCCGGCGGTGGTGACCAGCCAGCCCCAGATCGAGGCGGTGCCGATCTTGGCCAGGCTGGACGGCAGCAGGAACACGCCCGAGCCCATCATGTTGCCGGCCACCAGGAAGGTGGCGCCGACAACTCCGATTTTCTTCGCTTGCGCCATGACGGTCTCTCCGCTACTTGATGAAGTTGTATTGCAGGCTGCCCTGCACCCGCACCGTGTCGGCGCGTTGCCCGTCCTGCTGTTCCAGTTGCCCGTGCAGCACTTCCATGCCCATCGTCCACGACGGAGCCGGGCTCCAGATCAGGTTGAACACCCCGTACCGGCTCTGGCGGAACGCATCGGCCGCGAGCGCGGCGTTGCGCGCCATCGTGAGCTGGCCGTAGATCAGGTTCGAGCGCCACAACGGCGACCAATAGTGCGTGTAGCCCACGAAGCCGCCCTGCAGTGACAGCGCATGCAGGCGCCCGTCCTGACCGATCACCGCATCCAGGTCCGAACCGGTGAGGTCGGCGGTATAGCGGCTCAGGCCTTTGCCGCCGAGCGCGCCGAACAGCAGCAGGTCCTGTTCGCCGACCGACGCCGAACCGCTGAGCTGGACGCCGCCGCCGAAGCGGCGCTCGTCGCGCTGGTCGCCGTCGTAGCCAAGGCTGCGCGCCACACCACCCAGCTGCAGGTGGCCCCAGTCACGCTCCAGGCGCGCGGCAACGGTCACATCCGGCACCCGGTTGGCGGCTACCGTTGCATCGGTGGTCCCCGCCAGCTGTGCATCGGGATCTTCGGCCGCCACCGTCAACGTGTTGCCCTTGCCCATCGCGAAGCTGTGGTGAATGCCGGCCACCAGCAGGTAGCCGGCGCCGCCGGGACCGGCGAAGTCCAGCGTGTCGGGCAGGCTGTCGGCATCCATGAAGGTGGCGTAGCCATAGCCGGCGTAGGTGTTGCCGAGCTGGCCGTAGGCATGCCGCAGCCGGAACTGGTAGCCGTCGCTGCTGCCGAAGAAGTCGTTTTCCAGGTAGAAGCGCAGGTTGCCGCGGCTGGTCGGGCGGCGTGCTTCGAAGCTGAAACGGGTCTGCTTGGCATGCAGGTTGAAGTTGGAGACATCGCGGTGCGCGCTGCCCACCGGAATGGTGGAGGTCACGAACTGATCCTCGTCCCCGGCCGCACGGGTATCCACGATCGCATCGAGCTTGGCATAGCCACCGATGCGGATCAGCGTGTCGGTATTGGGGATGGCCAGGAACCCTTTCAGTTCCGGATCGGTCGGGCCGGCCGCACTGTCCGGACGCGAGGCGGCCGATGACGGATCGGCCACTGAATCACGCGGCGGCAGGATGGCCTGGCCGGTGCCGGGCACCTGGGTGGTGGCTGCATGGGGAAGCGCGGCGGACGGCGTGATCGCCGTGGGCGCAACCGCAGTCACCTCGGGACGCTGTGCAGGCGCACGGCCTTCTGCGGTTTCCAGCGCATCCAGTCGCCTTTCCATCGCCTCCAGCGTTTGTCGCAGGGTGCGGATGTCCTGGCGCAGGGCGTCGGCGGAATCCTGCGCATGCACCGGCATCGCGGAAAGCGCCAAGGCAGAGAACAGCAGCACGGCAGCGCAACGCATCACGTCCTCCCTGAACTGCAGACGATACTGCCGGTGTCAGCTGCGCTCACGCGCACGGCCGATAACGGCAACCCGGTACTGCTCCGCAGGAGAACGACGACCGCAGTAATCTCGGCGACATGCTGTAATCGCCGTACTGCCATCGGCAGTGCACCCGCGTGGGATTCCCTCCTCATCCCGGGTGACGCGCAGAAGCTGCGCACGCCAGCGCCCTGAGTAACAAGTCAGGAGTGAGTTTTTCGTGAAGTTTTACGTTGTCAGACGCCATGCGCGCAGTGTGGCTGCGCGCATGCGGGTCGACCTTGATTCAGATCAACGCGGGCCCATCACCTTTTCCATGTCCTCGCCCTGCGGCATGCCGGACACGCGTTGCACCATGCCCTGCGCATCACGGAACAGGATGCCGGGCGTGCCCTGGAAGCCCAGTTCCACCATCAGCACCTGGTTGGCGTCGAGCTTGTTGGCAAGCGCCGGCGTGATCGTCGCGGCCGGCTTGATGCCACCCTTGCTGAAGTCATGTTCGTTCTGCAGGAACACGGCGCTTGGATTGGGCGCGCCCAGGATCGCGGCCGCCTTTGCCGGGCTGTCCTCGCGGATCACGCCTACCATGACGTGACGCAGCTGCACCTTGCCGCTGTCCACCCACGGCCGCGCTGCTTCCCAGAAGCGATGGCAGTAGGGGCAGTTGGCGTCGCTGAAGGTGTACACCACGCGCGGGGCATCGGCGCGCCCATCGCGCACCCACGCACTGCCATCCAGCCGCTTCCAGATCCGATCCGACATCGGCTTGGCCACCAGCTTTTCCAGCGGCGCCGCGCCGACATCCTCACCCTTCTCATTGAAGAGCGTGCCGACCATCACATTCTTGCCGTCCGCCGTTACGTAAGCCGCAGCGGGCTGCTGCCCGCCGACCACGCCAGCGAAGCCCCGCAGGCCGCCGGGTGCGTCGAATTCACCGATGACCTCGAAGCCCTGCTTCTCGATGCCCTGCAGCACGGCCGGCCGGTTGGCGCTCTTCGCGGATGCCGCTTGGGCCGTCGCCTTCGCGGTGGCGGGGCTTTGCTGGGCCTGGCTGCAGCCGGCGACTGCCAGCAGCAATGCAGCGCTCAGCACGGAGCCCAGCACGGGCGAGGTCTTCAACAACATGGCAACTCCTGGAATGCACGCGAACGGCGAATGGCCCACAGGGTAGACGCATCTGCCTGACCCTGCAGCCACTGGCGCAGCGGCTCAGGCCGCCGGGCGCAACGGTTCGCCCTGAAGCTGCGCAAGCGGGCTGCGGGGACGCTCGCGCCGTTGCGCGAAAATCTGCCGCCGGTAACGCGCCGGGGTCACTCCGACGATGCGCAGGAACAGCCGGCGGAAGGCGCTCTGGTCGGAGTACCCCACCGCCCACGACACCTCATCGACCGCACCGCCCGCCTGCAGCAGCAGCTGCGCCTTTGCGATGCGCAGCCGCTGGCAGTAGGCAATCGGACGCAGGCCGGTGGCCTTCAGGAAGCGCCGCTGCAGCGTGCGCGGCTCCAGCCCTGCCGCGTCGCAGATGTCCTGCAGGGTGACGCCACGCGCCGCGATGCCGTGCAGCCACCGCTGCGCCTTCAGGATGCCGCGGTCGCCATGGGCGAAGTTCGGACTGAAGCGCTCCAGGTCTTCCTGCACGCCGCGCGGAATGACCAGCTGAAGCTGCTGGATGGCCGCGCTCATCACGCTCTGCCCGTAGATCCGGGCCAGCAGCCGCAGACTGAGATATTTCCATGCATCCGGGCCGGAAGCGGTCAGCAGGTCGCCGTCGTCCACCAGCGCGCGCTCGCTCGGATGCCAGCCCGGCACCACCGCCGCCAGCGACGGGCAACGCGACAGGTCGGGGACGCTGACCGAGCGCCCGGTCATGACCCCGGCCGAGGCCAGCAGCAGCCCACCCTCTTCGCAGCCCGCCAGCAGGCTGCCCGCATCATGGCAGTCGCGCAGCCAGGTCAGCATGCGTTCGTCGGCCTGCATCAGCGGCCAGCTGGGCTCGTTACCCGGCACCACGATCACGGCCGGCGGGGTATCGCCGAACAGTTCGGCGCCGGCCACCCGCTGCATGCCATGCCCACGCGTGGACAGCGTCCAGCGGGTCACCAGCATGCGCGCGCCCGTGCGTTTACCCGCCGCAGCAGTGCGGTTGCAGCGCTGGGCAAGTTCGGAGAGCACCGGTGCGGCAGCACGCAGGCTGCCCGGGTATTCGAGCACCGCGACTTCCATCAGGGTCGGGGACGTGGGCTTGTGGGTGGGCGATGAAGAGGGGGGAAGTGCTTCCATGGCGGCGCTCCTGGAACGGCTGCTGAGACCGCCAAACCCTGCTGGATCAAGGCCTGACGGCGATTCCAATGGAGCGTACGGAGCGCCCCCCACGGCAGCTATGAAACTAGTTGTAAATCCGGACCGGTAACGACATTGGAGGCCGCCGCAGCAAACCCTTGACTCTTGACCAGACTCCAGGGTCCACACTGTGCACCTGCTCCCCAGAGAGGTTGCCGTGAACATTGGACAACTCGCACGCCAGGCTGGCGTGCCCATCGATACCGTGCGCTATTACGAGCGCCAGCATCTACTGCCGACGGCCCAGCGCAGTGCCGGTGGCTACCGGGTCTTCAACGACACCGACCTGACCCGCCTTCGCTTCATCCGTCGCGCCAAGGCGCTGGGCTTTACCCTGGAGGAAATCGGCGAACTGCTCGCCCTGAGCGACCAGCGCGGCCAGGACATGGCCCAGGTGCGCGAGGCGGCAGTGCTGAAGCTGCAGGACATCGAACAGCGCGTTGCCGAACTGCAGCGCATGCATGCCGCGCTGGAGCAACTGGTCGATGCCTGCCCCGGCCATGGCGGCCTGGAACAGTGCCCGATCCTGGGTGCACTGACGGAGCCCCACCGATGACCGCGCCCAAAGGCAGCTGCTGCGCCGCGCACGGCGGTGGCGCCCCGGCAGGCAACACGGTCAAGGACCTGGTCTGCGGCATGGACGTGAACCCGGACACCACCGCGCACCACGCCCGGCATGCCGGCAGCGACTACCACTTCTGCAGCGACGGCTGCCGGCGGAAATTCATCGCCGCGCCGCAGCGCTATCTCGACCCTGCCTCGCACATCGCCGAACCGGTACCGGCCGGCACGCTCTACACCTGCCCGATGGATCCAGAGATCGTGCAGGAAGGGCCCGGCACCTGCCCCATCTGCGGCATGGCGCTGGAACCGATGATGCCCAGCCTGGACGAGGGCGAAAACCCGGAGCTCACCGACTTCCGCCGGCGCTTCTGGTGGAGCCTGCCGCTGAGCATCGCCACCATGGCGCTGGCAATGCTGGCGATGACCCCGCTGCTGCACGGCGTGCCGCCGGGCGTGCGAGTGTGGATCGAGCTGGTGCTGGCCACGCCGGTGGTGCTGTGGGCGGGCTGGCCGTTCGTGCAGCGCTGGGCGCAGTCGATCCGCAACCGCAGCCCGAACATGTGGACCCTGATCGGTACCGGTGTGCTGGCCGCGTATGGCTACAGCGTGGTGGCAACGATTGCGCCAGGGCTGTTCCCATCATCGTTCCAGCAGCACGGCCACGTGGGCGTGTACTTCGAAGCGGCGGCGGTCATCATCTCGCTCACCCTGCTCGGCCAGCTGATGGAGCTGCGCGCCCGCGCCCAGACGTCGGCGGCGATCAAGGCCTTGCTGGGGCTGGCGCCGAAAACCGCGCGGGTGCTGCGCGAGGACGGCCACGAGGAAGACGTGGACATCACGGCACTGCAGCCCGGCGACCGCCTGCGGGTGCGGCCGGGCGAGAAAGTACCGGTGGATGGCAGCGTGCTGGAGGGTCGTTCCACGGTGGACGAATCGATGCTGACCGGCGAACCGGTGCCGGTGGCCAAGACCGTGGGCGATACCGTCATCGGCGCGACCCTCAACGGCACCGGCAGCCTGGTGATCCGTGCCGAGCGGCTGGGCGACGACAGCATGCTGGCGCAGATCGTGCAGCTGGTGGCGCAGGCGCAGCGTTCGCGCGCACCGATGCAGCGGATGGCCGACAAGGTCGCCTACTGGTTCGTGCTGGCGGTACTGGGCGCGGCGATGCTGACCTTCTTCGGCTGGGGCCTGTTCGGACCGGACCCGTCGTGGACGCATGCGGTGCTCAGCGCGGTGGCGGTGTTGATCATTGCCTGCCCTTGCGCCCTTGGCCTGGCCACGCCGATGACCATCATGGTCGCCACCGGACGCGCCGCGCAGCAGGGTGTGCTGTTCCGCGACGCCGAGGCCATCGAAGCGCTGCGCAGCGTGGATACGCTGGTGGTGGACAAGACCGGCACGCTCACCGAAGGCCGGCCCGCCTTCCGCGACGTAAAGCCGGTGCCCGGATTCGCGGCAGACGACGTGCTGCACTGGGCGGCCAGCCTGGACCAGGGCAGCGAACACCCGCTGGCCGCGGCGATCGTCGCCGAAGCGCACCGTCGAGGCCGCCCACTCGCTTCGGTGGAGGACTTCGACTCGCTCACCGGCCTTGGCGTGCGTGGCACGGTTGAAGGCAGGACACTGCTGCTCGGCAACGCCGCGCTGATGGCCGACCACCACATCTCCCTGCAGCTCCTGCACGCCGATGCCAAGCAATTGCGCGAGGCGGCGGCCAGCGTGATGTTCCTGGCCGTCGACGGCACCCTGGCCGGGCTGATTGCAGTGGCCGACCCCATCAAGGCGTCCACCGCCGAAGCCATCGCACAGCTGCACCGCGATGGCCTGCGCATCGTGATGGCGACCGGCGACGGCACCGCCACGGCTGAAGCCGTAGCGCGCGAGCTGGGCCTGGACGAGGTGCACGGTGAAATGCGCCCGGCGGACAAGGCCGAACTGATCCGCGCGCTGCAGGCACAGGGCCGCACGGTGGCCATGGCCGGCGATGGCATCAACGATGCGCCTGCATTGGCAAGCGCCAATGTCGGCATCGCGATGGGCAACGGCACGGACGTGGCGATGTCCAGCGCACAGGTCACGCTGGTCAAGGGCGACCTGCGCGGGATCCTGCGCGCACGCCAGCTGTCGTCCGCAAGTGTGCGCAACATGCGGCAGAACCTGGGCTTTGCGTTCCTCTACAACGGCCTGGGCATTCCGGTGGCGGCAGGTGTGCTGTATCCACTGGGCATCACGATGTCGCCGATGCTGGCGGCGGTGGCGATGAGCCTCAGTTCGGTGTCGGTGATCAGCAATGCGTTGCGTCTTCGCCATCAACGATTGCCAACGTCATGACAGTTTTTTCTTGCCAATCGAAAACAGCATCGCTATGATCTCGCTCCTCACGACGTGGGGCCATAGCTCAGCTGGGAGAGCGCCTGCATGGCATGCAGGAGGTCGGCGGTTCGATCCCGCCTGGCTCCACCACTCCGGACCTTAGGCCGTTCGGAAGGTAGTGAACACAATTCGAGTTTTTCGTGCGTCCCCATCGTCTAGAGGCCTAGGACATCACCCTTTCACGGTGGCGACCGGGGTTCGAATCCCCGTGGGGACGCCAGTTACAAAACAAAAAGCCCTGACTTCGGTCGGGGCTTTTTGTTTGCAAAAACACTTGGCGAATCGTCTTCACACGCGTAGAATTCCGCCTCCAGCATCGTGGGGCCATAGCTCAGCTGGGAGAGCGCCTGCATGGCATGCAGGAGGTCGGCGGTTCGATCCCGCCTGGCTCCACCACTCCGTACCTTAGGCCGTTCGGAGGTGTTGGAAACATTGATGAGTTCATGCGTCCCCATCGTCTAGAGGCCTAGGACATCACCCTTTCACGGTGGCGACCGGGGTTCGAATCCCCGTGGGGACGCCACTCATCAACCGGTGTAACGACCAACGGTCGTTACCTGCCGGCAGCATCCGACCGTTGGTCGGCTGGCGGGGTTTCACAAAGGCTGTTCATTCAGGCAAATCAACGCTAGAATGTCGGGCTGGTAGCAACAACGTGGGGCCATAGCTCAGCTGGGAGAGCGCCTGCATGGCATGCAGGAGGTCGGCGGTTCGATCCCGCCTGGCTCCACCACTTCTCCGGACATAGGCCGTCCGACAGAAGCAAAATTCAAAGTTTCGTGCGTCCCCATCGTCTAGAGGCCTAGGACATCACCCTTTCACGGTGGCGACCGGGGTTCGAATCCCCGTGGGGACGCCAATCAAACGCAGAAAACCCCGGCAATGCCGGGGTTTTTTGTATCCGTCGAAAAAAGTGTTTCCCTTTTCGGAAAACACCGATATGATAGGCGGCTCGCAGCATCAACGTGGGGCCATAGCTCAGCTGGGAGAGCGCCTGCATGGCATGCAGGAGGTCGGCGGTTCGATCCCGCCTGGCTCCACCAACATCCGGTCATTAGGCCGATCGGATGGATGCAGCATTAAAATTCAGGTTTTCGTGCGTCCCCATCGTCTAGAGGCCTAGGACATCACCCTTTCACGGTGGCGACCGGGGTTCGAATCCCCGTGGGGACGCCAATACAACGCAGAAAGCCCCGGCAATGCCGGGGCTTTTTGTTTGGTAGCGTATCAACCCACAGTTGATACCCCTCCGGTCCAGGCCCATGTGCTATTCCGCCCAGATCCGCGCCGACTACACCAAGCTGGTTCGTGAGTTCGGCGCCGCCATTTCGCTGGACGAGTTCGCCCAGCTCTACGCCCATGACGCCGGCAAGCAACGCCCCAAGACCCCAAAGGCCATGGACGACGGCTTTGCCGGTGCGCGCACCGCGCAGGGCCAGGATATCGTGGCGAAGATCCAGCAATGGCATGCCGAAGAAATGCAGGCGCTGGACGAGGAAATCCGCCTCCAGTCCGCACGCCGGAAGCAGGCCGAAGAAAGCCTGGCGCACCGCCCCACCCAGAAGGCCCGCAATGACATCCGCATTGCCGGCAACCGCGTTGACCGGGCCCAGGCACGCCTGGCCGACCTGCACCGCACCGGCCTGCTGCCGCGCGACAGCCGCATCTTCCCCGGCGTATACGCCCCGGTGATCGTGTCCGAACATGGCCAGCGCGTGATCAAGCCGATGCGCTACCAGTGCCGCCTGCCCGACAAGCCCGCGCGCAACGACGCGCTCTATCCGGGCACCTACAACGCCCGCCGCGACAGCCTCGAGGCTTACTGGAAGAACGCGTTCGGCCACCACCACGGCGTTGTCGTCGTGCAATCGTTCTACGAACACGTGCCCCGCCATGCGCTGGAACAGCGCAGCCTGGCACCGGGCGAGAATCCACAGAACGTGGTGCTCGAATTCCGCCCGCAGCCACCGCGCGATCTGTTGATCGCCTGCCTGTGGTCGGAATGGGAAGGGCCCGAGGGCCGGCTGCTCTCGTTCGCCGCCATCACCGACGAACCCGCGCGCGACGTGGCCGCAGCCGGGCATGACCGCTGCATCGTACCGATCCGACGCGAAAACCTGGATGCGTGGCTGAATCCAGATCCGCAGGACCTGGCCGCGTTGTACCGCATCCTGGACGACCGCGAGCCGGTCGAGCTGGATTACGCCGAGGCGGCGTGATCCTGCAGCGCAGCGGTCAGCGCCTGGTTCAACTCAACGGCCAGATAGGGCTTGGTCAGCACCCTGCCCGCGCGGAACGCTTCGGGCAGCTGGAAATGCGCCATGCCGGTGGCCACCACGAAGGGAATGCCAAGCGAGGTCAGCGCATCGGCGACCGGGTCGCTGGTCTCGTGATTGGCCAGGCGGTAATCCAGCAGAACGATCTGCGGCGCAGCCTCTTCGATCAGGCGCAGTGCCTCGGCCACCGACGACGCCGGCCCGACCATCACCGCGCCCGCGAGCATCAGCTGCATCTCGAGCAACGACGCGCTCATCGCGTCGTTTTCCACCACCAGTACCCGCAGACCCTGCAACGCGCTCATCGCTGCTCCCTGTATCGTTCAGCGCAATGAGTATAACGTCGCGGAAAAATGAAGGTCCGGGGTCGACTGAACGATTCAGACCTCCCCAATCCGGCCGGGTTTGTATACACTACGCGGCCAGCCAGCCGAAGTGGCGGAATCGGTAGACGCAGCGGACTCAAAATCCGCCGCCCTTAAAAGCGTGTGGGTTCGAGTCCCACCTTCGGCACCATGGAATCCAGAAGGCCAGATCGAAAGATCTGGCCTTCTGCTTTTGGTTCGTCGTTACACCAGCCGCAGCGCGGCCGGTCCACCCGGGGTGTTCCCCTGCGCCGCCTGGCGCAGCACCTGGGCCACCGCGCCGTCGACACGGAATGCGGACACTGTCTGCAGCAGCTGGGTGGCCTGCTCTTCCATGCTGCGCGCGGCCGCCGATGCCTCTTCCACCAGCGCCGCGTTCTGCTGCGTGCTCTGGTCGATGTGCTCCACCGCCTGGTTGATCTGGCCGATGCTTTCGCTCTGCTGCTGCGCTCCGGTGCTGATGCGTGCGATCAGGGCATCGACCCGCGTCACGCTGTCCACGATCTGCTGCATGGTGCGGCCGGCGCTCTCGACCTGGGCGGTCCCCGTGCCGACCCGGTCCACCGAGTCGTCGATCAACTGTTTGATCTCCTTGGCCGCGCTGGCCGACCGCTGCGACAGCGAGCGTATCTCGCCGGCCACGACGGCAAAGCCGCGCCCGTGCTCGCCGGCACGCGCCGCTTCCACGGCCGCGTTGAGCGCCAGGATGTTGGTCTGGAACGCGATGCCGTCGATCACGCTGATGATGTCGACGATGCGGCGCGACGAGGCGTTGATCAGGCTCATGGTGGTGACCACCTCGTTGACCACCCTGCCCCCTTGTGCGGCCACGTCCACCGCGCCGCCGGCCAGCTGGCTGGCCTGTCGGGCATCCTCGGCGCTCTGCCGGACGGTGCCTGTCAGGCCCTGCAGCGACACTGCGGTTTCCTCCAGCGACGCGGCCTGCTGTTCGGTGCGCTGGGACAGGTCGGCATTGCCGGTGGCGATCTCGCTGGCGCCCAGCGCCACCGCGTCGGCGGCAACGCGGATCTGGCCGATGACGCTGCCCATGGTCTCGACCATGGCATTGATGCCCTCGCACAGCTCGGCGATGGCGCCGGTCTTGTCGCCGGCATCGATGCGCCTGCCCAGGTCGCCGGCCTGGGCGGCGGCAACCACTTCGCGGGTCTGCGCGACAGCAGCCGCCAGCGCCTGCGCATCACGCACCTGCGCGCTGATGTCGGTGGCGTACTTGACCACCTTGAACGGACGGCCGTTCATGTCGAAGATCGGGTTATAGGACGCCTGGATCCAGATCTCGCGCCCGCCCTTGCCCAGCCGGCGGTACTGGCCGGCGTCATACTCGCCCCGGCCAAGCTTCTGCCAGAACTGCCGGTATTCGGCGCTCCGGGCGTACTCGGGTTCGGCGAACATCGAATGGTGCTGGCCGCGCACTTCCTCCAGCGCGTAGCCCGTGGTGGCCAGGAAGTTGTCGTTGGCCGACAGGATGCAGCCGTCCAGGCTGAACTCGATCACCGCCTGCGAGGTATTGATCGCGGCCAGCTGGCCGGCGAAGTCGGCCGCCTGCATCTGCTGGGCGGTGATGTCGGTGGCGAACTTGACCACTTTGACCGGCCGGCCGCTGCTGTCGAACACCGGGTTGTAGGACGCCTGGATCCATATCTCGCGGCCGCCCTTGCCCACCCGCCGGTACTGGCCGGCATCGAACTCGCCGCGACCGAGCCGCGCCCAGAACTCGCGGTAGGCGCTGCTGCGCACGTGCTCCGGGTCGACGAACATGGAATGGTGGCGCCCGCGGATCTCCTCCAGCGTGTAGCCGAGGGTCTGCAGGAAGTTGTCATTGGCCTGGAGGATGGTGCCCTCCAGGTCGAACTCGATCACCGCTTGTACCCGGTGCAGCGCAGCGACCTGCGCTTCAAGTTCGGCATGGCGCTGGGCCAGGGCGGTGCTGGCCTGCCGCGTGGCCCGCGGCGAGAAGGCGAGCGCGCCGAGCGAGCGCAGGAAAGACGTGGCTGTGGAGGCACCGGTACGGGGGGACGCCGGCGACTGCAGGGCTGCGATGGACATCGATGTTTCCTCGGTTCCAACAAGCTCAATGGGCTACGCCGGGCGACATGCCCGGGGTAGTACGCAAGAACGCTTGGGGACTCACGAAGACCGCCGTGGTGCTGGCGTCCCTTCCGTGGGCAAAACAGATCGACTGCATTTCCGTCAGCGGCACCCGCCGGGAAAACTTTAGGGCGATATCGGCTCAGCGCCTGCGCGTGGACGTGGCCCCGGTCGCCGACGGTTTGCCGGCGAGGGCCCGGGACAGCTCCTGTGCCGGCTGCAGCCCGAACATGCGGGCATACAGCGCCGCCATCCGACCCAGGTCCCAGACCCCGAACCGCGAGCAGATGCCCGTGACCGTATCACCTGGCGCGGCCGAGCGCAGCGCGCTGCGGATCGCATGCAGGCGCTCGACGAGATAGAACTGGTGCGGCGCCATCCCGAACAGGTCGTCGAACGCCCGGTTGAGCGAACGTTGCGAGGCCCCTACCGCGAACGGGATGTCCGAAAACGCCGCTTCGCCGCGCAGGCTGCGCTGGATGTGCTCGATGCCGCGGCGGACGATCTCCCGGCGCGGCAGCGGTGGGCGACCGCGCCGGGCGACGGCAGGTTCGCCGGCGGCCTGCAGGTGGCACTGCAGCAGCAGCGCGCTGAGCTGGGCAGCGAACGCGCGTCGCGCGCCCGCCTGCGCGAATGCCTCCGGGTCGCGGTCGTGGATGTCCAGCGCGCGCCGCACCATCCCGCCGATATCGGCGACCATGGTGGGGCTCGAGGTGATGTTGCCGGTGCGGTACAGCCGGCTCACCTCCAGTCCATCGATGTGCGCGGCCTGGTCCAGCAGCAGCTGTTCTGCCACGTCGATGCACAGGAAGCGCGCAGGCACCCGGGTGAAGCCATGCACCTCGATCCGTGGCGCCAACCAGGAGACCTCGGCCTCGCCCACGTGCTGGCCGTCCACCTCGGTCTGGCTTCCCGGCAGCGCCAGGTAGGCCGCAAAACGCGAAGCGAGCGGTGCGCCGCGGTACACCACGGGGGCGCCGTCCATGCCGTGCAGCAATATCACTTCGCCAAGGTCGAGCAGATTCAACACCCACGCGCCATCACCCCGCCCGGTAACCCGTATATGGCTGTCAATTCCCTTGACTGAATTTGAATATGCCTCGAAGTCCGGGAAAATCAGGGAGGGCATTATTTTCTGGATCGATTGAGATAACAGGAAGTAGATCGATCAATCGATCTTCGCACGCGCCGCACTGCGGAACCGCGCCTACTCTACGGCACGTGAACAGGCACGTGCACGGCTATTGGTCATGGTTTATTTCGTTTGATTTGGCGAACTTTACGTAGCGATCCTGAAACTGCGCCAGTAAGAATGAGCCCGCCTCGCGATGGGGTGCCTGGACGGTGGGGACTGTCCAGCACCCCGTTGCCGGGCCTGGAAAAACGCCCCGCCCGTAAACTGTGCAGTTTCTTCCCGACATAATCCCGGCACCCGCCATCCGGGGTGCCCTGGCGCGGTTCCAAGGATCCGGCCGTTGGCAGGGCGCCGCGTTTCAGACCCGCCGCAGTACCGGCTGTGCGCCCTGGCGCAGCGCCGTGGCCACCGCCGCATCCACCCGGAACGCCGCCACGGTCTGCAGCAGCTGGCTGGCCTGCTCTTCCATGCTGCGCGCCGCGGCGGAGGCCTCCTCGACCAGCGCGGCGTTCTGCTGGGTGCCCTCGTCGATCTGGTCGACCGCCCGGTTCATCTGGGTGATCCCCTCGCTCTGCTGGCGGGTGGCCGTGCTGATCTCGGTCATCAGGTCGCTGACCCGCCGCACGTTGACCACGATTTCGTCCATGGTGCGCCCGGCGCTCTCTACCTGGCTGGTGCCGTTACCGACCTTGTCCACCGAGTCGGTGATCAGCTGCTTGATCTCCTTGGCCGCGCCGGCCGAACGCTGCGACAGTGAGCGGATTTCCGCCGCGACGACCGCGAATCCCCGCCCGTGTTCGCCCGCGCGGGCCGCTTCCACCGCCGCGTTCAACGCCAGGATGTTGGTCTGGAAGGCAATGCCGTCGATCACGCCGATGATGTCGACGATGCGGCGCGAGGACTCGTTGATCAGCGCCATGGTCGACACCACCTCGTGCACCACCTGCCCGCCCTGCGCCGCCACGCCCACCGCGCCACTGGCCAGTTCGCTGGCCTGGCGGGCATTGTCGGCGGTGCGCCGCACGGTATCGGCCAGGTCCTTCATGGATACCGCGGTTTCCTCCAGCGACGCGGCCTGCTGCTCGCTGCGCTGGGACAGGTCGGCGTTGCCGACCGCGATTTCGCTGGCGCCCAGGGCAATGGTGTCGGCGGCAAACTTGATCTGCCCGATGATGCCGGCCATCGCTTCGACCAGCGCGTTGATGCCGCAGCACAGTTCGGCGATGGGGCCGGTTTTGTCATCGACGGCGATGTGCCCGGTAAGGTCGCCCCCCTGCGCGGCCGCCACCACCTCGCGGGTCTGCGCCACCGCCTGCTGCAGGGCCTGGCTGTCGCGGACCTGGGCGGTGATGTCGGTGGCGTACTTGACCACCTTGAGCGGGCGGCCGTCCACGTCCAGCACGGGGTTGTAGGACGCCTGGATCCAGATGTCACGTCCGCCCTTGCCGACGCGCCGGTACTGGCCGGCGTCGTACTCGCCCCGCCCCATCTTCTCCCAGAACGCGCGGTACTCGTCGCTGCCGCGGTAGTCGGCGGCGACGAACATGGCATGGTGCTGGCCGCGCACTTCCTCCAGCGTATAGCCGGTAGTGGCCAGGAAATTCTCGTTGGCGCCGAGGATGCGGCCATCGAGGCTGAACTCGATCACCGCCTGCGACTTGTTGATGGCCGCGAGCTGGCCGGCGAAATCGGCCGCCTGCATCATCTGGGCAGTGATGTCGGTGGCGAACTTGACGACCTTGTACGGGCGCCCGTTCGGGTCCAGCACCGGGTTGTACGAGGCCTGGATCCAGATCTCGCGCCCGCCCTTGCCGAAACGGCGGTACTGGCCGGCGTCGTACTCGCCGCGGCCGAGCCGCGCCCAGAACTCGCGATACGCCGGCGTGGCGACCTGGGCCGGGTCGACGAACATGGCATGGTGCTTCCCGCGCACTTCGTCCAGCGAGTAGCCGAGCGCCTGCAGGAAGTTGGCATTGGCGGTCAGGATGGTGCCGTCGAGCGCGAACTCGATCACCGCCTGGACCCGGTGCAGCGCGGCGACCTGCGCTTCCAGCTCGGCCTGGTGCTGTGCGGCCTGCCGGGCGTCGTCGCGCAGCGCGCGGCGAGCGCTGAACAGCGCGGCGAACGGGCGCCAGCGCGAAGCGGGGGCGGAAGCCGTGTCCGCTCCCGACAGGGGCAACTGCATGCTTGAGCTGAACATTTCCATATCCTCGATGTCCGATCAGCTGATGGGGAGGCGACGCGGGTGCTGTGCGGCGCGGAATCACGTTGGCTTCGGGACCTGCGAAGACGTCTGCGGGGTGGGGCCGATTGCGAGGAAGGTATCGACCCTCGGACATCAAGCTTGAGGTATCGGGCACGGTACTGGGACGTCAACCCTGAGCAGGTTCAGCCTGGGCCGCCTTCGCTGCTCTCGCCATCGAGGTCGGCGTCACCTACGTCCAGGGGGTCGGGGCCACCGTGCACGGGCGCTTCGACCTGCACGTTGTTCTTGCCCAGCGCCTTGGCCCGGTAGCACTGGGCGTCCGCTGCGGCGACCGCCGCATCCACGCTCATGTGGCCACCGATCGCGGCGATGCCGATGCTGGTGCCGACCACCAGGCGTCCCGCGCCCCATGGCACGCTGAGCGTGCGCACCGATTCCAGCAGGTCACTGGCGATGCGCCGCGCGCGCCGGAGCGAGCAGCCGGCCAGGATTACCGCGAATTCATCGCCGCCCAGCCGTGCCACGATGTCCGAATCGCGCACGCCATGCCGGAGCACGGTGGCGACCGCCCACAGCATGGCGTCTCCCGCCAGGTGGCCGTGGCTGTCATTGATCGGCTTGAAGTTGTCCAGGTCGATGAACATCAGCGAGGCCGACTGCCCGGTGCGGGCCACCCGGGTGATGGCCTCCTGCAGGTGCGCTTCGAAGCCGCGCCGGTTGCTCAGCTCTGTCAATGGGTCCACCTCGGCCAGGTGCCGGGCTTCGCGCTGGCGGGCACGCTGCTGGGTGACGTCACGAATCACCCACACCGCGCCACTCACCTGCCCGTCCTCGCCCTGCAGCCAGGCCCGGGTCAGGTCCACGGGCAGCAGTTGGGCCCCCACCGACAGCAGCAGGTCCGAATGCAGGTCCACCGCATTGCTTTCCGCGTCCAGCAGCACGGCCAGGTCCAGCGGCGAGCGCGGGGCGTATTCGGTGGTCAGCTCCATCACGTCCTGGATCTGGCTGCCGGTTACCGGCGCCGCGCCCTCGCCGGCGAGCGCGCGGGTGGCGGCCGCATTGGCGTACTGGATGTGCCCCGCCATATCCAGGGTAAGCACCATGTCCGCGACCGCATCGAGCGTCACCCGGGTGCGGTGCTCCGATTCGCGCAGCTGCTGGCCGCTGAAGCGCTGCACGGTGACGTCCTGGATCTGCGAGACGAAATGCAGTGGCTCGCCGTGCGGCGCACGCACCAGCGATACCGACAGCCGGCCCCAGACCACGTTGCCGCCCTTGCCCAGGTACCGCTTCTCCATGTGGTAGTGGTCGCGGCGACCGGCCAGCAGGTCACCCACCAGGGCCAGGTCGGCATGCAGGTCGTCGGGAAGGGTCAGGGTCTGGAAATCAATCTCCAGCAGCTCGGCGCGCGTGTAGCCGAGAATGCCGCACAGCGCGTCGTTGACGTCCAGCCAGCGCCCTTCCAGCGACACCAGTGCCATGCCGAGCGCGGCCGATGAGAACGCACCCGCGAATTTTTCCGCCGCCAGATGGGCCTGCTCGCGCACTTCCAGCAGCGGGGTGATGTCCACCGCCATGCCGACGTAGCCCATGCGCTGGCCGCTTCCCGAATCCAGCGGACTGATCGACAGCCGCACCTGCCGGTGCTCGCCGTCCTTGCGCACGAAGGTCCACTGGTGCGACCAGGTGCCCTGCGCGGCGTGTGCGGTGAGCGCTTCGAACACCGTCGGCAGGCGCCCCTCGGCATCGGCCAGCGGCCGCAGGTAATCCTGCATTTCATGGAGCTCATGGAACAGGCCCGGATTGACCTGGCCGATCACTTCTTCCGGCGTGTAGCCCAGCAGCTTCTGCGCACCGGTATTGAACAGGGTGACCACGCCATGGATGTCGGTGGCGATCACCGCTACCTCGTCGGATGCATCGACCACCGCCTGCAGGCGCTGGCGGGTGTCCGCAGCATCTTCGCGCGCGTTCTGCAGGTCGCTGACATCGGCATGCGCGCCGGCCATGCGCAGTGGCCGGCCGTCGGCGTCCCATTCGTAGACACGCCCGCGGTCCTGTACCCAGATCCAGTGTCCCTGCTTGTGGCGCATGCGGCACAGGCTGTCGTAGTGCGGCGAGCGCCCTTCCAGGTGCTCGCGCAGCAGCGCGTTGGATTGCGCCAGGTCATCGGGATGGACCAGCCGGGAGAAGGTCTGCGATGTGATCGGCGACAGCTCCTCCCGGGTGTAGCCGACAATCTGCGCCCAGCGTTCGTTGACCCGCATGGCACCGGTCTGGCAGTTCCACTCCCAGGTTCCCATCGCGGTGCCGTCGATGATCATTTCCAGCCGGCGGCGCTGTTCGATTGCCTCCTGCAGTGCGTCGGCCGGCGGCGGGATGGGTTTCATGCGCGCACGCCGACGGCGCCAGGGGTGGCGCCGTCGCACCGGCCTGGACCGCAGTATCCCGCGTGCTGATCTGTCATCTGGCCTCCCGCTCCCCGCCTAGCGTACCGGCATTCAACGGGAAACGGGATCAAGCCCTCGTCACGCCCACGCGGGGCGGGGCTCAGCCGCCGCGCTTGGCTCGCGCGAAGGCGTCGGCCAGGGCGTTGTTGGCCGGCGGCGCACCGCTGCCCGGGCGCGGCCCGGGGGCCGGGCCACGACCGCCAGGCCGCGCACCACCGCCGTCACGCCGACCACCGCCGGCCGGGCGCGCATCGCGTTCGCCGGGCGCCTTGGCCGGGGCCGGGGTATCGTCCAGGCGCCGGGTCAGCGCGATGCGCTTGCGGGCCACATCGACCTCCAGCACCTTCACCTTGACGATGTCGCCGGCCTTGACCACGTCGCGCGGGTCTTTGACATAGGTGTCGGACAGGGCCGAAATGTGGATCAGCCCGTCCTGGTGCACGCCGATGTCCACGAACGCACCGAAGGCGGCGACGTTGCTGACCACGCCTTCCAGCACCATGCCCGGCTTGAGGTCCTTGATCTCTTCCACCCCTTCGGCGAAACGCGCGGCCTTGAACTCCGGGCGCGGGTCGCGGCCGGGCTTCTCCAGTTCCTTGAGGATGTCGCGCACGGTCGGCACGCCGAAGGTGTCGTCGGTGAACTGTTCGGCCTTCAGGCCGCGCAGGAAGCTGCCATCACCGATCAGCGCCTTGATCGGGCGCGCGGTGGCGGCCACGATCCGCTCCACTACCGGGTACGCTTCCGGGTGCACCGAGGACGCATCCAGCGGCTGGTCGCCGTCGGCAATGCGCAGGAAGCCGGCACATTGTTCAAAGGTCTTGTCGCCCAGGCGCGGCACCTTGAGCAGGTCCTTGCGGCGCTTGAACGGACCGTTTTCGTCGCGGTGGCGCACGATGTTCTCGGCCACGGTCGAGGACAGGCCTGAAACCCGCGACAGCAGCGCGGCAGAAGCGGTGTTGACGTGCACGCCCACCGCGTTGACGCAGTCTTCCACGCGCGCATCCAGCGCGCGCGCCAGGCGGTACTGGTCCACGTCGTGCTGGTACTGGCCTACGCCGATCGCCTTGGGTTCGATCTTGACCAGCTCGGCCAGTGGATCCTGCAGGCGGCGGGCAATGGAGACCGCGCCACGGATCGACACGTCCAGGTCGGGGAATTCCTTCGCCGCGAACTCCGACGCCGAATACACCGAGGCGCCGGCTTCGCTGACCACGATCTTCTGCAGCTTGGCTTCGCCCAGCGCCTGGATCACTTCACCGGCGAGCTTGTCGGTTTCGCGGCTGGCGGTGCCGTTGCCGATCGCGATCAGTTCCACGTTGTGCTTCATGCACAGCTGTTTGATGGTCTGCAGCGACTGGTCCCACTGGCGGCGGGGTTCGTGGGGGTAGATGGTGTCGGTGGCCACCAGCTTGCCGGTGGCATCGACCACGGCGATCTTGCAGCCGGTGCGGATGCCCGGGTCCAGCCCGAGCACGGTCTTGGGACCGGCGGGCGCCGCCAGCAGCAGGTCCTTGAGGTTGTCACCGAACACCGCGATGGCCTCGGCTTCAGCCTTTTCGCGGGCCTGGTTGAACAGGTCCAGCAGCAGGTGCATGTGCAGCTTGGCGCGCCAGGTCAGGCGGCAGGCGTCGAGCAGCCAGCGGTCGCCCGGGCGGCCGGCGTCGCGGATCCCGGCCTTGAACGCCACGCGGCCTTCGGCATACACGTGCCCGGCCTCGGCGTCGCTGCCCGGATCCAGTTCCAGGAACAGGATGTCCTCGCGGCGCGCGCGGAACAGCGCCAGCAGGCGGTGCGAGGGAATCTTCGCCAGCCCCTCGGCGTGCTCGAAGTAGTCACGATACTTGGCGCCCTGCTCTTCCTTGCCTTCGGCCACGCGCGCACGGATCACGCCGTGCTCGCCCAGCCAGGCGCGCAGCTCACCGACCAGCGCGGCGTCTTCGCCCCAGCGCTCCATCAGGATCGCGCGCGCGCCTTCCAGCGCGGCCTTGGTGTCGGCCACGCCCTTGTCGGCGTCAACGAAACCGGCGGCGAACACCTGCGGGTCCAGGCCCGGGTCGGCCAGCAGGCCATCGGCCAGCGGTTCCAGCCCGGCTTCGCGGGCGATCTGCGCGCGGGTACGGCGCTTGGGCTTGTACGGCAGGTACAGATCTTCCAGGCGCGACTTGGTGTCCGCGCCGAGGATGTCGTTGCGCAGTTCGTCGCTGAGCTTGCCCTGTTCGTCGATGCTGGCCAGCACCGCCGCGCGGCGCTCTTCCAGCTCGCGCAGGTAGGTCAGCCGGCTTTCCAGGTTGCGCAGCTGGGTGTCGTCCAGGCCGCCGGTGACTTCCTTGCGGTAGCGGGCGATGAACGGAACGCTGGCACCTTCGTCGAGCAGGGCGATGGCGGCGTGCGCCTGGGCAGACTGGGCACCGATTTCATCGGCGATGGTCTGGGCGATCTGCTGGGCGAGCTTGAGGTCTGGCATTGCGTCCGGCCGAAGCCACTATGCGGAAAACACCGATTGTGGCAACGCCGGGCGGCGGGGGAAACCCGTTGACATTCCCGAAAAATGCCCATGCCGACCAGCGGTCGGCATCTACCGGTAATGCTGGGCTGCGCGGACCCTGACCGCCTCATCCTGCAACGACTCCAGGGCCATCACCCGGACCCTGCCCAGGCCCTGCAGTTCCATGAAGCGCTCGGTGTAGATCTCAGGGCCGATGTCGGTATCGGCACGTGATTTGGTGAAGCCGTGGGGCACCAGGCCCTTGTCGCCATCCTTGCTACCACCGACATAAAGAACGATTGCCATGTGATGTGTTCCTCCAGAAACGTCATGCAGGTACTGCCGGCACAGCTTAGCGCGCCCAACCTGACTGCTGTGTCAGGAGGCTAATGACGTTTGTTTGCATGCAGATGACGTCGCGTTACCGGCGCATTGCTTACCGTTTTTTTAACGGCCACCAGCCGTGGCCGTGCAGCGCGTACAGATCCGCCGCGCGCTCGAACGGGTTGCGCGCGCTCACCCCACCGCACAGCAGGTACACGGGCAGGTAGAACGGCCCCAGCACCAGGTACTGGTAGACATGCGCGCGTTCGTGGTCATGCAGGCCGATCACGGGCTCGCTGCAGTGTCCGGCCTGGTGCGCATAGGTGCGGCAGGGGATCTCCAGGCTGGCACCGGTGTGCAGGATCACGTTGCCCAGGGTGATCGCCCCGCCCGGCCCCCACGGGTACTCACGGAACACCAGCGCACAGTCGCGCCGGCTCCAGTAGGGGCGCGCGCCGGCCAGCATGCCGGCCAGCCCGCCCAGCACGCCGATCAGGGTGTTGGGCGCGGTCCAGACCGCACCCAGCCCCTGCAGCGCGCGCAGCGCCGGTGGCGGCAGGCTCAATCGGCCTCGTTGGGGATCAGCAGCCACAGCACCAGGTACACCAGGATGCCCGGGAACGCCGCCGACGCCAGCGACACCAGCACGAACAGGACGCGCAGCAGGGTCGGGCTCCAGCCGAAACGGTGGGCGATGCCGCCCATCACCCCGGCAATCATGCGGTCGTTGAGCGAACGCGACAGCGTGCGGGGGGCGGTGGTGTTCATGGCGAGGTCCTCCAACGGTAATGGGGGAACGGTAGCGCAGCGGGTGTGTAGCCGATGCGTTTTGAATGGAGCGGCGGGCCGCCCCGGTTCAGCGCGGCTGGCGCAGCGCCTGCAGGCGCGCGCCGAACCACGCCGCCGCGGTCTGCTCGGGCTGGCCCGGGCAGGCAATCCGATACGCCTTGCCGCTGATGCTGCTCTGGCTGGCGGCCCGCTCGATGAACTGCTCGGCGGTATCCACTTTGTCTTTTTTCAGCAGGTAATCGTACTTGCGCTGCAGGTGCGCGCGCGCCTCGGCGGCATCGTGCCAGCTGCCGTTGCGCTGGAAGCGGCAGGACGACCCGTCCAGCGCACCGATCAGGGCGCCAATCTCGCGCCGGGCCGCCTCGCTGGGCGCTGCCGACGCGCTGCCGGCGGTGGCGGCCAGCAGGATGGCCAGCAACGCGCTCTTTCGGATGTCCATCAGCTGCGCTCCGCCAGCCAGGCCGAAATGGTCCCCGGCACTTCGCGCTGGGCGCGGCCGGAGACGTAGATGCCGATATGGCCGCCGCGGAAGCTGCTTTCGGTGTAGTCGGTGCTGCCGATCCGCGCGCCCATCGCGCGCGAGGCATCCGGCGGCACCAGGTGATCCTGCTCGGCGTAGATGTTCAGCACCGGCAGGGTGACCTGGCGCAGGTCGACATGCTCCTCGCCGATCGTCACCCCGTCACGCATCAGGCCGTTGCCCTGGTAGAACTGCTTGATGAAGTCACGGAAGGCCTCACCGGCCAGATCGGGCGAATCGAAGATCCACTTCTCCATGCGCAGGAAGTCCTGCAGTGCGGCCTTGTCATCGAGGATGTCCAGCAACCCCACGTACTTCTGGATATTGAGCCGGAACGGCTTGAGCATCAGGTAACTGGCGTTCATCAGGTCGGCCGGGATGTTGCCCAGCGTGTCCACCAGCAGGTCCACGTCCACCTGCCGCGCCCAGTGCGAGAGCATGTTGTCCGGGGTCTGGAAATCCACCGGGGTCACCATGGTGATCAGGTTGGCCAGTTTCGGCTGGCGCAGCGCGGCGTAGCACAGCGCGAACACGCCGCCCTGGCAGACGCCCAGCATGTTGACCGGTGCGCCGTCGTTGGCGGCGACCAGGTGGTCGACGGCGCCCTCGACATAGCGCAGCAGATAGTCTTCCAGGGTCTGGTAGCGCTCGGAGCGGTCCGGGTAGCCCCAGTCCAGCACGTACACGTCGTGCCCCAGCGCCAGCAGGCGCTGGACCAGCGACCGGTCGGCCTGCAGGTCCACCATGTAGGGGCGGTTGACCAGCGCGTACACGATCAGCAGCGGGGTGCGCTGCACCGGCGCCTGCTCACCGACGAAGCGGTACAGCGTGACCTTGCCGTCGCGCCAGACTTCATCGCGCGCGGTGGCGCCGTAATCCACGTCCTCCACCGACGGCAGCAGCTTCAGGCCATCCATCAGCTTGCGCTGCATGGACAGCGTTTCCTGCAGCAGGTCTTCGGCATTGAAACCCAGCGGTCCCTTCATGGGGCCGCCTTGCGCGCACGCGGCTTGGGCGCGGCCTTCTTCGCGGGCTTTTTCGCAGGCGTCTTTTCCGGCGTGCCGGCAGCGGGCGACGGCGAGCGCCTGGTTGCCGCCGCCATGCGCCGTACCAGCCGCTCCAGTTCGGTGATGCGCCGGTGCGCGGCATCCATTTCGGTGCGGGTCGGCAGGCCGAACGCCTCGCTGATCCGCTCCACTTCCTGCTGCGCCGCGCCGCGCAGCCGCATCTGCGCGTTGCCCAGCGCGGCGTAGACCTGCTGGAACGGTTCGGACATCGCGACTTTGCCGTAGGCCTCTTCGGCCGCCTCGATCCACAGGTCGAACATCGCGCGTGCACTGGTCAGCTGGTTGCCCGGCTGCTCATGCTCGGCAAGGCGCTGCTCGAACAGGGTGAACGCATCGTCCAGCGCCTGCTTGATCTGGTCCACGTAGTCACGGGCGTGGCCCTGGTACTCCTGCTGGGCGCGCAGCAGCGCCTGCCAGCGCGCCTGGTGTTCGCGACCGGGCCCGAACGCGGGGCTCTGCAGCCACGGCCCGAGGTCCTGCTGCAGCCGTTCCAGCAGCGCCAGCAGATCCGGCCCACCGGCCTGGGTATGCCCGCGCGCGCCCTGCAGCATCCACTTGAGCAGGCCGTCGCCCTGCCCCTCCACCGCCTCGCGCCATGCTTGGGCGATATCGGCACTGCTGCTGTCCTGGCCGGCGAAACGCGCGGCCACCTGCTGCATGGTGCCGTACCAGCCGCCGGCCTGCTCGCGGAACCGGTGCACGGCATCCTCGGACTGGCGGTTGCCCGGGTTGGACATCAGCTGCGCCCAGCCCTCGATGGTCTGCTGCCAGGTGCCCGGCGCGGCGCCGGTGGTGTCGCCCCCGGGGGGGGCCGCGGCGTGCCGCAGCGCATCGCCCCAGGCGCTGAAGTACTGCCGGGCCAGCGCCTCGAAGTCGCCTGCGTCGTGGCCGCCGCCGGCGGTATTCATGGCTTGGGAATGCGCAGGGTCTTGCTGATCATCAGCGACCCTGACAGCGCGAACAGCAGCACCAGCGGGTGCAGCTGCCACGGCCCCAGCTGCCAGCGGCCGAGCCACAGGTCATGGCCGATCGCGCCCATGCTGGCGGCAACGGCCAGCACCACCACCAGCGCCAGGCTGGTCGGAATGGGCGTGCCCTCGAAGTACGGCACCTTGTCGCCATCGCCGGCCAACGCTTCGGCGGTCACGTTGTAGCGGGCCAGGCGGCTCACCCCGCAGCAGACGAAGTAGCTCAGGACCAGCCAGTCCCAGCCGCCCTGCATGCCACAGGCATAGGCCAGCGCGGCCGGGGCCACGCCGAAGGAGATCACGTCCGAGAGCGAGTCCAGCTCGCGGCCCAGGGTCGAGCTGGACTTGCGCCAGCGCGCGATCCGCCCGTCCAGCGCATCGAAGATGAAGGCCAGCGGGATCAGCGCCATGCCGAACAGCAGGTAGCTGCGCTCGCCGTCCTGCAGGTAGCGCATGGCCGCAAACACCGCACCGGTACCGCAGAACGCGTTGGCCAGGGTGAACCAGTCGGCCAGGTGGAACTCGCGCAGCATCGTGAAGTGACGTTTCATGGAAGCTCGGTGGGCGGCAATGCCGAAAGAGTACCGCGACCGGGCCGAACCGCGACAGCCTTCACGGTTGCCGACCTTCGCATCGTACTCACGCGATGCTGACCAGCGGCGAATTTTTAGCCACCCATCTTGACAGCCATGGGGGCTGGTCGCCGCCGCGCGTTATCCACAAACTTACGCACCGGTCATCCACACCCCCTGTGGATAAGCCGCGCCTATCGTCACAGCCGGGTGAACGACCAGGACTGCATCGTGCCGTCGCGGTACGGCATCACCCCATGGAACGGGCGCGGGTCCTCGTCGAACACCAGCGGCAGGAACTGGCGGTCGCCTTCCCACAACGGCAGGGTCTCCAGCTTGTCCACGTCCACCCACTCCAGGGTGCCTTCCGGGTTCGAGGTCAGGGGCGTGCCGGTAAAGTCGTCGATGACGAACACGAAGCCGAACCAGTCTTCGCCGTGCTTGCCGAACCCCGGCCAGCTGATCGTGCCGCGCATCCGCATGGTGCCGCACTCGATCCCGGCCTCCTCGAGGATTTCCCGGCGCATGCCGGCGGCCACGTCCTCGTCGCGCTCGACCTTGCCGCCCAGTCCGTTGTACTTGCCCAGGTGCTGGTCACCCGGCCGTGCGTTGCGGTGGATCATCAGGGCCTGGCGGCCATCGGGCGACAGCACGTAGCCCAGCGTGGCCACGATCGGGGTATAGGGCATGGAGGCAACGGCTCGCAGGACACAGTCGCCGATTATGCGCGATCCGCGCCGGGCCGGTCGCTCAGCCGGCCACCTGGGCGCGGCGGGTGTCGGCCGGGGCCGGCAGCGCGTCGTGGTCGCGGCGCAGGGTGGCCACGCCATGGCCGCGCTCGGCCAGGTATTCCAGCCACTTGCCCAGGAAGGTGTTCATGCGCATGCGGTGGCTGATCAGCTCGGCCGGCGGCGGGTACATGCCCACCACGTCCTGCCAGCGACGGCCCACGTAGCAATGGGTGGTCTCGGCCTGGCGCGCATCGCGGTACAGGCGCACATAGGCCGACGGGTCGGGCTGGCCCGTCACCGGGTCGGCGAAGTCGTAGGTCAGGCGCAGTTCGACCGTGTAGGGATGGCATTCGATGACATCAAGCCGCACATCCAGGCCATCCCCCACCGAGGACACGTAGCTGCCCGGTTCCAGCCCGGCCGGTTCGAACAGCCGCACCAGGTGGCGGTAATTCTCGGCATACAGGCCCATCAGCCAGCTCAGGCGGCTGAGCCGGGGAATGCGTTCGATGCGGGGTGATGCCTGGGCCATGTCTCGATCCTACACGTTGAAGAATCAAACGTGGGGACGCGCCCGCTGCGCCGGTAGGTCACGACCGTTGGTCGTGACGCCTTCCGTTAATACAACTCGCGCTGCAGCCCCAGCGTGGTCAATACCTTGCTCGAGATCTCCTCGATCGAGGTATGGGTGGTGCTCAGGGTGGGAATGCGCTCCATCCGGAACATGGTCTCGGCCGCGGCGACCTCGCGCCGGCAGGTCTCCAGGTTGGCGTAGCGCGAGTTCGGGCGCCGCTCCTGGCGGATCTGTTGCAGCCGGTCCGGGTCGATGGTCAGCCCGAACAGCTTCTTGCGGTAGGGCCGCAGGCGGGCCGGCAGGCGGTCCTGCTCCAGGTCCTCGTCGGTCAGCGGGTAGTTGGCCGCGCGCACCCCGTAATGCAGGGCCAGGTAGATGCAGGTCGGGGTCTTGCCGGCCCGCGACACCGCCACCAGGATCACGTCGGCATCGTCGTAGTTGATGGCGATGCCGTCGTCGTGGGTCAGCGCGAAGTTCATCGCGTTGATGCGGCGGTGGTAGGTCTCGAAGTCCACCATGCCGTGCGCCTGGCCCACCCGGGAATGGCGGTTCACGGCCAGTTCGCGCTCCAACGGCTCGATGAAGGGGGCGAACACGTCGAGCATCAGCCCCCCGCTCTCGGCCAGGATCATGCTCAGCCCGCTGTCCACGCAGGAACTGACCACGATCGGCCGGACCTGGTAGCGCTCCCCCGCCGCGCGGATCCGTTCACAGGCTTCGCGGGCCTTTTCCGGATCGTCGATGAACGACATTCGATCGGTGATGAAGCTGAACCCGGAGAACTGGGTCAGGAGGCTATGCCCAATGGTTTCAGCGGTGATACCGGTTCCATCGGATACGTAAAACACCGGACGGATCGTCGACATGCGCCATTTACCCCCTCTGAAGCTTAAAAAGGCCGACGATACAAGCTTGTGCCGACGGCGGTATGCCCGGCATCATATCGGCTTCTTCCTACGGACGTGGCCATCCAAGCCCGCCTCGGGCGATGGCCAAACGGAGCATCGCGCTTGAACGAGAATATCCTGTGGTTGCACGAACTGCGCCTGGCCGACCTGGCCCGCGTAGGCGGCAAGAATTCGTCGCTGGGCGAAATGATCGGCAATCTTGCCGGTCTGGGGGTATCTGTCCCCGGCGGTTACGCAACCACCGCTGAAGCCTTCAAGGACTTCATCGCGCACAACGATCTGTCCAAGCGCATTTTCGACAAACTGGCCACGCTGGACGTGGAAGATGTCGCCGCGCTCACCGCTGCCGGCAAGGAAATCCGCGGCTGGGTGATCGACGCGCCGCTGCAGCCGCAGCTGGACCAGGACATCCGCAGCGCCTACAGGCAGCTGTGCGACGAAAACGGCGGCGGTGACGTGGCCGTGGCGGTGCGCTCCTCGGCTACCGCCGAAGACCTGCCCGATGCCTCCTTCGCCGGCCAGCAGGAAACCTTCCTCAACGTCACCGGTGCCGACGATGTCGTGCACAAGGTCAAGGAAGTGTTCGCCTCGCTGTACAACGACCGTGCCATCGCCTACCGCGTGCACCACGGTTTCAAGCACGAAGACGTGTTCCTCTCTTCCGGCGTGCAGCTGATGGTGCGCTCGGGCGTGGGCTCGTCCGGCGTGCTGTTCACCCTGGACACCGAATCGGGCTTCCGCGACGTGGTGTTCGTGACCTCCAGCTTCGGCCTGGGCGAAATGGTCGTGCAGGGTGCGGTCAACCCCGACGAGTTCTACGTCTACAAGCCCACGCTCAATGCGGGCAAGCCGGCCATCCTGCGCCGCTCCCTGGGCAGCAAGGCGATCCGCATGGTGTATTCGGACGTGCCCGGTGAGCGCGTGCGCATCGAAGACACCCCGGTGGAGATCCGCAATACCTTCTCGATCAGCGACGAGGACGTGCAGGAACTGTCCAAGCAGGCGCTGATCATCGAAAAGCACTACGGCCGCCCGATGGATATCGAGTGGGCCAAGGACGGCGTGAGCGGCAAGCTGTTCATCGTGCAGGCGCGCCCGGAAACGGTGAAGTCGCGTGGCCATGCCACCCAGATCGAGCGTTTCGCGCTGAACCAGAAGGATGGCAAGGTGCTGGCCGAAGGCCGCGCGGTGGGTGCCAAGATCGGTGCCGGCGTGGCCCGCGTGGTCAAGTCGCTGGAGGACATGGCGCGCGTGCAGCCGGGCGACGTGCTGATCGCCGACATGACCGACCCCGATTGGGAGCCGGTGATGAAGCGCGCTTCGGCGATCGTCACCAACCGCGGTGGCCGTACCTGCCACGCGGCGATCATCGCGCGTGAGCTGGGCGTTCCGGCCGTGGTCGGCTCGGGCAACGCCACCCAGGTGCTGCAGGACGGCCAGGAAGTGACGGTCAGCTGCGCCGAGGGCGACACCGGCTTCATCTACGAAGGCAAGCTGGACTTCGAGCGCACCACCACGGACCTGGGCAACATGCCGCCGGCGCCGCTGAAGATCATGATGAACGTGGCCAACCCGGAACGTGCCTTCGACTTCGGCCAGCTGCCGAACGCCGGCATCGGCCTGGCCCGCCTGGAGATGATCATTGCCAGCCACATCGGCATCCATCCCAACGCGCTGCTGGAATACGACCGCCAGGATGCGGCCACGAAGAAGAAGATCGACGAGAAGATCGCCGGTTACGCCGATCCGGTCAGCTTCTACGTCAACCGCCTGGCCGAAGGCATTGCCACGCTGACCGCGTCGGTGGCGCCGAACCCGGTGATCGTGCGCCTGTCGGACTTCAAGTCCAACGAGTACGCCAACCTGATCGGCGG